>Ga0209906_100009_pt1 | contig 591859 bp, 534 predicted proteins | sample FECB24metaG_FD_188303 | JGI IMG/M metagenome (GOLD analysis project Ga0209906, IMG submission 188303) | Cyanobacterial communities from the Joint Genome Institute, California, USA from Joint Genome Institute, California, USA - FECB-24 metaG... ...
CAGCACCAACAAACAGAGACGACTTTCCCACAAGGGGCTACCGATAGCCCTCTAAAAATACAGCTAAAAAGTGGCTCTTAGGGCTCATGCGTTCTTCTGGGTTCGTTCGCCCGCGAACACGGTGGCTGTTGGACTGCCAACTCTCCTTCGGTACGAGCTGCCTGTCGACGGGAGGTTACCCTGCTGGGTTAAGAGTTATAAAAGAAGCTAACCCAGAATTATTTAGATGCTACTTATCCGTTGAAAAAAATATACTCATTTCGGTTTAATTCGAACGCTCGATGAAACGAATCGCCGTGGGCAAATAGATGGCAACCTCCACCACGCCAGCCCTCATCATCTTCATCGCAGAGAATAACACAATTGTCTAGGCTATTACTGCCTCCATACTTTGCAGATGTTACGTGGTGAGCGTTGTATTTGCGGCCAGTTTCTAAGACTTTTTCCCCGCAAATTCCACAACGCCCCTGCTGTCTCTGTAGCGCAGCAGCTATGGTTAGTGTCGAAAACTCATTAGGTCTTGACATACAGTGATGAGTATTTATATCTTCTAAATTTATACTGGGCTAGAACGAAGCTCTAGTTATATTCTCAAGTCAAAGGTAAGCCAAGTCTGATGAGCTGCCTTTTCACTACGCTTCTTGTGTCAAACGCAACCTATTTTCAACCTTTTCGACCCCGGCATTTGCATTGTCGCACGAAACCCCGAAATGGAAGCCAAAAACTGCTCATGCGGGGCGTTCACTCTGTCGCACGGAGCTCGGATTTGAAGCAATGCTTGTTTGCTCCACCCAACGCCGACAGGGGCTGATAGATTTGAAGCTACTTAACTGAACGCGAGTTACTTGTAACCTTTGCACTCCTGTTTTTGTTGGGCTGCCTAGTCTTACCTTGCGGCCTGCTTCCTGTCACCCGATAGCTACCCCACGCGGAGCGAAAAATCAAGATGCTCGCTGACCACGTAAAAGCAATAGCAAAACGCCAGCCACAAAACAAAACTGTACAACTACAAACAAGATAATAGCACCAGTACCAAGATTAACCGTCCTATTAACGGTATCAAAATCTGAAGATGTTGAGTATCTTCTGGCTATGCCACTCATGGCTAAAAAATCCGCTTGGCTGAAGTACAACAGTCCTATACTGATGACGGTGACTGTAATGTGAACCAGTTTATAGGACTTTCTTGAAAGCTTTCCTTCACGGTTGAGCCAGAAATAAATGCCTTCCACTACGCAACAAAACAAACCTAAGTATCCAAAAATGACAGCCCAACCGATTATGAAATAACTGTCGTAAAGTTGTATTTCGTAAGTCCCACCCTGAAAAAGAAACGCCGTTGCAAGCAGGATTACCCCAAGAATCAAAAACATCAATTTTATATTTATCTTTTGTCTGATTCACTCAGACGTTTGACCTGTCAACCGGAAGCTGGGATTTGAAGCCTAAACCGTCCCAATCGGGGCATTCGCACTGTCGCCCGCGACCCGGAAATGGAAGCCTGAAACCTGCCTTGATCAGGCGGTTGGCTTGTCTGCCGGAACTCGCCCAGCAAGCCCAGACTCCCCTAACCGGGACGTGCGCTTTGTCGCCCGAAGGCTGGAAATGAAAGCACTCCTTGGACATTACACCCAACAAGTATATGTACGCCAAACTGCGGAACTATATCTTATTCAAAATCAACTACATTTGCTTCTGCAACCAATTCGTGTCAGACAAACGGACTTGCAACAACAAATAAGTTGTTTTCTAGCAGAACTTCCAACTTAGATTAGCACGAAGTGACTAAACGGTATGTACAGGAACAAATAGCCGTGCAGCGGGTGTGGGATATTGAGGGCTATCCCGATTACTTCTTCGATGAGAACGGACAGCTTTACCGGTTCACCGCTCGGGGTGATGTAAAACCACTCCGCCGAACCGTGAAGCGGTACACCCAGGGCTACACCCTCAAAAGCCGGTTCTATAGCCTGTCACAACTGCGGCCAATGCTTCGGCAGCATGTGCCAACTACCAACCTGTGGTAGTGAGCAAACCCTACTGACATAGGGCTGTCACCAATGCCGGTTTACTTTGTATCATCAACCAAAAGCAGTAAATCGTATGTCAGTCGTAGCCATGTTTGCCAAAGAACTGGAGCAGGAAGCCCAAACCACGCGGAAGATGCTCGAACGCGTACCCAACGACAAATTTGATTGGCAACCGCATCCCAAAAGCATGACGGTCCGCCAGTTAACCACCCACATCGCTGAGTTACCGGGTTGGGTAAAACTGGCCCTGACCACCGATGGCGTTGACTTTGCTACAACCCCGTACGAACCCGAAGACATCAACAACACAACCGAGCTTTTGACTCTCCACGAGCGGTCGCTGGATGAAGGGCGGTCGTCGCTGGGGCAGGCTACGGACGAGCAACTGGAACCAACCTGGATACTCCGGAATGGCGATGAGATTTACAGTGCTACGTCGAAGGGCGAAATGATCCGGATGTCATTTTCGCAGATCATTCACCACCGGGCGCAGTTGGGGGTGTACCTACGGCTGCTGAATATCCCGATCCCCGGCAGCTACGGCCCGAGTGCAGACGAATTAGGGTTTTAATTGAACGTAGCTTTAAACGCAGAGGGGCAGAGATAACGCAGAGTATGCAGATTTTTTTCTGTGCTCTCTGCGTTATCTCTGCCCCTCTGCGTTTAAAAACTTACCCCGGTGATTTCTTTCACTTTCTCGAAGAAGGCTTTCTTGCGGGGGGAGCTGATTTGCCAGTTGACCGGGATGGACTGGTAGCCCTCATCGAAACCTTCGTCTTTCATGCGGTAGTCGAAGAAACCCCAGGACGCGTAGACACTCGTAGCCGCTACGAAGTTGTTGGCGGGTTTATCGAAATCGAAATGGTCGTCTTCGTTAAAGACGATGGGCATGGGACGATAACCGGCCACCGCACGGGTCTGCTGGACCATCTCCTTAATTTTGTTCGGGTCACTGACGCCGTTGCCGTGCAGCAGCAGAAAGTCGGCCTCCCGTACTACGTTTTCCTTCGGGACAGTACCCCCGCCATAGCTCGTGCTGACCAGCAACCGACGTCCCCGCAGCTTCTTTGCCTTCACGCGCCGAATGAGCTCGTGGATACGATCGGGCTGCAAAATGGCGTGGTCGTACCGGATGTTGCATTCGTTGTTAATCTCGACCAGTACGTTCTGATACCCTTTTTCGAGCAATTCACCCGTAATGTTATCGACGGCGTTAATTACGGCCGCTTCGTCCTTGAGCCGCTCGTCCTGCCCGAAATAAAAGTAGCCCAGAATCACCACCATACCCAATTCGTCGGCTTTGTCCAGAATCCGGACCAGTCTCCGCATGTAGTACGGGTGGTAGCTGCCGTCGGCGTTGAAAAAGGAGTTGTGCCAGGGCTGCTCTTTGGAATACCCCTGCGGACTGCCGCCCTGCAGATTGAGCGTAATGGCCAGCAGCCCATGCTGTTTCCAGGTCGTCATGGCGGCAACGAACTCGTCGGTGTTGCGGTCGGGGTTCCAGACTTTGGTGTCCGGGTATGCCCACTGCGCCCGTGTCTCGGGATTCTGATCATCGAAAATGCCCTGCACCATTCTCGAATTAGGCAGCAGCCCCTCAATGCGGTACCCGTTCCACGTCCGGCCCTTGAACGTCGGCTGGCCGTTGATATAGAACTGATCTTTAATGATGGACACCGTCGTCCGGCGCGTGGGTGGTTCCGGCGCAGCTTCAGAGGTGAGGACAATGAAGGAAACGAGGGTGAGCAGAAGTAATTGCATGGCTAAATTGTTTAAACGCAGAGAAGCAGAGGATTCGCGGAGTTCACAGAGTTTTTCTCTGAGTTCTCTGCGTATTCTCTGCTCCTCTGCGTTTACTAATTTAAACAGTTCGTGGATCGGGGTGCACCCACGGCTGGCGGTATGGCCGCTGCAACAGCGCATTGGCTTCCTGATCACCCACAATCTGGCGTTTCTGCGGATCGTACACCACCGGGCGGCCGGTCTTCATGGAAATATTCGCCATAATGCAGCTCGCCGTCGAGATGTGCCCTTCCTCGATGTCGGCAACCGGCCGACCACCTTTTTCGATCGCCGACAGGAAATCGAGCATGTGCAGGCGGGTAGCGGGGGCCGCGTTCAGTTCAATCCGTTCTTCCTTGAGGTCTTCGGGGTATTTCTCTTTTTCGTAGACGACGTCCTTGTGAATCTTCTCGCCGTCCTTACCCTCGGGGATGAAATCGTAGGCCATCGTGCTGGCCCACAACGTACCCTTATCGCCGTAGAGCGTCAGGGACCACGGATAGGCCGGGTTGTTTGGCGTGCCCCAGGTGCGGTGCTGCCAAACGGCGTTCAGCCCGTCGAACTCAAACAGGGCTGTCTGCGTATCGGAAATGTTGGACTTACCGTCTTTCTGGACGTAGATGCCGCCTGTCGACGTAACGCGTTTCGGCCAGCCCAGCTTCAGCATCCAGCGAACCGTATCGAGCATGTGGACGCACATATCGCCCATGATCCCGTTGCCGTATTCGTTGAAGGTCCGCCACCAGCGGATGTGCGGCAGACCGTCGTACGGACGTAGCGGAGCCGGACCGGTCCACATGTCGTAGTCCAGGAACGCCGGTACGGGCTGGACGGCCGGGTTTCCGTTGGCCCGCATGTGGAAATAGCAGCACATCTCTACGTGCTTGATGTTACCCAGCAGACCCGCATCGACGATGTTCTTCTTGGCGTCGATCAGGTGGGGGGTACTTTTGCGCTGCGTACCCACCTGCACCACCTTGTTGTATTTGCGGGCGGCCGCCACCATCGCTTCGCCTTCCATCACGTCGACGCTGATCGGCTTCTGGACGTAGACGTGTGCACCGGCCTTCAGGGCGTCGATGGTTTGCAGGGCGTGCCAGTGGTCCGGCGTACCGATCAGCACAATGTCCATCTTGTTTTCAGCCAGCATTTTGCGGTAGTCGCCGTAGAGTTTGGGCACCTTACCCGATTTCTGGCGCTCGCTGACGAGCTTACCGGCCGCGTCGAGGATGTTTTTGTCAACGTCGCAAAGGGCGACAACCTCGACCGGGGCCACCTGAATCAGGCGGAACAGGTCACTCTTGCCGTACCAGCCGGTACCGATCAGCCCAACGCGGTACGTTTTTGCCTGGGTAAAAGGCATCGCGGTGGCTCCCAGCGACGACAGAGCCAGCGACGCCGAAGCGCCTTGTATGAATTGACGGCGATTAATCAGAAAATCGTTCATGCGCAGTAAGAGGTTTCGGGTGGTTAAGGCCGGGTGTTAGTTCCTACGTGGCATAAAGTCGAGTTCAGCGCGTAATTACTGTCCTACAGCGGGCAATCTGAAACGGCTGCCCGCCGGGCACCTTATTTCTTGCCGCTCCGCTTGATCGGCCGGCCGTACTTAGCCCGCTTCTCGGCGGCATGGTCGCGCCGGACGTTGACCTTTTTGTTCTTGTCGATTTTCTCGTGAAAAGCACCCCCACCTTCATCGGGGCGGGGTTGTCTGACCGGCGGGGCTTTCATGTGGAGCTGCGGCTTTTCCTCATCGAGCAGTTCGTCGGAGATAAGCAGTCGTTCGGGCAGGGACAGCCTTGGCATGCTGTAGTTCATCAACCCCTCAATGGCCCCCAGCTTGTCTGTTTCCCGCTCCGACACAAACGCGATGGCTTCGCCTTGCCGGTCGGCGCGTCCGGTCCGGCCGATGCGGTGAATGTAGGTTTCCGGCTCGTCCGGCGTATCAAAGTTGATCACGTGCGATACGTCGGCAATGTCCAGCCCCCGGGCAATAATGTCGGTCGCGATCAGCACCCGGTACGTACCCGCCTGAAAGCGGTTGACGGTCTCGAAGCGGTAATTCTGGGATTTGTTGGAGTGCATCACCCCCACCTGATCCGGCAGTTCGCAGGTGAGTTCGTCGTAGAGCCGGTCGGCTAGTTCCTTCGTCGCGACGAACACGAGCACGCGGTTCATATCGGGCTGCTGATTCAGCAGGCGTTCCAGGAGGTTCACTTTGGTGTAGAAGTTCGGCACGTTGTACGCCGACTGTCTGATGTTGTCCAGGGGCGTTCCGACGGGAGCCGCTTCGACCCGCACCGGGTTGTTGAAATACGTATCGAGCAGGGCTTCCACGTCGGCGGTGAGGGTGGCGGAGAACAGCAGGTTCTGGCGTTTGGAAGGCAACAGATCCAGAATGGTGGTCAACTGCGCCCGAAAGCCCAGGTTCAGCATCTCGTCGACCTCGTCGATAACGAGTTTTTTGATGGCTTTCACCTTGACAAACTTGCCCGTCAGCAGATCGACCAGCCGACCGGGCGTCGCCACCAGCACGTCGACGCCCTGCTGCACCTCGGCGGCCTGGGTTTTGAGATTAACACCCCCGTATACGCCGACCGTCACGACGTTCAGGTAGGTGGTCAGTTTTTTGACCGCTTCGACCACCTGCACCACCAGTTCGCGGGTGGGTACAATGATCAGAACCTGAGGGAGTTTCTCCTTCGAGAACTGGAACTGCCGCAGACAGGGCAGGAGGTAGGCGAAGGTCTTGCCGGTGCCGGTCTGCGCAATACCGCACACGTCCCGCCCCGACATCACCACCGAAAACACGTTTTCCTGAATAGGCGTCGGCGTGGTATAGCCCAGTTCGTTCAGGGCATTGAGGAGGGGTTTATTAAGATTCAGTTCGTCGAATGTCATGGCCTTGCTGTCAACTTTCGACTGCGAAGGTACGGGCTATCCGGCGAACCCACCAGAAATGGGTAGATTATCACCGAAACGAGTACGGTTGTAACAGGTTTCAGCTATCCAGTCAGGGGTAGTCGGAAGCGTCACGTAACCGTATCTGTCCTCTAGCTATCAACAAAACAGTGGGTCGGCGCAATCAGTGTGTCAGTTCGCTCACCGGAAAGGAATGCTGGTCTGATCCTGCTGAGTTGCTACCGCGGTGGAGATGTGTTCCGTCCGGTCAGACGTATGGTGTTATGGTTCGGCCGGTCAGATGCTTTGGCAGACTTTTGGTGTTATGTTCTGGCCGCTCAGACGTACCGTCAGACCTATGGATGGCGTCGTGTATCAATAGGTCTGACGGTACGTCAGACCGGCGTTACAATTACGCATAGTCTAACTTGTCAGACCTACGCTCCTTGCTCTGCTTCTCGCGCCGATGTTGTCCGTTTCTGAACGGACGCGTGCGGTTTCCCGAAACCGTGCTGGCCAGGGTGAAGAACCCGACCGCACTTAAAACCTGATTTCATTCAATGTTGACGCTTTTTCCTGTGATTCGGTCTGCTGGCAGTCCCTCTCTGACAGCAGACCGAATGTGTTTAGCTGGCGCCCTGGCTGGTGTTCCAGATGTCGCGGTGGAGAAACCATTGATCGCCCTGCTGCTTCCAGATCACAACGTATTTGCCGTGGTCAATCAGGTCGCCGGTGCTGGTGCTCAGCCGATAATTACCAATCTCAATGGCAGTATCGCCGTGCTGCTCGGCTTCAACGGTCGTGAGTTGAGCCTGGGCAACGCCCATGTTCATGGCGCCCTGCCAGAACTGGCCGATGGTCTGCGGTCCCTTCTGCTCGTTGCCGCCGGGGGGCAGGAGCATCGCGTCGTCGGTGTAGAGCGCGGCCAAGGCCGATACGTCCTGGTGGCGGAAGGCGGCTTCGAACGCGTCGTTGCCCTGCCGGATCTGATCCAGAATGGAGGCTGTGGTTGAGGTTTGCATGGGTTTAAAACGTATGGATGTAGACTACAGGCAAAAACATACCTGATCAAAGGTTTTAAATGCCTGATCGACTTGCAATGGGAGAAATCCCGTTTTTAGCGAACGCAACCGGCCGGCTGTAAACCCGCGAGACGCTGTCGTTGAGTGGTGTACCCGTGTCCGCTACTGTAGCCATACAGCCGATTAACCATTTACCATTGTCTGGCAGCGGCTAATTGATTATTTATGTACATTCCGTCAACTCATTCGTTACAATCACCAAACCAAATTACTTGTGTTAACGTACCAGCATCACCCGTGGCGAAGTCTGATCGTTCTGGGTTTAGTTACCCTCTGGATCGGGGCCGTTCAGGCGCAGAGTCTCTACATGCCGCGCAACGTCAAAAAAGCGTATCAGAAAGGTACCCGTTCGATGGACGGGAAGGCGGGCAGCCGATACTGGCAGAACACCGCCCGGTATACCATCAACATCACGGCCATGCCGCCGAATCGGACCGTTCGGGGCACTGAAGAAATCACCTACGTTAATAACAGTCCCGATACGCTCCGCTTTCTGGTGTTCAAACTGTTTTTAAACAGCCACCGGCCAGGAGCGGTCCGGCAGTCGGCAGCCTCGCCGGAGTACCTGACGTCGGGGGTTCACATCGACAAATACACCGAGAACAACACCGAGAAAAAAGTGCGGGAAACCACGGCGACCAACCAGCAGGTAACGCTCAGCAAGCCGTTGATGCCCCGCGATTCGGTAAAGCTGACCTTTGACTGGCATTTCGACGTATCGGTGGAAAGTGGGCGCGAAGGAGCACTCGACTCCACGACTTTTTTCCTGGCGTATTTCTACCCGCGCGTAGCGGTTTACGACGATTATTACGGCTGGGATCGCACGACGTTTACCGAAGCGCAGGAGTTCTACAATGATTTCAACAACTACGTCGTCAATGTCAGCGTACCGAAGAATTACGTCGTCTGGGGAACCGGCGATCTGAAGAACCCCGGCGAGGTGTTGCAGCCGACGTTTGCCCAGCGTCTGAGCGAGGCCATGCGGACGGATTCGGTGGTGCACGTGGCTACGCTGCCGGACATCAACGCCCGGAACGTAACGCAGCAGAACGACATGAATACCTGGCGTTTCGCAGCCGATAACGTGCCCGATGTGGCTCTGTGCATCAGCGATCACTACGTCTGGGATGCGTCGAGCGTGGTGGTCGACAAGAAAACCGGTCGGCGGGCGAGCGTTCAGGCCGCGTTTCTGGACAACGCCCGGGATTTTCACCAGATGGTAAAATTTGGGCAGCACTCGCTGGACTGGTTTTCAAACAACTGGCCGGGTGTCCCGTATCCGTATGCCAAAACGACGATTGTGCAGGGATTCGCCGACATGGAATACCCAATGATGGTCAACGACGCCAGCACGCAGGACCTGAATTTCTCCCGCTTTGTGGCGGAGCACGAGATTGCGCACACCTGGTTTCCGTTCTACATGGGCATCAACGAAACCCGCTACGGTTTCATGGACGAAGGCTGGGTAACGGCCCTCGAATACCTGATCAGTCAGGCCGATCTGGGCTATGAGCAGGCGACCCGAAACTTCCAGCAGTTCCGGGTGGCGTACTGGAGCGCCGACCCGTCGGCGGAGCAGGATTTGCCGATCATTACGCCCGCCAACGTACTGAGTGGCGCGGCTCTGGGGAACAACGAGTACGGGAAAGCGGCCATCGGCTACCTCGCTCTGAAAGATTTGCTGGGCGATGAGGGGTTCCGGAAAGGGCTGCACGCGTTCATCAGCCGCTGGAACGGCAAGCACCCGACCCCCTGGGATATGTTCTACACCTTCAACGACGCGACCGGGAAGAACCTCAACTGGTTCTGGCAGAACTGGTTTTTCAGCAACAACTACATCGATCATGCCATCAGGCAGGTAACGACCTCGGCCGGTCAAACGACGGTTACGCTGCAAAACATTGGTGGCTACGTAGCGCCGGTCGATATGGTGGTGCAGTACACCGACGGAACGAAGGAAACGTTTCACCAGTCGCCGGCGATCTGGCAGGCAAACCAAAGCCAGGCCGTAGTGAAACTGCCGACGAAGAAAACCGTGCAGTCCCTGGCGCTGGAAGGGGGCGTATTCATGGACGCTGATCGCAGCAACAATACTTGGAAGGCCAAATAAACCGGACAGAATTTCACTGGAACAGGCCCCTCGATCCATACGGACGAGGGGCCTGTTTGCATTAACTGGCCGTGTCGGCGATAACCAGCGTGTCGACAAAACCCTCGTAGCGATCATCGATGTTGCCCGAGCCATCCCGCAGCAGGAACGAAACGCGATAGCTGACCGAGTTGCCACTGATAGTCGGCTCGCTGATGTCGACCAGTTGCCGCAGGATGTGGTGGTCGCCGTCGGTGTAGCGAATGTCGAAACCGTTCAGGGCAATCTGGGCCGTGCGAACGTTGCTGGGGAAAGAAACCGTGCGGGGTTCGTTCTGAACGATGCCCTTGGTCGAGTCGAACGTGACCCGATCCCGGATAAAACGTAGTGCCATACAACAGAGATTGGTTAAGTGAAAGACTAGGAATAGGTAGTTGGCCGGTACGTGGTCAACGGGGCAAGTTTATGGCTTTCCGGGGAGATTCTTTAGCCGGGAACTACGTGATTTTATACGTATAAATAGCTGATTATTAAATCAGTAGTATCGCTTAGTAAAGCGTTGTTCTACGCAGTCGGCTGCCCCGTCGTACTACGCAGAAAGGAATCAGGGGGTGGGGATTTGCCGGAACGATCGGGGATGCTGGTTGGGCTGCTTGAGGGCTTCGCGCACAAACCCGATTTTAAGGTGTTCGTACAACGAAACCGGATCGATCAGCGACGCGGCCCCCTGCGCCATCAGGCCCCCGATGAGCAGTTGAAAGATGGCCGAATGCCGGTCGGTCATCTCCAGGACCAGAATGGCCGCTGTGAACGGCGAGCGCACCACACCGGTCAGGAAACCCACCATGCCTACCAGAATCAGCATATTGGTGTCGGTCTGGGTAACGTGTACCTGCTGCGCAATGACATCCCCCAGTAAGGCACCCGCGCTGAGCGACGTAGCAAAAACGCCCCCGGCCCCTCCGCTGCTGTAGCTGAGCGCCATGCCGATGAACCGCACCGGAAACAGGTACCAGGGCGTCAGGTAATCGTTCTGGAACAGCAGCCGGTTGATGATGGGTTTACCGGTTCCGGTAGCGTCGGCCCCAAGTCCATACGCCAGACCCGCCAGTACCAGGCCGCAGCCGGCCACCCACGCCACCTGCGCCGATAGTGTGTTGAACCGCTGCCGGAATTTGTTTAGCCAGAGCAGCGTACGGGCAAAGAACGCCCCCGCCAGGCCGCAGATCATCGCGACCAGAATAAGGAGGCCAAACAACCAGGGCGTCGAGGTACTCACTTTCGGAAAGCCAAGGTACAGATATGGCCCCAGGATGGTCTGGGCCGTCATGCCGGCGATGATTACGGCCGTAAAAACGGCCGTCCGGAAGCGGGTAATGTGCGTCTGGGTGAGTTCCTCCACTACAAACACGATCCCACCCAGGGGCGTGTTGAAGGCAGCCGCCAGCCCGGCCGCTCCGCCCGTTACAAGGGCGATCTGACGCGAAAGCTGTGGCCAGCCTGCGGGCTGCAGCCGGTTGATGCTGCGGAAGATAGCCGCCGAAATCTGAATCGTGGGCCCTTCGCGGCCGATAACGCCCCCGCCCAGCAGGAGTATCACACTGCTGATCACCTTCACAATGGCAACGCGCAGGCTCAGCAGATACGAGGTGTGGCCGTGAAACTTCGGGTTGGACAGTTCGATGCCCGCCATGACCTGCGGAATGCCACTGCCCCGGGCCGCCGGCGCAAACTTATTAACCAGAAACCAGGAAGCGACAAACGCAACGGGGATTATCCCGAAGGCAAGCAGGGGCTGCGCGGCTAACCACCGGCTGCTGATCTCTTCGGCCCAGACAAACAGCTTTTCATAGCCAACCGCTACCAGACCGGTCACCACGGAGGCAACCCAGAAGGGTAAACTCTGTAGAATAATCCGGCGAACCTGCTCATTATACAACCGGCGGATGATGGTTTGGTCGAGCCAGGCCAGCACCCGCGCATACCGGGAAGGTATATTGGCCATTCGAAAAAAGGAGAAAGCGTTATTTGGGTATAACGCCTTCGCGGGCATTTGGATTACGCTCCCGCCAATTTTAGGTGGATTTTATGAGTTGTTGGCGAGAAATACCACTGAGCAAACGGTTCGTGTTGGATCTGTCGCTTTTCGTTTGGACCAGCCTACGGTTCAGGTTTTTATTCTTGGAAAGGGCGTCGGCAGAGAGGCAATTTTGAACCACACAACAACGGGACCGCCGAAAACCGAACAGAGTAGGCACTACACAACAACCAAATACAAATGAACACATTTGCAAACTCCAAAACCGAAAGCACTACTGCTTTCTCACCTGTAACCAACTATCTGTCAGTCCTAAAGAATTTCCGGGACTTCAATGGCCGGGCCCGCCGGAAGGAATACTGGTATTTCGTGCTGGCTAACACCATCGTTTCCTTCCTCGTTGGCTTCATCGACGGATTGCTGTTCAATGGCGCCCTGTTTCTGAATGTCTTCTACACCCTGGCTATCATCGTTCCGTACGTGGCCCTGTGCGTTCGGCGGATGCATGATGTCGACAAGAGTGGCTGGTATGCCCTCATTCCCATCTACAACTTTATCCTCGCCATAACGGAAGGAACCCGCGGACGTAACCAGTATGGCAACGACCCCAAAGCTGCCGAACTATCCAGCATGACACAGCCGGTAGCCTGATCCACGCTTTCTAACCAGAACCAGTGAGCGCCGGTAGCAGTTCTGCAGGCCGGGTGCCGGTGCTCACAACCTTTATGAACATGGCAAATCAAAAGACAACACTTGACGAATGGTCGGTGAAAGACCTTGAAGATGGTTCTTCCATCAACGTTACGGTGCTGGGCTGCACCGAACTGGGCAACCAGTCACTACCGGGCATTCAGGTGATCTACATGGGCAACATCATCAACTATGAGCCGCTAATCGCCGAACGCTGGGCGTATCAGGCGGCTAAGGCTGGGGTTGAGGAGTACCTGCTCGAAGATAAATCCTGGATGGTGCACGACGATCAGTTTGTAAAAACGTATCTGGTGGCCGGCGAACCGCTGAAGGCGAAAGTGGAAGTGAAAACCCGCAGTTCAAAGGTAATCACCAAAGAATACGAACTGCCGTTTGCGGTATAACGATGGGACCTTATCGCCTTCTGAAATACGCGCTGGCTGGTGTTGGTATCGCTCTCGTGCTGATGATGGCTGTACCGGGTTACAGTAATCCGGGGCCCATTAAACCTACGCCACCGGCAGCCGGAGCCTCATCCGCAAACGACTCGATTCAGGTGTCCCGGCGGGTCATTTCGTTCCTGCACTGGTATAAAATGAACCTCGGCACACTTAGTAAAATCTACCTGGTTAATCAGCAGGAGGGAAAGCCGTACTCCGTTAACTTCAGGAATACGGAACGGTATCTGGATTACCTCAAACGTAGTCAACTGTTCACCGACCAGTACCTGGATGAATGGCGGACGTACTTTGCGCAACGGGAAGCGGGCTTCCGGTTAAGCCCGCAAACCGAAGGGCCACCGACTGGCTTTGATTATGATCTGGTGATGCTGAATCAGGATGTCGATGAGCAGATGGATTCGCTGGACCGGATGACGGTCAGGAAGGTAAGGGTACAGAAAAACCGCGCCACTGTTCAGTTTACGCTCTTTACAACCTACGACGTTCGGCTGGTTCGGCAAAACAACGTCTGGAAAATCGACGACATCCTCAATCTGGATGCTGAGTGACAGGGCCGTAGCTCCGCTGGTCGGATCGAGTCAATTTAATGAACTATTACCCCGGCCTGATCAGGCCGGGGTAATGGCGTTGACCGTGTACTAGTCGAAATGCAGTCGTCGGTCACACTGATCTGTTGCCGGTACGTCTGGGTGCGGTCTGGAGCCGGTTACGAAACAGGAAAGTTGATCAGACCATGGCGCTGGTTCTTCCGCGTTGCCGGGAAAATCCGGGAAAATCGTTGAATTACTGCTTGAATTAATGCAGTTTTGTACGGAAAACTGACAATATCCGTGCGTGTACTTCTAGCCATCGGTCTGTTACTACTGCTGCTCTATCATACGATAGGGGTGTCAGTGGCTGTCTGGTGTTTTGAGGAGTCGTATGAGGTAACGTCACCCGTATCGGACGGGGATGAGTGGAAACTAGTCAAAATCCCCATCTCGCTGCCCTACACGATGTCGTGGGAAAACCCGGATGGGCAGACGGGGCTGGTTCAGGAAGGCGATGAGTTCTACAACATTACGCACCAGCGGTACGAAAACGATACGTTGTATACCGTCCTGAAAACCAACCGCAACGCCCGCGACCGCTTTGTCGAGCTGGCCGATCAGGTCAATGAGCTCGTAAATCAGGAGTCCGCCCCGGCCAAACACCCGCTGTCGGGCCTTCTCAAACTGCTCAGCGAACGGATCACCACCTATCTCCTCACCGAGCCGTTCCGCCTGGAGCCGCCCGTAGCGGAGCGTACGCAGTCCTCAGCGGTGCTGGCCGAGTGGCAGGAACTTCACCCGTCGGCCTCCTTATCGGTTCTGTCTCCTCCACCCAAAGCGTAGTAAGTCAGTTGATGCTGACTCGCTCGCTGTCGCCACTGGCAGCGGCTTCGTCTGTTGTTCCCCGACGAACAACAGCAGCTACGTGTATTTTCTAACCGACAAGACAAGTTTCCGATGAAACGTATATATGGTATTACCCTTCTGCTGATTGGGCTGGGGGCGTGTCAGCCCAGTGCCAGTCCCGATGAGTACAATGCAAAAGCGGCTGAACCAGCGCTAATCCACGACTGCGCCAACCAGCTGACCAACGTAATCATTCACGACATTTTTAAGCCCCCCGTGGCCAGCCGGATCTACGGCTACACGTACCTGGCCGCTTACGAAGCGCTACGACCGGCCTATCCCGACCAGCAGCCGCTGATGGGCCGGCTCAACGGATCAAAACCGGCTCCGGCTCCCAATCTCACCAGTGTCTACTGCTTTCCACTGGCGAGTCTGAAGGCGTTTCTGACCGTTGGGCGGGCGCTGACGTTTTCGGAGGATATGTGGGATGAGTTCGATACGAAGCTGACGCCCCGGCTCCAGGCGTTTGGGGTGCCCGACGACGTGTATGAACGCTCGATGGCCTATGGCGAGCAGGTGGCGAGGCACATTCTGACCTACGCCAGTACCGATCATTACAAAGAGACCCGCGGCTTTCGGTATACCGTGACCAACAAGCCCGGTACATGGGTACCTACACCCCCGACCTACGCCGAAGCCTGTGAGCCCCAATGGAATACCGTCCGGACGTTCACCATCGATTCGGCGCAGCAGTTTCGATGCCCGCCCCCGACCCGCTATGATCTGGCCAAAAGCAGTCCGTTCTGGAAGCTGACGGACGAGGTGTACCAGATCGGTAAAAACCTGAGTGAGGAACAGCGTAGGATTGCGTATTTCTGGGATGACAACGCCTTCGTGACCAACGTGCGCGGTCACGTCATGTTCGCCAGCAAGAAGATGACCCCCGCCGGCCATTGGATTGCCATTGCCACGACGCTTGCCAGGCAGAAAAAGCTGACGATGATGCAGTCGACGGAGTTGTATGCGCTTACGTCCATCGCGCTGTTTGACGCGTTCGTTGCCTGTTGGGACGAAAAATACCGCAGCGTCCGGATTCGCCCCGAAACGGTGATCAACGCCAACCTTGATCCGCACTGGCGACCTTTCCTCGAAACACCCCCGTTTCCGGAATACGTCAGCGGTCACAGCGCCATCTCAGCCGCAGCCGGTACGGTTATCATAAACCGGATTGGCAACATGGCCTTCGTGGATTCTACCGAGCATCCATTCGGGCATGGTGTGCAATCGTTTGCTTCGGTCGATGAGGCCTATAGGCAGGTGTCGCTGAGCCGGGTGTACGGCGGTATTCACTACCGCGACGGCGTCGATGAAGGGACCCGCCAGGGCGAACACGTGGGCCAGTGGGTAGTTCAAAAACTGCTGCCGTCGGCCACCATCGCTGCTAAGTGATAGAGCGGGTTTTCACCCCCAACCCCCTGAAGTGGGTTGGGGGTGAAAGTACCTACAGATTCCGCATCCAGGTTTCGCGCAGGCTGACCTGTTCCGGGGTAGCCTGCGGATCGATCTGGAAGACGTACTGCTTCACGATTTCTTTCTCCTGCATGGCGGCCTTCACCGTTTGCTCCTGACCGTTTCGCCGGACGGTGATCTCGTACGTATCGCCGGGTTTCAGTTGCTTCAGGGTGTTCTGAATGCTGCTGATGGCATCCATCTTCACCGCCTGACCGTTGAACGCAAGCCACTCGTCGTTTTCCTGCAAACCGGCTTTCACCAGCGGTTCGGCCAGATTGGTCAGGATGAATTTGTTGTCGACGAACGCGGGCTTCATGCCGAGCGTAGCCGTTTTCTGCCCCGTCGGGATGGCCGGGATATACGTAATACCGAGTTTGCCGTAATATTCCTTAAAGGGCAATGGTTCGGTTGCTTTCACGTAGCGATTGAAGAAATCGGCAATCTCGGGGTAAGTCTTCTGCGTGAAAATGGTAAAGAACTCCTTCTCGGGAAAGGCTTTGCTGGGGCCATAGGTCGTGGCGAGTTCATTGACGACCTCGCGCAATCCGCGCTTTCCCCCCGACAGTTCCAGCAGCCGGATGTCGAGCAGACCCGCCACCAGCGCCCCCCGGTTGTAGATGTTGAAATACTGTTTCTGGCCTTCGTCGGTAAAGCAGGTCAGGCCCAGTTTGCTCAGGCTGTAGGTCGTATCCAGGCTTTTGTCGATGGCAATTTTCTGGCTCAGTTCATCAAAATAGGTCGGTACGTCCATGATCTGGCCCCGCAGCTGCATAGCATCACTGGCCCATTCCGTTACGCCTTCGTAGAGCCACAGGTGCTCGGAGGGGGTCGGCGTTACGAAGTTAAACTGCTCGATGACCTCGCTGTGGATGTTCAGCGGGGTTACCACGTGGAAGAATTCGTGGGCGGCAATGGACGTCATGGCATCGGCCAGTTGTTTGGAAAATTCGGCTTCCTTAACGACGTACTCCGAGCTGTAGGAGTGCTCCCACGCGCCCCAGTCCTGGTCTTCGAAATGATACAGGAACGTGTAGCGTTTCACCGGCAGCTGCTTCAGAAACTGGCCGGCCGCGTTGAGCATCGACTGCATGTTGGTCAGCAGCTGCTCCGACTTGATCTTGTCGGTTTTCGAGTAGGTGTACACATCGATCTGAGCCCCCGCTACGGTTGTGGTGGCTTTCGTCAGGCGACCGAGGAGAATAGGGGAGTCGACGATGCGGTCGTAGTTGGCGGCCGTGAAGTACCCTTTCGCGTTTTTGTCCAGCGCCGTTCCGACAGCCCACTCAGCCGGATAGTTCAGTTTTACTTCGATGGGAGCCGTCTGCAAACCCGACGGAAAGCCAAATACGCCCTGTCCGTTGATCAGTACGTGGTCGTTTTCGATGGACGTACCGCACATGTTGTACGGTTTATGCTCGTTCACCGGGGTGTCCCAGGTTTCGGCGATGCTGTACTGCACCGTCCGGACGGCTTCCGGCTGGGCAAATTTCCACTGGTTGGTCGAGACCTGTTCGGTTTTTACCTCCTTGCCTTTCGCGTCAAACGCTTTGAAGGACCGGACGTAGCGGCCAATATCCATGATCTGGTACGTACCGGGCGCGGTGGCGGCAAACTGATAGATCGCGTTGTCGGCCGTCAGTCCGCTGACCCGCAGGGTAACTTTAAACTGGTCGTCGGTACGGTCGTTGAGGTTGACTTCATACTGCAGCGGCCCGGTTGGTGCGCCCTGCGAAAGGTGCGGTAGAAGCGCCGTAGCCCCTAGTAACAGCAGGCGTAAGATTCGCATGATTATGATGCTGATTGGATGAAAGCTACCAAGATAGCTGAATCGGGTGAAGGTTTCGCAGGGGTTGGTGTTTGCGGAATTATTTCGGGATGAACGGCGGGGCACCGGCGTCACGGCCGGCGGGCGTCGGTGCTCAATGGGGCACCCCATCGAGCACCGATTTTAGATAGAAGTTTTCCAAAGCCGGTTCTAGGTAAGTAAAGTGGGTTTTCTTTGTGCCTTTCTGTCAAAAACCTGGCTCTCTCAATGACGCGACTGTTGCCTGCGACGCTATTCGTATTTCTCTCAATCGCTGCTTTTTCGCAGCAACCGCTGACGATCTGGTACCGGCAGCCCGCCCGCAACTGGAACGAGGCCCTGCCGGTTGGAAACGGACGGCTCGGGGCCATGGTCTTCGGCCGGGTCAGCGACGAACTGATTCAACTCAACGAAGCCATGCTCTGGTCGGGCGGCCCCGTAAACCCAAATCCTAATCCCGGTGCCGCGAAGTACCTGCCGCTCGTGCGCGAAGCCTTGTTTCGCGAGGATTACAAGGAAGCCGATAAACTGGTCAGGAACATGCAGGGGCTTTATACGGAAGCCTATCAGCCGCTGGGCGATCTGATCATCCGGCAAACCCTCGGGGGCGAACCCACGGATTATTACCGGGATCTGAACATCAGCGACGCCAGGGCCACCACCCGGTTCAACTCCGGTGGCGTTGGTTATACCCGTGAGATTTTCGTATCGGCCCCGGACCAGGTGATCGTGGTGCGGCTGCGGGCCGACCAGAAAGGCACACTGAACGTAACGCTTGCCACGAAAAGCCCGCACCCGGTCAGCAAGGTCGTGGTAAGCCGCGATGAACTGGCCATGCGGGGCAAATCACCGGCCCATGCCGACCCGAATTACGTCAATTACAACAAGGTTCCCGTGCGCTATACCGACTCAACCGGTTGTCGCGGTACGCGCTTCGACCTGCGGCTGAAGGTGAAATCAACCGATGGGCAGGTGGCCACCGACACGGCGGGCATCCGCATCACCAACGCGACTGAAGCGGTTGTGTACCTGACGGCCGCGACCAGTTTCAACGGCTTCGACAAGTGCCCCGACAAAGACGGCCGGAATGAAATACAACTGGCGCAAACGTATCTGAACAAAGCCCTGGCAAAGCGTCCGGATGCCATCTGGCAGGCCCACATGGCCGATTACCAGCGCTTCCTCAACCGCGTGTCGTTCACGCTGAACGGCGGTCCGACGCCCGGCAGTCCGGAATCGCTGCCGATGGACGAGCGGCTGATGCGCTACGCGGGCGGAGCGCCTGACCCTGCACTTGAAACCCTGTATTTTCAGTTCGGTCGCTACCTGCTCATTTCCAGCTCCCGACCCGCCACCGCTGGTGTACCGGGCATTGCCGCCAACCTGCAGGGCATCTGGAATCCGATGGTCCGGCCGCCCTGGAGCAGCAACTACACGACCAACATCAACGCGCAGATGAACTACTGGCCGGCTGAGATGACCAACCTGTCGGAGTTTCACCGGCCGCTGATCGACCAGATCAAACACGCGGCCGTTACGGGCAAGGCAACGGCCAGTACCTTCTACGGCGCGGGCGGCTGGACGGTTCACCACAATTCCGACATCTGGGCTGCTTCAAACCCCGTGGGCGATCTTGGCAAGGGCGGGCCGATGTGGGCCAACTGGCCGATGGGCGGGGCCTGGCTGGCGCAGCACCTCTGGGAACATTACGCCTTCACCGGCGACCGGACGTACCTGCAGCAGACGGCCTATCCGCTGATGAAAGAAGCCGCCCGGTTTTGCGTCGACTGGCTGGTGGAAGACAAACAGGGACACCTCGTTACGGCCCCGGCCACTTCGCCCGAAAACGTATTCGTGACCGCAAAAGGGGAAAAGGAGTCTGTTTCGGTCGCTACGACGATGGACATGGGGCTGATCTGGGATCTGTTTTCCAACGTCATCGAGGCCTCCGAACACCTGGGCATCGACGCCGACTTCCGGACGATGCTGGCCGAAAAGAAAAGCAAGCTGTTTCCGCTGCAGATTGGCCGGAAAGGCAACCTCCAGGAATGGTACAAAGATTGGGAAGATGAAGACCCGCAGCACCGCCATGTGTCGCACCTGTTCGTGCTGCATCCGGGCCGGGAGATTTCTCCCCTCACTACGCCCAAATACACCGAAGCCGCCCGTAAAACGCTTGAAATCCGGGGCGACGGCGGCACCGGCTGGAGCAAATCCTGGAAGATTAACTTCTGGGCCAGGCTGCACGACGGCAACCATGCCTACAAACTCCTGCGGGAACTGCTGAAGCTGACGGGCGTTGAGGGAACAAATTACGCCGACGGGGGCGGTACGTATCCCAACCTGTTCTGTGCGCACCCGCCGTTTCAGATCGACGGGAACTTCGGTGGTACGTCGGGCATTGGGGAGATGCTCCTGCAAAGCCACGACGGCGTAGTACACGTACTGCCTGCCCGGCCGGATCAGTGGAAAGACGGCTCCGTAAAAGGCCTGAGGGCGCGGGGTGGTTTTGAGCTCGACTACACCTGGAAAGACGGCAAGCTAACCCAATTGACGGTGCGGTCGCAGCGGGGCGGTAACTGCCGGTTGCGGGTCTACTCGCCCCTCAAACCGACCGGTGGGGCTAAGCTGACCACTGCGAAAGGCGTCAATCCCAATCCGTTCTATCAGCTGCCGGCCAATCAGTACCGGACAGCAACCCCCGAAACGGCCAGCAACGGTGCGGTGGTGTATGATCTGGCAACCCAGCCCGGCAAAGCGTACGTACTGACGGCCCTGTAAGGCAGACTAACTGACTTGTACTCGTCGCCTGACCAACGCGCTGATGATGTTCCAATACCCAATCAGGGAGAAGATCGTCCCCATAATGCCAAAGATCAATGGCAAAAGCAACCCGTCAATGCCTTCGAGTACCGGTTCCTGCGGGTTGTCGGGCAGGTACCATAACGTAATGGTCTGGCCGATGTCAAAACTTGGGGGCGAGGTGTACGTCTGGCTGTAATACGTGACTGGTGTACCATCGGCTGTCCGGAACTGTACCACCGGAGCCATTGATGAGGTTGTGCGGCCTTGCCGGTCGATGTTGTAGCGGTTGTCAATCACTACCCCTTTGGTTTCGATACCAGTCCTGATGATGCGCTGACTCGATTGCCAGCTTACGTACGCGACGATGAGAAAAATGGTGCCGATCAGGGCAAACAGCCCAAAGAAGGCAAGACCGATGTTCTGCTTCATGATGGAATAGTCGGGACTAGATGTGTGCTACGTAGTGCTTTGATAAATAGAAGCTTAGCTGCAAACTATTGTGGTGAAAGATAGGGAGCAGATACGTACGGCCGTACGTTTAGTTCGTGAAAGGTTAGACGCGTGAGCAAAACGCAGCTGGCGAAGGGTGTCAATCCCAATCCGGTCCATCGGCTACCGGCCAGTCAGTACCGGCCGGCAACCTCCGAAACGGCCAGCAACGGTGCGGTGGTCTATGATCCGGCAACGCAGTCAGGAGCATGGGCTGACGGCCCGGTGCGAAAGGATGAATCAGACCGCCCCGCCAGTCTGTCCGAGAGTCAACCGGGCAGACTGGCGGGGCGGTCTGAGTGAAACGACAATTAAGGGATAAAGACTGGAGCGGCTTTGAACTTGACCCGTACACCGATGCCCGTTGTTCCCTGGTAAAACGTACCGGCCAGCGTTCCCCGGGTCGGTTTACCACTTCCGCCGTGCTCGCTGATTGTCAGCGTTACGTTGCCGGACACCCATTCGCTGGTGTACGGCCGATAGTACCCTTGTATGAAGCCGCTGCCGTAATCGATAATGGCCGTCGCTTCGTTAACAGTGCCCTTGGGTTCGGGAAAGCTGTATGTGCCTTTGCCGGTAAAATTCGGAATAATGAAGCTAACCATCGGAACGCCCATGCCCGACATAACAACCGCGCGAAGCTCCTTGCCGGTTACGGTCAGGGAAATGGCAGGATTCGAATCCGTGTGGCCCCCAACCTGTAACAGCGAATTTGATTCTACCTGGATCGATTGTACCAGGATAAGACGGCCGAACTGCTTTAGATCAATCTCCGCAGCTATGGCCACCGGGTTTGTTTCCGGCTCACGCGTCGGGGCATCGTAGGCAGCTTTAGCCAGCGAACGATCCTCCGTAATCTGACCGGCAACAGCGTAGTTATCGCTATGGCCGACGCCTGCCGTTACGCCGTTGATCGTCCAGCGGACAACCCGGCTGGCCGAAAGAGTTTTTAACGGGGTTAGAAGAATCAGGTTGCTGATGTCGTTCGGCCCTTTGGCCTCACTGTACCCTTCCTGATAATGAACGACCAGATTGGCCTGTTCGGTTGGCGCAATCACTTTGCGGTCGGCATGAATTTGAAATTGTTCATAGAATGACCAATGGGCCAGGTGACTGACTGGGGCGGTTACGGACTTCTTTGCTTTGTCGACAACCAGGTCGTTGCGTCCGTGCCATACGCCGTTTTTGTCCTGGTAGGCAAGACCAACGGCTTCGGGAGCCGAGCCGTCGAGCTCTTCGGGGGTATACTGCCAGGTAAGCAACGCGTTTTTCTTCAGCGTCAGATCGTTGGGCGTGATCTGGTACGCTGAGCCGGTGCCGCCAAACGCTTTATTCTCCACGGGCTGCATGGTAATGACCGTTTCCGTGTCGACGGCACCGGCCGGAATGGTCAGTGTCAGGCGACTGTCGGGGAGTACAATGACCCCGCCCGCCGGTCCAATGGTTTTCGTTACGGGCGTACCAACCGGCTTTCCAACCTCGGTAGACACGCCGGTTGCCGAATTGGTGATATCGGGTTTGGTTGGGTTGGGTTCGACGGGGGCCGTTTCGCAGGCGGTCATGGACCAGACGCTGCCGGTTAGCAGCAGTACGCTGGTCAGGGTGCGGATCGATTGATTGATAGTCATGGTGTTGTTTACTGAGGGATGGTCGAGAATAGATCAATGAATGAGACAAAGTTGATCTGGTCAGGCCCACAGATTCAATGAGTATCCGCACTAATCAGCGGAATAGCGTCATGGACTGACGACTCACCGGAGCGAACTGAGGGTGTAATTTCTCGGCGACGGATTCAGGAAACACCCTGGGGTATTTTCAGGAAGAATCCAAAACATACCCTTTGACGACTAGTTATCAGTATATTATTTAATCTATAGACTCAATTATGAAAAACAAAGTAATGGCCGTAGTTCTGGCTATGGCCGTCGCATCCACCTGCGCGCTGGCGCAGTCGGGCGGTTCGTCGAAAACCGCTAATTCAAAAAACAGCCAGTCGAAAACGGGATCGAGCAGCGGTCTGCAGCAATCCAACAAGGGCGGGGCTACGTCGGGTGGTCCGTCGCAGGGAGCCGGCAATATCGGCAGCCAGCGGGGCAGCACCACGAGTGGGTCCTCAACGAGCGCCAACAGCAGCCGCAGCAAAAGCACCGGCAGCAAAAAGGGCAATCAATAATTGAAAGCAAGCGCGGCTTGGTCGCGACAGCAGGATTTTGTACTATGCAGCGGCTCGTGGAATGCCCTCCGGCAAACGACGGGCCGCTGCGTTTTCGTCAGGTTTTACCCAATTTCGTTTGTATGGCTGTTCTTCTGTTCACCATCAGTTTGTTACAAGTTATGTGGTGCCCAATCGCCGGGCTGGCACTGCGGCTCACTGGTCCGGACTCAGTGTTGATTAGCCATGTACCCGAGCGGCCGGCCTCCTCGCTGACCCAGACACCGACTGCGGCTACCAAAGGCTGGACCTACGAAAAAACGGCCGATAAATTCAAGGGACGATGGCAGAAAGCCTCGCTGATATCGGCCAATGCGATCCAGTTTGATTACCCCTACGGCAGAACCCCCGCAATGCTGACCATCCGGGAGCGCGACGGCAACACGACTGTGTATATTGAAGTCGATAAAGGGCAGTTTAACCGGAGTTTCCAGAACGGGAACGCCAAGGTTCGATTCGACGGCAAAGCGCCCGTTACGTATCCGCTGACGGCCGCTGCCAACGGCCGCGCCAACATTGTTTTTTTCGACGCCGACCAGAAGCTGATTAATCAGATCAAAGCCGCCCGAACGATGTCTGTCGCGATCAGTTTTTACGGACAACCGGTGCGTCAGCTCGACTTCCGTACCGCCGGTCTGCGCTGGCCGCTGTAAAAGCCGACCGCCGTAGCGATCGTTTTCGCTACGGCGGTTGACTGAACAAGGGTGGTAGAAAACGGAGCCTCAGGCGGCAGTACTGTCCGCAACGGCCTGCGGTTGCTCATTGGCCGAAGGTTCCATGTACATGTAACTCCAGGCGTGCCCATCCAGGTCTTCGAAGTCGCGGCCGTACATAAAACCCATATCCTGTGGTTCTTTTGGCTCGACGGCACCGGCTGCCAGCGCTTTTGCCAGCATCTCATCAACGTGCGCCCGGCTGTCGGCGGAAAGAAAGATCGACACTTCCACGGTTTTCGACGTGTCTACGATCTCTTTGTTGGTAAAGGTTTTAAAGAACGGCTCTACCAGCAGCATGACGTAGATCGTGTCGCTGATGACCATGCAGGTCGCGTTCTCGTCGGTGAATTCGGCATTGAAGGTGTAGCCGAGCTTGGTGAAGAACTCCACCGAGCGGTTCAGGTCTTTAACGGGCAGGTTAACAAAGATCATCGTTGCCATGTCGTATTGTTGTTTGAGGTTTACATGACAAGTCCTGTTTTGCGGCTTACAGCGGGCTTGTCATACAGATCAATAAGGTACTTACCCCGCTTTCTTTACCGGCCCGGTGTACAAATCCGCACTGTTTCCGCTTAATGTTTTCCTATTGTTTTCCGGCTGGTTAAACAGGTCGGCTACGTTATCAACCGACAGCTGGTCGAGGTCCTCGAGGTAGCCCTGGGTCGTAGCAATCTGATCATGTCCCAAAGCCTTCTGAATCTGGGTAACGTCCAGACCGTTTCGCCGGGCCAAATCTGCAAAGCTGTGCCGGAAGACGTGCGCTGACAGGGGCTTCTCAATCTGAGCCATCGTGGCCAGCTCCTTCAGCCGCCTGTGCATGTTGGCAATCGCTATTTTTACCTTCTTACTCAACTCATAGGCGCTGTAGCCGGCGTCGATCTTTTTTCGAAGAAACGTAAACAGCGTGTCGGTCGACTGTTGACAGGCCGCCCGGTAGGGAGCCAGCAATTCAACCGCCACCGCCGGCAGCAGTACGTTTTTTGGCTTTTTGGTTTTGGTCATGGTGTAGATGAGCCGGTGCTCCAGTTTGCCGTCGGTTCGCTGCAGAACTACGTAATTCGACAACCGCAACCGCAGAGCATCACCGACCCGCATGCCGTGCGCGTAATACATCACCAGGCACATGTCCCGTATCTGACGCAACTTACTGCCTTCCTTCAGCTCCAGCGCGGCCAGGCGGTCGATTTCATCGGGGTATAATCGCAGCTTGGCCGTGCGCTCCTTGGATATTTTAATTCGCCGAAACGCGTCGGCAACGACCGAACAGATCACCTGATCCGGGTATTCCTCAACGGCTTCGACGGCGATGGTCTTTACCCGCATGTGGTAGATCCAGGCGGTATTTTTCCGGTATTTTTTCAGCAGCCAGGCCCGCCAGTCTTTCAGATAAGCCATGCTTAGCTGCTCAAAGGAAATCGAGCCGGTCGGGTCTTTGGGATACGTTATGCGTAAATCCTGATAGGTTACGGTCGGTTTACCGGCGAAGGTGAAAAACGTGTTCAGGGCCTTTAGATACGAATCGGTCGTCGAGGATTCGCCCCGTCGCAGGATGTACTGCCGGGCGTAATCCGAAAAGAAGGGCACCTGGGGCGCGTCCGCTGCCGGCTCCTCCGGTGCGGCCTGCGTCTGTAAAAACTGCTTAAGCTGTTCGGCGGTTGCGCCTGGCCCCAGCTGATCAATGGCGCCGATGGCCTGATCCCACACCTGGGCGATGATGTGGTTATACCGGCCGTGATTCGGGTGGGCCGTCCTGATCCAGTTCTGCGCTTCGCGTTTACCTTTCGGATTGAACTGGCTGGGCGTCACTTCCACCGGCAGGGCTATGTAGCGACTAAGCCGGCTGGCGGTAATGCGGAGCCGTACCACGTGGCGGCCGTGGCGGTTCGCTTCCTTCTTCAATCCAACGCTGATCGTAGGCCGGCTCATTCAGTACACCTCGTCTTCAATCATGACCTTGATTACAATCCAGATCTGGTTAATATCCTCGGCTTTGATAAAGAAGGGGTCGGGTGGGGGATTATCCGAATACAGCATCAGCCCTTTGTCGCGCTCGAGGTTATTGGCCCGCACGCGTTTGATGACAAATTCGTCGCCGTACTGAATTGCCCAGATCCGGGCCGGTGCCAGCCGCCAGTCCTCCTCCTTGGATATGCGATAGGCCAGCACCTTTGCGCCTGAGGGTAATTTATCCCCCATGCTGTCGCCGTTGACCTCGATGATCCACCAGTCGCGTGGTTTCCCTTCAGGAATGATCGCTTTTCGGATGCGGTGCGATTCGGTGGGATGCTGCCAGTAGCGGGCGACGTCCGCGCCGGCACGAACCTTAAGCGGTACGAACGGTAACTCGATCCAATCGGACACATCGACCGGTGTACCGGGTATCTGGGTTTCCCGTTTGGGATAGCCAAATATCGCGTCATAGGGAACGCCAAGCGCCTGGGCGATGTCGTGCTTGAGCTCGGCCGATAAGGTTCTTCCCGCTTCTTTGTATTCACTGACGGTCGACGAGGATTTACCCAGCCGCCTGGCCAGCTCGTTTATGCCAATGGGAGAAGAGGCCATAAACTGGGCGAACCGTTCCCCATCGCTGAGCAGCTGAACACCCTCCGCTTTCTGCTTCGGCAGGGTGCCGGTTTCGAGCCAATCAACCGAAAGTCCCGTAACCGCACTGATGGCGTGGAATTTTGTAATGCGGCCTCGTTCGCCAATCTTATCGGCCAGCAACCGGGATACATCAGACGGCTGCAATCCGGTCCGTTCCGCCATGGTCGATTTTCGGCCCTCAAAGTATACGTCGATAACTTCCTGAATGCGAGCCTGACGGGTAGGATCCGTCTGTTGTTTCATGAGTTTGGAAAGGGAGGTGTTCGTGTATTGCACAAAATTTTGTAATTTTATTTGCAAAATGCTCGGCAATTATGGTATTATTGCAAACGCACTGAGCAAACGGTCGTAGATAGTTTATACGGTCAATTTGCAAATAATTTTACAAAACAAATCTATGAAACGAGGGAGAGTAACCGCACAGTTGTCGGCCATTCAGAAAGACCCTAAGGTTTTTTCGGCGCTGAAACAGACGATTAGCCGAATCGGCGTAACTAAACTGACGGAGTATATCCAGGCGTCACACACGACGATCTACGATTATTTACGGGGTAAGCCCATCAGCGCCGAGAACGAACAGCACATTCTCGATGGACTCAAAGCCTATAATGAGGCTATGGAAAAAGCCGAACACAACCGCCTGGCTCAAGCAAAAGCGCTGGTATCCTAATGGCTTACGTACCTGAATACGAAGAATTTAAAGCACTTCAGCACGAAGTGAAGGCCCAGCGCGAGGAACTGGAGTTCCTGCGGTCGCTGCTGTTGAGCGAAGTCTGGCTCGACCGGCAGCAGACGATGACCGCTCTGGACTGTTCGGCCGACACGCTGCGCCGGCTGCATCTGGCCGGCGAGCTGGAGTATCGTTATCAGGGCGACCGTCCGTTCTATTGCATTTATTCCGTCCGGAATTATTTAACGGCCAAAAAAATTGAAAAACAGGCCGTGGATCGTCGTATCCTGTCCGCCGTGTTGGCAAAAAAACAAGAAAAAATCCGGCCAAAACCAAAGGTTAGAGCCGGATCGGTGCAAACTCACAAGCTGTAATTTGCTTTTTTATTTGCAATTTTATTTGCAAATAAACCGAACATTTTACAAATTTGTGAGGTAATTAATCAACACGACAAAGGTATGACAATCCAAATTGTAAACCAGACGGAAGGCTTCTTCAAAGCACCGGTAACGCTCAGCTATCGCAGCGGCATCTGCACCACCCGGCCGGGCCAGGGAGCCTGGGGCACCAAGCCCGCCCGCACGTACACGGTTATCGCTGGCGGCCGCCAGGCCCAAATCAGCGAGGGCCGCTTCAAGAAGCTCAAGAAGCAGCACGAAGCACGGAACCGCTACCTATCCGGCGCTCGGCAGCGGGTATTCATTCGCCAGGGCTACTGCACGATTCAACTCTAACCTGACACCTAACCGGGCCGCTTTCGGGCGGCCCTAACCTCTACTCACATGATGTTTACACCCATACCCGACACCGACCGCCTGACTGGCCAGTTAACCGAGGAGCAGGAAGTTTTTCTGCGTACCGTGGCAGCATCTGAATTTTTGATTCCGGCGCTGAGCATCGATGATGTATTTGTGTCGTATTCTCCGCAATTCGGCTTTCAGATTTCCTTCAAGATCGACCATCGCCTGATGGGCGACAACGTCCTGAAAACCGAATCGAGAAACGACCTGAAGATCTGCGGCACCACCCAGAACTACACTTACGCCAGCTGGTGGGTCAATGACTGCCACGAGGTTGACTGGCCGGTTTGGCTGCAACAAGCTCCCGTAGTGGAGGGAAAGGAGCTGGCTCATGCAGCGTAATACGACCACGCGGCCGGCAATGAGCACGGTCATGATCAGCCCCAGCCGGAAACAGCAGGCTCAGCAACTCGCCCGGCTCCTGCGCGATGTACAGCAGCAAGAAGCGGCCGACGATACGTTGTCGGCTTCTGAAAGCATCGAACTGCCCACCGGCTACTTCTGGCTTGTGGCGCTTGGCCTGATCGCCCTGGGCGGGTATCTGTTTTCCTTTCTTACCCCGTGCCGGCCATGAACAAGATCACACCCCGCATGCGGATTGCTGAGCAGATGGGCCTGTTTTTGGACCAATACAGTCCGGTACTGCCCGGCGACCGGGATGATTGCGCCCGGCAAATCGAAGCTCACCTGGCCGAATTCGTCGTCTTCACCGGCGTTACCAATCCCGACGACGTCAAACTCTCCGTACTGGCCCGGCAGAAGGGCCGGGAGCTCTACGAAACCTACATCGACCGGCCACCCCTGGGCTTTTACGACCGGGTGATTCTGATTAACCACTTGACGTTCATGCTGGCCGAAGTGACCGGCCGCAACAGTGGCCAGGTCGAACAGCTGGTCAGCGGCTTTTCTCAGGCGCTTTCCTCGGGTTACCTCGCTTCGGTGCTGCATCAGGGCTATCTAAATAACCGGCTATGAGACTGCCCAGCCATCGAACGATCGATTACCTGCTGAAGGCCATGGTCGGCCTGGCGCTGCTCTGGGCCTGCGGCTACGGTATTGCCCATCACAAGCCAGTCCGTAAGGCTGGCATTACCCACTTGTATGATTCAGGAACCCGCCTATTACGGCATCATTCCGGCCCCGGTGCGCTACGATAGAAACCTGCCTCCATCGGCCAAATTGCTGTATAGCGAGATCACTGCGCTATCAACAGCACGCGGCTACTGTTGGGCCGGAAATGCCTACTTCGCCGAGCTCTACGACGTCGATAAAGACACCGTATCGCTATGGATTTCCAAGCTTAGAAACGCTGGTTATGTGCGGGTTGAGATTGACCGGCAGGCCGGAAACGTCCGTCGCATCTACGTGCTGGACATGCCGAAGGCACCTATCGAAAATAATTCGGATACCTATCCTAATAATTCGGGTGACCTATCCGAAAAAAACGGGATAGGTCTACTAAAAAATTCGGATACCTATCCCGAAAAAGACCGACATAATATTAAAGAGAATAATAAAGAGAGTATTAAAGTGAATGAAGCCGCTGCCTATAACGCGCGAGGGCAAAAAAATTCACTTTCTGAAGGAGTAAAACCTCAATCCCCCCCAGTTGCGGCCGCCCCCCCTTTCTCCAAAGAAAAGTTTGGCGACGGCGTCCTGCAACAGCAGTGCCGCGACTTCTTTCGCGCTAATCCGGAGAGGTACCCACCCGATATGTACGTCGAATTCCTGCACCACTACACGGCCCCGGTGCAGAACGGCAAGCCCGAGGATATCGGCCATGAACTCTGGCGAACGATGAACACCTGGTCGCTGGCCGGCCGACTCAAAAAATGGCATACAATCTACCTCAAAGACAACGATCGTGAACGAACAGATTCTACCCCAGCTTCAGCCAAACCAGGCCGTAGTGCTTCGGCAGCGGCCGGCTCTGCAACTCGCCCGACTAAACGACTTGGCTTTATCCCCCCAGGCAGTCTCAGTCGTAAAAGCCAGAATCGAGGGAACGATGATCCGACACGCTCCGGAGAGCCAATTAGAATCGATGTGGAATAGCATCGTGTTCCTGCTGGGTATCAAGGTTGATGTTGATGAAATGGACATCCACATCGAGACCTTATCGGTACTTAACAACTGGATTCTTGAGCAGTACGGCGACAAACTGACGGTCGAAGAGGTCTTGCTGGCCTACGACATGGCCTGCACCCGCAAACTGGCCATTGATGAACTGTTTTCGATTCTCAGCCCCAAGCACGTCGGCATTGTCCTGAGTGCCTATAACCACTTTGTGACGGAAGACCTGGAAATCAACAAGGTCTTCAAACAGCAGCTGCTGCACGAGCCGCCGAAGCAGACCGACGAGGAAATTGCCCAGTTCATGGAATATGCTCTTGACCTGGCGCTCGATGAGGTACGTAGCGGCAAACAATACTTCGATGCCGGGAACGGGCTGTTTCACTGGCTCTGGGATACGGGCCGGCTCGTCATCTCGCAGCAGGATCAGGAGCATTACTTGCAACGGGCCATCAGCAGTTTACCCGAACTGATCAGACCCGAAAAGCGAGGCCTGGTTAGAGACCCCACCAAACTGGAACACCTCGACAAGCTGCTTCAGTACGTCATAGACAGCTTACAACCCCGCGACTACGTGGCCCGGCTGCAGACCCACGCCAAGCGCCTGGCGCTAAATGATTACCTCAGGTATTTACTCAAAACCCAGCCCCAACATGACTAACCACCGGAAAAAACTGCCCAGTCAAATGACGGCTGCCGAATTCCGACACCAGTACGTCGATCAGGAAGAGCACCCGCTTCAGGTCCGGTGCGTCAACTGGTTTCGCCTGGCCTATCCGCAGCTCCTGCTGATGGCCATCCCGAACGGCGGCCTGCGCGATAAGGTAGTGGCCGCCAAACTCAAAGCCGAGGGCGTTCTGCGGGGCATGCCCGACCTGTTTCTGGCCTATCCCTGCGGGCAGTACTCGGGCCTGTGGATCGAGACCAAAACCGTCAACGGCCGGGTCGAACCGGAGCAGGCGAAGGCTCATGCTTACCTGCGCTCCGTCGGCTACCTGGTCATTGTTCCCCGAACCTTCGAGGACATGCAGCAGGGCGTTATCAGCTACCTCTCGCACGACGCTACCACCATCCGCCACTACTAATCCATACTTCCCATGATCTGGTTTCTTTCAAAAATCCGCTGGAGTAAATACGACCCCGCCACCCGACGACGCAAACGCTACAACGAGCAGTACCTGGTCAACGCGGTCAATTTTGGCGACGTAGAGAAGCAGCTATACGAGATGCTGCAAACCCGCCTGAAAGCCTTTGCTGTGAAGGGCATCAATGAGGTGAACTACAACGACGTCGTGTTTCACGCCACCGGCGCGAAGTTCTACAAAATCAAGCTGCTCTTCGACGAGGGGAAGGATAAGCTGGGCAACGACAAAACCCGCACGGAGTTGGTCCTGATGCCGGCCGACGACGTACCCCAGGCCGACGCCAGGGTGAAGGATTTTCACAAAACCCACGGCGAGAAATTTGAAGTAAAGGACATCGTCGAAACGAAAATTCTGGCCGTTACGCATCCCCAGGCCTCCATTTGGCAGGACGATTTCCGCAACCGCATGGATCAGCTGGAGGAGCAGGGCGAACAGCCGGCCAAACCGGAGAAGGTGCCGGCCAACCAAATGCCTATCGACTTTGAAAAGGAGCCGGATAAGGACGACGAGCACCTGCAAGAATACTTGGCCACGGAATCTGAAAACGCATCATAATGGCTACGGCAACCGCACGGCGGACCGTCGGCGAAGCTGATCTGGCGCTGCTGGAGCCAGGCGTTTACGTCGGCCGCCATCCTGACACCGGCGTGCTGCACCGCCTGACCATCCGCGGATCCACGATCACCATCGAGCGCAAGCCCTACGTATCGGATAACCCCGACAAGTGGACGCATGAGTACAAGACGATCATCGACGAGGCCGAGAATCACCTCTGGCTAATTCTGAAAATCAAGCAAAACCCCGACGTATGGGACGCCAATGAACGATTTATTCGGAAACCCACTACCCGACCAGCCGATCTACGTGCACATAAAGGGCAAACGCCGGCCTAAAGTCAATCCGCTGATCAAATATTTTGGAAAGGGGCCCGAGGGGGCAAAATGCCTGACGTGTAAACACCAGTTTTTCCACCGGCTATCAAACACGTACTCGAAATGCGACCTGCGACGGTTCACCCGCACCAAGCTATCTGATCACAGCAGCCGCTACCAGGCCTGCGGTAAATACGAACCCAAACCATGAACCACATCTATCAGCGCGGGCCACCGGCTTAGCCCCAAGCCCATCATTCACTAAATCATTCATTTATCCAACTATTGAATTTCCAATGAAAACCGCAATCAGCATACTCTTCCTTTTTATCACGCTTGTATCATGTCAGGTACCGGTTAATGAGATTATTCCCAAGGGAACGTCAAAGGGGGCAAAGGTGGCCAGCGCGCCGGGTACCAACTACTACGGTGATTACCTCGCGGGCGTTTTCATCAACGGTCGGAATAGATTCCGACTGTATTCAGCCACGGTCAACGGCTACTACTACGATGTAAATTATCCGGCTCAGCTAACCGCCTGTGATGGGTATAATCAAATTACATTCAATCAGGCCGGTTGGGGCGATACCGAGAATGGTACAATGGTAATCGACAACTTTTGCGGCTCCTATAATTACGAGCAACTGTACGACGAATATTACAGGTACCGCATCGGCTACCTGAACAGACCCGTACCGGGCGAAACCATCAGCTATGAAGCGTTCTCCAGTTCGTACGTCGTAGTGCATCGGCAAAACGGGCTGATCCGAACGTATCAAATGAGCGTCAACGACAGTGACCATTTTACGCTCACCCACCAGGGGAGCGGGGGCACAGCGACTTATTACTACGAACGCTTGTAAACCAGCAGCATGAACACACTCATTCACCTGCGTGGCCCACCGCAGCCACCCACCTAAGCGCCGATTCATACACCTGATGGTGTCCAATGGGACGGGACGGCGCACCGTAGTAGCGGCAGCAGCCCGGCAGTTCATTTTGTCTAGCCCATAAACGGCGGTTCGTGAGGTGATACATCGTACGGCCGGCGCTGCCAATACTAAAACACATCAAATCCAATCATGCGTTAACTCCCATGGACTACCCACGTATTTACCCCAAATCCGGTACTGAGGTCATCGTAACCACGCAGGTGCAGGGCCGGCCACCGCTCCGTTACACCGGCAAATTCGTAAAGGCTGGCCATCTCAGCCTGAAAACATCGCCCCCTTCAGGAAAGCAGTTTTACTTCGTTTCCAGTGACCAGCGCTACGTCGTTCTTCGCCGGTTTGCCGGCGTTGACGGCCAGGGAGATCCCGTATACCGCGAGCAGCAGATTCCCGAAACCATCGTAACCGACATACGGCCATGTGGCGTATTAAGCTGATCCGCTGGGCGCTGCTGCGGGCCTGGCACTGGACCAAACAAATCCTCAAACACAACAGACATTATGAGCACTTTTAAACAGGAGTTAGAAGATCTGATCAACCGCACAAGCCAGGAAAACGGATCGAACACCCCCGACTTTATCCTGGCCGAATACCTGAGCGACTGCCTGACGGCTTTTGATAAGGCGGTCAACCGACGCACTGAGTGGTATGAGCCGCCAAAGCAAAAGCTCACCGAGGAGCCTGTCGACTTGCGGCCGATGCCGACGACCCTGGAGGAGGCTATCGACTACGTGCTGCCCAAATTTATAGGCATGGAGCCGTATGTTGAGGAACATGACGAGGACGGGTTTGCTTCGTTTTGCCACAGCCAGCTCAGCGGTGGTATCGGTATGCACATCCGTAACGGATTCAAACTCTGGCAACAAGAAAGCCCCCTGCATCAGTACTTCCTCACGCACCATAACCTGTTTCACGCTGACGATATGAGCGATCTGATCATCCGCGGTGTCTACAAAAAAATGAAAGCCAATGCCAAAGACTAGAAACCCAAAATTCAACCTGACGTATCAGTATCAGCTTTTCCTGCACCGCATGGGCCTATCTGAAAGCACCATGCATCCCGAACAGAAGATTCAGATCAAGCAGACGTTTTATGGCGCCATCGGTCAAATGCTGATTCTGATGCGGGACGATATCGGCGAGCTGCCGGAGCAGGAAGGCGTTGAGGTCTTCGAAGATCTGCTGCAGCAAGTGAATACTTATCTCAATACTGAAATGATGAAGCCACGATAGAAAAATGAACGAACCTACACAAAACTTCGAAGGCGAAGACGATGATTACTTTCCGATCGGTCTGTCATTCGACGTCCTAACGTTTTCTTTAAACCGGTTCAGCTTTTCGCTGATCTATTATTCTAAACTGCTCGATCAGTTTGGCGTACTGGATTTTGCCTGGGAAGGCAGACGGACCTGGTCGCGGGCGCTGCTGGCCTACAACGGCCGACCTTACAATGAAGACACGGGAAAGCAGTACATGTTCGACACATCACACGTCACAGTGGATCTGCTGTTTATGCGCTTCTGGATTAGAAAACACAAAGAGATAAGACCTTAGCCATGAATGAATGTCCTGAGTGCGGAGTCCTGCTGATTGAGGACGTTGACGATGAGGATTTTGGCCTAAATCCTACTACCGTTCTCTATTGCCCAGGCTGCGGCTGGAGCTCGAATGATCCGCAGCCAGATGATGACGAAGATAGCGATTATGATGAGTTATGCCCCTCCTGTGGCGGCCGTGGCGGCAATCACCGGGCTGCCTGTTCTGAAGATGATGCGATCTACTACTAATATTTAAACCTTATGGCACAACCCGTTTCTTTTGAAGGGCAAAACGTAGTCTATACCCATCCTGACTGCTCGGACCTGCCCGTTTGTCAGCGCGCAACCCTACTCGGTACCGAACCGGCTACCGAGGTTATTTCCGCCTGGCAGTTAACCCCTGAGGAACTGGCGGCCGTCAACGAATCGGGCGGCATCGTTTTCCTCGGCGTGATCGGTGGCCAGCCCCCGGTCTGGATTACTGGTATTAACCCTATCAATTCATGAGCACAACAACTAATTCTAACGACCCACGTCTAGGACGTGGCGTTGACAATGATCCGACAGACCAACATGAAGTTTATCTGGTTTTGTCCGATGAGGAACGGGCCAAAGGCTTTGTTCGCCCGTTAAGACGTGCTTACATACATGACACGTGTGGTGTAGTTACCAGTATGAGTCTACCTATTGCTGAAACCTATGCCCGAAACCCAAAATTTTACGGCGCTACCTACTGCATGGGTTGTATGATGCATTTGCCTGTTACTGAATTTCGATGGGATGGCACTAACGAACGAGTAGGATCATGAAGAAGGTCGGTATCGTTTGTGACAACTATAAGGTGCCAAAATTTAGAGAAGAACTTAATAAAGCAGGATTTAATGACATAGCTGAGAGCTCTGTCACTATGCATTCAAAGCTTCTCAAGATCCAAACTCCTGCCGATCGTATTCCTGATGTTAAACGAATCTGTCAGTTACTAGAATTGCATTTTAAGCATTCTAACTAATATGGAAGACGATACATTAGACTTTGCCGAAGCCATCGGCGAACCGCACCGGGCCTGCGATCGATGCGGCAAGGTGGACTCGACGGCATTCTGCCGGGATGATAACCACGAGGAGGATCCGGGCGAACACCTGTGTTTTGACTGCGCTAAAGACGAGGGGTATTGCTTCGGCTGCGGCCACTTCTGCGCCGGCATGGAATCATTCGATTTCAGCCCGATCAAAGGCTACTGCGCGAATTGTACCGATCAGATCAAATCCACGGTTGTGGACGATGATGAGGATTACTACGATGAGTATGATGATAATGACGACGGCCTCGACGACTATTGTCCCAGTTGCCGAGCTGAATATGATGCCATCGATCGGGAGTATCAGATTTGCCACCACTGTGGCCACGAAAACGATTCGTAACGTTTAGGCGCATTCAGGTAATGACTCAGTTCGCTGACAACCATATGTATGATGTTGACTTTTTCTGTACAAAATGGCATAACTTATTGATAATTAAATTTTAATCTCAACAGTAGCCATATGTATAGTACTGATTTCTTTTGTACAAGAGTCAACATAAGACATTACGCGCATTCCCATCATCACAGTTTAATCTTGATTATTACTATCATCTGTTAGGCTCATTACCATTCTCACAACAAAAACCCGATTATTTGACAGAATTTGGCTGTGAGCGTTCGAACCGTTAGCTCGGTAATGAGCACCAACAAACAAATAGCCCCGTAACTTGGTAGTATGAGTACAAGTTACGGTGGGTAAAAACCCGGCATTCTTCTGGAGGGCCGGGTTTTTTGTTGGTGGTAGGTAGTGATGATGATCACCTGAAATGTGACACAAAAGTCGCATACGTTATGATGCAGAGGATTAAGCTGGTATTAAAACAAAACCCGGCCGCAAACGCAGCCGGGTTGTCCGTACTTCCTAACCTATTGCTTACTCAAAGACCTGTCCGGAGATAGCCCAGGATGCTTGTCCGCAGCCGGCGACGGCGGCAGACCTCAAATCCTTCGCGGCTCCCGGTATCGTTCGTATTCCCCTCAACGGTGTAAACGTATGTCCGGTCTACCTTTTCGACGATGCCGGTATGTCCCAGGCCCTTACCGAAATCCATAATGAACACGTCGCCTGGCTGCGGCTCCTTTACCCGCAGTTGCGGCCGGTTGCGCCACTGCACCATGACGCTGCCCGTTTTAAGCAGCGGATTCGGCACGCCCTGGCTGGCGGCCGCCTTCCGGGCGCACCAATACACGAACGCCATGCACCAGCTGGCCGGGAAACTAATGCCGACTGACATTAGATACTGCTGCACTGAGTAGCCCCAGTTCGAGCCGCGCGGATCTTCTTCAACGCCGAGTTGAGAATATGCGGCATCCAGTAATGATTGTTTTTGTTCGGTGGTTTCCATCTATAAAGATTGTTTACACGTCGTAAGCCATTTGTAAAGATTCCTGGCCAAATCTTGCTACAGCAACCTGGCAAGAGAAATCAATATAGCCACGCCACCTACGGCCGCCAGACCGTCGCGGGCCTTCCGGAGCCGCTTGCCAACCCACGTTTTGCCCTCCAGTTTATCGACGCGCTCCTGAAGGGGTTTTACCCTGGCTTCGGCTGCATTGGCCCGGTCGCGTTCCCGATCGCCCCGCTGCGTCTGCTCGACGATCGTTTCGTTTTGCCGGCCGATGATCTCGTTAGCCGCGTCCAGATCCGACTCCAGCCCACCGATCGCTTTGGTGCCGGTCGCTTTCAGCGCGTCCACCTTCAGCCGCTCCGCCTGGTACAGATTGTACCAATACACCGGATCCCGGCTCAGGTGTGCCGGCATGTTCAGGCCCTGGCCGTTGGCGGCATAGGCCATCAGCCCGCTGGCCATCAGCAGCAGCAGGTTGATCAGCGTTAACCACATCCGCTCCCGTTTCATTGTGCCAGTCGTTTAAAGGAATCAATAGCCGACTGGGTTGAGGGACTGGAGTGAACCCGCTGGGCCGTGTCCGGCCGGGTGACTGTCGAGGCCTGGGGCGCATCCCGCCCTTTGGTTTCGCCAACCATGATAATCAGCGTAGCTACGACGCCCACCGCTACGGCCGACAGCCCGAACAGAATAGCAAAGCGTTTGATCAGCTGCAGCCGATGCTCCCGGCTCAGCGGAGCCGACTGCGTAAAGCGAAAGCCCGTAACGGCCGAGGCAATCAGGGCTACCGATACGGCTGACAACCCATAGTCGACGTGCTGAGGACTCCGGATGTGGAGCAGAAACGTCAGCAGGAACGCCGGGCCGATCGCCGTGACAGACCAACGAACCGACCGGGTTACCCCCGCCAGATTGGCCACAAAGAACACACTGCCGAAAGCGGCAGCCAGCAGGACAATATCTGTGATTAGCTTCATAAGAATTATGGGGTTGATTTTCGGGTAAGACGTTTTTGTATTTCGTCGAAAATGAAGGAAATCGTATCCTTCAGATTCATATCGCGCAGTTCTTTTGCCCGCTGGTTGACGATTTCGACAACCATCGAGCAACCCAGTGGAGCCCCCAGGGCAATCCACCACATCGAGAGCAATGCCCAGCCGGTGAGCCAGGTCATAAACCCGGTGATGACGGCCCCCACTACCAGCGACCAGTAAAACTCCTTGGCGGCTGCCCAGAACCCGATCGTTTCATCGCGGCCCAGGCGGGCAATAGCCCCAAAAAACAGGCACATGACAATGACCAGATCAGCCTGGCTTTTTAGGGATACATACAGTTGATACGCTTCTTTCACGGTGAGTACGACCGCGTAGGGCGGCCGGTAAGAGTTAAAAATTTGTCAGCAGGTACCGCTGTACACGCAGTTGCCGCGAGCTCGTACCGGCGCTTTTGAAAATGCCGAAGCCCATACCAACCGTGACGTTATTGGGCAGGCCCGACGATACCGTCAGTTTCAGATCCGAGTCGGCCCAGGGCCAGAGCTCTACCGCCCGCACAGGGCTCTCTTCGACTTTGTGATAGAACTTGGCCACGCCCCCCTGCACTTCGATCCGGACCCGGTACAACTCGCCCACCGTCTGGGTGGCGATGTTGGTATTGGTGGTATTGGTCGAGCCGTTAAAGACCAGCGCTACTACGTTTGCCGTCGAGACGTCCACGTATACCGAGTTGTTCTGCACAGCACTCGCTGCCGTGCTCAGAAAGCCGATCGGCGCGGTAAACGTGTCCGTCCCCGTGCTGAAGGTGAACGGCTCGTAAACGAACTCGACGGCAAACCCCTCGCCGGTACTGGATAGCGAAATGGACGACGTATCGTTCAGTATGCCCACCCGGCCGGTCGCGGTCGTGCCGCTGACCAGTACCAGCGTACCCAGCTGGCCCGACCGGCCGGCGCTGGCCAGCCCCGCACCGGTACCGCTGGTCGTCGCGGCCAGGTGCGACGCGTTGAGGGCGTTCCGCACGAACGTCCCCTCGACCAGTACCGATTCGCGGGTAATGCGCAGGCCAGCCACCTGTGAGCTGTGTAATTGCATGATTAAGCGTCGAAGTGAATCGAGAGTTTATGCTTACCGGCCGTCAGCTGAAAGCCGGCCACAGAGCCGTTCCAGTGAATCGTATCGCCCGACTGGATGTTGTTGTATAGCCGGGCCGTCGTGCCGCCGTCGCCCGAGATATAGCAATCGCAGGCCACTTTGGTGCCGTCGCCGACCGTCTGCAGCTGCCCGTTAACGTCACCAAATACGTTGCTCCCAGTGGCCGGCGTACCGGTGATCGTGCTGGCAGTAGCCTGGTTACCGTCGGCCGTTGTGGTGTTGACCGCAAACCCTTTGTTGGCTTTGGTCATTACCGCCGAGCCAACAGTGAAGGCTACCTGAAACGAGAGGTTCGTCGTACCGAGCGTAATCGGATTGGGCGTCGTCAGGCGGTACATCTTCCCGGCCAGCGTACCCTCATCGACGAAGAAGCTTTTGTTGGTCGTCACCTTGCCGGAGGTGTCAAAGTCACTACGACGCGTAGCGGCTACTGCGGCTCCGTTCCAGATATACACCCCATTTTGCGCGGCCGCCGTCTGGCCCAGGGCCGCGAACGATTCACCGACGTTCATTGCTGTGCTGTCGAGGTTTGCTCCCGGCGCGGCCAGGTTGATGTTACTGGTCACCGCCACCCGAACCGAGTTGATCGGATCCATTGCCTGGAGCATGGCCAGCAGGTCGGTACGGATCTGATCAGCATAATCCTTGTTAACCGGATCCGACCCCTGGGTCGGGGTAGGCAGTTCAAATTTGACCTGGGTACTGTGGAGTTGCATGATTGTAAGGTTTACGTGAGAAAAAGCGTGAATGTGGTGCGGATCGGAAAGGCCCCGTACCAGGTAAGAATGCCGGCGTCGATGCTGTACGAATCGCTGAAGTAGCGAACTCCATTTACCCAGAGCGTACACCTGGTTTCGGATAGTCCCAGATCCCAGACCGTCTGGCCAGGCTGAACCACCGGCAGTGGCAGCGGCCCGGCCGGCCCCTCTTCGCCATCCACAAACAAGGGCAGCACAGCCGTATCAACTGCGATATCGGGCGAATACGGCCGGTCATCGACGACAACATCGACCACCTGATTCGTGGCTTCGTCGACGAGGATGTCGGGCGAGTATGGCCGGTTATCGACCGTTAAATCGTAGCTCGTCATAGAATTTTGATGGATTCGACCACATCCGTGTACTCGTACCCCGTTGTCAGGTGCTTGCGGATAACGCGCAGCAGCCACACCGAACCCCGGACAAACTCCGCCCGATTGGTCAGCAGCAGGCCGTTCCAGCGATCACCCTCCAGGCCCGGCACCGGACCGAGCGTCAACGTAATGCGATCCAACCGCTCGACGCTCCGACGATCATGCGGAGCGGTGGCTTCAAACACGTCGACAAATACCGCCCAGTCCGTGGCTGCGTACCGCGTCCCATCCCGGCGTTTCAGGCCATACGACAAATTGATTGGTTCGTTGCGGGGCGCAGTCCGTTCGGGCAGTTGGATGGGTCGGTTCATACAAATCGTTCGTTATTGACCAGATCCTGATCAAAGACCAGAAACTGCTCTTGGGGAATCTCCGCGTAGATGTCGGCCGAGCGCTTTACCCGTCCGTCGGCCAGATATACCGTTACCGGCTCCGGTGCTTCGGCCACGTAAAACCAGCCAAAGCCTTCGGTATGGGCGTATGGCTGCAAGATCATACACTCCACCTCGCGATCTCCTGCGTGCTTTCTGGCCTCATCCCACACCGGCAGCAGAAACCGCACGCCGGGCAACAACGCGCCTTGTGCATCGCGTTTGACGGTTTTGCGGGGCTTGACATTGGCCGCCGATACCAAATCGGGCGGCAGGTTGCGGGCCGATCCGTCATGCAGCTGGTTCATTTGCTGCCGGTAGGCTTCGAGCTCCTCCTCGCTCATTTCAGGAGCGTTTTTTAGATCTTCCATTAGGTTAGGCGTTGGTATTGATTAGATAGACGTTTGCTTTCCCCAGTTCGATGGCGTTCTCGCCGTCCAGGGTCACGGTTTTGCCCGTACCCAGATCCACTTCCAGCGGCCGTGGATTGCAGCCCATGGCGTAGTCCACGACCCACACCCAGTAATAGTCTCCTACCCCCGCCACCCGTACCCAGGCCTCGCCGTTGCTGCCCCGGTCGGCTACGTAGTACTGATCGAGCGAACACCAGCTGCCGCCCGGTGTGCGGTGGCGGGCCCACCGGCTGCTGGAGCCGGCAAACGTGGTCATGATCTCGTACATCTCGGCGGCTCCCATGGCCGTATCCTCACCACCTACGGGCTTGGTTGGATAGGGGTAGGCTCTATTCTCGAACTGGGGGAAGGGGTTTGCCCGCTGCGGGGAGCCCGGCCCCTCGTAGCGGATCATCGGGAATCCATCACTCTCCCTGTAGTAGTCAGGCAGGATTACATTAGGATCCGTGCCGTACATGGCCGTATCCTCCCAGTTGTAGTAATCATCGCAGAGATCGTAGCCGACGAACGCCTGGTTGAAATGGTAATTCTTGTCGTAAGTCGGAAACCCCCAGTGGGTCATCGTACCGCCCGTCGCCGGTACGATGTGCCGGTAGTGCTCGCTGTAACCTTGCCCGGTGTAGAACACGAATTCGGTCGAGTCCAGAAAGCAGAACAGCATGATCCGGTTGCTGGCCCGGTTGACGGCTTGCAGCGCCAGCTGGGCAATTTCTACAGTCGTGAGCAATTCGGTGTGCCGCTTCTGCTGATCCGTCGCCGAGCGGTAATACTGATTTAGCAGGAGGGGAATCTTGTTGTAATGCCCGTTTTTGAAGTAGGGCTTTTTATCCTCCCGGCTGATGGCATAATTCAGGGCCGCCTGGGGCGAGGCCAAAGCCGCCCGCACGGCCGCCATGTTACCCACGTCGGTATTGAAGCTGCCATCGTAAGTATCATACGCCAGAAAGCCCGGATTTTCCTGAGCCAGCTTACCCCATTCGTCAACGATAGCGTCGTATTTGGCCCAGTCGTTGGTTTGCAGGAACGGGTCGTTGTCGTAACGCTGCTCCTGGGCGCCAGAGGTCATGCAACCATAGCCGCCGTGGGTGTTCCAGATGTTGCGGACGGCCTGGCGCACCTCAGCGTCGGTCATGGCGTTGATGTTAGGCTTGCCGTTAGAGCCGGCCTGGATGTAGTCGGCGTTGGAAAAAAATACATTCCGGTTGGCTAGTGGAATGATATTTCGCATGTCCCGGCCCTGATTCTGGCCCAGGGTAAGGCTGCTGCCTCCGGCCGCCAGGTACTGCTCGACGGTGTTAGCCATCCGGGGGTTGATGTGCAGTTTTTTACCCCCTGGCAGGCGGAACTTACGGCCCAGCCGGGCGTAATCCGCCGTATTGCCGTAGTTGAGTTGTGGATAACCGACGCGTTCGATTTTAGTTGCCATAGGTCTTTAGTAGATACCAGCCTGCTGACAGGCTTCGATGACGGGATTATCGCGAAGTGCGGACAACGGCCGGCCGGCCGGCGCGATGAATTTCATGAACAGGTGGGGTACGCCCTTAGGGCCGTTCCATTGGGCGATGTCGTCGAAGTAGCGGTTGTTGATCAGATACTTCATCTGCTCGCCGGGTCCGGCTACGCGCCCTGAGGTATCGTTGGCTCGTACGCGGCCATTTTGGTCCACATACAGGCTGATGTTCATCACCGAAGAATCGGAGGAGGGAACGCTCGTCACGACGGTGTTGCCGTAGATCTGGTTGATCAGGCCCGAATTGACTCCGCCGGTACCTCCGCTGGAGTACTCGGTTTCCCAGTCGTAGTAGCCGTCCTGAGTTGCCACCACGAAGTCAGCCACTATCTCGGTCGTGCCCGTTCGCCGAACCTGAATGTTTAGGAAAATGACGCTGCTCGCGTTCTGTAGCGCATCACCATAAAACGTTTCGCCACGTGAGGTAATCGTCGTACACGCCCGGAAGCCGCCCCAGTCTCGGTAATCCGCATCGCCATAAAACCGAATTCGGGTCCTATACTGTGCCTGGGCTCCACCTACAGTCGTAACGCGGAAATCGGTCAGCTTGGGCAGGCCGGTCGGTCCGGCTTCGTCGCTGTAACGTGATTCGACGCGGGTGATGGCGGGTTGGGTGCCGGTAGCAGCACCCGGGGCCGTGAAGGTGAACTCCTTTTTGATGGTAGCGTCCTGCACATCCTCCACGTAAGCTTGATACGATCCCGCGGGCAGCGTGTCCGGGCCTACGTAGCGGTAATTCTCAAACCCGTTGCTGACGTCCGATAGGTAAGACGCAGGCTGGAAACCCGAATCATAGCCGCCCTGCCCGGTAATGCGGATGCGGACGGGCCGGCGGGAAATCACGTTCAGCGTCGCCTTACTCTGGTTGCTCATTCGCTCGGTTTCGACCTGGAACTGGGTGATCTCACCCGGCTCGCTGGTATCGCCCGACCGCGTACCGATGCAGGTCCGGTCAAACACGAACGCCTGTTGGCCATTTGTACCCTCTACCCGAAGCGTGGGGTTAGCCGGCAAGTCCATGGTTGTCGTTACTTCGGCGAAACGTCCCGATGTTGAAGGTAGTACTACCTCCTGCCGGGAGCCGCCGTTAATTCTAATACCCGCCCGACTTTCACCCGAAACAGCATACCGGATCGTAACCGGATAGCGACCAGCTTCTAAGGTCAGTGTTGTCTCTCGGCCCTCCTGATTGTTACCAAGCGAATACACCGCCTGGCCACCCGACGCTCCCTGATTAGAAAGGGCTGAACCTGAGCCGGTCATATTTTCCGCTTCTACACAGAGTGGCAGGGACCCGGCAGGCGCAGCCGTAACGACCAGCACGAACACTGCATTGGCGTTTTTGCCGGCCACGTCGTCAGTTGCATACACTACGAACGCGTATTCCCCGGGAGCGGGTGGAGTGTAGCTGAGGGTCGTTCCCGACAGACTCATCCACGGCGGGGAATCGCCCAGCAGGTTGTATCGGAGCGGATTGGCCGCGGTTGCCAGGTCAGCGGGCAGGCTTTGTGAACCGGCCACCGTAGCCTGAGCGGTAGCGGGTGTCCAGTTGCCGAATGTAATTCCTGTAATCTTAGGCCAGATGACTTCCAGTAGATCGGGCGTGACCACAAACGGCACCGAATACCACGGCCCGGGACTGCCTAGCTTACGCACGTAGAGCGTATAGTCGCCGGGCGGGAAGTCCTGGGTATACTGGCGGTTTTTGTAGCTCGCTGGGGCATCCGACGGCGCTTTGCGAACGGGCACCGTCAGCGCCCGGATAGGGCTGAAATCCTGCGGTTCGCCCACGAGGATAAATTCCATCCGGGCGCTCGTGGTATCAAAGTAATCGTACAGTGCTCCCTTGCCGTTGCCGGGGTTGCGCCTGGCGATGATGCCTTTCAAGCCGTCCGGGGGCGTGTCAGTCAGGTTGTCCGGCGCGGTAACGGCCGTTACGGGCGGGCAGTCAATCTCAACCAGCTCGAAGGTGGCCTGACTGATGCGCTTTTGCTCGGAGAGCAAGACCAGCTCATCGACGTAGTCGGTGGCTTTGGCCTGAATGTAGGCGTATTGGCCGTTCCAGTTGCCTAGCTCGTCGAACAGGAGTGCTATGGCCGCTTTTAGTTTTGGCATTGTATATACAATGGTTACAATACTCGACTCACGCTAACCGTTACCGTAGCGTTCTGCATACCCGCATCCGTAAACTGAGCCTCTACGCCAAGCGTAGACGTGCCCCGACTGTGCCGAAGATTCATCTGATACGCCGTCGTGCCCACGAACGACGCCCTGTTTTTGAGGAGCAGGCTTGTTGGCTGACTGGCCGACGCGGAGGTCGCATTGATCGGCAACAGGACCGACTCCGTTAGTTCCTCCAGCCCTGATTTGGCTACTTTGATCTTGACCAGATACACAGCATCGTCTTGCAGTAGGTCGGTCGGAATCAGGGCATTCCAGGTGTTGACCGTCCAGTTCGCCACGAAGCGGTTGTAGTACACCAGCGGATTGGCAACCGAGGCCGGTAGGGGCTTATTCAGCGCGTTGGGGGCTTTGGAATGCACCCAATCGATTGTTTGCCGGTTCGGGCCGTTCATCTTATACAGTTGCAGATTCGTAATGTCGACCGAACACGCCCCGCCGTTGTTGCCGAACACAAACTCCAGATTGTAGGCCCCACGCACGATGAGCGGCACTTTCAGGTGCGTCGTCGTCGGGTAATAGAAATTGATGGCATAGGCCGGAAACACTACGTCGTTAAACGCCCCGTCCGAAACCCGCAGGTAGAACTGGCCGGTGTTGAGGTTTTCGGGGTTATTGAGCTTGATATCGCATTCGACCACGTAGAGCCCGCCCTGATCGACGATCGCCGGGGGAATGGCAATGCGCGTTACGTCCAGCCCCGCAAAGTTGAGGTTGAACCGTGCCCCGTTTGTAATCGCTGTTGTCCGGGTCGATACGGCGTCCCAGGCGGTCGGCGTTGAGAAATTGGGGAACTGCGACGCCATACTGACGTTGCTTTGCCAGCTGACCTGCCCGCCAATCTGAACCGATCCGGATACTTCTTTATAGTCTGCTTCATCGACCAGCACTTTAGCCGTAGACTGGTTGATGATCTTGTAGTTGAAGACGTCGTTGCCGTCGCCCCGTTCCTGCCGCGATACATTACTGAACTTAAACGTCCCATCCGTCGAGCGAATGCTGGCGATTGCATTGGCGTGAAAGGTCACCATGTTCGACACGCTCACGTTGCCGTATACCGCTGCGCCGGTTTCAATGAAGGCCGATCCGTCCCGAATGTTATACGTCGTACCGTTGACGTTGTTGAGCTGGATGAAGTTCGCCCCGTCGATCAGGATCGGCGTCTTGCAGAGGTCCGATTGTACGTTGTTGAACATACACCAGGCCCGCCCCGATTCAGCCGGGTTCGTGTGTGAGGAGTTGAAAAAATGCAGCAGGTGCTTGTGCTGCCAGCCGAAAATGTTGTTGGCCTGTACGCCATCGACCCGGCCAATTTTCAGAATGGTGGCATTGTTGATAATGTGGCCGAAGATCGGGTCAGACTCCTGCGCCCAGAAGTTCCAGAAGTGGACGTTTGATAGTCTTGAAACGTCAAATACCCGGTCCAGCTGAATGCCTACATCGAAGCACTGGCCTTTGATATTGTTGATGTCCCACTGACCGCCAAAATCAACGTTAATGCCACGATAGGCATTGGTCAGCATGATGTTTTCAATCAATATTCCATCGCCGTTGGAGGCCTGTCCATTGGTTGTAATGGCCCATCCGTAGGGAATCGGAGTCGTAGCCGTTTTGGACTGTTCAGGCCAGAAGAAGGTGAAGTTCTTGATGGCGCCATTGTAGAGCAGGACAAAACAGGGCGTATTAACGTTTTGCGCCGTTTTAACGACGATGGTCGGGCTGTCGATGTCGGTATTGGAGGTAGTTTTATAGGTCGGCTTTTCGGGCAACCCTTCGAGCGTACAACCTATCGGGATTGTTACCGTCGACTGAATTACGTAATTGCCCTTCGGCACTCTGACGACTTTTCGTTTACTCGAAAACGCTTCATTTAAAGCCGCCTGAAACGCCGGGCCGTCGTCAATGGTGTCGTCACCATTCGCCCCGAACCAGGTAGCGTTCAGCTCCCCGGCCAGAACCCGCTTATATCGATAACCTGTCGCGGTATTGACCAGGACCGTCGCCCCATTATCGGCACTTAGGACATCCTGCTGGTCATAAATGAACGTACCCTCACGACCCGCATCAGTAACAAGAAACGACGACGGCAGCGACCCCGCTGGCCACGAGCGAACCTGATTGCGCTGAGCGATGGTGGTCCGCGCCGACAGCGCGACGTCAGTGTTGACTTTGTTGGTGTTGATGGACTGGTTTAACGTACCTAGTTCGGTATTGAGGTTTGTAATATCTGATACGTCAAGCACGACCTGCCCGCGCTTGCCATTGACGGTCCAAACTTCGGGGATAACCAGCCCCTCATGGGTTATAATGTAGGATGCGCCACCCGGGTATACCGCCCGGTTGTAGGTGCCCGGCACTTTCGGCCAGTTGCGCCGGGTCGTATCTGAAACCAGTGTCTGCGCCTGCAATGAACTACCAAACAGTAAGAATATTAGCAGCAGTTTACTCTTCGTCATCATCATTTTGGAGGATAATTTTTCCAGAAAAAGCAGCCCCGCCCGGAATGGACAGGGTCAGCGTGGTAGCGGTGGGTGTCCAGGATATGGAATTGTCGAGCGTATATTTGCCGTAGGTCGGATCGGCGTTTTCCCGGTAGAAAACCGGGGTAAAGCCCTCGGTCTGCATGTTGTGGGGAACGGCTTCACCATCGGCGACATCTTCGACGATCAGCACCTGACGGCGCAGGGGCGTTTCGATGCATTTTAGCCCGATGATCTGAGCAATGTCACCCGATGAGGGTTCGCCGGTCGGTACACCCGTTTCTTTTAGCTCGTCAACAATCTGCTCAAGCAGATCATCAAAACTTATCGTTTCGAGCATGGTAGCGCCCAGGGCTTTGGAGCGGTTAGCCACCCAGATCTGTTCTGCCCGGCTCTGTTTTGTTGGGTTTGTAACTCCCAACGCCCTGGCAATCACCGGTGGGGCGGTGATCTTTTCGCCCTCAAAAAGGATGGTTTGGTTATCGAATTTCAGACTGGCCCCTTGTGGCCCCTGTATCGTAGCCCGCCCCTGCTCATCGTCACCGATAAACAGTCGCAAAACGCTCGACCCATTCGATTGCTCAGCAAATACCCACAGACCAACCGCGTATTTTTCACCGGGCTTTTTGTAGAGCAGCAGGCTGTTATTGCCCCTAAGTCTAATATTATGTTCGGCCGGCGACGATGTTCGAGCCAGTACCGCTGACAGGTCTCCAGCCATGCTTAACGGCAAGCCGTTCAGCAGGAGCTCACCGGCGGGCGTTAACTCCAGGCTCGTGCCCTGCTGCATGTTTTCCAGTATGAGCGTGCCGTCAGGTTTTCGGCCGATGAGAGCTAGCGTTTCAATCACATTGCCCTGCTCGTCTACCGAATGGAAATAGATTCCTCTGGAGTTGCTGTCTACTTGAAACTGTACATTGTTATTGCCCTTGAAGATTAGGTTTTTCTCCGCGACGTTACCCTCGGATAACACAGAATTTATATTCTGTTTATCTAAGGCATCGGCATTTGTAAGCGTTACTTGTTTTGTCTGATCATCAACAAGTAGCTTTAGCGTCTGACCGGTTTTGGGATCTTCAAAACTGAATAGTGGAAATAGAGCCTGCAACAGTCGGACTAAGGCGGCAGCCGACAGCACGCGGTTTTCGTCAGCCAGGTGGGTCGGGTCCTCCTCGTCGCCCATGAACACCACACCGCGTTGATCGACCGTCGCCGTATCCACGGTGTATTGCTGGGCAATTTGTTCCAGGGTCGCGAAGAAGTTACCCAGGTTAACTTCCGTGGTTTGGCCGTTATACCGGGTGATTGTCAGTACGCCTGTTAAGGGGTTTACGTCATAGGACGCAGGTATTTCACCAAGGCCCGCGTTGACCTTGCCCCGGCCTTCATTGACAAAATCACCTTCCTCGATAAATTCGACTGCCATGTAGGGTGCTGAAAGAAGAAGTAATCAGCCGCCCCGCAGTCCGTTAGTGGAGCTCGTATAGATTTACTACAACCAAAAGTACGATTTTGCTCGTATTATTTACAAGGACTTAGAGAAAATCAAGGAAGCGACAAAACCGGTATAATTCGGGTTTTGCCGTCGTATCCGTCTCAAATCTACCGAACGCCCAGTCCGCGTAATCGATGCACTGCGGCCCCGGATCGCCCTGCAGCACGAATTTTTTGCGCAGGATAAACTCCACCACGTCCGTGCACGGATTATACCGCACCTGGCGCACAAAACCCGCTACGTACTCACCAGCGGGATTTTTTACGGCCACGAAGCCCATTCGTTTGGCTTCGGGCCCCTTATTTTTCAGGGCATCGAACAGGGCACGGATGTCCTGACGCGGCACCCTGGCTTTGACCGTGATGCGCTCGGGTGAGAAGATCTTCCTGAACCGCTGGAACGCACCCAGGGGGATGTTGCCGTTTTCACGAACAACCTGCTTGTCAGGATCACCCGGCAGCGGATTAGCCCCCGACTTAACGTGGGTTACAACCTGCCCGTTCTGCTTGACAAACATGCACCGCAGCTCGTCGGTCGTCTTCTTATAGCGCAGGCCTGAATTGATCAGCGGAGCCCAGCGCAGCAGCATCCGGGCGGGGGTCAGCTCCAGATTGTAGGTATTAGCCGGATCCGTAATGCCTTCGACGTCGAGCCGTTCGTTGGTCCGCAGTTTGATCCCCTGCGCGGGCAGCGAAAACTGAGCCGTCACCGGCCCGGCTGCTACCATGGGCTGAACGGGGTCTACCTCAAAGCTAGGCCGGATGAGGTTGGTCAGTCCGGACCGGCGAACGGCCGTAATGCGGTAGGCTATCCCGTCGTTAGCCGTGCCGGTACCGGTAAAGGTGATCCGGTCGCCTGGCTTCAGCGTCGAAATAAATGGTTTGTCCAGAATCGTCGAGCCAAATTTGAACGTTTTGACGGCGTAGGGTTTGGCCGGCAGCGGCCCGGCCGGCGTCACTGAAAAGGTAACCGTATCGGTGAGTGATTGCGGAGCGACGTGCAGCAGAAACCCGTCGTCGTCGTAGCGGCCGGCATCGCTTTTTGTCGAGCTTTTTACGCCGTTGGCATCGGTGGTTTCAATACCCAGCCGGCGAGCTTCTTCAATGGCGGTACCGGCTCCAATCATACTGCACTTGATATCCAGTGTTGACTCACGGGTAATAATCGGTGTCTGGTAGGTGCGGACCGTATTGAACTCCTCGGCTACGCCCGTTCCTTCCTCCGGGAATTTTTCGTAGCCTACCTCGATCTTGTTGAAAATGATCTCGTCGTCAGGTTCCTCTTTATACTCAAATACCTCCTCGACCCGGATGATCTCCCCACCCCGGTAAAACCAGTCGCCCTCTTCAACGCGCACGGAGTGTACCTGGTTGTTTTCATCGGTTTCGTACAACAGGCCTGCCCAGTGGTGCGATCGCAGAACGCCCATCAAATCTTTCAGACTGAAGGTAGGGGCTTTATCGAGTCCCCGCAGCCAGGCACCGGTGGAAAGGGCGTACTCGGTGGCAGCTCCGTCGAAGGGTTGCTCGGCCGAGGCCCGACTGATGAGCGAGCCGGTCATGCGGCCGGTGGCGGCTTCGATGCCTTCTTTGCCGGCCACAACGCCCAGCGTATGCCGCAGGGCATCGACCAGCAGCACGGCATTGGAGCGGCTCGCTTCGGCCCGGGTGCGCCGGTCGACCGAGATCCGAAACAGATTCTGTATGTAGCCGATGGCCAGCTGCTTTACGGCCTTCGACCGCATGCGGATGACAAAGTACACCATCGCGCGGGAACCGGCCGGCAGGTTCAGTGATCCGCGGTAGTGGCAGTCAAAATGCCGGAAACCCGTTGAGGTAGCCTCACCACCACCCGCCTGGGGTGGCGCCAGGCGAATGTGCTGGCTGCTTTCGCCTGGGACGTCAACGCGCAGAAACGGCTCGATCAGCCAGAAGTCAATCCGGACTTTGCCGGGCTGAAAGTTCTTTTTGGTCAGAGACAAATCAAACCGGCAGTTCCAGTCGATCTCCAGCGCGTACGTACCCGGATTTCGCTCGTCGACAACGATAACGGGGAATTCTTCAGGACCGGTAACTACGGTACCTCCCGGCAGATCCCGGCAGCCTTCAATTTTGTCCCAGTTCGTTACCGATACGACATCGTCCTTGCCCTTCAGCATGTTGGGCAGCAGAATTTTATCAATACCCGAGTTCGTCAGACCGATATCAGTAGCTGGCGCCTGGAACGTTTCGTACTTATCGAACAGCTGCTTCATGTTCGACTCGGCTTTCTCGCGAATCGTCTGGCCGGGAATGGGCAGTTCCGATACGGACGGGGGGGCGACCGGTGTATCGTCGAGGGCTTTGGTGGTGTCCAGCGCCACCGGCGTATCCCAGCGCGACTGGATGCGGTCGTGCAAATCCTTCCGGACGATAGGAGCCGACACCCGGCCGGGCTGAATCACAATGTCGTTAAAATCGATTTTACCGAAGTACTCCACCAGTTCGGTACCGTCGGCCGCAATGGCTACCACCTGAAACTCAACCTCGGCGTCGTTTCCGTAGCGGTAGTACTGGTCGGATAGGAGGGTATGGGCGTTTTCGCAGGTAAAATCCAGCTTGAGCGAGCCGTCGCTGTAATCGTAATTGAACCCGTGGTATTCGGGATCGACTTCCCCGACGAGTTCGATGTCACTCCATTTAATGGGTTCTCTAATCTGAGGAGAAACGACGACCGGCTCGTCAACGCCTACGACGGTCAGAGCGGTTTTGAGCCGGAAAATGATGTGAGGACGCATAACCCGTTGTGCTGATCAGGAAAGAGCTCAACGGGCCGTTAGTTAAGCGCATGGTGTAAATATACTATATTCGCGGCCATTGAAATAAATCCAAACCATGCGCAACCTTTTCTTGCTTTTTGGAATAGCCGTACTTTGCGCCGGACCGCTGAGCGGATGCCAGAAAACAAAACCGGCTAACGATGAAGCCTCAGAAGTCGCTTCGGTCCTCGACAGCGTATCAATCCCTGCTACTATGCCCGCTGCATTCAAAAACGTAGACAGCCTACGGGCTGAACTCTCAACCGTTGGCATCGGCCCCGTTCGTGCCTGGAAAAACGACGGCATGGGCTTTTTTGCCTCCACGGCCCAGTATGAATTCGGTAAACCCGGCCCTACTGAACAGGCCAGTAACGTTTCGATCTATCTGGAGTCCGATCGGGAAGAGTACGTACAACGGATGAAGGTCATCGTCAACCCCTTCAATCAGGATGAGATCAAGGCCGCCCGACGTCGCTACGCCGATGTGGTTACCGGCTCACTGGCTGCGGCCGGCATCGCCACGCCAGCCGGTCTCAAAGACGCACTGTTGAAAGGAAAGGCCTTTTCGGCGCAACAGAATGGACTTACGTTAACCAATCAGGTCCATAATGACCGCATCACCTGGTACCGGTTTATAGCGTCTGTTGATTAACGCCCCAGCCGGTGGCGGCTCTGCCGCTTGATCGTACTGGTCTGACCATTGGCAACAACACGCACGAGCTCCCCATTCAGAACCTGCCATTGATGTACCTCGGTACCGGCAAAACCCTGACGGATGGCGGCTGTAACCTGATTCGTATCCGCTCCGGATCCGCTTGACCGCACCGGCTCCTTCATTCGTAACTGATCGCGCCGATCGGCGGCCTGCTGCTGCACGCCGGTTCGGTGCAGGATGTGACTGGCTTCCACGGCCTGGCTGTCGTTCAGCAGCTGCTCGGTAATATCGTTGGGGTAGATACGGTCATTAGCCCCTACGTCAATGAGCGTCGGCCGGCTCAGCAGCTGCGAAACGCCATCATGCTGCCAGATCTCACGGCCGGCCTCGCCGGCGATGGCCAGGCCCGAATACGAATCCATAGCATCGATATTCTTACCTCCGGCGTACTGAGGCAGTGGCGTGGCCAGCACGATACCGGCCTGCAAAAGACCTAACGCACCCTGCGCGATCGCCAGCGGCACACCGGCCGGAAAACCGAAATCGGCGTAGGTTTTCATCACAGCCTGCGCGGTGGCTATGCCGATGTTGAACAGCGCCTGCTGCCGTTCCTGAATGTCCTGCTGCCGCTGCAGCCGTTTACGCTCTTCGTCGTACTTCTTTTCGATGGCTTCTTTTCCCGATGCCGATTCGCCGGCCATCTCCAGCTCTTTTTCCTTCCGGTTTTCGAGTTGCTGAATCTCATTCTGGGTTTCAGCCTGCTGGAGCTCCAGAATGCCGTTGACCAGATCCGCGCCCCCCTGTATGATCAGATCCCGTAATTGTTCACGGGCGGCTTTGCGTTTCTCCAGTTCCTTAAGCTCCTCCTGGGTGACCTCCTGAATGTGTTTGATTTCATTCTGGGCCACCTCACGGTCGAGCTTTTTCTTATCCTTAGCCCGGTCTTCATCCCGGAGCCGTCGCAACTCATCGATCTGATTTTCGCCTTCGGCGATTTCCTTCGGCGTACGGTTGGCTTCCGCCTTGTATTTTTCAAGCGCCTGGATCTTCATATCCACGACGGCGTTCGAAAACTGCACGTCGCGCTCGTAGGCCTGCCGCAGCGCCTGATTCTGCTCCTCAATTTGGCGAATACGCAGCTTATGCAGCCGGGTTTCGCCCTCGGCTTTGGTGATGTTGCCCCGGCCGACGTCGAGCTGAATCTTTTGCTCGTCGAGGGCGGCATTCTGATCAACTTTGAAGAGATTGTCCGACAATTCCTCGCCGATCATCGTATCGACATCGCGGAGTTTGTCGCGGGCATCCTCCAGCTCCTTACGCCAGGCGCGTTTGAGCACATCGACCCGATCTTTGGCAAACCGGGCGTTTTCCTCGGTAATTTTCTGCTCAACGTCGCGGTACAACTGCGTTTTTTCCTGGCCAGCTTCCCGGATGATACGCTTTTCTTCCTCGAGGCCGTCCAGAATCACCTTATGCCGACGATCGACGTATTGCTGTTCGGTAATGGTGCCTTCGTTCCGCTGAAGGTCCAGATCGGCAACCTGCTGCTCAGTACGGCCCTGAACGTTTTTGAGGTCCAGCTTCAACTTGGCACGCTGATAGTCGGTTTCGGCCTCCAGCTTTTCCTTCACCGTCTGCTTATAATCGTCGGTTTCTTTCTTGCCGGCACGGGTCAGCAGCGTCTGGCGCTGACGAATGCCGGCCTGGGTGATCTTCAGCCGTTGCTCCAGATATTCCTGTTCCGTAACTAGTCCATCCTGCTGTTTTTTCTCTAATTCAGCCAGGCGGGCATCCGTGTCAGCATCAAGACGGTCAAGCGCTTGCCGCAGCTCAGCGTCCAGTTTAGACCGGCGTTTTTCCTTATCAATCTCCGCCTGTTCTTTTCGGGCCTGCTGCTGCCGCTGGGCGTTAACCTGTTCCTCTTCCTTGAGTCGGCGATTTTCCGTCCACAGAATACCGTACAACTGCTTCTGGCGGCTAATCTCCTGTTTAATGGCTTCCTGCCGCTGCTTGGTTTCTTTGGTTTGTTTCTGTTGCTTAAGCCGGGCCAGCTCTGTCTCTAACCCCACAATGTCATCCGCCTGACGCGCCAGCGTTGCCTCGCGCTGAGGAGCTGACATCTGGCCGAACTGATCGATTTTACGCTGGTACTTTTCCTCCTCCTTTCGCTCGCGCCGGGTGCGGTCCACGGCCCGAACGTTGCCCGTTACGTAACTGAAAAACTGACTCCACTCGTCGGACTCGACCAAATACCGCAAGTCGGCGAATACATCGGCCAGGCCGGTCAGGATTGTCCCGAAGAATCGGCTCACCTTGCCGTTTTCGTTGAACGACGCAATGAACAACTGCACCTGATTCGTCAGCCGGTTCCAACCGGCGGCCATCGTGTCGGCGTTTTTGGCCGCATCCTTACCGAAGGTTTTGTCTAGCTCCGTGGCCAGCTTGGGCAGCACCTCAACGGCCAGCAGTTGCCCGGCTTCCATCATCTTATTGAGCTTCGCTTCGCTCACGCCCATCGCCTGAGCCATCAGGCGCATACTGCCTGGTAATCGCTCCCCGAGTTGCTGACGAAGTTCTTCGGCGCTGACTTTACCTTTGCTGATCATCTGGGTCAGGGCGTAGAGCGACCCCTCGATTTCTTCGTTGCTGAGCTGCAACGCCGTCCCGGCCTTGATGACGCTTTCAAAAATGCGCTTGGTGGCGGCCCCCTCCAGGGCGGTGTTGCGGGTGGCGGCCGACAGGTTTTTGTAGGAAACCGCCAGCACGTCGTACCGCTGGCCTAGTTCATTCGACAAATTGATCAAAAACCGCTGGGTGCGGGCAAAATCAGCGCTGTCGCGGCTGGCGGCCCGTAGCCCGGCGTTGATCCGCTCCATGTTACTGAGCACGCCAAAGGCCGCCTGAGCCGCATCCAGTACGGAGGTAATGCCGACGATGCCCCCGGCCACGCCAAGTAGCGACTTACTAAGCCCACCGAGGGCAACTCCGTAGTCGCCCACGTGACGCGAATGGACCCCAAAGCCGCCGTCCATCGTCTTCAGGGCGCGGTCGTTTTTCTGAATCTGGTTGAACAGATCGACGGCCGCCCGGTTGTTGCGGTTGAGCTTGCCGGTGGACAAATCGAAGGCATCGGCCATGCCCTTGAGGTCGGCCCGCAGCTTTTTGGTTTGTTTGTCGAGGGCGTCGTAGGAACCCGCAGCCGCCTTGACGGACCCAGCCGCCTGCTGGGTGGCTTTGGTCAGGCCCGTCATAGCCCGGCTCGTCTGGGTCAGCTCGCGGGTAATCTCCCGCGCCCGTTTCTGACCCGAGCGCTGGGAGAGGTCCAGCCCTTCGTACTCGTTCCGTAGGCCAGCCAAACGCTTCTGCATGGCGTCCACCACGCGGGCGTTATTTTGGAACAAAGCCTCGTTCTGGCGCAGCATTTCGTTCTGCGTCCGGTAGGAAGCAGTAGCCTGCTGTATGCCGTCTTTCAGGCCCGCCACCTGATCTTTAGCGCCCCTCTGGGAGGAGTTGATGGAGAGGAGGGCGTTTTTGTAGTCAGCCAACTCCGACTTGAGCAGGGAAAGAGAACCTCTGATGCGTTCGTTGATGGCAACGGCCTCATTGCCAAATTTCTCGTTGGCGTGCCGCAATTCGTCAATGGCACGCAGGATTCCTGCCTTGTCAACTAAATCCTCAAAGAGTAACTGGTCCATTTGTTGCCCGGAGCGAAGAAAAAGGAGAATGCCTGCGTGGAGAAGGGCAGGCCGTGCTCACAACGGGCCGATAGTGGGGAGCATCTAGGGTAAAGGTAATGAAAAAGCCTTGACACTTTTCGTATCATGGCTTTAGCCTCGAACCGGTGACTTCAAATTATTATCACCCGAAAATGCTATTATCTTCTCTTTACATTCTTTTTAGGTAAATTCCATTCCTTTCATTGGTACCACTATTCTCGACCAGATTGATAAGGTTACACTCGTTACGCATCGGCAAGAAATAATTCCAGCGCCTTCCGTTTTTTGAGTATGAAATTATTTCGAGATAATCTTCCTCCTTACCAATCAGGTTCTTACGCACGTTGGCTTTGTATTCTTGCCTAAGTACTGGTTCATCACCCACAAAAGCTTCAATTAAGTGATCCGGGTCAATCATACGGCCCTGCTGGTCAAACGTAACCGTCCCATACCTGACTGAGTTTTCGGCTGCGCCATGAGTAGCCTCAAACCGCCAGGTGCCAATGATGTTCTTTTCAATAGGGGGAGGCTGACATTTGGTGATGCTTTCCAGTTTAGCGTCAAGCTCTTTAGGTGACAAAGGCGTAATCTCCTGACAGCCCGTTAAAGCAACCAGTACTAAATAATTGATTAATGTCAGAAAGCCCGTTTTCATTTCAAAAGTTCATTTTAAACTTAATCATTCTACGAAATAATAGTAGTTTCTACTCATTAAGTAAAAAATTTGCCCATAACCGTTTAATAATTTCGCAATAAATTAACACAAAACTATTTTTTTATCCTAGCCAAACGATAATATTTGTATAGTTACCAAAAAAACCAAAAGGTTATGAAAAAGTTAAAAATTTACATTCCGCTATTACTTTTAGGCCTGGTGATGAGCTGCCAGGAAACTGAGCAAAGTGTTGCTACAAAACCGAAGCGTAGTGCGAAATCTGCCCGATTAGCCTGTGATAATCAAGTTAGCTACCGATTTTTGTTTCCGGACAATGGCTATGGCTATAATGGCAACGGATGCATCTCGTATCATGTACCAAGAGGAGGGTCTCGGCAGTTTAAGATTATCATGCAAAATATAACGGGTCAAGCAGGCCATCGAGGTATTCAAATCAGGTTCCCTAACCAGCCCACATATTTTAATTATACCGTTTCATCCGTTACTGGTGGTACTTATCAAACAACTGTTGTGGATATTATCGGCGCTACAATCAATTGGTACGATTTTAGTATGCCTGCTTATTCAACGTATGAGTTGATTTTGAACGTAGCTGGTGGGCCAACAAGTGGCGAAAACAGAGTCGTGCTACAACCCTATGGACCTTGCTATGTGGAAAACTCAACAAATTGTTATGGAGAGGATGAATTGCACTTGGTGTTACAAGATTAATGAGGAGCTTCAATGATTGATAGTATTACGTTAGAAAAACACCCCGGTTCATGTGTCCTGAACCGGGGTGTTTTATTTTTACTTGTTTTCCTGTTTTGCCTTCCGGCGTTTCTGGTACAACAAACTAACGGAATCAACCGCCGTTTGGTCAAACTGTTCTTCATAATTGCGCGTGGTTCGGATGTCAGAATGCCCCAGTACGTTTTGCCGGGTTTCCAGATCGACACCCTCCCGTCGCATCATATCCGCCAGCGAATGGCGCATGATGTGGGGCGTAATGCGCTTGGTTAGTCCGACCTGCTCACCTAAACGACGAATCTGCTCACGGGCCCGCGATTTAGCATTGCGAATCTGCCGGTACTGCTCGTCTACGGGCAGTCGGTCGAGGTTGGCCGGCAGGTAGGGAAACAAGAAATCATTCGGCTTCTTGGGTGTACCATCTTCGCGGAACCGGTACGGCTCCAGCAACTCAATGGCTTCCTCGTCCAGCAGTACCGACATATCCTTATCCGTCTTACCTGTTTTGTACCGTAATCGGTGTTCCAGGCCGTTCGGTCCGGGTTCGATGTAGTAGTTATGCACCCGCCAGGCGATGGCATCGCCGATGCGGGCTCCGTGACACAAATACATGGCCAGCGTCAGCGGCCGGGCGTGTTTGAAATCGGTCACGGCCGGTTTGGCCCCACGACGTTTTTTCTTGGGTAATTCTGCTGTGGCCAGCTGCTCGATTTCGTCTTCGTAGAGCCGCTGTACTTTTTTGCGAACCACGCCAAACTTTATGCCGCGCATGGGGAAGCTTTCATAACTGACCAGGCCCCGGTCGGCTGCTTCATAGAGCACCTTACGCAGGTGCGTCAGATAACTAACTACGGAGTTGTGCGAATAGTTAGTATGTAACCAGGCCCGCAAATCGAGTATGTCCGTTTTACCCAGCGAACGAAGGGGAAGGATCTGCCGCTTATCGAGCTCCTCGTCCGTCACGCGGTCGGAAATGTGGCCGGTTTCACGAACATACCAGCGCAAGACTTTCAGCGTCGATTCGTAGTTGTCGGCCGTGCGCAGCTTACCTAAATCGTTACCGGCCTGCTTACGCCGTTTGGTGCAGTGCTGGGCAAAGAACCCCAGGAGCGTTTCGGGTAGACCGCCCTGACGCAGATAAGCCGTTACGTCGGCCGCCGAGTACTCCCGGTCGAGTCCGTCAAAATAGCCGATTGCCTTTTCGGCTTTGATCAGATCATCCAGAATTCGGTGGTTATAGCTACCCGCATCCAGATGGGAGGGACGAACCCAGTTTTGCAGGTCTTTACGCCCATTGGGATTAAACTGCCGGGCCGTCACCGACAGCGGCAGTGACCAGTAACTACTCGCCCGGTCTTTGGTAATCCGGATGCGAATGTTCTGCTCGCCGACGTCGTTTCGTTCCGCTTTGAGCGTAACTTTCAATGTTGCCTTTCCCATAAAATCACTTAGATATGGGGTGACTCACTATGATCGGCGCACCCCGGTTACGTGTGACCAGTTATAACCGTGCTTGATGCGATAAATACAGGAAGTTGAAACGTTGAACGCTTGACCAATTACCGAAAGACTGCCGCCAGCTTCTAGGAGTTGCTTTATCTTTAAGACCTCGGATTCGGTCAAAATTGAAAAATTATTGGCGCTGCCTTTGGCCGTTAGCAGGGCTTTTTTACGTAGAATCAGGTTGCGGCTGGACTCAAACGTTGCAAAAATTTTTAAAAAACCAGATGATTCAAACCGCTTAATCTCACTCGCACTCACGTCAATTTGATTATACCCACCGCCGTTGATATTCTTAACAGTGCATTTGTGAATTTTTAAAAACTCGGCAATAGCCGCTTGTTTATAGCCAGCCTTTAATAGGTATTTGACCTTTTTTACATCCTCAACATTGAGTCGGTGCCCTTTCAGTGCTTCGCGAGCTGGAAGAGGGTAATTGTCGATCTGTGCCTGGGTTGGTTCGCAGTGTTTCCAGGTTTTCCCCGAAACAATATCTCCAACAATACCAGGGGGCAGCATCAGGAATCTTGCAATGTTAGCCGGTCTTATACCTTTTACTGATAAAATTTTGATCTCCAAGGCCGCTTCTTCGTTGATTTTAGCCAAGTGATTTTTTGACCCCATCGCCAGGTTGATGGATGGCTTAATAATGTGCTCACCTACGAATTTTTTACGTAGTAAAATAGCGCCTTTGTTACTGTCGGCCTGATGGCGAATGTTGTAGCCGACACTACGATCACTTGAGCGGTATAGGTCAATATACTCCTGCTCTTTGGATAATAGTCTGAGCGCGAACTGTTCAGCAGTTTCCCCTTCAACTCGCTCTACAACTTGCAGTACGTTAAACTCGAAAGACTCGCCACCATATTTAATGTAAGCATTCAGTAGCCTGACGTTGCTTTTTTTGTGTTTGTGCAGGGCACTCTTATGAGTGCGAAGCCGCATATCAAATTGCTTCGTTGAACCAATGTAAACTCGTCCGTTGACGGTGTTTTTTATCTGATAAATGCCCGCCGAGTGACGTAACTCATTAGGAATGTTGCTTTTCATGGTAGGTGATTAACGAGGTTTTTTTGTGAAGTTATGGCGCTGTTTTCCCTTGAAATTTTCCGGATAGGAATCTGTTTTTTCGTGACAGGTGCGGCAAAGGGTGCGGCCATTGGTTACGTCCCAAACAGCTGCGCACCTCATAGCCTGCTCCAAAGTGGCGATGGAGTGTTCCCGAAGGACAGTGGCTAGACTCTTTACATGGTCGGCTTCAATGACCCGCCTGCGGCCGTTCCGGGCTCCGCAATGCTGACAGGTAAAGCGGTCGCGAATGAAAACCGCCCTGCGCCAGAGTTCGTATTTCTCCGTGCGCCGAAGGAGCCGAACGAGGTCGGACGTGCTGAGGGATGAAGGGGTTTCTTTTTTCATAATAAATAAAATGAGAGGTAGAGGTAGCGGTAGCGGTCAAGCTATCATGACCGCTACCTGATTAGGGGAAAGACTTGTTACTTACGGCTGCTCGGTTTCACCCCCCGGATGGTAGTACTCCGCCGAAACGATGGCGTAGAGGTGGTCTAGTTGCCCGTGGCGCTCGGCCACGTCCAGTAGGCTCTCGCCCACGCGCCGGGGTTTGAAGTGCACGTTGAAGCCGTAGAGGGCATACAATCGGTTATACACCCGGCTCCAGACGGTCTGGTGGCTGATCTGCCACTGCTCACAGTAGAGGTTGACCAGCCGGACGATCTTTTGGCGAAGCGGCAGTTCAGCCCCCAGCGGCAGTGTACTAAACAGCGGAGGGGGCTGCGGGGCGTTCCCCTCCAGATGATCACGCAGCCCCTGGCGTTGCTGAAGTAACAGTTGGGCCACTTTCATTTCGAGCGTTTCCAGCCGCTGCTCATGGCTGACCAGGAGTTGAGCCTGCGCCAGCAGTTGCTGAGCCGAGGATATGGAGGGCGCGGGGGGCTGAGCCGCTTCAGTCAGTTGTCGCAGCGCCTTCTCAGCTTCGATGAAGTACTGACGGGCCTGTTTGCCTTTGGCGTTCCCCTCGACCATCGCCAGTTCTTTGGCCGCATCGAGCGTCAGAGCGTATTCGACGGTCGGGCGGCCTTTTTCACCGATTAGTGAAAAAGTCGTGTAGTCCTGCCCTTCCACTAAGCCGTACTTGTCGATGCGGTTCTTAATCCAGTCGGCGAACTGCTTTTTGATCTCCAGGAACGTATAGAGATCACGGGCCGAGACCACCGACGAACCCTGTCCGTCGGTGGTGATCTTGATCAGCTCGTTCATCCTAAGCCTGAGCGGGAATGGCGTGATGGGTCAAAACTTCGATGGTCACGCCCTCGTCCATGCCTTCGGCTCCGTGTTGCTGATAGGCCCAGCTCCAGTTTACGCCCGGACTTAGCAGCAAATAGTCCAGTAGCTCTACGTCGAAGACCTCCAAGGCGGAGTGCAGCGAACGGATGTTGCGCAGTTCGCCCTCGTCAAAAAAGCCCCCATCGTCCTCGGTCAGCGCCGTAGCTAGCAAGACCTTGTCGGCGTCGGCCTCCAACACGGCGCTCATCAACTGGCGGCAGGAGGCCGGGCGGTAGAGGATAGGTTCCCCGGCGTCGCCGGAGAGTTCAGCCAGCCAGACCAGGCCCACGATGGTCCAGCCGCGCAGCAGCAGGGCGTAGTGGGTGTGCCGGATGGGGTTGGGCAATTGGCTCCGCAGCAGGGCGATGCCGTCCAGCACGGAGTGGTAGGGGGCGGGGGCGGTGCCGAGCCGCTCGTTAGCCTGCCGGTTCAGTTCGCCGGGAGAGTCGCCGTAGTGGATGGGTGGTTCGCCGTTTTGCGGCCGCAGCCGCCGAACGATGGCGGTGGCAGTCTTTACCGCCGATGACTCAAAAGCCTCGGGCGCGGTTGTGGGAGCGCCCCAGGATGCGTACATTTGTGCTGTAAGCATAAATCTGATAGGTTTGGTTTACATGCCCCTTCGCTACAGTTTCCTAGGCTCAGCGTCGGGGCTTTTTTGTGTCTAATGAGTGCGTCTACCGTTGGGCGGGGCAATCGGGTTTACGATCCTGTGCCGCCGTTTCCGTTCCTCATTGTTATTACAATACTACAAAACTTGTTATTATAATGCAAGTTTAGGTATAAAAAAAGTTGCTACTTTAATGAAAGTTCAATTTCGACTCCAAGCGTATCGACGATTTTTTGCAAAGTTGCAATGGTTGGATTCTGCTTACCACTTTCATATTTACTGACCCTGGACTCTCCAATGCCTAACATATCGCCTAATTCCTTTTGAGTGAGCCCCTTGCGCTTACGAGCCTCTCGAATCAACTTGGCCGCCTGTTCAGCTATGCTTAACATGTATTTTATTATAAGATATGTAATACTATGCAATATAATGCAAGTTATATAAAATGATATATACAATTGTCTCGTTTTGAGCTATCGGCTTCAGCAACCGGTTAATAACAACACGCTGTAACATATTATCTGCTTTATTATACTTACTCTAAAAATTGATTATGAAACTTATCGGTATCCTATTATTACTGCCTTTAATATCCTTTGGTCAACGAATCGCTGTTGAAAACGGTAAGCTTAATGGAGTTCTACCCCTCGATGAGTCCGGACAGGTTACGTATCAATTCGTTAAGCAAGCGGAAGGGGTATCTCAGGCTGAATTATTCAAACGCGCTCGTAAGTGGTTCACTAAGACTTATAAATCTTCTAAAGATGTGCTTCAGGTGGCCGATGGGCAAACGGGTGAATTAGCGGGAAAAGGTATCTTCTTGTTAAACATACCCTGGGCGGGCATGGGCCACGACTATCCTATTCGTCATGCAATTACCGTTGAAGTGCGCGATGGCCGATATAGAACCAGAGTTACGGACTTATCAATCGAAGATTTGAAGGTCAAGACACCCATTGAGAAGATGGATATGCCAATGGTCAGTAAGAAGTTTATCACCCGCTTCTATGAGGGCCTCGATAGTAAGATAATGACACTTGTTCAATCGCTTGATACAGCAATGGCGACGGCTGATGATTTTTAGAGATTAAGAAGGTAAACTTAACATGGAAGCAAATTTTCCTTCAATTATCACCACTACTCCACAAGAATTCTACGTTAGCAACGGGCTATATAAAAGCTACTCTTTTAGTGAAAATGAAATAGATACCGTTGTAAACATAGTATATACAGCAGACCCTATCGAATGCCATTACATAGAGTGTGGTAAACTATCAGTTTTTACATCCATTCATTCTTTTGGCAGATGTAATTCATTAAAATTTATTTTCAATAAGCTCAAATTATTTTTCTTATGAATTTCTCTTATGAGGAGCTATATAACATGTATGGCCAATTTGACAAATTTGTAAGGATACAATTCAGATATGGCAGCCAAGCATACAAGGACTTTGGCAGCAGTATTATGGGTGTTTTTCTATATACTTTGGAAGAAAGAACTGCACTTGAAAGTCTATTTAAGTCCGAAATAAACCACCGTACAGACAGAAATATTAAATTTAAGCCTACAGATATAGATGATGAATTAAACGAAGAACAAAAAGTCAAGCTTGATAGGGATGGTTTTTTATGTTCTGATATAGATATTATATGGTCTTCTAATTTAGGTTCAACTAACAGGTTTGCCTCTTCATCTGAGAAGGAGATTCCAAACCTTATGACTATAAATTTTGACTCTTCTGGCTTTAATGTAAATAATGCAATTATCAATTTATATAGCCGTCGAATGAAAGATGGACCGGCTTTATGCCCAGATGAGCTAGATGAATATTACGGAATAGTTCTTTATTTCCTTGAAAGACAAGGCGACAGTGCTCCTGAATATTTTTTTGACGAAGACCACTCTGTAAAACAAAATATACTGTTACATAAATACAAAGCAATGTTAAATGACCTAGCATTAAATGAAGAAGATCAAGAAACTTATATTAAGCTAATGGTAGAACGCTCTCTTAAACGAGTTGAAGTAATAAAACAAGAACTTAAAAGAGCCGGAACTTCTCTTGCGGCTGTCATTAAAAAGAATAATTTATATATGCAGCTAATACAAAATTTATGTATGAATTTTGAAGGCAAAACTTTATTGTATTCGAGTCCGCCAGTTTGGTGGGACTTTGAAAGATATATACATATTTATCTTCGACATATCAAATTTTTTAAAGATAAAGATATTTTTACAGAGAGAACTAATTTCCAATACAAGCCTAAAATGGTAAAAAAAATTATTGAGATTGTGTTGGAGCTTTTGAAGGACGAAATAGAGGCACATTTTAAAAATACCCCTGAAAAGTCTTTCAAGAGGATTGGGCAGCGAAGTGCTTATTATGATGGTGTTTATTACGTGATTGAAATAGAGCCCTCTGGTAGGCTTGTATGGCTGCACCCTAGGAACTAAGTTAAATATCCGTTTCCAACGCTAAAAACAAATCGCACTAAATTGTGCTTACTAGTGAAGGCCCATAGAAGTTAATTATGCATTTATTAGGGTTGTCACGCTACCTCTGTCGACGAAGACGTCTTTGAGTGCCGGGCGGGGCAGCTGACTAATAACAATGCTGAACGGCTGATTGACCAGACGCTTGGTTTGTACAATTTGGGCGCATTGAACCGGCACTACCTGGATGACCTCCTGTCTTCAGTGCTAAGGGATTGCAAAAACGAGCCACAGAATGATTGACTCAGCGTCGTTCCTCGGCCTTGTAAACGAATAGCTTCAAAAAAGCCTGTCGCCCTAAATTATATCGGTATAAACCTTCGTTCCAAAAGCTAATCACAGCCCGAAAAGCACGTTCCAGAATCAATAACTCATCGTGTGTTATCTCGTCAAATGTTAATCTCGTGGTCACTCTATGCGGTTTAAGTGCCGGAAAGCCACAGTCGGTTGTATACCCTTCGTATAATGCAATGGAGTTTTCTTCAACTGTTACGCCAAAACAAGTACGTAACGATTTTAGCTGCTGCACGAATTGATTTATTGTTTCCTCTTTATCGGCCTCCTGCGTAGAAAACTCAATATCAACGCTAATCTCAACATCATAAATGATTTCTCTGCGATCTGACATAACAGAAGGATAGTGAAGGTGTCGCGTTTATGCTGTAACTCGGAATTAATAAGGGTAGGAAATGAATATTGTAGCCCAAGCATTATTGATTCGTCCGTAAGAATGATTCAATAAGAACGCCTTCCCTGTCAAATCGATAAATGAAGTTGCCTAAGGTGAATTCTCTAATCCCGTCCTCAGTGCCATTAGTAAGTTCTCGGTAACGGCCATGATTGAACTCTAAGAACTCGCTGAGCGGCATTATCCGGTTGTAGTGGCAAACCATCAGCATCACAAAGTCAAATGTGTAGTAAGGGGTTATATGGAGCTCTAAATAAGGATTTTTCATTGCTTGAGGTACGCTTGCAAAAGCATCGGCCTGTTCATTGAATTCATTGATTACCTTATCAAACCTATTACCCCAGAACTGCTTAGAGTACTCTGCATATCGATCAGCTAAGTCAGGATTTAGCTCTACAAGATATTTCGCCCATGTGTTCAGCCCGTTTGCGGACTGAAAATCAGTTAGGTATCCATTTTCAAACCAAACATAGCCGCCCAAAAAAGCCGAATAGAAAACCCCATTATCATCTGAATCTTTCAGGCATAAAACCTTAGTTAAGAAGTCCACGTGAAGCGACTGGTTTTCGATGCCGGTCTGTATTATATCGCTCCTCGTATAGCTATCAAATACCGTCTCAACCCGAAAATTTTTTAAGTATTGATTGACTTGTTTTCTGCTCAGACTACTGACCCATCTTTTGGTAGTAACGAATGCAATATGATTTGAGAATACCTCAAAGGCTACCATTGTTACTCCGCTGTGTTTTTGTTCAAAATCAAAGTAACCATGCACCTGATCTGGATGATAGCCTAGGTGAATGGCAACATCATTAAACGACTCCCGCGCAAAATCGTCCTGCACTAAATGGAAACCGTCAAGAGAGGGGATAAATAAGCCACTGTATTCTTTTTTTGAAAAAAAGGAGGAAAGAATTCTCATCTCTGTCTAAAATCAAGAAGCCAACCTGAAAAGGTTGGCTTTTAAAACATTCGCCTTTTTATCCGCTGCTTGCGCAAAGTTGACAAATCTTCCTGATGCGAAAGAAGCTCCTGGGTTAGTATTCGCTTTTGATCCCTATTCGGGCTTTCATCCCGTATCCTAACGTTTAAGTTATCGATGTAGCCCTGAATCCGCTTTTCATCCTTGTCGTCTTCATAATTACGGGCTTTGTGAGAAACGAAGCTTGATATTAGGAAACCCAGCAGTGGAGCAAAAATTCTTAAAAGCTTAACGTATATCTCATGGTCCGTATCTACCTTGATATAATCAGAGGACGTTATCAGTGCCGTTGTTATTGTTACGTCAAGGATGGTTTTTAAGTTACTCTTCTTTGAAGCAGGCTCCACTGCCGGTTGTTCACTCATTCCTAATGTGCTGTAATGACTCCTCGGCCAACTTTCTTGCCGCTAGATGACTTGTATGGCGCCAACGAGTTCTGAACGCTTTCAATAGCCTTAGCGGCATGATTCTGCTTACTTCTCTCAAATCGCTGACGGCTGGCCCTGTCCGCTTTTTTAAACATTAACCAGACCACTATCGCAGCAACAACCACTGAAGTAATGAGGGCTACTAAGTTAATTATTTCAAAAGTTTCCATAGCAAATCCCTTTTAAACCTTCACAGACAAATCAACACTTAACCTGTTGTGCGCTAACAATAAGCGTTTTACAAAAGTGCAAGTGTTTGTTACAAATTTATAACAAATATAGGACAGTTATGATTGTGTTCTCGGTAAAGATTTATTTGAAGGCTAACTTACGGTGCGGCAGCGTGCATGATTGGGACGTGAACGCGGCCAGAAACATAAAGAAACGAGCGGTATGCCCTACCGCCGTAGTTTCCGAGGTATACGCTCCCGATGGGGAGTAGCGGAGGATTCTTCCAAAAAAGAGGAGAATACCAAGAACTGTCAAGTACACTAAAAAAAGTACTTATTTCTGCTTTAAAAATTGACCTAACGTATTTTGGATTGAACGCTTTTCATCCCGGGCGATACCAATGCAGCCGCTCAGATGAGCAATCAGTTGATTGACGCCCACCTGAAAAACCTGCCACGCCGTAACACCCTCGGGGATATCCCTTGTCATGGCAACGCGGTGAAACGTTAGACTATGGCTCCAGGATCGTACCGGCTCGTCATCAAAACTAACCTTTAGTTCATGGGCGAATCGGTTACGAATTTTACGAACGATGTTAAGGTCATCTTTGATCAGTTTGTCGATCAGGCCCAAACAATAGCAGAATCTAATCTTGCTGCTGAAGCTGGCCAGGGGCTGATTCGGCTCGAACAGCGCCGATACCTCACTGTCGTCTTCCGGCAGAAAGGCGTACAGAATGTGCTCCAGCGCCATTTCCAGAAAGGTAGCCCCTAATATAGCAATGGCCCTGGCATCGGGATTTTCTACGTTGAACAGCTCATCAAACTCAACCGACGCTTGGGAGTAGTCAAAGAAACGCTCAGCAGCTTTACCAGTGAATATGATGTTATTGGCGTTTCGATCATCCATATTAGTTCGCTGGATTTTTTTGTCCGACTATTAAATGTCCGGCTTGTCGTTCTGCGACTCATCGGCATCACCTATATTTATTGCTAACTAGATTGCTATCCCTGAACGTGGATTGTTAGTCTCACCGAATCTGCCGATACCGGTAACGATCCTTAATGTGGTCGTTAAAGTACTGTCCGTGCGAGCTGGCGCCCATCAAGCTTCGGTATACGTGTTCAGATACACCGAAAAACCGGTAGATCGTATCGTTCGTGAATTCGACCTCCAAAGTCGATGCTAAACCGTCGTAGCCTACAGAGGCTAAGTTTGACGAACGGACTGGTATTCGTTGCATGGTATATTCTCAGTGATACTTAACGTCATTTGAGCGCATCAATAATCTTTTGCTTTGCTTCAGGATTACTGATGTTTTTAACCTCAATCTTGCCGCTTTTTAAGTCCACCTGAATAGTAACTCGTTCGTTCTCGAGTCCCGGCACCCGGCGTAGTTTATCAGTGATCTGTTTCTTTACGCTGTCCTCAGCCGCTGCGTACAGTGCCTTTTCGAGGTCATCTCCGTAGGATCGGCCACCGTACTTGACATCAAATGTTATCTTGACCATTCTCTTAATGTGTTATATATTATAATAAGCCTGAGTCTGGCAATGCCCGTTATAAGTAGTGGAGCGTCGTTAGTTTCCTTGTTTTACCGGGCACATGACAAATATCGGACCCCGCTCTGTTCGGCCCTTACAGTTTTGGGACAATTACTATCAATTTTGTGACAGGGAGTAAAAACAAAAGGTTATTTACTACTGGTCTTAGCAAGAAGGTAATTCACGAAGGCGCTACACGCGACTAACATGAACTTTGCGTCTTCCTGCCGAAGTGTCGATTCTTCAAGTAATGCATGTCTGATACCTTCGCTATCGCTAGTGTATCCATAGAGGCTCGAAAAGGAGCTTTTTAAGGCTGGGTGCAGATCATGCTTTTTCTCAATTTCTTTTAAAGCCTGTCCCAGGGTAGCTTTAGGGTTTTGAGTGATTATAGACGAAAACGATTCAATAGCACTAATCGACTCTTTGATTGAATTCCGGTAATCCGGATTCTTCCTGTCGGCAAATAGCTCCAAAGCTCGACTAAGATGCGTTTGAACTGGTTTAAACACAGAGGTTTCCTTTAAAGCTTCCTCAATCGAGGCAACTTCTTCCTCAGAGCTAACTTCAGTAATTAGATTTTTAACAAAGCGATAAGCCGAAAGATGTTCCTTCAAGACGTCGTTACTGTGCTTATAAAATTGCTTGTTTACCGGGTTATTGTAACCACCGTTGTATTGTTCTTCATAATTGAAAGGTATAAATTCTAAAATGTCGAACATTTCATTCCAATTACCATCCAGAAAGTCTCTTTTAAGTTTAGCTATAACCTTCGAAGTGCTATTATCAAGTTCGTCTATTCTATTCTTATAGTGAAAAACCCAGATTCTGGTGACGAGTGCTTTGAGGTCCGAGTTGGTTTGATCAAGCCAAGTATGAAGTCGATTGAAATAATAAACTGTCAGTCCATTCCATAAAGCGTTTCTTAACTCCTCGTCGGCACTTTCTCGTTGAATGATTGAACGGATCGGTTTAAGCCCCATGCGCTGCGAAAATGACCTCATTTATAATTGTGTATTTTGTGGTTAAAAATTGGGGTTGATTATTAATTCAGACTGTATTGATCAACTCAGTAAGCCAGCAAATGCTTTAGCGTGCTCTCACAAACACCCGGCAGAGCATGGCCTGGCGGCCCGGCTTAACAGGATGAGCCACTAGTGTAAGCCGGGGCAGGCTGACGACGCGGTAATCAGCCCCGGCCAGCGTAACCGCATCGCCGGGCTGGTAGACGGGCAGGTCGGTCACCAGCGCGTCAGCCGCAACCGCCGGAGCGTCGTCGGCACCGGGAGGGTGCAGCAAAAAGCGAACAACGTAATCCATACCCCTAAGATACGGAATATCGTTCGCGCTATAAATAACAATATAGACAAGACAATTACCTAAAATATTATATTTTAGCCTGTTTATCAACTCGTCCAGAATATTTCAATACAATGGCAGACAAGAAGTACACAGTTTTTATTAGTTCCACACTAAGAGATTTAGAGGCTGAAAGAAAGTTAATTATGGAAGCTGTTTTGGAAGATGGCCACATACCCATTGGCATGGAAGGCTTCAGCGCGACCGATTTAACAAGTTGGGATCTGATTACTACTCAAATTGATCAAAGTGATTATTATATAGTCGTAGTGGCCCATAACTACGGGTCAGAGGAATCCAAGTCCGGAATAAGTTATACTGAAAAAGAGTACGACTATGCGGTACAAAAAGGCATTCCTGCTTTAGGCTTTTTAATTGACCCAAAAGCTGAATGGGACATTAGTAAAGGTGAGAAAGACGCAAAAAGGATCAAAAAACTTGACAAGTTCAAGCAAAAAATAAAAGACCGCAATGTCTCGTTTTGGACAACAAGAGACCAATTACCAGGGAAGTGTATTGCGGCTTTAAATAAGGAGATGAGGAGATTTCCTCGCCCAGGTTGGGTAAGGGCTACAGATATGCCTGGCCCGGAGGTGCTAACAGAAATTGCTCGTTTGAGTAAAGAAAATTCGTCATTACGGGATGAGAATAATACCCTAAAAAAGTTAGTTGCCGAATCAAAGACTAGGGATGAGGACGCATCTACAGTAAATGTATCTTTTACCTACTCGGTTTCAAATGTATTTGGAGTTAATGAGGTCGAATCGGTTACCCTTACAACAACCTGGAACTCTTTGTTTATTGACATAGCCGAACGGCTTTTGGCTTTCCACTCGGAACTAGCACTGGAAGAAGGTATTAAGACTCATTTTATCGCTGAATTAGATGATAAGGTCGAAGCCTTTTGGAAAAGAGTAAGGTCAAATAGCTCCATTTATAATAAAGACAATATTCACCGGTATGTAGACAATCAAGACCTCAAGGCAATCAAAGCTCATTACTTTGCATTAGGTCTTATAAAAATAGAACACCAAGCACAAATGCAAAAAATTAAGACGATATGGAAGTTGTCTGATGAAGGGGTACAGTATTATGGTGAAGTCAGAAGCCGTTTAATTCCTAAAGCGCAGAAGGATCTATAAAGTAAACTCTGTCTTTGCAATCTCTCTTTATGACTAGCTACCACCCTTGACGCCGGGCTCACAAACTCGGGTATCGACAAGATTCTGCTGCCCAACATGATGCCACTGCCGGGTGACAGCGTTTCTATCACGTCGTGGTCTACAGTTGAAGGCTGCCGGGGGGGGGGGGCACGGGGGTTACCGGTACGGAGGAATTCCCAGTTATCGTCGTTGCTGTAACCGGAGCCGTAAGTCCGCTCGGGTTATTCATCCATGCCCGGAGCGAAGGGAGGGGATGCTCAACGGGCCGATAGTGGAGCTGGTGGTAAATATACACAAAAAAGCCCCGGTCAATGTGCCTGGGCTTTCCGCTTCTATCCACACCATATAATGCAATGAGCATTATTGATAGCGCAAAGATAGTAGTATAAAATGAAAAAGCCCCGGACTTATGCCGGGGCCGGGTGCACCTCTCAATTGGAACGCATGCCTTGCGCTCGTCCAAATTATCATTTATAGAATTTGTAAAATTACAAATCAGCACCGATTCACCAGTCCAAACTGCGTCTGCCACAACTCAAACGTTGCCTTGGCAATCTTCGCCGGGTCGGCTTCGACCTGGTAGCCGGTTTTGAGACTATACGGCACGCCCTGCACGGTCAAATCTTTATGAGCCAGCATGGCCCGGAACCCTTCGTGGCCGATGGCGTCAGTATGCGGAGCCATGAACGGCACGAACAGCTGCTCCCGGATCTCGACCGGCCGTTTATAGCCCGTCGTGACTTCTTCGTACTCCTCCAGCCGGGTATCGGTCTGGCCGGTACCGGCCGTAACCTTCAGCCGCAGCGTCTGCCGAAAGCTGGCCAGGGCATCGATTGAATAGGGTACATGGGCCACGTCGGACTGATTGCGAAACGAAAAGATGGCTGTGCGCCGGCTCCAGTCGGAAGCCGTCGGCATATACCAGACCCGGTTGGAATACAGATAGCTGCCCGATACGCCGATCCGCAGGCGGTAATAGCCCATTCGCAGCCCATCGGGAGCAACAATAAACGCGTAATGCTGGGGAGCGCCCAGGCCCGGCACTTCCACCGGCACCAGCTCGCCAATGTTGCTGGCCACGGTTACCTGGGCGTCCGTTACCAACGCCACAACGTTGGAGCCGCCCGGCGGCCCGGCTAGGGCAAGCCCGTTCGGGGCGTTGATGTAGATGCTGCTCGATTGCAGCGGTACCAGCACGACCGTTGCCGAGGCCCGGCCGGCGTTGCGGCCTTCGGGCAGGCTGTGCAGATCCTCAGGTTCGGGCGGAGTGGTGCTCCAAACGATGAAATTAAAGCGGTTGATCAGGGCCATGGTTCAATGATTGGTTGCACCCACTTGATGTTTGGAAATAATAAAGTAAAAAGTGGCACGGTTTCAGAAAGCATCGACGCCGGATCATTAGATAAAATTCGGTTGCCCTGTTCCATGAACATGTAGGTACTCACCGCGTCGGGATAGGCGTTCAAATCAATTTCTTCGCGTGTAATGGCCTGTTCAATTAATGCCCAGTTTGTGTCCGTTATACGATAAGTTTGATTATAAGCTATGTTGGTCTGCATTTGACTTGTGTTTTCGGTACTTCTCCTCGATAGCGGTTATGTATTCCCAGAACTGAAACGATGGTGTCAGATCATCGACGGGCAAGCCCTCCAGTTGGAGCGAAATCTTGTTGTTGGTATAACTACGACGGACGGCTTCCAGAACGTTCCCCGGCCCGGCGAGTTTTGGCGGCCGCAGTGCTTCCAGCAGTTCAGCGTTGAGCGAGGCCCGGCGTTCGGCCATACTGCCGTTTGCCTCGATTACGTCGTCAATTTCCAGCAGCAGCAGGCGTTGCACTAAATCGGTATTGTCGGCTTCCGAATCGGGGAATTTCTCTTCAAACGATTCCGTCAGGCTTCGGTAGACTTTTTTTTTAAGTCGGGCCGCAGCTGCTCGACGTGTTCATCGGTGAGGCCCATGGCCGACAGCCGGCCGACCAGCTGTTCGACGCCCTCCGGAGAGAAATCCGTCCAGACCGTATCGCCCAGGCTATGCACCAGACAGGCCAGGCTCAGCGCGCGCGGACTGACCTGACGGTTCAACAAATTAAAGAAAAGGTAGCGGACGTTGTTGATGCCTTCCAGTATCGCTTCTTCGTCATTGGAGCCGGCCAGCGCAGCCAGCCGCTCAAAGTGGCCGTCAACATCGCCCATGGTCGAGCCGATGCCGCTTTCGATCAAAGCGTAGTAATCGAATTCGACCCGGCGCATTTCGGGCAGTTTATGGGCGGAGTCGTAAAACTCAACCTCGCCACCGGGTAGGGTTATGATATGCATAGTTCAGGCAGGTTTATGCCAATCCCCTTGTTTCGTATCGAAGACTTCGTAAAAGATTTTATGCATATAGAGCGCCTTTATTTCTTCCATCGTCTCATACGATCCTCGATACAATTTGCTGGCTAATTCGCCGGCACAATGGTAATCAGGAAATTCAAATACCAGGTAGCGTTTCATTTGTGACGAGTTAACAGCTTGGTTAATATAACCTGAATCGGAACAGCCGCCAGGGGCAGCAGTACGTATACCGTTTCCGGTAGCAGTTGCAGCATAACAAACGCCAGGCAACCGATCCAGAAGCCCCGGCACAGCAGACACGGCTCCGCTGGCCAGTACCGGCTCCAAACCGGGTGCGTGTTCATGTAATCGTCGACTTGCCATTTGTCCATCAGCAGTACTCCTGTAACGCCAATGAAGATTGTTATGAGTAAGGTTAGCATACGTTGGTGAAATGAACAGTGGTAACAACGCGAAAGCCGCCATAGGGCAGCGTCAGGTACTGACTCTCCAGCTTCCCCAGATCAAAGCCCGGATAGATACCGTTCGGCCCGCTGGCTGTTTGATCAATGGAATTCATTACGGCATAAACGCACTCCAGTTCGCGTAACTGGCGAATGGTTTCCAGCTTTAGCCCCTCGACGGTGCGGGGTTTGCCGGGAATCAAATCCAGATTGGCCCAGACAATGACTGACAGCGACCGACGAACAAAAAACTCATTAATGACTTTCTCGTCGTCGTGAGCATAGCAGCACGAAAATGATTCCATCGTATCGTTGGGGAAAGCCGGGTAGTACTCGTGGCCAGCTTTGTAGATCCAAGGCTCTATCTTGCCTTCGACCCGCTGCGGCATGACCCGGCCCAGGGATTGCTCCAGCCAGGGCAGTGTGGCCAGCTGATCCTGAATGATGCGGATAACGGCATCGATGCCGACCAGCGGTTGCTGGGCAATGTCAGCGAAGGGCGGGGGTGTTAACGACTGGCTCATAGAATAACGGCCCGGATCCGGGCGATAACGTAGGGTTTGATGTGCTCGGCGAGCCGGTTTTTGTTTTCATCCGTCAGGCCGAGGATGTCGCCGTATTTGGCCCGCAGTTCAGCGGTTTTTTCGTCGGTGGCATCCAGTCGGAACGCCCGGTCGAATACGTCGGTAAAAATCGATTCGTAAAACGCACCGGTGTCGCGCAGCCGCACCCGGTCGGTCGGCTGACCTTTCTTCTGTTTGATGCTGACCGTAGCCGGCGTATAATCGGGCGTAATCTCGTCGCCGTGGGCGTTGAGGCCTTCCGACAGCTGCTTTCGGTTCAGATCAGCGATGTACTCGGCGTTCTGCTCGATGGCGTCACCGATGATCTGATAGAGCATGGCTTCGGTTAGCCGCAGCAGCTTTTCAACAAAACAGGTTCTGAGGTTGACCGCCATCTTACCAGAATGAATCGAAGCGAATACCCCGACGGGGCGCTTCCTTAGGCAAACAATCCGGTGAAATCTGAGCAAAGACTTTTTTGAGATCAGCCGCTATCTGGTCGCGCTGGCTGGCCAGGCCATTGTCGGTTTTGCTTTTCCCCTCACCGTACAGCGCCGAATAGGCCTGCATACGCGCTTCCTTAGCAATGGCATTGACCCGGTAGCTCGTGCTGATTTCCTCCAGTACGTCGCAGGCAATCGTGTACAGCAGGCTATTGAGCAGCATGTCCTCGTGATCCAGCACCGTCTGGGTAACGTTACACCGCGCTTCGATGATCAGATTCAGCCCCCAGGTTTGCAGTGAGACCTCGTTTTCATCAGCCCAGGTCATCTGGCCAGGCGTCACAGCATGCACGTACACGGGCTGAATCTGCACGTAAGGCGACCGGGCGGCCGCATAGACGTAGTCCGGTGAGCAGCTGCTGCACTGGCCGACACCAAAGCCCCGCTCGGAGCCCACGGCGTGGATGCCGTCGGGTAAATCGGCTTCGAAGTAGCCCAGCAGGTAGTAGCCCGAGTCCCGCTCAAACAGGGTTTCGTTCAGATCACTCCAGATGGTTCGGCCGGCCGTCGTGCCCGTTAGCCGGGCGGTGGCCAGCGGCTCGGCACTTTCCGAGTGAAACAGATACACCGGCAGATCAGCAACGGGAGCCGTTAGTTGCAGGCCCCCTTTGGCGATGGTAAGCGCCGTCGTGGCTCCCCTCACCGCAATACGGATACCCAGAAATCGGTTCTGTTTGTTGATCACACCCTGAATGTTGGCTTCGCCGTTAAACAGCGGCTGCCGATCCATGAGCGGTTTAACGGCCGGGTTCATGGCCAGATTCAGCAACACCTTAGCGATGGCTCCACGCTCGATGCGGCCGTACCAGGCCGACAGCAGCGTGGTCTTACGCCATTTGGTGGCATCGGTAAGCAGCTGAGCCGAATTATTGGCGATCAGGCTTTCGTAGACAGTTTCGCCCTGCCGGCACAAGTCATACCGCTGATAGACCGTCTGCGCGTCGTAGGCTTTCGGATGCAGAGCGATATCGGCCAGGTTGGGGCCCAGCGCTGAAAGTACATCGGGTCGCAGCAGCTTATGCGCGTCCGAAAGGTAAACCTTGGGAGCCCGGTGATAGGCAGCGGGTAGGAAAGATCCGCCAGAGAAACCGGCGTACAGACCGACCTGGCCGGCCAGTTGTTGGGTAATCTTGATCGTATCGAGCATACGCGTTATAAGGACAAAAAACCCTCCATTCATTAAACAGAGGGTTTTTGATGACCGTAACAGAACTTCAATTAACCCTTCATTAACTAACTAGGCCTGCGCGTTGAGGATCTCGAACCGCTTGATGGGCGATTCGCCGGCAACGGACGTAAAGTCGCAGACCAGAGCGAAATCAGCCGACTGCTTCGACTTGTAAACGCGCTGCTCGTTGACGCAGACGATTTCCTGCAGCACACCCCATTTCCAGTCGGTGAACACGTTGTCATTCATCTGGCCCCACATCTTGATTTCCGACAGTTCCTTCTCATCCGCCACCTCGAGGGCATTGAGATCAGGAGCCTGCTGGTAATCGTAATCGATGAAGTTGATGATGCCCACGCTGCCCACCGGTGCAATGTAGTGCACGGCCCGGTTCGTGCCCCGCGCAATGCGGTTGGTGAACTCGAACTGCTGAATCTGGGCGGCTTCCATAATCGCCTTGGTGTCCAGAGCAGCACCGCCACCGGGATACTTCAGCGTATTGATGTCGGCCAGCGAGCTGGTGTTCGCCACGTCGAAATACGGCCCGTTCAGGTCCAACTCTTCCAGAATCGACTGGAGGTTGTTGTAGAAATCGAGCGGCTTGTTCACCTGGTACGCGCCGGCAACACCGGTATAGAGCTGACCAGCACCGAGCGTCTGGGTCGTATCCTTGTTGGTGTCCAGATAGGCTGCACACATCTGATCCAGGCGGGTGTAAATGGCCTTCTTCGCCATCGTGATCTTGTGCGCCAGAGCCGCCATCCACGAAACGTAGTTATCCGCATATTTGGCCGGCGTGATGTCAACATCGAACGCCAGGTGCACGCGGATGATGGTCTTTTTGCTGACGCCGATCTCGTTGCCGTTGATCACGCAGGTACGCACGGTCAGGACCGTGTGGTCGTACTTCTCAAAAATGGGAATCTGCACCGTCTGGGTGAAAACGGTATTCCGGATTTTGTTCAGCGATTCCTCGTCGAACAAAAGCCCGGTGTTGTTGTAGAACGTATTGAGCGCCCCGTAGTGCGACATACGATTCTCCATCACCCCAAATTGGCCCAGGTTGACCTTCATGGTCACGTCGGGCAAAATCATGTTGGTGAATACGGCAGGCATGGCCTAATCGTGTTTATGGTGAAAACCCCATTGGCGCCATCAGGCCGATAGACAGCGGGCCGGTCGCTACGTGCGTGGGAACTGGCCTTAGATTTTAATGCCCGCTTCAGCGGCTTTTTCCTTCACGTACTTATTCCACTCAGGTGAGTAGATTTTGTGCTTTTCAGAAGCCTCCTTACGGATTTCGGGTAAGGTTTTCGCATCACCGGTGCCACCACCGCCAGCGGGCGGGTTCGTGCCACCCCCTTTCTGCTGATGCTGCTGGGCAGCCAGGTAGATGGGGTGGTTTTTCTGGATGATCTCCAGAGGGGTCATCGGCTCTCCGGTAACCGTATTCATCAACGGGGTATCCGTTCCCCGTTTTTTGAAAAACATCACCCCGTTATCGTCCTCGGCTCCTTCGTAGAGCGTATTGAAAACGGCGGTAACGTCAGCGACGGCGGCTTTGCGGGCCGTGGCCTTGTCGGCCTCCGTTTTCAGGCTGGGGTCGACCGGTACCGGCGCATTTTTCAGGGCCGAATCAACGACGCGTTTGACGGTTTTCTCGAAATCGGTCTTTTTGCCGGTCTCAACTTCTTTTTTGTAGTCTTCGAACTGCTGCTTGATCTGATTAGCCAGGGCCTCGGCTGCCGATCCCGACACGCCCTCACCCTTCAGGGCTTTTTTGGCTTTTTCGATCTGCTTTTCGGTAAACGGCAACAGACCTTCTTCGTCGAGCTGCTCCACCCACTGGCGGGTGCGCATCTTTTCGGGTTTGTCCTTGCCGGTGACCAGCTTGAGCATGTTGTCGATGCTACTGAAGAACTTGGCGGCTTCAGCGTCGATGGCCTTCTGGTTTTCCGTTTTCACCTTTTCGGTCACCTCCGCTTCGTAGTCCTCTTTCTTCTTGGCCACGTGGCCATTGTTGTTGAGGTACGCCAGCGCGCGGTCGGCAATTTTGGGCAGCAGAGCTGCTTCGATTTCGGGGGTCAACTGCTCATCAGTCAGGGCGTTGATTTCTTCGACAGTAATAGGCATTGTTTTGTCAGTCCAATAGACAGGTTTACGATAGGGTACTGGGTGTCCACCATAACCGGGGTGGACGGCCGGATCAGGCTACGGGCTGGTGAACCAACGTGTAGCGGAAGAGCGAGTCGTACAGCGGTACCGAGCTTTGTTTGGTCGGCTTCGAGTTCTGGGCATAATCAGCCGGATCGATCAGCTGCGCCCGGCGAGCAGTCTTGTCTTCGTCCTGGGTGCCGTCGCGGTTGGTGCGGAACTCCTGAATGACGATAATCACCTTGTCGGTGGGCAGGGCGGTCTGATTCGGCAGCAGCTTGTGCAGATCAAACTCCTTCCGTTTATCCTGATTGCCATACCGGTAACTTTCCGGATCAGCCTCGGCGGCTTTAGCGGCAGCGATGGCTTCTTCTTCCCGTTTTTTTGCCTCCAGTGCCTGGGCTTCCGCTTCTTCTTTGGCCCTGCGTTCGGCTTCCTCACGGGCAGCCAGCGCCTTGGCGACTTCCTGAGCGACCAGATTGCTAACCTCGGCTAACGGCACCATGGCCTGCTTAGCCTCCTCTTTTTGATCCTGAAGCTGGTTAGCGTCAATGACGTCATTCGGTTTCGGTTCCTGCGGTACGTTTCCGTTCCCGGTTGCGACGGTTCCGGTTTCCACCGGTTGGGGGGTCTGTTGGTCCTTCGCCGGCTCCTGTGGCGGGTTGGACGGGTTTGAGGTCTTTGACATACGATTTTAGGGACTCAAGAATTAAGGAAATCCGGTTGCCAAACGACGAGGTCGTGCCCAGTTGCTCGATCGTCGTGTTATGTTCCCGCTCAAAGCGGTTGACGAAACCCAGCAGACCAACCGATAGCGTAAAGCCTTCCGGATCGATCTGGTCGATACCCGCGCTGACGAGCTCATCGGTCGTCATGTTCGGGTAAGGGTTGAGGTGCTTCAGCATGTGGAACCGCAGCCGGCGGCTGGCGTCGGTGCGGGCGTAGTAGTCCATGATCAGGCTATCGATCTCTTCCATCAGCCACTGGGAGCCGATGGTTTTTGCCTGGTCATACAGCACCATGAGCTGATCACCACTCAGTAGGGCGAAACGCCGGCCGTAATTGACGGTGCAGCCTACGTAGGCGCTTCCGTAACGGAGCCGGCACAGGGCTTCGATCACGCGGGCATGCAGCATTTCGAAGTGTTCAGCCAGGTACTGGCCGACCTGCCGTGCGCGCTCAAGGATACTCAGGATCTGGTCTTCGTTCAGCGCCTGTTTGTTCTGGGGGCCACCCTCGTAGCCCGTGGCGGTGCGTACGATTTTGGCCCGCAGCTTTTCGACCTTTTCCTCGATGTATTTGAGGTTGTCAATGTCGGCCGCGATCCACCCGGCCGGCAGGCGGTAATCTGCATCGTCCTTCGACTGCTGGGCCGGAATGGGCAGCTTGGAACCCGGGCCGCCCAGACTACGACTGGAGCAAACGTCACGCAACGGGCAGGCCTCCCGATTGGGCCGCTGATTGGGCACAATGTGGCCGGATAAATCCACGACGGGGCGTTCAATGATGCCCTTCTGGCACTTAAACCCGTCGGCGGTTTTGTACTCACAGCTTTCCGTTTCCAGGTGCCAGAAGATCTGAAAGGCAGCCGCCAGGTCGTTGGTTTCCCGGCCGCCGTCCCAAAACACGTACCGGTCCAGCAGACCCAGCAGTGGCCGCAGCACGGTGTTGGACACCATCGGGTTCCGATCGTCGACGTCGGCCCACATCTTGAAGGCGGGTGTAAAGGGCAGATTGTGCGGTTCCCGACTAATTTCTTCCCACTCGCCACCGGTGGTCAGATTCCTTTCGTAAATGGCAAAATCGACCTCGTCGAACAGGGCGTAGCGTTTCGGCTGATCCGTCTCGAAGAAAGCGAATTTGAGCAATCCCGCATCGGCCGGCCCTTTGTGGGCTTCGGCCGCTTTGACTTTATCGATGGGTACCAGGTAGCAGTACGGCTCGGGAAAATCGGTCGTCTGTTCGGCCGGCGCATCAACAACAACCAGGGAATTGGGAGCGGAGAACAGGGCGTTGTGGCAGGAGCGGGCAATAAAGCCGGCCACGTCGCGACGATCCAGAAAGGCCTCGGCATCGGCCTGAAGCTTGTCGTCATTCATCTGAACGGCGATGAACCGATCCTGCGCGTAGTGCACGGCGGCCGCGGCATCCATGATGTCATCGACAACCTCAACCGATACTAGGGGCCAGGAGAACTGGCGCAGCAGCTGCAACCGTTTGGAAACGGACGGAATGGTCGGGGTAATGAACTCCTCGACCCACCGCTTCCAATACGGCGACGCCGAATCCGGATGGGTAGCCGGTTCGGCGTGCAGGCGGTGCCGTTCGTCGTCGCGTTTAGCGAGCCGCAGCGCCTTGTTGTCCGCTTTTTTTACTGCCTGATCGTTGGGCGTCAGCATTCGGTTGAGCGTCCGGATCACTCGGGTCCGGTTCAGATACGGTAGGTAGGGAATCCCTGTTTACTTCTTCCTCCGGGACTATCTCCCAGTGGGCGCGGCCCTGGCGTTTCTCCAGCTTCAGCAACGCGGCCGCGTGTTCGTCGCTGAGCGTTTGGGTCCGGCCGAGGAATGCGCCCTCGGCCGGTGGTAATTCGCGGAGCGTAACCATGCTAATTGCTCAGCAGGCTGTGGTTGAAGTTCAGCGTGAGCACTTTCACGTTGCGGAACCAACCCTTTTCCAGTTCAAACTGGCCGGGGAACAGCGTGAGCGTGTGCAGCTGGGCACCGGTCGGGTCGCCGATAAACGGCGCGCGAATGGGCACCGGACCGAAATCCTTGCTCATGATCACCTGACGGTCGCCACAGAAGATGTAGGCTCCAAGCGTCGGGAAATCGACGGATTTGTTACCCCAGCTGAAGAGGTCTTCCACGTCTTCGTACTCCTCGGGCGTCAGGCCGTTGAAGTTGAAGCGGAACATGGGAATCGTCTGACCAACGAGGATACTGGCGCCGTCGGGCGTTGAGTTATCGTTGGAGCCCACGTTAACGGCTTCCGTAGAGGTGAGTTCTGGGCCGTAGAGCTTCTTTTTAGGCGTAACAATCTTCGTGTCATCCACAGCGGCTGTGAGCGTATTCCAGGCGGCAATGGTCAGGGCGGTGGCATCGGTGAACGAAGGCTGAGCCTGAGGGAGTTTCTGAAAACCCAGTCGGCGGGCCTGCTGAAGCAGCGTAGCGCAGTCGGCGTCAGTGACATTTTGCAGTGTACCGGTCAGGGCACCGCAGGCAGGAAATTTCATGGGGGCTGTTGGAAATTGGACTAGCTCGACCGAGGGTCGGTCGGTCTCCAACAGGCCGGTAGTTGGAAGAGTGATCGAACAAAAATAGAAAAAAATACGAACTACAAATAACCTGTATCCGGACGGATGCATAATTGGAAGTAAGTTTTGCAATTAACTGTTGTCAAATCCCCGAATCATTCGGCGCGGTCCGGTCAAAACGAAGTACTCCCGCATCATAATGCAATCAGCAAAATCAGGCGACCAGCCGCGCAGGATAATCTTCTGCTCGTCCTTGGAATTGATCCGCTGCCGGCGACGTTCATCAACCTCTTTTTTGCGGATGGCCCGCAGCTGCTCCTTGACGATGTCGCGCACGTCGACAAGCTTACCGCCCATCTTAGTTTTGCAGGTGCGGTTCACCACGTGGTTGTAGCCGTCCCTGCCGTTGTCGCTTGATTCATAAATCCACACGTTGTCATTGCTGAGGGTCATCTTCAGGCCGCCGGCATTGGTGCGCTGCGCCGATCGGTAATAGCACTGGGTTTTGAGGTTTTCGTAGTTCTCGACTTCCCTGGTCACCGGATCCGGCAAAGGCCGGGCGTTGTTGATAAAGCCTTCGTAGTCGGGTCGCAGATCCAGTACCTGGCCACCGACGCCGTTCTGGTCGATCAGGACGTTATGTGCCATCACGCCGAACTTGTCGCGCAGCATCTCAATGGCCTTGACGGCTTCGGGGGCATCGTTGACCTTCATGATCACCATGCCGACCACTTCCCAGCCGCGCCAGGCCATGAGCACGGTCCAGTCGTGCCCGAAGCGGGCGATATCGCCGGTGATGTAGGTCGTCTGATTGTCGGTCGGTGGGTAGTTGGTGAAGATGCTGCCCACGGCCGATGGATCGTAGAGCGCCAGGCCATCGAGCCGCACTTTCCAGTTACCCCGCAGCAGCTTGTTCTGCTCGGCTTCGGGCAGCGACAGCAGGTTACCCAGATAGCCGGGGTCGTTCTTGAGCAGGATCTTGTTGCCGAAGATGTCGCCCGGAATGAAGGTGATGCTTTTCGGCCGCGCGCCGGCCAGCTCGCCCGTAAACAGGTGCGGGGCCTTTTCCATTACCTCCTCGGGCGTATCGCCCCAGACGGTTTCGTCGTTGTCGCGAACGAAGTAGCGGAGCAGGCCGCAGCGCTCGGGAATCGGATAGCCGTAGCGGGGGTTCGGGGAGCCGTCTTCGAGTTGTTCCTGCTGATCGATCCACCAGCTGATCAGCTCGGCCACGAAGCTATCGGGGTCCGGGTTGCAGCAGGCCCGGATGTACGGCCGGATGCCGTTGGCGGTCGGGTTCCGGTTGCGGCTGACCATGTACCAGAACTGCGATTCCAGAAAGTGGGTCAGCTCGTCGAAGTAAATCGCCTGAATCTGCGCGCCCTGCCAGCTGTACATGTCGTTTTCGTGCTGCAGGTGACGAAAGCCGACGGTGGCACCGGAGGGAAAATGCCAGTTGAGCGCTACGGCCCGTGCCCCAAACAGCGGGTAGAGGGCATCCGACGACGGCTTGAGACCGCCCGGATTGGTAATCTCGGGATAGGTACGACGAAAGAAGACCGCTTCAAAATCCTTCACATCGTTGGTGAAATGCAGCGGATCCAGCAGCATGGCATAGGTCTTGCCACCACCGGCCGAGCCGCCACCGATGGCGATATCGGCTTCAGTACTCAGAAACGCTTCCTGAAACCCTTCCTGCGGTCTGATCTCAATGGTCTGTTCCTGCATCGGTAGCGGTTACGTCCTCAGCTGGCAACGAATCCAGCGGCATCGTACGGCGATTATTGGAAGGAATGTAGGCGACCACCTGCACGGGGTTGCCGTTCTGACCACCGATGTTGAGCGGCTGCGGCACCCGCCCTTCCGTGCGGTTCAGCACTTCTTTGATGGCTTTGATATCGCCGGCCAGCGCCATCTGCAGGAGCCGGGCCGCAATAGCCTGGTTGATGGTTTGATGTTGGGTGCTGAGCCGGGCTGTGGACTTGGTGGTTTTGCCTTCCGGATCGGTTTTCTCAATCGTGAACTTTAGCTCAATTGCCTCGCCGTATTCCCGTAAAAACTGCGTAATAGGTCCCCGTGGCCGACCGGACGGATTGCCCGACTGGCCAGGGGGGAAGGGCGAAAGGTTATCGGTGGCATTAGGGTTATTCATCACTGTTTGATCACTGTAACAATGGGTACAATCAACTAAAGAATTTGGGAGCCGGACTTAGCTGGGCGTGGCCGCTTCTTATAGTAGTTTCGAGGCCGATGAACAGCCCATAGAAGCCAACTCAACAGGGCGAAAATCATAAAACAATAGATTGCGAATTCCATAGGTTATTTTTTTGCATTACGCGGGTACCAGAAACACGGATGCGCCGGCTGGCCACGTACCCAGACATCGGCGCCATGGTAACGCAGCACGTACTCGGTGTATAGCTTGAGTTCCGGCTGTGGCTGCACAGTCAGCCGGTAGCGGATCCGGTGACGCAGTTCCTGACGCGGTCTGATCACGCGAACGGCTTTGATGAAGTAGACCGTGCCGACCCCCTTCTTGCCGATCGAGACCAGGTACTCACCTGGCACCGGTGCCGGATCAGACGGATGTAGATCATACGTCAGGTTTTTTACGTCTTCGCTCATGAGGGCTTACGGGCTGGTCTGGAGTACTGCCACTGCCGGGAGCCTGGCACGGGCTCAAACTTGCCCCTTCGCTTACGGCTATGTTCGGGCCCGGTGATGTGGGTAAACCGTACGAGTTTATGACTACGAAGCTGCTCAGCGAGAAGTCTCATATGCTCTTTAAGCGCGTCCACCTGTTCCTCAAAAGGTTGAAACTCGGTGAATGTATCAGGGTCCACATTCAGCGCATGGCAGACTTCCAAAACGGAAAGGCGCAGGGCTGCTGCTGCTTTTTCAATGGCCTCACGCCTGTGTTCATTGATCATAGCTCAGTGACCGGTTAGGCACCCTCGGCGGCCGCTGCGGCCAATAGATAGCGCTCGAGGCATTCAATAAAACAGATAAACTTATCCATCATGCACGACGACATCTCCAGGTAGGTCGTGCCGTGCTCGGGAAACGTATGGATGGCCAGGTGCGACTCGCCCAGCAGCCACAGGGCCGTATAGCCTTCGGGCTCGAAATGATGCTCGGTGAAGCTGAGGACGTTGAAGGTCGACCGCTGGAGCATGCTGTCGAGTTCAGTCTTCAGCGTCTGCGGATTCGTCAGTGGTATCCACTCCGAATGATTCCAGATCTTCGGGCTCATAGATGATTTCAGGAAAGTGGGTTTTAATGTCGCGGGGGTTGCCTTTGTAGAATACGAGCACCTGCTGGTGCGTCTTGACCACCTTCCGGTGTTTCATCTGTCCGTTCGCCCGCATGGCCGCGTTACCGGCCTGTTCGATCAGGATGCATTCGTTATAGAAGTGCAGGCCGGCCCGGCGCATCGTCTGAATAACATCGAGGTGAAAGCCGTAGTAGGCTGAGGTTTTTTTCTCCCGGATGTCACCCACGACGACCACCGCAAAACGGTTGTTCTTTAAACAGGCGACCGAATGCGTGAGCGCCTGGTCGATGATTTGAAAGAATTCGGCGTACGTTTCTTGATTGCTGGCGTCGGCCGGGTCATCGCTGTACACCTCCAGATCAAAATACGGCGGGCACGAAAAGAACAGGTCCTGGCTTTCGGCTTCCAGGTGGGCACCGACGTGGCGGCCGTCGTCGCAGATGTATCTTCCGGGCAGGCCTTCACTATCAAGGCGGGCTTGGTTGAGTTCGGCCTGCTCCGGCCGCAGTTCTATCCCGGTAAAGTGCATACCGCTGGCGGCCGACACAAACCCGAAAACAGAATCGCCGGCGAAGCAGTCAAAGGCCGACCCGCCATCGATGCCGAACCACTGCACGATGATCTCCGACAGGACCGGGTCGAGCAATGAGACACCCACGGGCATGTTGGTCCGGCGTTCGTAGTACGTTTGCTCAAACTCCTCCGCCGTCAGCTGACGGCCGAGTTTCTGCTCCCAGCCGGTCTTCTGGCGATAGTAGGAGGGATCATCGCCGGATTTAGACTGGCGAAGCGTAGCGTTACGGCTCTCGCCGTAGTCCCCGATTCGCTTCCGCCATACGTCCTTGCGTTCCTGCCAATAGCCCTGGCGGGTGTCGAGGATGCTAAAAGGCGGCACGATAAACCGTTTCGTCAGCCCTCCCTCGTTCTGCTGCACCGGCGCGGGTTTATCCTCCCGAAAGCCCCAGTCCTTCAGATCGATATCGAATTCGGCCGCCAGATCGTCGACCACCTCGGCGTCGAAGTTGAGATTGACCTGGCTGACCTTGTTATCGGCCAGCGCCAGCTGGCGGCCTTCCTTAGAATTGATATCCAGATCCGTCCGCTGCACAACGACGAGTTTCGAGCCGTCAGTGGGCACGACGATCACCTCGTCCATGCCCAGGTCGGCGGCTGTTTCGGCCGTTTTGTTGCCGGCGATGATGTGGCCGTTTTTGTCGACAAGGATCGAGCGGCCGGCACCCAGTTCACGCAGGGATTTTTCGAGCAGATGCGCCCCGAACTGGGTGCCCCGGTTGGCATTGCGCTGATCAGGCGTCAGCGCGGAGAGCTTACCAAGCTTTGACTTCATGAAGCAGGAGTACGGTGAGTACGGGTACGTTTTGTAATAAACGCCTGGTAGGCGTACGTAAAAATAGTAATAGTACGAACAGTATTTGCAAAATACCCCGTTCCGTTCCTACCAAATAAGCAAAGTGTGAAATCAATCCGGACAATTTGTGACAAATCAATAGAACTTATTTGCAATTTAATTTGCAAATTAACCGAACAATTCGCAAATTTACAGAGTAATTAATCAACACAGGAACAATGGAAAATAACCAAAACTCCGCATCGGCCCAGACGCCCATTACCCCGCTTGAACTGCTCAACCGCCAGTTGACCGACTGGCAGACGCTGCACAAACAACTCGAAGATGCTAACGCCCCGGCTGATCAGCTGGAGTACTGCGAAGAGCAGATCGCCTGCTTCCTCAACGACATTTTCGAGCTGGAAAACGGGAAGCGGTAAATGGGAGCAGGCACGGTTTATCTGATACACCTCGACAGCCCCCTGGCGCATGCTCACCACTACATCGGTTGGGCTAGAAACGCGAAACGGCGCTTCGCCCACCACCGGGCCGGAACCGGCTCCCGGATGCTGGCCGTCGCCAATGAGCGGGGTATTACGTATCAGATTGCCCGTACCTGGCCCGGCGACCGGGCGTTCGAGCGGCTGCTGAAAAACCGTAAGAATGCCCGGCGCTATTGCCCCATCTGCAATCCAAAACTAGCCAACACAAACCCCAAACATACCCATGGAAACAATCGCCGTAGAAGCCGAAGTAGTAACGCCGGTAAACCCGTCGGAGTCCTTAGCTACTGAACTCTCCAAGCAGGGCATAACCGACGCCCAGATCGAGAAGTACCGGGCCGACTATATGGGCCTGACCATCGCGGGCGTCGACGACAAGGACGGCTACGCCCTGGTAAAGGAAGCCCGGCAGACGGTTAAGAAAACCCGGGTGGCCGTCGACAAGATCCGCAAGAACCTCATCGAGCCGCACCTAAAAATTCAGAAGGCCATCAACGCCGAAGCCGAACGCATCACCGACCTGCTGGAGCCGATCGAATCCTATCTGAAAAAGCAGGAAGACGAAGTTGAAGCTGAACTCGAGCGGCAGCGCCAGGAGCGGGAACGGGCCAAACAGACGAAGATCCACGAGCGGACGCAGCAGGTACTAAACCTGGGCATGCGCTTCGTCGGTAACACCTATACGCTGGGCGCGGTAGAAATCGACGTCGTAGACATCAAAGGCGCATCGGATGAGAACTGGGACGCGATGATCGCCCAGGCGGAGGAAGAGAACCGGGCCATTGAGGAGCGCCGGGCCGCTGAGGAAGCCGAACGTATTGCCGAAGCCGCCCGACTGGAGCAGCAGCGGCTGGAGCAGGAAGCCGAACGCAAACGCCTGGCGGCTGAGCAGGCTGAAATCGACCAACAGCGGCAGGAACTGGAGAATCAGAAACGGAAGGCCAAAGAAGAAGCCGACGCCATCGTACTGGAGAACCGCTCCCCACGCCTGACGGAATTAGGTTTCGAGCGGACGGGTAAGGGCTTCCGCTACGATACGACCTGGCACTATACCGATGCCGATGTAATTGGGCTGACGTCGGCCGAGTTCGAGGCTCAGCTTTCCGACTTCACGGCCTACCGCGATGAGAAGCTACTGCGTAAACAACAGGAGCAAGAACAGGCCGAAAAGAAGCGTCAGGAAGACGAAGCCGCAGCGGCCGCTGAGCTAAAACGTAAGCAGAAAGAGGATAAGGCCCGGCAGACCCGGCTCAAGGGCGACAAGAAGCTCTTTCTGCAAATGCTGGCCAAAATCGAGGAAATCCCGTATCCCGCTTTCACTCAGGACGAAACGAAGGCACTCCGCGAAACCTTCGGCATGCGCTACCGTGAACTGCTCTCCGATTTCCGCAACCAACTCGAAAACCTCTAACAACCCCACCGGCCGGGCGGGTGTAAGACCTGGCCACCATCCCTTTTTTCTTCATTCATCATGGCAAAGCAAGACAACACCGCCACCACACCTCTTTCGGCCGATGCACAAGGCCTGATCAAGTCGTATCAGAAAGTACACGAGATCACCGGCGAGGTAGTTTCTAAGTACAAATATCTGGAGGGCCATCCTCGCCAGTACCGCTTCGATGCCAAGGACGGCCGCTTTAACATCAACGGTAAGGAATGGCTGACCGGCACCCTGACGTTTCAACCCATCGCCTGGCGGATCTTCACCGACAACATCCTGAACATGGGTACCAAAAACTGGGCGGAGATCTTCTTCGTAGACGAGAAGAACTGCGTATCGGCCGTACTCTTCCACGGCTATTCGGTCGACAACATCTTCCGGCTGATCGAACCGCTGTTTTACGATGACCTGACGCTGGCTGACGTCGTGATCACGGCCGTAGCGGAAAAGAAGGAGAACACCAAGATTCAGCCGAAGGGCATCTACTACATCGCCGATTTTGACTATAAGATCGCCGATCAGGAGCGGACCAAAGAGCTGAAGCAGTTTGCGGCTGATTTCAGAATCTTCCGTCAGGAGACCCTCACCGATATCGCCAACATTAAAATGGCGCATCAGTACTACAATCCTTACGTAGGAGCCGTACAGAACACCGTCTCGCTCGACATGGATTCGACCGACTCCCTGCAACTCAATTCTGGCCAGTAAACCCAAACGGGCCGCATCATAGTGCGGCCCGTATTTTCAACTATGAACACCTATAGCAAATTCTGCCCGAATGTGTTTCTGGCTAAATGCCCTGAGCCACACCAGAAAGGCGAAACGATCGAGGTAACCACTCGACACGGAAACGAAAACGAATGCATTGTTTTCAACCTCATCTACGAACGGGATGGCTTCTACTACTACTCCATTGTCCGTGCCGATGGCTTCAACGTTCAGGAATGGGCAAAGCGCAAAGCCGAACGATACGAATCATGGGCTATTAGTGCCGATGTCCAAAGCACAGCCGCTCACCAGCGTTCGCACAATCTGGTAAAAGATATTCCAATGGGGCAACCCATTCTGGTCGGCCATCACAGCGAGAAACGCCACCGGAAGGTGCTTGAAGACAGTTGGAACGCCTTAGGCAAAGCCGTTGCGCTTTCTGAAAAAGCCGACGACCACCAGGCTAAAGCCGCTTACTGGGCTAGCCGGGCCAGCACCATTAATCTATCTATGCCCGACAGTCTGGAGTACTACGAATACGAGCTGGGTAAGGCTAAAGCCAGGCACGAAGGACTAAAAAGCGGCACCATTGAGCGAAGGCATGGGTATTCGCTGACCTACGCAAAGAAGGACGTTAACGAGCTGGAGAAAAAGGTTCAACTGGCTAAACGATTGTGGGCATAAACGCAAAACCTATGTATCACTACGTCGAACAGTATAAAGCCGACACCAAGAAGGTGACCGGCCGCCAGGACGTATCTTCCTACGATCCGCTGCTACGTGACAAGATCGAACTGCACGTGGCCACCCGCCAACCCTCAGGCTACCGGACCCGGCAAATTGAATCACCGGCCGAACTGCCCGAAATAACCCCGGTCATCCACCCCCAACCCCTGCACTACTAATGGATACAACCCTCACGAAACTGCAAGTTGAACTGGCATCCGCTCCTCAATTGATGCAAGACTACCAGGCCCCAGCCGGCGTCAACGGTGCCCTTCTAGGCCATAGACATGTTGAAGCCTTTGCGATTATGAGGTACCAGAATCGCGCAAACCCACGGGATATCATTTACGTCTGGAATAGCCGGGATGGCGTAACGCCGTTCTGCATATTCGTCAACGGTTGTGAATACAGCCATGTGAACTGGCCGCAAGATCGGTATGCGCCTAACTATCGCCCGGCCGAGGGTGAGTTGATCTTCCGCGATTGTACGGAAGAGGAAGCCGCCTTTTACGCCGATCGTCGAATCGCTCAGTATAAAGACACGCCATACTACCCCAAATCTGAGGAGGATCGCCAGCGCGTTCGCCAGGCTCTGATTGACGAAGCCGTAAAGGGGCCAATCCTGGCCAGAGTAAGTAAAGTTACAGTCACCTCTGAAGCTCTGAAGTCGTCAGCTAATGAATGATCACGAATACCGCACGATGCCCCGGTACGCCAACTCTGATTTGTCGGAGTTGGCGGCCGTCAAGTTTAACCGGCCGCTGATGAAAGCCGGTCCCGAATCCCTGCGCCTGGGCAGCGCCTTCCATGCGTTGGTTCTGGAGCCGCAGCGCGAATGGGTTGGCTGGGCCGAAATGGCCGTGGCCGAGCGCCGGCACGTGGCCAATATGTACGACAGCCTGCTGGCCTATGATTCGGGCGCGATCGCCAAACTGATCCTTCAGTCCGAATGCGAGAAGGTCCGCCAGTGGACTTGCCCTAAAACGGGCCTACCGCTAAAGGCAAAAATCGACATGTGCGTACTGCCACGTCGCCGGCACATTATCGATCTCAAAACTACGTCGGTTAAAAGCCAGGTGGAATTCGAGGAAACGATCGAAGAATACCATTACGACCGGCAGGCGGCTTTCTACCTCAGCAGCGAAGAGGAGGCCGTATACTTCGAATTCATCGGGGTGCAGAAGCAGCCGCCGTACAACATCTACCGGGTGCTGTACAGCTGGATCGATCCGGAGATTCAGCGCGGCCGGGTCAAGATGGAGCAGCTGCTCCGGCTGGCGTATTACGAATCACGCGACCCCTCAGGCTGGCGGCCCAGCAGTTGGAGCAGAAAGGAGGTAGGGGTATGAATAAGCCCGTTAAAACCTGGAGCCAAGTAAAGACGGCTGACAAGTATTTGTCGCTTCTAAAAGAACGAGGGTACACCGATCGATTTATAAAATCGAATGCCCCGCTTTTTGGCGACGTGGCCGTAAAAGTGAATAAATGCCTTCGTAAAGACGGACAACACGGAATGGATATGCTAAAGCAAGCCTCCGCGATTTGGTATATGGCAACCGAGGCACTCGAACAACTTGATAAACTTAGAAAGGAGTCCAAGGTATGAACGAGCCGTTCCGATACAAATCGCCAACCTATTGCCACGGCGACCGATGTAGCCAGAAAGAGACGTGTATTCGCTACAAGGATAAAGGCCTCTTTAAAAGCATTTACGTACCATCGTGCACACGGTATGGACACCTTTTTAAAATCGTCGAAGGCTCCGAGGAGGCAAAGGAGTTCGAACGGCAAGCCTATCTCTATAACAAAGAGCAAAACCCGTTTTCAATTGATTGGGACCGGGCGAAGGTGCCGACCAACGATACGATGTACGATTGCTTTTTCTGCAAACGGGACGGCAAAGAGCATACAATCGAGTCGAAATCTACTCCCGATCATCTACGCGATAAAACGTCGCCTGCCAGTATTTTAAATTGGCATAGTACAATCCGGGTTTGTTCGGGTTGCGGCCGGTATGATGGTCCCTGGGTTCCCTACGGAGACGATTATTAAACCTTTTAGACATGAGCAAGAAACTACCAACCGATGTCGTCGAGGCCTCGCCCGTCCGCTCGTTTGAGATCGACGGCCGGATCTATACCGACGGCGACGAGCTCCAAATTATCGCGCCGGAGCTGGGTTTATTGACGGCTAAAATCAAGTTCGAGGACTACTCGCGGCCGGCCATTATAACGATGGATTTTGGATGGATCAAAACGCCGTTAGATTGTCCCACAAGCCGACCGGGCTCTCCCAACGCAATGCTATCCGCTCGGTTTACCCGACTCGGCCAGACGAGGGAATTTAAGCCCTACGAATCCAACGAGATCCGGATCGTGTATTTCTGCAACTGCAGGACCGGCAAGCATAACGAGGTTATGGTCTGGCATGAGGTAACACTCGACGGAAACCTCCTCCGGGCGACGGCGATCGGCCGGGAGGTCAACGGTAAACCGCATAATCACCCGCTCGTCGAGGGTTATCAAGATTTAAGACGTGTCGAGTTAGAAGAATGGCCGAAAGTTGATCCGGTTAAGGTCGTCGAGTTTATGCGCTATTGGAAACGGCAAAAGGGCGTCGAGTACTTCAATTTTGACGAGAAAGGCGTTCTCGCCGGCACGCACTCGCCGAACATCGTTCTCAAAAACGGATCCGGGTTTATGCTCGATTGGCCGGGCGAGCATGAGAAAGCGGTAAAGACGGCCGGACTCGCTCCTCAACTATCCTTATTCTAAACATGGAGACGATTTATGTATCAGAACCCAAATTTCGGGAAATGGACCGAAAGTACTCCGGTTACTCAATCATGGAAAAAGGCATTTGTCAAACGGTCATTTTGAATAATAGAGAGTACGTAATCACTGGGGCGATGGGCGGTGGTAAGGGTAAAGATTGGCAATGTATTTGGGGCTACCAGATCGTTAATCGAAGCCTTTATAAAGGAGAATTAGAACCCCTGCTTTATAGCCCTCATTGGCAAGAAGTTGACGAGGGCAAACGAAAACGGGAATACTCCGGAATGTTGGTTAAAGCCGGTAATCGTGAGATGGTTATTACTGGACCTAAACTCACTTTCATCAAGATTGAAGTAGGTCAACAATTAACTGTATTCTAAGCGCCATGATCAAGCCACCACAAACGCTAATCTACGTTTTACGCGAAGGCGACGGTAAGTATTATTTAGATCATCTATTGTGTAACTCATACGTCGGCATACCTCAAAAGCATGACGTTATACACCACGAAGGCTTGTTATATCAAGTCGTTAACCGAACCTTTCACGTCCACCAGGGTGGAGGGATCAAGCAAGTCGATCTTAATGTAACAGAGTTCGAACTATGAGAGAAATCATTGACTATATCCAAAACGCCACAGCTGATCAGCTCTTAGGCGGCCTGATCCTGGCGGCCTTTGTGATCCGCATCGTTTACGAAATAATTACCGATCAAAACTAGCTTCTTAGTATATTCGTGAGCTATGTGTTAGTGAAGGCAATCGAACACGTGGTGTACAAGCTACTAATTACCCTGGGACCGATGGCGCCAGGGTTTTTTGTTTCAATATGTTTACCCGATGTTTTCCTAAATACTGAATATGATTGTAATAGTTTGATAATGAGTGTATATAAGGTTTACATGACAAAGGTAATACCCCCTCAACTGGCGCAGGGTGGCCGTTTCCGACAATAAAAGGGTAGTTTGCGACAAGAAAAATTGGGTCGGCTGAACCTTCAAATAGGCATTGGAAATTGGCCCAAAAACCGGGCAAGCTGGAAGGTTTCCAGCCAGTCGGGGCGGGTCCTCCGAATCGTCGGACGCTGTGACCCCGCCATTTTGGAAACCGGGCTGGTTACGTTAAAAGCCCGACCCATGAGTTACCAAATTGGTAGATTTCCCGGAGCTGACGTAAACCAAACATTGACCTAAACCTGTATTTTGCTGAACAAAGCAGGCTACCGGGTGGTCTTCAAGGAAAGAACACAGTACGTTATGGACATACTGGCAGGAATTGCCCGGATTGTCCGCCTGCCCGACCATCCGCTACGTTAGTTCATGCTCGTACTCAGTCAAAGCCAGCCGCTCCGGTACGTTACGTTCTTTTACCTGTACATCATGCAGGGCATACCGTCCGGGTTTGCTCTAACGGCCGTGACGAACTACCTGACCGCTGAGGGACTCGACGCCCGGGCGATTGGTGTATTCGGGGCGATCATTGGGTTGCCGTGGGGATTTAAATTCGTCTGGGGGCCACTCGTAGACCGCTACCAGAACGCAGCCATGGGTCAACGCCGACCGTGGGTGCTGGCGGCTCAGACGATGGCGTTCCTGGCTTCACTGAGCATCCTGTTCATCGCCGATCCGGTGGCCAATCTCGACGCACTTTGCTGGGTGTTTGTTCTACATGGCGTTTTTGCCTCGCTGCAGGACGTCAGCGTAGATGCCCTGGCCATTACGCTCGTGCCCGACGTTGAACGGGGACGGGTGAATGCGTTTATGAAGGGTGGTATGGCAACCGGACAGGCCATTGGAGCCGCCGGACTGGCTTACCTGATCCGGGATGCCGGATTCCACACGGCTGCGCTGGTGCAGTCGGCGGTGCTGCTGTCGTTTACCGTCGTTACGTTCCTGATTCGCGAACGGCCGGATGATGCGCTCTGGTCGCTTCGTCGACGGTCCGATCGGGCGGTCATGGCGATGCTGCCGCAATCGTTTGGCCAGCTGCTTCGTAAACTGGGCAGCGCCCTGACTGCCCCGACCAGTTTAGCGCTGTTTGCAGCCGTAGCGATGGTGTTTATCAGCGAGCGGCTGTTTCAACGCGTCTTTTTTTTCGATCTGATCCGCAATCAGGGCTGGAGCGATACGTCGGTATCGGTGCTGAGCGGCACGTATGGTACGCTGGTCGCGGTAGGGCTGGCGTTGGTGGGCGGCTGGCTGTCAGACCGCTTCGGCGCCCATCGCATGCTGATCGGGGTTGCGCTGACCATGGGATTGCTGCACGTCGGCTTTTCGCTGGCGGCTTCGACCTGGGGTAACCCCGCCGTAGCGACGACCGCGCTGGTGGTGCGACAAACGCTGGAACCTGTTTTCAGCATAGCCGCTTTACCGGTACTGATGGGGCTGTGCCGACGCGGTATCGAAGGGGCTCAGTTTGCCGTTTACATGGCACTGAGCAACCAGGCCGACATTCTGGGCATTTACGGAGCCGGGCAGTTGCTGGCGTTTTTGCCCGCTCCGGCCATTGGTGTATTTTGTGGTCTGCTGATGCTGGCAGCAACGGTCATCGCGGGCATAACGCTCCGGCGCATGCTGGTCAGCCACAACGTAGCCGCGGCTGATGGATGAACCCCCGAACCACTAACTGAATGAACTAACTCCATCCTGATCATGACTCGACTTTTTTACATCGGCTTCGCCCTGCTCACCGCGTCGGTACTCCAATTCGGGTTTACCCCGGCTCCACCAGCGAAACCCGTCGTGCTGGCCTACGTCGGTGGTTTCCGGGGGCTGGTGGATACCGAGAAGATTGCCGCCGAAAAACTCACCCACATCAATTACGCGTTCGTCGACATTAAAAACAACCGGGCGTGGCTGCACAACCTCAGAACCGATACGACGAATTTTCGCAGGCTGAACGAATTGAAGTGGCGCAATCCGGAACTGAAAGTGCTGATCTCCATCGGTGGCTGGGCCTGGAGCGAGAATTTCTCTGATGCCGTCCTGAGCGATACGGCCCGTACAGCCTTCGCGGCTTCGGCGGTGGACATTGTCCGGCAGCATCGGCTGGATGGTATCGACATCGATTGGGAGTATCCGGGCATGAAAGGTGAAGACAACGTATTCCGACCCGAAGACCGCGAACATTTCACCCTGCTGCTGAAAGCCCTGCGCCAGCAGCTCGACGGCCTGAAACAGCAGACCGGTAAAGAATACCTCGTTACGACGGCGCTGCCCGGTTTTCCGGCCATTTTTACCCATACCGACATGGCCCAGGCGCAGCAGTACCTGAACTACATCAACGTGATGTCGTACGATCATTTTACCGGTGGGCCGCTGGCCGGGCACCACACCAACCTGTTTCCGTCGGGTAAGGTAGACAACGAACAGTCGGGCGACCGGGCCGTTGCTTTGTACAAACAGGCGGGTGTGCCCGCCGAAAAGCTGGTGCTGGGCATTGCGTTCTACGGCCGGGCGTGGCAGTTGGAGCACAACAACCCCCGCAAGTATCCGCGAACCATCACGAAAGTAGAGCGGGGTGGGGGCTATACGTTCATCAAAGACAGCCTGCTGACCAATCCGGCCTATAAACGCTACTGGGATCGCAAGGCCAAAGCGCCGTATCTGTTCAATAAAGACCAGAAGCGGTTCGTGTCGTACGACGACGAAGAGTCGGTGCGGGAAAAGTGCCGCTACGTGCAGGAAAACGGCCTGGCCGGGGTGATGTTCTGGGAGTATTTCAGCGACCCGAACGCCTATCTGCTGAACGAGATCAACCGGCAGTTTCGATGAAGGCTGACCGTCTTCTAAAAAACCCGAGTAAATCGCCTATATTTGATTTTTACAAACAAGGGCTATGGAGGTCAAAACTATCGACGATTTTTATAGAGACACATCGTTGCTCGTTCCAGCGGAGATCAACAGGGAGGTTGGGCACTTCAACGTATTTCAGATTGCCGACCTGATTGCGATCCGGGCCCGGAAAGGCGGGAGCGAAATGCCGTACAACCGACGCGCCTACTACAAGATCAGCCTGATCTGCGGACGCAACCGGGCCGAATACGCCGACAAGGTCATCGAAATTGAAACGAACGCTCTGCTGTTTGCCACCCCTAAAATTCCGTACCACTACTACCCCCTCGACGACCAGCAATCCGGTTCGTTCTGCGTGTTTACGGATGCGTTTATGGTGCCCAGCAAGAGTGGGGTCGTGCTCGATGATCTGCCGATTTACCAGCCGGGTTCGGTGCCCGTTTTCCAGGTGTCGGATGAAGAAACAGAGCAGATCCGGTATATTTTCAACAAGATGCAGAAGGAGCTGGCTTCCGACTATGCCTTTAAATACGACCTGCTGCGCACCTACGTACTGGAACTGATTCACTTCGGTCAGAAACTGCAGCCGGCTACGTCGCTGTATCCGACCCACACGGCTTCGTCCCGCATCTCCTCGCTGTTTGTCGAACTGCTCGAACGGCAGTTTCCGATTGAATCGCCCCGGCAGCAACTGCGCCTGCGTACGGCCAAAGAGTATGCCGGGCAATTGGCCGTGCACGTGAACCACCTCAACAAGGTGCTGAAAGCGCAGACGGGCAAAACCACCACCGAGATCATCAGCAATCGGATTGTGCAGGAGGCAAAAATTCTGCTGAAACAAACCGACTGGAGTGTTTCGGAGATCAGCAACAGCCTGGGCTTTGAGGAGGTGGCCCACTTCTCCAATTTTTTCCGGAAGCAGACCGAACTGTCGCCCGTGGCGTTCAGGGCCTGATTTGATTTTTGCAAACATCGGATTGATACACGCAAACAGCCGGCCGCGTTTTAGCCGCACCTTTGTACGGTCAATAGTTAACTAAACACTCGGTGGCGGAACCCATCTGCTGCCGGATCGTACAAACCAAATCATCCAATGTCTGCAAACGCAAAAATCGCCCTGGTGACCGGTGGCAGCCGTGGCCTGGGCAAAAACATGGCCTTAAGCCTGGCCCGGAAAGGCTTCAACGTTATTGTAACCTACAACAGCAGGCAGGACGAAGCCGAGGCTGTTGTCACCGAAATCGAGAAGGGCGGCCAGAAGGCGGCTGCGCTCCAGCTGAACACCGCCGATACAAAGGGCTTCGACGGTTTTGTTGAGCAGTTTACCGCCGTTCTTACCAATACGTTCGGTACTGACCGGTTTGATTTTCTGATCAACAACGCCGGAACCGCATCCAACGCGGCCGTCAGCGACGTCAGCGAAGACGATGTGGATGCTATGTATACCATTCACTTCAAGGGGATTGTGTTTCTGACGCAGCGCCTGCTGCCCATCCTGAACGACGGGGGACGGATCATTAACATTTCGTCGGGGTTGGCTCGGCTGACGTATCCGGGACGGGCGGTGTACGGGGCTATGAAAAGCGCCGTTGAAACCCTGACCCGCTACATGGCGCAGGAACTGGGACCACGCGGCATCGCCGTCAACGTCGTAGCGCCCGGAGCCATCGCGACGGATTTTGGTGGGGGCGTCGTGCGGGACAACCCGGAAGTGAACAAACACATCGCCAGTATAACGGCTCTGGGGCGGGTGGGCCTGCCCGACGACATTGGCGGGGTGGTGGCGTTCCTCTGCACCGACGAAGCCCGCTGGATCAACGCCCAGCGTATTGAAGTGTCGGGTGGGCAGGGATTGTAAACGTAGAAGAAAAACCGCTGGTCAGGCGCCAACCCTGACCGCATGACAATCGCAAAAAGAAGCAAAGCAGCATGCAAAAAAGCCCCTCTCCCAGCTTGGGAGAGGGGTTGAAGTGAGGGAAAATAGGCCGGTCAGTTCAGGGAGCTGTCTGCACCGACACGTGGCAGATGCTCCGCTTACCTCACACCGCTTCGGCGACGGCTTCCTCAATGGCCTGGATGTCGATCTTTTTCATGGTCATCATGGCCGCCATGGCTCGTTTGGCTTTCTCCGGATCTTTGTCCTGCAGAAACTGCCCCAGCTTCGACGGAACGACCTGCCAGGATACCCCAAATCGGTCGTTGAGCCAGCCGCAGGGGCCTTCCGTTCCGCCCTCCGACAGCTTCTCCCAGTAAAAATCAACCTCGTCCTGCGTGGCGCAATTGACAAATAAGGAAATGCCTTCGGCAAATTTGAAGTGGGACCCGCCATTCAGGGCAATGAACGTCTGACCAGCCAGTTGAAAGATAACGGACTGTACGGAGCCGGCTGGCCCGGGGCCCCCGTCGCCGTACCGGGTGACGTTGGTAATCGTTGAGTTCGGGAAGATGGCCGTGTACAGCGTCGCGGCTTCTTCGGCCTGGTCGTTAAACGTCAGGAATGTGGTGATCGTCTGCATGTTGTTTACTGGTTTATTACGTAACAAAGCTACCACAAGAAGCACCGGTGGGAGGGGGGTAAATCCGTCAAGTTTGGGGGTGATTGCGACAGGCTGCTTTGCCGCAGATTTCAGCCCGACGAATGGCTATGGGTAGGTTTCGACAGGAGATTCTTTTAAAAACATAGCGTCATCTGTTTACTTTGCCGGCCATACGTATTCCATCCGAATGATTACCCTACGTACTCTGTTTCTGCTCCTGTTCTGTTCATTTATCGGCCGTGTTCAGGCGGCCAGGGTAGACACCGTCGATACGTTCAGCGCGTCGATGAAAAAGACCATCAAAGCGGTGGTGGTTACGCCCGACGCGTACACCGGCGACCGGGAGTTTCCGGTGGTGTACCTGCTGCACGGCTACAGCGGCAATTATGCCGACTGGGTGAAAAAAGCCCCCGCGCTGGGCAGGACCGTCGATGCGAACAACGTCATTGTCGTATGCCCGGACGGCAACTTCGGCAGCTGGTATTTCGACAGCCCGGTCGATCCGTCGTTCCGCTACGAAACCTACGTGGCTAACGAGTTGGTAGCCTGGGTGGATAGCCACTACCGAACGATCAAAAGTCGGCAGGGACGCGCCATTACGGGGCTGAGCATGGGGGGACACGGGGCCCTGTATCTGGCGTTCCGGCATCAGGACGTATTCGGAGCCGCGGGCAGTATGAGTGGCGGGGTTGATATCCGGCCGTTTTTCAACAACTGGGACATCGCCAAACGCCTGGGTACCTACGCTCAGCAGCCCGAACGCTGGGAGCAGAACACCGTTATCAACCTGCTGCACCTGCTGACACCCGGGTCGCTGGCCCTGCTGATCGACTGCGGCACCGACGATTTTTTCTTCCGGGTCAACACCAACCTGCACGAGAAGATGCTGGAGCGGAACATCGCCCACGACTACATCGCCCGGCCGGGAGCTCACAACTGGGCCTACTGGAACAACGCCGTTACGTACCAGCTGCTGTTTATGCGGCAGTTTTTCGATAAACAAAAACCGGGGTGAAAGACGTTGTATGACGTATGAACCTAACAAGACTAGTTGATATAGTCACTCCGCTTCGGATTGTCGCGCTGATGGGCGTTATCATGATCCTGTACGGATTTGTCGATATGGATCGACAGAACAACGTTCTGCAGTTCATGTTCGGCATTCCTATCCTGGCCGGAGCGCTGGGTGTTCATTACGTAGTTCGGCGGGCCACTCACCGCAATGCCCTGTCGATCTGGATCATTGAATCCGTCCTGGTTGGAGGGGGCATCTACGTCTTTCTCAACTCCTGATTAGCCAACTGGACATGACGGGTAAACGTAGGGCATTATGATAAAATTTGGTTTGATTGTGGGTGTGTTGCTGGCTGCGGTGGGGCTGTTCAGCGCTCAGAAAACCGACGGGTGGCTGGGGACATGGTCGGGAGAACACCGGGAGGGCGTGACGTACACCATCACCGTCCGGGACAAGTACAAAGGCCTGAATCTGTGCGAGGTGCACGCCGAGGGTATTCAGACGCACTATACGCTGGAGTGCGTCGCAACCGGCCATCCGGCTACGTTGAACGTGTATTTCCGCTCAGTCAAAGACGGCGCGTTCTACGCCAGGGATCGGGTAAATATCAATCAGCCGCTGTTCAGCCTGAAGCGCGACCAAAGCCGGGTTGTGTGGCGGTGGCAGCAGATTTTTGAGGGAGGCATTGTCGTGCAGAAAACGAAGTAGCTCGTTCGGGAGCCGTTGCACTACGTAGGTTGCGGTTAGATTGGCGGCTGTCGATGCTTTTCCCGTAGACCTGACCCGCTGGTCTGTTGGGCACATAGCCCGGTAGCGCGGTAAACTGATTCGGGTGGCTGCCATTCCTGATGAAAAAAATAATTCTCCTGTTGCTTGTTCTGATCGGTACCCTGACCTGGGGGCTGGCTAAGCCGTTTCCAAAACGTACGAAGCGGGTGTTGTTTCTGGGCAACAGCATTACGTATGCCGGTACGTACGTGGCCGTAATCGAAGCCTATCTAGTAACCCATTATCCGAAGCAGCACTACGAATTTATCAACGTCGGACTGCCCAGCGAAACGGTGTCGGGCCTGAGTGAACCGAACCACGCCGACGGGCGGTTTCCCCGGCCCGATCTGCACGAGCGGCTCAGCCGGGTGCTGGCCCAGGCGAAGCCCGACGTGGTGTTTGCCTGCTACGGCATGAACGACGGCATCAGTATGCCCCTGGCCGAAGAGCGATTCAGGCCCTACCGCGAGGGGATGAAGTGGCTGCACACCGAACTGGAGAAGGCCGGTGCCAAACGCATCATTTTCCTGACGCCCCCGGTTCATGACCACCCGAAGCTGGGAACGCAGGGCTACAACCGGACGCTGGATGCGTATTCGACCTGGCTGCTGGCGCAGCGCGATTCGCTCCGGTGGGAGGTGGCCGATATTCATTTTCCCATGACCCGCTACCTGGAGGAAAAACGGCAGACCGACTCCACGTTCAAGCTGGCGAAGGACGGCGTTCATCCCGGCGAGCTGGGCCACTGGCTGATGGCCAAACCGGTTTTGTTGTACCTGGGCGAGCCGGTGGAGTCGGCGGAGTCTGTAGAGGAAGCCCTGGCGGACCGGCCGCAGGGCCAGGCTATTTTTACGTTAGTGGCCCGGCGCCAGAACGTCATGAAAAACGCGTGGCTCCGGGCCACGGGCCACAAGCGCCCCGAGATGGCACCGGGCGTGCCGATTACCGAAGCCCGGCAGACGTACGAAGAGATTGAACGGCAGATAAGGGCTTTGTTGACAAACAGGAAGACACCGTAGAGAAACTGGGGTCTTCCTGCTGTACATGGCTGCTGTGTCGATAAGTCAGGGTTTCCAGAGACGGATAACCCGTTGCTGATCTGCGGTACTGGCCCGCAGCAATAGCAAACCGGCTGGCAGGTGGCCTACCTCCAGAACCTGTCGCTGCTTCTCCTGATGGCCTGACAAACGTCGCGTTTCCAGAATACGCCCCTGTAGGTCCGTCAGACTTAGCTGTACCGGTTGACCGGTGTCCCAACTGACATCAACCGTTAACGTTTTTCCGAGAATTGGATTCTGCTGCACCTGAAGTTGCAGGCTGCTGGGGGTTTCTGTCGGTAAATCGGCAGCCTCCCGGCCTCCGACCGGACAAAACGTACAGGGGACGTACTTATACAGTTCAACACCGTGGTCGCTTTCAAGAGCCGCGAAAAATACACGGTTGCCTGATCCCACAAAAGGCGTGGTTCCCACCGACGGTCCGTATGGATTCAGATCTTTCAACAGGCGGGTACCCGAGGTGGTGCCGTCTGAAATCCAGGGCTCTGGGCCGCCCAGGCCGGGACTGCCCGGACCATTGAAAAAGAGTTTCCCATTGACAGCATTCAAATTGGACGGGTACAATTCCTTTACGATAACTGTGTTGGCCGTTGTTCCGTCTGTTTTCCATAAACAAAAGTTATCCGGTCCTTTCTGGCCGCCAAAAAACAGGGTATTTCCCACGGTTGTAAGTTGGAAAACCCGATCGTCGCCAAATGGATTCGTATTTTTCAAGCGCTGCGTTCCAGATGGCGTACCGTCAGAAAACCAAAGCTCGTCGCTGTTTCCGGTATCCGTCGTAAAAAAGAGTTTACTCGTAAAGGCTATGGTTTCGTGCACTGTCCCCGAAAGCGTCTGCACGTGGGTTGCTGAACCAGGACTGCCGTTTGTTTTGTAAAGTCGGTTCTTAAAGGTGTCGGCTGAGTCGATGTACTCGTAAAAAAAATAAAGCTGCCCACCAACCACCGTCAAATGCTGTGGGGTCAATGCCTGAATAACGCCAGCAATCGTCAAGGCAGAAAGTGAATGAATCTGGTAGGTGCCGGCCGTTGTTCCGTCGGACCGCCAGAGCCCCGGACCACTCGCGTCCTGAGCCACGAAATACAGAACACCGTTCATAACGTTTAACCCAGCCCACTCACCAAACAGGGTCACGCCATCGCCGGCTGGGTTGATGTCTTTCACCTGGTACGTTCCCGCCGATGTGCCATTGGACCGCCATAGTTCGCGGCCGTCTGTCCCATTATCGGCAAAAAAGTAAAGTACGTTGTTCATCACAACAGGACCACTGGGGTCAGAATCACCGGACGGGTTTATGTTCTTAACCAGTTCGGTGCCTGCCGCTGTGCCGTTGGACTTCCATAATTCCCGGCCTACACTCCCATTATCGGCCGAAAAAAACAGAATGCCTGAGTAATTAATAAAGTTATACGGATTTGAACTCCCGTTGAGGTTGATATTTTTAACCTGTACAGTTCCGGCTTCGGTTCCGTCAGACTTCCAGAGCTCCCGGCCATTGACTCCGTTTTCGGCGGTGAAATAGAGTACGCCATTCAGATCAGTTAACCAACTGGGGCCACCCGTGCTATAAACAGGATTAATGTCTTTCACCCGCGCGATATAGAATGACGTTGGTTCAGCCGGGCCAAACTGCGCCCAGAGTGAAAGCGGGTGCTGGATGAAGCTCAGCAGGGTGAGTATCTGTAAAACTTTCTTCATATGCTGTAATCGATAGGTTGAATAAATCTATTGATTATCAGAACGCTAGGTCGAAAGTTTTGAGTTAGCGGCTTCCTGGGAAAGTAGTTTGTAACCCTGCCCGTCTGAATAATCGAAGGCATGGCTCACCAGCCAACTGTTTTTTTAGCCCCACTGATGGAAGCATCTTCTACTGGTTCAGGTTGTGTTAATACGCAGTTGAGGTCGGTTTTTGCGCAATCCGGCCACCATATTTTCCAGTGCATAGAGCGTAGGGTGGAAAACAGCGTTGCGATCCGCTTATTTCGCCCGCTCACAACGCTCAATACGATGAAACGTTTATTTGTGTTTTTGATGCTGGTCGCCGGATCGTCCTGCCAGCCCGATAAGATTAACACCACCTGCTACGTTTGCGACGTTTATTCAACCACGCAGCCGTCGCGCCAGACAAAGGAGTTTTGCAATAAAGCCGAGATGGACCAGTACGTAAAGGATGTAAAAGCACAATCTGAAACCGCCCTGGTATCCTGCCGTAACAAATAGGATCAACGTTGTCCTTTTAATGTCTGGCCCAACTTACGCCGATTATTTACTGGAACGGTCAAAACCGACGTGGGCAGGCTCATAAGACCTGCTACGTCGGTTTTGACCGTTCCCTTGGGCCGACTACCTGGTATCTGCCGCTACCTTGCCCGGTTGCTTCACGACTAATCCCTCGTCTGGTTTCCACTTGTCATATTCCATGTAGCGGGCGGTTTGGGTGGCTGCGGCCAGTCCTTTCAGTTTGGCCACTACGTGCAGCGCCCCGTCAATACCGGCCGATACCCCCGCCGTGGTGATAATCTGGCCATTGTCGACAAAGCGCGTGTCGCGCAGAATCCGGGCTTTGGGCGTTGCTCGTTGCAGCGGCTCAATGTACGAATGAAACGTAGTCGCCTGTTTACCATCCAGCAGGCCCGCCTTAGCCAGTAGCCCGGCTCCCGTACAAACGGACAGCATTACCTCGGCCTGTTCGGAGCAGCGTTTGATCCAGTCGATAAGCGGCTTATTGTTGAGGAACGGACCGGTCTTACCACCCGGCAAAACCACGATGTCGGGCCTGGGGCAGTCGGTCAGGTCATACGTCGGGGTAATTTTAACGAAACCCTGGCTGATAATCGGCTCTTTGCTGAGCGACACCGTGTAGACAGTAAATCCCTCCGTGGCGGCAAAGACTTCGCTGGGACCCGCGAAATCCAGAATCTCGACCCCGTCGTGAATGAAAATGGCCACGTTCCGCTTCCTGACTTGCTTCTGGTTGCGCGCCAGTGAGTCCATGAGAGCAACGCTGCGTTTGATAAGGGGCATACCGCAGTGCTGACACCTGCCGGGCTTGTCGTGTCGTTCCAGATCGCAGGCACTCCCGCAGGGTTCGCAGTAATACGCCATCAGGCTGTCTTTCACCCTTACTTTCTGCGACAACAGCGGGGAGCAGGGAGTAATCAGCCAGCCGGCAACAAGCAGGAGGAAACGGTAGCGACGGATGCGGTTCATGAGCTTATGCATTACGTTGAAACAAAGGGGTTGAACGTGTTTTTGAATCATCTTTCTGCCAGATACGGCGGAGCTGGCGGGCATCCTGGAATCCGCACTTTTCGGCGATGGCTTCCATGGTCATGCCGGGATTGTGCCGCAGGGTTCGGGCCAGTTCCAGCCTGAGCAGGGTGGTGTAGACATGAATGGAAATGCCGGTTTCTTTCCGAAACGTGCGGGTCAGGTTGCGGGTACTCATACCGGCCACCTCGGCGAGTTCGTCTAACGTAGCCCTGGTTTTCAGATTGGTAATCAGCCAGTCCTGCACCTGATGAACGGCTACGTTCATGTGGTTGCGGTAATCGAGGTACACGCTTTTCTGCGAATGCTCGGGGCCGCGCCGTTGATACACGACCAGTTCGCGGGCTATTTTCGACGCAAACAGCGGGCCCTGCTGTTCTTCCAGTATCGCCAGGGCCAGGTCGATGCCGGCCGTAATGCCCGCGCTGGTGTAGATACCACCATCGTTCACGAACAGGCGGTCGGGCTGGGTAACGATCCGGGGATACGTTGTTTGCAGTTCGTCCAGGCGTTTCCAGTGGGTGGTACATTTTCGGCCATCCAGGAGCCCGGCCTGAGCGAGCACGAACGCACCCGTACAGACGGAGCAGATCGTTACGCCCTGGCAGTGCTGCTCCCGGAGCCAGGTCAGAAAATCAGTCTCCGCCCTGAATTCCGCCGACCGGATGTAGGCCATGTCCATCCCCGGTACGAAGATCAGATCGCCGGGTTGGGGTTGCACATCTGTAAACGGCAGCACCGGCCCCATCGCCAGCCCTGCTGAGCTAACCACCTGATGCTGAAACGAGCAGTAGCGTAACTGATAGGGCGCACCATACTCAGCGGCTTCGTAGAACACCTGAACCGGTCCCGTCAGGTCCAAGACGTGTACATGGGGTGGTACGACAAAGATGACTTGCTGAGTAGGCGGCATGGCTTGGCTGAGTCAGGCTGTAAAAGTAGGCCATGCTCAGCTTCCCTGCGAGCCAAAGAGCGGACAGTTTGGGCCAGAATTGAAATCTAGCAGATACTTGTTGATGGAGGAGTAGTCTTGGGTTATCAGCAGACAGTATCTATGAAGAAAAATATTGCACTAAAAACCAGAATGCTTTTTGATTAGATGTAAATCAAATAGTAGCTTGCGACGTTAATACGTATAAGATGGCAGACAAGGCATACATAACTCCTAAGGTATTGAAGTGGGCTAGAGAGTCTGCAAGAATACCTATTGAGGCTGCCGCAAAAAAAGTAAATGTTAAGGTTGAAAAACTTAATGCATGGGAAGAAGGATTTGATCAGCCAACTATTACACAAGCTCAGAGCTTAGCCAAATTTTACAAAAGATCATTTGCTATCTTCTTTTTACCAGAGATTCCAAACGATTTTCAACCTCTTCAGGATTATAGAAGAGAAGCTTCAAAACCACTGAGTACTGGCTCTGTATTTATGATTAGAGAGATCCAACAACGACAAGCTTGGATTAGTGATATGTTTTCAGAGAGTGGGGCTGAGAAGGTACCCTTTGTTGGTAAGTTCAATATTAAGAATACTCCAGCAGAAGTTGCAAATGATATATTAAAAACTTTAAATATCAACCCATTAAATTATAAGAAAAATAGTCCATTAAAAAACTGGATCGACTGTGCAGAGAGAAATGGAATTTTCGTATCCAGAAGTAGTTACATTCATTCAAGATTAAAGCTTGACAGTGACGAGCTAAAAGGGTTTGTTATCGTAGATCAATATGCACCATTTATTTTTGTTAATTCGGACGATTGGGATGCACCTCAATTGTTTACACTTGTTCATGAAATAGCTCATATATGGATTGCTAAGTCTGGAATATCAAACATTACAGAATCTGATGCAAAACTTAAGGATAATTTACATCCGGTAGAGTTGTTTTGTAACGAAGCGGCTGCTAATGCATTGATGCCAGAGACTATTATGAATACTGTTACAAAACAAACTTTGAGTTCTGAACAGGAATTAACAAATTTAACAAAGAGATTAGGCGTTAGTACCTTTGCTTTGTTAGTTAGGTCTCTTAATATGGGAATAATTGATAACGATGAATATCAGCACTTGAGAAACAAAGCAGACAAAGGCTTTAAGGCTTACGTTCAAGCACAAGAATTGAAAGCAGAAGTGCAAAAGCTAAAGAAATCCGGAGGGCCTAATTTTTACGTTCTACAAGCTGGTAAAAATAGTAGATTATTTACTCAGATAGTCCTTGATGCATACAGGGGAGGCCGGATTGAACCTACACAGGCGAGTCGTTTACTTAACGTTAAAACAAACAATTTTTCCAAACTCGAAGCATTCATAGGATAAGCATGTTGCACCAAAAATACTGCTTGGATGCCAACGTGCTAATCGAGCCATGGCAGAAATATTACTCTTATAGTATTTGTCCTAGCTACTGGGACATATTGAATAGTTTAGGGAAATCTGATTCTATTTTTGTGCCAGAGCAAGTGTATGAGGAAATTGTCCGAACAGAAGATGAATTGTCTAAATGGCTCGAAAAAAGTAAAATACCAATAAGGAAGATTGATGGTCGAGTAGCAAAATGCTTATCTGAAATTTATGCTAAAGATTCATCACATCAGCGACTAGTCGATAGTACAAGAGGTAGATCGTTGGCAGACCCTTGGGTAATTGCTCATGCGTTAAACGAGAATGCCTGCGTAGTAACTAAAGAAGAAAAAGTAACTGATATCAGGTCTTCTAAGATTAAGATACCAAATGTCTGCGATAATATGGGTGTTCGGTGGATCAACGATTTTCAGTTAATCAAGGAGTTGAAAATTACCTTTACGTGTTTGATTTGAAAGCACTAAGAGAAAAATCGCATGTTTTAAAAATCTAAACTAATTGTTGCTCATTTATATGCACCGAGTTTTATATTAAAAAGTAATTCTTTTCTTCTCTTTCTTGAAGAAGTTATCATCAAAAGTTTTAATTCTCACAAAACGTACCTTTTTTATTTCCTCTTACTGCCTCCTTCACTAACCAGATTCCCGCTAAAAAACGGCAGCATCTTCTGCTCAATGCGCTCGGCGATGCGGTTGATGTGGTCGCCGTCGTATTCTTCGTAGGTGTGCGGTATCTGGTACGTAGTCAGCATGCCGTCCAACACTTTGATGTTGGCCGCAATGCTCACGTCTTTCGACCCCGCGTCGAAGGCCAGCGCCCGTAGTTGCCGGATGTTTGCTACGTGCTGGTCCAGCGTGGCCAGGGGGGCGTTGGCGGTCCATCTGGCCGTAACCATAGGCTGCGGTTGGCCATCTTTCACCGGCAAATCCAGATAGAAGGGGGCCTGGCCGGGATTCGGCGACCACGATGCCGCCGAGGCAAACATGGCTTTGGTGAAGAAATCGGCTTTTTCCAGCTCCGCCTGCGTCTTGATGCCTTCCAGTCGGGCCGCCATCTCAGGGTTGCCGGGGCCGTTTGTGCCCGGTATCAGGCAGCAGGGGCTGAGCAGGTACAGACTGGAGAATATCTCGGGGTGCTTCTGCCCAATACGTATCGTGCCGTAGCCGCCCATCGAGTGCCCGGCCAGTCCGCGGCTGGCGGCTTGTGGCAGGGTGCGGTAGTTTTTGTCGATGTAGGCTACCAGTTCCTTCGCTACGTAATCTTCCCAGTTGCCGATTGTTACGGAGTTGGAGTACATGCTCCCGAAGAAGCGGTTGTAGGCGTTGGGCGTCACGATGATAAACTCCTTCGTTTTGCCCTCGGCCAGCGCCTTGTCCACCACGGCGGGCAGGTTGATCCAGTGCTTTGTCAGGCCGTACCACTTATCGTCGCTGTCCGTAAAGCCATGCAGGAAGTAGATGACCGGATAGCGCCGTTTCTTGTCGGTCCTGTAGCTCGGGGGCAGGTAAATCGATACGTCGCGATCCGGCGAATCGCCCGCCAGATTGCCTTCCAGACCCTTGCCGTGGACCTTGATCCGTTCGACGGTCCCGGTCGGTGTGGTCTGGCCGTGTCCGGGCGTAATCGACGTACTGATCAGAGTCCCGACGAGGAGCAGGACCGTAAAGGCTTTATGGGCCGGCAGAAACGAGCGGAAGAGAGCAGAGCAACGCATGGTCTTAGAAGTTGGGTCGAAGCCGTTTCTACTTTTGCCCGCCAGTCGGCCACATCCCCTCAGGCCATGCGTCCGCACAACAATCAACTCCATAATAAGTTATGTTTAGTATACCTCTCCGCGTAACAATAAGCGTCTCAGGCCTTTTGCCTGCATACACTTTATCCCCAACTCGTGCCTAATGGAAGACAACCAAACCCCTCGACTGACCGACGACGAAAAGAAGCTGTTTGAGGACCTGATGCCCGAAGATCTGGACGAAATTCTGGATACGGGCGTGAACAGACGCCATTTCCTGAAACTGATGACGCTGGCCGGTGGCGGGTTTCTGGCGGCTCACTCGGCCGTGGCGGAGCAGGTCTTCACCCGGCCGCTCAGCGTACCAGCGGCCCCGGAACCTGCGTCGGCGGCCATCGAAAACGGCGTGAACGTATCGTTCAAGGTCAACGGCGCGGCCCGAAAGCTGACGGTCGATTCGCGGATGACCCTGCTGGACACCCTGCGCGAAAAACTCGAACTGACCGGTTCCAAGAAAGGCTGCGACCAGGGCCAATGCGGTGCCTGTACGGTGCTGGTCGACGGTCGCCGGGTGCTGTCCTGTCTGACCCTGGCGGCCACCTGCGAGGGCCGGAGCGTGCAGACGATTGAAGGACTGGCGCAGAGCCAGACCGGATCGGCGGTGCGGCTGCACCCCATGCAGGCGGCTTTCCTGAAGCACGACGGCTTCCAGTGCGGGTTCTGCACACCGGGACAGATCTGCTCGGCGGTGGCCCTGCTGGAAGAAGCCAGAACCGGTTACGCCAGCTACGTAACCGAAAACGTCCGGCAGACGGCGGGGCCGGTTCGCTTATCGGACGAGGAGATTCGAGAGCGCATGTCGGGGAATCTGTGCCGGTGCGGTGCGTATCCAAACATTGTGGCGGCCATTCAGGAAGTCCACAGCGGCAAACCCGTCGAGCAGACCTGGCAGTTTGTCGGCTAACCCTTCACAACACCCATGAGACCATTCCGATTCACCAACGCCAAAGACGCGGCCTCGGCCGTGCGGGGCCTGACGGGTAACCCCAATGCCCGGTTTCTGGCCGGGGGAACCAACCTGCTCGATCTGATGAAGGAGGATGTTGAGCGGCCGGACGAGCTGATCGACATCACCCGGCTGCCGCTTACCCAGATCAGAACCATTACGTCCGGCCCCAACCAGGGTGGCCTTTCCATCGGCGGGCTGGGCCGGAACGCCGATGCGGCCAATCACCCGCTGGTCCGGCAGCAATACCCGCTGCTGACGCAGGCAATTCTGGCCGGCGCGTCGGGGCAGATCCGCAACATGGCGACCAACGGTGGCAACCTGCTCCAGCGAACCCGCTGCCCGTACTTTTACGAGGTGTCGATGCCGTGCAACAAGCGGGAGGATGGGACGTCGGGCCGGGCGGGATGCGGGGCGCTGGAAGGCATTAACCGCATGCACGCAATTTTCGGCTGGTCGGAGAAATGCGTGGCCGTTTACCCCTCCGACATGGCCATAGCGCTGGCCGCGCTCGACGCTACGGTAAACGTCAGGAAGGCCGACGGGCAGGAACGCAGCATCGCGTTTGCCGACTTCCACCGGCTTCCCGGCGATACGCCCGAGAAAGACACCAACCTGAATCACGGCGAGCTGATCACGGCCATTGAACTGCCCAGAAACCGCTTCGCCGAGCATTCCTACTACCTGAAAGTGCGCGACCGCTCATCATACGCTTTTGCGCTGGTGTCGGTGGCGGCCGCGCTGGAGATGAAGGAAAACCGGATCGTTCAGGCCCGGATCGCCATGGGCGGGGTAGCCCACAAACCCTGGCGGGCACTAAAGGCCGAGCAGCTGCTTGTCGGGAAAGAAGCCAGCGAAGCAAATTTCAGGCAGGCAGCCGAGGCCGAAATGGCCGGCGCCCGACCCCTGTCGCACAACAAATTCAAGGTTGAACTGGGTAACCGGAGCATTGTCCGGGCGTTGCAGATGGCCGTCAACGGCGGTAAAGCCTGATCGTTAGCTAACTCATCCCATGAACGATAACAACAAGGTAACCGGTACACCCATCAGCCGCATCGACGGGATTCTGAAGGTGACCGGCAAAGCGGATTATTCGACCGATCACCCGGTCCGGAACGTCGCCTACGGCATCCTGTTTAAAAGCACCATTGCCGCCGGAACGATCAGGACTATCGACACCGTCGAGGCCGAAAAAGCGCCCGGTGTGCTGGCCGTCATCACCCATAAGAATGCGCCGAAACTGAACGTAAAAGGGGGCATTCGCGGAGGAGCGATGCTGCAAAGCCCGGCCGTCGATTTTTTCGGTCAGCACATTGGTATCGTCGTCGCCGAGTCGTTTGAGCAGGCCCGTCATGCGTCGCGACTGATTCAGGTGACGTACGATGAGGCCCCGGCTAAAGTCGATTTCGACAAGCTGGCCAAAGGCGCGGTACGTCCGAAAGACAAGGAAGACGAAAAGAGGGGGGATGCGAAAGCGGCACTCAGCACCGCCGACTATAAAATCGAGGAGGTGTACACGACGCCGATTGAGCACCACCACCCGCTCGAACCCCATGCCACCATTGCCGAATGGAACGGGGATCAGCTGACGGTGTACAACAGCTCCCAGATCGTCAACGGCGCTCAGAATGCAACGGCGGCAACGCTCAACATCAAACCGGAGCAAGTCCGGATCGTTTCGCCCTACATCGGGGGCGGTTTCGGTTCCAAAGGCGGGCAGTGGGCCAACCTGGTACTGACGGCCGTAGCGGCAAAGGTGGTGAACCGCCCGGTCAAGCTGGCCCTCACACGCCAGCAGATGGTCAACTCAGTCGGGCTGCGGCAGCAGAATGTTCAGAAAGTCAGTCTGGCGGCTACCAAAGACGGCAAGCTGACGGCCCTGGCCCACGAGACAACGACCCACTGCGCCATCAACGACGAGTTTGTGGAGCCCTGTGGCGACTGCTCGAAGCTGATGTACGATACGCCCAACTCGCTCATTACGTACCGGGTGGTGCCGATGAATCTGATCCTGCCCACCTACACGCGGGGGCCGGGGAAGTCGACCGGCAGCTTTGCGCTCGAATCGGCCATGGACGAGCTGGCGTACAAGCTGAAGATGGACCCGATCGAGTTTCGGATCAAAAACGAACCCGAACGCGATCCGTCGAACGGCAAACCCTGGTCGTCGCGGGCAACGGTGCAATGCCTGCGGGAAGGGGCCAACGCATTCGGTTGGGAAAAGCGGAAGCCGGAACCCCGCCAGCAGCAGGAAGGCAACTACCTGATTGGCTACGGCGTAGCCTGCGGTACGTATCCGGTTCACCAGCGGCCGAGTTCCGCCCTGGTGAAGCTGAAGCGGGAAGGCAGCACCGTAACGGCAACCATTGAGCTGGCCGCTGCCGATCTGGGCACGGGTACGTACACGATACTGGCCCAGACGGCCGCCGACGCGCTGGACCTGCCGATCGGCAACGTAACGGTCCGGATCGGAGATTCTACCCTGCCGCCGGCTGCGGGATCGGTTGGATCGGTCGGCGCAATCAGTTATGCGAACGTGGTCAATGATGCCTGCATGAAGATCACGGACGATCTGATTGCGCGATCGGGCAAACAGTACTTCGCCCGGCCGACCGCTTCGCAGGTAATGATTGCCGAACGGATTGATACGTTCCAGGCCCGGGTGGATTCCAAAGCGCCGGAGGGTGCGGACGACTATTCGTCGCACAGCTTCAACGCGAATTTTGCCGAAGTGCGGGTCAACATGTCGACGGGGATGGTGCGGGTGTCCCGCTTTCTGGCCGTAACGGGTGCCGGTAAAATCCTGAATCCCAAAACGGCCCGGTCGCAGATCATCGGCGGCAATGTCTGGGGCATCGGCATGGCCCTGACCGAAGAGTCGGTAGTGGACCCGCGCTGGGGTAATTTCGTGACCCGTTCGCTGGGCGATTATCACATTCCGGCCAATCTGGATATCGGCAACATGGAGGTCATCTTCGTTCGGGAGGACGATACCATCTCCAACAGAATGGGCGTAAAAGGCATCGGCGAGGTGGGGATTGTGGGTGTGGCCGCGGCCGTAGCTAACGCCGTCTTCAACGCCACCGGTAAGCGCATCCGCGAACTGCCCATAACGCCCGATAAGCTGCTGTAAGCGTATAAACTAACGTGAAGTACAGATAAGCATCTGGGTCATGAGAACCTATTTCTGTCGTCGGGATGACAGAAATAGACAAAGTTATGAGTCTATTATTTAGAACGTTACTCTGAAGTCTGGCCAAAATTCACGTTCAAACTAGTAACAGCAATCCCCGTCTGACCGCGACTCGCACCGGTCAGACGGGGATTTTTTCGGTTACCACACCGGCCCATTACGGGCCTTTCGCTCCTTCGTTGATCGGCCATTATTCGTAGTTCGCGCCGACTGATCGGGCATTCGTCACAAAACCAGCGGGTTTGCGTTCCGGGCTGCCTATCTTTATTCCATGTCTGGACGCCGTGCCGAACCGTACGTCGGCACGGCCGTAGTTCCCCTAACCCAACTTCCTCGGCATGATACACATCGCTCTCTCCACAGTTCGATCATCCCGGCATCGACAGTATGCGTTGTTTGCCCTCCTGCTGGCTGCCGGCTCATCGACCATCGGTTTCGCGCAGCAAGCGTCCATCTGGTCGGGGCAGGAGCTGTACAAGTCAACCTGCGACAACTGCCACAAAGCCGATGCGGGCATGAAAGCCCCCGGCTACCTGGTGCTGGCGCAGATGCCGCCCCGGGCCATTCTGGCCGCGCTCGAAACGGGCAAAATGCGGGAGCAGGCCAGAGCCCTGACCACCGATCAGAAGAAGGCCATCGTGCGCTATCTGACCGGTAAGGCTGTAACCGAAACAACCCTGCCGAAAGAGGCCTATACACCGTTCAGCCTGCCGTCGGGTAAAGGACTGGTTCATCATTCGGGTTGGGGAGGTAATCTGGAAGGCACGGGCTTCCGGTCGGCGGAGCAGGCGGGTATGTCGGCCGCTACGGTTGGTAAGCTCAAGCTGAAATGGGCCTTTGCCATCCCGGAAGCGAATCAGGTACGTAGCAAACCCGCCATCGTGGGCGACTGGCTCATACTGGGCACCCAGTTCGGCGATGTCTACTGTCTCAACAAAACGACCGGTAAAATCGGGTGGCAGTTCGCGGCTAAAGCGGCCGTTCGGGGTGCGATCTCGGTGGTGGAGCAGGGCAGCACCCTCCGCGCTTACTTCGCCGACAACAGCACCAACGTCTACGCCCTCGACGTCCGGACCGGTAAACTGCTGTGGGAGAGCAAGTCCGGCCAGCACCCGCAGTCGGGCGTAACGGGATCGGTGGCGGTGTACAACAACCGGGTGTACGTACCGATTACGTCCATCGAAGTCGCGTCGGTGCTGGACCCGGCCTACCCGTGCTGCTCATCGTCGGGCGAAATCGTCGCGCTGGATGCGCAGACCGGCAGGACCGTCTGGCGGCACCGGGTCATTCCGGAAGAGGCCAGGGAAGTCGGCAAACGCAAGGACGGCAAACCGTTCTACGGACCCTCGGGGGCCATCGTGTGGAGCAGTCCTACGGTCGATACCAAACGCGGGTTGCTGTACTACGGAACCGGCGAAAACTACACGGCCCCGGCCACAACCAGCAGCGATGCCATTCAGGCGCTGGACCTCCAAACGGGTAAGCTCGTCTGGTCGTTTCAGGCCACGAAAGACGACACCTGGAACATGGCCTGCCCCTACAGCCCCAACTGCCCCGAAAAGGCGGGACCCGATCATGATTTTGGTATGGCCCCGCTGCTGGTCAGACAGCCGGATGGCAGCGACATGCTGACGGTCGGGCAGAAGTCCGGGTTTGTGTATGGCCTGTCGCCCGACAACGGGAAGCTGATCTGGAAAACCCGCATCGGCAAGGGGAGTGCGTTGGGCGGTATCCACTGGGGTATGGCCACCGACGGTAGGCTGGTGTACGCGGCCAATGCCGACAATAAATACGCTATGGATCCGAAAGTTGACTCGCTGATAAAACCCAGCCCCGGCCTCTACGCACTGGATGTCCGTACGGGGAAGGTTGTCTGGAAAGCGGCTGCACCCCCCTGCGAAGGCAGAGCCGGTTGCATAGAAGCCAATTCGGCGGCCCCTGTCGTCGTGCCGGGGGTGGTGTTTGCGGGCGGACTGGATGGCCACATCCGGGCGTATGCAACGGCGGACGGGGCCCTTCTCTGGGACTACAACACCATGCATGACTACGAAACCGTAAATGGCGTTCCCGGCAAGGGAGGAGCCATCGACGGACCGTCGCCGGTGGTGGCCGATGGCATGCTGTTTGTCAACTCCGGTTACGGTATGTTTGGCGAAAAGCCGGGCAACGTACTGCTGGCGTTTGAGGTCGACAAGTAGGGGAGAGGGCCCCCGGTTTTCACGCCCCGACCGGTCATTAAAAAGCAGTTGGCCCCCTTGTCGATTCGACAAGGGGGCCAACTGCTTAATCGGCGGGAGATTACCCGTTACTTGGCCGGCTTTTTGAAAACCGATTCATCGACCGGTCCGTTGATCGTTACCTTTTCGGTGGTTAACGTAACCTGTCCCTGTGGTGAGACTATATCCGTTGTCTTGGCGAACTTGATACCGTCCGTATCCTTGTAATCCGAAAACGAAATTTCGCCCGGTTGGCCGTTCATCGACGTCTTGATCTTACTGAGCAGGTACGTATTGGCATCCAGAAACTGGTCGGTTACCTGGTTCTCCTTGGTGGTCACTTTGAGGTGATAGGCATCTTTGCCGTCGACTTTTTCTTTGCCTACGAGTTCCACTTTGTTTCCCTTGTTCTTGTAATCGACCAGGCCACCGAACGGATCGAGCTGGCCAGCCTGCTGCTTCAACTGATCAGCGGGTAGATCTTCGGGGTCGCCCGTGCCGCCCATCATGGCCGGACGAATCATCCAGCCGGTCGATCCGTCGACCACCTGAATCATGGAGTTGCCCATTACGGTCGACTCGCTCCGCATGGATTTCCCGACCACCATGACGGTTTTATTCGGGATTTCCATGCCCCCCTGTATGGCCAGCGACCGTTCAATCGTCAGGGTTTTAACCCCATTTAATTTGTCCATGCCGCCGAGGGCCGCTACGTGTTTATCCACGATTTCGTCGACCGTCTGCGCGTAGGCACCGAGGGAAAGAAAAAGAGCCGTGGCTGTGCCGAAAAGAATGTTGTTGGTTTTCATTGAGACAAGAGATACTGTTTAGGGTAATTTGACAATAAGCTATACGCTATAAAGTTAATCGATTAACTGGAAAGCCGTCGCGGTTACTGACGTGACTGGCCGCCCGGTGCACCACCGCCCTGTGTCTGCCCGTTGCCGTCGCTTTTTACGTCGTCATTGTTGACCGACTTGGCCTTGCGCCGGGGCGCGTCCATCGACATTTTTCCAATTTTGTAGCTGAACGTCAGCCGCACTCCCCGGTTGTAGAGATAGACGTCGTTTACCTGACGGAACATCGGCGAGTTGAGCACTGTATGGATGTTGAAGCGGTTGCTGAGGAAGTTTTCGGCCGCAAAGCCTACGCTGCCTTTCTTGTTGTTGAAATCTTTTTTGATCCCCACCGTGTAGAAGCCGAAGCCTCCCTGCCGACCCTGAAGCTGCACCTGCGACCCCGACATAAACCCGAATGCCTGAGCGCCCCAGCCGTTTTTAAACTGAGCCGAAGCGAACGTACCACCGCTTACGTTTACCCCGGTGTTTTTCATCGTCGTCGACACGCCCTCCCGGCTCATGGCCTGGCCGGTCAGGCTCGTGTAGAAGGCATTCAGAAACAGGCCAATGTTGATCTTCGACGTTACGGCTACGTTTGAGAAGATGTTGGCTCCGTAGGCGTGCTGCCGGCCAATGTTCTGGAACGTCGTGACGATGGCGCCCGGCAGTGAATCCGACGGCTGGCTTACCTGGGTAATGGCGTTGTTGGTCACCCGGCCAAAAAACGTTGCGTTGATGAACGTTTTCTTGATGGTTTTGCTCAGGCCCAGTTCCATGTTGTTGGTCAGTTCCGGCCGGAGCGAGGGGTTCCCCTGCGTGATCACCTGCGGGTTGGCCGCGTTGAAGTTAGGGTTCAGCTGCTGCAGGCCGGGCCGTTGAATACGTCGGTTAAAGCCCAGTTTAACGGTTGTTCCCTTGATGGTCTTGGACGCGTTCACGCTGGGAACCAGCACACCGTAGTCGGCCACGCCGAGCGTACCGCCCTCGCGGGTACTGGCATCGATGAACGTGTGTTCGTAGCGCAGACCGCCTTTGAACGTGTACCGCTGCTTGGTAGTGTAGGTATAGGACGTGTACCCGGCCGCAATGTTCTGGTGGTAGAGCAGCTCGCCCAGCGTACCGTTGTTCTCGGTGGTGAAATTGCCCGACGGCCCGGCGATCAGGTAGCGGTATTCGCTGTTTACCTGCCGGAAGATGGCCTTACCCCCGAACTCGATCAGCTGGTTTTTCTTGATCGGCGTCTGGTAATCGGTTTGCAGCGTAAATTCCTGGTTCAGGTTCTTGTTCACGTTCCGCTGGCGTCCGGTCAGTACGTCCGAATTGCTGAGGAGGTCCGCGTCGAAGTTATTGGTCAGGTCATTGCGGCTGTAGAGGGTGGAAATGCTCCATTCCTGCTGGGGCTTGAACGTATGCAGGTAATCCACGTTCATGTCGATGGTGCCCGACAGGTTCTTGGCGTCAACATTCCGTTTGTTCGACGAGCCGGGAGTGCCGTCGGTGAACAGTTGCGTCACCAGATCCTGCTGGCTCACGAAGTTCCGGACCCCGTAGCGAACGCCGGCCGTTATCGACTGGTTCTTGGCCAGGTCGTAGTCGAAGCCGAGGTTGTACTGACCAAACAGTCCCGAACTCCTGCCGTCGCCGGTCTGGCGCGTGAGGGTCGATACGTTGTTGATCTCGCTGGTCTGGTCGAGCTGCGTCCGGGTGATGGTGTTGTACATGGCCCGGCCGAAACCGCCCAGCGTAAAACCGGTCTTGCCTTTCCGGTAGTTACCGTTCAGCGACAACTGCGAACCGCGGTTACCGACGCCCGAATCAACGTTGAGGTTCAACCCCTGCAGGCTGTTCTTTTTGGTGATGATATTAATGATACCACCCGATCCTTCGGCGTCATACTTGGCCGAGGGGCTGGTGATGACTTCCACGGTCTTGATCTGGTCGGCGGGGATTTGCTTCAGCGCATCTGCCACGCTGCTGGCCACGATTGTAGAGGGTTTGTTGTTGATCAGCACCCGGATGTTCTGGCTGCCCCGGAGCGATACGTTGCCATCCAGATCAACCGTCAGCAGAGGCACTTTACGCAGGATGTCGGTAGCATCACCGCCTTTGGCCGCAATATCCTTGTCGGCGTTGTAGACCAGCCGGTCAACTTTTTCTTCAATCAGGGCCGCCTGTCCGGTCACGGTTACCTCTTCGAGGGTTTTTACGTTGGCGCTGAGTTTGATAACACCTAGGTCAAGGCTCTGGCCATTGGTGAGGGTTACGTTTTCGAGGGTCTTGTTCCGAAACCCGACGAAGCTAACCAGAACGGTATACTGCCCGGCCACCAGTTTGGTCAACGCAAATTTCCCTTTCTCATCCGCTACCGTTCCGTCGACGGTCTTGCCGGTCGCCTTGTTGATAAGCGCAATGCTGGCGAATTCAACCGGCTTGGCCTGCGTCGAGTCGAGGATGCTGCCGGTAATCTTACCACTGCCTTTTGGACTTTGGTCGCCGGCCGTACCGGGTAGGGCCTTGGATGGGGTAGCGCCACCCATCACCGGAAACTGAGCGTTGGCCGGCTGTTGCAGTGTGGTGAAGAGTACCGTGAGAATGAGGAGTAAACCGTTCCTTTTCATAGAATTTAACTTAGACAGAACAAAGGTGTGTCGAAGTACTGACGGCTGAAACGGAAAGCGGACAAAGGCAGTAAACAAACGGATAAACGTCAGTTTAGACCCGACGAACGGCGGCTGCTCATTCCGCTGGCTTTGACTGCGTAAAAAAAGCCGCACCGGGTTTGCTGGGACCCAGTGCGGCTTGGTATGCGTTGAAAAACAGGCTCAGATACGTACGCTTGTGCCGTCGAAAAGGGGTACGTTCATGGAGAAGTTCTCGCCGTACTGCAATTTCTGCTCTTCCAGAATACCGAGGGCGATCTGTTCACCGAGCCGCAGGGATTCAATCTGATCCGACCAGTAATGAACCCCCGACCAGTCGCGCCCGAACGCAACGTTGGCCGCCAGCTTGTTCAGTTCGTTCTCAACGGTCAGTTTACCTTTGTTGGCCATATCTACCTCCAGTTTACGGCCTTGCTGCGTCGGTTTGTAAGCGAAGGGTAATTCGAAACCTTCATCGAAGAACGCTTTCAGGATGGTGACGCAGGCACCGGCTACGGTAGCGTGACCAGACCCATAAGACGGGTGCATGGGCGACCCTTCGACAAACGGCATGGGTAGCAGAAAAGACGGAGATGTCGCCGATGGATCGGTTTTCCGGTCTGCTTTCTGGTTCTGCGACTGATTATACGCTTGCAGTTCCGGCCAAAGACCCAGCCCCTGCAGAATGGTGGTTGGGTTTTTCATGATGTCGAGGTTGTTCGTATGGCCACTGGCGTAGCGATGAATCCACCCCGCCACTACCTCCGGCCGGGCCCGGCGATGGACATTGTATTTCTGATAACGAACTGCTTTGAGCGCGCGGGTCGCTACTTCCGATACCAGATTGAGAATGTGCGGACCGCCAAACTGAGCAAATCCGGTTTGCTTATCCACGCTGTCGGGCAGCCGGAACGGTAACCCCGGGTCTACCGGGGCATTGATGCCAAGCAGAATCAGACAGGCATTGAAGTAGGCCTGGTGCAGTGCATCGTAGTGTACCCACGTGCACAAATCGCGGGGCGTCCAGATAAACCGGTACCCATTTTCGCGGTTGATGTTATTGTCGTTATCGACGTTTTCGTACTGCTCCAGTTCGCGAAGGTTTGCCCCGTTCTGCACATCCAGCCACTGTTCCCAGGTGGTCATGTAATCGAGCTTCGGCTTGGCGGTGCGAACGCGCTGATCGATGGTCGTTGACCCGTACGAAATCAATCCCTGTTCTGCTCCGAACGACACTGTGCTGCTCCCCAGTGATTTATTGCCGACATACAGAAACTGGGAGATGTACAAACCGATGTCATCACCTTTTACGTTGCCCCGGAAAATTGTTTTTGGCGAATAGGCTTCAAACTCGTTCTGGGCAAAATACCCCCGTTTGCGTAAAGCCTGGTAGGGCTGGAGCCCATAAAAGCTTTTGTTTTTGAACCAGTTCAGGCTGTTAAGATCTTCTACGGCCTGGTTGATTTTGCTGTTATTGGTGTCAAAGTCTGTAAACGGAATATCGCGACAGAGCGCCATCCAGTAGAGTTCAGCCATCTCGGCAATGAGTTCTTCGCTATCCAGTACGGGGGCGGGGGGAATCGTTACTGCCTGCGCGTCGGGGCCTTCCAGGTCATACGTAAGACCCGCCCCCATGCTTTCCCACCCACGAACTTTTGCGTCGGCATCAAGGGCGATTTTTGAGTGCCAGTCATTGGCGGGTTTAGCCGGGGTTGCGTCAGCAGGTTTTACCCGTTCGTTCAGAGCCAGTGCCTGAATCGATTCAAGGTCGCCCTTGTCGCAGGCCCGAATAAAGAAGGGATAGGCATCGCTTTCGGGTTTTACCAGAAAACCATTGTCATCATGCTGCATGCCTTTTGTGAAGGCCGCCAGGTAGGAAGGGTAACTTTTGCCGTCTCCACCTACAATCCGGTAGCGGTTTTCTTCCCCGTTGGAGCGGTGATAAGGGTGGGGGCGGTTGTAGGCCACATCGGCAGCTTCGTACCGGAGCAGGTGAGACGCAAGTCGGCGATTCTTCATGAGTGTCAGAGTTATTGGTGATTTACGTGGAATAGGTAAATGTAAGTATTTGAAAATCAGAATAATATTGGCTAAGTAAGCGGGCTTTGCCGATCTGGACAAGCGTATTTTACCCGTATTGAAAGCGGATAACCCCGGTAAATCGGGCCGGCGGTATTGCCCGATACGTTGCTCGGTGAGGATACCCGCAGCCGGCCGCTCAACCTAATAGTCGAAACCTGACGGGCGATTGGAAACAGAGGTAACGGATGATGACGAAAGAAGGCGCTGGATTGCAACTCATCCGGCAGAAACAACGCTTCAGACAACAGAGATGATGGTTGGTACAGTCCACGCTTCGCAGCCGCTGAATCCCCTCCCAATTTTGTTGCGTCAGAACGGCCAACGGTGGTTTGTCTGGCGGATGTAAACAAGCCTCTAACAACAACTACTCATGAAAACAACAGTACGCCTTCGCTTTGTCTGGTTCGCTCTTCTGCTGAGCGCCACCCTGTTCACCGGGTGCAAAAAAGAAAACGTTGACCCTGTCGCACCGGCCGATTTAGCGGACCGGGTTGCCGGTACCTACAAGTACGCCGAATTGTCGTCGAACGGCCAGACCCTGCCCGCCGACGAAACCAACCTTAAAGGCACCATCACCATCAGCCGCCAGACCGCGACGACTGTTCGCATGGTTTTCGCCATCAGCCTGAAAAACGGCAACCCGTTCCTGGACGATACGTTCGACGACGTGGAGGTCAGCGAAACAGGAAATGAAATTCTGTATGAAGTGGATGGGCAGACTTTCGCCCGGGGCAAGGGCAATGCCATCAGCATCAACGGACGCGATTCGGCCAACAAGGCGTTTACGCTCACGGCCAAGAAATAAATCAGAACCTTCCTCTTTTCAAAAACTACGATGAAATCAGTCAAGAAGTTTACGGTGCTGGCGTTAGCCGCCCTTACCCTGTCGGGTTCATTATCTTCATGCGCTACGGTGTTCGGCGGGCGCGTAACGGCCGAACAGAAACGGAAACCGGCTGCTGGCGAAGCGCGTCGGGAGGTACGGGTAGGGGCCCTGATTGCCGATATCCTCCTGTTTCCGCTGGTGAGTATCCCGGTCGATTTCGCCACCGGAGCCATCTATAAGCCAAAATCAGGGGCGGTAGCTCAGCAGGCTCCAGCCGCGAAACCGGCGGCAACGGCTGCCCCCAAGAAGAAATAATACAGGTTAGGTAAAGTAAGTAGTTTAGTAAACCCCCGGCGTAGCTACGCCGGGGGTTTTTGTTGGGCCTTAACAGAGAATCACCGCATTAGCTGTCAGGTTATTTTTACGCCTGGGTCACAGTATGAACCTTCAATGTTCGGCTTACTCCCACGAAAAGACGCTGGCGATGGTCTATCTGGTTAGAACCGGACTGACGAGTATCCTGGAGCAAATATACTTCGATACACTGACGTGAATGATGATCAGGTGGTTATCGATAACTGACGTTAAACTACATATAATCCAGAGGTTAGCCTTTCCCTTCTGCCAGGCGATCGGCATAGGCCCGCGCTTGTAAAAAAGTAAATAGATTGGAAGCTTAAGTATGCTTAATAAAGCCTGATCATTAGAAAGCGATTAGATTTGACTTGTTTTCCCCTTCAAATTTGCTTGTTTTTAATCCGCTTTTAACCTTTGTCAGGAAATTAAGTCCGTATGCTACAACTTACTCCCCCCTGACGACTCATCGTTGACTAAGCCCTTAGTCAGCTCGTTCACGCGGCCAATTCTTTGCCGGGGGAGTATCCTATTTCTTTAATTTTTCAGAAATTCTTGGCCGAAAAACGGGCAATTGCTGCCTGTTTATGCTAGGTCTGCTCCTCTGGTTTACTCATCTATCAGTAACCAAACAAACTCGCCTATGCAGTCTGCAGTCAAAAAAAACGTTGACGTATTTAATCAAAATGTGCATGAGAACGGTGGATTCCTGTACACCACCAACGCCCAGTTTTCCTCGCACGTAGCCAACAAGCGAATCACAGACGAGATATTCCGGTTTATCAAACCTGCCCACAAAACCCTCGTTGATATTGGCTGCGGTGACGGTATGTACACAGCTAACATCAAACAGAATTTCCCGCACTTGACTGTACATGGTTTTGATGCAGCTGAGGCTGCGGTGCAGATTGCCGCCAAAAAATACCCGTCCGTTCACTTCAGCACGATTAACCTGCTCGACGATCACCTGCCGACGCCCAATCAGAAATACGACGTAGGCGTGATTCGGGGGGTGTTGCACCACCTGTCGGACCCCCAGAAAGCCCTGGCGAATGCCTTCAAACTGGCCGATGAGCTGATCATTATGGAGCCAAACGGCAACAACCCCATTCTGAAGCTCATCGAACGCACATCCAAATACCACATTGAACACGAGGAGCAGTCCTTTTTTGAATGGCAGTTGAAACGGTGGATCCGGCAGGCCGGCGGGCGGGTGAACCAATGGGAGTACATCGGGTACGTACCGTTCTTTTTCCCGACCGGACCGGCCAAAATGATTTATGCGGTTCAGCCCTTTCTGGAAAAAATTCCGGTGTTGAAACACGTTTTTTCCGCTCAGTTTATCATTAACTGTTCCCGTACAACCAGGTGATTAGGAGCGGCCGATTGGAGCGAATTACGTTAGTAGCTCCAATCGGCCACCAAACCATACCCCACTGCTCAGTTCATTCGTATATGCAGTTTAGTAAAAACAGAACCCTCTGGCTTACTCTGATTCTCCTGCTGGCCTTCGGGCTTCGGCTGTACAGGTCTGGAACGTACGGCATCTACCTCGACGAAAAATACACAATGGTGATTTCGCAGGGGATCGTTATGGAAGGATCGAATCAGCATGATGTGTTTTTTACCCCCGGCAAGACGTATTTCACGCCCGCGGAGTTCTGGTCCCCGAAAACCATTCAGGATTTTATTGAAGCCAATATTCGTGGCGACATCGGCAACAGTCCGGCCTATTACGCGGTGCTGTGGGGCTGGATGAAGGTGTTCGGGCTGAGCGATTTTTCGGCTCGGTTTCCGTCCGTTCTGTTCAGCACACTCCTGGTTGGGCTGGTCTACATCTTTGTCAGGCGGCATTTCCGGTCTGAATCGCTGGCCTTACTGAGTGCCCTGATTGCGGCCGTTGAGCCGTTTTTCATCGCCTACAGCCACATGGCCCGGAACTACTCCTTCAGTTTCTTTCTGACCCTGCTGGCCACGCACCTGTTTCTGCTGCTGCTGGAACGGGTCCGGAATCAACAGCGGGTCGGCGGGCTGTTCGTGGCGTATGGGCTTACGTTCGTCCTGTCGCTGCTGTCGCATTACCTGACTATCACGGTGTTCCTGTGCCATGGAATCTACATGCTGCTCTACGTTCGTAAACCCCGGCTATGGCTTTCGTTCTCAGTGGTGGCGCTGATTGGCGTAGCGGTCGTGTCGCTGTGGTTTATATACGGCGGGGGCAAGTACACGTTCCAGACGCTGGCGTATCAGGCACAGGTGTACCGGCAGGCGGCTCTGACAAATCCGTACAACAACGGGTTCGGTATTATTCTGCCGGCTACGATTCTGACCGTGGGGGAGCGGTCGCTGCCGATCTGGGCCGACCTGTTCATTTTGTCCAATGGTCTGGGGCAGGCAGATGCCCTCGGCGTCCGGAACCTGTTAGTAGCCTTAGGCTTTGGATTGGCTGCGGGCTGGCTGCTGAGCCGGTACGTCGGCCGGACCGACGTACCCGGCTGGGTCGCTCCGGTGTACGTAGCGTTGCTGCTGATCGGTCTGCCGCTCTACACGGTCATGAAGCCCCAGTACGTTGTGGTGGCAGCGCTGCCTTCGTTCGCCTATCTGCTGTACCGGGCGCTTCGGGAGGACACCACCCGCGAACAGCGCCCGTTTCTGGCCCTGATTACCCTGCTGGCGGTTGTTCCCACCCTGTTTCTGTTACTCATGTCGTTCCGGAACGGCCATACCTACGGAATTACGCAGCGGTATTCCGGGTTTTCGTTCCCATACACGGCCCTGCTGGTGGCCCTGATTTTGCAGCGGATGGCCAGACTGCCCATCGCGTTTCGGGTGGTGCTGGTGGGCGTTACGTTCCTGCAGGGCGTTTTGGTAGCCCAGTTGCTGAACCGGATTTACGACGACAGCGCCCCGAAGTACACGTATTTTGGACGGCCCCGTGGCCCAAATCCGCACTACCTGGTGGCGCAGAAAATCAGGAACCAATACGCGCCGGGCGATACGGTACTATATCCGTCGGTGCCTTTATCGTTTCGCGATGAGGTTGAAAAAACGTACTGGCCCTATTCAATTCAGGATGCTCAGTTGACGAACCTGTATCTGCCGAAAGACGCTACCTACCTTCAGCGGTTGGACACGACCCAGACCGATCGGATCATTCTGGTGAAAGGCCGAACCGGAGAAAAGATTACGTTATTTGACCTGGACGGCAAGACCCATCGGTATTAACGGCCAGGGGTTGCATGGTGGCGCATTCGGATTCGCGGTCTATTCGCTATATTGGACACCGCTTCCGGCACAAAACGATACAACCTCATGAGCACATCCCGACGTACCTTTTTACGGCGAACAACCCGGCGTGGCCTGGCGGCTTTGTCGGTGGGTCAGCTGGCTACCAGTACCCCTGATTTATTCACCCTGCCAACCGGGCCAGCGGCTGAACCCGCCCGCATTAAGCCGGATCACGTGGTGCGGTCGCTGCCCGAGCACATGGTCTGGGGCTATTTCGGGGCCGACGTACCGCCCGTTTACAAAGTGAAAGACGGCGACTTAGTAGAGATCCAGACGGTCAATCCGTCGGGGGTGAGCCGGACCAATCCGGAGGAGTTCTACCAGAAAAACAACCTGCCGATCGACGCCCACGCGCAGGAGGTGATTGCTATCATGAAAACGGTCAGGCCCGAACCCTCCGGCATTCGGGGCCACATGCTGACCGGGCCGGTGTACATCGACGGGGCGCAGCCGGGGGATACCCTGGAGATCCGTATTCTCGACCTGACCTTTCCCGCTGGTTTTGGGGTCAACAGCGTGTGGCCGGGTGGGGGTGGAATTCCCGATGCCGTCACGACGCGCGAAACGTTCGTGTACCGGTACGATACCAGACGTAACGTTGCCCTGCTGAAGGAAGGCGTTGAAATACCGCTCAGGCCGTTTATGGGGGTCATGGCTTTGTCGCCACCGCCCGGAACCGGTCGGGTCAGTTCAATACCGCCCGCGTTTTTCGGAGGAAATTTAGACATTAAACGCCTGACCAAAGGCGCTACGTTGTACCTGCCGGTATCGGTGCCGGGCGGCTTGTTTACCACGGGCGACGGCCACGGGGCGCAGGGGAACGGCGAGGTAAGTGGCGTAGCGATTGAAACCGCCCTGACGCTCACCGCTAAGTTTATCGTGCATAAAGGCAGAGCGTTACAGATGCCCCGGGCCGAAACGCCTACGCATTTCATCGCGGTCGGGCTGGATAAGGACCTGAATAAGGCCATGAAAAATGCACTCACAGAGGCCGTTACGTTCATCAGGGATGAACTCGGCTTTACCTTCAACGAGGCCCTGTCGATTGCCAGTACGGGTGTGGATTTTGAAGTGAGTCAGGTTGTGGACCAGACCCTGGGTGTACACGCCATGATTCCCAAAGCGATCTTTACCAGGCGCAAGTTCAGCTACTGGGCCTAGCAGGCGTCAGTGAGCCGGGACCTGTGAACCTCACAGGTCCCGGCTCACTGACGGGCTCTATCATTTCGCTTCAGCCAGCGGCTCAATTTCTTCGACCTTCACGTAGAATCGGGTTTCATCCACCTCGAAATCATCGGCGGTCATGCGGGGTAAGGTCATGGTCTGCCAGTCGGTTGAGGGGGTTATGAATTCGTACCGGTCCGGGGCTTTGGTCACCTGAATCGGCATGCGGAAGTTCGGTACATCGGCCTTCCAACGGTAGCTCACCACCAGTGACTGGCCCTTTTCGGCCAGCTTGACCTGTAACGTGGGAATTGAGGTGTAGTTCAGATACTGGTCAAAAAAGGGCGTATAATCGGTTCCGGTTCGTTCATTGATATACGCCACGAGGTCTTTGGTCGAAAGAGTCTGGTACCGAAACCGCTGCTGAATGCCTTTCAGGATGGACGCCCACAACGTGTCGTTGTTGAGTGCGTGCCGGAACGTATACACGACCAGACTTGCCTTTGCGTACATATCGCCGATGTTGTAGTGAATGTGGTTCACATCGCGCACGCTGATAATTGGCTCTTTTCCACTCACCTGCTCCGGCAGCGATGCGATGTAACCTAGTTCGCCTTCCTCTGGAATGACTGAATCCAGGTAAAAACCTTCCGAGTAGGTAGCAAACGCTTCATGAATCCACAGATCGGCCATGTCGCGGCAACTGATGTTGTTCCCCCACCACTCGTGTGACACTTCATGCCAGACCAATTGCATCAATCGCAACGTATCGACCATTGACAGGGAGTCGGCCCGCCCGGTCGGCAGCTTCCCGAACGAGACGGCGCTTTGGTGCTCCATCGGATGGAGCGATTCCATCAGCGTGAATCCGTCGCGCGGAAACGGGTACTTGCCGTAGTGTTTTTCCAGCGTAGCGAGCATGGGTTTCACGCCGTCGAAGACCCAGCCGAACGGTTCGCTGTTATAAGGCATGCAGTAATAATCCAGCGTCAGCGAATCCGGGCCATAGGTTTCCCGGCGGTGGGCGTATTTGCCGATGTTCAGCGTAACGTTGTAATTATTGATCGGATAGCTTACGTACCAGTCGTAGCGGGTCCAGTTATCCGGTAAAGCCGTTTTTCGCAGCAGTCGCCCATTGGAGACATCCACCAGATCACTCGGAATGGTCACGCTGATGCGCATGCTGTCGGGCTCGTCGGAAAGGTGGTCTTTGTTGGGCCACCACAGACTGGCGCCCGAGCCCTGGCAAACCACCTGCACCCACGGATGGCCGTCGCGGTCTTTGTCCCACAGAAATCCGCCCATCATGGGTACCGAGCGGTCAGGTACCTGTGGTGTTCCGGAATAATCAATTGCCAGTTCCTGCTCACTGCCAGCCCTGAGCGATTCCGGAAACTGTACAAAAACGGCGTTAAACTCCCGCGTGAAGGAAAGGGGCTTTCCGGCGTACCGAATCTGGTGAATCTGCATGTTGGCGTACAGGTCCAGCTGAAGTTTGTCCAGCGGAGCCAGCACCCGAAACCGAATTCTGTTACTACCGCTGATGGCTTTATTGGGGATATCCACCTTCACGGCCAGGTCATAGAACGTAACGTCGTACTGGCTGCGCAAGGGCGTCAGTTTGCCACGTAGCGTATCAGCGCGGGTGAAGCCGTTCTGCCGGTTGGAAACGCGGACCTTCGGTGAGTCGGCGCGGGCGCTGAGTGGCCAAGTCAATTGTTCCACGGACGCTGTATCGGTGGAGGTAGTCCGCTGCGTATTGTCTGTTGCCCAGCCGGTCGAGTCGGTTTGGTTCTTAATGATCGAGCTTATTGCGTTGCCATCCTCGCCTATGTTTCCCTCCGTAAATGGCGGTATACCTTTGGGCCCTATCGCTGTCACCGTAAAACTGGATGACACGTTCCAGCGTTTATCGATTAGCTTTCGCGAAGGGCTATTGAGCCAGAAATCGAACTGGCGTTCTACGTTGTTGAGGTACCATTTGCCGTTGTAGGGCCTGTACGACAGGACAAGATTGTAACCCGTAAGTTTGAGGTTCATCTTGTGCACGATCGACGCCATCTTCTTCAGAACCCACTGGCGATTGTTTTCGGCATCAAGTCCAGCCTGAGTCAGTTGCAGATCGATGCGTACAAAAGCCAGTGTTTCCATGTCGATGAAAATTTTACCCTGGCCTTGTGCCTTGCGCTTTCGTTTTCCCGGCTTAAGGTCAATGACGTACATAGGCCGGTCGCCGGCTAGTGTGCTCAGTTTCAGATCGAAATAAGAAAGCCCCCGTTTCGTAAAGAGGCCAACTTTAGCGGTGCCGTGTTTAACAAGATCGTTCGTCAGCGAACTGCGCGCGCCGTTGCTGAGGTTCACAATCGACGGCAGGTGATGTTGAGATTGATCATACGCTTTGGTCCGGCCTTTGATGAGTTTAAGCCCGTCTTTCACCTCAGGCTGGTTAGCCGGCGTCTTGTACACCGCCATCACGGCTTCGCTGGACCGGACCGGTTTTCCATCAAACTGCTGGTCTTCGCGGTAAAAGGCCGTCAACTGCACCGACGTCGTGTCGTAGTTGCGCGGAATGGCGGCCACAGCTTCCAGAATAATATCCGCGGCTGTTTTCCGCCGAGCCTGTACCTGCACTTCATTCAGAATAACGGCGGCCGTTGTCAACCGCACCACCAACGCCCGATTCGTTGCGGCCGAAATCGCCAGCTTAACTGACTGATACCCCACACACGACACCTGCAAACTGTCGGTGGCTTGGGCAGTCGGTACGTTGAGCCTGAAGTCACCCTGGGCGTCTGTTACCGTGCCGATACCCCGCCCGACAATGGTGACGGTAGCCAATGAAATGGGATGATTTCCTTTGTCCTGACTGACCACCTTTCCGGTCAGGGTCAGGTAGCCGGACTGGGCCAGGGTACCGGCTGCGAAAACAGAAGAGAGTATTCCGGCGAGGAGGGTTGAAACGAATAACGTTGTCGGCCGCATGGTCTTGCTTTTTCTGACAAAACACGCGTCTACAGGCCATACGGACTACTCAAATCCGGATTTGAGAGGTATAGAACCGGAAAATCGACTAAAAAGCAGCTTGTTGGTTGACGTATTCTTTGGGCGTGTGACCGGTCAATTGCTTGAAGGTACGCTGAAAGGTTGCCTGAGAATTGAAGCCGCAGTCGAAAGCGATGCCCGTCAGGGTCAGGTGAGCGTGAGCCGTATCGCCCAACCGCCGTTTCACCTCGGCAATCCGGTACTCATTGACGAAGCCGTTGAAGCTCTTACGAAGGTGCTGGTTGAGAACCGCCGACACCGTTTTGGGGGGGAGCTGTACGTGGCGCCCCAGTTTATCGACGGTCAGCTCGGGGTCGAGATACAGTTTATCCTCGGTCATGGCCCGCTGGAGCCGACACAGCGTCTCATCGGCCTGATCTTTGGGTAGGGCGAGTGGGGTTGATTTACGGGTTGCCGGCTGGACTACCTGGCTCCGGGCATGAATATACCCGCGCAGTCCCAGCCAGTAAATCATGACAGCAATGGGAATGTAAAGCGGATACCAGCCGAACGCATCCAGCAGGGCATTGCGGGTCGCCGGAATAATGTACGGAACCAGATGAATAAACCAGATAACCTGAAAGACCAGGAAAATCGTTATAAACTGCCGGAGCCAGCGCATCGCAACCTGCTGCGGTTCCGTTGCCGTGCCTGTTTCCCGAAAGCGATTCACTCACCGTCGGGTCACGAGCAGATAGACCGTCACCGAAATCCAGCGCGGAATATCAGCATAGGTATTGTACTCGTCCATGAAGGCACCCACTTTGAAATTATCCTTAGGACTGAATACACCTGCCAGGACACCCAAGATGAAAACGCAGCCAATCAGCTTGCTGCCACAGTCGATGATGACCGGCCAGAAATGTAGTTTTTCCCGTTTACCCAATTGAAAATCAGGTGCTAACACCGAACGGGTATAAAAGTAGATTAACGGTCCAATCGGCATCACGACAATCAGCGGGGCCAGGTCCAGAAACAGACTGATCTGCCAGTTTGCGACCGGAATACCCACGGCAAAACTGGCGAGCCCCAGTAAACCGACCAGCGCTGCCAGCAACCGGTTTGACAGCCGGTTACCTTTCCGGTTAAACCACAGCAAAGCCGCCAGGATAAAACCTTGCAACGCGCCGAACAGCAGTACTATATCCAAGGGCGAAATAGTCATGGCAGCTTACAATCTACAGGAACAAAGCTAATCAATTGACTACGTAATCAAACCGGAAATCAGTATCCTGTCGGCTGGCTATGATTAAAAATGGATCTGACCCCTGTCGTCCTGCCTGGCTAGATCGGAATGGTAAAAATCAGGCAACGCCCATGTTCAGGCAGTCTCTTCCATAAACCTGACTGTTTTATTGAGTCAACTCTTTACATTCTAACGAACGTTTTTTGTCATCCCGACGCCAAGACCGGGCCGCCGGGATGACAAAAAAAGACAAACTATTTTCTGGCTATGATTACGACGCGGTCGTTATTCGAATCGGTGATGTCGAACCTGAACTGGGTACCGTCAATATCCCCGACGAGTTCGTTGTCGACGAACATATCGTACAACTTGCCACTGGCCTTTCGAACGTCTACCTGAAACGTATCAATTGACTGGTTATTCACCGTAATATCAACGTCGTAGGATGCAGTTGACACTTTCGATACCCGTACCGTGCCGGAAACGGAGGTATTGGTGTTGGCGTTGAACCGGACCGAGGTAACCCGGTACGTTCCGCTCAGATCCGGTTCGGGATCCGTATCATTGTTCCCCCTTTTCTCCGGTAAACAGGCGGATACGGTTAGTAACAGCAGCAGAGCAATCCACAGGTTTTTCATATCGGAAAGGCTGTTAAGACTGTGTTTAGTACGTTTCAACGGGTTGATATCAGCTTGATCGGTTTAAAGCAGGAGGTAGAGCAGAATGACACCGGCCGCAACAATGCCCGCTACCATACCCCCAATGGCCAGTCCTTTACCTTTGAAGCGATTCGGCTCCCGGCGAATTCGCGTTAAACTGAGGGCACCAAACACAATGGCCGCTGCGCCCAGCAGAAAGGCGCCATAACCGGTCAGAATGGCCAGACCACCCGTGGCAATGGCTACGATGGCAAACGGATCCGTTCGGGGGCCGTCATTCTGAGCATTGGTCGGGCTATCGTACGAGCTGCGGTTGCTGCCCGAGGAACTGTTGGTTGTTGACGAAGAAAAGCGTTCGACATCGCCGTTGGTGTACTTGATGCTGAGTACGTCGCGCTTGGAGATGGTGTAGTCGGGGCCATCGGGCCGGTCGCATTTCTTGTACTTGATCTCATTCACACCCACTTCCTTGATCTTGGCCTCCACGACATCGCCGTTGCGGAGCACGATCTGATCGCACTGGGGCGGTGCCATTTTGGTCAGCAAGGTTGCTTTCAGCCGGGCTCTGAACGAAGGGCGGCTCGCTTTCGTAGCGGTTTTGGGAGCCACCGCAGCCGGTGCCAGCGTCGGCAGGGCGGTCGTTTCTTCCCAGACGGGCCTGGTCGGGGTCGGGATGTCGTCAGCCGCCGAAGCCGTAAGCAAAGGATCAACCGGTGGGGCCGGAGCCGGCTCACTGACCGCCATGCGCTGGGCCGCCGGATGAGGGGTCGGCGTAAAATACGCATAGGGCGCGCGCTGACAAGCGGAGAAGGTTCCAAGCCATGCTACAGTGAGCAGGAGGGTAATTCGACGTAGGAATACAGTCTGCATACGGTTAATTGGTTTGATCAGGCGAATGAAGAGATGGTAGTATCCGGAGACCCGAACGACAATCACTTGAGCAAAACTACCGGCTGGCTGTAGGGTGAACAATACGTCATTTGTATGATTTTTAGCGCAGAAACAACGCATTCCGGGGCAGAAAACCGCTTTCTGGTGCCTGCTCAACCCGGCTAAACTGCCCGAATTAACCGATGGTGTCAGCAAGGGGGGGCGACCGTTGAGAAAAGAGGGAAAGAAACCGCCACTGCGGAGCGTACGGGGTAAGCGCCTGTTTACGGGGGTTAACAAACCGGCCGGTCCGGGCCTATACTACATTTGCAGTATGCCGGCTGTTGCGGGGAGTGGATAGGGGTAGGTTATTTTCACCGTAGTGCCACCCGGCGATGACGAAATGGTGCAGGTGCCACCCGAAGCAACCATGCGGTTCTGCATATTTGTGAGCCCATTGCGCAGGCGGGTCTGTTCGTTCGGCACAAACCCCCGCCCATTGTCGCTGACTTCAATGTGCAGCCGGTCGGTTTCGGGCCGGATGGTGAGGGAAACCTCGGTGGCCTGCGCGTGTTTGACTACGTTATGCAACGCTTCCTTAACGGTCAGGAAAATGTTCCGCCGGTCCGATCCCTGAATCGTGACCTCCTGCGCCGACTCGTGTACCCGCGTACGTAAGTGCAGCGGGGTGTTGTCGATAAACTCACTGGTGTACGCCCGGGTGTAGGCAATCAGGCCATTGAGGCTGTCGTTGCGGGTGTTCAGCGACCAGATAATTTCGTTCATGGACGTTACCATGTCGGCCGAAATCGTTGATATCTTCTCCACTTCCGGGGCGGTTTCGGTGCCCATACGTGTCTTGACCACTTCGCTCAGCAACCCGATGGCGGTCAGCGACGCGCCGAGGTCATCGTGCATTTCTTTGGAGATACGTAGTCGTTCTTTCTGCTGCCCCTGCAGCTCCGACTGCATAACGGCCAGCGAATTGGCGCGCTGGGCCGCCAACAGGGCCTGTTCGGACGCACGCTGCCGTTGCCGTGAATATTGATAGGCGAACATCAGACTGCCAACCGCAGCCACTACAACCAGCCCGGCAATCAGTATCCATAACTGCTGGCGCTGGTGCGCCTGAGCGAGCTGATCGATCTGCCGTTGCTTTTCGGTTAGTTTCTGCCGGGATTCCGCCTGCCGGAGCTTTACTTCATATTCTTCCAGCAACGCTTTGGCCTCCAGCGTCGACAGCGAGTCCTTGGTTTCGATATACCGGTCGTACCAGGGAATCGCGCCTTTGTAATCGCCTAAGCCAAGGCTGGCGTTCGCGTATTCGCGGTAGATGTTTCTGAACTCCGACAGGCCCACCTTGTGCTGCCTGGCCAGCGCATACGCGTTGTCGAGCAGGGTTTTAGCCCGCCCGTACTGCTTCATTTCGTTGTACGTTTCGGCCAGGCCGGCCAGCAGGTGCAGTTGCTGAAGGGGGTTGTTCAGGACCCGATTCATCCGCAGGGCGTTCTGGTAGTAGTATAGCGACGAATCGAAGTGGCTCAGCTCCTTATGCAGGTTGGCGATGTTGCCGTACAGGCTGGTGAGAAAATGCAGGTCTTTCGTTTGGCTGAGCAATGATTTAGTCCGCCGGAAATACGCCAGCGCCATCGGAAGCTGATTCTGCTTTACGTAGACCGTGGCCATGCTGTGGTAATCCAGCGCAATGTCCAGCTGCGAGCTTTTCGCAATCAGATCGTACTTCAGCGCCCGGTTGAAATAAGTCAGCGCCTGCGGATACAGCTTTTCGGCTTCGTACATCAGGCCCAGGTTCTGGTAGAGAACGGCGGCTTTTCGGCGGTTCTTGTGGGCCAGCATGAAAGGTGCGGCTTTCTTGAAGTAATGGATTGCTTCTTTGTTCTTACCCTGAAACATCGCCGATTGCGCCAGGGAGAAGTAGCACGTACTCCGGTTCTGTTCCGACGTATCCCGCAGCGCCTTCTGTAACCCTTCGGCCGCCAGTTTCTGCGATTCGGTATGCCGCCCGAGCTGATCCAGCAGGTAGGTGGTGAGCCGGATGCTTTCAAAATAGCCCTTTGTATAGCCGATCCGGCGGGCAAAGGTGTAGGCTTTCTGATAGTCCCGAAGGGCTTTTTCGGGCTGCTGCATCTCGATTGTTTCGGCTTTACGCAGCAGGGTCATGATGTAGCTGGTATCGCTGGGCGCTGAGGCCGACTGACCAACGCTGCTCAGGGGGGAGAGCAGCAGAAAAAAGCATAAAATCAGGAGTCGTTGAGCCAGCATCAGAAAGGTTTTCACTGAACCGTTGCCGGACAAAGATAAAAAGCCGAACGCAATGTCCGACTTTATCCATGGCTTTTAAAGGCATGCATCAAGCAACTGCCCGACGCAGGGTCATTTTTTGGCTGCCTGCTGCATCACGTTCTTAAAATACTGCCCCTGCCGGGTGGGGGTGTAGTTCCAGTCGGAAAACATCATGGGGGCCCACTGCGGATCGAACACCCAGACGATGTAAGAGATGCCGTGGGTGTCGCAGTACCGGGTGATAGCGTCGCCGTACGACTCGTCGCTGATCACCGGTACGTGTGCGCCTTTTTCGTCGGCGGCACTAAACCCGATCTCGGTCAGCACCACCGGGTATTTCTGCGCCACAAATCCCCAGTCGGCTGTCCACTTCGCTTCCCACGGTTTGTCGCGTTTCATCGGGTAGGGGTGGCTGACGTAGGCGATTCCTTCGGCCTGGATGGGGTTCTGGGCTACGTCTTTCAGGTCATACGCCCAATTAAAACCGGCTACCAGCGGTATGGCTTTCGACCCGTTCGCCCGGATGATCGTAATGGTTTCTTCCATCAGCTTCTTCCACTCGGCCCAGCTGCAGGTACCCAGTTTGCCGTTCATTACGGTTGGCTCGTTAAACAGTTCGAAGAACGCCACCGTCGGGTTATCCCTGTAGTGGTCGGACAGGGTGCGCCAGAATTCGAAACTTTCCTTCTGGGTGGTTTCGTAAATGGGGCTCTGGTACATCTCGTTCTTCAGATTACCGATGCTGTGCCAGTCAATGACCACGTACATGCCAAGTTCACCGGCCCAGGCCACGCCTTTGTCCAGCAGCTCAAGGTATTGCTGCTGACCGCGACGGCGCCAGGCGGGTGGGTGTACCGGAAACCGGACGAGCGTAGCGCCCCAGCGTTTCATCTCTTCAAAATAGGACTTATTCCAGTGGCCGGACTTTTCCAGCTTGTCGGGGTCGCTGGTGTTCAGGCCGCGGAAAACGAGTGTTCGGCCGTCGGCCGTAACGAACTTGTTGCCCTGAACCCGCAACTGGCTGAGCCTGGGCGTCGTCTGCGCCAGGGATTGACACGTAACAAAAAGCAGTGTAAAAAGCGTAAGGGACCGAAATGTCATAGCAGGGTTACTGGTCAGGTTGCTTAACGATCATTGACCCGATGGGCGTACCGAGTCGGCAATGGGAAGGCAAGTATACAAACAATACGCAACATGTGACCCCTTCGATCGACGGCGAATGCCGGTGCGCAGCGGTTTGGCTCGGGTAAACATTCAATAGAATTTATAGAGTAATATAAATAATCCTTTCCAGTTGCGGCTTCCTGGGGGAACAATCGGCAACCGGTTGATCGTTGACCGAGTTAGTAGATGTATTTTTTGACGTATGACGCGCCGTCAGCAATTTGGGATTATTTTAATTTTAGGGACTCTAGCTACCATCAGCCCGTTCTCGATCGACATGTATCTGCCGGGGTTTCCGGCTATTGCCGATGACCTGAACACGACTATTTCTCAGGTGCAACTGTCGCTGACGGCCTATCTTGTCGGGATTTCGGCGGGGCAGCTGCTGTACGGGCCGCTGCTGGACCGGTTCGGGCGCAAGCTACCGCTGTATGCCGGGCTGAGCGTGTATATATTGGCCTCGCTGGGTTGTGCGGTGAGTACATCAATCGACACCCTGATTCTGATGCGGCTGTTGCAGGCGCTGGGTGGCTGCGTCGGTATGGTGGCGGCTCAGGCGCTGGTGCGCGATCTGTTTCCGGCCGACCAAACGGCTCAGGTGTTCTCCCTGCTGACGTTGGTAATCGCAATTTCGCCGATGATTGCGCCGACGGTGGGTGGGTACGCTACGGTGCTGTTCGGCTGGCATTCCATCTTCATCATCCTCGCGGTTATTACGACGCTGATTCTGCTCGGCATCGTGTACGTACTGCCCAGCGGGCGACAGGCCGATGCGACGTTGTCCCTGCGACCGCAGGCTGTTCTGGGCAACTTTTATACAGTGATCCGGCAGCCGCAGTTCCTGACCTATGCGCTGGCCGGTGGAATTGCGTCGGCGGCTCCGTTCGCGTACATTGCCGGTTCGCCGGACGTGTTCATGACTATGTATAAAGTAAGTGAGCAGGAATACGGCTGGATCTTTGCCATTCTGGCCGTTGCCATTCTCGCGCCCAACCAACTGAATCATATCCTGCTGAAGCGGTACAGCAACCAGCAGCTCGTGTCGACGACGCTGGTGTATCAATCTGTAGTCGGGGTTTTTCTGGTGCTCGGCACCTGGGCGGGCTGGTTCAGTCTCTACGGCCTGCTGGGGGTGCTGTTCCTGTTTCTGCTGGGTCAGGGATTGGTATCACCAAACTCGGCTGCACTTACGCTGGCGCCCTTCGTTCGGCATACGGGCAGTGCCGTTGCCCTGATGGGCAGTTTCCGAATGGGCGTGGGAGCGCTGGTATCCGCGCTGGTCAGCGTTCTGCACAACAATACCGCGGTCCCGATGGTGGGCGTTATGGCCGGCTGTATCCTGATCAGCTTTCTGATCCTGATGATTGGACAACGGGCAATCCGCTACCGCAGCGAGCATACGGATGTTGGCGAGTCAATCGCTGAAGCTACGTTGTAAGCCAGTGTGGAGTCGAACAGATCAGGCTAACAGCCGCACCGTACGCTGTTAGCCTGACGATCTACTGTTTGGTAGACGTTTACCCGTATCGGACAAATACGATGCGAATCGGGGTCTCTACTTAAAAATTTGTATCCGCCTTCTTAAAGTCCATTTCTTTGATCCAGATGTTCCGGTACAGTACGTCGTGACCTTCGGCCTGGAGTTTCAGGCCGCCGGGCGTATCCGTAATGCCTTTGCCGCCATCGTTACCGCCGTCGATGCCGGAGTTTGGTCCGCCCCACACCTGGCTGATCGGCTGGTTGGAGTGTACTTTTTTACCGTTGAAATACATCGTGACCATAGCCGGCTCGGTACGTTTGCCATCCTGGAAACGAGCGGCCCGGAACTGGATGTCGTAGGCGTTCCATTTGCCGACGCCGTTGTAGGCGTAGTAGGGCGATGGCGTTTCGTTGATAACGGCTCCCATGCCGTGCGAGGTCGTGTCGCCGTCGACGATCTGCATCTCGTACCGATTCTGGAGATAGACCCCACTGTTGCCGCCCGGCTTGCTGATGTAGAACTCGACATGCAGCCGGAAATCGCGGTACGGTTTCTTCGTCACAATATCGGCGGCTCCGTATTTGCCACCCGCAGCGGCCGGGTCGTTGGTGTTCAAGACCATTCCGGAGCCGACCGGATCTTTCTGGATTTCCCATTTGATCGGGAGCGTTGCTGCCAGGCGGGGACCTTGCCAGTACGTCCACTTGTCGTCGAGCATCTGCCGGGAGCCATCGAACAGGATTTCGGCTCCTTTGGGGGCTTTGGCACCAAGGCCGACCGGCTCTTTGGCGTTTGGAATCATGGCCACGGTAACGGCAAGCAGCACCAGGGCGGGCAGTAGATTAACGGGTTTTCGGGAGAATAAGCGCATGGGGTAGGGAATTGTTGTTTGTGAGTAAACGATAAACAGACGGGGTAGTCAGACGCTTGTTGATCGATTGCCAAAAGGTCGTGGGGCGGTCCCACAGCGCCTGAAACGACTTATTGCTTTTCCAGTTTCTTCAACTGGCTTTGTATGTACGCGTTCGACAGCCAGTTTGTGCCCATCATTACGCCTTCAATGTTCCGGGTCTGGCTGATGTCGCTCAGGGGGTTGCCGTTGAGCAGCACCAGGTCCGATACGTTGCCGATTCTGATGGTACCGGAATCCGGCTTGTTCAGGTACGACGCTACGTTGACCGTACCGGTACGCAGGGTTTCGTAAGGGGTCAGGCCCGCGTCGACCATGTACTTCATTTCGTGGTGAATCGAAAAGCCCGGTACGTTGAAGACCTGAGGGGCGTCGGAGCCGAGGAGAAGTTCTACGCCGTTCTTCTGGCATTCGGCGATGAGCTTCCGGCGAATCCGGATCAGTTGCTCGGCCCTGTCTTTCGAGAACTTGGGATTGCTGTTGTAGGTATTCTTCGCCCGCTCCCAGCTCTGCACTTCCTGCGGCTTCATGTACTTCATCTCCGGATCGTCGGTAAACGCACTGGCCGGCAGCGGAGATAACCAGCGTTCGGCCAGCGCCTGCGTCGGCACTACGCGCACCTTATTCCGGCGTAGTCCGTCCATCAGCTTAGGCATCAGTTTTTCGTCGGCCCGGTCGGCAATCCACGAGCCAAACAAGCCCGTTTCCTGTTCGGCCAGGGTGTCGATGCCCGGCGTTAAAGCTTCCACGAATCCATCGAGGTGGTCGATGGACGAGTACTTGGCGTCAATAGCGCGCCAGACACCAACGTTGAACGATACATGGCCGACAAATGGAATGCCCACTTCCTGCGCGGTTCTGGCAATGGCCGGGAAGGTCTGGTTGGTCAGGCCGGGGTGAAGTTTCAGGTAATCGTAGCCGGCGGCTTTCTGCTCGCGGACCATGTCGGCTCCGCGCTCGGGTGTTTTCACTGACTGGCCGTTGAACGACGGTCCGGTGGCGTAAAAATGCGGCCCCAGGATTTCACCGTTGTTGATTTTGCTGCGGAGTTCAAGGTGTCTGGGGTGGCCCAGCATACCCCGGATGGTCGTGATGCCGTTCGTTACGTAGAGGATCAGCACATCCTTCATCGGCTCGATATCGTCGATGGGCGGTACGTGCGCGTGCATTTCGGCCCAGCCGGGCGTCAGGTATTTGCCCCTGGCGTTGATGACCAGCGCATCCCGGCCGAACTTAACGCTGGCTGCATTGCCCATCGCCGTGATCTTTCCGTTGCGAACAACCACCGTCTGGTTCTCCAGCACCCGTTCGCGATCCATCGGAATTACGTTAACCCCCTGGAACACAATGTCGCGCTGGCGGTTGCTGATCAGCTCCTGCGCGAAGGATGCGGTGGAGATTCCAAGTAAAAAAGCGAGTAGTACGTATCGCATGGACTTGATTGCCTTTTCGGGTTGTAAAGTGATAGAACGCTGATTCCGCTGATTTTTATGAGTAGTTATGATTCAACTTACAATCATTGGTATCCTACGAATCATGACGATCTGCGTGCTAGTTTTCTCTCGTCCAGACTTCGTTGACTGCCCCGCCCGTTGAGCTTTGGCCCGAATGCCGCCACTCGTTGCCGTTCACCTCGGCGTTGAACGTCAGCGACCGGCCGACCCGGCTGTTGTCGCGGGAAAAAAAGTCGATCGTTTCGGTGTATTTCCCGTCTTTGAAGGTGTACGTACCGCCCCCGGTGCCGGCAAACAGCTTGGTTTGCGGATTGATGGCGGCCCATTGGAACCGGCTGCCTGTCAGGAGTTTAATCGTTTTGCGCGCTCCCCGTTGCATGGGCGTAATCTGACCGGCCTCGTTGGCGCGGCCCGTAATACGCCAGAGCCCGGCCAGCGGGGTCTGCCCGGAAGGCTCGTCAACCCGCGAGAACGTTCGGTTGCCACCCGGTCCGTTCATGACCAACTGGCCGTTGCGCAGAGCGACCTGATACGTTTCGGTCTGACCCACGCGGCTGCTATCCTGCGTGTCGAACTCGACCGAGAGGGTGAGGGTATTGCCGTTTCGCTGCCAGGCACCCCCGCGCGTTGACCCAAACTGCGTGGGTTCGTAGGTGGTCTGCATCAGGTAATTATCGATCAGCGTGAGCATGACCGTTCGGCCCGACGGCTCAGCGAGTCGCCAGGCTCCGTCCAGATCGGTTTTTGCCGGTGCCGATGCCAGTAAGGCGACAACGGCAAGGAGCAGTCCGGAAATCATACGTAGTTGCATAGCCTGTAGGGTTTATCCGTTTCTGAGCAAAGTAAACGACCCGGCCGGACTACTCAATGACGTATAATAAGAACCGGAAAACGAATCGGGTACAGCAGCAAAAGGCAGCCACTAATCAGCGGCTGCCTGGGGTTAGAAAACGTAGTTGGGTTATTTGTTTGCCGAAGCGGTTGCTTTGGGGCTTCGGCCCTGCGGCTTGTAACTGATCCGGAAGATGGTTCCGTTGAGGTCGTCGGAAACGTAGAGAGCACCATCGGGGCCCTGGGCCAGTCCGCAGGGGCGGTGCTGAACCGGTCCGGTCGGCTTTTCGAGGTCCGTGCCGGCGAAGTTGTCGGCAAAGATTTCCCAGTTACCGGCCGGCTTTCCGTTTTTAAACGGTACAAAAGCCACCATGTAGCCCTTTTTGAGTTCGGCCGACTGGCCATGAAACGCGATGAACGCGCCGTTGCGGTATTTCTCCGGAAACAGCGTACCCGTATAAAACAACAGGCCATTCGGACCGAGGTGAGCGGGAAAAGCCGCAACGGGGTTGATCATTTTAACCCCGCCCGTTTTTTTGCCGTCGCCACCGTATTCGGGGGCTACGATTTTCTTTTTCTGCACGTGATCGTAGTAGACATAGGGCCAGCCCGCATCGTCGCCTTTGTGTAGTTCATACATGGTTTCGGCGGGCAGTTCGGCGCTCTGTTTGGGCGTGTAGTACTGCGGGTAAAAATCGTGGAATTGTCCGCGACCGTGCTGCATCACAAACAGCGTGTTGGACTTTGGGTTCCAGTCGAGGCCCACTACGTTTTTCAGCCCGGTGGCGAAGCGGACGCCCTCGGCAAAGCTCTGATTAGGTACGCTGGCTTTGTACTGCCAGATGCCCGCGGCCGAATCGAGCAGCGGACACGGCATCAGCCCTTTGCCCGTACCGGCTTCCCGGCAGGCATCGTTGTCGGACGCAATGTTAACGTAGAGATTATCCTGATTGTCGACGGCGATGGACTTCGACTGGTCGCGGGTTTTGACCCGCAGCCCCGAAACGAGCAGTTCGGGCTGGTCGGGGTTGGCGACCTCACCTTTGTCGTCGAGCTTGTAGCGGTACACGTTGCTGTTCGACGACGCATAGAGGTAGCCGTTCCGGATGTACATACCCGTGCCGGGGTAGTCACCAAAGCCGACCCGTTCGTCAAACACACCGTCTTTGTCGGTGTCCCGGAGCCGATAGATGCCCTTGCCGTCTTTCAGCTTACTCAGCTTTACGTAGAGGTCGCCGTTTTTGCTGACGGCCATGTGCCGGGCCGGACCCAGTTCTTCGGCCACTACGGTAGCCGTAAAACCCGCCGGCACCTTCACGACCGCCGTCGATTTTTTCGGTTTGGTCGGGGCACGTAACGGCGGAGTATCGCCGAACGAAGCGCCGATGCTGTTCATTACTACCAGTGCCGTGAGCAGGCTAGTGAGCCGAAGGGGAATTATACGCATGAAAAATGGTCGGAAACAAGTGATCGTTGGCTCTATAAGCGATCCGGAATTGGAAAATACTTGCCCCGAAACCCGGGACACGATAAAACCCGATGGCCGTTCTCGCCGTCTGTGTTTATTTCGGCCACTGCGCCAGCGGCTGAACACCCGGGCCTGTCTGGCCGGCGGCTTTCTCCGGTAAAAGCAGGACCGTCAGGGGCGTGGTTGTGTTGGCGGGGACTGTCACCTCAAAGCCGACCAGCGTCGTGCCGGGATTGGCGGCATCGTACTCGTGGGGCGGGTCGGTAGACCAGGTTTTCAGCGTTACCTCGGCTGGTTCCTCTACCTGAAGCACCAGCTTCCGCCCGTTTTTGGTTAACTCAGCCCGGTTTTTACCCGTGATCGTTACGTTGGCGGAGGTTAATAACGTCCAGCGTACCGTAGCCTCCTTAGCCGGGGTTTCGATCTCATCACGTACCACGACGTGGTTCTGGTTGACAATGGCAATACCGCGACTGGCTTTGTTCAATAGGCCCTTGTACAACTCGCTCAGATCGGTAGTGGCGCTCATGAATTGCGGGTTGTTCGCCGACCGGGCGATGCGGGCGTTGCCGTCAACTTTCTGCAACTCATTGTTCACCGTCAGGGTGTTATGAACAAAATTGTTGTAGCGATACACCTGCCAGCGCTGCGAATCCTGTTCTTTTCCCCAGAGCTTTACGCCTTTCGATTCCAGCGAGTTATAATCCTGCATGCCAAAATCCATGGCCCAGCGAACGCCGTCGGCCTCCATCACGAACGAACCAACGTCCATGTGCGCGTGATTGACCGACGGCGAACCGGCTTTCAGACCCACAAAAATAGCCGACGGATCGCTCCATGATGTGCGCATGAGGGCTACCGGACTCTTACCGTCACCCACCCAGATCCTGGACTTTGGTTCAGGAATATCAGTTACGCGGATGCCGTTGCTCCAAAGCATGATGGCCGGCAGCAGCCGGTCTTTATCATATGTACCGCCTTTGGCCGACAACAGACGCCCCCGTTCGACCCACAGCACCGACGGGTCGTTTAGTTTGTTGGCAAACCAGAACATAGCCGGCTGAAGACCCCCGCCTGTACCGGCGTCGGAATAGTTGAACGAGTTGCCGGAAGGGCCGGTCATGTTGGTCATGTAGGCGGCCGTTCTGAGAAAGCCGGGCTTCGAGGATAAGCCAAAATCGCTGCCGAACGCTTTTTCGAGGGCGCTGATGAACATAACGTTGAAGCTGGTGCCATAGCCCCAGTAACTATAGCCTTCCGGGTAGGCACCATCGGGAGCGTAGTCTTCCATCGGTAACTCGATACTGTCGATGGCCCGGTTGATGATGGTTCGTGCTAACTCCGGTTGGTCTTCGTAGATCGCCAGGGCGCCGTAGGTCATGCCCGCGTTGCAGACCTGGTTCCAGTTATGGGTTGCCTTCAGCCAACTGTTGAACTTTGGATCGAGTGAGGGTTCAATCCCTTTTTTCAGAATTGCCGCTTTGATAGCCGACCGGGAAGCCGGCGACAGGTCGTTGTGCAGCCAGTCATACCCGATGGCAACGGCCATGGTCATCTCGGCCACATCGAGGAAGTGCGACGGGTTCCAGTCACTGAACGCCGACACGGCCATAAGCTCAGTTTCGGCCCGCTGCAGGTATTGTTTCTGCTGGGTCATGCGCCAGGCGTAAGCCAGCAGAAACACCCGACGCAGCGCTTCCCGTGATTTGTCCAGCAGCCGCCGACCGATCTGAATGCGTTCGACGGGAGCCGCTGACAGCAGCCTGTCGCACTCGCCCAGCATCGCCTGGTGGACGTTCTTCCAGGTTTTGTCGGCCGCCAAGGTTTTTTTAATGGCGTTTTCTTCACCTTTGAGAAGCAGAATACGTGGATGATCCGGCAGTTTAGTGGCTGGCGTGATGGGCTCGTTCTGGGCGGAGGCCACTACCGACAGCAGGAGCAGCAGGCTGCTTGTGGTAAGGAGTAAGCGTTTGGAATACATGACCAGAGATGGTTTTGTATCAAAGCGCATCCAGTGATTTTTTTACCGGCATTGTCGAGGGCGGAGTGTAATCGGGTGAGAGCGGACTTGCTGGTTTCGTGCCGTTGTTTACCTTCGCGGTTGATCATTCCTGAACGACCGTATGCAAACCTCCCGACTATTCGTCGCCCTGCTCGTGCTGAGCCTGGCGTGCCAGACCAAACCCAAAGAGGAAACGGCCACCGCATCTGAAGCGGCCCAGCCCGATAGTGCCGCCATCCTGACCAGTCGCCCGGGGCCGGATGCACCCCGTTCGGCCGCCGATCGGCTGGTGCGGGCACTGTATTTCGAGCACAATAAAGAGGATAATCCGTTCCGGGAGAAAGACCGGGCCCTTATAGAACAGTATTTCGCCAAACCAACGGCCGATCTGATCTGGAACGATACGCAGCAGGGCGGCAGCAAACTGAAGCCGACCACAACAAATCCGCTCTTCAACGCCCCCGACAAATCCGTTCAGAAAACCTGGGTCAATCCGGCGGCCGTAGCCGGAACGCGGGCGGTAGTGTACGTTACGTTCACCAACAACGCCAAGCCAGAGGAGATCAAAGTTGATTTGCAGCAGTTCGACGGTCGCTGGCGCATCACGGATATGCTGTATCCGAATGGCAAGCAACTGACGGAGGTGCTGCGTTGAGAAGCAGGGCTAACGTAAATACGCTTGGTATTGACTTAAATGCCTTAAAAGCAGAACACAAGACGATGCCAATGGGATTTTCGGAAGAGAGAGTAATCAACATATAACGTCTATAGCAATAGAATATATTTTGTACTTTGTTTTGCTTTTCTATCGGCTTCAGTTTCCAGGCTGACGAACCACAAAATGCCAGCAAAGCAGAAAGCTGATGGACGTTGGTTGTAACTTTTCCATCACTACCAGACGAGCAAATTTTGGTAACTTTGATATATGGATATTAAGACACTTATAACAATAGATCCCGACATTTTGGGAGGCATACCCGTTTTCACAGGGACACGTGTGCCGGTGGAGAGTTTATTTGACCATCTGGAAGCAGGCGTTGCCTTAGACGAGTTTTTAGATGATTTTCCTTCTGTACGTAGAGAGCAGGCAGTGGCCCTACTAGATGCTGCCAGTAAACTATTGACCTCTAAAGATGTGGAGCAACTCTATGCGGCTGTTGCTTGATGAGAATTTGCCTAAACGCTTAAAGCAAGACTTCCCCGGACATGACGTGTTTACAGTCGCAGAGAAAGGATGGAATGGCATCAAGAACGGGGCTCTGCTTCAACTTATGCTGGATGAAGGCTTCCATGCGCTGCTGACCTTTGACAAAAACTTACAACATCAGCAGAACTTCACTAAGTACACCTTGGCCGTGTTTGTGCTGTATGCGCCAATAAACCAGTATACAGTACTGACAAAACTTTCCCCACAGGTGAACGCCTGCCTGCAACAGGATACGTTACCTGTCGGACCAATTATCATCAAAGCGGATTAAAGCAGTGTCCAGCACACGGCTTTGCATCAGCGGGGCCGACCAAACGCAGCAGTAACAGCTATCATCTTTAATCCTGTTGCGACAATCAAAGCCAAGTTTAAGATTAAAACTTGTACGTTGGTATAACACCATTGGCAGTAGTCCAGGGGCGACAGAACGCGGAATATTACCGAACGCAAAGTCAGTGACGTTTGCAGCAGGTCGACGGTCGCTGGCGGATCACCGATATGCTGTATCCCAGTGGTAAGCAACTGACTGAGGTGTTACAATAAGCCATGGGGCTACAATATATACAGGCGTAACCCGACTATCCCGGTATGGAGAATAGCACAATACCAACCTTGTATGCCTGGGCCGGCGAAAACGACCGCTTGGAGCGGCTCACGGCCTTGTTCTACAGCAAAGTAAGTCAGGACGAGATATTAGCCCCCGTGTTCTTGCACATGGCTCCCGATCACGCCCGGCACGTTGCCCATTTTATAGGAGAAGTTTTTGGAGGGCCGCCCATGTATACCACGACCGATGGCGGAAGTCATGCGCAGATGGTGGCGCATCACGTAGGTAAACAGCTCACCGAAACTCAACGCCGTCGTTGGTTAGCGCTGCTGCTCGTCAGTGCGGATGACGTGGGACTACCCGATGATCCGGAGTTCCGGTCGGCGCTGGTCGGTTATCTGGAATGGGGGAGCCGGCTGGCCGTGCTCAATTCCAATGCAGCGGAGAACCCGGTTCAGGCGGATGCCGCCATGCCAACCTGGGGCTGGGGGGAAACGGGCGGGCCCTACGTTCCGTAAACCCAAAACGTAGCCCATTAGCTATGGGTAAACTCGCCCTGAAGTAGGGTAAAGCCGAGTACCTTACGGCTGTTTGGTGACGGTCAGGTTGGTGAAATGGGCGTCGGTTCCAGAGCCAACCCACAGTCCGATGGCTCCTTCCTGATTGGCACCGTGCTTCAGATCGTTGATGATCAGGGTCGGCTGGGCGGCTCCATGGACGTACAGCCGGGCTTTATCGCCCTGTACCTCAATCCGAACCTTCGTCCATTCGCCGGCTACGAGGTCGACGTACGATTCGTATTTCTCGGGCGTTTCTTTCCGGCTTCGCTCCCAGGGGTAATCCGGGTAGGAGACGTACTGCACCGAGTGATTTCGTCGGACCTGATCATCCGCCCGGCCGTTGGTGGGGCGGAGGTAAATGCATTCAAATCTGGAATTATCGTCGTTGATGCGGAACGCAATGCCTACGAATCCCCGGGCGGTCTGTACGGCTGTGCCCAGGGGCTTTCCGGCCACGTCCAGTTCAATAACGCCATTGCTGAACCGGAGGTCTTTGATTTTAGCATACTTGACTTCCGAGGTTACTCCTCTGGCCGTATCGACCACGCGCATGGCTTGTTTTCCAAGGTAGGTATCGGTAGCCACCTGGACATTGACCGGCGCTAACGCGGCCGTGCTGGTCAGTGAAATACGCTGATCTTTTTGGGCGTGGCTCAGGCTGGCCGCAAACAGAAGAAACGCAGTGAAGAGGAAGAGTCGATTCGTCATTGCAACGAGTTTTCGGGTAAAGACTTTGTCTGGAATCCAGATGAACGTACGGTAATGAGTGACTTGCCTGCGGTTACGTCTGCTTGAATAGGTCAACGTAGTGCGCTGAGGGGGCGAAGATGCCGCCACTGCGTTGGTAGTAGTCGTCGTTCAGTTCGAAGACACCCTTGCGCACCTGCGTCCACGACGCCGATGGAAATGGGTGATACTGCACCAGCTTATCCCAGTTTTTGTAGTACTGATGGCCGTTGGTTTCCTGCAATCCGAGACTCATCCCGGGAAAGGCCGGAAGCCGGGCCGCTACGTTCTTGTTCCACTCGACCAGAATCGGGTTGACGGTCAGGTCGGCGCAGAAACACGGTACGTTTTTCTCGTAGGCCAGCTGCGCGATCTTCATGGTCATGCTCAGCGTTTTGGCGATGGCTTTTACCGCAATGGCCGAGTAGCCCAGCTCAATACGTCGGGCGGCATCCTCGACGGTATGGGCGCTTTCGTCGGCGGCCACCCGAACGCCCAGGTCACCCACGAACGCTTCGACATGCTCGGGGAAAGGTTCTTCAATGACGGCGATCTGATCGAACGCACCGATCTTGCGGGCGTGGTTAAGAAACCGCAGCAGGGTTTCTTTTTTCTCATAGCGGCCGTTGGCGTCGAAGTAGTACGGGATTTTGCCGCTTTGGGTGTAGGGCGTTTCGTAATGCCCGATGGCCTTGTGCAGCGCTGTCAGAAAGGCAATGTCCTTTTCGATCATCTCCTGCTGCGTACCGGCCGAGCCCGTCTTGAGCTTCATGATGAAGTACCCCTGATCGGCCGCCGTTTTGATGGTCTCGGCGGTGGTGCCGACGCTGAACGACGGAATGCTGGCCACTTTGGTATGGTGGTGCGACAGGCCGGGTTTGTACGTCGCCGGAATCAGGTCGTCGAACCGGTCGATTTGGTTTTCCTGGGCGTAGAGCAGCCAGGCCGCGTTGTCGACGCAGACCAGGGCATTGAGCGCGAAGGTTTTGCGCAGGTCGGGATTGCTCGTGATTTTTTTTGCGTAGGCGTACACCTCCGGCAGAAGCTGATCGAGGAGGTCGACCGGATTGGTGAACGTTGTGCCCCTGAGCAGCTGCAGGGCGCGGTCGCTGACGGCGTACATCAGGGCGTTGCCGGCCCGCTCGGAGTGGGCGGCAAACACGGCAGAGTCCGACCAGAGAACCCCCTGCGTACCCAGACCGACTTTGCGAATGCCGGAGTCGCTTTCCAGCAGGGCCGCGGTTTGCCAGCTTTCCGTAATAGCACTGCCTTTGAACCGGTAGGGGTTCAGCGGTTCGCGCTCAAAACTCGAATCAACCTGTTTGATACGTATCGTTTTGGGCGATCTGGGAGAAGGTACAGCCGGCAGGGCGTCGCCGAGGCTCAGCGCCGAAAGAGCACCCGAGTACCGCATGAATTCCCGGCGGTTAATGCGATTGAACTTGTCGGATCCGTTGCCCATAGTCGGTCTATTTCAGCTTAACCTGCGGATCGGTTTCGTAGGCCGAACCGATCTGGCAGAGGTGATTGAGGATCTCGGCAAAAAGCTCGTACAACCGTTTGAGCCGTTCAAGGTCCTTGATGACGCCCACCACTACGAACGTCAGTTGGTCGACATTTTCGGGAAACTGATTCGACGCCAGCCAGCCGGCATCGTCTTTCACTTCCAGACTGATACTGGGTTGATACTCAATCAGCTGCCGGATCGTTTCGTTGTCGAACAGCATCCGGAGTTTGGTTTCGTCGTTGCCCTGGATGATAAACTGCTCGTCGAACTCAGGATAGCCCACCGGTACGTCCTGCATACCCAGCCACTTGCCCAGGTTGCTAAACAGGCCTTTCCGGTAAATCTTAAAGCGAAAGCCATCCAGGTTTACGTAGGGCGCCCGCATCCGGGTGTAGGGAATGGTCGATTTGCCGGTCGATACGACGTAGGTGTCGAGCGTGATGGTCCATTCACCGGCGGTTGCCTGAACTTTACTGCCTTTCAGGAAGCTGCCGTCAATGTAATTGGCGTTGATCTCGGTGGCTAATTGCTTCCAGACGTCGTCTTTGAAGGGCCCAAAAAGTTTTCGGAGGGTGCTCATGGTTGGGGAATAGGGGGCGTTTCCGGCTGTAAGTATACAGTTTTTACCAATCACCCGCACAGTGCCGGTCAACTTCTACGCCATCATCCAACCACCGGTCCGTCGGTTAGTTTTTGGTTCGGTATGCGCCATAACCGTTTACGTTTCAGCTACTAATCAATACGGTTGGTAGGCTAATTCTTCCGGCTCGACTAATCAGAAGGAGCAGCGACGAACAGCGGTGTGTAGTTTTGTCCGGTCGTGAACGAAGACTGTCCGAATGCGTACAGCACCAGGATTGGCACAAAGATGTAAAAGTCTGACAATCAATAGCATATGTTTCTGGCACGTGCTTTGGATCACACAAACTGAACAGTAAACAACCATAAACAACACACAACCATGTTACCGTTAATGAGCAAATTGGTGCTGTCAGCCCTGCTGAGCACCGCCACACTGATCGACCCTACTACACCGAAAGCCTTGTCTTTCGAGGCCAGCGCGTTCGTTACGAACACCAACAAGATTCGCCTGTCGGTTTTGAAAACAGGTGAGAAACCCGTTACGGTTACGCTGCGGAACAGCCAGCATGAAGTGCTATATCAGCAAACCCTGAGCAAGAAGGAATCAAAGCAGGCGTTTCTGTTCAGTGTTGAAGACCTGACCGACGGCGAGTATGAACTGGAGATTGCCTCCATCGAAGGCCGCATCCGCAAGCAGGTAAAACTGTCGTCCGCTTCTGTAGAAACGACCCGCGTCATTGCTATGCAATAAGCCGCCCGTGTCCGGCCGGACCGGCTCCGAAAACGCCCCGATGCAAGTTGGGGCGTTTTTGTTTTTTGGGTGAAGGTTTACTCTGTGGATGAGGTTCTGCATAGACGATGGGGCAGACAGTCCGCTAATTTTAGAGGAGCGGGCGGTAAAACCGGTCCACTGCTGTGCTTTAACCGGCAGTTGTTTACTCACAATTGCCCGATGCACCGCAGAACATTCGTCAAAAACTCAGCCACGCTGGCTTCATCCGTTTACCTGGGATCGTCTGCCGATTTCACTTTACCGCTGGCGGCTGAAAAGCGAAAGAACAAACTACCCCAGTGGAAAGGCTTTAACCTGCTCGATTTCTTCTCGCCCAATCCGACAACCAACCGGGGGGCAACGACCGAAGAACACCTGAAATGGATGCGCGACTGGGGCTTTAACTTTGTCCGGCTGCCCATTGCGTACCCGCATTACCTGCGCTTCGACCGCAGCCGAAACATCACGCCCGATGAGGTGTATCAGATTGATGAGCAAGCCGTTGATCGCATCGATCATCTGGTTCATCTGGCTCATAAACACAAACTGCACGTCAGCCTGAATCTGCACCGGGCCCCCGGATATTGCATTAACGCGGGATTTCATGAGCCATATAACCTCTGGACCGATCAGCGGGCGTTGGATGCGTTCTGTTTTCACTGGAACATGTGGGCGAAGCGGTACAGGAACGTATCGGCCAGGAAAATCAGTTTTGACCTGCTCAACGAACCAAGCTGGCGGGACGATATGAATGATCAGCTCGGCAAGAAAGGAACCGTACCGGGGGAGCTGTACCGCAAGCTGGCTGTAGCCGCTTCGCAGGCCATCCGGAAAGAAAACCCCGACCACCTGATCATTGCCGATGGGAATAACGTGGGGCAGTCGGTTATTCCGGAGATTACGGACCTGAACATTGCGCAGAGTTGTCGTGGCTACGTGCCCGGGGCCATCTCACACTACAAAGCCCCCTGGACGACCAAGAATCCCGATCAGGCACCGGAACCCAAGTGGCCGGGGCAGGTCGGGCAGCAGTACCTGAGCCGGGCGATGCTGGAAACGTTTTACAAACCCTGGATCGATCTGGTCAACCAGGGTGTGGGCGTCCATTGTGGCGAGTGCGGCTGCTGGAACAAGACCCCGCACGACGTATTTCTGGCCTGGTTCGGCGACGTTCTCGACATCCTGTCTACCAACCAGATTGGCTTTGCACTCTGGGAGTACATCGGCGATTTCGGCATTCTGAATTCCCGACGCACCGACGTGGCTTACGAAGACTGGCACGGCTACAAACTCGACCGCAAGCTACTGAACCTGCTGATGAAAGCCTGAAGACGGCTTACGCAGGGGCGTAAAACTGCCTGGTCGGGGGTTCTGCAAGAGATTACACGGCCAGGCTCAATTCATTACCTCACTGTCGTTTGCGGATTCATCAGGTATTTGTCCAGAAACTCCTTCACGGCTTTGTACGCTGTGATCTCGTTCTCTTTTTTTACGAAGCCGTGGCCTTCGTCGGGGAAGGTGACGTACTCGACGGGTACCCCGTTTTTCTTCACGTTCGCCACAATTTCGTCGGATTCGATTTTCAGCACGCGCGGGTCGTTGGCGCCCTGAATCACCAGCAGCGGCTTGCGGATTTTCGCGGTATGGAACAGCGGGGATTTGTTATACAGCGCAACCGAGTCTGCTTTCGGGTGACCGATTTCTTTAAACATAGCCTCGCGTTGTGGTCCCCACCATTCGGGCATACTGTTCAGGGTCCGGATCCAGTTGGCCACCCCGAAAATGTCGACGCCGACGGCGAACTCATCGGGGGTAAATGTCAGTCCCGCCAGGGTCATGTAACCGCCGTAGGAGCCACCCATGATGCCGATTTTGGCCGGGTCAACGTAGCCGGTTGCGCTCAGGAATTTCTTGGATTCTACGCAGTCGCGCAGGTCGGCATCGCCGTGTTTGCGGTCGTCGGCCGAGTAGAAGGTCTTGCCATATCCCGAGCTGCCCCGGTTGTTGACCGCCAGCACAACGTAGCCGTTGTTGACCAGGTACTGCACCAGGGGCGAGTACGTCAGGCGCGTTTGTCCGCCGGGTCCGCCGTGGATCGACAGGATAGCTGGGTGTTTTTCGCCTGCTTTCTGGTCTTTGGGTTTGTAGAGCAGGGCCGGAATCTCCATCCCATCGAAGGATTTGTACCGAATGACCTCGCCCGATACCAGATCGTCGGGATTGATTTCGGGATTCAGGCCACGTACCAGCGGAGTGGCTTTATTGGTCTTGAAATCAAAAGAATACAACGTAGCCGGTGAGTTGGAGCTGTTCACGAAAAAGATCATCCGGCCCTCGCTGTCGGCGATGTTTACACCCGTTACGTCCCCACCCGGGAGCGCCGGGAGCCTGACGGGCTGGTTGGTCCGGGTGTCGATAATCTTCAGCTCCGTACGGGCGTCATTATTGATCGACACAACGCGGTAGCGGCCTTTGTACGACGGGTAGTCGGCAGAAATGTCCCAGGCGGCTTTATCCAGTACGGTACTTTTGCCGGTGGCCAGGTCGTAAGCTTTTACGTAGGCAAACTCGCTGCCTTCATCCGTCGAGAGCAGCAACGACTTGCCGTCGGGCGTGAACCCTTCCGGACCGTTGTTGACCTCGCCTTCGTGTTTGGTCAGCAGCTTCGTTTCCTTGGTCTGGGTGTCGAATAAATACACGTCGCTGTTGGTAGTCGTGTACGGCTTCACCAGGGCAACGTATCGCTTATCCGGTGATACGTCGCCCGGAAAAAAGCCGCCCGGATTTTCGAACACCCGCTTCGGTTTCATCGTAGCGATATCCATTTCGTACAGATCGTAGGCCGCACGACTGCGCTCGTTCGACTGGTAGAAAAAGCTTTTCCGGTCGTGGCTCAGACCAGCAAACTGAAACTTGGCTTTTTCGGCCGGGGTCAGGTCCTTGACCGATCCGTCTTTTTCACGCAGGTAAATGTGGTTCAGTTCATTACCACCCTGATCGCTGCTGTAGAGAATGCGGCCGTCGGGCGGGTAGCCGATGGCAAAAATGGCGTCGGTTTTCGAGGTCGTCAGTTGTTTGGGCTGCCCACCCCCGAAAGGTACTTCGTAGAGGTTAAAAACGCCATCCTGGTTGCTGCTGAACAGGACCGTTTGCTCGTCGGGGGAAATGTCGGCCACGCCGAACCGGATCGTTTTCATAAACTGTTCGATGGTGTATTTGCGGGGGGCTGCCGATCTGGGAACCGGCCCGGCCGACACGGAAACGACGGCTAACGACAAGCCGACGACCAGACGCATCTGGATTAAAAGACGAGTTTTCATGGCCATAAATTGGTAAAGAGGTACGTTAGGTTGACCCGTTGCTGTGGTCTACCGGGGTTTGTAGAGGTAACGTAGCGGTTTTTACCCGAAATTCCAAATAAGCCCTTGTGAATGAAGGCCGTATAGCCAATGGACGCAATGAACGAAGCAGGTCAGTGCAGGAAGCCCGGTGGGGAGTTTAGCCGATCAGGGGGGGCAATTAAACCTTTCACCAGCCGATTAGTCTAACTGCTATAAGCCCCCAATGACAATGAAAACTGTTGGTAAATTCTGGATAGGACTGGTCAGCCTGGCCCTCGGCCTGATCAGCGCAACGACTACGCTGGCGCAGTCGGGCTATGACCCCAGGGGGTACGATGGGCCATCGTATAAGCAGCCCGGCTATGGCCAGCCCTACGACCAGCCCGGCGATTTCTACGACGCGCTCTCACCGCATGGGCAATGGGTACAGACACCGGAATACGGAACCGTCTGGATTCCGAACGTTGAAGCCGGTTTTCAGCCGTACGGCACCAATGGTCATTGGGTCGTGACGGAATTCGGCAATACGTGGGTGTCGGATTACGACTGGGGCTGGGCACCGTTTCACTACGGCCGCTGGTACTTCGACCGATACCGGGGCTGGGCCTGGGTGCCGGGTACCGAGTGGGGACCGGCCTGGGTGAGCTGGCGGTCGGGTGGAGGTTACTACGGCTGGGCACCGCTGGGACCGGGCGTGAACATTAATGTGAACATCAACATTCCGCCGAATTACTGGGTGTTTGTGCCGCAGGCCTACATCACCAGTCCGCGACTGTACAACTACTGCGTACCGCGGCCGCGGGTGGTGACTATCTACCAGAATACAACGATTATCAACAACGTCTATCGCGTCAATAACCGGGCGTATGCCTATGGACCTCGGCGCGAAGAAATCGAATACGTAACCCGCCGGAGCGTACCGGTCTACCGCATCGACAACCTGGATCGGCCGGGCCGGGCGGTCTACCGGCAGAATTCCGTCGGCATCTACCGGCCGGATGGGAATGCGGCCTGGCGGGGAAACGCCAACCGTGGCCCTGGCGACCGGCGTCCCGGCGACCGGCTTCCCGGCGACCAACGTGATTATTCCCGTCGGGATAATATTCCCACGCCAAACACATACGGCAACGACAACCGGGGAAATCGGGAGTGGCGTACGGACGAGCGGGCTAACCAGCCACGGTATCAGTCGCGGGGTGAGCGGGAGTGGAGCCGGCCGCAAACGCCCCGGTATGAACCGCAGCCCGCGCAGCCGGTGCCGCAGCAACCCCAGACGTCTCCACAGCCGCAGCGGTCGGAGTCGTATCCGCCGGGCTGGAGCCGGGGAGGGCGGCAGCAGTCGGCTCCCCGGGGTGACTACAACCAACCCCGCGAGCAACGGTCCGAGCGGATCGAGCAGCGGGGTGGGGGGGCTCAGGCTCAGCCCGAGCAGCAACAGGGGCCGACGTATCAGGGCCGGGGTGGTTCCCGCGGACCACGGTAGTTAGCATTGAACGGTTAAAACGCGATGCCCGCGGCCTCCCAGGAGGCCGCGGGCATCGCGTTTTTGCGGGTAGCGGTACGTCGTCCCTGACGGAACAGGAGGACGTAGGGCAACTTATATTTTGTGTCCAATCTTCTTACGTTATCCGGCCGCTACTTTGTTGAGCAGTTTATGGAAAAAGCCGGGTGCAATCCGCGATGCGCCTTTCAATGACTTCGCCTGACCAACGATCGCTTCGTAGTTGTTGTTTTTCAACGCTTTCAGGGCTGCTTCTGCTACGTCTGAGGCCGGTATTCCGCGCTCGGCCTGCTTGCGTGCCTTTGCTTCCCGGTGGAGTTCTGTTTTTACAATCGGCGGGGCTATTTCAAAAACGCGAACATTAGTCTCGGCCAACTGTGAGCGCAGCGAAATCGAAAATGAATGAAGGGCCGCTTTGGTAGCGCAGTAGACCGGTACGATTTTGAGCGGGATGAAAGCCAGACCCGATGTGATGTTGACGATGGCGCATTCGGTTTTCTGCTGCAGGAAGTGCGGAATGAAAAGAGCAGCCAGATGAATGCTGGCGGTCAGATTCGTTTCGATTTCGCCCTCGTCCTCGTATAACTCGGGGGCGCCCGTCAAAAAGTCCACTTCTTTTTGAATGCCCGCGTTGTTGACGAGCATATTGATGTGGGGAAACTCGGAAGTTGCCCACTGAAAGAGTTCTTCCCGCTCTTCCTTTCTGGCAACATCGCAGACGCGGGTGTGGAGTTGCGGATGGTTGCGCTTTGCTTCAGCCAGTTTACTTTCCCGTCGGCCACAGATAAGCACTTCATTGCCTGCCTTGATAAACGTTTCGGCCATTGCCAGGCCAATACCTGAGCTGCCTCCGGTGATCAGAATTGTGTTCTTAGTAGTTTGCATAGCTTAGGTGATGAAGTGATTTTCTTCCGCCGAATTTGTGTCTTTCTACCACACTTGTTTAACCATTCATGTTGATGGCCATTTTTTAGTGTTTTAATTCCAGTCTATTGCAGTTGTATCACTTTGTGGCATCGTTTGTCCAATTCTTGTAAACAAATCGTAGCACATCGTAATAGGCAGGAATTGGTTCTGTCATGTGGTCTTCATTAGGGTAATATTTATACTGGTGTTTAAATGTTTTTGAATTATTCTGGGTAACCAGTTTATCAAATTTCAACAAATCATTTCGAAAAGTACCATCTTCGTTTCCTACGCTGTAAAAAAGTTTTTTATTCGTCATGGCTAGATTGGGTAGTTTTTGTCCTGCCAATCGTAAAATATATTTATTGCCAAACCATAGTGAAGGGCTTATGGCTATATAGGCACTAAACATATCAGGGCGCGTAAGCATGCAATTGATAGCAGTAAGACCACCGAATGAATGTCCGGCAAATATTTTGAAAGGACTTGTTTTATAATTAGCCTCTATGAAAGGCATCAACTCCTGTTGAATGAAGTTTAAAAACTTCTCATTGCCACAGGATGTCTTATAGTTAGACGAGACTTCACCGTCAAAGTTGATTAAACTATTAATAGGTGTGAGGTCTTTTATTCGGTCCACACTAACAATGCCTACTACTAGTATTGGAGGAATAATCTTCCAATGCCTTAAATATTCTATATAAGCAGAAAGGATGTGAAAATGATTCTCTCCATCTAACAAATACAACACGGGCAATGACTTGTTTACATCTGCAGAATCGAGTTTTGGAACATTGATGTATATCTGGCGGTCTTGATTTAATACCCGGGAGTATATCGAATGCACATCATTGGCGATATGATTATATAACTTTGGTATTTGGGCTGACGCCTGTGAAGTAAGAAGTGTAAAGACTACTATGAAATACTTCATGTAATTAACGAAAAGTCCGGCAATTGTGTACTTATGTTAAAATGCCTCGCTCAAAATTGCCACCAACGGCTTGGGTATGGCCGAAGGCGGGAATTTTTTGCACAAAATTTCAATCGAAGAACGAATGTTGAATCTTGCACAAATGGCTAATCGAAGCCGTTCAGCCTCGCTTTTGGCAATACCTTGTTAGTGGCTGCCTGTTTTGTCTTTTCGTTCATGTTCTAATGTTTCAAACCAGGCTTTTTGAGGTCTGCTTGCTGGATACCCATGTTTAGCGCGAAACTTTTTTCGTTCTTCGGTAAAGTTCCACCACGTTGTTTTCGTGTCGTTTGTGTTTGCATAATTTACGACTAATCGAAACTGGTCTTCAACGCAAGGGTCTGTCCAAAAACCTTTTTTTAGTTCGTATTCGTCTGTCAGTCTTGCTCCGTCTTTGTTTTTTAGTTCGTTTAGCGAATAGTAACCTAAAAAGACAAGGTCTTCGGCGAATTTTATTCCGACAGAAGGGACGGTTTGAAATTCTGCTAACGCATGAATTTCTTTTGCTCGTTCGGGTGTAGCGTTAAGCAAAACTTCCAATTCGTCAGTTGCATAGTCAAGGACGCTTGCAATTTTGATTTTGTTCTTTCTCAAATTTGCTTTTTCAACGTCTGTTAGCGGAAGTTTCATGTTTGTCTTACTTTTCATCTTCAGCAAAAGTTAGTAAATAGCCGTTGTTATCTTCAATAGAAAATTCGGTCGCACCGTAAAATGTTTTTTCAAGTCCTTTAACCACTTTTACTTTGTCTTTGACGTCGTCAAAGAATTTTCTGACTTCAGTAGTCTGAATATACAAAAGCAAAGAACCTCCGTTGTGTCTTGAAATCATTGGCAAGTCGTTGCCCAAACTTTCAAAGGCTTGAAACAAAAAAGTTACCTTTCCACAAGTCATCATAGCCCAACCAATATTGCCTTGTTCAGGAACTGTCGCAATAACGTTAAAGCCTAATTGTTTGTAGAAGTCAATTGTCTGTTTAATGTCAGTTACAAAAATGTTTGGTGAAATTGAGCCCATATTCTTTTCTTGTTTTATCTGATTTCGTGGTGTCTGTCTAAGGTTACCACTAACGGTTTTCGGCTTGGCGATGTGGCGGATTTTTATAATTGTCAGCTTAGCAACTGCAGCCAATTGAAAACCCAAAATATATTCACTTGCTTATTGGCATTCGGTCACGCTGGAAATACAGTTGACAAGCGAATTAATAGTTGATGTTCCGTTTTATCAACTAGCATAGTAGCAAACCGATGTTAGCGGTTCGAGCTTTTTGTCCGTTGTTATTTCGGTCATTTTTTGGACGTTTGTAATGCAGTTGTGTTAATCCCGTGTCGAATGTTTTCACGTTCAAAAGTTCAAGTTGTTGTTCAGGTCTGCCATCTTTGAAAAGTCTTGTCCCGTCACCAAGCAATACAGGGATAATTGAAATAATAAATTCATCAATAAGGTCATTCTTTAATAGTTCATTTATTATCTCCGCTCCACCGTCACAATAAATATTTTTTCCACTCTCGGATTTAAGTCGTCGAACTAGTTCGGTCAAGTTTCCTGTATAAAAAGTTGTCTTGCCTTCACTCGGCCTTTTACTTCTTGTTATGATATACACATCTCTCTGACCGTTGTCATAATGAGAAGAACCAATTTCTTTAAGCACAAAATCATAGGTTTTTCTGCCGATAATTAAGGTGTCAATGGTTGCCATGAAGTTTGCATAACCATAGTCTTCCCCTTCTTTTTCAACTGATTTTAGAAAACTTAGGTCGTCATTTGGTTTAGCAATGTAGCCGTCTAAACTTGTTGCAATGAAAAGTGATAATTTTCGCATTGTTGTTATGTCTATGGCTTGTCTGTTTTGCCTTTTTGGGTGGTATTTAAGCCTAACGGTTAACGGCTTGCCGCTGTGCCGGGATCTTATATTCGTTAGCCCGGAACTGAAGCCGATTGAAAAATCAATGTACAAAATATATTCAGTTGTTTATCTGCACTCGGCAGCAGTTTCGGCTGCCGATAAGCGAGCAAGATGCTGATGCTGCGTTTTGTCTGCCGGCATAGCAGCAAACCGATGTTTGTGGCATGCCCTTCTTATAAGCAAGATGCTTTTACCCTATTTTTGGCTAACATAGTTGACATAATGACTGAGGTTTTAGGGTTGCCACTAGCTCTCAAATATACGCAACTTGATTGCGGCAATCTAACCGGTAAAAATGTATTGCCGCACTGTAAAGAAATTTACCAACCCTGTTGACTTAAACTTCGTTGCATAATGGGAACAGCCTATCACAAGGGCTGCCTGATGAATCCCGGACAGCCCTTTGCTACTTGTCTGAAAAATGAAAAAGCCAGACCTTCGGATGAAGTCTGGCTTTGCTGTTTTAAAGCTTGATGAGCTGCTCGGCGAACGGCTGTCGGTAGAATCGTTTACCCGTTGATTTGTAGAGCGCGTTGGCTACCGCGCCAAACACCGGCGGGAAGGGCGGCTCGCCCAATCCGGTCGGGTCGATGTCACTCTCGACAAAGTGAACCTCGATCTGTTTCGGCGCTTCGTTATGCCGAATCAGGCGGTAATTGTTGAAGTTGCTTTGCTCGGCAGCGCCGTTTTTGTGCGTCAGCGCGCCGTACAACGCATTCCCGATGCCATCGACTACCGCGCCCTGTACCATGTTGGTAGCTGCATCGGGGTTCACCACAATACCGCAGTCCATCGCACTGAACACCCGCTCCACATACGGCTGACCATCGCGGGTAACCATGTCCACCACGTGGGCAGCATAGGAGTTATGGCAGAAATATGCGGCCACCCCCCGGCTGTACTTCTCACTGCCGGGAGTCGCCACGCCCGACTTGTTCCAGTTCGACTTGTCTCGTACCAGTTTCAGGACGCCCGCGTACCGGTCGGGGTCGTACTCGTTGTTCTTGCCGACCGGATTTTCTTTAGCCCGTTTCAGCAGGTCGAGCCGGAGTTCGATGGGGTCTTTTCCCATAGCCTCGGCCACTTCATCCAGAAACGATTGTTCGGCGGCTGCGTTGAAGTTGGAGCGGGGTGCCCGGAAAGCGCCGATGGTAATATTCGACGGAATCTCCCAGCCTTCGGCCAGGTAGTTGTCCACGGCTCCGGCCGGGAACCGATTGGCGTGTATCGGATGCTCGGGTATGCCGCCCCCTTTTACATGGAAGGCAATCAGGTTTTTGTTGGCATCCAGGGCTGCGCGATACGTAGCCGTGTACATCGGGCGATAGATGCCATAAGTCATGTCATCTTCGCGGGTGTAGATGAGCTTGATAGGGGCCTTAACTTTTTTGGAAATCAGAGCCGCTTCGGTCATGTAATGGGTATACGCCCGGCGACCAAAGCCCCCGCCCATCCGCGTCATCTGAATCTCAATCTTGTCGGCCGGCAGGTTCAGGGTTTTCGTCAGCGCCGGTTCTGCCCAGCCCGGTGCCTGCAGCGGTCCGGCCAGCAGGGCTTTTTCATCCGTCACATGGGCGAAGAAATTCATCGGCTCCATGCAGTTGTGGGCCAGGAACGGAGCCGTATAGGTACGTTCGATAACCTGGGCCGCGTTGCTGAACGCCGTTTCGGGGTCGCCGTCTTTTCGTAAGACCTGAGCCGGTTTTTTAGCCAATTCCGCCATTTTTTCAAGCTGGCTGCTGGTACTTTCAAGCCCGCCCGGAACAACAACCTCCCGTTTGCCGCCCCTCCCCATCAGCGTATCTTTGGTATCGCCCGTAGGCTCCCAGTCTACTTTCAGCTTCTTGCGGGCATTCATGACCTCCCAGGTGGTCTTACCCACCACAACCAGTAACTCGTTGAACGTACGGGTATCAAAACCGCCCTGCTCAAAACCGTCTTCGTACAATTTCAGGGTGAACACGTCCCGGATGCCCGGCATCTTGAGGGTTTGCGACGCATCGAACGATTTGAGCTTCATGCCGAAGGCGGGCGGGTGCTGAATCATGGCTATCAACATACCGTCTGCTCGGTAATCCAGCCCGAACAGCGGTTGGCCGGTTACTATTTTCTGGCCTTCAACATTCCGCTTCGACTGTCTGACAATGGCAAAGTCTTTTGGGGATTTCAGGGTCATGCCTTTCGGCACGGCGAGCGTAGCGGCTTTACTCGCCATGTCGCCGTACTTCGCTGATTTTCCGCCCGAATGCTGCAGGATACCCGCTTTGGTCGTCACCTCATCGACCGGCACACCCCACGTTTCGGCTGCTGCCTGGCGCAACATCTGGCGGGCGGCTGCCCCGGCTTCGCGGAGGGGTTTCCAGTACATCCGGACCGATTGACTACCCCCCGAAAACTGGGGACCTAGTTTCACATTGTCGTGCGGACCCATTTCGACGACTACGTTCTTCCAGTCGACGTCCAGTTCCTCAGCGACAATCATCGGCAACGACGTCATGACGTTCTGGCCGAATTCGGGATTGGGGCAGATGAGTTTGACCACGTTGTCGGGCGTAATCTGAATGTAGCCGTTGATTTCAGTCCATTGAGGAGGCAGGTTTAGGATCTCCGCTTTGTCGGCCGCCTGTGCTTTCGCCAACCAGCTGAAATTCAGCAGCAATCCTCCACCCGCCAGGGCTGAGGCTTTCAGAAACGAACGTCGATTGACGGAGTTTTTTGCAGGTTTCATGGTCAGCGTTTAGGGGTGGTTTTGTTGAGTGTCTGGGGTTCAACGCGTGCCATAGTACCGGCTGCCGACCGGATGGCTTCCCGAATGCGCACGTACGTACCACACCGGCAGATGTTGCCGCTCATAGCCGCTTCGATATCGGCATCGGCTGGGTTAGGATTCGTTTTCAGTAGCGAAGCCGCACTCATGATCTGCCCCGCCTGACAGTAGCCACACTGGGCCACATCGTGTTCCAGCCACGCCTTTTGTACAGGATGGTCCCCTTTGGGCGATAAGCCTTCAATGGTTGTGACGGGCATGTTGCCAACGGCCGAAACAGGCAACTGACAGGAGCGTACCGCCGTTCCATCCAGATGGATTGTGCAGGCTCCGCACTGGGCTATGCCGCAGCCGTATTTTGTACCGGCTAAATTGAGGTGGTCGCGCAGTACCCAGAGCATCGGTGTTGATGGGTCAACGTCGACCCGCCTGATTTTTCCGTTGACCTTTACATTGAATGTTGCCACAGTTTTTGGGTTTACCGTTGTATGAATACGCTATAAATCCTAGGTAAGCATCCGTTATTTAATAGTTTACAGCAGTATTCTTTGTCATCCCGGCGGCACGGTCCTGGCGTCGGGATGACAAAGAATTGGATCTTACTCATTCTTAACGCTTGTGAATATACAAAACGAGCAGCCAGACTAAAAACGGGAATGTGTTCAACGGTTCTAAAGCGCCACCAGACGTACTGATGACCACTGGACATCGCTCCTTTACAGCCCGGTGGACCGCTCCATCTGCTCGGGGTAGCGAGTGCCGACTACCCTGATTTCCGTCGAAGCCGCTTCAATCTCCTGAAGTTCGTCGGCGGTCAGCTGGATGGCGGCAGCGCCGTTGTTCTCCGTCAGGCGGTGCAGTTTTGTGGTGCCGGGAATGGGAACAATCCACGGTTTTTGCGCCAGTACCCAGGCCAGCGCGATCTGAGCTACAGTGGCGTTTCGGCGGGCGGCAAACGTGCCCAACAGATCAACCAGCGCCTGATTGGCTTTGCGAGCGTCCTCCGTGAATCGGGGCAATACGTTCCGAATGTCGCCTTCAGCAAATTGGGCATTTTCATCCATCTTACCCGTCAGAAACCCTTTTCCGAGCGGACTATAGGCCACCAGGCCAATGCCCAGCTCTTCGATGGTCGGGATGATTTCGGCTTCGTGCTGACGGGTCCAGAGTGAGTATTCGCTTTGCAGGGCCGTAACGGGCTGTACGGCGTTGGCCCGGCGGATGGTCTGTGCCCCCGCTTCCGATAGGCCAAAGTGCTTCACTTTTCCCTCCTGAATCAGGTCGCGTACCGTACCGGCTACGTCCTCAATGGGTACGTTGGGGTCAACGCGGTGCTGGTAGAACAGGTCAATCACATCCGCGCGAAGTCGCTTCAGCGAGGCTTCGGCTACTTTTCGGATGCGCTCGGGACGGCTGTTGAGTCCGTCCAGACGGTTGCCTGCGTCGTCGATGTTGAAGCCGAATTTGGTAGCAATCACGACTTCGCCTTTGAACGGTTCGAGCGCTTCGCCGACCAGTTCTTCATTGGCGAAGGGGCCGTATACTTCGGCCGTATCGAAGAAGGTAACGCCCTGCTCGACAGCCGCCCGAATCAGGGCAATACCGTCCTGCCTGTCGATAGCCGGGCCGTAGCCGAAGCTCATGCCCATGCAGCCCAGCCCAATGGCCGACACCTCCAGTTTATTCTTACCTAATGTGCGTTTTTGCATAATGTCTTGCAGTTGACATGACAAAGGTCAGCGTTTCTTGCCCGGCAGATGGTATACAGATTACGGATATATCTACCAATATTACGGATGAAGGTATGCTTTTTACAGGGGACAGAAATAATGGGCTAATTTTGAGGTAGGCAGAGCAACGAACGGCATGGATACGCTTCGACGGTTTGAGACCATTAACGATTACAACGCGTTTAACAATACGGAAACCTTACACCCGCTGGTCAGTGTCATCGACTTCTCGAAGGCTGCCCCCCGACAGGGTTCCCGCATGTACTTTGGCTTTTACACCATCCTGCTGAAAGACGTAAAATGCGGGGATCTGGTGTATGGTCGGCACACCTACGATTACCAGGAAGGCACCCTGATATTTCTGGCACCGGGCCAGGTAGCCGGCGTGATCAGCAACGGAGAGATCTATCAGCCCAAAGGGTACGCGCTGGCCTTTCACGCTGACCTGATTCATGGTACGTCGCTTGGACGGCATATTCAGGACTATACGTTCTTTGGCTATCAGTTCAACGAAGCCCTGCACTTGTCGAACCGGGAACGGCAACTGGTGCTGGATTGCCTGTCGAAGATCAGCTACGAGCTGGAGCATGCCATCGACGCGCACAGCAAACGCCTGATCGTGTCCAACATTGACCTGTTTCTCAACTACTGCGCCCGTTTTTACGACCGCCAGTTCATTACCCGCAATCATGCGCACCAGGGCGTTCTGGAGCGGTTTGAAACCCTGCTCACGCAATACCTTTCATCGGATAAGCCCCAAACGAGCGGGTTGCCGTCGGTGGCCTACTGCGCCGACCAGCTGAATTTGTCCCCCAATTATTTCGGCGATTTGGTTAAAAAAGAGACCGGCAAAACCGCGCAGGAGTACATCCAGTTCAGGCTGATTGAGGTAGCCAAAGCGAAGATTTTCGAGCCGGGCAAAACCGTAAACGAAATAGCCTTTGAATTGGGTTTCAAATACCCGCAGCACTTCAGCCGCCTGTTCAAACAGCGGGTTGGCCAATCGCCCAACGAATACCGGATGCAATTCGGACAGAAGCAGTCCGGGACTGCGTAAAATGATGGCCGCGGGAGCCGGTGATGCCTTACTTTATCTTCATACCGGGCACAAGAGGAGTGGTGTCTACCAGTTCCAGCGACTTCACCATGTCTTTCGTGCCGTTCTTGTATTTCAGGAAGTGAGGAGTTTGGATATGAGCCTTGTACGCCGTTGAATCCGCGTAAATTTCTAGAATCGTGAAGTGCGTAGGCTTCTCTTTTTCCCAAACGGCGTACAGGGTCAGCACGCCGGGTTCAAGGCGTACTGACGCTTCAATCTCCTCTTTCAGAAACGCTTTGTAACGTTCCAGCTGTGGGGCATCAATGACAAGTTTGGCCAGCCTAACCATCCGGTTCTTATCCTGAGAAAAGGCCGTACTGCAAAAGCAACCGACCAACAGCCAGACGGCAAGCATCCGTAACAACCCACACCTGAAACTCATAAACCGGGGTGCACGACGGCTACCTGACTCGAACGAACTGTGGCTAATGGACTTAACAGCAGAATGATGCATAGGCTTTTTAATGATGTCTGATCGCAACGGACCTGACTGGGCGTGTTTCTTGACGTGTGATACCTCGGTAAAACCCGAAGAGAAATATAGTAAAACGTGCATTGGCAGGCGAAAGATAGGGAAAGTCAAAGCTACACGACACCTGGCCGTCTGTCTAGCGAAATTCAAAGGAAAACTTACGAATAGCAAACAATAGATGGTGGGTTGGCAGTAACGCTTACTCCTGCATCCAAACCGGCTGACTACCCGGTGCCAGGTGGTAACTGAACGATCGACGTAACTCAAAAATAGGCTACCGTTTACTTGGATCGTGTCAGGCTGGCCCGTAAATTTCCGACGTATCCAGAAACCAATCGCCATGATGTCTATTTCATACATTCGACCGTTGACAACGGCTCTGGTGAGCCTGATAGGGCTGGTTAGTCTCAGTTTCGTACTGCTGCTTTCTACCGCGTTTTTGTACCCGGACGCTACCGAATCCGCCACCATTCAGCCGGCAGGTGGGCTGGTGAAAGCAGCAACGCCGGCTGTTTTGACCGAGCAACAGACTAAAGGGAAGGAGTTGTTCACCAACAACTGTGCGCAATGCCACACCGTAACGGAGGAGGTAGCCGTTGGGCCTGGCCTGAAAGGGGTAGTGGCCCGGATACCCGGCGAGGCTTGGTTGGTGAACTGGATACGAAATTCGCAGGCCGTCGTGGCCAGCGGGGACCCGTATGCGGTTCAGGTCTATACCAAATTCGGCAAAATTCCCATGTCGAGCTTCCCGAATCTGACCGACGAGGACATCAGGGCCATTCTGGCTTATGTAGATCCGGCCGGGGCAGCAAAGTAAAAACAGAGATCAGGAAACGGCTTCTTCTGCTGACCCCCGGCGACGCCGACAGCTGCTATCGTTACATTCAGATATGAGTAGTTTTTATTGACAGAGTGCCTTAAGCTACTGTACCAGTACGGTGGTGAAAACGGGGCATTTTAGCCCGTTCTTACCACCGCAGCAATAAAACCCTCAACTTTTATTACCTCATGAATTGGTTACCGTCTTCGACGAAACCCTGGCTCCGGTTGGTTCTGGCGGCCGGTGCCACCGTTGGCTTATACGCTTGTCTGAGAACCCAGAACGTCGGTACACAAACCGCAGCGTCGTCGACGACAGCGACGGCTCCGGCCGCTCCGCGTCGGGTGCTTGTTTTCTCCCGAACCAAGGGATACGTCCACGGCTCGATTCCCTATGGCATTGCGGCTATTCAGAAGCTGGGCAGGGAAAATAACTTCCGGGTCGATACAACCAAAAATGCCGCGTATTTCACCGATGACAGCCTGCGAAACTACCAGGCCGTCGTGTTTATGAGCACGACCGGTAACGTACTGAACCCCCAGCAGCAGGCGGCTTTTGAGCGGTTTATTCAGGCCGGTGGCGGCTACATGGGGATACACGCGGCTGCCGATACCGAATACGACTGGCCGTGGTACAATAAGCTGGTAGGCGGCTACTTTGCCAGCCACCCCAGCAACCCGAACGTACGGAAAGCAACCATCGACGTAACCGATAAAAAGCACCCCTCTACCGCGCATCTGCCCGACCGCTGGGAACGTACCGACGAATGGTACAACTACCGCTCGTTCTACGCCGGCCTGAACGTACTGGCAAGTCTGGACGAAAATACCTACGAAGGCGGCACCAACGGCAGCGATCACCCCATTGCGTGGTACCATGAATTTGACGGGGGCCGGGCGTTCTATACCGGCGGTGGGCACGAAAACGCCAGCTACAGCGAGCCGTTGTTTATCAAACACCTGCTGGGCGGACTCAACTACGTTATGGGCAACGGAGAGCCGCTGAACTACAGAAAAGCGTATGCGGTGGTGATGCCGGAAGAAAACCGCTTTGTCAAAACGGTGTTGGTCAACGACCTCAACGAGCCCATGGAGCTGGCCATTGCCGACGAAGGCAGCGGTAAGCCGGGCCGGGTCTTTTTCACCGAACGGAGCGGCAACCTGTCGGTTTATGATCCGGGCACGAACCAGAGCCGGGTGATGCACAAATTTAACGTAACGACGAAGCAGGGCTTTGGTGTGCAGGGCGTAACGGTCGATCCGCAGTTTGCCACCAACCATTTTCTGTACCTGTACTATTCCCCGATGACCGATAAAAATCCGGTCAATTACCACCTGTCGCGGTTTGTCGTCAACGACGATAATACGATTGATCTGGGGTCGGAAAAAGTGCTTCTGAAGATTCCGCACGAGTTTGAGGCCAGCGCCCACCACGGCGGGTCGTTTGCCTGGGACAAAGAAGGAAATCTCTACCTCTCGACCGGCGATAACACCAACCCGTTCCCGTCCAACGGCTACGCGCCCATCGACGAACGCCCCGATCACCTGACGCTGGATGCGCAGCGCTCGGCGGCCAATACGAATGACTTACGCGGGAAAGTGCTCCGAATCAAACCCCAGCCCGACGGTACGTATACCATTCCGGACGGCAACCTTTTCCCGAAAGGCACCGTATCGCCGGACCGCGCGCTAACCCGGCCTGAAATTTACACGATGGGCTTGCGGAACCCGTACCGCATTGCCGTCAATCCGAGGTCGTCGGTGCTGTACTGGGGCGAAATTGGCCCGGATGCGGGTAAGGACAGTACCATCGGTCCGCGGGGGTATGATGAGTTCAACCAGGCGAAAAAGCCGGGTAACCACGGCTGGCCGCTGTTTATCGGCAACAGCCAGCCGTATCCGGATCTGGATTTTGCGACCAACGCAGCGGGGCCGAAGTTTAACCCCAACGCACCGGTCAACAGTTCGGTGAATAACACGGGCCTGAAGAACCTGCCACCGGCTACGTCGGCCATGATCTGGTACCCGTACGCGGCTTCCAAAGAGTTTCCGGAGCTGGGGCAGGGGGGACGGAGCGCCATGGCGGGTGCGTTTTATACGTACGACCGCAGTTCGACCTCAAAAAGCAAGTTCCCGGACTACTACGACGGAGGTCTGTTTCTGTTCGACTGGATGCGGAACTGGGTGGTAGTGGCCCGGTTTGATCAGAACGAGAACTACCTGCGTACTGAGCCATTTATGGCAACGAACGGTGATTTTCGCAGGCCGATCGATCTGGCTTTCAGCAAAGACGGAGTGATGTACATGCTGGAATACGGTTCGGTGTATGGGGCTGACAACGACGATGCCCGGCTGGTGAAAATCGAGTACAACACCGGTAACCGAGCGCCCATTGCCCGCGCCGGTGTGGTTGATTCGGTCGCGGTGGCCGAGCGACGCGCCCGGGCGTTTCTTACCTCGGACGGTCGAAACGTACCGCCCGTTAAAGAAGCGGTTGGGCAGGCTCCGCTGCGGGTGAGCTTCAGTGGCAATGGGTCCGATCTGGATCAGGATGATCAGCTGACGTACCAATGGCTATTTGACGGCAAGACCGTTGGTGCAACCAGCGCCAACGCAGCCTATACCTATACCCAGCCTGGTGTGTATACTGCCATTCTGAAAGTGAGCGATCAGACCGGTCTGGTAGGCATGGATACGGTCGTTGTGAAAGTGGGCAACGCCCAGCCTGAAGTCGCCATTACGACGACCGGCAACAAATCGTTTTTCTGGGAAGGAAAGCCGTTTACCTATTCAGTAAAAGTGACTGATAAAGAGGATGCCAAGATTGATCCTAAACGGGTTAACGTATTTTATGCGTACAGCGCCCAACCAGGCAACGTACCGACCGCCCCACAGCAGGGCCACCAGAATCTGGACGCTATCGGCAACGGATCGCTCGGGAAAACCCTCATTGCCAACAGCGACTGCAAAGCCTGCCATACCATCGACAAGCCATCGGTCGGCCCGACGTTCGTGGCCGTAGCGAGCCGCTACAAAGGCCAGCCGGGCATAACCGAGCGGCTTGCCAAGAAGATCATCGAAGGCGGGGGCGGAAGCTGGAGCAAAGATCACCTCATGAGTGCGCACCCGCAGATTCCGATGCAGGACGCCCAGGAGATGGTGAAGTACATCTTCTCCCTGACCGACGAGCAGAAGCGGGTAACCGTACCGCTCCAGGGGGCGCTGGCCCTGAACGAGCACAAAGCCGAAGAGCCCCGCGGTCAGTACACGCTGGTAGCGACCTACACCGACAACGGCGGTAAGGTGGTCGGGCCGCTGACCGCCACCGATGTTGTAACGCTCCGCAGCGCAAAAGTGCGGGCGCTCGATGCCGATGCGTACGTTGGTTTTCCGCGCTGGGGCAACCGCCTGAGTGCCGGTGGGCATAAAGCGTATCTGCTCTACAAAAACATCGACCTGACCGGCATCAAATCGCTCACGTACGACTATTCGTCGCTGAACAAAGACGGCGAGATTGAGCTGCGGCTTGATTCGTTTGCCGGACCCGTAATTAGCCGGACACCCTACAGCACTACGGGCGACTGGAAAACGATGCGGTCCGTAACGGGTGAGCTGGAGAAACCCATTACGGGCAAACACGATGTTTATATCGTGGTGGTCAAACGCACCAAACCGACCAACGAAATCATCCAGCTCAGCAGCATCCAGTTCAATCAATAAGAACCGACATGGAAGAAATTGCCTTTACCATGAAGCTCAGGCCAGGCGTGGAAGCCGAATACAAACGGCGGCACGATGAAATCTGGCCGGAGCTTTCGGCTGCGCTGACCGAGGCCGGTATCCGGGATTATTCCATCTACCTCGACCGAAGCAGCGGTACGTTGTTTGCTGTGCAGAAACGGATCGACGGGCATCGGGCCGACGACCTGCCGGCGCTGCCCGTCATGCAGCGGTGGTGGGCCTATATGGCTGATCTGATGGATACTAACCCGGATAATTCGCCGGTGGTTCAGCCGCTGGAACGCGTCTTTCACAGCAACTGATCGAAAACTCTCTGCTCATTCGAATTGAACAAAAAACCCGTAAATAATCCCCATGAAAGCCCTGAAGCTCCTTACCCTTGCCCTGTTTACTGCTGGTTCACTGGTCATGCTGTCCGGCTCCGGAACCGTTGACGATAAGCAGGCCGTAACACAGGCCGTTGAAAAGCTGCGTAAAGCCATGATCGACCCCGAGAAGGCGACCCTCGAAGCCCTGGTCGCCAATGACCTGAGCTATGGTCATTCGAGCGGGACCATTGAAGACAAAGCCGCATTCGTCGAAGCCCTGGTTAGTGGGGCCTCCGACTTCAAAAGCATCGAGCTAACCGATCAGACGGTAACGGTAGTCGACAATACCGCGATGGTTCGGCATAAGCTTACCGGCGAAACCAATAACAAAGGCGTAGCTGGGCAGGTTAAGCTCGGTGTACTGCTGGTCTGGGTCAAACAAAAAGGCGACTGGAAGCTGCTGGCCCGGCAGGCTTTTAAAATGTAAACTGCCATCGGTCAGCCGATGGGGCGAACGTATGGAATCAAAAGCAATCAGGGTAATTATCACCGGCGCAACCGGCATGGTAGGCGAGGGGGTACTGCACGAATGCCTGCGGCACCCGGATGTCGAACGGGTGCTGGTCATTAACCGGAAACCCGGTGGCGTATCGCATCCCAAACTGACCGAAGTGCTGCATGCCGATTTTTTCGACGTTTCGGCCATTGAGAATCAACTGGCAGGCTACAACGCCTGCTTTTTTTGTCTGGGCGTTTCGTCGGTGGGGATGAAGGAAGCCGATTATCACCGGCTGACGTATGACCTGACCCAGCACGTGGCCCGTACGCTCGTCCGGCTAAACCCCGACATGACGTTCTGTTACGTATCCGGGGCCGGCACCGACAGCACCGAACAGGGGCGGCTGATGTGGGCCCGGGTGAAAGGTAAAACGGAGAACGCGTTGCTGCAACTGCCGTTCAGGGCTGCGTATATGTTCCGGCCGGGCTTTCTGCGGGCGTCTGAAGGGGCCAGAAACGTGAAGAGCTACTACACCTATCTGGCCTGGCTCTACCCAATCGGCCGGGCGCTTTATCCGGCGGGGTTCTGTACGCTGGAAGAACTCGGCCGGGCCATGATCAACACCGTAACCAAGGGCTACGATAAGCGGGTGCTGGAAGTAAACGATATCGTTCGGCTGGCGGCTGGGTAAGTCGGGGCAAAATTGAAGACGGTAAGTTGGTTGTGGGAAATACCCCAAACCCCTGAAGCCGGCAACGGCCGACCGCCTTCAGGGGTTTGGGGTGTTATACAAACTAGCCGCTTTTTACAACAACACCGGCTGGCCGGTACGGACAGACTCATCGCAGGCGAAAGCTATTTGTAGGCTGTTCACCGCGTCCTGCATGTGATCGGTCAGGTCGAGGTTTTCGCGGATGGCCCGCAGGAAATACCGCTGCTCGCGGTTGCAGAGTTCCTGATGGTCGGGCTCGTCCTGCATATCGATCCACGTATCGGGCTGAACAAACTGGTCATTGGCGGTCAGATCAGCGTAATGTACCCGCAGGGACTCCGTCTTGGTGTGTACATCGACATTGTCCGACTGACCTGTGGCTCCGGCGTTTTTAGCAACGATGGATACGCAGCCGTTCGGGCCGATTACGTCCTTGACGAAGAAGGCGGTTTCGCTCATCATCGGTCCCCAACCGGCTTCGTACCAGCCCACCGAGCCATCTTCAAACCGGATCTGCAACTGGCCGTAATTGTAATTGTCGGCTGGGATATCGTTGGTCAGCCGGGCACCGATGGCGTTGACCTGCACGGGTTTCGACCGGGTCATCTGGCACATGACGTCGATATAATGCACCCCGCAGTCGACAATCGGACTCAGGCTCTTCATCAGGTTCCGGTGAACGGTCCACATCTGTCCGTGGCTCTGCTGGTTCAGGTTCATCCGCATCACCAGCGGCTTCCCCATCGTCCGGGCGACCTCCACAAACTTCTCCCACGACGGGTGATGCCGCAGAATGTAGCCAACCACCAGTTTTTTACCGGCTTTCACGGCGGCCGCGACGACCCGTTTAGCCCCTTCGAGGGTGTCGGCAACGGGTTTTTCAATAAATATGTGGCAACCTTGTTCAAACGCCATGAGCGCAAACGCTTCGTGGGTGTCGGGATAGGTAGAAATGCAGACGGCGTCGGGTTGGGTTTCGGTCAGAGCCGTGGCATAATCGCTGAATAAGGGATAGCCGCCACCGAGCCGTTCATTCAGAACTTCCTTACTTTTGCCGGTCGAGACAATACCGCAGATCTCGAAGCCATCCAGGGAGTGATAGGCGGCAGCGTGTGAAGCGCCCATATTGCCGCAGCCAACGACAAGAATACGCAGCGATTGTGAGGGATTCGGAATAGACATGCTTATCAGTTGAAATGAACTGCAAAAGTAGTCTTCCAAAAAGAAATAGCTCTGTATCTACCCTGGAACTTGAAACACGGAACCTGACATGTCAACATGATTGTAACCAAACAACTTCCCATTCTGTATCAGTCCGACGACCTGGTCGCAATCAATAAGCCCCACGGACTGCTGGTGCATCGGTCGCCGATTGCGAGTGATGCCAGCGAATTTGCGGTGCAACGCCTGCGTGACCAGCTTGGGCAGCGGGTGTATCCGGTTCATCGGCTCGACCGCAAAACGGGGGGTGTGCTACTTTTTGCGTTGAACGAAACCATGAATGCGGCTATGCAGCAACAGTTTGCCGATGGTCAGGTGGCAAAGACGTATCAGGCTATCGTCCGGGGATACACGCCGGATGAGCAGGTGATCGATTACCCCCTCCGGCGCGACGACGGCGTATTGCAGGCAGCGGTGACCACGCTCCGAACGCTGCGACGAACCGAAATTTCCCTGGCGTTCGGCAAACATGCCACCTCGCGGTATTCACTGGTTGAGCTGACACCAACCACCGGCCGGATGCATCAGCTTCGGAAGCACATGGCCCATATCCTGCACCCCATCATCGGCGACCGGCCCCATGGCTGCAACAAGCAGAACAAGCTCTTTAAGGAACGATTTGCTATGGACACCATGCTCTTGCACGCCGGCCGACTACACTTCCAGCATCCCAGTACGTCGGAGACAGTTACCATCACGGCTCCGTTGCAACCTGAATTTATCCGGATGCTGGAGCTGCTTTTTAGTGCCGGGGATGAGGGTTCATGGTGCCTTTTGTCGTAACAGAAACAGCCGAACCCGATTGACGGGTTCGGCTGTTTCTGTTACGATGGATTGGTTAGTTCTTAGCCCGTACCGGAAGATCTTCCAGTTGAGCGTAACTTAACTTCCAGCTATTGTCCTGGCTTTTCTTCCAGAGCAGAATAAAGTTGCCTTCGCCATAACCCCGTGGCAGGTTGGGGCTGGTAGGGAGCACATCCACCGAGAACGTACCGGCTTCGTAAGCTGTGGTGTTATCCGTTCCCGAGCTAACCACACTGGTTTTTAGCCCGGCCAGTGTCGGCAGGGTTTCCTGCACCCACCGCTTGGATACCTCCGACTTACCGGTAAAGTGAGTTTCCCCTTGCAGGAACTGTACGTCGTCGGCCAGGAAGCTGGTGATTTTATCCGCATCCTTGGCATTCCAGGCACTGATAAATTGCTGGTTGAGCGACTGTATGTTTACGGCCTCTTCCTGTTTCGTGCAGGCGGTCAGCGTGGCCATGATGATCAGAATATTCAGAAAAGCTTTCATCGCATTACTGGTTTGAGTGGATTGCCGGGGCAGGGATACCGTATTCCCCGCCCCAAACTTAAATTTATTAAACCGTTACCAACTCTTCCGACGGACCTCCGACGTACTGTAGGCGAAGTTCGAGTCGCCGTAGTATTCGTTCGGCAGGTAAATACCGTCGATCAGGTACGACGTCAGATCGTTGGTCGGCAGGGCCGTAGCGGCACTTTTGGCCACGTCTGCAGCTCTGTAAGCCGGTTTCGGGTTAGCCGCCGTGTACACCCGGTTGCTGTTGGCGCTGGCCAGTTCTCTCGATTCCAGGGCTGCTTCACGTTCGGCAGCCGCCCGTTCGGCCGCGGCTATCCGGGCCTTCTGCTTGTTATCGATGTGCTTACCGATGGCGTATCCGGCCGCACCGCCCGCAACTCCGCCAATTACGGCACCCACTGCGCGATTCCGCTTGTTAATGATCGCACCGGCCGCAGCGCCGGTTCCGGCCCCAATTGCCGTTCCTTTGGCCTGCGGGCTCCAGCGTTTTTTAGCGTTGCTTTTTGCATAGCCGTATCCGGCCGCCCCGCCAACTACGCCCCCTACGACGGCACCAACGGCGCGATTTTTCTTGTTAATGATGGCACCCGCAGCCGCCCCGACACCGGCTCCAACCACCGTACCTTTAGTAGCCGGACTCCAGCCGCGCTGAGCCTGAGCGGAGGTGCCGAACAGGAGGCTGATCAGCAGCATCCAGACGAAACTATATCGAACCGTTTTCATCGCTATGTTTAGTTTAGTGAAACCCGTTTTTTGGTCTTGTCCTGCTAACGCAACGAGCATGACCCTTTGTTCATTGTTGACCGTTAGATAAAGATGAATCAAGGAGGTTTAACAGATTTTCAAAAAATTTCTGAAATCCTTGCCGATCGTTTAACAGAAACTTTAATACGTTGTATACGTTTTATTTACCGCTTATCCGGACCAGATACCGGTCGCTACCCCGATCCCCATATCGTATCGCCTAATTGTGTACTTTCGATTGTCCTAAACTACTACCGTATTCACTATGGAATTTACAATCGTATTACTTGTACTGGCGGCTGTTCTGTCTTTCTTCTCGTTCGCAATCGTACAGCAGGGGACCGTGGCCGTTGTCACGGTTTTCGGAAAGTACGCTCGGGTTATGGGACCCGGTCTGAACTTTAAGATCCCATTCATCGAATTCATTTTTCGGCGGATCTCCATTCAGAACCGATCGGTCGAACTGGCATTTCAGGCCATTACGTCCGATCAGGCTAACGTCAACTTTAAGGCGATGCTGGTGTATGCGGTGCTTAATCAGGGCGAGGAGACCATCAAGAACGTAGCGTTCAAGTTTGTCGATGAGCAATCGTTTATGCAGGCCCTCACCCGCACCATTGAAGGCTCAATCCGGAGTTTTGTGGCAACTAAGCGGCAGGCTGAAATTTTATCCCTCCGCTCGGAGATTGTTACGCACGTGAAAGAGCAGCTCGATGGACTACTCGAAAGCTGGGGGTATCACCTGATTGATCTGCAGATCAATGATATCACGTTCGATGAGGTCATCATGCGGTCGATGGCGCAGGTCGTAGCTTCGTCTAATCTCAAAGCGGCTGCCGAGAACGAAGGGCAGGCCCTGCTGATTACCAAAACCAAGTCGGCCGAAGCAGAAGGCAACGCGATCAAGATTGCGGCCGAGGCCGAAAAAACGGCTTCTCAACTGCGCGGACAGGGGGTGGCGTTGTTCCGGGAGGAGGTTGCCAAGGGAATGGCCGAGTCAGCCAAGGTGATGACCGAAGCCGATCTCGATGCGTCGCTGATCCTGTTTTCGATCTGGACGGAAGCGGTTAAACACTTCGCTGAGAACGGACGGGGTAACGTTATTTTCCTGGATGGCTCGACCGATGGCATGGAAAAAACTATGAAACAGATCATGGCCATCGACAAGCTTAACAACGGGCCGAACGGCAACGGAACGGATCTGAACAACGGACGGATCACTACACCCCCACCGGTGATTCGCTGAGGGGTTAACAGGGCATGCATCAGGTGGCAATTTAAACGGGTTGGCTACTACGTCTGGCCGGATAGACAGGACAGGCAGGTCCAAACCATTTTCGGATTGGGTGGTTAATACTGATTCACAAACCACTCAAAATGGTATGGATAAGCTGCAGAAGTTTGAACTGATGAATAAAATAGCCCGTGAACTCGAGGACCTGCAAAACAGCCAGACGGTGCTGATGAGTAAGATTGGTCAGATCGAGGTGGATAACATGAACGGACTGAACGATAAATACCTGGAGGAGCATCTGGGCGAAATGCATGCCACGATAGCCAGTAACGTCGATACGATCAGCGAGATTTTTGCGCACTTCGAACAGCAGCGGGACGAGTTCGCTAAAACCAATCAATCGGACATCGAGGCTGCTCAGTCAGCCGCAGCGATTGAATCGGCCAAATAAAATAGACATAGTCAGTAGCAACAACGCCCGGCAGCTAGCTGCCGGGCGTTGTTGTTTAGAATAGTTTTGCAAGGAGCGATAAGCATATCCCCAGGGCAGACTGATAGGAATCAATTGCCTGATCAATACAACGAATGAAACACCAGATTATCAATGCTACGCTGCAAAGCTGGTAAATCGCCCAGCCGATCCAGAAGACGATCGTCGATGTGCTCGGGAGGAATGGTGAGTTTGAACCCATCCGTATCAATTACCCAGGCCTGATGAATGCACCACCCCAGCGACTTGAAGGCACTCAGAAACTCAAGGGCATGCTTGAGGTTCGAGACCCGAAATGAACCGTACTGCCAATTTACAGCTACCGCATTTGTGGATTTCTCTGCCTGTAACTGTGGGTTGCTGACCGCAAAATAGAGCATGGGTAAACTAACGGGCGTATCCATGACGAACCACTGGTATAACTAAAAAAAAGGAATTAAAAAAGCGTAGACTGGTGCGGAGAATAAAGTTACATCGATTTATTGAGTAATTGGATAGATTAAGTGTGAAAAATGATTAACCGGCCTGAAGGGCTGCCCGTATGAATGGTTTATCAACTAATCAATTCGGTAGCTTACGAACGGTATTCTATACATGTATGCATTGAGACCGTGCTACGTCAACGCTTTACCTCCCGGAAATCCAGTTGCTGGATTAAGGCTGGATTCTCCGGAGTCAGCGTAAAAAACACATCGATGCTGCTTTGTTCGCCTTCCATCACGAAGTGGCCGCGCAACTGATTCTCGGGGTCGAGCTCACCCACCCGGTGAATTTTTCCGGCTTTGGCAAACAGGGCCTGCACCTCCTTCCGGCGGGTTTCGATGGGGCGGTCAGGGAAAAAGTTTTCGGCAAAAATTACGCTCTTTTCGGCGTTTGTCCAGTCAGGCAGGAGCTTTACCAGTTCGGCCTGGCGCTGTTTCAGCATCGGCGAAACGGGTAACCGACGGGGCTTCAGACCGCCAATCGACACCAGCGTATCGAGCACCACCGTGTTGATGCCACCCAGACCGGCATACGTCAGGTTAGCGTAAGAGATCACCCCGATGCCGTAGTCGGGCAGGATGCGCCACTGGCTACCAAAGCCTGGTAACCCCCCACTATGGCCAACGTTTACGGTACCTGCGCAGTTTTTACCCCAGCCGAGTCCGTAGCCATACGCTGTTGTTGTCGGGCAAACCTTTCCGGATGCCGATTTGGCGTCTGGATATAGTCCCGAAAACTGCCACGGCTGCTGCATTTCCCGGATCGAACTTCGTTTGACTGGCCCGTTGTCCGAGTCGCTGCGGGGTGGCCAGGCTGCCTGGTGCAGCGCTACGTACTTGCTAAAATCCTCGATGGAGGTAATCAAGCCGCCCATTGCCCCGTAGGAACCATCGTGCAGCAGCGGTTCATCGAGCCAGTTGCCATCCACGTAGCGATACCCGTGCGCGAGCAGGTCGGCCGGTACGTTGCTGTACTCCCAAACGGTCTGGTTCATGCCCAGCGGCTTCAGGATAGTTTCCGTAATGTATTGCTGGTAGGGCGTACCGGATACCTTGGTAATGATGTTTCCGAGCATGGCAAATCCCAGGTTACTGTACTCGTAAGCGACGCCGGGCGTATTTGAATGGCTCAGTCCGCCCTTGATCAGGTTGATCAGATCAGCGTCTGAATCAGCCAGCTGGCGGTCGCCCCAGGGGTTGTCTTCCGGAAAACCCGCCGAGTGCGTCATCAGGTGACGAATCGTAATCAGGGGGGCATCTGTCGTGAGATACGTCATTTGCTTCACGGCCGGAATGTACTGCTGAACAGGATCATCCAGCCGAAGCTTTCCCTGGTCGCGCAGGTGCAGAATCGCCATGGCCGTCAGGCTCTTGGTCATCGACGCAATCCGGAACAGAGATTTGGGCGTCGCGGGGGTCTTTTTCGCGACGTCGGTGTAGCCGGTGCTGCCAGAATAAACCAGCTTACCGTCTACCACAATGCCGTATGCCAGTCCGGGGAAGTTACGCTTGGCTGCGTGTTCTTTGAACAGCTTATCGATAATCGGGAAAGCGACTTCCAGCTTTTTCAGCCGGTCGGGGTCCGTGAAAACGGGCGGTTGGTACGTATTGACGGCCGGTATACCGTTGGCGGCTTTGGGCTGGGCAAAGGCGCAAACCGTGATAAAACAGAGGAGAGAAACGGGTAGAAATCGGTTGATCATGACCTGGAAAATGAACTGCCAAGATAAAGGTTCTGCTGAAAGAAGCCTATCTTGGCAGCCCCGAGTGATGCTTGAAACCTGATTTTTATGGCCGATGACCTGCCGATGGGCAATCCTGAACTGTTGCTTGAGTTGTTGCGCTACCCAATGCCCTTTGGGAAATACAAAGGTCGGCTGCTCAGGGAACTGCCCATGAGTTACCTGGAATGGTTTGCGCAGAAAGGGTTTCCGCCCGGTAAACTGGGTATGCTGCTGCAAACGCTTTACGAAATCAGGCTGAATGGCTTAGACTACCTGCTTACGGAGCTGGAAAGAAGGCGATGATCCGGGCGGGCCAGCGCAAACCTTACCCAATCAGCACCTCCCGGTTGTATTTCTGGCGGTACTCGATGGGCGAGAGGCCCGTAATCTTCTTGAATGTCAGCCGGAACGCTTTGGGATCGGTGTAGCCCACGCTGTACATGACCTCGTTGACATTGTCGCGGGAGGATTCCAGACTCATTTTGGCTGCTTCGATTTTTACCCGCTGAACGTATTCGACCACCGAGTTGGAGGTTGCTTTCTTAAACCGCCGTTCGAGATTCCGGCGACCAATGGCAAACCGGGACGCCAGCTGATCGACCGTGATTTTCTCCTCAACGTTCTGTTCAATGTATTCCTGGGCTTTTCGGATCGCTTCGTCGCCGTGGTCTTTCTGGCCGTGGAAGATGATGAAGGGTGATTGGCTCTGCCGCTCAATTTCGATCTGGAACGCTTTCGACATAAACACGGCAATCTGCCGGCCGGCGTATTTTTCGATCAGATACAGGATGAGGTTCAGGTACGAAAACGCGCCCCCGCTGGAATACAGCCCCTGTTCGTCGGTAATGATTTTGTCCTCCACGAGCGTTACGTTGGGAAACAGCTGGCGGAACTGCTGCGCGGCCATCCAGTGGGTAGCGCACTGCCGACCGTCGAGCAGACCGGTTGACGCCAGCAGGAAGGCTCCCACGCACAAACTGCCAACTTCAGCGCCTTTCTGGTAGTGCTGGATAATCCACGGAATAAAATCCCGGTTTGCGTCCAGGGTCTTCTGAAGATCACCGTCGAGGGCCGGAACAATGATGAGATCGGTCTTGCGGATGTGTTGAGTAAGGGCATCGGTGAATACGGTGTATTTGCCGCCCGCAACCGGAACCTGCTCGTCGAGCCCAATCAGTTGTACATTAAAAAGAGCGGGTTTACCGATGCTTTTGAGGTATTTGTTGACTTCGGTCAGCACCTGGCGGGGGCCTTCCACACTGCCTAAAACGGCCCCTTGCGGAACCAGAATCGATATGTGTTTCATAGGGTAAATATAACCAAAAACGATGTCGGAAACCACCCCTTTATTGCCGGATTTACCCCCCTTGCTTCACCGGTTACGGGCTTACCTTTGTCACACAACAACAGCACGAATGAACGCTTGAACCGAGGCCAAACTCGCTATTTTCAAACCATCCAAACAACAATACTATGGAAACGACCCTGCTTCCCGTTGCCGAAAACCTGACTGCACCTAAAGTCAAAACGATCAGGATTGCTTACTGGTCACTAACTGGTCTGTTTGCGCTGGCTATGCTTATGGACGGAATTGCCGGAACCGTACAGGAGGAAACCGGTCAGGAGGTTATGCGGCACTTAGGCTACCCGATGTATCTGTTGATCATCTGTGGTATTGCCAAAATCCTGGGTGTTGCAGCGCTGCTACAAACCAGGTTTCAGACTATCAAAGAGTGGGCCTACGCCGGGTTTACCATCAACTTTATCGGCGCTTTTGCATCCAGGGCGTTTGTGGGTGACGAAGCAGGCCTGCTGATTCCACCCCTCGTCATGCTTGCGGTGCTGTTTCTGACCTATTTCGTCTGGAAGCGGTATTCGCAAATCAACGCGAAGTCTGCCGATTGATGGAGCATTGCCCTAGGGGCCTGAAACCGATCAGGCTCCCTATTGCCGGCACGTATCAAGAGGTAGTATGGTAGAAGTATTCAAAACCAACGTTCGTGACCCGAACCGGGCTCGTGCGCTGCTTGACCAGATTCACGGGACCTTTATCGGGTATACCGCCAGCTTCGACTTGGAAGACTGCGACAACATTCTGCGTGTGGCGTGTGCAACACGATCCATCAATGTCGCGACGTTACGCGGTTTTCTGGGACAGCTGGGCTGTGAGGCTGAGGTGCTGCCCGACGATGTTCCGCCCGCACCGCTTCCTGGGGCTGACTGGCATTTTACTCCTTCTGCGTAACCGCCTGCACCTGACGTTTACCCCGCAGCGTTGGGCGCGGGTCTTTGGATTTATTCACCTGGGATAAGCTGCTGGCAAAAGTCACGGTCAGGCTGTCGTCGTCGAAGCGGCAGGTAACCGAATCGTAGTGGGCCGTTTCGATGAAACGCCAGGTCATTTCAAACGTATTGGCATCTTTCCACGTACCACTGCAGGCCACGCGTGATTTCGTTTCGCCGGGTACGGGCGTTTTGGCCAGTTTCAGGGGCATCGTCGAGAAGGTTGTTTCGCCTTCGGTCCAGCGGTTGATGCCGCACGTCACCTGATGGTCACCCTGATCGTCGCGGAGTTTGAAGATACAGCCGTCCTTGCCGAAAGTCAGGGAGGCCGATCGGGCCTTCAACGTATTGTCGTCGAAGCTGTAGGTCTGATCGCTGATTTTAGTCGCGGTTGGCGAGGCGGATTCGACGACCGGCGGAGCCAGGGCAAGCTTGTTGAGCCGTTGTTTCAGCGCATCGGTGGCCATCCGGTCGGCAGACAGACCCGTGCCCCGAAGCGCGGGCAGGATGTGGTTCCAGACTTCATTGAGAATGGCCTGCATGTTCGAGGTTTCCGAGGTAATGGCAATCACGGCATCTTCCCCCGGCAGCACGATGCAGTACTGTCCAAAGGCACCGTCGCCCCGGTAGGCGTCGTGGCGGCACCGCCAGAACTGGTAGCCGTAACCCTGTAGCCAGTCGCTGTTCGCCCGGTCGGTACCAGGCTGTAGAATCTGCTGACCCGTAGCATCGTTGACCCAGGCTTCCGGCAGGAGCCGCTTTCCGTTCCAGACGCCTTTTTGCAGGTAGAGCTGACCGAACCTGGCAATGTCTTCCGTACGTACCCGTAGGCCCCAGCCGCCCGTGTTAATGCCCCTCGGGTCTACTTCCCAGTCGGCACCTTCGATACCCAGCGGGGCAAACAGACGCGGTTTCAGGTACGTTATCAGGGGCTGACCAGTTACCTGCTGGACAATAGCCGACAACATATACGTAGCCAGGCTATTGTACACAAAATGAGTTCCTGGTTTATGGTCGACCGGGTGAGCCAGAAAGTCGTGAGCCCAGTTGTTTGACTGTGGACGCGGCTCCTTGTCATGACCGGTGCTCATCGTCAGTAAATCCTTTACCCGCATGGCTGCGAGGTGGTCACTAACGGTTTCGGGTACGTCGGCTTTGAAGAACGAAACAACCGTATCGTTGACCGACAGTTTTTTCTCCGCAACTGCCAGCCCGACGGCCGTGGACGTAAAGCTTTTGCTGAGCGAATACAATGTATGTTTAAGCTGGGGTGCATAGGGTGCCCACCAGCCTTCGGCCACCACCTGACCGTGACGCAGCACCATCAGGCTGTGCAGGTTCAGGTTGGCCGATTCAACGGCGTTGACAAAATCGAGTAAGCCGCCCGAAGCAACGCCCTGTTTTTCCGGAGTACTGCGGGGCAGCCTGACCGACCGGGAGGGGATAGCCCAGAGGTCGCTGGAGGTGGCTATGCCGAGACCAGCGGCACCAAAACCAAGTTGCTTGAGGAAAAGTCGGCGATTGAGCTGCATCTGGATAAACGATATCGATGTTGAGTAAAGAACAGCCCAGGTTGGTTATACTGCTTTGCAGTGGTAGCGATATAAAGAAGCGGGCCGGAGTTGTTGAACTCCGGCCCGCCTGATAGTACGTAGACTGGCTGCTACGAAACGCCTTTAAACACATCCTCCTCCACGAACGGTTGGTTGCGCAGCCGCTTGCCCGTGGCTTTGAAAATGGCATTGGCTACGGCCGCCCCCGCCGGTGGCAGCGCCGGTTCGCCAAGGCCGGTCGGATCGATGGTGTTTTCGACAAAATGCACCTCCACCTGCGGAATCTCGCTCAGGCGAATCAGGCGGTAGGTATCGTAGTTTTTCTGATCGGGAACGCCTTCCTTGAAGGTCAGGTTGCCGTACATGGCGTGGCCGATGCCATCCACAATACAGCCGGTTATTTGCTGCCGGGCTCCGCTTTGGTTGATGACCACCCCGCAGTCGGCGGCCGCGTAGACCTTCTGCAGAACGGGTTTGCCCTGCTTCATCACCACCTCGCCGATTTGCGCTACGTAGGACCGGTGCGAGAAATAGACGCTGAAACCCTGCGAAACGCCTTTCTTCTTGCCCCACTCGGCTTTTTGGGCAGCCAGTTCAATCACACCCCGCATGCGGTCGATGTCGTATTTAATGGCGCCCGTCGGCTTTTGTTTGGCTTTGTTCAGGAGATCCAGACGGAACTGTACGGGGTCCTTACCCGCTGCCTGGGCTACTTCATCGAGAAACGACTGCTCGGCAAAGGCCAGGAAGTTGGTGATCGGCGCCCGCCATGCCCCCGTCGTGATGGGGGATTTGTGTTCGACACTGTCAATAAGAAGGTTTTCGACGGCTCCGGCGGGAAAATTGTCTTCGCGGGTTGAGTTGCCGGAGTTGATGCCGACCCCCCGCAGTTTGTAGCCAATGAGGTTGCCCTGGGCATCCAGTGCCGCGTCGAAGCGGTAGCGAACCGCCGGCCGGTAGCTGCCCCCGGTCATATCGTCTTCGCGCGTCCAGATCAGCTTCACCGGTGCGTTGACTAGTTTCGACACCTGAACGGCTTCGATCACGTAGTCGGCTTTGAGCCGCCGGCCAAAACCGCCACCCATGCGCGTAAGCTGCACGGTAACTTTATCGGGTGAGATCCCGAGGAGCTTGGCCGTTTCGTTGCGGGCCAGCTCGGGGGTTTGCGTAGGACCAACCAGTTCAACACCGTCCGGCCGGACATGCGCAAAGAAGTTCATCGGCTCCAGCGGGCTGTGGGGCAGGAACGGGCACTGAAACTCGGCCGACACAACCTTGGCCGCCGATTTGAAGGCCGCGTCGACATCGCCGTCTTTCCGTCGTACGGTCGCTTCTTTGCTGTCGAGCAGTTCTTTGAACAGTCGGTTATGATCGGTGGTACTTTCGAGGTTATCGGCTTTTTCCCACTCGATCTTCAGCGCGTCCTTCGCCTTTTTAACCTGCCAGGTCGATTTCCCGACAACGGCTACGTTGTTGTCGTAGGTCACGACGTTGACAATGCCGGGCATGGCTTTGGCCGCGGCCGCATCGACGGACTTGAGTTTGTAGCCAAAAGCCGGGCGCTGAATCATAGCAAACAGCATCCCCTCGCGGTAGAAATCCAGACCGAACTGGGGTTTGCCGGTGATGATTTTCGGGTTATCAACGTTTTTGATCGTCGTCCCGATCAGCTTAAACTCTTTGGGGTCTTTCAGCGTAACATCAGCCGGAACGGTCAGTTTCGACGCTTCGGTGGCGAGTTCACCGTAACTCAGCTTCCGGTTGCTGGCCGTATGCAGCACGTAGCCTTTGTCGGTGGTGCATTCGGCGACCGGTACGTTCCAGCGTTTGGCGGCTGCTTCGGTGAGCATCTGCCGGGCCGTAGCGCCGGCTTTCCGTAGCCGCTGCCACGAGTGCGGAATCGAGCCGCTGCCGCCGGCCACCTGCCGTTCAAATTTCTTGGTATCGAGCGGGGCCTGCTCAACAATAACCTTGGTCCAGTCGGCGTCCAGTTCTTCGGCGACAATAATCGGGAAGGCGGTTTTGATCCCCTGGCCGACCTCCGGGTTAGGTGACAGGATGGTGATAAGGCCCTGCGGACTGATGGACAGGTAACTGTTGAAGTCAACACCGGGTACGGCAGCCGCTCCGGCCGCATCGACCACCGCCGTAGTTGCGGCTTCCGACTCTGTCCAGTTAAAACCCAGCAGCAGGCCGCCCCCGGCCGCTGCGGCTATTTTCAGAAAATCACGTCTTGTTGCGGTCATGAGGAGAATAGTTCTTGGTTCGGTGTTTGTCGTCAGCAACTGATGAACATCAGGTAGCCGCTAACCACAAACGTCGAACTATTTAACACCTTTCGTGGAGGCTACTTTCACGGCTTCCCGGATGCGGTGGTACGTGCCGCAGCGGCAGATGTTGCCGGTCATCGTGGCGTCAATTTGTTCCGTAGTTGGTTTCGGCGTGCGCTTGAGCAGTGCGGCCGCCGTCATGATCTGCCCCGCTTGGCAATAGCCACACTGCGGAACGTCCACTTCGTTCCAAGCTTGCTGAACCGGGTGGGTACCGTCTTTCGACAGCCCTTCGATCGTTGTAACTTTACCGGTGCCAATGGCCGAAACCGGCAATACACAGGAGCGCACAGCTTCGCCGTTCAGGTGAACCGTGCAGGCGCCACATTGGGCAATGCCGCAGCCATATTTGGTGCCAACCAGCCCGAAGTTGTCGCGAAGCACCCACAGCAGCGGGGTGTCAGGGTCCACATCGGCCTGATAATCACGGCCGTTGATTTTTAACTTAAACTGGGACATAGGTATGGGGTTATCGAACAGAATATCACGTATTAAAGCCCAAGTTTACTAAAATTTACCCAGATCGTAGAACCAAAGGCTGGGAAAGTCGATCAGGTTACAAAATATGGCCTGCCCGTCGGTCAGACCCGCTTTAGCTGCAACTCTCAAATTGTTTTCGTAAGACCGCTACCTAATAAATCTATAGTTTTTAAAGACTTTATTCCGCCAGGATAGTTAAAGAGATGTACAAGTAATCATTGATACGCTTTAATAGCTCAAATTATGAAAAAGGTAGTAGTAGCCGGCGCCCTGTTGATGGCCATCGCCACGTTCAGCGCCAACGCACAGACAACGAATTCAGGTAATACAGGCACGACCGGATCGGGAACCACCGGTTCAGGGTCTACGTATGGTACGCAGGGGTCTACCCAGCAAAGCACCCAGAGCGGTACGACCGGCACGACGACTAATTCAACCTACGGCACTCAGGGGACGCAGGGAACCACCGGCACGACCGGTACGACCGGCACGACCGGCACAGGGTCTACGTATGGAACGCAGGGCTCACAGGGTACACAGGGAACTACCTATGGTACGCAGAGACAGGGTACCACCGGTACCGTGAATGGTACGACCGGCACAACCAATGGAACAACCGGTACGATGAATAATTCTGGAACGACGTATGGCAACCAGGGTACGACCGGTACGGGTACAACCGGTACGGGGTCAACATATGGTACGTCGGGTAGCAGCACAACAAGCCCGTCGAATACACAACAACGGCAAAGCCGCAGAGATCGTCGGAACAACTCCACCAACAACAGTTCCAGCGGTACCAGCACTAGCGGCAGCAGCACCAGCGGCAGCACGACGACTCCCCCCCGGAAGTAGGCGTCTGTTGACCTGTTCAAGAAGTGAAACCGCCGGACAACCAGGTGTTGTCCGGCGGTTGTTTAAAATACCAGTACAATCGCTTGGTCCAATGCCGGCGATCGCGGTTTCCATCACTAAGGGAGACTGCCCGAACAATACCCGTTTGTATAATTTGTCTATCAAACAAGCTCACCGGTTGGCCTTGCTGACCGGTTGACTTTGTGAATAGACCCTGCCATTTTACCGGGCTGTTCTCAATGGTTTGAGGTTTCCTGCTCTACTTTTCGAACGGGTTTCAGATACACCGTCAGGCGGCCACTGAGCCAGACGGGGTCGATGCCAACAACCCCCAGCACCCGGTCCCAGGTACGTTCAAAGCAATGAGCCGCATCCGGAAACGTAACGGCCAGTTCCAGAGCCCGTTCGTAAAAAGCCAGGCTCCGCTGCCGGATTACGTCCCGATGCACCGCAAACTGCGCCCCGAGCACAAACGCATATAAACCGGGGCCTTCGCTGCCAAACAGCGCCCGGTGAAACCCCCGGATATCCAGTCGGCGCTGATCGTCATTCTTACTCCATTGCCGGAATAAGCGTTCGCCCTGGTCGTCGTCGGTATCGATGATGTGGCCCAGCCAACGGAAAGAGCCGATGTCGGCGGGATTCGCGGCAAACGCCCGCAACTGGTGGTGAAAATCGTAGGCATGATCAAACGGTTTCCCCTGGCAGAAAACCGTCCACTCGGCCAGGCTGTCATAGCGGGTAACGAGGTGATGCAGGTACGTATGAGCCTCCCGGCCGACATTTGGCAACGGAATAGCACCGGGGTAGCGGTCTCGCTCGTGCTTATCGTACACCGTTATCTGCACCGTTTTTGGCACCTTGCGCAGCCAGTTCAGTGGCTCGTGGTATCGGGCGACAACTAATTCTATCGGAAAACGGGCGGCTGAAGCGTTCATGTACAAAGCAAACAGAAAAAGTAAAAGTCCGCGATGGCCAGGCGGTTTAAACGAATGGGGTAGGGTGCTCGGGCCTGTACCGTTCAAAATAACGCTTAGCTTACCTGAAACGTGTGCAGAACGCGCTGGGCCTGAAGCAGGTGCCGCTGTTCATGCACAACGACAAACCGCAGCACATCCCCCAGGCTGAGCCGAATCCAGCGGGTCAGGGAAATCGGTATCTTCAGACGGCCAATGTCCACGTGCTGGGCCTGTTGCAGCAAATCCCATAAGTGCTCCTGCTGTTGAATGCACTCAAGCCGAACGGTCTCCGGATTCAGGTTGGAGGCAGGCCGGTGTTTGGCGGCTGCTTTATACCGGGCTCCAGTTTTACCCTCAGCCGGTGGTTCCATCATCCGAACGAAGTAATCGCCCAGCCAGCTGCTGTCGAACGTCGGTGTAGCCAAACGCTGCCGCTGCTCACCGTCCCGGATGGCCAGCGCAATACGGGGTACATAGTACCGGCTGTAGGTGTTGAGGTGTTCGAGGCATTCGGCAATGCTCCATTGTGCCGGGTCGGGCCGTAGCAGCAATTCAGCGGCCGAAAGCGAGCCAAATTCGTAATCAATGGTTTGACGAACTGTGTTCACATCGTCGGCGAGTTGCCGGAGTAGTAGCTGACTTGAATATTGAGTCATACGGGTTGCTGGTTGATGGGGCAAACCTACACGATGGCGTAATCGGGAATCTTGGTCCAGGCCAAGATTTTGATGGCTGGCGGAAATCTTTCGAACAAAGCTATGGCGGAACGGCTATAGTTTTACCGATGCCAGGAGTTTGCTGAACGTAGCCGGGTCAAGGCCGAGGTACGACGCCAGGTATTTATGCGGAATCAGTTGCAGCACGTGCGGGCTGCGGGTCAGCAACCCCCGAAACTTTTCTTCAGCGCTGAAGGTCAGGATGTCGACGTACCGTTCGAGCAGGCCCGATAGAGCCCCGGCCGTAGCGAGTCGCCCCCAGCGCTCCAGCGAGGGATGCCGCTCCATAAGGTCCGAGAAATCACCGAACGACAGTCGGAGCATGCGGCTGGCGGTCAGTGTTTCGAGGTAAAAGCGCGACGGTTGCTGGAGTTGAAACGAATCGGCAATGCCTGAGAACGTGCGGGCGTACGAAAAAAGCAACGTAGCCTCTCGGGTGTTTTCTCCAATGTGATATATACGCTGTAGTCCATCCAGCACAAAATAAACGTACCGTTCAACCTCACCGGCGGCCGTTATGACCACCTTACGTTTATACGAAACCGGTTGCCAGCCGGCCGCAAAGTCGTTCCATACCGGCTCGGTCAGCGGCATCATTCGGTAAACAGCTTCCCGAAGTATATTCAATTCGGCTACATCCTGATGCATAGGCTTATAAACGCAAGGTACCTGCGAGAAAGTTGTTGTCCGTCATTCAGGTGAGTGTTTCTTTTATAGGGAAAAGTATCTGATCAAACTTTTTTGGATTGTCTGTAAAGTCAGGATGAGTGTGGTTAAAATTCGTTAAATTGAGAAAAAGTCAGAATTAAATGGCGAGTAAATGAGTTTTTACATTAGATTGCATAGAAGATGAATCAGGGACTTGGTTGCGAAATAATACGCATCCACAACGGGGTTCCTGCCGATCAGAACCGTACTCACAAAACTTGTACCGTAATGAAAACCATAGAAATGAATATCGACGCTTTGTGTCGGTATAAATTGACGCCTAATCAGTACCTGCTGTTGTTTCTGATTCATTCCCGTCAGTACGCTACCATGTATAAATTTGGCCAGGAAGGGCCGGGTTTTACCGCCGAAGAGATTGGTGAACTGGTAGATCGCGGTTTTCTGCTGAACCTAAACAAATCGGGTTATTACTACGTCGATCTGTTCGTGCTGACCGACGAGGTCCGCGCCGATCTGTTCGAGCCGGATCGCGAGAAAGCAGCCCTGGAGTTCTGGAATACGTATCCCATTCTGATCCGTGACTCCACCACCGGCCAGGGCTGTTCGCTGCTCGCTACCGATAAACAGCGGTTCCTGACCGACTATTACACGAAAGTGGGATATTCGGCGGATCAACACGCCCGCGTCATGGAAGCCCTGCACTACGCCATCGATCACGACCTGATTGATATACCCCTTCGCGACTGGTTCGACTCGGAGCAGTGGACGCTGCTGCTGGAAATAAAAGACCTACAAACTACCGCCTGACAAATGAGCCGGACTGAATCCGGCTCATCTCGTTTAAGGCTCAAAGTCAGGCAGTCAATCAAACCATCCTGACAACTAAATGATAAATAATTAGGAATGCGGGTAAAATCATTACCGTCAAAATGGCCGCCTAAAACTACGTACTTAACCCCTTCTTCGTTGAATACGTGTGCCCGGCTGCGTCGGAATGGCAAAAAACACGCTTAGATTGAAAGCCTGAACAGCTTCAATAAAGCGGCTCAAAAGTAAACTTCTGAGCCGCTTACGATTGCAAAAGCTTACCCTTTCTTTACCTCCTTCGCCCACGTATCTTTCAACGTCACGGTCCGGTTAAACACCAGTTTGCCTTCCGTTGAATCCGGATCGACGCAGAAATACCCTTTGCGCATGAACTGGAAGCGGCCACCGTGCAGTGCATTGCCCGGCTGCGCATGAGCCAGGCTCGGCTCCACGAACGCCCGCACAACCTGAAGCGAATTCGGGTTAATGAACTCTTTAAAATCGACGGGGCGGCCTTCCACTTCTTCATTCGACGGGTCCTCAACCGTAAACAACCGGTCGTACAGCCGGACCTCGGCTTCAACCGCGTGGGGCACCGATACCCAGTGAATCGTTCCTTTTACGTTGATGCCCGACGTATCGGAGCCGGACCGGCTTTCGGGGATGTATGTGCACCGCAGTTCAATGATTTCGCCGGCTTCGTCCTTCATAACCTCCTCGCATTTGATGATGTAGGCACCCTTGAGCCGAACCATGCCGCCCGGAAACAGCCGGAAGTATTTCTTCGGCGGATTTTCCATGAAGTCATCCCGCTCGATATACACCTCGCGGCTAAATGGTACGTCGCGTTCGGTCACGTACTCATCTTCGGGGTTATTTTCAATCTTCATGATCTCCGTCTGGCCTTCGGGGTAGTTTGTCAGCACAACCTTCAAGGGCTTTTCGTCGATCACGGCCATGACGCGGTCGGTAGTTTTGTTCAGCTCCTCGCGGATGCAGAACTCCAGCAAACCCACATCGATCAGGTTTTCGCGCCGGGCCACGCCAATCCGGTCGCAGAAGTCGCGAATGCTGGCCGGGGTGTAGCCGCGCCGGCGCAGGCCCGAGATGGTTGGCATCCGCGGATCGTCCCAGCCCTTCACGTGCCCTTCGTTCACGAGCTGAAGCAGCTTCCGCTTACTCATAACGGTATAGGTCAGGTTCAGGCGGGCAAACTCGATCTGCCGCGAGGGGAAGATGTCCAGTTTGTCAATAAACCACTCATAAAGCGGCCGGTGAACGACAAATTCCAGCGTACAGAGGGAGTGGGTGATGTTTTCAATTGAATCGGATTGGCCGTGCGCGAAGTCGTACATCGGGTAAATGCACCACGTATCGCCCGTCCGATGGTGATGCGCGTGCTTAATCCGGTACATGATCGGGTCGCGGAAGTGCATATTCGGCGAGGTCATGTCAATTTTGGCCCGCAGCACTTTGGCACCATCGGGAAACTCGCCGGCTTTCATCCGACGGAACAGATCGAGGTTTTCGTCAATGCTCCGGTCGCGGTATGGGCTGTTGGTTCCCGGTTCTGTCGGCGTTCCTTTCTGGGCGGCAATCTCTTCGGCGGTCGAGTCATCCACGTAAGCCAGCCCTTTCTGAATCAGCGTTTCAGCAAACGCGTAGAGCTGGTCGAAGTAGTCGGACGCATACAGCTCCTGTTCCCAGTCAAAACCCAGCCAGCGCACGTCGGCCTTGATCGACTCAACGTACTCGGTATCTTCGGTGGTTGGGTTGGTATCGTCGAAGCGAAGGTTGGTTTTGCCCCCGTATTCGTCGGCCAGCCCAAAATTCAGGCAGATGGACTTGGCATGGCCAATGTGCAGGTAGCCGTTCGGTTCGGGTGGAAACCGCGTATGGACCCGGCCCCCGTTTTTGCCGTTGGCAAGATCGTCTTCAACAATTTGTTCAATGAAGTTCAGCGAACGTTCACTTGATTCTTTGGGTGCGTCAGTCATACGGCCAGGTTGTACTTGGTAAAGCCCCGAAATTACGGCGATTGCACGGTTTTGACAAATAGGAAGCCAGAGTTCGGGTCGGAGCCGGTCTCCGGTACGTGTGAGGCCGGCCGGGTACGGTATCTGCTCACGGATGGCTATTGTATCAAAATCAGACAAAAATTTTTTGAGGAGTACATTTAATCAGATTTTGGATTTTTAACGGTGCCATAAAAACGGTCAACCGGTCAGGCTGACAGACGGTTTGTCGGCGTATGCTTAAGTAAAATTGCTCAATGCGTTGATTTTAAGTTATTTAGCCTGTTGTCCATTAAAAGTTCCGTGTTGCAACATTTTAATTGGCAAAGTGAACAAACAGGCAAGGTTATGTGGTTTGTACTTCGTGCATACCGTTTAGCCGCATCGATCGGCTATAACGTGCTATCGTATTGACGGGGTTTATCGGCAGCCCTACTTACACTATGAAATATTGTTTGTTTGTTTTGTTGTTTTGCCTTGTCTGGACATCATCAACTGTAACCTCTGCACAACCGACAGCCCCCAGCCTGACGGAACCGGCTTATCTCACTGACTGCATCCAGTACGCGCTTCAAAACCAGCCGATTGTCCGGCAAACGCTGATCGATCAGGAAATCACCGACCGGAACGTACGAAGTGCCCTCGCGGCCTGGTATCCGCAGATCGGGTTTTCCTACAACATTCAGCATTTCCTGCGGCTACCCGTAACGCTTATTCCCGACCAGGCAACGGGCGAACGGCGACCGGTGCAGCTGGGGGCGAAAAACACATCGGCGTTTTCCTTTTCAATGACGCAGAATATTTTCAACCGGGATCTGCTGCTGGCCAACCGAACCGCCGACGCCTACCGGGCGCAGGCCAACCAGACAACGGTGAGCAACAAGATCGACGTAGTCGTTAATGTAAGCAGGGCTTTCTACGACCTGGTGCTGACCCAGCGACAGGTCGAGATTCTGGATCAGGACATCAATCGGCTGCAACGAAGCCTGCAGGATGCCAACAACCAGTACCAGAGCGGCATTGTTGACAAAACCGACGTCCAGCGGGCAACGATCGCGCTGAACAACACCCGGGCCCAGCTGAAACAGTACCGCGATCTTGTCGGGGCCAAATATCAGATTCTGAAACAGTTAATGGGGTATCCGCCCAACAACCCGTTGGCCGTAACGTACGATACCCTTCAGGTCGCCAGCGAAGTGGCACTGGACACCAGCCAGCTCGTAAATCCGCAGAACCGGATCGAGTACCAGTTATTACGTACGCAGGGGCAGTTGCTCGACGCCAACGTCCGGTATAACAAACAGGCGTACCTGCCGACGGTTGCGGCCAACGCGAACTATAATTTTCTGTACCAGAACAACGTATTTCCTCAGCTCTACTCGCAAAGTTTTCCTAATTCACTGATCGCCCTGACGCTGGGGGTGCCTATCTTTCAGGGAGGGCGACGCGTGCAGCAGATAAAGATTGCCGAATTGCAAGTCAGGCGCTTACAGTGGGACCTGGCGGCTCTCACCAGTGCTGTGGATGCCGAGTACGCTCAGGCGCTGGCCAATTATAAAGGGAATCTGGCCAACTACAACGCGCTACGTGAAAACCTGGTTCTGGCACAGGATGTCTACCGCATCATCAGCCTGCAGTATCGGTCAGGTATCAAAGCGTACCTGGATGTGATCGTTGCCGAAGCTGACCTGCGAACGGCGCGACTGGCGCTTTACAACGCCCTGTTTCAGGTGCTGTCGAGCAAACTGGATGTACAGCGGTCACTGGGTACCATACAGTTCTGAGCGGAGGAATCCGAGTAGCATACGACATCGACTAGATCAATTATATGAGTGCATATTATAAGCAAGCGTTTTATAAGCAAGCGTTAATCCTCCTCGGCGCACTGTTCGTGTTGGGTTGTGGTGGCAATACATCGGAACAGCAGCGGCAGGGGCCGCCCCCGCCAACGCCCGTTACGGCCGTAAAAGCGACCAGAAGCAGCGCGACCTACTACGATACCTATCCGGCGTCGGTGACGGCCGTGACCGAAGTTGAACTGCGGCCGCAGGTGTCGGGCTACATCACGGGGGTTTTCTTTCAGGAAGGCAGGCGGGTCCGGAAGGGACAAAAACTGTACACCATTGATCAGCAGCAGTATCGCGCCAGCTATGATCAGGCCATTGCGAATCTGAATGCCGCCAAAGCGAACCTGGTTCGGGCGCAGAAAGACGCGGAGCGCTACAATACGCTGGCCCAGCAGGATGCTGTAGCCCGGCAGTTGGTCGACAACGCCCAGGCTACGCTGGCATCGGCGGAACAGCAGGTGGCCGCGGCCCAGGCGAACGTACGGCAGGTGCAGACGAGCCTGGAGTACGCAACGATCTACGCGCCCTTCGAAGGAACCATCGGTATCTCACAGGTGCGGCTCGGCGCGGCCGTAACGCCGGGACAAACGCTGTTGAATACAATTTCGGCGGACAACCCGATCGCGGTGGACATTGCGATCGACGAAACCGAGATTCAGCGGTTCGCCCAGTTGCAGCGCCAGCAGCCGTCGGCCCGCGATTCACTGTTCGTGCTGATGCTGCCGAGCGGCACTCGGTACGGGTACACGGGTCGGATTCTGACCATCGACCGGGCCGTTGATCCGCAAACGGGGACCATCCGGATCCGGCTGGGCTTCCCAAATCCCGATGGGCAATTGAAGGCAGGTCTGAACGGGAATGTGTTGGTGAAAAATAGCACCGACGCGCCCCAGTTGCTGATTCCGTATCAGGCCGTTACGGAGCAGATGAGCGAATACTTTGTATACGTAGTGGGCGACAGTAGTAAAGTAACCCAGAAGAAAGTAACGCTGGGCGCCCGCATCAACGATAAGGTGATTGTAAAAAACGGACTGAACGAAGGTGAGGTGGTTGTTACGGAGGGAACGCAGAAGGTCCGCGAAGGGTCAGTGGTCCAGGTAAATCCGCCGGGTCAGGCCGGTGCGCAGCAACAGCCGGCCGGCAAACAAACGGCGTCAGTAAAATAAACAAAGGAGAAGAGGGAGGAGGGGGATGAAAGGGAGGAGAGGGTTAGCCCATTCGGCCCTTTCATCCGCTTCACCTTCCTTCTTTCCTCTCTATTTTTAAACCTATGTTCGCAGAAATATTCATCAAACGGCCGGTAACCGCGATTGTGGTTTCGATAGTGATTGTAGCGCTTGGAATACTGGCCATTCTGGGACTTCCGGTTAGTCAGTACCCCGACATTACGCCCCCCGTGGTGCAGGTAACGGGTACGTATACGGGCGCCGATGCGCAAACGGTGGAGCAGACGGTGGCCACACCCATTGAAACGCAGGTGAATGGTACGCCCGGAATGAGCTACGTGCAGACCAACGCGACCAACGACGGGCGGATGAGCATGAACGTTACGTTCGATGTTGGAACGGACGTGAACATTGCCGCGCTGGACGTACAGAACCGCGTGGGGATTGCCGAGCCGCAGTTGCCCGAAGAAGTGAACCGGCTGGGCGTAACCGTGCGGAAACGGAACCCGTCGCTCTTCATGCTGGTGGCCATCTATTCGCCGAAGGGCACCCACAACGTATCGTTTCTGGACAACTACGCCAACATCTACATCCGCGATGCGTTGTTGCGGGTCGATGGCGTAGGGGATATTTTCAGCCGGGCCGATGATTTCAGTATGCGGATCTGGCTGAAACCCGACCGGCTGGCGCAGCTCGGCATGACCTCCGATGAGGTGATCGCGGCTTTGCAGGAGCAGAACCTGCAGGTAGCGGGCGGATCGGTGGGTGGCCCTCCGCAGCCGTCGTCGCAGGCGTTTGAATACACCGTTTTTACCAACAGCCGACTCAGCAAGGAAAGTGAATTCAACGACATCATCGTCCGCAGTGACCCTTCAAAAGGGGCGTTGGTATACCTCAAAGACGTAGCGCGGGTCCAACTGGGTAAGTTCTCGTACGCGAGTAACTCGTTCGTGGATGGGAACCGGGCGGCCTACCTGCTTGTGTACCAGCTGCCGGGTAGTAACGCGCTGGAAACGGCTAAGGGGGTGTACGCAGCGATGGATGAACTCAAGAAAACGTTCCCGAAGGATGTCGAATACGTCGTGCCATTCGAGTCCGTATCGGTTATTCAGGTGTCCATCGGCGAAGTGATCGAAACCCTGCTGGAAGCCATTGGTCTGGTAATTCTGGTGGTGTTCCTGTTCCTGCAAAGCTGGCGGGCAACGCTCATTACGCTGCTGGCCATTCCGGTATCCATCATCGGTACGTTCGCCCTGTTTATTCCGCTCGGATTCACCATCAATACGTTGACGCTCTTTGGATTCGTACTGGCCATCGGTATTGTGGTGGACGATGCCATTGTGGTTGTGGAGGCTGTACAAACCAACATCGATGAAGGGATGTCGCCGAGGGACGCAACCGTTGAAGCCATGCGCGAAATATCGGCGCCGGTTATCGCCATTGCCTTGATTCTGGCGGCCGTGTTCGTTCCGGTTGGTTTCATTCCCGGTATTGTCGGGCGGTTGTATCAGCAGTTTGCCATCACCATCGCCATGTCGGTATTGATCTCGGCCTTTGTGGCCCTGTCGCTGACACCGGCCTTGTGTACACTGCTGCTGCGGCCCCAGCACATTGATGAGAATGCCAAAGGGCTTAACCGCTTCTTTTACAAGTTTAACCAGTGGTTCGGGCGGGTTACCGAGTCGTATTCTAACAGTGTTAGACGACTGATCAAAGCCACTCCGCTGGTGCTGGTTGGGCTGGTGGTGGTGTACATCGGCACAGCGCTCCTGTTCCAGGCCAAACCCACCGGCTTTATCCCGACGGAAGACGAGGGTCGTTTGATTGTGACCTACGAAATTCCGGAAGCCGCATCGACCTCGCGCAGTCTGGTGGTGCTGAACCGGATGATGGATATTCTCAAACAGCAGCCCTACGTAAACCACTTCTCGGCGCTGGGGGGCCTGAACGCCATTACGTTCGCATCGAAGTCGAACAGCGGTACGATTTTTATTCAGCTGAAACCCTGGGAGGAGCGGACCGCATCGGGTATGCAGGCCGACTCGCTGGTCGGCAAACTGCAACGGGCCTTGTCGGGACTCTACGATGCCCGGGTGCAGGTGATTCAGCCGCCGGCCATTCCGGGGCTGGGTCAAAGCTCCGGCTTTACGTTTCAGATTCAGCAGCGGCAGACCAACGACGACGTAAAAGCGTTCGATGGTGTGGTGCAGAACTTCCTGGCTGAGGCCAACAAACGGCCTGAAATTGGACGCGCTTTCTCGTACTTTACAGCCAAAAGTCCGGCGTATCGCGTTGAAGTGGATCGCGACAAAGCGAAAAAGCTGGGCGTGTCGGTCAGCAACGTGTACCGGACCCTGCAGACGTATCTGGGTAGCCAGTACGTCAACGACTTCATCATCTACGGGCGAAAGTTCCGCGTGGTGGCGCAGGCCGATACGGCCTACCGAACCGATGTGGAAGACCTGAAGGATTTCTACGTCAGGAACCAGGCCGGGCAGATGATTCCGCTCAGTACCATCATGACCACGTCCGTTATCGAGAACGCGCCGTTGATTTCTCACTTCAACCTGTTCCGGTCGGTCGAACTGAACGGCGGGGCGCGGGAAGGGTACAGCAGCGGTCAGGCTATTCAGGCGCTGCGGGAGGTAGCCGAAAAGACTTTACCCGCCGGGTATTCGTATGATTTTTCGGGGCTGAGCCGCGAGGAGATTGGTGCCGGAAACAGTTCGGTCTACATCTTCGCCCTGTCCATTGGCTTCGTCTTTCTATTCCTGGCGGCTCTTTACGAAAGCTGGTCTGTGCCGTTCTCGGTGCTGCTGTCGGTGCCCATTGGTGCCCTGGGGGCCATTCTGGCTCTAATCCTGTTTCCGTACCTGAGCAATAACATTTACGCGCAGATCGGTCTGATTACTCTTATCGGCCTGGCCGCCAAGAACGCCATTCTGATCGTGGAATTTGCGAAAGAACGCGTCGACCGGGGCGAAGACCTGCTGCAATCAACCCTCGAAGCCGTACGGCTTCGACTGCGGCCCATTCTGATGACGTCGCTGGCTTTTATCCTCGGCGTTTTGCCGCTGGCTATTGCGAGTGGCGCCGGAGCGGTGGCCCGGGTCACCATTGGCCGGACCGTATTGGGCGGAATGCTGGCAGCTACGTCACTGGCGATCTTCGTAGTGCCGGTGCTCTACGTGGGGATCACCCGCCTGGCATACGGCAAAAAAGGGCTGGAAGAACTGCGGAAAAAAGCGCAGCAGCCGGAAGAAAAGCACCAGGAGCAGCCTCAGATGGTTGATAAATAATGACCTGGTCTAAAAAGCCAGGCGTTCAGCGGCCGGATCGGGGTTACCTGTTCCGGCCGTATTGTTTAGGGGAGGGTCTGAAAGCCAGCTGCATTGGCGTGGGCGGCCCGCGACGCCATAATGTCGCCCATGTTGTCCTGTGCCCAGACCGCCAGCCCCAATACCTGATCGAGCAGACTGACGCCCAGAGCCGTAAGCTCGTATTCGACACGCGGTGGCACTTCGGCATAGATTCGCCGGGACACAAAACCATCGCGTTCCAGCCCACGCAGCGTCACCGTCAGCATGCGCTGCGAAATACCGTCAATGCGGTGCAGCAGTTCATTAAAGCGCAGCTTACCGGAATGACCCAGGTGCAGGACAGACAAGATTGACCATTTGTCGCCAATCCGATCCAGTACGTCCCGAACCGGACAGCTGGGTACCTGAAGAGGGGCCGGGGTGAAAATTTTTTCGAGCCGCTGCGAAATTTTTTCCGATTGATTGTCAACAATAGTTCCTTCCATGTGCCTTAGTGAGTTCGACATGCCTTCTTGTGGAAGCAATAGTTACGCTTTAGTATTGAGTTCTTAAAAGTAACTAATGCTTCAACTAAACACAAAAAACATGATTGCGATCACAGGCGGTAATGGGCATCTGGGCCGGGCAACGGCGCTGGAACTACTGAAACGAATTGATCCTGACCAATTAATTGTTAGTGTTCGGGAGCCGGAGAAGGCCACTGAGCTTGCCGAAAAAGGGGTGTCGGTACGCCACGGCGATTTCAACGATCTCAGCAGTTTGGTCCGGGCGTTTCAGGGGGCCGAAACGGTGTTGATTATTTCGAGCGACGCCCCGAATGAGGTACGTACCCGACAACATCGCACGGCCGTTGATGCTGCCCGACAGGCAGGAGCCAGACATATTGTTTATACGAGTATTCTGGACCCCAACCCCGCATCGCCGTTTACGTTTGCGGCTATTCATGCGGATACCGAGCAGTATATCATCGACTCAGGGTTGACGTATACGTTTTTCCGCAACGGCTGGTATCTGGAAACGTTGCCCTTGCTGGTCGGCAATCCAGCCGAAAATAAAGCGATTTACTTTCCGGCCGGGCAGGGTCGGCTGGTGTTCGCGGGCCGCGATGATATCGCCGAAGCGCTGGCCATCGTCTTAACTACAGCCGGTCACCACAATCAGGCGTATGACATTAACAGTGGCGAATCGCACAGCTTTAGCGACATCGCAGTCTTAGTAAGTCAGCAGCTTGGCGAACCGATCACGTACGTTGATATCCCGGCGGCTTCGCTGGAGGAAGGGCTGCAGAAAGCTGGTCTGCCCGAGTTTGTAATAGCAGCGATGGTTGGTATGTCGGAGGCCCTGAAACAGCATCGGCTGGAAAAAGCCAGTGATACGCTGGCGACCTTGCTGGGCAGGCCGCCAAAGGGGGTAGCGCAGTACCTATCTGAATTAATGGGCGCAAGCCAGGTACAGGCATGATCTAAATTCACCCCCACAGTCGTGGAAACAATCAGGCTGTGGGGGGATAATTTGTCTGAATGGCTGGGTCGAGCAGCGAACGTAACCGGCTAATGAGCTCCGGCACAGCTACGTATATATCATCGCTGATGCCGAATCGGCCATCGCCGGTGGATTTCCCGTGGCTGTATGCCGAATACTGAAGGTTCATGACCTGCGCCAGGTACAAAAAGTATTCCGGGGTATAATCCGGAGAAAACAGTTCAAAAAGATGCGTTCCCGGCTCGCACCAGATTATGTTGGTGAACGACGCGCCATGGGGCCCGAGAATAAACGAGGCACTTTTGTAGAGCTGCACCTGTTCGGCAATGGATCGGGGCTTGTCGTCGATAATCTCAAACCCTAAAGGTTTCAGCGCGTCGACGAGTTCGGCTTCGTTCCGAATCCGACGACGACCGGCACGGCTAATGTATAAGCGTCGGGGTTCGGTCGGAACAAACTCGACCCGCGCTTCGACCTGTTTTTTCAGAGCCTGAATATCCGCCACATTCGGGTAGATCCAACTATTGCTGTTGCCGAGTACACAGGCCGAAAAGGTTACGTTGCAGAGTCGGCTGTCTACCACCTGTTCCTCCCGCAGACCCATCAGGTTCATGAAGTCCCGTTCGTATGAGGTGCCCAGCAACGGATAGGCAAGGATGGCTTCCGAAAAGACGGAGGCCGGCAGGGCTTCCCGAATCCGGCAGATCTTGGCCGCCACGAGCAGCATAAAATCATAGTACCCACCAAACCAGACATCGTCGAACACCTGACTCCAGGGGGCAAGCAGCGTGTCAGTCACGATTGCCCGCCTGATGCGCGGACGCAGGTACATCTTCGCCAGATCGCGGTGCCGGTAGTCGGTTTTCAGCACCCTATGATTCAGGAGCAGGCCACCGGTAACTAACTGGCGGGTTTTTCCGGCCGCGGCCGGAACACACCAGACGTACGTAGGCGGAAACTGGATTCTTTTTTCGGTAAAGATCAACTTCCCGGATTCAGATGCGTTAACGATTGCCGGTAGCCGAAGTGTACTACCGGCCTCGGTGGTAACTTCATAACGTTGCAGATACAGCTCGGTTTGCTCTTTCGTTAAAAAGTCAAAACCCAGCCGTTTTAGCAGATGTTTCCCTATCTGAAACAGCCATTCCTTCATTGTTACGGTCAAAAAGGCTGGCCCATTTCTGGTAAGCGATGTGTATACTTTGTAGAGATTGGTCATGTAAATGGTGTGGAATCCATAAGAACGTATAAAATAGTTTGTATGAGGTAACTAGTTATTTAATAATGGTCGAATGGGACTTGCCTAAAAACGCTACGTTGAGGGTAGTATACAATCTTAGCCGTAGAAGAAAAAGGAAATTGATTGAGTAAGCAACATTTTACGTCAGTCGGTAAGCCGGGGGGAAAGTCGGCCCGTTTCGGACCCGCAGCACGCGCAACGTACCGGTTCAATTTTTCATTTTCCTGCCTCGCTTTCTGGCCTTCGTTATTACGATTTTAGCAGGGAAACTATTTTGTAAATTGCTGAAATACAGTTGATTGATTGGAGGTGCCGCCGAACTATAGCTTCCGTTTACCTGTTATAACTATACCTTACTCAACTGTTCGTTCATGCCTGAATTCAATCCCAAGATGCTTTTATATACCGCCGATGCGCTCAATGAGCGTGGCGAAGCGATCATGAGCCAGTATCCGGATGCTGAAACCCTGCAGGTTACGCAGCATAACCGACTGCCTGAACTGGGCATGAATCATTTTAAGGTGAAGTCCGACGTATTAGTGCTTGGTAAACTCAAGACGAAGGAGATCAAGTGGAGCGGCCGTAGTTCCGATTACATCGCCCCGAGTCTGGCGAATGGCTGCTTCGGCGGTTGCGCGTACTGCTACGTCGACCGGCATAAGAAAGTAAATCCAATTACGCTCTTTACCAACGTCGACGAGATTCTGGGGGCGGTCGATAAACACGTGTACACGCTGCCCTGGCCAAAGGTGCCAAACCAGACCGACCCCGTTTACCATACCTACGACATTGGCTGCAACTCTGACATCTCGATTGACTACAGCCTGTCGGATGGAATTCAGCAGGTCTTTGAGTTTTACCGCGACCATCCGCGGGCGAAAGCGACCTTTGCTACCAAGTTTGTCAACCCCGACATGCTGACGTTTGACCCAAAAGGCAAGGTGCGTATCCGGTTTAGTCTGATGCCGTCGCACGTCAGCAGGCTGGTCGATGTGCGGACCGATTCAATTGAGAAACGGATTGCTGCCATCAACGACTTCTACGACGCTGGCTACGAGGTCCACGTAAACTTCTCACCTGTCATAGTCTATGGCAGCAACCCCGGCGACCGTCGGCAGTGGCGCGACGATTACCGCGAGCTGTTCCGGCAACTGGATGCAGTCGTCCGGCCCGAGGTGAAAGCGCAGTTGAAGGCTGAGGTAATTTTCCTGACCCATAACCAATGGCAGCACCAGGCGAATCTGGCCATCAATCCGAAGGCGGAAGAACTGCTGTGGGTGCCCGAACTGCAGGAAAACAAACGGAGTCAGTACGGCGGCTGGAACATCCGCTACGACCACCAGCTGAAGGCGAAAATGATCGATGTGTTCGAGCAGATGATCCGGGAGGAAATACCCTGGTGTGAAATTCGGTATATCTTTTAGCCTGGGGCGAAGGGTATGGGGCATAGGGGACACGCCCTTCGCCCCAGGCCGCACGCTAATCCACACTATTCGCGTTCTGTTTGCCTTTGCCGGGCTTATTGTCGTTGTCCTGATTGCCCTCGCTCCGGTGGCGTTTGTTGCCGTGCTTGGTGCCTTCTTCCTTTTGGTTTTTGGTGCTGTTACCGCCCGCACTCTGCGGAGAGTAATACCTGATGAATTGGTTCATAGCGTCAGTTAGTTAACCTTGATCCTTGTTTGCGCGGCCGGGATTGTTCGGTTCCGAATGCCCGCCGTTATTATTGCCACTCCGGTTGCCACCGTGATTCCCCTGGCTTGGGCTGTTATGTCCGCCACCGTTCGATTTCTGCTGCCCCCGTCCCGCGGTTTTATCGCTGGAGCCGGTTTCTGTGGGCGAATAATACCTGATCAGTTTCATACGCGTCGCAGGATTTATCGAGTTGAATTCATTTTAAACTACAGGATAAATAGACTGTTTTGGCGACCGTTTGTTTTTGAGCCAGCGGACCGGCATAAAAAAAGGCCACTACGTTGGGTAGTGGCCTTGCTATACCGTTGTTAAAACTTAGTTGCTATGGCCGCCTTTGTTGCCTCCGGTTGCCTTGCCTGCGCTACTGTTGCTGCTTTTCGAGTGTTTCGCGCTTTTGTGCGCCGTCGAACTGCGGCCCGTGCCGGTGGAACCATGACTGGTACCATTGTCCTGGTTACCCGTAATGCGCTGATCTTTGTACTCTTCCTCTACCTTTTCCAGGGCGTCTTTATGTTTCGTTGCCATAACGTTGCGAATTAGTAATGGCAAATTAACGGCTCAGCGGGCATTTTGTTTGACGTATTCGTCCATCGAAAAGCGTCCGGACCCGATCACCAGAAAGACCAGCAACAGAATCAGCACGATAACCGACAGCCAGAGTTCAGAATTCAGGGGCGAAAACCCCTGCGATATATTGACGAAGAAAACCGCCCCAACCAGGATGGGTAGTTGCAGCAGGGCCATCAGCCGGGTCAGGCAGCCCATGGCAATCAGGAAGCCGCCCATCAGGTGAGCAAAGGCAACGTAGTGGACCAGAACCACCGGCAGCAAACCAAAACGCAGGCCACCTACCAACTGAGACAGGTACGTTGTGTCGCTGATAAAGCTTACTCCCTTCAGAAACAAAAGCATACCCAGCATGATACGTACGGCGTCGGTCCAGGCGGGGTGATGCGTATCGCCCCAGTGTTCAATGCGGTGCAATAGATTCATAACCGTAAGGGGTTTAGTGAAAACTAACCTAATGTACGGAGATGAAAATCAATAATCAAGTTGATTGTCAATTAGTTATTGTGGGCAATTTGCCGGTCGTTACGGCGCTTACCGGTCCTCAGCGGCCCATTGCAGATCCACAACCACCGCCTTATGATCGGAGCCGGGCTGTTCGATGGGCTGAAACCGAACGGTTCGGAACCCCTCGTTCACAAAGGCCTGATCAATCGGGATCATGGCCGGCGGGAGGAAGCGCGGCCACGTAGGACCGATGCCAAAACCCTTGCGGCAGGCCGCCATGTCCGGGTTGTCGAAGATACGTTTGTAGACCGGCGAGAACACACTGATGTTAAAGTCGCCGATCAGCAGCGTAGGCCGGCGTTCCCGGCGGATCTGGTCGGCCACAAAGGCGAGTTGCTGATTTCGCTCACGAAACCAGGAAGGCAGCACCGGGGTGCGGGGATGTACGGTAATCAAGGCCATGTCCCGGCCCCGAACGGTCGTATGCAAGTGAATGACCTGCTGCGTTTGTACGGACTGCTTATCCACCGAAAAGGGCGTCCGGCTGCCCACCAGTATATGGCACGGCCCCTTCGACCAGATTTCGTACTGAAACGGATACGTATCGCGCAGCGGAGCCAGTGCCCGGATGGTGGGGGGCGTCATTTCCTGTAGAACAAACAGATCGGGCTGGTTCTCGCGGATCAGTCTGATGGTGCGCTGCATGTCGGTATTTGTGTACAGAACATTGGCGTGCAGTACCCGAAGATCGCGGCTGGATTCGACGACTGCCGGAGGGTCGGCCAGTAGCCAGGGATTCACCAGAAAACCGTTCAGGATGAGACAGCCCACCGAAATTCGGACCAGCCAGCTGCCCGAAAAAAGCCAGTAAGTGGCCAGGAGCGCTGCCACTACGCAGTACTGAACGGCAAAGTGGCTGAATAATTCGAAGATGAACAGATACTCGCCCAGGCGCCCCATCAACGAAGCCGCTACCAACGCCCAGGTTGCCCAGCGTAGCCACCGGTTGACGTCAAACCGGCGGTCTTTCTTCTCAGAATGACGCGGGGCAGCCGATGTAAGCACGGAATTGCCTTTCACAAACTTCTTTTTCAGGTTGTCTTACAAAAGTAAGCGAGGCCGGTATGAAATGGTTGGCTGCCGGTACAGTTTCTTTGTAACGGGCCTGGTTAAAACACAGGACACCGCGTACTGCCCCGGTGTTTTGCTTTTTTCATTCGGGGCATCCGGCGTCGCTCCACCTGAGCCGGACTCTTCCGCGCGGCCGGGGCAACCGCCGTTGGAGCAGGCGCCAGCGGCTGTGCGGCACCGGTCGTTTCGGAAACTACGGGCGTTGGTGGGTCGGGCGGAATGGGCAGCACCACGGCTTCCGGATACTCGTAGGTATCGAAACCGTAGTCGTACAGATAAATGTTGATATACCCGTCGAGGCTGTATTTTGTGCTTATGGTTTTGGCCGATACACCCTGGCCGGCCTGCACAAGGTCCGGTTTCATGGCCAGCGAATCCTTATAAAATCGGCTGTACAGCACGTATTTATTGTACATAAACGCCCGGTTGCCCGAATCCAGTTTCAGCGCTACGTCGAAGTAGAGCCTTGACTCCGCCGGGCGCTTGGCACTGGCGTACATGACGGCCATATTGTTGATCGCGGTTTTGCTCAGATAAGCCTGGTAGGCCTTAACCGCGTTGTCGTACTGCCGGGTGTTTTTAAACAGATTGCCGAGGTTGTTCTGGTAGTATTTGCTCGTCGTATCGGTGGCCTGCGCTTTCTGAAAATCAGCCTGAGCCCGCGAATAGTGCTGTTTGGCCTGGTGGTCATCGCCCCGCTGTTCCTGCCGGAGGGCCTGATACATGCGGACAATCCCGCGGTTGTTGTACAGAAAGGCCGTGCGGTGCCCCCGATTGATCAAACTGTCGTAGATGGCCGCAGCCGCATCGATGCGGTCCAGCTCCAGCAGTGCGACTCCCGCCCCGTTCAACGCATTCATGTCGCGGGGATTTTGCTTTAACGCCTGTCGGAAGTTGTCGTATGCCTGATCCATCTGGTTCAGTTTCAGGTACAGGCTTCCCCGGTTGGTGAGCAGTTGAGCGTTGCTGCGATCATTGGGCAAGGCCTGCTCAACGTGGTGCAGAGCCGCGTAAAAGCGGTCCTGCCGGCGAAACAGATCACTCAGGGCCAGTTGCGTGGCCGGATTATTCGGGTTCAGGGTGTTAGCCGTTTTCAGGGAGGTTTCGGCCCGGCGTACCTGTTTGGCTTCGAGGTAACTTAGTCCGGCGAAGAGAAACGCATCGCTGTGGGCCGGATTTGAGGCCAGCAGGGCCGGTTCGCCCAGGGTAAAGTGACGGGCGGCTTCGGTATATTGTTTTTGCCGATACGTAATGACGCCCAGTCCCAGACGAGCGTAGCGGTCGAGGGAATCGAGCCGGAGGGCGGCATCATAGGCAAGTTTAGCCGATCGATATTGGCGTTGTGCGAGCAGGGCGTGCCCCAGGGCTGTCTGCGCCTGTGCCCACTGCGGCTGGAGCCGGGCCGCCTGACGAAAGGCAATCGTAGCCTGCGCAAAATTCCGGTTACGATACGCCACATTGCCGGCCTGAAGCTGTTCGACGGCTTTCGGATTCGTTGGTTCGGCAGCGGCTGCCTGGCCCGATACCCGACGAACGCCACTCGATGCCTGAGGGGAGGGGATATCTCCATTCAGACGGGTCGTAAGTCCATGGGCCGGGTTCGGTTGGGGCTGAGCCCTCGCGATAACCGGTACGCTACTCCACAAAAACAGCCAAACCAACTGCCAATACCTCATCCAGATTCTGTTATTGTTCACCAACTCAGGTAGCCTGAAACGCTTGAGACGCTTAAATTAGTATTCACTCTACAGGCTACATAAAGTATAACTGCTTTTGGCCAAAATTAGCGTGTCGGCGCGACTATGACAAAACCTGAATTTTGTTACCTTTGGCATAGAATGGCAACAAAATCCGAAATGAAAGCCGTACTGACGGCGCAAACCCTTGATTTCCTGCGCGAATTAGCGCAAAACAACAATCGCGACTGGTTTCAGACAAATCGCAAACGCTACGTAGCGGCCAAAGCTGAATTCGAAGCGTGGGTTGGCCGCGTGCTGGCGGGGGTTTGTTCGTTTGAGCCGCTGCCTACTACCGACGTTAAAGACTGCATCTTTCGTATTAACCGCGATATCCGCTTTTCTAAAGATAAATCACCCTATAAGCTGAATTTTTCTGCGGCCATCGGGCCCGGCGGTCGTCATTCGGGACGTATCGATTATTACATTCATCTGCAGCCGGGTAACGAGTCATTTCTGGGCGCGGGCATGTGGCAGCCAACCCCCGAGCACCTGAGTAAATTCCGGCAGGAAGTTGATTATAACGTCGATGAGCTAAAGGAAATCATTGAGGCTGATGCCTTCCGGGCTTACTTTCCCGAAGTTTGGGGCGAAACCATGAAAACGGCACCTAAAGGTTATTCTGCCGATCATCCTGAAATCGGACTGTTACGTCGGAAACAACTGTTTTTCATGCACCGCTTCACCGATAAAGAGGTCCTGAAGCCTGCGTTTGCCGACGACGTTGTGCGGGGGTGTCAACTCCTGAAACCCTACTGTGATTTTCTGAACTACCTGTTTTTTGATGAAGTAAACGACGCCGTGTTGACGTAATACGGCATACCTTTTATCCAGCATGAAACGACTATTTTTGGGCTTGATCTGTGCCCTGTTGACGACCCTGGCCAGCGCGCAATCCAATCCCGTACAATTCGGGTACACCTACAAAGTAGATACCGGGATCCAGGGAAAGCAGGTGTACATCACTGGGCAGCGACCTTTTAACGAGAAAGGCGAACTTATTGGGGCCGGTGATCTTGGCGCTCAGATCAGACAGGTCTATGAAAATGTTAAAACAGCCCTGGGGAAAGTGGGGCTTACCTTACGGGATGTCAAGCAGGTTACGTATCATCTGAAAGGTGAACCGGGGCAGGTAAGCGCGCTGGCTAATCAGCAGATCCTACAATCCAATACGATCTATTTCCCGGACGGTGCTCCGAAACTTTCCGAGTTAAAAAACATTCCGAAAATTATCCGCGACGACGTATTGATTGAAGTCGAAGTGATTGCTTCAAAATAAAAAAGCCCCTCAGCAGCACTGAGGGGCTTTTTTATTTTGAATGAAGAGGTTAGACGGTTGCCAGCATCGAAACGGCTTTGGCTTCAAGCATGGTTTCGCCCATCAGGTAGCAATCGGCAGCCCGGGCGGCTTCCCGGCCTTCCGAAATAGCCCATACTACCAGCGATTGTCCCCGGCGCATGTCGCCCGCAGCAAATACTTTCGGATTCGTGGTTGTCTGATAATGCGTTGTCTTGACGTTGCCCCGATCGTCGAACTCTAATCCAAGGTCATCGAGTAGACCGTTGTGCTCTGGATGCAGGAAGCCGGCTGCCAGAAGCGCCAGTTCACATGGGATATCCCGCTCCGAACCGGGCAACTCTACCATCTGCATTTTGCCGCCTTCGTTCTGCCAGGTCAGATCCGCGATCCGCAGTGCTTTAAGATTGCCGTTTTCGTCGCCGATAAACGCTTTTGTGTTTATTGACCAGTAGCGTTCGCAGCCTTCCTCATGCGAGGTTGACGTCCGCAGCATCATCGGCCAGTTGGGCCAGGGGGTATTGGTTGCCCGCTCTTTCGGGGGCATGGGCATCAGCTCAATCTGGGTGACGCTGGTGGCCCCGTGGCGATTGGATGTACCCACGCAGTCGGAGCCGGTATCGCCCCCGCCGATGACGACAACGTTTTTGCCGGTGGCCCAGATATCGCCGTCGTTGTAGGCCACACCCCGGTGGTCTACCTCAACCGGTCGGTTCGATACGCGCTTATTTTGCTGACTGAGGAACTCCATCGCCGGATAAACTCCTTTCAGTTCGCGGCCGGGAATGGGCAGATCGCGCGGAACCGTTGATCCACCCGACAGCATCACCAGATCAAACTGTTCTGTCAACTCTTTGGCTTTCAGGTCAACGCCCACGTTTACGCCGGTTTTGAACACCACCCCTTCGGCTTCCATAACAGCCAGCCGGCGATCGATGGTCCATTTCTCCAGCTTAAAATCCGGAATACCGTACCGTAGCAGGCCGCCGATCTGATCGGCGCGTTCAAACACAGTTACCGTATGTCCGGCTTTGTTCAACTGCGCAGCCGCGGCCAGGCCGGCAGGCCCTGAACCAACAACGGCTACCCGTTTGCCCGTACGTTTCGTCGGCGGAGTCGGCTTGATATAACCGCGTTCAAACGCGACTTCAGCGATTGATTTTTCGATAAACTCAATTGCAACCGGCGGTTTATTAATGCCCAGTACGCACGAAGATTCGCAGGGAGCCGGACAGATACGTCCCGTAAACTCGGGGAAGTTGTTGGTCGAACTCAGAATCTCGTACGCATATTCCCAGTTCTGCTCATATACGGCGTCGTTAAACTCCGGAATGATATTCCCGAGCGGACAGCCGCTGTGACAGAACGGGGTGCCGCAATCCATGCAGCGGGCAGACTGCCGTTGTGAGTCCTGCTCCGAAAACGGCATTTCTATTTCTTTGTAGTCGTGAATTCGCTCCTGCGGGTCGCGCTTCTTCGGCAGTTCACGAGTGAACTCTAAAAATCCGGTAGGTTTTCCCATTATCTGAAAAACAACTAAGTAATTGACTGATTGGAGGCTTTACCCCTGGGCTACATCCACAACAATGTCCTGGTACACCACGTTTTTGTCCCGAATCTGCTCCGACAACGCAATGCCCCGGCTGGCCAGCGCCTTGCTGAAATCGTCCGGCAACACCTTCACAAACTGACCGATCAGGGCATCCCAGTTCTGCATCAGCGTCAGGGCTGCGTTACTGGTCGTGTACTGGAAGTGTTTCTCGACGTACTCGCGAACAATCCCCTGGTCTTCGTCGGTCAGCGTTTCCAGACTTACCATCTCCCGGTTTACTTTCGACGCAAACGTACCGTCCTGGTCCCAGACGTAGGCAACCCCGCCCGACATGCCGGCGGCAAAGTTGCGGCCGGTAGTGCCCAGAATAACGACCAGGCCACCCGTCATATACTCCAGGCCATGATCACCAACGCCTTCGACAACGACCCTGGCCCCTGAATTACGGACGCAGAACCGCTCGCCCGCCATGCCCCGGATGAACGCTTCGCCGGAGGTAGCTCCGTAGAACGATACGTTACCAACGATGCTGTTTTCTTCGGGCTTGAACGGCGCCAGCCGGTCGGGATAAACAATAAGCTGGGCACCACAAAGACCCTTGCCAAAGTAATCGTTGGCGTCGCCTTCCAGCTCCAGCTTTATGCCACGGGTAGCAAAGGCGCCAAAGCTTTGTCCGGCCGTTCCGCGCAGTTTGATGTGAATCGTACTGTCGGGAAGGCCAGGGCCTCCGTAGAGTTTCGAGATTTCGTTCGACAGCATCGTGCCGATGCTCCGGTTGATGTTCTGAACGGTGAATTCGGCATACACAGATTCTGCGTCGGACAGGGCCGGCCGGGCCGCTTCGATTAACGTACGATCCAGTACGTCGTCGAGGCCGTGGTCCTGATCTTCCTGCTTGTACAGCGCCACATCGAGGCTCACCGGCTCTTTGTACAGCAGCGCCGACAAGTTGATGTGCTTGTATTTCCAATGCTGAACATCGTCACGCATCTCCAGCATCTGCGCCTGACCGACCATTTCGGCCACCGTCCGGAAGCCCAGTTCAGCCATAATTTCGCGTAGTTCCTGCGCCATGAACGTAAACATGTTCACCACATGCTCCGGTTTACCCGTAAACATGGCCCGCAGTTCCTTGTTCTGCGTAGCAACCCCAACCGGGCAGGTGTTCAGGTGGCACTTTCGCATCATGATACACCCGGCGGCTACCAGGGCAGCCGTTGCGACACCAAACTCTTCCGCACCCAGCAGAGCCGCTATAGCGAGATCGCGCCCGGTACGTATCTGCCCGTCGGCCTGCACGGTAACGCGGCCACGTAGCTTATTCCGCACCAGCGTCTGGTGCGCTTCAGCCAGGCCGAGTTCCCACGGCAGACCCGCGTGGCGAATCGACGACAGCGGAGAAGCGCCCGTACCGCCGTCGTGTCCTGAAATCAGGATGTGGTCGGCGTGGGCTTTGGCAACCCCCGCAGCAATGGTGCCTACGCCGGCTTCCGACACCAGCTTGACACTGATGCGGGCATCGCGGTTGGCGTTTTTCAAATCGGAGATCAACTGCGCAAGATCTTCGATCGAGTAAATATCGTGGTGGGGTGGGGGAGAGATCAACCCTACGCCCGGCGTTGAGTGACGCGTCCGGCCAATCCAGTCGTCGACCTTATGACCCGGGAGCTGACCGCCTTCGCCGGGCTTGGCCCCCTGCGCCATTTTGATCTGTAATTCTTTGGCGTTGGTGAGGTAATAACTCGTTACGCCAAACCGACCCGATGCCACCTGTTTAATGGCCGAATTCATGCTGTCGCCGTTTCCAAGCGGCTTATAGCGGAGTTCGTCTTCGCCCCCTTCGCCGGAGTTGCTCTTGCCGCCGATCCGGTTCATGGCAATGGCCAGGGTCGTGTGGGCTTCCCATGAAATGGAACCAAACGACATGGCGCCGGTCGCAAACCGTTTGAAAATGCTTTCAATTGGCTCAACCTCATCGATGGGGATGGGCGTACTTTTTTTGAATTTGAGCAGCCCCCGCAGCGTAATGGCTTTCTGCGACTGGTCGTCGATCAGTTTCGAGTACTTCTTGTAGATAGCGTACTCATTCCGCTGCGTCGACTGTTGCAGCAGGTGAATTGTATCCGGGTTGAAAATGTGCTTTTCACCCCGCTGCTTCCACTGGTACACGCCACCCACTTCCAGGCGACGGGTCGACAGAGCGGGGGTTTCGGGGAAAGCCGTCCGGTGACGTACCAGAATCTCGCGGGCAATCTCATCCAGACCCATGCCGCCAATCCGGGAAACCGTTCCTGTGAAGTAACGATTGACCACGTCTTCGTTCAGCCCCAGACATTCGAAAATCATGGCACCCTGGTACGATTGCAGGGTTGAGATGCCCATTTTCGAAAAAATCTTGAGCAGTTCGCCGTTGACCGCCTTGATGTAGTTTTTATACAATTTGTCGAGGTCGTAGTCAACTTGTAGCAAACTACGCTCCTTCATGCTCGCAATGGTCTCGAATGCCATGTACGGGTTGACGCCCGATGCGCCGTAGCCGATCAGCGTAGCGAAATGGTGCGTTTCCCAGACGTCGCCGGCTTCGACTACGATCCCTACCTTACCCCGGAGCCCGCGCCGAATGAGGTGGTGGTGAATCGTGGCTGTTGAGAGCAGTGACGGAATCGGCGCGTGGCTGCTGTCAACGTTCCGGTCCGACAGGATAATGATCGAATAGCCATCAGCAATGGCATCTTCGGCGTAGCGGCAGATCCGGTCGAGGGCGCGTTCGAGCGATTCACCTTTGCCGTCGGCCAGGAAGTAACAGTTAATCGTTTTGGCCTGAAAGTGATGCCGGTCAATGAACCGCAGCTTGTCAAACTCCGGTACGGTCAGCACCGGCTGGTCCAGTTCTACCTGGCGGCAGTGTTCAGGGGTTTCGTCGAGCAGGTTGTACGTAGCGCCCACGAACGAAATCAGGGACATGATGGCCCGTTCCCGTATCGAGTCGATGGGTGGGTTGGTCACCTGGGCAAACAACTGCTTGAAATAATGGCTCATGTGCTGGCTCTGCTCCGACAGCACGGCCAGCGGTACGTCGGTACCCATCGAGCCAAGGGCTTCTTTGCCGGTTTCGACCATCGGGGCCAGAATCATCCGCAGGTCCTCCGACGTAAACCCGAATACCTGCTGCAGCCGGAGGAGCGATTTCTCGTCGTAGTTCCGGTACGTACGAGCCGGCGCTTCCAGCTCCGAAATCCGGATTTTGTATTGATCAAGCCACGCCTGATAGGGTTGCCGGGAAGAGATGTCGGCTTTCAGTTCTTCATCCGAGATGATGCGGCCCTGCTCCATATCCACAACGAACATTTTGCCCGGCTGCAGGCGTCCCTTCCGAACGACTTTTGCCGGATCAATGTCCAGCACCCCCGCTTCAGAAGCCATGATCACCACATCGTCGTCGGTGACCCAGAACCGCGACGGACGCAGGCCGTTCCGGTCGAGGGTAGCCCCCACGATTCGGCCGTCGGTGAATGAAATCGACGCCGGGCCATCCCAGGGTTCGATCAGGCCGGCATGGTATTCATAAAAAGCTTTCCGGACGGGGTCCATCTGCTCATTGCCGTCCCAGGCTTCCGGGATCAGCATCATCATCACGTGCGGCAGCGAACGACCACTCATCACCAGCAGTTCGATGGCGTTGTCGAGGTTGGCCGAGTCCGACTGCCGTGGGTCGCAGATGGGCAGCAGCATGTCCATCTCCTCTTTCGTAAACTTACCCGATTCGAGGAGCGATTCGGCCGCTTTCATCCAGTTAACGTTGCCGCGCACGGTATTGATCTCACCGTTGTGGGCAATGTAGCGGAAGGGCTGCGCCAGTTTCCACGACGGGAAGGTGTTGGTTGAAAAGCGGGAGTGCACAACCCCCAGCGCCGATACCACCTCTTCGCGTTGCAGATCAGGGAAATAAGGTTCCAGCTGGCCGGTTGTAAGCTGACCCTTATACGTCAGGGTCCGGCACGAAAGCGACGAGAAATAAAAGTTATTGACCCCCGCTACGGTTTCATTGATGATGCGGGTGCTGTAGTTACGCAGTACGTATAATTTACGCTCAAAATCGTCGGGGTTATTAACTGAAGACGGGCGTTTTACAAACAACTGCTCCATCTGCGGCTCGCAGGACCGGGAGCCGTCGCCCAATTCAGTGTTATTGACCGGCACAACCCGGTAGCCGAGTAGTTCGAGGCCCAGCTTTTTCATGTTCCGGTTCAGAATAGCCCGGCACTCTTCCCGCAACCGGGCCTCTTTCGGAAAATAAACCATACCGACGCCGTATTCCAGCGCAGGAGGCAGGTGAATGCCCAGCTTACGGCATTCGTCCAGAAAAAACTCGTGAGGAATCTGAATGAGCAAACCAGCGCCATCGCCGGTGTTAGGCTCAGAACCGACCGCACCGCGGTGCTCCATGCGCCGAAGCATGTGCAGGGCATCCGACACAATCTGGTGAGACTTGCGGCCTTTAATGTCGGCTATAAAGCCAATGCCACAGTTATCATGTTCAAATTCCGGGCGGTAGAGCCCTTCAGTCAGGGTTGGCGAAGAGCCGCGTTGGTCAACCTGATCAGACATAGACGTAACAGCGTTTATCACGAATGATTAACAAATTCAAAATTATAAAGGGTTCAGGTCGGGTAAAGAAGTGATGGCTGGCAGCCGACCTTTATTCCTGATACGATGAAGTCGTGCAATATACTACAAAAAATATTTGGTAAAAACAGCCTATTTCCGAATTTAATTCTTTTGAGCTTTATTTAATGAAGTCGTACTACTTTTTCTTTATTTATGACTAATTTTCAAAAAACGGGATGTTGCGTAGTAAATGTCATAATTGTACAAATAGTATATAAAAAGAAAATAGTCCCATTGGACCGGCAATACGAACGCGACTTGTTGACCGATAACAAAATACTGCCTTATCCTTAATTTGCTTTTAATATATTCGTGGTGAAAAATACTTAGCAAAATTTTATCAAATCAAGTTTTCGTAAACCAAACTCTACCCATGCGTTTCAATCGCAATCTTCTCTTAGGTTCCCTCCTGGTTACCGGAGCCCTGTTCCTGGATGGTTGTCAGCCCCAGGATTCATCAGCAACTAAGCCTTCGGTCGATGACGTGCCGGCGGCTGCAAAAGCCCGGGTTGCGGCTGTAGATGGCCGTTACATCGTCGTGTTGAAAGATGGCGTGTTGTCATCGGCTCAACTGGCAAATCTTGGTCAGGTGGCCGCTCAGATGGGCATTAATCCCCTTGAAATCTACGAGCGCTACAGTAACGTAATCGAAGGCTTTGCGGCCAAGCTGACGCCCGAGCAAATCCGAATGCTGGCCAACAGCCCAATTGTCGACTACATTGAGCAGGATCAGATCATTCGCTTGTCTGAGCCTGTCAAGGGGGCCGTAACCACTGCGGCCAGTACGCAGGAAGTTCCCTGGGGTATCACGGCCGTGGGCGGATTCGTGAACTACACCGGTTCGGCCAAGGCGTACGTCATTGATACCGGGATCGACCTCGATAACCCGGAACTGAACGTTGATGCCAGTGCCGGATACAATGCATTTAAAACCGGACCGGACGCAGCTTCGCTCGACGACCTGAACAGTCACGGTACCCACGTAGCAGGTACCATCGCAGCCCGCAACAATGATTTTGGTGTGGTGGGCGTAGCGGCTGGTGCCAAAGTTGTTCCCGTCAAGGTGTTGGGGGGAGATGGCAGCGGATCCACGTCGGGGGTTATTGCCGGAGTTGATTTCGTGGGTCGCACGGGGAAGCGGGGCGATGTAGCGAATATGAGCCTCGGTGGTGGTTTTTCGACGGCGCTTGACAATGCCGTAAAAAACGCAGCGAACAAAGGGATTTATTTCGCCGTAGCGGCCGGTAACGACGGATTGCCCGCAAACTGGTTTTCGCCGGCCCGCGTCAACGCAATCAACATCCGGACGGTGTCAGCGCACGACGTGAACGGCGTTTTTGCGTCTTTCTCGAACTACGGCAACCCGCCGATCGAGGTAGCAGCGCCAGGAGTAAACGTAAAATCAACGATTCCGGGTGGTGGCTATGCTGTCTATAGTGGCACATCGATGGCGGCTCCGCACCTAGCCGGAATCATGCTCGCCAATGGGAATGGTGTTTATTATACGAAAGGCACCGTTACGGGTGATTATGACCGGACACCCGACAAGAAAGCGTCGCGGGTTCGGTAGTTCTTATCAGGAGTAAATGAAAAGCCCCGGCTCATCACCGGGGCTTTTCATTTACTCCTGGTAAACGGTTTTGGCCAGAACATCAGCTGCCAGCGCTTCGCCTTTCTCACTCCAATGCCCGTCGCACATGACGTAGAGGTCTTCCGGATTGCCTTTGTAGCCGGCAAAATAAGGCAGTAAATCGACGTATTGGGCGCCATACTGGCGGCAAAGCGCAGCGTATCTGGGCGCCAGTTCATTCCGCTGCGTACGTTTATACGATCGCAGATCATTGAGGATGGGGATAGTAAACAAAACGACGCGTTTACCCCGAGCTTCCCTGATCAGACAGGCAAGTGAATGAGCATGATGGCGCCAGAGTTCTTCCATAATGGGTTCTGTATACCAGCAGACCAGCGGATTTCGGTTGGCAAGTTTTGCCCCCAATGTCAATACGCAACGAAACAGGTATGAATTTACGTGGAAGTCGGTGGCCAGTTTCTGCAGTATGCTTAAGTGAGAATACAATGAATCTGTGGTATTATAGATTTGCACCGGTTTGTTATAGCTTGTCTGCGAAGCGATGGACTGACTGCGACTGGACAACGAATACACCAGCCGATAGCCCGATGAATCCTCAACCCAATACGGTCGGTATATGGGGTAGCTTACCAATTTGTGGGTTGGATACCGGTTCATGATCTCGAAATCATTCGCTGGTAGTATGCCAACCAGCACGACGTCGTGCTGGAACTGCTTGGCCCGCCATTTATACGTAAGGTAGTATTCGATGGGAGCCGTACCATTTTCCCCAAAATTGAGGTGTTCGCGCTTTGTCCGCGCTTCCAGCAGGTTCGACAGACGTGAGGGGGTGTTCACCATAAACCCCTCAATGAATGAATCGCCAAGTACGAGTGTTCGGGGTCGGCCGGTCGTATTCGTAACGGTTCTCTCGGTGTCGCGGGCGCCGTGGGCGTTGGTATTGAACGTTACTTTAAGCCGACCATCGCAGCGGTCAATGGAGTGGGACGTAAATGGAAGCCGCCAGCGGGGAATGTGTTCATCGTAATCGCCCCAGAAGGGTAAAGGTTTGGTAGCCTGGTTAAAATTAACGAATAACCGGGCATGAGTTGGCGCTTCGTACGTAACAACCCCCAGCTTCAAAGCTGCCCAGCTAACGATTTCTAAAGCCAGCCAGGTAAATAGCAGGCTCGCGATTGAAAAGGTGATATTACTGATAATCGGCCGGCCGGAGCGAATGCCAAGACTCAACAGAAAAAAGACGATATACGCTGTCCAGCCGTATTGGAATAAGCCGATCAGGCTGATTGATGCAAGGACATTATCATCATTGCCAAGCGAGTCATACCCGTGTAAACCAATTTGTATCAGGATGAGCAGCAACGCTTGTATGCCCCAAAAAAGCCAGAATCGTTTCAAGTGAGTGGATGGTTTCGGTTGTATTTTATTCAGAATTGCCTTCACCAGATTAACCGGGCAATTGCAACTGAGTATGTAAAGGCGTATAGCGATCGAAACGAATCATGTAGCGGTTGGCAGGCAAGTGAAACGTAGCAAGGAATTGCTTAGCCGATCATAGCCATCAGATAATTAAAAAAGGTTTTGCCTATCGAGAAAACAGGAAACTGCCTGCGAAGTACAGTGAAAGACTAACGTAACGGATGAGGCTTACCAGATATTTTCCAGATCGTTGGCTGTATACGTATGGTTTCGTTCCACGAAAACGGAAGCTTCAGACCGCCCCGACCGTAATGACAAGATGTTCCGATTAAACGCCCGATAAAGCAGAGCAACCGGCAAGAGGAAGACAAAAAAGACAATGGACAGCAAAATTCTGGAGTTTACGAAGCCAAGTCCCTCGGCCAGTTTAAACCAGCCAAAACTGATCCACCTCGCAATAGCTGGTACAAGTAATGTCAGAGCTCCTACGGTCAGGGCTACGTATAAAAACCAGTTGTTGCGGCCAAAAAGAAAGTAAAAGGCTAAAAATCCCGTTGTTATGGCCAGATTGGCCTTATACATATCCAGTTCAGATACCCGCTTATGCATGAGTAGTCGAAGGGTAAAGTATGGCTTGGCTGATAGAGCCAAGCCATAGAAAAATCGCTAAAACAGGGTATAGATAAACGGTGCTATGGCTGAACCGCCACCAATTACCAGCAGGATGCCTAACAGCAGCAGGATAATGATTATCGGGGCCAGCCACCATTTCTGGCGCTCTTTGAGAAACTGAAAAAGATCTTTGACGAAATCCATGGTTTTGTTGAAGGTTTATTCAGTGAGTGCTAATTGATTTACTGGGTTGTCTTGTCGTAGCGGAGTATCCGGAATGACCCGTATACTGATAAATGAGTTGGAATTTGTTGGTCAGATTTTAGTCCAGAACGAATTCTTCTTTCCAGTTATCTTTTTCCTGCCAGGCCGGCTGGTCCTGCTTGGCAAACAGGTAGTTGCCAACCACGAGGTAATCCATTTCGGTACGCATGAAGCAGCGATACGCGTCTTCGGGAGTGCAGACGATCGGTTCTCCCCGCACATTGAAACTTGTATTTACAACGACCCCGTAGCCCGTTAGTTGTTTAAACGCCTGGATAAGTTGGTGGTAACGAGGGTTTGTTTCCCGGTGAACCGTCTGAATCCGCGCCGAGAAGTCAATGTGAGTAATCGATGGCAGATCAGAGCGTAGGTAATAGAGCTTATCACGTAGTGGCAGCTGGTGATACTCAGCCGGCAGCGCTTTCCGACGGGCCTGAGCAACCGGATGCACCAGGAGCATGTAAGGGGAAATACCGCCGTAGTCGAAATACTGGTCGCAGTCTTCGGCCAGCACCGAAGGGGCAAATGGCCGGAACGATTCGCGGTACTTAATCTTCAGGTTTAGTTTCTTTTGCATCTCCGGGTTTCGGGGGTCGCCCAGAATACTACGGCCACCCAGCGCCCGGGGACCAAACTCCATCCGCCCCTGTACCCAGCCCACTACGTTGCCGTCGGCCAGAAGCTGCGCCGTTGCCGTGCATAAATCGGCTACGGAATCGTAACGGGTATAAATACCTTTATACTTGCGAGCGGTCAGCTCAACATCCCGATCCGTAAAATCAGGACCCAGGTAGGAGCCCGACATTTCGTCCTGCTGACCGCTGAGGATTCGCTCTTTGCCGAAATAGATGTGATAAGCAGCTAAAGCCGCTCCCAGGGCACCACCGGCATCACCGGCCGCGGGCTGGATGAAGATGTCATCAAAAACGCCTGCCGCCTGTTGCTTACCATTGGCAACGCAGTTAAGCGCTACCCCACCTGCCAGACATAAATAACGAGCCCCACTCAAACGCCGGGCCTCCTTTGCCATCAGAATGACAACCTCTTCGGTGATGCGCTGAATGGCTAAGCCCAGATTACAATGATGCTCCAGTAAGTCCTCTTCGGGATTCCGCTGCGGAAAACCGAACAGACGTGCCCATTTATCTGCGTGGACCATGCGCAGGCCCGTGGCATAATTGAAGTAGTCCTGATTGAGCCAGATTGAACCGTCGTCTTTAATCGATACAAGTTCACGCTTGATAATATCTACGTACCGATCGACATCCGGCGACTCAGGATTGCCATAAGGGGCCAGACCCATGAGTTTGTACTCACCAGAATTCACCTTAAAGCCCAGAAAATACGTAAAGGCCGAGTACAGCAGTCCAAGAGAATGGGGGAAACGTAGTTCTTTCAGAATTGAAATCTGTTTACCCGATCCTTTACAGATAGAGGCCGTTGCCCACTCGCCAACACCGTCTATGGTCAAAATGGCTGCTTCTTCGAAAGGAGAGGGGTAGAAGGCACTGGCGGCATGAGAAAGATGGTGCTCGGGAAACAGCAGCTTGACTGACCTGGCGGCATCACCAAACAATTTTCCCAGTTCTTCGCGGATCAGCCGCTTCAGAAACATCTTTTCTTTAATCCAGACCGGGATGGCCGTAATAAACGAACGTAAGCCTTTCGGGGCGAATGCATAATACGTTTCCAGCAATCGCTCAAATTTAAGCAGGGGCTTGTCGTAAAAAACGACGGCATCAAGGTCTTTTAAGCTGAGTCCGCTCGACTGGAGACAGTACTGCACGGCCTGAGCAGGAAAGGCAGGGTCATGTTTTCGGCGGGTAAAACGCTCTTCCTGAGCAGCCGCAACAATTCTGCCATCAATAATCAGCGCGGCCGCCGAATCGTGATAGAAGGCAGAGATGCCAAGAATAGTCATGTAAACCAATAAATCTCAAATGGTGCGAAAATAGAGAAAACTAGTTGATGTCACAAAGTAAATAGAAAGGATATACAAAATAGCCTGGTCACTCTCTGGCAACCGTCTCTTTGATACACCCTGACTACTAGCGTTTCAAACCAGTCTCGATATTATTTTTCGTAAAACCTCCTTCGTTTTCACTGCTGGATGAACAAAATGTAGGAAGTTGAACGGCCTGTAATAAAAAAAAGCCGCTCAATAAGCGGCTTTTTGGTGATCCGGCTGGGACTCGAACCCAGGACCCATACATTAAAAGTGTATTGCTCTACCGGCTGAGCTACCAGATCATTCCGTTAGCGGTGTTTTACCGTTTTGGGACTGCAAAAGTAGGGTTTGTATGGCCTAAACGCAATACCTGGCTTAATTTTTTTTTAGGTGATCGACTAAAATTACGGCTTCGGCAGCCTCCCGCACGTCGTGTACCCGCACTATAGCCGCGCCGTTCAGCAGAGCCGCTGTGTTCAGTACGGTTGTGCCGTTGAGTGCCTGATCCGCGGTTATGTTCAGTGTTTTCCAGATGGTTGTCTTGCGCGAAATGCCCACCAGCAGCGGTTCGTCAAATACCCGGAAGGCGTCGAGTTGCCGCAGCAGTTGAAACGTATGCGCCGGGGTTTTGGCAAACCCAAAACCAGGGTCGAGAATAACATCTTTGTGCCCCAGCGCCCGCAGGGCGGCCAGCCGAACGCCAAGTTCATCGATCACGTCCGTAACGAGGTTGTCGTAGCGGGCCAGCGACTGCATGGTTTGCGGGTTGCCGCGCAGGTGCATCAGGACGTACGGAACCCCCAGACCGGCGACGGTTTCGAACATGGCCTCATCGAGCGTACCGCCCGCTACGTCGTTGACCAGCACGGCTCCGGCATCGACCGCCTGCCGGGCCACCGACGCCCGGAACGTATCGACCGAAAGCAGCGCATCCGGAAACGACTTCAGAATGGCCTGAATGACCGGCAGCACCCGGTCGGCTTCTTCAACGGCGCTTACTTCAGCCGCTCCCGGTCGGGTAGAATAGCCGCCCACATCCAGAAAAGTTGCTCCATCGGTCAGCATCCGTTCGGCCAGCGCCACGGCCTGGTCAATGTATGCTGAGGTTGAGTGGGTTGGGGGTAGCAGGCGGCTTCCGCCGTAGAAGGAATCCGGGGTTACGTTGAGGATGCCCATCACGGCCGGTGTCGTCAAATCGACGAGCCGGCCCCGGCAGTTCAGTGTTTTTTTTGTACTTTTGAGCAAGGTACGTTTTATGTTTGTTGTGCGTAGTTCGAGGTTAATCGGTCGGGTAAACTTCAGACGACAACCTACAAACTTCAGATTATGTCCCAAACTGAACTCGAATATCGGCAGGTTATCCAACGCTGCAAAGACCTTTTTCTCAAAAAAAACCAGGATTACGGCACAGCATGGCGTATTCTTCGGCTTCCCAGCATCACCGATCAGATTTTTATCAAAGCCCAGCGGATTCGTACCCTGCAGGAAACGGGTGTCAGCCACGTAGGTGAGGGGATTGAGCCGGAATTTGTCGGTATCATCAACTACTGCGTGATGGCCCTGATTCAGCTTCATTTTCAACATGAAGTTCAGATCGCCGACGGCCAGCCGGACAAGGCGGCCAGAATGGATATCCCCACCGACGAACTTGAACGCCTATACGACGAACAGATTGGCCGGGTAATGCGTTTGCTGTTTGCCAAGAACCACGATTACGGCGAGGCCTGGCGTGATATGCGGGTTAGCTCCATGACAGACATCATTCTGATGAAGCTGCTGCGTACCAAACAGATCGAAGACAATCGCGGCACGACGCTGGTCTCGGAGGGCGTTGACGCCAATTATATGGATATGATTAATTACGCCGTTTTTTGTTTGATTAAACTACAGGACACCGGACGTTAGACGATGGCTATTGGATACCCGCTCACCGGATCGTTGTCCGATGACTGGTCTGCAATAGCCCGTATCAAGTACTATGGATACAACCGCCCCCCAAGCCCGGGTTAAAACCGGAACCCCGGCCATGCTGATTGCTGCCCGGATTGCCCGTTATATTGTTGGCATTGTTTTCATTTTCTCGGGGCTGATTAAACTCAACGATCCCGTAGGCACTCAAATTAAGTTCGAAGAGTATTTTGAAGTCTTTGCGCAGGACGTTCCCTTGCTGCATGACTTTTTTATGGCTCTCGTTCCGTTTACACTGGCCATGTCGGTGCTCTTCTGCGCGGCTGAGGTGGTGCTGGGTGTGGCCCTGCTGGTGTCGTACCGGCCCCGGCTCATTTCCTGGCTGCTCTTTTTCCTGATTATCTTTTTTACGTTCCTGACGTTTTATTCGGCGTATTTTAACCGGGTAACCGACTGCGGCTGCTTCGGCGATGCCATTAAGCTAAAGCCCTGGACATCGTTCGGTAAGGACGTCGTGCTGACGGTGCTGATCCTGTTTATCATTGGGCACCGCAACCGGATGCGGGCCCGCAAAACCGGCTGGATTGTGGGGCTAACCATCGTGCTGACCCTGGGTCTGGGCATCTACGCCATCGAGTTTTTGTCTCCGCTGGATCTGTTGCCGTATGCCGTCGGGAAAAGTATTCCGGCCCAGATGAAGCCGTCGGAACCTCTGCGGTATAAGTACGTTCTGGAGAAAGACGGCAAGGAGTTTGAATTCGAGCAGTATCCATCCGACCCGTCCTACAAGTTCAAGGAGATGGTGCTGGTGAACGAGAACGCCAAGCCGAAAATTACGGACTATCGGGTCTGGAATGACGAAGGCGATTTTACGCAGCAGACGTTCGAAGGCAGGAAACTATTCATTATTCTTAAGGACGTTAACGACTTTGACCCCGGCAGCATCACGGCGATTCGTTCGCTGGTGAAAGGGTTACAGGGCTCCAATGTTTCGCCCTATTTCCTTACCTCCGTCAGCGACGACGAAATCCGGGCATTTCGCAAAGAATTCCAGCTGGAAAACGTACCGTATTACAAATCGGACGCGACGGTGCTGAAAACCATCATGCGCTCAAATCCCGGTACGTGGTTGCTGAGCGACGGCGTGGTGAAAGGCAAGTGGCATTACAACACCACCCCCGACGCAGCCGACGTTTTAGACGTAGTGAAGCAGTAGAGGAAGGAGAAAAGGAGGAGAGGAGGAAAGGAATAAAGAATCTCTCCTCCCTTCCTCCCTTTCCTCTTTCCTCCCTTTCCTCCTTCCTCCCTTGAAAAACATCTTCCTCATTGGGATGCCGTCGTCTGGTAAAACGACCATAGGCAAGCGCATCGCCGAAGCACTCCATTATCGATTCGTGGACACGGACAAGCGGATTGTTCGTGAAGAAGGACGTACCATCAACGACATCTTTGCGCAATCGGGTGAAGCGTATTTCCGCGAGGCTGAACGGCGGGTGCTCCATAAGATCAAACCCGGTAGCAGTCTCGTCGTAGCGACCGGGGGCGGTATGCCGTGCTTTAACGAGAACATGGCCTACATCCGGGCTACCGGGATTTCGGTGTTTCTGGACGTACCCGTGGCCGTGCTGGTGCAGCGCATGGTCGCCCATGCCATCCATGACCGACCGCTGTATAATGCCAATGATCCTGAATTACTCCGTTCACTGGAGCAGCGCTACCAGAGCCGGCTGCCGTTTTATAGTCAGGCGCATATTACGATAACCGGGGAAACCAACGAAGATGAGGTGCTGCGGAAAATAGGGGAGTTGTTGTAGCAGGAAGCTATACATCAAAAAAAGCTGGCCAGACTGAACGTTCAGTCTGGCCGGCTTGCTGTTGTAGAACAAACGTCCGATCAGAAAAACACCCCAAGCGATAGCGTCAGGTTCGCGTTCCGGTTGGTCAGCAGGGCCGAACCGTAGTTCTGCGGGTTGTTCAGCGTGTACGGCGTGTAAGCTGACTTGGTCGTGTAAAACACACCGGCCAGATCGGCAAAGAACCGGTCATTACGAGCGCCGATACCAGCGCTGTACAACAGGGTATTCCGTTCGTTATCCCGCGCTAACTGGTCGAAATTTGTGTTGTAGGCACTGGGAATGTAAGCAGCGCCGGCCCGCAGCCGAAGCAGGCCACTTCGGAATTCACCACCCACCCGAAAATTAACCGTGTTGTTATACGTTTGCTCAATCTCGTTCCGGATGTCATTGCGGAACGCCTGGTTATCGGCCGCCGACGTATAGAATGATGTTCCAGCCCGTAATCCTTTATAGCCAACGTACTCAGCCGTAGCCGTTATGAAGCCACTACGTCCGAAGAGATACGTAACACCGGCCGAAGCTCGCAAAGGAGTTGTGATGGTAAAATCAAAATTCTGTGGGGCTGTGGGAACTGACGTAATGTCTGGAATAAACAGAACCGGGCGACCCTGCTCATCAGTCTGCGGAATACCGATTGGATCAATGGATAGATTCTGGCTGAATTCTTCACGGAATGTACGTGTAGTGAAATTCGGCGACACGACATTGGCTCCAATCTGAACGTTCTGGTCCAGCTTATAGATCAAGCCAATGTTCAGGTTGATACCATTACCCGTAACGGAGTAGTCGGACGTTTGCCGGAATCCGTTAAACACGCGTCCTCCTACGTAACTTTCGTCAAACGTATCCGTGAATTCGTAGCGGGTGCGCGTAAAACCCAACGTACCACCAACGTACAATTTATCGTTGAAGTTGCTGGCCAGTGAAAGCCCCCACTGACTTACCGAACCGTTGGACGTAAAGCTACCCCGCTGATCAACCGGGACATTTACATCATACCTGAAATAGCTCGTCCCATTATTCTGCGTTGGGTTAATCAGATAAAGCTGATAGGCAGCCGCTTCAATGTTGTCGGCTATGTTATTCTGACCATCATACTCTCCATCCAAAGCCCCTGAAGGAATGCCGCGGGCGTTCACCGTTTCGAGATAGGAATCCGCCAGCGAACTCCGGTTATTACGTCCCTGATACACGTACTCGTTGTTCAGACTGATCTGCCGTGAGTAGGTAAGACCGAATGTAGTCCGGCGGACGCTGCGGTTTTCGTTGTTAGGCGAACCACCGGCGAAAATCAGCGATGCACTCCCCACAAACGGTACCGCCTTTGAGGAGTTAGTGGTCTGTCCGAGGTAGTTGGCCCCAACATTCAGCAGTCGCAGGGAAGGGCTGATGCTCAGCTCCGAGCGGTTATAGAATCCCAGACCGGCGGGGTTTCCCCAGGCGTTGCTGGCGTCGGCGCCCAGGGCCGCGTGGTTGCCGCCAATGCCCTGAAAGCGGGCGGTTCCATTTATGATTTGCTCCGAATACCGAAAAGCATCGGCTGCGTACTGACCGTACGAAACGGTGGCCATAAGCATGAGGCCGCCCGTTACATATATGCGTTTGTCCATTTTGTTAGATGAGTAAAGGGTGTGCTTTGCCGTTAAGACCAAATTGATGGGAAAACGTTTAAAGGCACCTACTCACATAAACGAAAAATCCCGCCGAATGTCAGTTCGGCGGGACGTAATTTTGATGAACGGTGCTGATTAGCGTGGTCCGCGTGAACCGCCACCGCCCGAATAGCCTCCAGAGCTACTACCGCTGCTGCCACCCCGGCTGCCACCGCTTGGGGCGGGGGCGCTGTAGCTGGGAGTCGGTGCGGAGTAACTACCCCGGCTCTGGCTTTGGTAAGAAGGCTGCTGATAGCTCGGTTGCTGGTAACTCGGCTGACGCTGCTGATAGCTACCCCGGCTGTTGCCGTTGTTCGACGGAGCCGGTGTATACGTACCACGGCTGTTCGACCGCGGACGAGCGTAGTAGTCGCTGCCGGAGTTACCGCTGTTATACGACGGAGCCGTGTAGGTGCCGGTACCACTGCTGGTGCGGCCACCGCTCGACGAACCATTGTCGTAGTAGTACGTACCGCGGCTGTTCGACCGCGGACGAGCGTAGTACGAATCGCTGTTCGTCCGGCCGTTTGTATTGTTTGTAGACGCCGACGTACCATTACCCGATGAGTAATAAGCATCGCCTGACCGACGACCGCCATTTGACGTAGCCGGACGGGGCGTGTTTACAAACGCATCATTGTACCGGGCCGACGACCGGTCATTCCGGGCACCGTATACCCGGTTGTTCCGGTAGGGATCTGCACCCGTTACGATCACATTGCCGGCATACACCGGACGGCCCCAGCCACCGAAGGCTCCACCACCGTAGAACGGACTATACAGGCCACCGTAGTAGGGACTGTAGAACGAATCGTAGAAACCACCGTAGCCATACCCAAACGGCGAATAGAATGGGCTGTTGAAAGCATAGGCAGGACTAAAGAACGGATCGTAAAAACCACCGCCGAAGCCGTAGCCGAACCGGTTCCAGCCCCAAGTTGAGCCAAGGCCCAGACCAAGGCCGAAATTCAGGCCGTTGTTGAAAGTATTGTTATACCCCCACGGATTCCAGCGGTACGCGTTGAAAGCCGGGTTACCGACGCCTGCATAGTAGCCGTTCACAAAGCCGGCGTTGTAGTCATTGTCGGTGTTCCAGCCCGGATCGGGAGAAAGTCCCCGCTTCAGTTTGCGGGCACTCAGCTCTGAATAGTACTCATCTGAGTTGGCATCAAAAGCCTGCTGATCCTCCGAATAATCGGGGTTAGCGTTGCGGGCCGAGCGTCGGGGACGATCAAGCCGTTGGGCATCCCGGGTGGGTTCGGACGAATTGCTGGCATACACCTCGGCACTGGCCGAGTTACCGTACAAGTCATCAATTTCGCCTGCGTTCCGGGCGGTCTGCCGGCTGGAGCTACAACTCCAGAAACCCAGCAGCGCGGCCAGCGCCAGGTATCGATATACGCGTTGCGTGTTCATTGGGCAAGGGGATTATTGTAATAAAGGCTCATATTATTTGGCCGTTAAATCCATAACGCAGGAGTAAACGGTTTGATTACAAAAATAGAGGAAAAACCTATCTTTGCAAGTTTTCAACCTATTAGATTCCTATTTGTTCAGCAGGGTTTAAAACCTTCTAAACTTTTTTTGGACGCCGGATGCCGGACAATGGATACCAGCCATTAGATACTACACTAAACGCCGTGTTTCGGTCTAATGTTTAACCTCCACTACGTCAGCATCCCGCGTTCAGCATCCAACGTCTTACTTATGGCAAAAGCGATTCCTTCCCGTAGCGAAAACTACTCCGAATGGTACAACGAACTCATTAAAAAAGCGGATCTGGCCGAAAACTCAGCCGTTCGTGGTTGCATGGTGATCAAGCCGTATGGCTTCTCGATCTGGGAAAAAATGCAGCGTGCGCTGGACGATATGTTCAAGGAAACCGGCCATTCCAACGCGTATTTTCCGTTGTTTATTCCTAAATCGTTCCTGAGCAAGGAAGCCTCACACGTAGAGGGGTTTGCCAAGGAGTGCGCCGTAGTGACGCATTACCGGCTGAAGAACGCCGAAGATGGCTCCGGCGTGGTTGTTGACCCGGAAGCTAAACTGGAAGAGGAACTGATCGTCCGCCCGACGTCGGAGACCGTTATCTGGAGCACGTACAAGAACTGGATTCAGTCGTACCGCGACCTGCCGCTGCTGATCAATCAGTGGGCCAACGTAGTGCGCTGGGAGATGCGGACGCGGATTTTCCTCAGAACAGCCGAATTCCTGTGGCAGGAGGGACATACCGCCCACGCAACCGCTGAGGAAGCGATGGACGAAACCCGGCAGATGCTGGAGGTATACGCCAGCTTTGCCGAAGAATGGATGGCCATGCCGGTAGTACGTGGGGCCAAAACGCCGAACGAGCGCTTTGCGGGGGCCGAGGATACGCTGTGCATTGAAGCCATGATGCAGGACGGCAAGGCGTTACAGGCCGGAACCTCACACTTCCTGGGGCAAAATTTTGCGAAAGCATTCGAGGTGCAGTTTTTGAACAAACAGAACCAGCTCGACTACGTCTGGGGCACGTCGTGGGGGGTTAGTACCCGCCTGATGGGGGCGCTGATCATGGCTCACTCCGACGACGATGGCCTGGTGCTGCCGCCGAAACTGGCGCCCATTCAGGTTGTTATCGTGCCGATCTACCGCAAGGAAGAACAACTGGCGCAGTTGTCGGAGAAGATTAAGCCTCTGATTCAGGAACTGCGGAAAGCCGGGATTTCGGTGAAGTTCGACGACTCCGATGCGAACTCACCGGGTTGGAAATTCGCCGAGTATGAACTGCGGGGCGTACCGGTCCGGCTGGCCATGGGCGCCCGCGACCTGGAAAACGGCACGATAGAGATAGCCCGGCGCGATCTGAAAACCAAGGAAACGGTACCGTTCGAGGGCCTGACAGAGCGGATCAAGCTTCTGCTGGAGGACATTCAGCGGACAATTTACCAGAAGGCTATGTCGTTCAGGGAGGCCAACACCTTCCGGGTAAATACGTACGACGAGTTCAAGGCACAGATCGAGAAAGGTGGCTTTATTCTGGCGCACTGGGACGGCACCCCCGAAACCGAGGAGGCTATCAAGGAAGAAACGAAAGCGACTATACGCTGCATTCCGTTCGATCAGGAGCCGGAAGAGGGCGTTGATATCTTTTCGGGAAAACCATCGAAAGGCCGGGTTGTGTTTGCCCGGGCTTACTAAGCTATGGGTTCATTGAGCGTACCCCTCGGTCTGAAGCGTACGGCGGTGCTGTGTGTGCTTCGTCACGGTACTGCGTTTTTACTGCTGAAACGGCTGAAAGAACCAAACAAAGACCAGTATACGCCGGTCGGCGGCAAGCTCGATCCGTTCGAGAGTCCGGTTCAGGCGGCTTACCGCGAAACTTGGGAAGAAACCGGAATCAGGGCCGACCGGATGACGTTTTGTGGCATCTTAACCGAAAGCTCTCCGACAGCCTATAACTGGACCAGCTACGTATACGTGGCCGAGATTGAACGAGTACCGCCACCGCCCTGCAACGAGGGAACGCTGGAGTGGATCGAGTTTGCCGACGTACTGAACGTACCGACGCCTAAAACCGATTGGTTCATCTATGACTATCTGCTCAGGAGCAAGTCCTTTGCCTTCAGCGCCGAGTTTGACGCGCAGTTAACACTGTTAACCATGCGCGAAGAAATTGAGGATGTCGTTGTGTATCAGCAGGGAAGCTAATAAAAAGAAGTAAAACATAAAGCCTGGCTAATCGGCCGGGCTTTATTCGTTTACCGTGAAGTTTGATAAGCAATCCAATCCATCAATTACCATTGTAGTAGGGTCGTTTTATGTCATTCCAGTCGGGATACATAGTTGCAGGGTTATGGCCGACAAGATGATAGAATGAAACTTCTTAAATGATTGTCATACAGTTAATTGGTTGGTAATTCAATGATAACTAACATAAGTTTACCGAACAAAAATGACCGATTTTGCTGTTATGCCAGCGCCTGATAAATCCCATCATGTCCACCGCATCGCCTAGCATTACCCCTGAACTGATTGCATCAGCTTACACGTATGATCAATACGTTACTCTGTCGGCCGATTTGCTGGCGCAGGGGCGTACCACCTCTGAATCGCCTGGTTATAATACGCCCGAATTACTTGGATTTACCAAACTGAATCTGCACCGGATGAGCCGGGTTGGCCGGTTTACGGTTATTCAGCCCGAGCTGGCCGAAGCGTTGCAAAACGTACCTGAGCGCTGGATCTGGCTCGTGCTGACCGAATCGTGGTGCGGAGACGCAGCCCAGATTTTGCCCGTTCTGCAGCGAATGGCCGATCTGACGCCAAACGTGCAGATGCGGCTGATTCTGCGGGATAAGCATCTGGATGTAATGGACGCCTACCTGACCAACGGTACGTCGCGGTCTATCCCTAAACTGATCTGCCTGAACGCCGATACCCTGGCCGAGCGGGGTACGTGGGGACCCCGGCCGGCAGCGTTGCAGGCCCTGGTGATGCAATGGAAGGCAGAGAAACGACCCTATGCTGAAACGGCCGAGCAGACCCAGCGCTGGTACAACGACGACCGGGCCGAGTCCCTACAGCACGAAATGCTGTTCCTGATCCGTCAGTGGGCAAAAATTAGCGTGTAGCCCTCTCGGGTGCCGGAAGTTTGGGTACATTTACGTCAGTGTTCACAAAACAACCACAATTATGGCACAGGCAAAATCCGGCGACACCGTACAGGTGCATTATACCGGTACACTGACCGACGGAACCGTTTTCGACTCATCGGAGGGACGTACTCCGCTGGAGTTTCAGCTTGGTAGCGGTCAGGTAATCAGAGGCTTTGATGAAGGCATTACGGGCATGAACGAGGGCGAACGGAAAACCATTCAGATTCCGGTCGAAGACGCCTATGGCCCGGCAAATGAAGAAATGATATTCACGTTGAACCGCACGGATATTCCGGCTGATATTCCGCTTGAAGTGGGTATGACGCTGAATATGCACGAAGATGGTAACCCCCGGCCAATTCCGGTCATCGTGCGTGACCTGACCAACGACAGCGTAACGCTCGATGCCAACCACCCGTTGGCCGGTCAGGATCTGGTTTTCGACGTAGAACTGGTAGGCGTAAAACCGGCTTCCGGAATTATAGTATAGAAGGGAGAAAAGGAGGAGGGAGGAAAGACATGTGAGCAACTGGTTCTTTTCTCCCTTCCTCCCTTTTACCTTTTCTTCTTTCCTCCCTTTCTCCTTATTCTTCACCCTCCATCTTCAGCAGCTCACCTAATTCCTTCAGGGCTGACTGTATTCCTTTCGGATTCGCGCGGGCAATGTTCGCGGCCAGGGCAACGGTTATAGCCCCTACGTTCAGAGCCAGTGTCAAATTACTGATCCGTTTTAAGCCCGACCGGGCTTCTTCCGTTGCCTGCAGAATGGCATCAATCATCGGCCCCGCTTCGTGAAAGGCCAGCCGCACAGAAAACGTCATAAGGTCCTGCGACCGGTTCAGCAGGCTGTTCTGATACGCGTTTAAATCCAGGTGTTGCTCATGCGATAAGTCCGGCCAGTGGGTTAGCTGAAATTCGGCTAATGCCCGGGCGGTTCGTCGGTAGCTGTCGGCTAGTTCAACGATCTGTTCAGGGGTTAAGTCTTCCATTCGTGAGATTGAGTTGTTCAAGGTCAGCTTTCAGCGCCTTGAGCCTGGACAAGTACGGATCGATATTAGCAATTAACGCCTTGCTTTTCAGTAAGTAGCGGTTTTTATATACTTCCCGGTAACCGGCCTGTATCGTTTTTAGTGTCTGTACATAAGTCAATATGGTTTGTCGGGTCTGGTCGATGGTCTTGCTCGTGTTCAGCCACTTTTGAGCCAGTTCCCGTTTCTGCGAATAGGTCAGCGCGGGGTCCTGAATCAGCAGGTTTCGGTAGTGGCCATAGGCCTGATCCCGGCTGATTTCGACAACGTCGGCCAGGCGTTCATAGGCAAATACCAGCGCGGACAGAACCTGCTGCGCGTCGTCGTGACTCTTCGTGATAAGGACCGACAGTTTACGCCGTCGGTAGGTGTTGGTAGCGGCAGAGCCAAGGAGGTTAACCAGGCGGTTGGCCGCTGCCGTCTGATCAGGCGACAGCTTAAGCCGCGAGCCCTGTAGATACTGATCAAACGCAGTCGACTTGAGCCGAACGGGCGTGAAGGTGCTGCCGGTAGCCGAAAAGTCGGCGATGGCCTGAAAATAATCGACCAGCAGCCCCGTCACGGCAAGCGTCAGGCTATCGGCCAGTTGATACGATCTAAGGGAGTCCTGCCGGATGCTGCTGGTAAATTCCGGCCCGATCAAAGGGATGCGGTTGAATGGATGCCTGCTCAGGGAGTCGGCCAGCGTACGTTCCGTATATACGGACGTGAACGTAGCGGGTACGGTCGAGCCCTGCTGCAATCCCGTAACCGCCGACGACCCGAAGGTATTTACGGTTTTAAGATTTACACAACTCGTAAGAAACAGACCGGTTAAGGCGACAAAACGATAGAAAAAAAGCTTCATGGGGCCAGGGAGTGGCGAATGCATAAAGTAAGCATGTGTAACGGTAGTGTCACAATATGGCTACAACTTTTGAACGAACGGTAATTTATAAAACTGTCAATTCATCGCTGAAGTTATCTACGTATGAAATTGACACCACAAAATGTTGGTTACGCCTGCATCAACCTGAGCCTACAGGCTGATAAAATTGTGACGAATCGGGGGATGATAAAAAAGACATTTACCGAACGGGGGGTTCAGTATGCTTCGGAGCTGGCGCTGAAGAACGTACAGGATTTGCTGAAGGTCGTGGACTGGAACCTTGAGCACGGCTTTCGGATCTTCCGCATCTCGTCGGACCTGTTTCCGTGGGCATCGGAGTATGCAATCAGCAGCCTGCCCGACTTCCCCGAGATCCGGGCTACGCTGGAAGAGATTGGTAGCCGACCCATTCGCCTGACGGTTCATCCGGGGCCGTTCAATCACCTAGCCGGACAAGGGAAGGTGCTCGACAATACGGTGGTTGATCTGGAATACCACTCAGAACTGTTTGATCTGATGGGCCTGAAGCCTTCGCACTGGAATAAAATAAACATCCACGCGGGGGGGACCTACGGCGACAAAGCCGCTACCCTGGCCCGGTTTGAAACGAATTTCAGAACCCGCCTGTCCGAAAACCTCCGCGCCCGGCTGACGGTCGAAAACGACGACCGGCCTGGGCTCTACAGCGTAAACGATCTGGTCCGGCTTCACGAAGCCATCGGTACGCCGGTGGTATTTGATTACTTCCACCACGCCCTGCACCCCGACGGCCTGACCGAAGAGGAAGCGTTTCTGATGGCCTACGATACGTGGGATGTTCGCCCGGTGTTTCACTTTTCGGATTCCCGGCGCGACCACGAAGACCCGAAAGCCCGCAAAGAAGCGCATGCTGACTGGCTTTACTCAATGGTCAATACATACGGCAAGGAAGTGGACATCGTGTTTGAGTCAAAACTGAAAGAGCTGTCCATTCTGAGGATTCGGGGCGAAGAGCCTGAAATTTCCCCAAAACTGGCGAAGCTGATCAGCCAGCAGCGGGGTAGCTCGGGTGAGTAGAGGGGCGAGCCCGCCAGTTGAGAGAAAGAGCCAAAAAAAACCGGTGCACTCAAACGAGTGCACCGGCGGGGAGAGGGTGACGTATCAAGGCTTGTCCGAAAAGCCAGGATACGGAATACGCATACTAACGAATGCAACGGGTTAGTAACCGCTTAGAAAACTGGCTTAGCGACGAATGTCAATCCGGGTAGAGAATTTTTTCTCACTCGGGCCAACAACGAACGTGTATGAACCTTCGGGCAGCGACGACAGGTCGTACCGGCGGATCGTGCTATTGAGCGTTTCGGTCAGTACCGGTACGTTCTGGGCATCGTAGATCGCTACGTTTGCATCGTCTACGTTCGTTGAAGGCAGTACAACCTGCACCTTGTTCTTGGCGTACGTAGTAACCTGCGGCTGCTCAAGCTGCCGGAGTTTGCGTGCATCAACGTTCACGGCATTTGCCTGAATAACCAATCCCTGCGACATCCACCAGGTATTGGTGCTGGCCGTCAGAAAATACTGACCGTCGGGCAGACTGTTCAGGTTTAACGTCAAATCTTTCGATTTGGCAGATGAAACCTTACCCTGATAAAGCACGTTGCCATCGGCGTCGATTAGGGCAACGTCGACCGGCTGTCCTGCCTCTGTATGTAAACGAACTTTCTTTTGCTCGGACTTCACTACTTTCACCCCACTCACTCCCGAACCATTGTCGGCAACGGCACCTCCCATGCCAGCCAGACCCCATACTGTCAGCAGTACGGCTACGGATAAACGGAACTGTTTCATCGGTGTAAAATTTTATTTTTCCGTGACAAAGGTGGGGGCACAAACCGCTTTAATGCAAGGGGGGAAGCACTGATTCACAATTCATTAACAAAGATTCCTGATAATGAAACGGGTTTATATTGGTAAAGTACAACGATTATAAAAAATATACAAAAGGTTCCTTGAAACGAATAGATTTTGTATTTTTCTAATAACGCTAAAAAATAGTGCTATCTGTTTTTAAGGTGATATGATTTTCTGAGCAAAGTACAAAAGCCCCAAAAAAGCGGTTTTAGTGTTTTGTATGGACAGGCGGCAATTCGTGAAGGGGAGCATTCAGGGAGGAAAACAGCAGGTGACGCAGAAACTCAAGCAACCGGTCTTCGCCGGACGGTAAAACGTCGCGCTGCACCCCAAAATCAGTGAGGGAGGGAAGGTATTGCATGAAGTAGGCCTGATAATGGGCAGTTTCGATAATTGAGCTCGCCCGCGACCGGGCATACGGATAGTCGGGCCGGTATTCCAGGATAATTCCAGCTACCCGGCCACACAGGTCTTTGTAGGGTTTGAATAATTGCTGCCGGTTATCTTCCGTTACATGATGAGTCAGGTACGCCTTGCTGGCTTCCCGGATAACAATACTGTGCAGGGCCGACACATCAATAGCATCGGCACCCAACGAGAATGAAGGCTGGGGTATGTTTTTCAGCAGCAGAATCTTTAAGATACGGTCCAGCTTTTCGCGGGGATCCGTTAAGTTGTTCGTATGGAAAATAACCTGGTATTCAAGCCATTGCCAGTACCAGGCGATTAAATACACCAATAAGCGATGCTTGTTTTCAAAATATCGGTAAATACTGGCTTCCTTTGTATTGATCCGGTCGGCGAGTTTTCGAAAGGTCATTTCTTCGAAACCAATATCAGCAATCAGCATAATGCTCTGACGAACAATCCGACGCCCGAGTTCGGAGCTTTCCGGATCGCGCAGAAACAGTTTTTCGTTCATCCGAACCTGTACGGTATATTCCATTTATACGTCGTATTTGCCTCTGACGGAAAATTTTGTCACAAAGAAACAAACTTTTATCGGTAAAAGTTATGTTTGTATCATTGATAGTAATACTATCATCTGCAAAGGTAATACAATTATGGCTTTAGATACATTTCCGCAACCACCACCTTCATCCTTGCAGCGGTTAATTCGGCTGTTAGGGACTGAAAAGAAAGATATCTGGTACATTTACCTGTATGCGATCATTACGGGTTTGATCAGTTTGTCCTTGCCGCTGGGCATTCAGGCCGTTTTCAACCTGGTTTCCGGTGGACTGGTTTTCAGTTCCGTTTACGTACTGATCGGCCTGGTTGTGGCGGGTGTGCTGGCAACGGGGCTGCTGATGGTTGGTCAGATGACCCTGGTAGAAATCCTGCAGCAGCGCATCTTTGCCAAAGCGGCATTCGAGTTCACGTATCGGCTGCCCCGAATTGAGCCCAAAGCGCTGGCCGCCTACTACCCACCCGAGCTGATGAACCGTTTTTTCGACGTTCTTACGCTTCAGAAAGGGATGCCGAAATTGCTCATCGACCTGACGGCCGCAGCCGTGCAGATTCTGTTCGGCATCATTCTGCTGTCGTTCTACCATCCCATTTTCCTGGGGTTTGGCTTGTTCACGCTGATGGCCATTATCGGGATCAGCTGGATCTATGGGCCCTCCGGGCTGCGTACGAGTCTGAGCGAATCGAAGTATAAATACAAGGTAGTGGCCTGGCTTGAAGATCTTGCCCGGGATCTGCCAACGTATCGTCACCGCGACGACGCTCTGGAGCCTATCGACCGGATGGACGAACTGGTGGCCAGCTACGTCACCAACCGGAATGAACATTTCCGGGTATTAAAACGGTTTTTTTATAGCGCCGTTGCGTTCAAAACCCTGGTAACCGGCGGTTTGTTGATTCTCGGTACCGTGCTGGTAGTAGGCCGCGAAATGACCTTAGGGCAATTTGTAGCCGCTGAACTGGTCATCGTGCTGATCACCGGATCGGTCGAAAAACTTATTTCTGGAATAGACACGGTATTTGATATGCTGACTGCCGTTGAAAAAATTGCGAATGTTACGGATCTACCCTTAGAAACCGATACGCCAACCCATGCTTAACTTATCAAATCAGCGGGTAGATGAAGAATTATTCAAACACTATCCGCTCAAAACGCTCCGTACGTTACCCCAGCCTAACAGTGGTCGGCGGCTGGGGCGCTGGATGCTCGGACTACTGCTCGTTAGTCTGTGCGTCATGTTTTTACCCTGGCAGCAGAACATCAATGGTGAGGGTGCCGTTACGGCCCTGACGCCCCAGGATCGCCCCCAGACCATTCAGAATGCCATTGCCGGGCGGATCGAACGCTGGGCCATCCAGGAAGGACAGTTTGTGCGCAGGGGAGACACCCTGTTGGTTATCTCCGATATTAAGGATGAATACTTTGACCCAAACCTGCCTCAGCGTCTCGACGAACAGCTCGGGGCGAAACGAGGCAGCCTGAGCGCGACCGATGCTAAGATCGTAGCCCTCGACGGGCAGATTGAGGCCCTGCAGGCGGGGTTACAGGTGAAGCTCGCGTCGGCCCGCAACAAAGTTCGGCAAAGCCAATTCAAGGTGATCAGCGACAGTACGGACCTGATTGCCGTCCAGAAAAACTATCAGATTGCGCTCGACCGGCTTGATCGCTACGAGAAAGGCCATAAAAACGGCTTGTTTTCGCTCACAGACCTGGAATCGCGTCGGTTGAAAGTGCAGGAAGACTACGCCAAGGTAATTGCGCAGGAAAACAAGCTGAACGTATCGCGGCAGGAACTTATCAATGCCCGGCTTGACCTGACTACCATCCAGGCCGATTACCAGGAAAAGCTGGCCAAGGCCCTGTCGGATCGGAGTTCGGCGGTTTCGTACCGGGCCGAAGCAACGGGCGAAGTGGCGAAGCTGCGGAACAAAATCAGCAGCGTCGATGTCCGCCGGGGGCTTTACGTCGTGCGGGCTCCGCAGGATGGCTACGTGGTTCGGTCGTTCAAGGCCGGTATCGGCGAAACCATCAAGGAAGGCGAATCCATTGCTACCCTACAGCCCTCCAACCCATCGGTTGCGGTTGAGTTATACGTCCGGGCCATGGACGTACCCCTGATTCAGCGCGGTCGGCTTGTGCGGTTGCAGTTCGACGGATGGCCCGCCATTCAGTTTTCGGGCTGGCCAACGGTCGCTGTAGGTACTTTTGGGGGTGAAGTGGCGGTCATTGACGCCGTCAGCAGCGTGAACGGGAAATACCGGCTCTTGGTTAAACCTGTTGTAAAAGAAGGCGATCAGCCCTGGCCGCAGCAATTGCGGGTTGGTTCCGGCGTGTACGGCTGGGTGATGCTCGACGACGTACCGGTATGGTACGAACTGTGGCGGCAGTTGAACGGCTTCCCGCCTAGTTTGCAGGAGGAGCCAAAAGAGGACAAGAAAAAATGAACGTTCGGATAATAATCAGCCTGATCGTATTGGGAAGTTTGTCCGGGCAGGTATCCGCCCAGATGGCTGTTCGCCCTGCGTCAGCAACAACGGTAGCCGACGCTGAGCCGAATCCGGCGGTTGTGTTTACGGCGGGCGATTTTTTTCAGGCCGTCCTGCAGCACCACCCGATTGTCCGGCAGGCGGCTTTGCTGAGCCGTGAAGCGCAGCAGGAGGTAATGCAGGCCCGGGGCGCCTTTGACCCGAAGCTTTTTTCAGTGTATGACCGGAAAGAATTTGGCCGTAGTCTGTACTACGATAAATGGCAGTCGGGGTTGTCAGTGCCGGTCTTACCGGGGGGGATTGACGTCAAAATGACCTACGACCGGAACATGGGTCAATACGTTAACCCCGAAGATCGGGTGCCGACCTCAGGGCTGGCGGCTCTGGGCGTCAGTGTACCCATTGGCCAGGGCCTTTTAATCGATGCCCGCCGTACGGCGTTGCGGCAGGCGCAGCTGGCCGTTAATCTGGCGGATGCCGACCGGTTAAAACTCATCAATAAAACCCTGTTCGATGCGGCAAAAGCCTACTGGGAATGGTACCTGGCTTACCAGCAGTATCAGTTCGTTCAGGAAGGGTATCAACTGGCCGACACCCGCTTTCAGGCGATCCGGCAGCGGGCTTTACTGGGCGATGCTGCTACTATCGATACGACCGAAGCGCTCATCACCGCGCAGGATCGGCTCGTGCAGCTCCGCCAGGCCGAGGTGGAGCTGCAGAATAATCGCCTGCGGCTAACAGCTTACCTCTGGAACAGTACCGAGGAAGGGTCCAATCCGCAGCCGATCGATATGCCGGAAACGGTGGTGCCGCAAAGCCCGCCGGGTCAGCTGGCCGACGAACTGTTGTTGCAGCAATTGCTTAGCCGGGCCGCCGAACAGCATCCGGAATTGCTGAAACTAACCGCAAAAGGGCAGCAACTGGCTATCGAAGAGCGGTTTCGGCGGTCGCTGCTTCAGCCCCAGATTGCGCTCAGTGCCAGTTTACTGAGCCGTACGCCCGAACCGGGCATCGGGTACGACTGGGGGAGTTATTACGCGTTTCGGGCCGATAATCACAAGATCGGTGTGGACCTGACCTTCCCGTTGTTTCTGCGTAAAGAGCGGGGGAAGCTTCGGCAGGTACAGATCAAGTCGCAGCAAAACGAACTGGAACGGCAGCAAACCGGGCGAAACATAGCCAACGACGTGCAGTCGGCCTGGAACGAATTGAGAGCGCTGGAACGGCAGATTGCCGTGCAGCAGCAGACCGTTGCCAATCAGCGTACGCTCCTGCAGGCCGAACAGCAAAAGTTTGATATGGGCGAAAGCTCGCTGTTTCTGGTCAACAGCCGGGAAACAAAGCTGATCGATTTGCAGATCAAGCTGGAAGAGTTACGTACCAAACACCAGAAGGCTATTGCCGGACTCTGGTACGCAGCCGGAACCTATGTTGGTGCTAACTAGACGCCCTCGTCCGCTGATTCGGCCAGTAACGCCTTGAGATCGAGCGGACGCGTATACATGGTGATGGAGCCATCGGGCTGACGGGGCCATTGCTCCATCGGGCGGTCCCAATAGAGTTCGACCCCATTGCGGTCGGGGTCATTCAGGTAAATAGCTTCCGATACACCGTGGTCTGAGGCTCCCGTGATGGGGTAGTTAGCGTCAGCCAATCGGCGAAAAGCAACCGACAGGTCCCGGCGGGTTGGGTACAGAAGGGCCGTATGAAACAGTCCGGCACTGCGGACGGGGGCCGGTGGGGCATCTTTGCTGTACCAGGTGTTGAGCCCTATGTGATGATGGTAGCCACCGGCCGAGATAAAAGCGGCATCGGTGCCCATGCGCAGCATGATGGAAAAACCGAGCAGGTCGCAATAAAAACGAAGGGCCCGGTCGAGGTCGGCTACTTTCAGGTGAATGTGGCCAATCCTGGTTTGGGCGGGGATGGTATACGTGCTCATGGCCTGTACAATGTTGATTGCATAAAGAACCGCTACTTTACCGACCCGATCACCATCAGCAACTCGCTGATCATCATGGCTGTAGCGCCCCAGACGCGGTAGTTTTCGATCTGATAGAACGGGGCGTCAACCGTCATACCCCGTACTTCCACCTGGCTGTCGCCCACGATTGTTTCATCGAGCAACGTATCCAGATCCACTTCCACCACCGCTTCTACCTCGCGCGGATCGGGGTAGAAATCAGGCCGGTAGGGCAACATACCAATAACCGGCAGCACGTAAAAATTACTCGGGGGAATAAACAGCTCGGTCAGATGCCCCAGTACCGTAACGTCGGATACCCGGATGCCAATTTCCTCCTGAGCTTCCCGGAGCGCGGTGCGCGTCAGGTTTTCGTCAAACCGCTCCATGCGGCCACCGGGGAAAGCCATCTGACCCGCATGCACCCCATCGTACTGCGGCCGGAGAATCAGCGGCAGGTAAATGCTGCCCCGGTACGGGTAAAAACAGATCAGGACTGCACTCCGCCGGGTTCGCTCGTTTGGTTTGATACCCAGCCGATACCGGGATGCTGCGGCCATTTTGCTGTGGGCCAGCTCGCCCGGCAGCGGGTCCTGTAACCGCCGGCGTAGGGAATCGGTAAAGGTATGAAACGACGTTTGGAGCATATCGGTTTACGGTTCCCAATGTACGGCTTTCTGGTTTTGGTCGCACGTAGCCTACTGAAAACTGTACGCAGAAAACTTAATTATACAGCTTAACCAATTCTTCGGCGCAACGTTCACCGTCCATAGCTGCTGAAACAATCCCGCCCGCGAAACCGGCTCCTTCACCGCAGGGGAACAGCCGGCTGATCTCGATATGTTCACACGTATCGCGGTGCCGCGGAATACGTACCGGCGACGACGTACGACTTTCCACGCCAATCACCTGGCCATCGTTGCTGAGGTAGCCCCGCATCTTTCGACCGAAATCCCGCAATCCCTGTTTCAGCGGTTGGGCGATGTGATCCGGCAGTACGTCGCTCATGTCGACCGACGCCAACCCCGGCTGGTAGGAGGTAGGCAGCAGCTCGGCCGAAACCCGACCACTCACAAAATCGGCCACTCGCTGCGCCGGAGCCGTCTGGGCCGGCCGTTTGCCGTTGTCATTACCCAGCCGGCAGGCCCAGCGCTCCAGTTCCTGCTGCAAAGCCAGACCGGCCAGCGGCCCTTCATCACGGTACGGCTTCAGATCATCGTCCGCAATGGCCACTACCAGTCCGGAATTGGCGAACTTTGAATCGCGACGGGAGGGCGACATACCATTAACAACCAGTTCGCCGGGGGCGGTTGCAGCTGGAACGATAAAGCCTCCCGGACACATGCAGAACGAAAACACGCCCCGCTCCACCCCATTGAACCGGGTCTGGGTTACCAAACTATACGAAGCAGCGGGGAGGTGATCGCCCCGTTCGGGCCGGTGGTACTGCAACTGATCGATCAGGGCCTGCTGGTGTTCAATACGGACGCCCATGGCGAATGGCTTGGCTTCGATACGGACCCCTTTATCATGCAGGAGGTAAAAAATATCCCGTGCCGAGTGACCCGTAGCCAGAATTACCCCAAGACCGGGCCATTCCTGACCGTCGGCCGTAACGACGCCCTTCATCTGATCCCCGGCCATCAGAAAATCCGTGACGCGCGTATCGAAGTGAACCTCACCGCCGGCATCCAGAATGCTTTGTCGGAGGTCGGCCACTACGTTCGGGAGTTTGTTGGTGCCGATGTGCGGATGCGCATCCACCAGAATCTGTTCCGTTGCGCCGTGGGCCACCAGAATTTCAAGAATGCGCCGGACGTCACCCCGTTTGGTCGACCGGGTGTAGAGCTTACCGTCTGAATACGTACCGGCTCCCCCTTCGCCAAAGCAGTAATTGGATTCGGGATTCACGACGTGGTCTTTGTTGATGGCGGCCAGGTCGCGCCGACGGGTACGGACATCGCTGCCCCGTTCCAGCACGATGGGTTTCACGCCCAGCTCAATCAGCCGGAGGGCCGCAAATAAGCCGGCGGGTCCAGCCCCCACAACGATCGCCTGGCGGGCCTGACTGACGTTCGGATACTGCTTCTGAAAGCTGAGCAGAGGGGGCGGTGGAGTGCCTACAAAAACGTCGGCGTCGATGTGGACACGTACCTGACGGCCACGGGCATCGATAGACTGGCGACGTTTGCGCACGACCGCCGAACTGTCGGCAGGTAGCCGGAGATGCCGTAGGGCCTCCGTTCGGAACGCTGTGTCGTCGTTGGCCTGCTCGGGAAGCAGGCTGAGGGAAATCTGGTGTATCATCGTGTTTCGGACGGGTATTTATCCCGCAGGAAAAAAGAACGTCAACCCCAATGGGGCTCTATTCTTAACAAATCGACGGTTTTGTGAGTTCAGCCAGGCCCCCGCCGACGTACGTATCAGCGACCCAGGGCGGCCCTGGCCTGTTCTTCATCGCGCTTCAGCTGAGCCACCAGAGCGGGCAGTCCGTCGAACTTCTGCTCCGGCCGGAGAAACTCCCGGAACAGCAGCGTCAGGTGTTCCCCGTAGATGTCCCGGTCAAAATCGAAAATATACGTTTCGATGGTCTGGTGCGTACCGGCCACGGTCGGGCGAAAACCAATGTTCAGCATACCGCCATACGTACTGCCGTTGTAAAGCACATCAACCGCATACACCCCGTTGGCCGGAATCAGCTTCACGGGGTCATCGACCTGCATGTTGGCGGTGGGGTAGCCAATGGTCCGGCCCAGCTGCTGCCCTTTTATGATGGTACCCGTCAGGTTATAGGGGCGCCCCAGAAACAGGCTGGCCGCGTGAATGTTGCCTTCGTTCAGAGCGGCCCGGATTTTGGATGAACTCACGCCCACGGCATCGACATCCTGCCGGGGAATCTCTTCAACGTCGAAGCCGTATTCATGCTGGTGCTGCTGGATATAATCGAACCCACCCTGCCGGTCCTTGCCGAAGCGATGGTCGTAGCCGATCACCAGCTTTCTGGTGCCGATGGCGTCGATCAGAATCTGCCGGATGAATTCTTCGGAGGTTAACTGCGAAAACGACCGCGTAAAAGGAATCACAATCAGGTGATCGACGCCCGCCTGTTCAAGTCGTTCAATTTTCTCGTCAAGCGTCGAGAGCAGCTTCAGATTCTGACTATCGTTGGAAACGACCGTACGCGGATGAGGCCAGTACGTCAGCACCACGGATTCGCCCGCGTTGGCCCGGGTTATTTCAACTAATCGCGCCAGAATGGTCTGGTGGCCAAGGTGTACCCCGTCAAACGTACCGCTGGTCACAACGGCGTAGGGAAGGGGCTGGATGGTATCAATGCCGCGGTGGACAATCATGCAGGAAAATGTTCGGCGCGGTAGCGTTCGATGAACCCGTCAACGCTATCGGCATCTTTTACAACGAATTCGCCGATTCGGGTACGGCGCAGGTTTGCCAGGTACGCGCCGTTGCCCAGCAACAGGCCCAGATCACGTACCAGACTACGAATATACGTGCCTTTGGAACATACAATGCGAAAATCGACCGCCGGAAACCCATCGGTCAGGACGTTGAAGGTCGACACCGTCACCACGCGGGATTTGATTCCTTCGGCCGTTTCGCCCCGGCGGGCCTTTTCATACAGGCGTTCGCCATTGACCCGAATGGCCGAGTAAATAGGCGGAATCTGCTGAATCTCACCGGTTAACTGGCGGGCTGCGGCCTGAATTTGCTCAGGCATAATGCCCGTTACGTCGAACTCCGCATCAAAGGCCGTTTCCAGATCGACGGAGGGGGTAGTTTTGCCCAGCACGAGCGTACCGGTGTATTCTTTTTCCTGGGCCTGGTATTGATCAATCTGCTTGGTCATTTTACCGGTGCACAGAATAAGCAGACCGGTGGCCAGCGGATCGAGCGTACCGGCATGGCCAATCTTCTTGAATTTACAGGCCCGGCGCAGCTTATTTACTACGTCGAACGAGGTCCACTCAAGCGGTTTATCGATGAGGATGAGCTGGCCGGGGTCCGTTTGGGATTCTTGATTCATTACGTACAAAAATAGAACGCGGCTTAAGCCGGTATTTATTAACGTAAGCAGCGTTCTGTATACTTGCTATACAATCTCCAGTTTCACCCCGGCCGCGACCAGGCCCAGCAGCAGCAGACCCAGCGCAATGCGGTAATAGCCGAACACCTTGAAGCCGTAGCGGTTCAGGAAGCCGACGAACCCGCGGATGGCCATCAACCCCACCACAAACGCAATGGCATTGCCAATCAGCAGCGTCTGGTAGTCGGCCGGCTGAAGGAGCGTATACGTTTTGAGCAGCTTATAACCCGATGCGGCCGCCATAGTCGGTACGGCCAGGAAGAATGAAAATTCGGCGGCCTGCTGGCGGGTCAGGCCCTGGGTCATGCCGCCGATGATCGTTGCTGCCGACCGCGATACGCCGGGAATCATGGCAATGCATTGAAAGAAACCCACTTTGATGGCTTCGGGAAACGTAATGTCGTAATCGCGGGGTTTTTCGGCAAAAATCCGGTCGATGAACACCAGTACAATGCCACCCAGCAGCAGCATTACCGCCACAACGACGACGTTTTCCAGCAGTGAATCAATGAAATCATTGAGTAAAAAACCAATTACAGCCGCGGGCAGAAACGCCACCAGGAGTTTCAGGTAAAAATCGACCTGACTCGTGTAGGGGCCAATCAGCCGTTGCAGCCCACGGGGCAGATTGCGGTACCAGGCCACCGAATCAGACGTACGGGTGTCGCGCAGAAACCGCCGGTAATACAGCACCAGGACGGATAAGATGCAGCCGAACTGTATATCGACGGTGTAGAGCTTGGTGAATTCGTTTCCGGCGATGCCGGCCAGGGAAGAGTAGATAATCATGTGGCCGGTCGAGGAAACCGGCAGGAATTCCGTTAGTCCTTCGATGATGGCCAACGCAATCGCGTGAATTAAATCCATTCGGTCAGGTAAGTGATCGGGCAAAAATAGCGGTGCCACCGCTACTTGCTGTGGCACCGCTCAGTTTTTTTTCACTTACCCTTTGTTCGGACGGGCGAGGATGGCGAAGAATTCAAGCACAAAACCGCTCATCACAACCAATGGGCCCAGTGTCAATCCCAGAAATCCGAAGCCAAATTCTTCCTTGTCGAGGCTCATGATAAAGAAGCCGGCGAGGATGAGTCCAATGCCCGCCAGCATCAACTGATAGTTCCGGCGGCCAAACGGCAGCGCGGCTGAACCGTTCGAGTCCGAAACCGTCGACGCGGGCCGGGTCGTGGTTGCTTTGGAAACCGGCGGAGTCGTAACGGGAGCCGTTTTCTTGGCCGGCTCGTCGCGAGTCAGCGTTGCTGAGCTATATGCTTTGTCTTTTGCCATGTTCGTTCGTCAATTTTATAGTATCTATCTGGGTGGACCTCAGTGAACAGTCCGGTTTGTATCAATAAACTACCCTGAGCCGGAAACGTTTACGGCCCACTCGTGCGGCTCTATCCGTACATTTCATCAACGGAAAGGCCCAGGTATCGGTTCACGGCCTGCAACGTACTGATCAGGCCAATCAACACGCCCAGTCCAATCAATCCGCCCATCAGCATGGCAATCTTATCGGGCTCCTGCAGCGACGCCAGTTCGGGCAGGTTGCTGATGGCAACCTGAATCAGCACGAACAGCAGTATGCAGGACGCCAGCCCGCTGATGAGTCCCTGCAGCATACCCCGGGCCAGAAACGGGCGCGTAATAAATCCGTTGGTAGCTCCGACCAGCTGCATGCTCCGGATGAGCAGCCGCTGCGAATGCAGCGCGAGCCGGATGGTGTTGTTCATCAGCACGACGATGATCAGCAGCAGAATCACGGCAAACACCGCCATTACGATATAAATCCGGGTGATATTCCGGTTGATGTTATCGACCAGGTTCTCCTGATAAACCACTTCAAATACACCGTCCAGTTCTTCCAGATTCTGCTTTACTTCCAGGAGTTTAGCCTCCGCGAAGTAGTCTTCAGTCAGTTTAATCCGGTAGCTGTCGCGCAGGGGGTTTTCGCCCAGAAACTGGGAAAAATCTTCTTTGGTTTCAGCAATGAACTCTTTGGCCGCTACGTCTTTGGTTACCAGCGTAATCTGCGGTGAGCTGTTGGACTTCAGCACAAACGGCCGCTCGGCAATGGTTTTATACAGTTTCTGAAGTTTCGACTCGCTCAGGTCTTTATCCAGAAAGGCCCTCACTTCGTAGTTCTCGCGGATGTACGTTACCAGCCGTTTCGACTGGATGGCCAGTAACCCGCAGAAACCAATTAAAAACAAAGCCAGCGTCAGGCTAAACAGAATCAGACCGCTGGGATACGCACCTACTTTCTTTTTACGAGCCATTCAGGGGTTCGTGTTTTGGACAAAAATAACGGATTCCGCCTTGGTACGGCTTAATTTAACAAAATTTAAGCGACCGGACAAGGAAACAGACTGTTCAGACAAGGGAAACCCGGGCATGCCTTCCTGCGCAGAGACAGCGGCCCTTTCCATACAGTAACGAAAAAACGAAGACATTCGCCCGCTGCCGGTTTACGAATTAGACTGAATTCGTTGCGAAATGACGTTTTGAGTGGGTAAAAACAAGTTGATCAACCGGTACGTTGTATGTACCGTAAAGATTACCGCATGAAAGGAATAGAAAAACGTTTCTGGTCGATTACACTACTTCTTTTTGGACTGGTTCCGGTTTCGTCCGGGCAAACTGCTCCACAAACCGGGCAGACAAAGATGAGTCCGGCCCGGTCGGGACAGTCCTGGCAGAGTCCGGATCAGCAGTTTGGCAACTTATTTAAAGACGTTCAGCTCAAATCCGTGTTTCCGGACTCAAAAACATTCGCGGATTGTACACCCAAGTTTCCGCCCGCCACCATTCTGGCCAATTATGAAAAAGCCAGACAACGGCGTGATTTCAATCTGAAGACCTTTGTTGAGCAGCATTTTACCTTACCGATTACACCCGCATCGGGCTATACCAGCAAGGCCGGACAATCGGCGCAGCAGCACATCATCGACCTCTGGCCGGTACTAACCCGGCCCGGCGTGGCGGGGGCACGTCAGGCCGGCTCGCTGATTCCGCTGCCCAAGTCATACGTAGTGCCCGGGGGGCGTTTCGGCGAAATCTACTACTGGGACAGCTATTTTACCATGCTGGGGCTTCAGGCCTCGGGGAAGACGGACCTGATCCGGAACATGGTCGATAATTTTGCTTATCTGATCCGTACGTTCGGGTTTATTCCCAACGGCAACCGGACGTACTTTCTGGGGCGGTCGCAGCCGCCGTTTTTTTCGTTCATGGTCAATCTGCTGAGCGAAACCCAGGGCCGGCGGGTGCTGGTCAACTACCTGCCGTATCTGCAACAGGAATATAACTTCTGGATGCATGGCAAGGCACAGCTGACGGAGCAAAACCCAACGTTTCGGCGGGTTGTGCGGCTGGCGGAGGGCGTTTATCTGAACCGGTATTACGACGACCGCGAAACGCCCCGCCCCGAGTCGTACAAGGAAGATTACAACCTGGTTGAGAAAAACCTGAACCGGAATGAGAAAGAAGCGGGAGCTGTGTACCGTCACCTCCGGGCAGGCGCTGAATCGGGCTGGGATTTCAGCAGCCGGTGGTTTCGCGATGGAAAAAATCTACGAACTATTCACACCACCGATTTCATTCCGGTGGATCTGAATAGCCTGCTGGTCAATCTGGAACGAACGCTGGCCGAGGGCTACCGGCTGAAAGGCGATCAGCGTCGGGCGAAGATGTACCTGCTGCTGGCGCAGCAACGGCGCGACGCAATCCAGAAGTACTGCTGGAACGAGCGCCGTCAGTTTTTCTTTGACTACGATTTCGTGGCCCGCAGGCAGGCTACGGTCTATTCACTGGCGGCCGTTTACCCCCTGTTTGTTAAGGTGGCCACACCCCAGCAGGCACAGGGCGTTGCCAAAATCCTGCAGCGCGATTTCCTGAAACCGGGCGGTCTGACCACTACGCTCGTGCGCACCGGTGAGCAGTGGGATGCGCCCAACGGCTGGGCTCCGCTACAATGGCTGGCCATTCAGGGACTGCGTAATTATAACCAGACCGAGCTGGCCAATAAGGTCAAACTGAACTGGGTAACCGAAAACCTGCGGGTTTACAAAGCCGCCGGAAAAATGGTGGAAAAATACGATGTCATCAGCACGGCCGCAGCCAAAGGGGGCGAATACCCGTTGCAGGACGGCTTCGGCTGGACAAACGGCGTGTTGCTACGGCTGCTGAAGGAAGGAATAGGGGAGGCAAGGGAGGAAAGGAAGGAATAGGGGAGGAAAGGGAGGAAAGGAAGGAATAGGGGAGGAAAGGGAGGAAAGGGAGGAAAGGCTGAAGTTCTTTTCTCCTCTTCTCCCTTCCTCCTCTCCTCCCTCTCTTCCTTCAAAACACCTCCTTCGCAATCTTTGAAATATTGTCCGCTTTGCCCATGGTGTAGAAGTGCAGGACGGGCGCTCCGGCGGCTATGAGTTCGCGGCATTGCTGAATGCACCACTCAATGCCAATTTGCCGGGCCTGCTGGTCGTTCTCGCACGCTTCAACGGCCGTGACAAGGTCCGGGGGCATCTGAAGGTGGAAGATACGTGGCAGCACCTGAAGCTGCTTGCGGGTGCTGAGCGGTTTCAGGCCTGGAATGATAGGCACCGTGATGCCCGCCTGCCGACATTTCCCGACGAAGTCGAAGTACTTCTGGTTGTCGAAAAACATCTGCGTGACGATGTAGTCTGCCCCCTTATCAATTTTCTGCTTCAGGTACTGAAAATCGATCTCGTGGTCGACGGCTTCGAAGTGTTTTTCCGGGTAGCCAGCCACGCCAATGCAGAAGTCGCTGGGCGACAGGGCGGTGTCTTCTTCATGGAGGTACACCCCCTTGTTCATGTTGGCAACCTGCTCGACCAGTTCGCTGGCGTAGGAATACCCGTTGTCTTTCGGTTTGAACGTATTGAACGGCTTGGCCGGATCGCCCCGCAGCACCAGTACGTTGTCGATGCCGAGGTAGTGCAGGTCGACCAGAAAATCCTCGGTTTCTTCGCGGGTGAAGCCACCACAGAGGACATGCGGTACGGGATCTACACCAAACTTGTGCATGATCGCCGAACAGATACCGACCGTTCCGGGGCGCTTGCGGGTAACGATTTTCTGGATGGTGCCGTCGGGCAGGGGGCGTTCTATGTACTCCTCGCGGTGGTACGTTACGTCGATGAACGGTGGCTTGAACGCCATCAGCGGCTCGATGTTGTCCAGTAGATTTTTCAGCGTATCGCCCTTAACCGGCGGTATGACTTCAATCGAAAAAATGGGTTTGCCGTTGGCGTTGCGGATATGATCGGTAATCTTCGTCATTGGTGCAAAATTAGCGAGAATCAAGCAATAAGCGCATGCTGAGCCCACTCGCCTGCCCAGTATGCCACGGTTGAATGGTCATCCGTTGACCCAGTCCCGGCCGGTTTCTGACTTCGTGCCACTTCGGGATGCCCCAGCCCAGAAACGACCCCAGCGCGGCTCCAGCCAGAATGTCGCTGGGGTAGTGGTAGCCGGCCGCGTACCGCATGTAGCTCGTGGTTGACGCCAGCCCCAGCATTACTATCCAAACGACGGGTTTAAGTTTCGAGTTCGGGTAATACTGCCTGAATAATTCGGCGGCAAACACCGCCGACGCAAAGGCGGTACCAGCGTGGCCGGAAAAAAACGACTGCCGCCCGTTGGCAACAAGCTTGGGTTCCAGGGGAGCCCCGGGATTATACACGTACGGCCGGGTTCGGAGGGCGATGTTCTTGACGGTCTGTTGAAACAGCGTAGGTACGGCCAGCACTTCAATGTACATAAGCGGTACGGTCGCCCAGCCTTTATGTCGAAACAGCACCGGCAGCGCAATCAGACCGGTGGCAACAAAATTACCCGTTAGGGCCTGGTCACTGATCCGGAACGCTCTGGGCGACCAGTTGTACGTAGCGCCCCGGTCGAACGCATTCACCTGACTGCGGTCAAACCGGCTCAGGTCGGCTACGGTATAGGGCGTCACCTGCTGTTCCAGCAAATACGACGTAAGCCCCGTAACAGCCGCCGTACCGAGCAGGATTCCATCTACTTTCCAGCTCAGGGCATAGGGGTTGGGCAAGCGGCCGGTCGGCTGCTGCGTACCCGCTGAATCGGCGGTAATCTGGCCGAAACCGACCAGTGTTTGAAGCGTCAGAAATAACGAACAGGTAAGCCAGCGAATGGTCACGATCAGAACCGGGTGGTGAGGTAATGAAATGGTAGGGTACAAACTTACGGATAAACCGGCGTCCACCGTACAAAAACGCCCGTAGCCTGGCCAGTGCTCCACGGTTGAACGTCCAGTTGACGAACCCAGGCTGAACGATTACCGGTACGTACCTCATGGAGTTTGGGAATGCCCCAACCCACGACTGAGCCAAAAACAGCCCCCGCCAGAATATCGCTTGGGAAATGCCGGCCTCCCTCGTAGCTCAGGATCATAGTCGTGGCTGCCAGCGCAAACGACCCGCCCCAGACGGCCGCTTTCCAGCGCGACTCCGGAAAATAATGCCGGAAGATTTCGCCGGTAAACACGGCCGTCGCGAAGGCGTTGGTCGAGTGGCCGGAGAAAAACGACTGCCGGGCATCCCGAACCAGTTTTTCATCGAGGGGGGCCTCCGGATTGTACACAAACGGCCGGGTTCGCTGCGTCAGGTTCTTCACGCAACGCTGCAATCCGTTCGCCAGGATGAACGTTTCCGCGTACATCACGGCTATGGTCTTGAAATTTTGACGCATCGGCCGGGTTCCCAGAACCAGTGCACCCCCAATGGCTCCGTTGCCGGCCAGCGTTACGTCGCTGATGCGGTCGAGGGTGAGGCTGTAGTTGCGGGTAGCGCCCCGGTCGAAGGCGGGGACCGATGCCCGGTCGAGCGCCCGGACCTGATCCGGGGTGAGCGGGGCAACCCGTTGTTCAAGAATCAGCGAGGTGGTGCCGGCCGCTATCCCCACGCCCAGCAAGGTTACTTCGCGGCCCGTTCGGAGCTGGTAGGGAGACGTAGCGGGCGCCGTGGATTGGGCTACACCAGCGACTGACTGAATCGTCAGCCAGAAAAACAGAACAAAACTGGGTTTGTGTATCAACTTGAAAGTGAGAACGGTAAACTGATAAAGTTGCATTAAACGACCCGCACTACGTTGGGCGTATCGGCCAGATAGACCAGTCTGCCTTCTACATCCGGATAGCCCATGTCGCGGTAGAGCCGGGTAAAGTACCGAAGGGTGCGGGTGTGGTCATCGGTGGGGGGTAAGCTCTGGTACTGCACGAGCGTCAGGCTGCCGTTGGGCTGGTGCACAACCCGGTGGGGGGCACCGTGCAGGTGTTGCTTACTCAGAATACTACGGTCGGTATCGATACGGAGCGATGCGTCGAAAAGGGAAGCCAGTTCCGGGTGGGTAATGACCTGGGTTAGCCGGTTGCGGAGCAGATCCCGTTCAGATGCCCGCACAACCCCTTCGCTGACAAGCTGACGCAGGGCTTTTTCGGTCGACTCCGGTCCTTTGATCAGGCTCAGAGCCGCGCAGAGCTTACGGTCCTGCTCGCGGGTACGCTCGAAGGTAGCTACGTCGAAAACACGTTCGGCCTGCCGGCGCAGCTGTAAGTCCTGCCCCCGGTGACCACTGATGATTTCGTCGAGGCTGATTTCGTCGGTTTGGGTTTCCGTTTGGCGGTGCGTAAACACCTCAAAACATTCGCTCAGCACGTAACGACTCTGGCCTTCGTGCCACGTACAACCGCAGGCCTGCGCCACTTCCGAACTGTTCAGGAACGCATGCAACCAGTGGCTGACGGTGTTCGTTGGTCCTTTACTGAAGTCCTTAGCTTCACTGATGACGTAGAGCCGATCAGTAGGACGGGTAAAGGCCACGTAGAGCAGGTTCATGTTCTCGAGAAACGTACGGGTCATTTCTTCATCATACTGTGCCGACACGGCCGAAGGTGTCTGTTTAAGGCTGGCTGTCGTAAAGGCGGGCGCGTGAAGCAACCGGGCGAGTTGACCGGGGGCATGCTCGTGGGTCAGCGCGTCGGTACGGATGGCCGACAGGTCCAGCCAGATCATGCTGTCGTGGTTGGGCGTCACCTGCCAGTTGGCGAACGGAATGATCACGACCGGGTATTCCAGCCCCTTCGCTTTGTGGATAGTCTGGATATTGACGGCCTGGCGCGACTCCCCCTCGCCAATTGATACCTTTCCCTGGACGGTCTCCCAGTACAGCAGAAAATCACTGAGGTGGCCACTTTGCTTTTGGTTGAAGGTCAGCACTTCATCGAGAAAGCGGAACAGGAAGGGGTTATGCTCCGTCCGCTCAAACAACCGGAACTGGGCCGTCAGCCGCTCGGCGAGCTCGTAGGGATTGAGCTGTCCCAGCGCGTAGGGATCGAGTGGGTAACCCTGTGCGGCCAGATAGTCGTACAGCACCGAGACATCGTCGTTGTTGGCGATGGCACGTAGCTCTTCCGTCAGTTTGTCGTCGGGAAAGATACCCCGAATAACGCGGTGAAATAGGTACAACAGTTCGTAGCGCAGCAGTTGCTGATCCGGACGCTGCAGTAACTCCATGAGCGTTACGAGCCACTTGACCGGATCGGAAAACTCCAGCGACAGCGAATCGGCCGAAACCAGCGGTATCCGGCGGGCGTTCAGCTCATTGGCCAGGGCTTTGGCGTGGGCTTTCTTACGCGTCAGAATGGCGATATCGCCGTATTGATACCCATCGGCCAGGGCGCGCTTCAGGTACTCCATCGTCCGGTCGAGCATGGCCGCGGTCAGGTCCAGTCCTTCGTCTTCGTTTTTAGCCACGAAGTCGATCTGCACGTGGCCGAGGGCCCGGGCTTTGGGCGACGGTTCCTGGTGGAACTCCTGCGCCGGATCAAATACGTCCGCAATTTTTGGGTGATTGGTTTCGTATCGCCGGGCGGTAAACTCAAAAAACTGATTGTTGAACTGCACAATCGGCTGCGCACTTCGCCAGTTCGTTCCCAACACCTCGCTGTTCAGATGATCCGCGATCATATCGATCCGGTCGGCGGTCCATGAATTTGGGTTATGAGCCTGTTTGAGCCCCTCCAGGTTTTTCCGGTGCAGAGCCACGATCTGGTCCATATCCCCCCCACGGAAGCGGTAAATTGCCTGTTTACCGTCGCCTACGGCCAGGTTAAAATGCCCCGCACCCAGGGCGTTTTCGATCAGGGGCATCAGGTTGGCAAACTGCAGCCGCGAGGTATCCTGAAATTCATCGATCAGGATGTGGTTGAACTTGGTGCCGAGTCGCTCGTACAGAAAAGGCACGGGCTCCGTAGCGACAATCGACAGGATTTTTTTATTGAATTCGGAGATGTGAACCCGCCCGTCTTTGCGCAGCAGTTCATCAAATTCCAGCCGCATCTGTTTCAGCAGAGCGAGTTTCTGGAGGTGAGGCAGCAGGCAGTCGAACAGCGCAACCTGCGTCTGCCGTTCCTTCCGGATGGCTTCGATCTGATGGAAGCAGTCGCAAAGCTGATCGCTGATCTGATCAATTAATTCCGCGACTGGCCTGGGCGTTTTCTTATCGTACCAGTCATTACCATCGATGATTTTACGGTGGGTTTCGGTTGGTTCTTTCTGAAAGTCTTTCTGACAGATCGTTTTAAAATAATACGCTACGCTCGTTGATTTTCCTTTAAAATCGGCTTCGCTCAGACCTGCGTCTGTAATCAGAGTCCAGGCTTTCTGACCAACGGCCACAATATCGGCCTCGAACTGTTCTTTATGCCGCATTAACTGAGCCCGGATGGCCCGTACGGCACCCGGTGATAATTCCTGAGCGGCATTAACGGCTTCGTAAAACTGGTCGGAGGTCAGGTTACGGCCAAATTCCCGGAGGAGATCGGGAAGCTGGTTCCAGCTTTTTCCCTCGGTGGCGGTGTGGGTATAGTATTCGCTCAGGATGGTGGTGATTTCATCCATCTCTTCCGTACCGGCTTTTTCGATCAGGTTATCGATGGCCAGTTCAAGCACCTCGTCGGTGTCCATTTCCACGTCAAACGAATACGGGAATCCCAGTTCGTCGGTGAAGGCCATCACCACCCGCTGCGTGAACGAGTCGATGGTGGTTACGGAGAAATCGGAGTAGCGGTGGAGGATGGTCCGGAACACATCACCGGCTTTTTTTCGCAGTTCGTTTTTCGCGATAGTAAACGCGTCGGTGCCGGGTGCAGTGCCCTGAAGCTCCTGCACCAGATCGTCCAGCAAAGGCAGTTCTTTCCCACCGGCAATGTCCTGCAACCGCTCCAGAATCCGGTTTTTCATTTCGTTGGCAGCCGCGTTGGTAAACGTAATGGCCAGGATATGCCGGAAGTAATCGTCGCGCTGCCCGGGGCGGAGTGCCAGTTTCAGGTACTCTTTGGTCAGCGTGTACGTCTTTCCCGAACCGGCGGAGGAGCTATAGATTTTGAACATGTGCGAGGAACGTTGCCACCTGCGAATGGCTAAAATACGGCGAAATCAGGCAAAATGCCAAGTTATGCAATCAACCGGGTCGATATTGTGTTATACTGTAGTTGAAAATAATTCACCGTCACACCAATTGACTACGCTTATCCAACCAGGCCAGGTTTCCTTCTCAGCCTTGCTGTTTTTGCTGCTCTTTTCCTCCGAAAAGGTGCTGGCTCAGTCGCGGTTTGGTCCGTGGCGCTGGGTTCAGACCATGGCGGGAAAAATCATTAATGACACGGCTTCACCGGCAAAGCCGCGCTTTCTGGTGTATCCGACCCTGAGCTATGCCCCCGAAACCAGTATTGAGGTGGGGCTGTCGGCGCTGTATCTATACCACGCCAAGAACGATTACGAACTAAATCGGCTCAGCGAAGCGCAGGCTTTTGGGTTTGTAACGCTGATGGGGCAATACGGCCTGAACATCGACCACAATCTGTACACCGACAAAGATAAATGGTACTTTCTGGGCCGGGCGCGGTTCCAGCAGTTTCCGTTGCTCTACTACGGCATTGGTCCCGGCGTTGCTATGCGGGAACCGGCTACGGTCGAAGCCGGCAACATCCAGATCCGGGAACGGGCGCTGCACCGTATTGTTCCTAATCTGTTTGGTGGCGTTGAAGTCGATTTTCAGCGGTTGAGCAACGTCCGGTTCCGCCAGCCCGACAATCTTGCTTACGATATTCCCATTGGCGGGCGGGGGTCAGCAAATTTCGGGGTTGGTGTGGGTCTGGTCTACGATAGCCGACATAACGCGCTGAATGCCCGCAAAGGTGCTTTTGGCGAGATTGCCTACCTGCGCTACCACCGGGCTCTGGGCAGTTCGCTGACGTTCGGGACGCTTAACATAGACACCCGACTGTATAAAACCATCGGTAAAACCCAGGTGCTGGCCTGGCAGGCTGTGGGGATGTTTCAGAACGGCAGTGTGCCATTCAACCAACTGGCCCTGATGGGCGGTGAGATCATCATGCGGGGCTACTACGCCGGTCGGTACCGCGACAAAAACTACGTAGCCACGCAACTGGAATACCGACTGCTGCCGTTTCCGTTCAGCAAACGATTCGGCGCGGCTGCGTTTGTGGCGGCCGGTGCGGTGGCCAATCGCCCGCGTGAGCTGCAGTTTAAATACGTTCGCCCCTCCGGTGGCGTCGGGCTGCGCTATTTCCTGTATCCGAAGAAAGACGTATTCCTCCGTTTCGATGTTGGCTTCACCCGCGAAGGCACCGGCTTCTACATCTTCACCGGGGAGTCGTTTTAAGGGGAGGAGTAAGCCGAGGTTCGTTTCAGGTCTGACGGTACGTCTGACCCTTTCTCAGCTTTTTCTACGCGTTGGTCACTGTGGCTTTTACGCAGAAAAAGGGTCAGACGTACCGTCAGACCCTACTGTATAAAAAAACGGTTTCTCTCCTCCTCTCTTCCCTTTCCTCCCCTAAAAATTATACCGCAGGCCCACCCCTGATTGCAGGTTCAGGAAAAACGGAGCGGGCAGCACTTCAACGTAGAGGCCAGTTTCCAGAAAAAAGGAATACGGTTTGCTGGCCGGGAAAATTTCCAGACCGGCCACGCCCGAACCGCCCAGCGAAATCGTGCTTTCAAACTCGTTGACATAGGCCAGCCGGTCGGGGTAGTAGCGCCGGGAGCCGATCTGCCCACCGAAGCCGTAGTAGCCCCGGAACGTCTGGCTCGACCCGAACGACGTATGCCAGAGAAAGTGGCCCTGCACGGCCAGTCCCACACTTTTGTACCGGCCAGCCCGGTACGCCCGGTTATTACCGTACAGACCGCCGTACGTCCCGATGTTCAGGTCGAACGCGTGGTTCTCGCCAAAATATTTCCGGACGTTCACCCCCGATGGTTCGCCAATGCGGAAGCCGACCGACCAGTTGTTGTATTGGGCCTGGGCGTGGTTAGTGGTGCCGAGCCAGCCCAGCGACATCAGTAGTAGAAATAGACCAATTTTTCTCATAGCCTCGAAAAGAAGACTCATTCAGTTGTTGGATACTCAGCCTCCGGCGAAGGTCAGGCATTCGACACGGGTTCGGGATGCGTAACGGAGCCGGTATGCGCCGATACATCCGGCGTTGTGGGACCGTTGTACTGACGCAGCTCCGTCAGCAGCCGCTCGTTCTCATCCGGCGTTCCTACGGTGATGCGCAGACAGCCTTCGCACAGCTTCACCTTCGAACGGTCACGCACGATCACCTGTCGGTTGATCAGGTACTCGAATACCGCTTTTGCGTCGGTGAAGCGTACCAGCAGGAAGTTCGCATCCGACGGGTAAATGTGCTGCACAATGGGCAAAGAAAGTAGTTTTTCGGCTAAAACCTGACGGTCAGCCAGAATCTGAGCGACCATCTCGTTTTTTTCGCGTTCGTGGTCCAGCGCTTCCAGAGCCAGCGACTGGGTAGGGGCCGAGATGTTGTACGGGGGTTTGATCTTGTTCAGCACCCGGATCAACTCTTCCGAAGCGAAGCACATGCCCAGCCGAAGCGCAGCCAGTCCCCAGGCTTTCGAGAAGGTTTGCAGCACGACCAGATTCGGGTAGTTGTCCAGTTCACTCGTCCAGGAAGCCGTTTCAGCAAAATCGATATAAGCTTCATCGACAACCACCAGCGCGTGATTGGCCGCGTTCAGAATGGTCCGGATGGCGTTCGGGTCGATCAGGTTGCCGGTCGGGTTGTTGGGCGAGCAAATCCAGATGATCTTCGTTCCGGGCGTAATAGCGGCCAGTACTACATCCGTATTGAGCTGAAAAGCAGTTGTCAGCGGTACCTTAACCAGCGTAACATCGTTGATCGTTGCCGACACTTCGTACATGCCGTAGGTGGGGGGCATGATGATGATATTGTCGGCCGAAGCGTCGGACTGCCCAGGCCGGCACGTAGCGCGGATGAGCAGATCAATGGGTTCGTCGGAGCCGTTGCCCAGAAAAATCTGCTCCGGCCTCACGCCTTTGATAGGGGCCAACCGTTCTTTGATGGCCCATTGATACGGGTCCGGGTAGCGGTTATACTGGCCCGAGTCGGTAGTGGAACCGAGGGCGTTTTCGTTGGCGTCCAGAAACACACCTTCCTTGCCGGTGTACTCGTCGCGGGCCGAGGAGTAAGGGGTCAGCGTCAGGATGTGCGGACGGAGAAGGGATTGTAAATTAAACATTGTGCTACAAATTTACGCCGTGTTTAATACGGCCCATTACATGCGTGAGTGTCAATAGGGTTGGCGTAGTTATTACACTGCAATACTGTTAAAGGGGTCTGCGCATTACCACCATGCCCCGCACGTCCTCTTTCATGACATCGAACGTCAACCGTTCGGTGCCGCAGACGACGAAGCCCATCCGCTCGTAAAACGCAATGGCATCGTGGCTCGTATCCATCGCCTTGAGCCAGATCAACTCGTTACCCAACTGCCGGGCGTAATCAACCACAAACGTCAGCACGGCTTTACCGATGCCCTGTCCAGTTACATCTTTACTCAGGTAGATACGTTCCAGCTCCATGGCGTTAACCGTTTCCTGACCTTTCAGCGGTTGGTCGAGGTTCAGTTTAAAGAAGCCAACCGGCTCGTCGTTTCGACGGATTAGGTAAAAACGGGCGTTCGGATCGGCCAGTTCGCGTTGCAGTACGGCCGGGGTAAAGCACCGATCCATATACCAGGCCCCACCGTCGTGCCACAGATGCAGGTAATGGTCGGTGTAGGCTCGCCGGGCTACGTCGGCCAGTAGGGGAGCATCCGCTACTGAGAGGAGGTCAAAAACTAACGTAGTATCAACTGTCATAGGGGTTGCGTAGGCGTGGGTCGCCAGCGAAACGATTGGGGATCAATGGCCCGCATGGTGCAGAGGACGCCGTTCAGGTGGTCGTACTCATGCTGAATTAACTCCGACATGGCCCAGTCGGTTACGGTCCAGGTGTGTTCCTGCCAGTGCTCATCGCGGTAACGGAGCGTCAGGCTGCGGTGTCGTTTGACGCGTACCAGCAGGTTCGGAAAGCTCATGCAGTCGTCCCACAACTCGTTCATCTCGTCGCTGGCCTGCACAATCTCCGGGTTGATAATGACCTGCGGCCCAGCGTGGCCCGGCCCGGTCACATTGAGGTAAAACAGCCGTTTCATAATGCCGAGTTGCGGAGCCGCAATACCCCGGCCAAACTGGTACGTCGCCCGAATCTCCTCCATCACGTTGTGCAGGTCGGCTACCCAGCTCGCTACGAGCGGAAGTTCCTCCCGGCGGACGGGCTCACAGGTTTCGTACAGGCGCGGGTCGCCCAGCAGCAGCAGGTCGGCGAGGGTTTTCATGAAGGGGTCAATAGGCTGGTTAACGCAATGACTTGTAAGCCCGGAATGTCAATGAAGTCGGTCAGCACGGGCAAGTTATAGAGCAGGCCAGTAGCCGCGATGATTGAGTCCCCGATGGACCGTTTACGTTGTTGGCGCAAACGAATAGCTTCGTCAACAACATCATCAGTTATAGGCAATATAGAGGCTGCACCCAGCAAGCGTTCCAACTCAACTTTATCAGTAGCCTTGAGCTTGTGATAACCTAAAACCTCTAATTTGGATATCAAGGAAACATGAAGTGTAGTTTCCCGTTCACGCAGGTAAGCTCGTAACTTAGCATACGCTGGATCGACAAAATAAATGATGATATTACTGTCTAAAATCATTCCTCACGCCCATCCAGAACCCGATCCCAACCACGAATTTTACGTTGCCACTCGGATGGATCACCGAATGAAGTAACACCACCCAGGGCAGCGATTTGTTCGGCAATGTCCACAAAAGATGGTTTAGAGGCTTCCGGTTGAAGCTGAGGTATAACACGGGCGTTGAGCTTCGGAAGCAGACGCAGCAGCAGCGCTTCGTCTTCCGGCGTATCTATTTCAATCAATAACTGGCTCATAATTTTCTGTTTTTACCAATATAACAAAATCAGTCCGTAACCTGCTCGGCCAATGCCGCCAGCCGCAGACTAACGGCCCGTTTGTGGGCCTCCAGCGACTCGGCTTCGGCCATGGCTTCTACTACCGGACCGAGCACCTGCAGGCCTTCGGGCGTGATGTTCTGTACAGTAATCTTCTTCACGAAACTGTCCAGCGATACGCCACTGTAGGCCCGGGCAAAGCCGTTGGTTGGTAGTGTATGGTTCGTGCCCGACGCATAATCCCCCGCTGATTCGGGCGTGTAGTTACCCAAGAAAATCGAACCAGCATTCACAATCCGTTCGGCGACGGTTTCGGCGTCGGCTACGCTCAGGATCAGGTGCTCGGCCGCATAGGCGTTCAGCAGGTCAATGGCCTCGTCGGCGGTGTCGACCAGAATGGCTTTGCTGTTGTCGATCGCCCGGGCCGCCAGATCGCGACGCGGTAACCGACTCATCTGCGTATCCAGCACCAGATTGACCGTGCTGACCAGTTTTTTGCTCGTTGACACGAGCAGCACCTGGCTGTCGGCCCCGTGTTCGGCCTGCGACAGCAAATCGGCCGCGACGAACGACGGCACGGCCGTATCGTCGGCGTAAATGGCCACTTCACTCGGTCCGGCGGGCATGTCAATCGCAACGCCCTCTTTGGCGACCAGCATTTTGGCGGCCGTTACGTACTGGTTGCCCGGCCCGAAAATCTTGTACACCTGCGGAACCGACTGCGTTCCGTAGGCCATGGCGGCAACCGCCTGCGCCCCGCCGATGCGGAACACGTGCGTAACGCCCACCAATGAAGCCGCGAAGTAGATGGCCGGGTGGTTGCTCGGCGAACACAGGACAATCTGACGGCAGCCGGCCAGTTGCGCCGGTACGCCCAGCATCAGTACCGTACTGAACAGCGGAGCCGTGCCGCCCGGAATGTAGATGCCAACTTTTTCGATGCCGACACTACGGCGCCAGCACGTAACCCCCGGCATGGTCTCGATCTTCTCGACCGCCTGTTTCTGCGCTTCGTGAAACGTCCGGATGTTCTGATACGCCTGCCGGATGGCGGCTTTCAGGTCGTCGCTCAACTGGCTCTCGGCCGCAGCCAGTTCGTCGGGCGATACGGCCAGACCTGTTTGGGCGAGATCAACTTTATCGAAGTGGGCGGCCAGCTCGATCAGGGCCTGGTCGCCCTGGCTGCGGACCTGTTGCAGAATGGGCGCAACCACCTGTTCAATCTGCGCACTCGACTGCACTGGCCGGGCCAGCAACGCAGGCCATTCGGCGCGGGTGGGGAAAGGGATGATTTGCATAGGAAAGGAGGAAGGAGGAGAGGAGGAAGGGAGGAAAGGATTTGAAGCGCAAAGCTTCCTTTCCCTTTCCTCCTTTTCTCCTCTCCTCCTTTATTAATTGATCATTTTCTCAATCGGGATAACCAGAATACCTTCGGCACCGGCAGCGCGGATGGCTTCGATGTTTTCCCAGAACGCATTTTCGTTGATAACCGAATGAACGGAACTCCAGCCTTCGGTCGCCAGGGGCATAACAGTCGGCGCTTTCATCCCCGGCAGTAACCGCGAAATCTGCGGGATGGCCTCGTTCGGGGCGTTCAGGACGATGTACTTGTTGTTTTTGGCGGCCTGTACGGCTTTGATCCGGAACAGCAGTTGCTCGGTCAGCGCCTGCCGGTCGTCGTTCATCTGCGGATTGGCGATCAGGATGGCTTCGGACCGGAAAATCGTTTCAACCTCCTTCAGGCCGTTGCTCAGCAGCGTACTGCCCGAACTGACAATATCGCAGACGGCTTCGGCCAGGCCAATGCTGGGCGCAATTTCAACCGAGCCGCTGATTTCGTGAATAGTAGCCTGGACGCCCTGATCGGCGAGGTAGCTGCCGAGGAGGTTAGGGTAGGACGTCGCAATGTTTTTGCCGTCGAGATCGCTCAGACCACCCCAGTCGGTGCCGCGGGGAATGGCAATTGACAGGCGGCATTTCGAGAAGCCTAATTTATGGACAGTGGCCACCTGACGGGCGGTTTCGACGGCCACGTTTTCGCCGACGATGCCGAGATCCGCCACGCCATCTTCGACGTAGCCGGGGATATCATCGTCGCGCAGGAACAGGAATTCGGCCGGAAAATTCGACGAGATGGATTTAAGCTTACCAGTGCCGTAGTCGAAGCGGATACCACATTCTTTAAAAAGCTGGTACGAATCTTCGCTCAGCCGACCGGATTTTTGCAGGGCAATGCGTAGTACGGAAGACATAATTCAGGTTGAAAAGGACGATAACTGACTGAATCAATCAGCTACAGCGTCGGCAATCGGGACAATGGAACGGTAAAAATACAGGAAACAGACGGACCAACGAGTCAAACGAAGAGGAAAGATGGCCTAGCAGCCATGATGATGACGATGTCGGAAGAAAGTAGCGTCAGTCTGTTGGGAATTCATGCGGCAAATATAGAAGATTTTGGTATATTTGTCATAATCAATCGGTGATCCGATTGCGACGGTTGCTGACTGAGGAAAGTAGGTCAGCTATACTTCACTAACACGTGCTGCACCTTGACATTTTCCGAATTTAATCTTCATGACGACCTGCTCGCTGGTGTGCAGGCTATGAATTATCAGCAGGCCACGCCCATTCAGGAGCAGGCCATCCCCCTGATTCTCGAAGGCAAAGACCTGATTGCCAGCGCCCAGACGGGTACGGGCAAAACGGCCGCCTACCTCATTCCGCTCCTCGACCGGATTTCGCATGCCGACCATGATCACACCAGTACGTTGATTCTGGTCCCGACGCGCGAACTGGCCAAACAGATCGACGAGCAGGTAGAGGGCTTCGGCTACTTCGTGGAAGCGACCAGTATTGCTATCTACGGTGGTAGCAAAGGCGACGAATGGGACAAACAGCGCAAAGCCCTTGAAACGGGCGCCGATATCATCATCGCGACACCCGGCCGGCTCATTGCCCACATGCAGCTGGGCTACGTCAGCTTCGATAAACTGGATTACCTGGTGCTCGACGAAGCCGACAAAATGCTCGATATGGGCTTTTCGGACGACATTCTGAATATCGTGCGGAAGTTGCCGGTCAAGCGCCAGACGCTGCTGTTCTCGGCTACCATGCCGAACAAAATCCGCGAGTTTTCAAAGCAGATCCTGCAGGAACCCGCCGAAATCCGGCTGGCCGTATCGAAACCGGCTGCGGGCATCGATCAACAGTTTTACCTGGCCTACGATCGTCAGAAACTCCCTCTGCTGGCCCACCTGATTCAGAACAGCCCGACCCCGGTACAGAACATGGTGCTGTTTACCTCGCGTAAATCGGAGGTGGGTAGTATTGTGCGGGCGCTGAGCAAGTTAGGGTACGAATCGCGCGGCATCAGTTCCGATCTGGAGCAGGAAGACCGCGAGATTGTGCTGCGGGATTTTAAAAACCGCAAGTTTCCAATCCTGGTCGCCACCGACGTATTGTCGCGTGGAATTGACATCGACAACCTGACGCACGTAGTGAATTACGACATTCCCCGCGATGCCGAAGACTACGTACACCGGATTGGCCGGACGGCCCGGGCCGCCACCACCGGAACCTCCATTACGTTTATCAGCGACGAAGACCAGCAGCGGGTGGTGAAGATCGAGCGGCTGATTGAACGGGCGGTCGACAAACTGGCTATTACGGAAGATCTGGGCTTAGGCAAAGCGCCGATATTTGATCCGAAGCGCTACGGTAGCCGCCGTGGCGACGGCCACCGTGGCGATGGCCGTCGTAGTGACGGTCGTCGCGGAGATAATCGCAGTAGTAATGGCCGCGGTAGCAGCAGTGGCCGGGAAGACGGGGCACGGCGTAGCAGTTCGCGTGGTCAGGAACGCGCCGGGCATAACGGGGAGGCCCTCGCGGTGGAAACAACCGATGCACAGCCCGTTCTGGACGGCGAACAACCACAGGCAACAGAGCGTAAGCGGAACAATAAACGACGCCGTAACGGCCGTAAGCCTCGTCCGGAAGGAACGCCCCTGGCCGTTATCCCGGAAGCGGGCGTACCACTGCCCGGCGATCCGGTCTTGAACGTCAGCGGAGACGTAGCGGATAAGCCCAAGCGCCGAAAAAAACGCCGGAACCGATCCAAAGGCGACCGGCCCGAAGCTGGGCCGCAGCCGGTAGCGGTGGCTGAGCATAACCCCTAAAACAAAACGACGGATATCTGCGCGATATCCGTCGTTTTGTTTTAGGGGTTATGCTCAGCTAGTTGTCAGTACATGCCGGCGGAGATGGTACGCAGTCTAAACAAGGTAACGACTGAGCCGTTTTGCCTTATAGATCGATCTAAAACGAGCATTCGACAAGCAGTGAGCATGACGAAATCTGTTTCATCTAAAATGGGTATTAAACCGGGGAGCAGTTCTCTGTTCATCAATGCTCCTACAGAAGCCATAACAGCAATGGAGTTGCCCGATCTTGACGTTAAGACGACGCTTGATGGGAGTTTCGACTATATCCACCTTTTTGTTACAGATCAGCAAGAAATGCACGAGCAGTTCGCCATGCTCAAAAACCATCTAAGGGCAACGGGTATGCTTTGGGTATCATGGCCCAAGGCAGGCCAGCAAGGAACTGATCTCAGGCTAACCAAAGTAATCGAAATAGGCTACGAGTATGGCCTTGTAGAAAGTAAGAATCTAAGCATAAACACTACCTGGTCAGCTTTGAAATTTACCCACCCGAAGGAGGGGAAACTTTATAATAACAGCTACGGGAAGCTCAGGCTGTAGGCTGGGCAGATAACCCGTGTCGCTTGGATAGGCTTACCCTCGATAAGCGGCCTGTCCTGAAATGCAGTCTGTCTAATGAAGGCTGGTAGCCAGCCAACTACTCAACAGGTCATTATGAAAATAGCTGTTTTCGGGGCCACGGGCGGAACTGGTCGCGAACTGATTCTACAAGCCCTTGACAAAGGCCATGAGGTAACGGCGATTGTTCGTCGTCCCGCAGCCTTCACGCTAACCCATGCGCGACTGCGCACGGTAACCGGTGATGTTATGAAGCCGGATTCATTCGCTCCCGCACTTCAGCATCAGGACGCTGTGCTGTCAGTTATTGGGAAGAACAGCCTGAAACCTATGACGTTTTACCGCGAGTCAGCCCGCAATATTGTCGATCAAATGGATAAAGCTGGCGTTCAGCGGTTGATTTGCCTTACCAGTGTCGGTGTTCTGGATAAACCGGTTGGTCCCCTGTTTTACATTTGGCTGATTAAGCCACTGCTCAAGAATATCTATGACGATATGCGGCATATGGAGCAGACGATACGAGAGAGCCATTTAGCCTGGACGATTGTGCGTCCGTCATTCCTCTTCGATGGGAAGCGAACGGGTCAATATCGGGTGGGTTCATCGGGTGAGTTGGACCATGCGAATAAGATTTCGCGGGCTGATCTGGCGAATTGCATCTTGGATCAACTTGACACTCAGGCTAACTGGCAAAAAGCTATCGCCGTTGCCTATTAATTCGGAATCAAGAATCTGTTAGAATCCAGGCAGGTAAATTTGTGGATGAGTGCGTTGTGGCAGCTCCACGTGGCGGCTTTTCGGGCGACAGGCCTGTCGCCCGATACGGTATTTTATTTATTTTATTAAATTAACTGCATGAAAATTCAGGAGATGAGCGATGAGGCTTTGCTCAAACGGAAAAAAACAACAGAAGTCGTAACAGGTTCGCTAGCCGGGTTACTTACGGTGCTATTGATTGCAGCCCTGTTTTTATGCTTCAACGACCAATTTACCATTGGCCTTCCCCTGCTTATCATCCCTCTCTCACTTTCCACTGTTGTATTTATGAACATAGCTGATGTGAAAGCTGTCAGGAAGGAATTACAAACGCGAAATCACGTGCTTTGACTTCGCTTCGTGTAGGTCAGCCTCCGGTGACGGGACGCTCGCCGGTTAGGAACGTTGGTGCGTAAAAGGTGCTGGTACGTTCGTTCAGTCAAGCGACTTAGCCAGCACAGGAAACGACTCCAACCGGAAAGACTGAGCATTCATTTTGACCTCCCGAGCGACCCAATTAACACGTAGCCAATTAATAGTTTTATCACCCTGAATATCGGTATGCTTTCAGGTAAAGACCACACCAAAATGACACGTGACGAATTGGTGGCAGAACAGAAAAAATTAACGTCACAAAGAACCACAATTCCACTGGCCGTGCTCATTGGTGCAGTTATTGGCGTAGCGGTTTGGTCGGCTACCCACCAGGGTGGTTTTATCCTTACTGTTTTGTTGCTGATTGCGCCGTTTCTACTTGGGTCCATCTACTCGAAAAGACTGAAAAGCATTAAGGCGGAAATAAGCCGTAGGAATACCGTTCGTTAATTATCCCGGCAGTTAGCCGCCCGGTCGTTAGCCGGCTCCTCTGGGCGAACCCGCCGGAACGGGGAACTGCTCGTTGGGCCACTTCCCGGAATCTGGTTGGTGCGTAAAAATCGGCCGATATTATCGGCATACAGGGCTAATTCTTTCGTATATTGAGGAGTTTTAGTTGGTTACTCTTCTCTGTAATGGAAGCAAATCCTTCGTCTACTGTTCAGTCCGGACGTCTTAAATCATTTTTAAAGCAGATTCAGCGATTAGCGTGGCTCGAGTTGTTCGAAAAGTGGTTTGGGGTTGGCGTAAAACTGTTGTGGCTCACGCTCTTTATTGCGTTTAGCGTTTACCTCCGGAAAGAATACAAGAGAAACATTTTCTACGTCCAGGATTTTAAAGTGCCGCCCGCCTGGGTAGAACAGGGGTACAGCGGAGAAGTGGTTAAACAAGCCATTCTCGATGAGATTGACAACATCATGAACGGTGTGTTTGCCAGGGACGAATCTCTGGTCGGCAGTAATACGGATAATACCGAATTGTTGAATGAGCTTTCCGTTGAAGGGTTTAATCTCAGAGCAATTACCAAATCCATTCTGGCCTTCCTGGGCAAGAAAGATAAAAGCATCGGCGGCTACGTAACGCTCAGCGACTCCACCCAAACCGTAGCGATACAGGTTACGGACCAGATCACGCAGCCGTTGACCATCAGACGGAATGAACCTGCCCAACACCTGATTCATAAAGCAGCCATGGAAATTATGAAGGTGCGGTCGCCAAAAGCGTTGGTTACGTATTACATGGCCAGGAAAGATACCGTCATGGTTAACAAAGTGTATACGTATATTAAGAAACACCGGGAACTGATGAACGATTATACGTTCTATCTGACCTCGGTTGCCGTTGCCTTGAATAGCCAGAATTATGAGGAAGCTCATGCCTGGTCTGATAGCCTCGCTAAGGGGTTCCCGAACGATAAATCAGTGTTTTACACCCGGGGAGAAATCTATATGTACCTGGTCTATTACGCCAGGGCAGACCCGGCAACGACCCGAAACAACAAACGGTTGTTCGTCGAAAATATGCGTAAAGTCAGTGAGCCGGGCCTTCCCGACGTGTCAAACAATCTGGCTCAGACTGCTAATATGTATTTGGCTGGGTTTTATGCCAACGAGAATGATTTCAAATCACTCATCGACCTCGTAGAGCGTAACCATATGGAACAGAAGCTGAGCCCTCCCCTGAATAATGCCCTGGCCTATATGAGTCAGAAGACCTACAAGAAAGCCGATGAGGCCCTGCGGAGAGTTATTTATCAGGTGGGCGACGTTGGGGACTACTGGGACTCACTGGCCGAGTTATACAGCATTCAGGGCAACGATTCGCTGGCCGTTGTGCATTTGGGTAAAGCGTTACGGAGTCCGCAAAAATCAGCCGCCGTGTCCGCGCAGGCTTATCAGACCGATTCGCGCTGGCAGCGTTTGCGAAAACGGGAGGATTTTCAAAATACGCTGAAACGTCATTCAATCTGAACCACTAAGGCCGTCTGGAACTGAACGCCCATGCCGGCGTTGCTGTGATGAACGCAAAGTCCGGTTCGCAACCCGTACGTTTAACCTAAACCAATCAAATGAAAAGTAAGAACCTGAATGAAATGAGTAACGAAGCCTTGCTCAAGCAGGAGAAGACGGTAAAAGTAGTGACAGGTACGCTTGCCGGCATGCTGCTTTTACTGCTGGTTATGGGAATTGTTATGGCCTTCGAGAAAGGCTTTAATGCGTTTATCATTATGCCTTTCGGCTTACTGCCCATCGTGTTCCTGAACCTGAATCATTTAAAGGAAATAAAGAAAGAACTTGACGCCAGGAAAGACGTGCTTTAGCCGTGCGGTATGCTCTTAACAATAAGGCGTATGGGTGTCGGGAGGTTGACCAGCTCAGCGGACCCTAATACCGGAATAAGGTTATCTCCGCGCTGGCCGCACACCTCAGTACATGTCCCGCTCCAGCACTGGCCAGCCGTCCCGAAACGAAAGTCGGCGCAGACTGAATTTGGATCGCCCTTTGTCTTCGGCGTCGTAGTAATGGATAGACACCAGGTTACGGACTCCCTCGCGTAACAGCCCGACGTGACCGGGACCGATGTACTGCCCTTCGGTACGAAGCACCAGCGTGCCGCCCCCAGCCGTTAGATCGCGCCCTGATTTGTCCAGGAATGGACCGAGCGGATTCGTTGACCGGCCCACGACGATGTAGTACGTGCTGTTCAAACCCTTGCAACAGAGGCCGTTATTGACAAATAGGTAATAGTAGTTACCTTCTTTTACAAGGGCGGGGGCTTCCCAGTCGGACTGGCGGCCACCGGCTACGGTTTTGACGGTTGCACCGGTTTTGAGCTTACCGGTCAGCGTATCGAGTTCGGCGGCTCCGATACCGCCGTGGAACGAACCATAGACCAGATACACCCGGCCGTCGGTGTCACGCAGCAGGCCGGGGTCGATGGCGTTGATGTCTGTCCGGACTTTCGACGTAACGACCACGCCCTGATCGGTCCACCGGTAGTCCGGCGATTGTGGATTGAGCGTTGGCGACGTAGCGACACCGATGGCCGACACCGCCGAGCCAAACGTGGAGCAGGAGTAGTAGAGGTAATACCGGTCGTTCATCCGGATGCAGTCCGGGGCCCAGAAATGCCCTTTGAACCCCCGCACCGTGCTGTCGATCCAGCCGGGCCAGGTGCCTTTGTCAAAGACCGGCTTGCTGACGGTCCAGCTCCGCAGGTCGGTGGAACTGACGGTCTGAATACCGTTGCCGGTCGAAAAGTACCAGTACGTACCGCCTTCCTTCTGAATCGTGCTCGGATCGTGGGTGGTGAAGCCGCCCTCCTGCGCTTTTGCCGGGCTCAGGACACACCAGAGCAGGCTTACCAGCAGGCAGATGAAAATTCTGGACATGACAACGCGTGCGGTTGGTGAACGACGTAGGGAGGAAAGGGTTTGGGTGGATAGAAGAAACCGGATGACAGCCAGTTCGCTGTCATCCGGTTCGGAACGGCTTACTGCGCGATTTTCATCACGGGCGTGTACAGCATTTCGGCAACGCCGACCGTTTTGACACCGATCCGACCGTAGAAATAACCTTTGCCGACCAGCGACCCCGGCACCGCCATTGAGAAGGCGAGGGGCTTGCTCAGGTCAGCCAGGGCGGCCCCCGTCAGGTCGACGCGACCGGCGTTGTTGTTGATGTCCACAAACTGGGTTGCACCGACATACATCGTGACCCGCTCCACTGCCCGGCCCGTAGTGGCCTGCGCCACCTGGCAGGTCGCGGTCAGGGTTGTGCCGCTGCGCTGGAACTTTTCGTTGCGAATCACGTAGTATGGCAGCACCGGCACGTCGACCGTGGCGGCTCCCCGCACCTGAACGTTGATCGTGTCGGTATTGTCAACCCAGGGACCGTTGCCCCGCAGCCGCACCAGCTTGTAATCGCCATCGAACAGGGAAGCCGAGAATGAACCGTCCTGCGCTACGTACACCGGAATCTTGGTGAACAGCTGGAAGCCCGGCTGCCACAACTCCAGCTGAACGCCGTTCGTGCGGACACCCACCGGCTGATTGTCGTACACCACCCGACCGGTCAACGTTGATTTTGGCGGCTCGAAGTTGTCTTTTTCACATCCGGCCAGCATAACCGTGCCGACGAGGAGGCTATAAAGGATCGCTTTCATGGTCTCAGATCAGTGGAAGGGATTGCGAACGATTTTAGGATTATTGTTGATAACCGCCTGGTCGATGGACGAATAGTAGTTGCCCATCTGGAACAGGCGCGGAGCCCGGAAACGGGGCGCTACCAGCCTGACGAAGATGTACTTGCCGTCGCGGGCCGGGTCGCCGGGACGGATCACCCGGTAGGGGTACAGCGCGTACATCATCGCTTCCGGATTGGTCGGGTTGCCGTTCCAGACCTCGTGGGCAATGCGCCAGCGCATCAGGTCCCATACGCGGTGGTCCTCAAACGCCAGCTCAACCCGGCGTTCGTTCTGGATGCGGGCGAGCGTCAGGCTGCTCAGGCTGTTGGCGGGGAAACCGGCCCGCTCGCGCAGGCGGTTCACGTACGTCAGCGCTTCGGCGGTCTGGCCGATTTCAAAGGCCGCTTCGGCAGCGTTCAGCAGGATTTCGCCCAGCCGGAACCGTACCCACCACATATCGCTCCGGATACCGCGCGTGCTCGACAGCGGGGTAGGGTCGATGTACTTGCGGAGGTAAAAGCCGGTATTCGACACTTCCGTCTGCGACCGCTGCGGCCCCGAACTACCCGTCAGCAGCCTGCCGTCTGTATGCAGCGAGCCCAGGGTGTTGCCTTCGACAAACTGGTAGTTGTTGCTGGCGGCATTCCAGACTGCTACCCCCGCCTGAATCTGCACCTCCTGGCCTTTGAAGCTGGTGCCCGGGTAGATGACCGTACCGTAGAGCCGGGCGTCCTTGTTGGCAAACGGACCGCTGAGGTTATCGTAGTAGATGTAATCCCGGTCGTCGGGGGTGCGAATTTTCAGCTCACCCGAACTGCCGTCGAGGTATTCGTAGTCTTCGACCAGGTTCAGCACCGGTGTGATGTTCGACGACGACAGGTTATCTTCCCGGATGTTGCGGGCGATGTTGTCGTAGCTGAAGCCGTGCCGCTTGTCCTTGGCCGTCAGGAAGTCCTTCGCCAGGATGATCTCCGGGTTGTTGATTTTCTTCGTGATGGCTTCAAAGAAATTTTCGCCCAGGATCGGGTTGGCGCGGTAGAGCGAATACGGCCCCTCAATCACCTCTTTGGCGGCTTCGAGCGCCTTGGTGTAGTATTCCTGCGCCCGGCTGGCCGGAATGCCAACCTCACCGCCCGGGGTTGCAATGGGGGCACCCATGCGACTGTTGTACTTCGCAATGGACCCGGCATATAGCATCGCCCGGCTTTTCAGCGCCATGGCCGTGAACTTGTTGGCGCGGGTGTTGCTGCCGGCGTTACCCAGGTCGTTCTTGATCGCGTCCAGTTCGCTGGCAATGAAGTCGTAGACCTCAACTTCCTTGTTGCGCGGAAACTGCAGCGACGACGGATCGCCACTGAAGTCGTAGATGAGCTGCTTGGTGATGATGGGAACGCCCCCCATGCGTTTCACCAGCTCGAAATACGTGTACGCCCGCAGGAACCGGAATTCGGCCGAGAACTGAGCCTTCTGAGCGGCCGACAGCGCCGTACTCTTGGTTTCGATGCTTTCCAGCGCTAGGTTGATGTCCCGGATCAGACCGTAATCCCACAGCCGCCAGCGATCAAACCCGTAGGAAATGATGTTGTTGGGGCCGTCGTTGTTGCCCGACCACATGGCTTCGTCGTAGGCCGCAAACTCCGTCCAGCCAATGTCGATCTGGGTGTGGGCCGGCAGCCGATCGTAATAGTTGGCCAGCAGGCCCGTGATCATCCGGCTGTCGTTCCAGACCTGGCTTTCGAGAATAATATTAGGCGGCTGGCGCTCGAGAAAGTCTTCCTTGCAGGCAGACAGGCTAAGAGTCAGCAGACTAATCGAGAGGTATTTATGAAAACGATTCATCGGTACAGTCTTTTGTAGATTAGAAACTCATCGCAAAACCAGCGTTGTACAGGCGCTGCGGAGGATATACCAGTGCGCCGTTCGACGAAATTTCGGGGTCAACCTGGATGGCTTTCAGGTTGTCGAACGAAATGAGGTTGGTGCCGTTGACGTACACTTTCATGGCCGACACCCCCAGCTTGCTCAGGAACGGCTTGGGAATGTTATAGCCCACCTCGAAGTTGCGCAGGCGCAGGTAGCGTACGTTGGTCACCCAGAAGTCGCTCCGGCGGCTGTAGTTTACGTGGCTGGGGCTATCCTTCCGAACGGCCGGATACGTACCGGCAATCCACGGACTTTCCTGATTGAACGGATCGGCCCGGTGCCAGCGGTCTTCGAAGATGTAAGCCGGCGACGTACCGTTGTTCTGGAACGGAATCTTCTGCTCCACTTCGCGCCGGAACGTTTGCAAACCAGCCCCCACCACGTCGATCTGCACTGTAAAGCCCCGGTAGCCCAGCGTGCCGTTGAACGCGTAGTTGAAGTACGGCGTAGCGCCCTCGGCATACCCGATGGGCCGTTCGTCGAAGCCGTTGATGATACCGTCGCCGTTAACGTCCTTATAGATGAAGTCGCCGGGGAGCATGGTCCGGTTGCCCTGTCCGTCGTTATCCACCCTGTAGTCGTCGATCTCCTGCTGCGACTGGAACCGGCCGACGACCTGGTAGCCCCAGTTGATGCCCGACCAGCGGTCGACGGCGGAGTTGCGGTATTGATCCCACGAGTTGCCGAAGCGGGGCTTGTAGATGTCGAGGCTCCGCTGCCGCGCCAGGGTTGCGTTACCGCCAATCGTGTACGTAAACTCGCCAGCCTTGCCGCTGTAGGACAGTGCACCCTCCAGGCCGCGGATGGCATCGGAGTTCAGGTTGGCGTTGGGGAGCGTGTAGCCCACTTCGCTGGGGAGCAGCACGTCGTACTGAGCCGCCGGCAGTCCTTTGCGCTTGCGCTCAAACACGTCGAACTGACCGGAAATCTTGCCGCCGAAGAGGCCAAAATCAACTCCTACGTTGGTCGATACGTTCGTTACCCACGACAGCGTCGTGATGGGCAGACCCCGGGGGCGGACACCAATCACGTAGTTGCCGTTAAAGATCGCGCTGCCCTGCAGGAAGTTATAGCCGGGCAGGTAGCTGAACGGGGCCACAATGAAGGCGTCGTTGATCAGGTCACTGCCCGTACGGCCGTAGCTGGTCCGCAGCTTCAGTTCACTGATCACGTTGTTGAATTTTCCCTTGAAAAACGGCTCCTCGCTCAGCCGCCAGCCCAGGGATGCACCGGGGAAGAACCCGTACCGACGACCGGGTGCAAACAGAAACGAGCCATCATACCGACCCAGCGCTTCGACCAGGTACCGCTGCTTGTAGTTGTAATTAACCCGGCCGATGTAGCCCGCCCGGGCTGTTACGTTCCATTCGTCGATCAGCAGATCCTGGTTGGCAAACGACATCAGCGGAATGTAGTTGTTAGGCGGCACGGTATGCACCACCAGGTACTTGTTGTCGGTATCGTAGCGCTCGTAGGCACCCACTGCCGACAGACCGTGGTCGCCGAACTGCTTGTTGTAGGTGGCCTGCAACTGCATAAAGCGGTCGACAATGTTCCGTTTCCGCCGTTCGCGCCAGGGGTTCTGGTTACCCCCGCCCGGCACTACGTTGTAGGCGTCGGTTTTGGGGTCGTAGGTGTAGGCATCGTAGGTGTACTCGAACCCGTCGAAGTCGAAGTTGGAGAAATTGTATGAGTACGTTCCCTTCACGTTCAGCCCGAAATCGAAATCGTACTGCGCCGTGAAGTTGGCTTTGACAGCCCGCCAGTATTCGTTGATGTAGCCCGTGACTTCCTTCTTATAAGTGGCCGGGTTAACGTTTACGTTGTGGGTCTGGTTGATGTAATTCGGGTTATCGTTGGCGTAGGGCCGCTCGGTGGGCCACATCGAAAAGATACTCAGGAACGGGTTGAAGTAATCGTCCAGCCCCGGTACACCCACCTGAAACCGGTCTTCGATGCGCCCGCTGATCTGCGTACCAATCCGGAGTTTCTTGCTCAGACCCGCATCTACGTTGGCCTGGAAGTTACTCCGCTTGAAGTGATAATCCCGGATGAGGGCGTCCTGGCTCAGGTGGCTGGCCGATACGTAGTAGGTTACGTTGTCGGAGCCGCCTGATACGCTGCTGTTCACGTACCACTGCGGAACGTTTGGCCGCATCACCATATCGTAATAATCAAAGCTCTGGTAGCCTTTTTCGGTACCGGCCTGCCATTTGGCCAGTTCATCCGGCGTGATGGTCGTCGGAATGCCCCGGTTCTGGTCGGATTCGGCCAGGGCGCGAACGTGCTGATAGGCGTTGGCCGGGCGGGGGTAGCGCGTGAAGTTTTGCAGACCGTAGTACCCCGACAGGCTGATGACCGGCTTCTGGCCTGCTTTCCCGCGCTTCGTGGTGACGAGTACAACCCCGTTGGCTGCCCGAAGGCCGTAAATGGCGGCAGAGCCGTCTTTCAGAATGGAAATGTTTTCAATATCGTTAATACCAAGGTTATTGAACTGACCGGCATCGGCTACGATACCGTCGATAACGAACAGGGGCGAACCCATGTTCCGGATCTGGATGTTGGTGCCACCACCCGGCCGGGCGTCGGGTTGCCGGGCCGTGATCCCCGGAACGCGGCCAACCAGGGCGCTGGACGTAGCGACGGCCGGTGTGCGGATGATCTCGTCGGCTTTGACCGACCCCACCGCACCGGTAACCGTTCCCCGCGACTGGGTACCGTATCCAACTACCACCACCTCATCGAGCGACTGGTCGTCGGCGATCAGCTTGACGGTTACGCTGGAAGCCGACGTGACCGGGACCTCCTGGGTTTTGTACCCCACGAATGAAAACACGAGGCTGGCACCCTGGTCCGGTACGTTGATGGTGAACTTCCCCTGGGCGTCGGTCGTGCTGCCGCGGGTCGAGCCTTTGACGACAACGTTGACGCCGGGCAGGCCTTCGCCTTTCTCGTCGGTAACGGTACCACGTACCGTAATGTCAGCCGCGGTTGATAGGACCGCACGGGTATTCATCCGGAAAGCAGGGCTTAGGTGCGACGATCCGTTCCGGTCATCGTCGGGCAGGGCCAGCGCAGCAGGTAGCGCGGCAGTAAAGAGAAGTGAAAACAGGGTATATCTTCCAAGAACGTGCGAACGCTCGGTGTGTAAGATATTTTTCATAACTTCAGGCGTTTTTGTTCGACACAAATAGGGCAAAAGCATTCCTGACACCCCGCTCGGGGTGCATTGCAGATCGGGAATTACTGGTCAACGGTGCTGGACCCACCGTTGACTTCTTCAAATTTCTTCGGTTATCTACGCATAGGCAGTTATCAGGCTAGGGTTTGGGATGAATACGCATCAGTGGGTTTTGCCACGGACAAAATGGCTGTTGTACGCTGTGAAGCAAAATCTATTTGCCAAAAAAGAAGCCATCTGAAAGGTTTTGGACTTTATATATTGTTACCGGTATTGTCCAATAAATCAAACATAAAATACAGATAAGCGAAAACCAAATAAATGTCAAAATACAGTTAGTATTGGCCTAAACCGAGCTATTTTATGCCCTCAAATAGATAAAAACTTCTCTTTTTTTAAGAAAGATGACTCTTTATGCACATTTATGGAATGTGCCGATACGTATAGTCAATACCCGGTTGGGCGTGCTTTCGCCCGGCATTTGCCCCAGCTTCGTTCCTGAGTGATCTTTACGAAATGACGGATCTGGGTAACACCTGAGACTTTGTGATGAACGGTAGTGACTAGTCACGGTTTGTTCTATTTTTTTGTCCTATTGTTCATAGACTCAACCCGTTTGCCCATGACACCGTCCATGTCCCGTCGCCAATCGCTGCAAACGCTCGCCCTGTCGGCGGGTGGTTTGCTGTTGCCCTCGTCTGACCTGCTGGCCCGCCGGCAGCCGGCTCCCGAAAAGCTAGGTATTGCGCTGGTCGGGCTGGGTAACTACAGCACCAATCAACTGGCTCCGGCCTTGCAGGAAACGAAGGGCTGTTACCTCGCCGGCATCGTAACCGGATCGCCGGACAAGGCAAAAACGTGGGCGGAGAAATACAGCATTCCTGCCAAAAACATCTACAACTACCAGACATTCGACCAGATTCGGAACAACCCGGACATCGACATCATCTACGTTGTGCTGCCTAATTTCCTGCACGCCGAATACACGATCCGGGCCGCTCAGGCCGGCAAGCACGTCATCTGCGAGAAACCTATGGCGATGAATGCGGCCGAAGCGCGGCAGATGATTATGGCCTGCGAAAAGGCGGGCGTTCAGCTATCGGTGGGCTACCGGCTGTATTTTGAACCCCACCACCTGGAAATGCGCCGACTGGCGGCCGGAAAGGAGTTCGGGGGCGTAAAAGTAATTGAGTCGGGGCTTGGGTTTACCGTACCGGGACCGGGTTCGTGGCGGCTGGATAAAAAGATCGGCGGGGGTGGGGCCATCATGGATTTAGGAGTCTACGCGATTCAGGGGGCGCGCCGAACCCTCAACGAAGACCCGATCAGCGTGACGGCGCAGGCCTATACCTTCGACAAAGTGCATTTCAAGGATGTGCACGAAACGGTGTTCTGGCAGTTCGAATTTCCCAGCGGGGCATTGGCGCATTGCAGCACGACCTACTCGTCCTACGTCGACCGGCTGTACGTCACCTGCGAGCGGGGCTGGTTTAAACTGGAGCCATCCTACAACGCCACCGGTGCGCAGGGAATCACCAGCCGGGGAGCCATGAACGTACCATCGCCCCGGTATCAGCAGGTAGCGCAGCTGGATGCGTTTGCACAGAGCGTACTGACGAAGCAGAAACCCGAGGCTTCCGGCGAAGAAGGCTGGAAAGACATGAAGCTCATTGGGGCGATTCTGGAAGCCGCCGAAACCGGCCGGAAGGTAGCGATTGATCTGCGGGCCTGATGTTCCGACCAGGCGCTTGCCGGGCTGAAAATTACCGCTTTCCCAGCAGCAGTACGTCCGTATCGCGAAAAATCCCAAAGTAAAGATCAGGGAGGCCGTCGTTGTTGACGTCGGCTATTTCGACCGAGATGGCTTCCCGACCAACGCCTTCGGGCAGGTACGTTTTGGTTTGCTCCGAAAATACCCCCTTCCCGTTGTTGATCAGCACCTGCGGCCCGGCAGTGCCGAATATGTTTGCCAGCACCAGATCAGGGTCTTTGTCGCCGTCGAGATCGGCAAACTGCGCATCGGCGGTGTTCAGGTCGTTGGTTGCTTTGTACCGTTGAGCGGTTTCGTCGGTGAAGGCGCCCTTGCCGTTGTTGATCAGCAGCCGATTGGCGGGATTCTTGGTGCGCCTGAAGTTGACGTTGGAAAAGTGGACATCCAGATCCCCGTCGGCATCGACATCGGTCAGGTCCACCTTGCGGGTTTCTTCGGTACCGGGCGTGATTGGGAGCCGTCCGGCGGTTGCGTTGGTAAACGTACCTTTCCCGTTGTTGAGGTAGAGCTTGTTGTCGTCTTCGTTGCCGAAAATCAAATCCAGGTCCCCGTCCTGATCGAAATCAGCGGCTTCTACGTCCTGGGTTACGTCCTGATCGACCGGCATCCGGCTCGTCGACTCGTTCGTGAACCGGCCTTTACCGTCGTTGGCCAGGAAGTAATCCTGCCCGTCGTTGCCCATAATCAGGTCGAGGTCACCGTCCTGATCGAAATCGCCAGTCACAACGGCGTTACTGATGCACTGCACAGGGAACTGATCGCTTACGTCCAGAAACACCCCCTTGCCGTCGTTCAGGTAATATTCATGAATTTTGTCGTCCTCGCTTACAAAAATCAGGTCCGTATCCCCGTCCCGGTCAAAATCGCCCAGGGCAATGTCTTCATGATCGTGGTTTTTGGTTGGCAGCCGACCTTTGGTTCCGCTCGTGAAAACACCTTTTCCGTCGTTGAGCAGGATGACGTTTGGCCGGAACTCGGAGGCAATGATCAGGTCGAGGTCGCCGTCTTTGTCAACGTCCAGGGGCTCGACATCCATGGAATTATTGGTGAGGTCGAGCAGGGGCAGATTCGTCTTCGACACGTCGGAAAACGTCAGGGCAGTTGGGGCGGGCGTAATGCAGGCCGCACCCAGCAGTGAGCCGATCAACCAGCAGGCGGTACGTTTCATAGGGTAGAAGTTTACCAAGTTTACTAAAAAACGACGTTCGCCCTTTTGTCAACAACGGCTTTTGTGTTTCGAGGCCGCCGAATTCGTTGGTTTTGGAGCCCGGTCCGTTCCGTAGGCTTTTCGTGAGCCGCTTTTACGTTTCGTTAACATTGTTTTACAGGTCATTAACAGACGACAGAATAGAACCTTTTAGCTTTGCTGCTCACCGCAGTGGTTGACATCCTTGAAAAAAAGAACGCCTACATGCATCTGTTTTTCAGGATAAAGATTCATTTTAATTAAACCTACAGAAAAAATGAAGAAAATCATTTTTGCGCTGATCTTACCACTGGTTGTGGTAGGCGGACTCGTATTTGCCAATCGTGAACGTACACATGAAGCGTCTGAAAAGTCACCTTCAACGCCACTTTCTGCTGCTGAAAGGAAAGCTGCATTGAAAAAATGGGAGGCTACCCCTGATGGGATACTGTACAAAAAATGGGAAGCATCTCCCGCAGGTAAAAAAGTGTATGCCAGTGAGGCTAAAATAAGGAAGCATATAAAGGCTTTTACCAATATGGAGGCTGTTGTCACCTCTCTTTCTCTTCCGCCAGGCTCACGGTTAGGTTTCGGACTGATGGTCAGGATTGATGGTGATGATTATATTCTTGGTTATGGACCGGAAAAGTCTGATGAATTGCAGCAATTGCATAGCCTGAAGGTTAACGACAAAATAGTCATAAGAAGCCATAGCGTATTGCATGCGCCCAAGTATGCATATCCAATCATCTCGCTCAACCTAGTTGAACGAGATGGTAAAATGTTGTATAAACGTGTCCCTCGCAAAGGCGGCTGTTAAGTAAAGTATGAAATTCATATATGCTTTATTCTTAATGGTTGTTTTTCGCACGTTCTGTGGAGGACAGAATAAACCAGCCCTTCCAAAAGACACTGTCAAGTCCGTAATCAACGACCTATTCACTTCTCCCGGACCTGATGAACGGTATGTTCACACGAAGCATGAGTATACTGATTCTTTCGGTAGGCGCCTAATCATACAAAACAGTTACCCTAAAGGTGGAGTAGCTATTAATGGAAGGAGAGGATACACTAGTTTTAGCGGAAAAACGCATGGATTTGGCATATTCTGGACTCGGGTTATCAACGAAACGGCTACCCCGGTAGAACTAACAATTAATTTTCCTGCCGACTCATTCGCCATTTCCTCCGTGCCCAACTCCTACTTTAAACTATTACTACCTCCAGACGCAATGACGCTTGACAGGCAATCATTGTATAACTATGGGTATAAGACAGCTGATTTAGTATCTTTTTTAGATACAAGCTTCAATAAACCGACCAGGTTTCAACGAACGCTTAATCCGAAGGAAGCGTGTCTTTTTTATGTCGTGATGCTCAGTTATACCCCTGATAATGGCCCCGTACGAGCCGGACTTTTCGCAAAAGGACAAGACCTTTTTTATAAAATGAGCATAGACCCTTTTGGTTCGCAGGAAGTTTCCTGCGGGCAGATCGTTTTCAACAAGTAATGGGGGGCGAAAGCCTGCAGATGTTTTTGATAATAAAGGATTTGCCGGCGCACGACCAGCTACTCCGCACCAGGTTCAACACCAGGCTGATTGATAAATTCGATCAATAGATGAAAGAAAAAACACGCCGGAGTTAGGACTATTTACTGCACCTGACCGGTTAACATCCGGATGATAGTGGGATAAAGGGAAGAGTCAGGTTTCAAACCTGACTCTTCCCTTTATCCCACTATTGCTATATAAACCAGCCTTGATCAAACGAGATTTCAGCCAGGTAACAGTTGCCTGATACAATGGCCAATGCCTTGGTGGCCAGCTTATCAGCCGGAAAGAAAAGACATCTGTATTTCCTGGTTGAAGAGAAAAATGAGTGGGGCATCAGCCAGTCCCGAAATCAGCCCGAAGGGCGGCCAACTACGCTGAGCGATGAACCTGGTGAAGGGACGGATGAACTGGCTTTATTTATTTGTAAATGGGCCTGACAGTTGATTGGTATGGTTATAATTTGCCAAATCCTTACTTTTCCGGGCAGATACCTTTCTATAGTATGAAACTATTCCGCTTCGGCGCTCCTTCCCACGAACACCCCGGCGTGGTATTACCTACCGGACAACACATTGATGTCACCCACTTCGGTGAAGACTACGACGAAACCTTCTTTGCCTCCAACGGTCCCGAACGACTGGCGCACTGGCTGGAAAGTCACGCGCAGCACTGCCCGGACGTGTCGCCCGATACCCGCTTTGGCCCGTGCGTCAAGCGGCCCTCCAAACTTATTTGTGTCGGCTTGAACTACGCCAAACACGCAGCCGAAACCGGCGCGCAACCACCCGCCGAACCGATCCTGTTCTATAAATCCACGACGGCACTGGTCGGTCCGAACGATGAGGTTATCATTCCAAAACGCTCGGAAAAAACGGATTGGGAGGTGGAACTGGCCATCATTATCGGCAAAAAAGCCACTTACGTTGAGCTTGATGACGCGATGGATTACATCGCCGGCTACGCCGTTCACAACGACTACAGCGAGCGGGCTTTCCAGCTCGAACGGGGTGGGCAATGGGTAAAGGGCAAGAGCGCAGATACGTTTGCGCCCTTGGGGCCGTATCTGGTCACGAAAGACGACGTACCCAACCCGAACGGCTTGCACCTGTGGCTGTCGCTCAACGGCGAACGGCTGCAGGATTCCAACACCGACGATATGATCTTCGACGTACCAACCCTGGTCAGCTACATCAGCCAGTTCATGACCCTGCTGCCGGGCGATGTGATTTCAACGGGTACCCCGGCGGGCGTAGGCATGGGACTCAAACCGCAGCGCTTCCTCCAGCCCGGCGACGTCGTGGAACTGGGCATCGAGGGCCTGGGCGAACAGCGCCAAACCGCAGTTAGTTATCATTGAAAAAGGAGAAAGGGAGGAAAGGAGAAAGGGGAGAAGAGTAACCGTATTCGGAGCCTTCCCTTTCTCCTTTCCTCCCCTTCCTCCTTTCCTCCCTTTCTTGTATGACCATCGACGCGCATCAACATTTCTGGTTCTATGACCCCGAGCGGGATACGTGGATTACCGACGAGATGGCCGCCATCCGGCGCGACTTCCTGCCGGCCGATCTGGAGCCGATCCTGACCGAGAACGGCATCGACGGCTGCGTAGCGGTTCAGGCCGACCAATCGGAGGCCGAGACGCTGTTTCTGGTGAAAATGGCTGAGTCCTACGACATCGTCCGGGGGGTGGTTGGCTGGGTCGATCTGCGGGCCGAGACCATCTACGAGCGGCTGGAAGCCTTTTCGCTGTATGAGGAGATTAAGGGATTCCGGCACGTAGCCCAGGCTGAACCCGACGATTTCCTGACGCGGCCGGACGTAATCCGGGGCATCCGGCAACTGGCGGCATTCGACCTGACGTACGACATCCTGATTTATCCGCAGCAGCTTAAATCCGCGCTGCATCTGGTACGGGCTGTGCCGGAAGTCAACTTTGTGATCGATCACCTGGCAAAGCCGCGCATCAGTGAACAGCGGATCAATACGTGGTCGAATTTCATGGCCGAGATTGCCAGGCAGCCGAACGTGTACTGCAAGTTATCGGGCCTGGTTACGGAAGCCGACTGGCAGAACTGGAGCAAGAAGGACTTTTTTCCGTATCTGGATGCGGCTTTTGAGCACTTCGGCCCTGATCGGCTGATGTTCGGGTCAGATTGGCCGGTCTGTCTGGTAGCGGCCAACTACACCCAGGTCAAAACGCTGATTGAGGAATACGTCATTCCCTGGGGGGATGAGGTTCGGGCGAAGGTGTTCGGAGCCAACGCCGTCAGGTTTTATCGGCTGTAGCCGTTCAGTAAGCAATTTCAACCGTTTAAAAACAGGTGCAAGCCTGTCGTGCATGTACTTAAACCTAGAGGACAAAATTATTCTCGTTACGGGCGGGGCCAAAGGCATTGGTGAGGGCATCAGTACCGTATTGGCGGCCGAGGGGGCTATTCCCGTTATTGTTGGCCGGAATGAAGCGGACAATCAGCAGGTTGTGGATGCCATTCAGGCGTCGGGTGGAAAAGCGCACCAGTTTGTGGCCGAGCTCACCCGGCCGGACGACTGCAAACGGGCCGTTGAACAAACACTGGCTCATTTCGGTCGGATCGACGGGCTGGTAAACAACGCCGGAGTGAACGACGGGGTCGGCCTGGAACAGGGGAATTACGAAGACTTCATGGCGTCGCTGCACAAAAACCTGGTGCATTACTACCTGATGGCCCACCACGTTCTGCCTGCCCTGAAACAATCGAAGGGATCTATCGTCAACATCGGTTCCAAGGTGGCCGAAACCGGTCAGGGAAATACCTCCGCCTACGCGGCTTCCAACGGGGGGCGGAACGCGCTGACCCGCGAATGGGCGGTCGAACTGCTGCCGTACGGCATCCGGGTCAACAGTGTCATTGTGGCCGAAAGCTGGACACCCCTGTACGCGAACTGGATCAAAACGCTGCCGGAGCCGGATAAGAAACTGCAACAGATTGTCTCGAAGATTCCGCTGGAACGACGCATGACGACTACCGAAGAGATTGCGAATGCCGTTGCGTTTCTGCTGTCCGACCGATCCAGCCACACCACGGGGCAGCTGCTGCACGTCGACGGGGGCTATACCCACCTCGACCGGGCGATAACGGACTGAGCTTGGGAATTCGGGGCCAGGTTGGGTGAAACCGGGTGCAGAACTCACCCCACATTACCTGACGCCACCCATACAAAACCGTCAGCCGAACGACAAAACCTGTACATTTACCTTTTCCAAAACCCGCTACTTATGCCCCTCGGACCCACAACCGATAACGTCAGACTTAAATCCGGCGAGAATACCGGCAGCTTCGGCATCGCCTTTGCGCTCGTCACCAGCCTGTTTTTCCTCTGGGGGCTGGCCAACAGCCTGAACGGTTCGCTGATCAAGCAGTTTCAGATTGCCCTCGACCTGGACCGTTTTCAGGCCGGAATCGTTGATTTCGCCTTTTATCTGGGTTATTTTTTTATGGCCCTGCCGGCGGGGTACGTCATGCGTAAGTTCGGCTATAAGCGCGGCATCCTGTTTGGGCTGGTACTTTACGGGGGTGGGGCGTTTTTGTTCTACCCCGCGGCCGAAGCCCGGGTGTACAGTTTCTTTTTGTTTGCCCTGTTTACGATGGCCTGCGGCATTGCCTTTCTGGAAACGGCCGCCAACCTGTACGTAACGGTGCTCGGCGATCCGGCCAAGTCGGAATGGCGACTGAATTTTTCGCAGTCGTTCAATGGCATCAGCATCATTCTGGGGCCAATCATTGGGGCGCTCTTCATCTTCTCCAAGACGGAATACACGCCGGAACTGCTGAATGCCATGCCCGCAGCGCAGGCCGAAGCGATACGGGTGCAGGAAGCTCTGTCCGTTCAGGGACCGTATCTGATCATCGGGCTTATTATCGCGTTCGTAACGGTGCTGTTTGCCATTACAAAAATGCCCGAAGTTGGCGCTGAGGAAGAGCAGGCTGCCGGGGATATACCCATTACGAGTCTGTTTCGTCACCGCCACCTGACGCTGGGCATCTTTGCGCAGTTTGTCAACGTTGGAGCGCAGGCTACGCTCTGGGGTTACTTCGTTGATTTGAAGCTCGACCTCTCCCGCGAAGGCCACTGGGGGCTGGCCGAAGGATACATGAACGCAATCAACGCGCTGACCGGTTCGCCAACCGACCTGTCGCCCACGCAGATTGCGGGTTTCCACGCATCGTTTGCGCTGGTGCTGTTCATGCTGGGGCGGTTTGTCGGTACGTCGCTGATGACGCGCATGCGGCCCAACGTAGTGCTGACGATCTACTCCGCCGGAGCCGTGGCGATGGTGCTGCTGGCGATGCTGGCCGGTGGCGTAACCGCCGTCATTGCGTTGAGCTTTACGTACTTCTTCCAGAGTATTATGTTCCCGACCATCTTCGCGCTGGCCACAAAAGGCCTGGGCGTGGAGTCGAAGCTGGCGTCGTCGCTGGTGATTATGAGCATCGTTGGGGGCGCGTTGCTGCCGCTGGTGGCCGGGGCTTTGTTTGCCAGTGGGCCGATGTATGCCCTGCTGGTACCGCTGGTCTGCTTTGCGTACATTGTGTTTTACGCGGCACAGGGGTACCGAACCCGGGCAGCGGATGTTGAACGGGCTCCGATCGTGTAAGCGAATAAACGATGCGGTTGCTGCGACGAAGTATGTACGTATTCCTCGGATTGATTGCCGTGTTAGCCGTTGTGACCGTACTGGTCCTGCAACTGGCTACGTTTGGGGCAACGCCCGCCGGCGACCGGCTGACACGTATTGGCCGGTCGGCGAATTATCGGGATGGGCATTTTCGCTATCCCATTGAAACGTCGATGATGGCACCGGGCGTATCGTACTGGCAGCTCCTGATGAAATACCTGCGGCCCGTGGCAAATCGGGAACCGACTAAGCCGCTGCCGTCGATCAAAACCGATCTGAGCCGCCTGGAGGCCGATTCGGCGGGGGCAAACCCGGTACTCGTTTGGTTCGGTCACTCGTCGTACCTGATCAAGGTGGCGGGGCAGACGATCCTGGTTGATCCGGTGTTCAGCGACCGTCCTTCGCCGATTTCCGTGCTGGGTACGAAAAGCTACCCGGGGTCGAACGTTTACACGGTCGATGATCTGCCGGCGATTGACGTGGTTGTCATTACGCACGATCATTACGATCACCTCGACTACGATACCATCCTGAAGCTGATTCCTAAAGCCAGGCAGTTTCACACGGCGCTCGGCGTTGGCGCGCACCTGGCTCGCTGGGGCGTTCCGGAGTCGGCCATCCACGAATACGACTGGGAAGAGGGCGGACCCGCCGGGCGCGGACTGACCCTCCGGGCGGTTATGGCGCGGCACTTTTCCGGGCGCGGGCTGGTCAACGGAAAAACCCTCTGGACCGCCTTCGTCCTTCAGGCACCCTCGCATACGTTGTTCCTGGGGGGCGATTCGGGCTACGGACCACATTTTAAGGAGATTGGCGATCAATACGGTCCTTTCGATCTGGCCCTGCTCGAAGCCGGACAGTACGATGTTCAGTGGCCATTCATTCACATGATGCCGGAAGAAACCGTGCAGGCGGCCGTCGATCTGCGGGCAAACGTGCTGATGCCGGTACACTGGGGAAAGTTCACTCTGGCCCTCCACCCCTGGACCGAACCGGTCGAACGGGTGCTGAAAAAAGCCGGCGAACTGAACGTAACGGTTACTACGCCCCTGATCGGCGAACCCGTGGTGGTTGGAAAGACATACCCGCAGAAGCGGTGGTGGGGGTTTTGAACAGGTTTGTAGTTCGTGGTTTGTGGTTCGTGGTTCGTAGTTTGTGGTTTGTGGTTAATCAGTTTGTGGTTCGTTAACACACAGGTGCTGAACAACCACAAACTGATTAACCACAAACCACAAACTGATTAACTACAAACCAACCAACCACAAACCACCAACTACAAACCTACAACCAACCTCAATGCGCTACGCACTGGCCCTTGATTTGAAAGACGACCCGGCGCTGATCGCCGAATACGAACAGCACCACAAGCAGATCTGGCCCGAGATTGAAGACAGTATTCGGTCGGCGGGTATTACCGGTATGGAGATCTACCGCCTGGGTAACCGGCTGTTCATGGTTATGGAAACCGATGAAACCTTTTCGTTTGCCCAGAAAGCGCAATTGGATGCTGCTAACCCAAAGGTGCAGGCCTGGGAAGACCTGATGTGGCGGTATCAGCAGGCTTTACCCCTGGCAAAACCCGGTGAGAAATGGTTGATCATGCAGCGAATCTTTACGTTATAGCCCGGTTTTCAAACTGTTTCGGACCAATAACAAGTTATTAGGTGATGAAATCAATCACCGTTACTATGACCCACGGATGGATAAGCCTACTGGTCTGGCTCGTAACGATTACGGGCGTTGCAGGCCAGAAACTGACCGTAATGACCTACAACATACACCACGGCACCAGCCAGCGCGGAGGAACCAACCTGATTCAGGTTGGGCGACTGATCCGCACGACGGGTGCCGATCTGGTGGCTTTGCAGGAAGTAGACAGCGCCACCGCCAGCAGTTTAGGTAAAAACCAGGCGGCTCAGCTGAGTTACCTGACCGGTCTGAAAGCGGTGTTCGGAAAAGAAGCGAATGCCGAAGCAGGAGGGTACGGGTTAGCTATCTTATCAAAATATCCGATCATTGCCCAGCAACTGATCCAACTGCCAAATCCTGACCTGACCGACCCCCGGGTGTTGCTGTGTGCGTATGTCGAACTGCCCAGCAAAAAGACGGTTCGGTTCTGCACCACGCGGCTCGACGACCGCTCGGAAGTTGGGCGGGGGGTGCAGGCGGCAACGATCAGTGCCCTGCTGGAACCGAGCATTCAGCCGGTGATCTGGGCGGGTGATCTGAACGCCCATTCCGATCACAAGGCTGTGGAGCCCCTGCTGGGCCGCTGGTACGATGCGGGCCGGAAGTCGGATGCCATTACGTTTCCGGACATGGGCAGCCGGACGGATTACATACTGACGCAGCCGGGCGGGCCACTGAAACCGCTCAGTTACCGCGTCATTGAAGATAACAATACGTCGTATCACTATCCGGTGGTGGCAACGTATCAACTGAAATAACGGACGGTTCGGCGGTCCGACGGTTTGGTGGCCGGCGATTCGGCAGCAGCCCGAAAGTGAAAAATTTAAGCGGTCGAAACCCGCGCTTCTGTATGAACGTCGCATTATTCATTCCCTGCTACGTAGATCAGTTCTACCCGCAGGTAGGCATCGCAACGCTGAGGTTACTGGAAAAACTGGGGGTTCATGCGACCTTTCCCATGCAGCAGACCTGCTGTGGGCAGCCGATGGCCAACGCCGGCTGCGAACAGGATTCCATTCCGGTGTACCACAACTACGTCCGGACATTCGCCGATTATGATTACATCGTCGCGCCATCGGCCAGTTGTGTATACCACGTCCGGAAGCACTTTAACATCATCGAGCAAACCCCGGCCGTTCAGCACGTGCGCGAACGTACCTTCGAGCTGGTGCAGTTCCTGACCGACGTACTGGGGATCACCAGCATTGAGGCCGAATTTCCGTTCCGCGTGGGGCTGCATCTAAGCTGTCACGGTCAGCGGGGCCTCCGGCTGGCTACCGATTCAGAGCAGACACCGGTGCGCGATGGACAGATCAGCCGGTTGCTGAAACAGGTAAAAGGGCTTGAACTGGTCGATCTGGGACGCTACGATGAGTGCTGCGGATTTGGTGGAGCGTTTTGCATAACGGAAGCAGCCGTATCGGCCCGAATGGGTCAGGATCGCGTACAGGATCACGTCGAACACGGGGCGCAGGTCATCACGGGGGGCGATATGTCGTGCCTGATGCATATGGAAGGCATTGTCAGGCGACGAAAATTACCTGTCCGGGTTATGCACGTCGCGGAAATTCTGACCGCTGAAAATAAATTGTAAAGTTTGCTTGACAAATAGTAAAATAAATTTGATACTTGTGTGTCAAATAAACTTTACATATCAAATGAAAACGCAGTGGTTATTTCCGCATCGGTACCGCCTGATTGGCTGGATTATTTTAGTTCCTTGTGTCGTACTGGGTATTGCCGCAATGTATGGCGAGTTCTATTTTGATTTTTTAACGATAGTGCTGCGACAAACGGGTCATGCCAAAGGTAGCCTTTCGGTATTTTTTGAAGTCGATGAGATTAACCTGACGGATGAACTCGCGGCTGTGGGCATAATCGCCGGTTTGATGATGATTGGTTTTTCGCGGGAAACTATTGAAGACGAAATGGTTAGTCAACTGCGGCTGGAATGCCTGCAATGGAGCGTGTATGTCAATTACATCATTTTAACCGTCGCTATCCTGGTGATTCACGGAACCCGGTTTCTGGATGTTATGATATATAACATGTTTACCGTATTGCTGGTGTTTGTGATCCGGTTTCGGTTGTTGATGTTGAAAAACAGTCGGGTGCTGGCCTTATGAAAAACCGCATCAAGGTATGTAGGGCTGAGCATAACTTATCGCAGGGGGAACTGGCTGACCGAATCGGAGTGAGTCGACAAACCGTGAATTCGATTGAGACCGGACGCTACGTTCCGTCGACGATCCTGGCCCTGAAAATTGCGCGTGTGTTTGGGCAGCCGGTAGAGGCTGTCTTTCAACTGGAAGAAATGGATTAAGCGGGCCGAACTCCTGAAAACATGATTGCAGGGGAATCGATCCTGAAACAGAGGTGTTAGATAAAGAGATCTGGCATTCGATTTAGCAGCATGGTAACGAAGCCGATTCGTGGTAATGAAACGTCCTGGCCGGTGTGCGCCGGTCCGTGCAGAACATCATTGAGCAAGTTAAAGCCTAAGATCATATAGCTTATGACCCACCCCGAAGCCGCCGAACGCTTTACGGCCGATGTAGACCGCACCACCTGGCACGATCAGGCACTGTGGTTTATCCGCCAGAAACGCGACCGCCAAACCTACCAGCTGCCCGAATGGGAGCAGTTGCGCGAGATGGCGTCGCAGATTAAGGAGCACGCGCTGAGCCGTCTGGATGTGTATCTGGAGGAGTTTGAGCGAAATGCACAGGCCAACGGCGTTCATGTACACTGGGCTGCCGATGCCCGCGAACACAACGAAATCGTGCTGCGCATTATCCAGCAGCACCAGGCGCAGCGTATCGTGAAAAGTAAGTCCATGCTCACCGAGGAGTGCCACCTGAACCCGTTTCTGGAGCAGCACGGCATCGAGGTCGTGGATACGGACCTGGGGGAGCGCATTATCCAGTTCACGAACGAACCGCCGAGCCACATTGTGATGCCCGCGATTCACCTCAAAAAGGAGGATGTGGGCCGGATTTTTCACGAGCACCTCGGCACGCCCGAAGGCGAAAGCGATCCGCAACGCCTGACCGAAACGGCCCGGCAACACCTGCGGGCGAAGTTCGTCGCGGCCGACGTAGCCATTTCGGGCGTTAACTTCGCCATTGCCGAAACGGGTGGGTTTGTGGTCTGCACCAACGAGGGCAACGCCGACCTGGGCGTGACCCTGGCCCCGGTGCACATCGCCTGCATGGGTATCGAGAAAGTGATTCCAAAACTCGAACACCTGGGCGTCTTTACGCGCCTGCTGGCCCGTTCGGCTACTGGGCAGCTATCGACCACCTACACCAGCCATTTTCACAAGGCAAGACCCGGTCAGGAGCTGCATATCGTGCTGGTCGACAATGGCCGCACGACCCAGCTCGGCCGTCCTGATTTTCGGAATTCGCTCAAGTGCATCCGGTGCGGAGCCTGCATGAACACCTGCCCCGTGTACCGGCGGAGTGGGGGCCATAGCTACGATTTCACCGTGCCCGGCCCGATCGGTGCCATCCTGTCGCCGAACATCGACCTTAAAAAACACAGTTCGCTGCCGTTTGCGTCGACGCTCTGCGGCTCGTGTTCGGACGTGTGCCCGGTGAAAATTGACATTCACGTTCAGCTTTACAAGTGGCGGCAACTGATTGGGCAGGCTAATGCTATGCCCGCAGGTAAACGGCTGGGTATGAAAGGTCTGGCTGCCGTGCTGGCGCGGCCTGCCGTGTACGCCCGATTAGGTCGGGTGGCTCGTAAAATGCTGGCTATGACACCTCACGCGTTGAGCCACAACGGTAAACTGAATCCCTGGGCCATTGCCCGCGAACTTCCTGAACCGCCTAAGGAGAGTTTCCGCGACTGGTACGCTAAAACGCAGATGTAGCACATAGTTCGGTCGCGGGGCGCCTGATAGCAGTGGAGCAGGTTCAGAACTTGCACCTACTGCTGTCAGGCGCCCCGCGACCATATATACCGAAAACCCGGTGCTTGGCATTGAACTGCTTCAATGCCAAGCACCGGGTTTATTACTTTGAACAGATACCTAACTATTCCCTACTGATTTAGAATAATAAAAAGCTCATTCATTGGGCTTTTTATTTACATTTATACTTATTAATGACGTTAATGTTATTATTAAGTTTATGAAATACTTAAAAAGGTACGTATTGTGCCTCCTTCCTTTTCTGACGGATGCCTGCAAAAATCCCATTGATGGGGTTCAACTGGGGTTTAAAGATCCCATTACGCAGGGTGTGGTGGAGCTACGGGTAGTCGAGCCGTCGGGCAAACCGCTGCCAAAACAGATCAGCGTGAAGCTGGCCGGACCGGATGCCTCGCGTATGGTTACGACGCTGAACACCAACCGCTATAAGGTCAACGCGGATGGCGTTCTATTGCTGGCCGCTGCGCCCCAGTCGACGCCCACCGCGCAGCAGCCCCTGCGGTTTACAGTCGTTCTTGAATCGGAAGGCTATTTACCGGTAGTGCAGCCGGTCGTGATGAACAGCCTGAATCGTCAGGTGCGTACGGTTCGGTTTATAAACCTACCTCAGCCGCCCACCACGCTCTCGGCAGAACTTGCGGCCGGTCGCGCTGGAACGGATGGCTCCCTCACCACAACATTTACCCTCGCCACGCCCGCACAGTCGGGAAAGGTTGATAACGCCAGCCTTACGTTGCCGATGGGGACCCGGCTAACCGACCGCGACGGGCAGGCCGTGGGCGGAGAGCTGGCAATCAGTCTGGTACATACAGATACCCGCAGCGGCAACGCTACCGCTCAGGTGCCGGGTGGAGGATTAATGCAGAACGTTATGCCCCTAGCGGCCGGTTCGCAATCGCTGGGGCTGATGCGTGTTTCGTCGCTGGCCGGTTCGATCACCATTGAAGCGTATAACAAACAATACCAGCTGGCCCGTAGCTTCTCGCAGCCGGTGCGCTGGACGATGGAGCTGAATCCCGCAATGCCGCATCCGCAGGCCGGACGAACCGTTCGCGCGGGTGACGTTATTCCGCTGTTCAGTTTTGATGCATTGACAGGCCTTTGGCGACAGGAGAAGCCGGGCGTCGTTGTGTTGAATCAGCAGACGGGGAAACTGGAATACCAGGCCGAAGTACTGACCGCGGGAACCTACGTGGTGGCCTGGGCCGACAGCATCTGTGAGGTAGGGCCGGTCTTCAGCGTAAGCAGTAAACTAAAGAACGTGGATGTCAACTATCGGTGTGAGGTGGTAGATGCCGTAACCGGGCAGGTGGCCAGTACGTTTTATGCCAATGCCAACGACGGGGCTCAGATCCGCATTACCGCCCAACCCCGGAACCGGCGGTTGACACTGCGGGTGTTCGATGAAACGGATGCCTGGGGCAAGGGAACGAAAGGCGGACTGATCGCCGAATCGGCGGTGGGTACCTCCTGCGACGTAACGCCGGTACAGATCAACCTGGGGACACTGCCCGTACCGCCGGCCATGAAACTGGATTTTCAGTTTTCGTGTCCGAAAGGCATGACGCTGAACGAAGCCGCCCTGCCCGCCCAGCTACGAACGCAATACAGCGAATCCGGCAAAAATAACTGGCGCGAACTGGTTACGCTGACCCGGACCCAGCGAAGCATAACATCGTATAAGCTGAAGCAGGGCCGGACCTACGACCTGAGGGCCAGCACAGACGGGGGAGCGAGCTGGCCGTACCGGCAAAATGAATACCTGCTCGATAAAGCGCAGTGGGTTTTTAAAGTACGGCTGGAGGCCTATTGTAAGTAGAATCATTGGTTCGGCGAACGTAGCAAAAAACGGGGACAGATTGTACCTTGCGGAAAATAACCCGTTTGATATGCGTTTCCGATTACTTACGCTGCTGGTCGGGCTGCTGAGCCTGACGGCGCTGGCCCAGCCGAATCCGGTGGTTAATACCTTCGTCAAGGACAATTATCAGAAATACGAGCACCAGATTCCGATGCGCGACGGCACGAAGCTGTTCACCATCGTGTACGTGCCGAAGGATGCGTCAGAAACAAACAAATACCCGTTTCTGATGCAGCGGACCTGCTATAGTATTGCGCCCTACGGTCCTGATCAGTACGCTAATCGCCTAGGACCGTCGCCCACACTCGAGCAGGATAAGTATATCTTTGTGTACCAGGATGTTCGGGGTCGATACATGTCGGAGGGGACCTGGACGAACATGACGCCCAACCTGCCTGATCCACCAGCCACGGCCGCTCGAAAGAAAGGGAAAGCGTCCACAGCGACCGCGTCCACGGGGGCGGGTTCGCCGGACGAAAGCTCCGATACGTACGATACGATCGAGTGGCTGCTGAAAAACGTCAAGTTCAATAACGGTCGGGTAGGGCAGTGGGGCATCAGCTACCCCGGCTTTTACACGGCCGCGGCCCTACCCGACGCCCACCCGGCCCTGAAAGCGTCGTCGCCCCAGGCCCCGGTTTCTGATTTCTTCTTCGATGATTTTCACCACAACGGCGCCTTCATTCAGGCGTATCTGTTCACGTATCCCGTGTTTGGCGTTCAGCACCCCAAGCCTACAACCACGGCCTGGTTCGCGTCGGAAATGATCAACACGGGGTCGAAAGACGGTTTCCAGTGGCAGTATGACCTGGGACCCCTCAAAAACGCCAACAAATACTACAGCGATAACTTCTTCTGGCAGGAAACGATCAATCATCCGAATTACGACGAGTTCTGGCAGAAACGGTCTATCCTGCCGCACCTGAAGAACGTCAAACACGCCGTGATGACGGTCGGAGGCTGGTTCGATGCCGAAGACCTGTACGGTCCCCTGAACGTGTACAAAACGCTGGAAAAGAACAACGCCGGGACGTATAACACGCTCGTGATGGGGCCGTTCGGACACGGGCGGTGGTCGCGGGAAACGGGGCATACGCTGCACAGCAACATCTATTTCGGCGACAGCATCGCTACGTTCTACCAGCGGAACATTGAAGCCCGATTTTTCAATCACTTCCTGAAGGGGCCCGGCGACGGCAAAACGGGCCTGCCCGAAGCGTATCTCTTCGATACGGGTCGCAAAGAATGGAAAACCTTCGATAAGTGGCCCGCTGCCAACGCCCGGACGCTAACCTTCCGCCTGGCCGGCGATGGCCGGTTGTCTCGGTCAGAGGGTACGTCTGATCCGTCAACAGCCAATTCCGGCAGTGCTGCTTTTTCGGAATTTATCAGCGACCCGATGAAGCCCGTGCCGTATACGGAGGACATCACGACAACGCTCGGGTTTACACCGTTCAACTACATGTCCGAAGACCAGCGGTTTGCGGGGCGCCGGCCCGACGTGCTGACGTTCCAGACCGAACCCCTGACCGAGGACCTGACGCTGGGGGGAGAAATTACGGCGAAACTGAAAGTCAGCACCACCGGTACCGACGCCGACTGGGTTGTGAAGCTCATCGATGTGTATCCGCCCGACGAACCCAATCATCCGTACCTGCCGAACAAAAACATTACGCTCGGCAATTACCAGCAGATGGTGCGGTCGGAGGTGATGCGGGGCCGGTTTCGGAACAGCTTTGAAAAACCGGAGCCGTTTACACCGGGGCAGGTAACCGACGTAAATTTTCGCCTGCAGGACGTGCTGCATACGTTCAAAAAAGGCCACCGGGTGATGATTCAGGTGCAGAGTACGTGGTTCCCGCTCATCGACCGCAACCCGCAGAAATACGTCGACAACATCTATAAAGCCGACGCGGCCGATTTTCAGAAGGCCACGCACCGGGTTTACGATAACTCTTTGGTTGATGTTCAGGTTTTACCGTAAAACACGTCAAAAACCATGAAAGCGATCTGGAACGGCACCACCATTGCCGAAAGCGACGAAACCGTTGTGGTAGAAGGAAACCATTACTTCCCCCGGGAGGCCGTCAACAGCGATTACCTGACGGATAGTAACACGCACACGACCTGCCCCTGGAAAGGACTGGCCTCGTACTTCACCCTGACCGTCGACGGTAAGACAAACCCGGATGCGGCCTGGTACTATCCGGACCCCAAGCCGGCCGCCAGCGAGATTAAAGACCGCGTTGCCTTCTGGAAGGGCGTGCGGGTGGAACCGTAGCGATGATCACCGTTCGGAACGTATCCCGACAGTATGGTAACCAGCTGGTTGTAAACGACGTATCGTTTGCCGTAGCCAACGGCGAAACGCTGGTGCTGCTGGGCACCAGTGGCAGCGGAAAAACCACGACCCTGCGGCTGATTAACCGGATGATTGACCCCACCAGCGGGTCAATCGTCGTAAATGGGGTTGATGTTCGGCAGCAGGATGGTCCCACCCTGCGCCGGAGCATCGGCTACGTTATCCAGGATGGGGGCCTGTTTCCGCATTACACCGTAGCCGAGAACGTAGCAACCGTACCGAACCTGCTCGGCTGGGATGAGGCCACTATTCGGGAGCGCACGCGCGAGCTGGCCGACCGGCTCCGGCTGCCCGCCGATATGCTGAATCGCTACCCGGCCGAACTGAGCGGGGGGCAGCGGCAGCGGGTCGGACTGGCCCGGGCTTTAGCGGCCCGTCCGCCCGTGGTACTTATGGATGAGCCGTTCGGCGCCCTGGACCCCTTCACCCGCCGACACGTCCGGCGCGAAGTATTCGGGCTGAACGAATTGCGCGAAACCACCGTCGTGCTCGTTACGCACGATGTCGGCGAAGCCCTCGAACTGGCCGACCGCATTGCCCTCATGGACCAGGGACGTATCGTGCAGATCGGACTGCCGGATGAGTTGCTGCAGCGACCTGCCAATGACTTTGTGCGGGATTTTCTGGACGAAACACCGCACCGACTATTGTAAAACGAGCACAGCGAGCATGGCAGATTTCTTTACGTTCGTGCGCGAGCAGGCCGATAAACTGCTCGAACAAACGATTACCCACATCGGCCTGACGTTTATTTCGCTGTTGCTGGCGTTGCTGGTCGGCGTACCCCTCGGGATCCTGATCGCGGGTCGTCCCAGGCTGGCATCGGGGGTGCTGGGTGTGGCCGGGGTGCTGCAAACCGTGCCGAGTGTGGCCCTGCTGGGTTTTCTGATTCCTCTGCTGGGTATTGGCGTTGGGCCCGCCCTGGTAGCCCTGTTTCTGTATGCCCTGCTGCCCATCATCCGCAATACCTACGTCGGTATTCAGGAAGTAAGTCCGGCCGTGCGGGATGCCGCCCGGGGTGTTGGCATGACCGACCGGCAGATTTTAGTCAACGTTGAACTGCCGCTGGCCCTGCCGGTACTGTTTGCGGGCATCCGGACGGCTACCGTCATTAACGTGGGAGTGGCTACACTGGCGGCCTACGTAGCGGCCGGTGGATTGGGGGAGTTTATTTTCGGAGGGATTGCCCTCAGCAACGTCAACATGATTCTGGCCGGAGCCATACCGGCGGCTTTGCTGGCGGTGGGTTTTGATCTGGGGCTGGCCCGGATGCAGCGGCTGCCCGCCCGCCGGCTGCGGGTAGGGGCGCTGGTGTTTGCAGGCCTGCTGCCACTTTTGTCGGGATTTTACCTGCTGCCGTCACAGTCCGATACGCTGGTGGCCGGCTTTGCGCACGAATTCTACGGGCGAGCCGATGGGTATCCGGGCCTCCGGCAGACGTACGGTCTGCAGCTGACACCACGACTGATCGACCAGAACCTGATGTATGAGGCCATTCACCGCAAACAGGTCGATATCATCAGCGGTTATTCGACCGACGGCCGGATCAAGGCGTATGACCTGGTCGTGCTCGACGACGACCGCCATGCGTTCCCGCCTTACGATGCGGCTCCGGTGGTACGACAGGCGACACTGAAACGACACCCTGAGCTGGAAGCCGTGCTGAATCGGCTGGCGGGCCGGCTGACGGATACCGTCATGACAACGCTCAACTACCGGGCTGACTACCGCCACGAATCGCCGGAAACCATTGCGCGTGATTTTTTGAAAGCGAACGGCTTATGGAATCCAGCCGCGCCCGGCAATCGCACGGCGACGATCGTGCTGGGTTCCAAAGTGTTTACCGAGCAGTACATCCTGGCCGAGATGTACCGGCAGCTCATTGAAGGGCAGACCAACCTTCGGGTAGCCACCCGTACGGGACTTGGCGGCACGCAGATCTGCTTTGACGCGCTCCGTACGGGGGCGCTGGACCTCTACCCGGAGTATACAGGAACCGGGCTGCTGGTAATCCTTCAGCCCCCGGCCGCTACGTTGCGGCAGCTTCCCATGCAGTCGGATTCGGTGTATTCGTTCGTCAGAACAGCCTTTAGCCGGCAACACGGCTTGTCCTGGCTGAAACCGCTGGGGTTTGGCAACAGCTATTGCCTGATGATGCGCCGGGAGCAGGCCCGAATGCTGGGGATCCGTACCATCTCCGATCTGGTCCGCTACCTGCAAACCGGCTAGTTTATCCCCAAAGTATTGAGTAGGCTGCTTTCCCGAATCGCTTTATGCCAGATACCCGTCTTCTCAATTCGTATGATCAACATCGTTCGCTTCGTCGTCTTCTACGCCATCGTAGGTAGCCTGTTTGCTGCGCAGGCCCAGTCCGTCAATACCCTGTCGGCCCAGGAGCGGCAGCAGGGGTGGCAACTGCTCTTCAACGGTAAAGACCTGACCGGCTGGCATGCGTACCTCGGCAAAGGCGTTGGTAAGGCGTGGCGCGTAGAAGAGGGGGCTATCAAGCTGGACGTACCAGTCCGGTTAGGAAATAAAGCCAAAGACGGAGGGGATATCATCACGAACGCTTCGTTTGCGGGCGATTTTGAATTCAAGGCCGACTGGAAAGTCAGCCGGCTGGCCAACAGCGGCATTTTCTTTTTCGTCACTGAATCGCCAACGTACAAACACATGCACGACTCCGGCCTGGAGCTACAAATCCTCGATGATGCGATCTATGAGGGAGCGGCCGAGAACATGCACCGGGCCGGCGATTTCTTCGGTGTCGCCAACGCCCGGCTTCGCGAGTCGGCCCCGGTTGGCCAATGGAACCAGGTGCACGTAATCCGGAAAGGAAAGCAGTTCACCGTGTCTATTAACGGGTTTCTGGTGCAGGAACACGACCTGACGTCGGCCGACTGGAAGCAGCGCCTGGCGAAAAGCCCGTTGAAAGCCGCCCCGATTGGTTCGGGAACCCTGGCCGGCCATATTGGTTTACAGGATTGGGGCAGTACGGTCTGGTACCGCAATCTGAAAGTAAGGCCGTTGTAGGAAGCTATGCAAGTTATTGTTAATCGCGTGGCTGAATATCACCCTGCTTCATAGCAAACCGCTCTTTCTGTTCTTCAGTAAGCCCGTAACAAATAGAGACAACTACGTCTTTGGTGTATTGATACCCACTCAGAGGCCAAATCTTACGCCGATGAATAGACAACTGAACATGCTCGTTAACCTGTAAAACACCCAACGTTGAATCTTTTTCGTAATACTCATATTTACCTAGATGCTTAGGTGTGAGCAAAGGCTCAAAGGGTTTTTTGTACTGCGCTTCAAGGGCTGTGCGAATAGAGTCCATTTGGTGCGCTTTATTACGAAAAGTTACTATAACGGCATACGCTTGGCTTTTAGGATCATCAATTGATTCGATAAAGCGCCATTGAACCTTAACGTCTGATGTTGTCTCTGTTAAATACACAAATAAGGACTCTTTGGCATTGGGGTATTTGGATTGTATTTCACCTGATGTAACGGGGAGGTTAATGGTATAACCAGCTAATTTGGTTTCAAACGGCTCAGGTTGTGAGCGACATCCGTAAATCAGTAATAGAGCGCAAAGTGTATGTACGATACGGGAAAACATAATTATGTAGTAATCTTGACCGAAGGAATGGGCCTGTAAGATAACGAACATTGACTATTTAAATAATCAAATAGCGTTAATAGGTAGACTTTAAGTTTTACTTATATAACACAGCTTAACTTGCTTCAAGGTTGAGAAATTGGTTAATTTAAGTCTCATTTAACATATTATCTGCGTCCGGATCATTAAATGACAAGGTTTGCAAAAAGGGAGAAAGCTCTCTTTTTTTCACAAATGACGTATTGACTCAACATGAACGTTTACCAGAAGCGGTTTGGGCTGTTTCGTGATCCGGCGGTTCGGCGGGAGTTGGAGTCGCTCGATCCGGTTCGTGATCACCAGCGGATTGTACACCTGCTGACCGCCTATGAATTTCCTTTCGACATCACCCGGGCCCTTGAATTGGCTTTATTTCATACGTACGCCAGTCCGCGGGTATCGGGGCTGCTGGTAAAAACCGGCGAGTTTGAGCGAAATGGTCAGAAACGGTACGACGATACGAGCCGGCTGATAGCTGAATTTATGGAATCGGGCTACGACAGTGAAAAAGGCCAGCGGGCCATCACACACATGAACCGCATTCACGGCCATTACCGCATCGATAACGCCGAATATCTGTTTGTGCTGGGTACGTTCGTGCTGTACCCGATCGAATGGATTAATCAATACGGCTGGCGCCAGCTTACCGGGGCCGAAGAACAGGCCCTTTTTCTGTTCTTCCGGGAGGTCGGCCGGCTTATGCACCTCCACGACCTGCCCGAAAGGCTCGACGACCTGCGGACATTCATGGAAGCGTATGAGGAGCAATACGTTCGCTTTGCCCCCAGCAACCGGCGCATAGCCGACGCGACGGTAGCCATCGTTCAGCGCTGGTTCCCGTCGCTGCTGCACCCGCTGGTGCCGCCGGTGTTTGCGGCCCTGCTCAACGACAAACTGCTGGCGGCCTTCGGTTACCAACGGCCGCCCGGCTGGGTATCCGGATTGGTGCGGATGGGGCTGTGGGTTCGTAAATGGCCGCTGCGCTGGGTGACGTTCAAACCGTATCCGTCGTTGATTCGTAACACCTCATTCCGCCATTACCCGAAAGGTGCCCCTGACATTGAAGCGGTCGGTCCCGATCATATGCTGAACGCAGCTACCCGGGAGCCTACATCCCATCGCTCCGAATAATGGGTTTGTTCCGCTATTTTTGCGGCCCCAATGTCACTGTATGAATAAATTGTCTTCGCCGGTCGTCACCTGGTTGCGGGTGGTGTCGCTTGTATATCTGGTTGCTCCCACGTTTTTATTTCTGCTCACCTGGGTTAAACCGCTGATCGGCGGCTGTTGTGCGCTGGCGCTGGGCTGGGTAGGCTGGCAGGCGATAACCAGAATCAGACGGACCGATCCCAGTACGGTGCCGTCTGTACCCGTATCCAGCGTGGCTGGCGTCGGGGGGCTGGCCCTGGCCATGGCCGTAGTGTTCGGGTTTGGGGAGTTTAATCACCAGACGCTCGACTACCAGACAAACAATTTTAAGTTCTACGACCTGGCCGTGAACGACTGGCCTGTTTATGTCGACCGCTACAGGGCCTACCTGTGTTACTACACGGCCTATTACCTGCCGGTGTCGTTGCTCTGCAAATGGTGGGGACTGGCCTGCGGCCGCTACGTGTCGCTGGCGTGGTCGTGGCTGGGACTGACCCTGCTGTGGGGCTGGGTCGTGGCCCTGGCCCCCCGTCGGGCGGGGCTGGTGGTCGGTTTGCTGGTGTTGTTTGGCGATACCTGGTTCATCATCCGGGCGCTGCGGGCGCTGGGTGTCGAGCAGCATCTGCCTCCCAACTACATTGACCTGAACGGGTTTATGCTGACCGCCATGACACCCTATTCAGACCAGATTGCCTGGGCACCCCAGCATCTGCTGCCGGCCGCCATCGGGGTGTTTTACGTGCTGTTTCTGCACCCCCGGTTTTCGCCCTGGAGCAGCGTAGAGATGGCCCTGATTGGCCTGGGTACGTTGCTCTGGAGTCCTTTCGCGACCGTTGGGCTGGCTCCGTTCATACTGCTTGCTGCCTGGCCCCACCGCCTGAAGATTCTGAAAAGCCGGGAGGTTATGCCGGCGTTGCTGATACTGGCTGCCAGTGCTGTACCCGTTCTGTCGTACCTGACCAGCACCCAGGCGATGGAGAATCCGTCGACCAATATGTTTATCTGGGAGACGGGCGTATCCGCGTGGCCGCTGTATTATGGCTTATACGTAGGAGGGAATTTCATACTGTGGGTGCCATTCGTTCGCCGGTTGCCGACTACTAGCCGGGGGTTTTACCGACTGGCGCTGGTGTTGCTTTGCCTGATTCCTCTGTACCGAATCGGCGTTTATAACGATTTCCAGATGCGGGCCAGCATTGCCGCTATGTGCGTACTGTCGTTTTGCGTGGCCAGCGCAGTGGTAATGGGCCAAGGGTTTACCCGGCGCCGATACGCCCTGTTTGGAGTAGTGTTCGGCTTGAACGCGTTGGCCATTGTCAAGTGTTACGCCGAGCAGTTTCCTGTTTCAGCGCCTGCCAACACCATCGAACGGCCGTTCCTCCACGGATGCACCAACACCTTTGACTTCCTGGGGAAGATGTACGACGGCGCACGAACAGCCCGTCAGTACATGCTCAAGGACCGCTCGTCGTTCGAGACGTACTTCATGAAAAAGCCGGACGATGCGTTCATGAACCCTTCAGGCTACTGAACGGCCTCTGCAGCCGACTTCCGGAAACCGTTTCGATAAGCTTCTTTCAGAGAAGCATGGTAATGTGTTGATACCGTTCCGTCAATTCTGCTAAACACGAGTCAGTCTATAGGGTTGAAATTATAGCTGCTTATGTGTGGCTGGTACATTTTTTCAACCATAACCCAACAAAACCATGGCAGATTACACCAACCAAACCATGTCTGGCTCGACACTGACCGATCGGACCGACCGGGTCATGACGGCATTGTTCACCGACCGCGACAGCGCGGACCGGGCGTACGAAAAGTTGAAAGATCGCGGGTTTTCCGACAAGGACATCAACGTGATGATGTCCAACGAAACGCGTGACCGGCATTTTACGGCCCGGCACGATAGTCAACACGATACTGATCTGGGAAATAAGGCGATGGAAAAAGCAGGCGTTGGTTCTGCCATCGGAGGCACCGTCGGAGCGGTAGCTGCGGCTATTGCGGCCATCGGCACCAACCTGCTCTTGCCGGGTCTGGGGCTGGTCGTGGCCGGTCCGCTGGCGGCTGGTCTGGCCGGTGCGGGCGCCGGTGGCCTTACGGGCGGCCTCATCGGGGCGCTGGTGGGCTCAGGTATTCCGGAAGAACGGGCTAAAACCTACGAATCCGGCATCAAACAGGGTGGAATCCTGATCGGGGTGAAGGCCCGCGACGTAGATGATGTACGCTATCTGGAGCAACACGGCTTCCATTGATACGGTGGTAACTACAACAGGCCCCGGAACGTCAGGTTCCGGGGCCTGTTGTGATTAATCGATGGCCGGAACAAGTTTGGCGGCCTTTTTCGGGCGTACGTTCAATTCGACATTACGGAGTTCGTAGTGAATGCCCTGCGACTTGGCCGTATCCTTGAAATTTTGCAGGATGGCGTAAATATCGTGATCGATGAACTGCGCCCGACTGCCGTCAACAATCACCTCGTCGCCCGGCCGCAGCGCCCGCAGGGCGTCTTTGAGCTGGGGTTTGCTGAGGAAGAACAAATCTTTCTCGAAGAGAATCAAGACCTTGTTTTCTTCCCGAACGACACTGAACGTAGACTGGAAGTTCGTGTACAGGACGAAGAGAATCCCCACAACGGAACCGATGGCAATACCAATGAGCAGGTCCGTAAAGATGATCCCGAGTACAGTGATGATAAACGGAATGAACTGATTACGCCCTTCTTTATAAATTGTGGCAAAGACTTTCGGCTTAGCCAGTTTGTAGCCGACCATAATCAGCACAGCCGCCAGGCACGAAAGCGGAATCAGATTGAGCAGTGGCCCGCCGAGGAACACCGCCACCAGCAGGAAAATGCCGTGCAGGATAGCAGAAACCCGGCTTTGGCTGCCGCTGTAGATGTTGGCCGACGTCCGAACCACCACCGACGTTACCGGCAGACCACCAATTAACCCCGACAGGGTGTTGCCAATTCCCTGCGCAATCAGCTCCTTATCGGGCGACGACACGCGACGTTGGGTATCGAGCCGGTCGGAGGCTTCGAGGTTAAGCAGCGTTTCCAGGCTGGCAACAATCGCGATGGTGATGCCAATGAAATAGACCTGCGGGTTAGCCAGTACGCTGAAATCCGGGAAATCGAAAATCGAAAACGGACTTTTGCCGGCAGCGATGATCGGCACCTGAACCATGTGCTGATGAGCCGTATCGCCCAGGTACCAGGCTGGCATTGAGGTCCGGAAAAACTCGTTGAGTGCTATGCCGATAAATACCACGACGAGCGCCCCTGGAAAGTTGCGGAAAAACGTTCGGTTGCTGCGCCCGGCCGTTCGCTCCCAGACAATCAGGAAAATAAGCGACAGGGAACTGATCAGCACCGCGCCGGGACTGGCTGTTTCGATGGCCCGGTAAATCTCCGAAATGGTATTTTCACCGTCGGCCAGCTGGGCAAACTCAAACTCACCCTCGTAGTCGTTATCCCGCCCCAGGGCGTGCGGAATCTGCTTCAGGATGATAACCAGCCCGATGGCAACCAGCATGCCTTTGATGACACTATCCGGGAAAAAGCTGCTGAACCGCCCCGCTTTGAGCAACCCAAGCAGGAGCTGAATCAGGCCGGCGATCACAACAGCCGCCAGAAACGCTTCGTAAGAGCCTATCTTTGCAATGGCATCAGCTACGATGACAGCCAGGCCGGCCGCCGGCCCACTGACACTGACTTCGGAACCCGACAGCAGGCCGACAACAATTCCGCCGATCATCCCGGCAACCAGGCCCGAAAACAACGGGGCGCCGGAAGCCAGGGCAATGCCCAGACAAAGGGGGAGGGCAACAAGAAAAACCGATACTCCGGCCGGAAAATCCTGTCGCAGATAAGCCGCACGGTATTGTTGTAAGGTGCGGAAAGGGTTAGGAGATTGCATGAGTTATAACCTGTTGGGTTAACCAAATTAACGTCGACAAGGAAACGATCGATGTACAAAATTAAAGAACGATTAAAAATTTTTAACCATTTTCTAATTGTTTCCTGAAACTAATCATTTGAGCCCTGACGATCAGCAGTTTATCAGGCAGAACGTAACGGCGGATGTCCGGCAATTGATGCTACGGCCTCCTCGTCAGGGGGATATTCGACCTTTGGTGGCGCAGATTTCGGCCCGTCAGAAGGCCCGCGACAAGCTGCCGGCCTGGTACGAAAACGACGATCTGATTTTTCCGCCGACGGTTTCGGTTGAGCAGGCGTCTTCGGAACAGACGGCCCGGTACAAAGCCTCGCTGGTGGCAGGGGACACCCTGCTCGATCTGACCGGCGGGATGGGAGTCGACACCTGGGCCTTTGCCCAGCGCATGAAGCAGGTAGTGTATATAGAACACCGGGCTGAACTGGCGGCCCTGGCTGCGCATAATCTGCCGAAGCTTGGCCTGACCAACGTTCGGGTGCTGAACGAAGATGGACTGGCGTTTCTGCAGAATTTTGACGGCGGAGCCGACTGGGTCTATCTGGATCCCGCCCGACGGGATGAGCAGGGTGGACGGGTGGTCCGGCTGGAGGACTGCGTGCCAAACGTATTGGCCGCCGGGGTACTTTCCGGCGTACTGGCCAGGGCCGAACACCTGCTGCTTAAAACGTCACCGTTGCTCGATCTGGAAGCGACCATTCGTGGGCTTGGTCGGGTAAAGGCCGTCCACGTAGTGGCGCTGCAGGGCGAAGTGAAAGAGATTCTCTTCGTAGTCGGTCAGGCGCCTGTGGCTTTAGAAAACGTAGAGGTTAACGCTGTTAACCTCACTATAAACAAAGCGATTACACAATCGTTTCTGCTAGGGGAGGAGCGGAGCGCCGAGGTGGTGTTTGACGACCCCGGGCGGTATATTTACGAGCCGAATGCGGCCGTTCTGAAGGCAGGTGCGTTTCGGCTCATTGCCCAGCGTTTCGAACTGGCCAAACTGGCTCCGCACAGCCATCTCTACACCAGCCCGGAGCTGAAAGCTGATTTTCCCGGGCGTGTTTTTGACCTCGTAGCCACTTGCAAACCCGACCGGAAAGCACTGCGGTCGCTGCTGCCCGATCTGCAGGCCAACCTGACCGTCCGGAATTTTCCGCAGTCGGTCGATGCGCTGCGCAAACAACTGGGGTTGCGCGAAGGCGGGAACGTGTATATCTTGGCCACAACCCTCCGAACCGGCGAAAAACGATTGTTGATTACCCAGAAAACTGGCGCTGGTCGCTAAGCCGCCCGTTCGCAGAAAACCAGACCTACACACGTAACGGATGACACCGATGAAAAAACAAGCAAACTACCTGCTCTGCCTCGTCGTATGCCTGAGCAGCCGACTAGCCGGTGCGCAGACCATCTACGCAGGCGAAAGTACCATCGACCGGGATAAACTGCCCGGCTTATTCCTGACCATCACCGGCGACGGCCGCCAGATTGAAAAAGACTGGGAAGAACAGTTGAAAACCTACGGCCGGCTGCTGGCGTCGCGCGGTACGTACCGGGTGGCCAATGCCGATATTCCGGCCCTCTCGTCGGAACCAATCAACCTTGTCAGTACGGTAAAGGCGGGGCGTTCGTCGGCTACGCTGTTTGTTTCCTTCGATCTGGGCAGTCGCACGTTCGTTCGACCCGGCGACCGGGCGTATCGGGATGCGGAGCAGTTGCTGAAAGACTTTGCCGGCCGGTCGCAGGTAAACCAGGAAGTCCGGCAGGCCGAGCTGGGATTCGACGAAGCACAGCGAACGCACCAGCGGCTGGTCAAAAATGGAGAACGGCTGCTGCGGGAGATCGATCAGAATAAAAAAGAGAAAGAACGGCTGCTCAAACGCATCGAGGAAAATGAAAAAGAACTCACGCAGCTCGAAAAAGACGTCGAAACGAATAAGGTTGAGCAGGAGAAAGCGCTGATTGAGGTGGATAATCGCAAAAGCAACGTAGAGGCTGTAAAAACCCGCCGGCAGCCCTGAATCAGGCCCCGGTACGCTTCTCAAACCGAATCACATTTGACCCGTTATCCAGATCAGAAAGAAGGGAAACGGGCTTCTTGCATGAAAAAATGAACGGTTTTAGGCCGTTTACTCAATTCAACCAATTTATTACCAATAAAACGCAAAAATTTAAAACCCTTTTGAGTCCATAGGAGTAGTTGCAGTGACTTCGTCGCCGAACGGCGAAGGCTTACTCAACTTTAACTTTTTATGGAACAACTACACAAAGATCCGACTTCACCCAACCAACGGGTGTCGGTGCTGCCTGTGGTCCCGGTGAATATTGGTCGCCGGTGGTTTATGCGGTACGTTGGCGTAACGGCTGCTGGCGGTGTACTACTAAGCTCCTGCGCCCAGGAGAATCTTAACCCCATCACCGGTCCGGGTGAAACCTCAATGCGGGGAGGTCGCGCCGGGGACGTTGTTGACCTGGGTTCGGGCGATATTGGCGTTCTGAACTACGCCTATGCGCTGGAGCAGGCCGAACTGCGTTTCCTGGAGCTGGTTCTCGACACGCGTTATGATGGGATGTCGGCTAAGGAGTTCCAGGTGTTCAAAGACCTGCGCGATCAGGAAATCACCCACGTTGATTTTTTTGAAGCCGTTCTGGGTAGTTTCGCCATTCCTAAACTGACCCTCGACTACAGCAGCGTAAACTTCCGCAATCGGGACAGCGTGCTGACGACGGCCCGTAACTTCGCCGATCTGGCAACGGCTGCGTATAACGGTGCCGGTCAGTTGCTGACGGACGCCAACAACCTGGCAACGGCGGGTAAGATCGTGTCGGTGGAAGCGCGTCACGCATCGGTGATCCGTGAGCTGATCGCTCCGGGCAGCACGTACTTTGCCGGCGACGATGTCGTTGATCCGGCTACTGGTCTTGATCCGGCTAAAATGCCTGCCGAAGTACTACCCGTTGCGCAGCAGTTTATTAAAGAAATTATCTCAGCCTCGCGTCTGCCGATGGCTTAACCGGACTCAACACGATGAACTTACAGAACATTCTCAACGAAATTGAGCAGGTTGACAGCGAAGTGTACGACCGGCTGAAGCACGTGTCGCGCCGTAACATGTTCAGCATGTTCGCTAAAAAAGCGGCATCGGTGGCCGCTCCTACGTTACTGGCCTCTGCCCTGAATAAAGCCTATGCCCAGAGCGATGTCGTGGTCGACGTCCTGAATTTCGCACTGACGCTGGAATACCTCGAAGCCGAATTCTATAACGTCGGTATGGACACGCCGGGGCTGATCACGAACCTCGACCGGAACGTATTCGGCCAGTTGCAGAAGCACGAGAACGCGCACGTTAATTTGCTGAAGTCGGTGCTGGGCAGCCGCGCCGTAGCGAAGCCTCGCTTTGATTTTACGGCGAAAGGTGCGTTCCCCGATGTGTTCCGGAACTTCAGAACGTATGCGCTGCTGTCGCAGGCGTTTGAAGATACGGGGGTTCGGGCTTACAAAGGCCAGGCGCCCCGCCTGATCATGGATGATCCTATCCTGACGACGGCGCTGCGGATTCACTCGGTAGAAGCCCGTCACGCGGCCCGCGTTCGCGAATTGCGCGGCCTGAAGGGCTGGATCACCGGCAACGAAAGCGGTGGCGCACCTCCGGCCGTGTACGCGGGTGAAGAAGCCGTTACGCACCTGGAAGTGTCGTCGCTGATTCCGGGCGTTCCCTACTCAGCTTCGACCGAAGCTTGGGACGAGACGCTCTCGAAAGAAGACGTACTCCGGATCGTAACGCCGTTCCTGGCGTAAAAAAGAGGAGAAAAGCAGGAAGGGAGGAGAGGAGAAAAGGAGGAGTGGTAACCATACCACCTCCCTTCTTCCTTTCCTCCCTTCCTGCTTTTCTCCCTTTTCTCCTTCCTCCTTTCCTCCTCAATTCCCCTCCTTATAAAACACCCGCTTGACGCGTTCACTGACGCCGGTGAGGATTTCGTAGGGAATGGTGCCGATGGTGCGAGCGAGGTCGCTGATGGCTATTTCCTGACCGAAAATAATAACGTCGTCCCCTTCGCTGGCTGGTGCTGCCGTAACGTCGATCATAGTCATGTCCATGCAGACGTTCCCAACGGTGGGGCAGAGCGTTCCATTAACCCACACCTGCCCGACACCATTGCCGAGCCGGCGGTCGAAGCCATCGGCGTACCCGATTGCAATGGTCGCAATCCGGGCGTCGTGGTCGAGTACACCGCGTCGGCTGTATCCCACTGATTCACCGGCTTTTACCTGTTTGATCTGGCTGATTACCGTCCGCAACGTACCGACGGGACGCACCATCGACCGTTCCAGTTGGCTCGATTCGACCCCGTAGAGACCAATCCCCAGCCGCACCATATCCAGTTTGTAGTCCGGAAAGCGGACAATACCCGCCGAATTGAGCAGGTGACGCACTGGCCGGTACCCTAAACCGTCTTCCAGTACGGCCATGCTCCGCATGAACGATTCGTACTGCTGCTTCGAAAAGGCATTGAACTGCGCGTCGTCGGCGCCGACGAGGTGGCTGAATACCGACGCGACCCGAAGAGCCGGGTGTTGCTGTAGATACGCGATGACCGACGGCAGTTCAGCCTCGACAAATCCCAGCCGGTGCATGCCCGTATCAATTTTTAAATGCAAAGGAGGAGAGGAGGAAGGCAGGAATGGAGAGTGAAGATCTCCTCCCTTTTCTCCTTTTCTCCCTTCCTCCTTTTCTCCTCTTCTCCTTTCCTCTCCTCCTCTCTCCCCAACGAAGCTGCCCCATTCCTGCAGCAGGCGCAGGCTGTACAGTTCCGGTTCCAGTTGGTAATCCAGAACGGTCTGGAAGGTTTCCGGGGCTGGGTTCATGACCATGATGGGCAGGTCAATGCCGTTCTGGCGCAGCGAAACGCCTTCGTCGGCGTAAGCCACGGCCAGGTAATCGACCCGGTGGAACTGCAGCAGCTGAGCCACTTCGGCGCTGCCGCTGCCATACGCAAACGCCTTCACCATGACCATGATTTTAGTCTGTTGCCCGGTATCAACACGGCCAACTTTTTCGCGGTAGTAATTCAGGTTATGGGTCAGCGCATCGAGGTTAATTTCCAGCACTGTGCCGTGGACTTTCCGCTGGAGTCGGTTAACGATCCGTTCGAAGGAAAAAGGCCTGGCTCCTTTGACCAGCACCGCACTGTCGCGCAGCCGATCGAACGGGTAGCTGGCCAGAAACTCGTCGGTACCGGCGTAAAATCGACTCGTTGCCGGGAAAACATGGGCGTTCCGGCTGATTACCGGGCCGATGCCGACAAACTCGCTGATCTGATTTGCCCGCTGCAGGGCGGCTACCGATTCGTAGAGCTCGTCTTCCCGCTGCCCTGACTGCAGTACGTCCGAAAGGATAACAACCTTGCGAGTGCGGGTCAGTTGCTGATCCAGAAAACCCAGCGCGAGCTGCAGCCCAACGATGTCGTTGTTGTACGAATCATCGATTAGCACACAACCATTGATGCCTTCTTTTACTTCGAGCCGCATGGAAACGGGCCGCAGCCGATTCAGGCGGTTTTGCAAGGCGGCTTCGTCGCTGAACCCCAGCGTTAGCAGCGCAACGATGCTGTGAATCAGGTTCTCGACCGACGCCGGGTCGGCGAAGGGGAGTTTCAGCGTCCAGGTGCCATGTTCAGCGGTCAGTGTCAGCCGATCCTGCTGCACGGCCGCCTTGTAAACGGCCCCCTCGTGCTTCGACCAGTGAATCAGGCGAATCGCGGGGTTAACGGCTTTCAGGAGCAGGTTGATCTCTTCGTCAATATCGGGGTAGTCTTTGCAGTAAATCAGCGTTTCGGCGTGGGTGAAGAGCCTGAGCTTTTCGGCCACCTTCTGCCGACGGCTGCGAAACCCTTCGTCGTGGGCCGTACCGATGTTGGTGAAAATGCCCAGCGTGGGCCGTACGATCGTTTCCAGCGCCTGCATTTCGTGCGGCCGGGAAATGCCCGCTTCAAACAGGCCCAGCGTGTGGCTGCTGTTCAGCTGGTGTACCGACAGCGGTACGCCCAGCTGGGAGTTGTAACTCTTGGGGCTTTTCGCAATGACAAAATCACCGGCCAGCAACTGGGCCAGCCATTCCTTGACGATGGTTTTGCCGTTGCTGCCCGTGATGCCGATCACCGGAATCTGAAAACGTTGGCGGTAGTCGGTGGCCAGCTGCTGCAACAGCCGCAAACTACTGTCTGTTTCGGTGAACTGCGCATCGGGATAGTGGGTAAACTCGGTCCGGCGGGCGGGGGTCAGCGCGGCCCGCTCGACCACAAATTGCCGAACGCCTTTCTGGTACAGCTCACCCACGAACGCATGACCGTCGTGGTGTTCGCCCTGCATGGCAAAGAAAACAGCCGACCGGCTCTGCTCAGGCGAAAGCACCTGCCGCGAGTCGGTCAGCCAGTAAGCGTCGAGAAGATTGGGCGTTGCGGTTGTCATATATTGCGGTTGTCGGTACGTATACAACGAACGCGCAAGTTAGCAATTAACTCCCCCAGACACACCTTAAAGTCCTTGATGGCTACGGTTAGGAGGTCATTTAGACTTCTATATTTATGCAAAGCAAGTCCTTAAGGCGTGCCGAAGCTAATCTTTATGTTTATCAAGGGAAGGCACCTGCTGGGTAATGCAGTGCATACCACCCCCGCCGACCGTGATGCCATCGGCATCGATCTGCTTCACCTGACGGTTTGGATATACGCTTTGGATTAACTGCCGGAATTCTTCATCACTGGCGGCTAAACTCGACGCCCGGCCGGGTTTATAAAACTTAGGAATCAGCACCACATCGTTGGTTACAACGTAGTTCATGTAGCTGGCTGCCATCACAAACTTGATCGGGCTGCCGTCTGTGGGGAAGTGCTGGATGCCGTTCAGGCTCTGCAGAAACTGGTACATTACGTCGTTCGGTCCCAGCTCAACAACAATTGGGCTGGGCTCGGGGGCCCGCAGGACGGTGAGTGGCTTGCCATCCTGATCCGTTGCACTACGGAGCACCTGATAGGCGTCTTCCAATGCCTGATAGGATTGCTGCGTGAAAGGATTCCCGCTGCTGAGTTCAGCGGCCGGAACCTGGGCCACAATGACCGTCCGCGGATCAACCCAGGTTACCATTTCGTCGGCGTGCCAAACCCCCAGGTTAAACTGATAGCCTCCATTGACCAACTTCGGAGATTCCAGAACAGGATGAGAGTCGGTGCCCGTAGTTTCGTTCAAAAAAATGACCTTTTTCAGATTGAATACACGCTTCAATTCAGCCTCGATCTCGGCCAGCGTCATGCCAGGGTTGCTGGCCAGTAAAGATTTTTTGATCGCAATGACGGTTCCTTTTCCGTTGAAATGCAGATTGCCACCTTCCGTGATTAACGGTGAACTGACGATGGTTGCTCCTTTCGCAGCCCCAATACCATAGGAAACATTATTGTCGAGTTGGTAAAGCGCATACGTATCAGCGCTGACGTAGCCCTTCATGCGGTACGCGTCAAAGTCGAAATCCACCACCCGGTAGCCTTCTTTCTCTTTTTTGCTTTTCATGAACGTACCCCCGGTGTCGCGAATCCATAAGTCGCCGTGCGGTACCGTGTGAAAGCGAATGCCGGACTGAATCGCCCCCTGCGAAACCCCTCTATTGACCAGATACGTCGTTAAAGAGTCAATGTCGGATGGGCTGTTGATGGCGTAGTCGATTTTGGTCGATGTGGGCAGGATTTCTTTGATCATGGCCGCCTGCACATCCCACATGGGCAGATTGCTCTTGTAACGGGTCGTTGGGGCCGAAAGCCAGATGGATGCCAGGGGCTCAAATTCGGCCGGTACGTAAAACTTGTCGGCCGAGGCTTTGCCGCTGTCATGGGGCTGATCAACCCCGAAATCTTCTTTTTGACAACTGGCCGCCAATACAGATAGGGCCGTCAGGACTAATAACCGGAAGGGTAATGTGTTCATTCGATTTGCGATTTAACTGGTAGTTTGCGGTTGATATGTATCGCCTGCAAAACTACCGGACGGTCTGCCCCAAGAAGAGGCACATCCTTCACAGTCGGACAGGAAGGTGGGTTTACCGCCTTAAAGTCCCGCTTTCGCGAATGAAATCATGAGGGCTGAGCCAATGGTTACCTGCCCAAAACGTTACCACTTCCTTCCTTTTCTCCTTTACATCCACCCTCGTCGTTTAAAGTAAATAACTTCGCCGATGCCGATGACAAGCATGGCGAACAGTACCCAGAAATACCCCGTGCGGGCGTGAAGTTCGGGCATATTGTCGAAGTTCATGCCGTAGATACCCGCAATGAACGTCAGCGGAATAAAGATCGACGAAATGATTGTCAGCGTTTTCATGACTGAGTTCATTCGGTTGCTAACGATGGAGTAATACACGTCCATCAGGCCCGCGATGATTTCCCGGTCGGAATCCAGGGTTTCAATCACCTGCGTTACGTGGTCGTACAGGTCGCGCAGAAACGGCAGGGTCGACGTCTGAATCAGGTCCGACTCGCCCCGCAGCAGCGTACCGATCATATCGCGCAGCGGCCACACGGCCCGGCGCATATAGGCCAGTTCGCGCTTGAGGGTGTACAGCGTGGCGAGCGTATGCTGGCCGGCTTTTTCCTGCACGATCTGCTCTTCCATCTCGTCCATCTTGTCGCCGATCCGTTCCATAACCAGAAAGTAATGGTCTACGATGATGTCCATGAGCGCATACAGCAGGTAATCCGGCCCGTTCCGGCGGGTTTTCCCCGCCGACGCTTTAATACGATCCAGCACCGGCTCAAAAATGTCTTTATTCCGCTCTTCCTGGAATGAAATCAGGAAATGCCTGCCCAGCGCAAAGCTGACGTGCTCCGTGTCGATCTCCTGCCGCTGGGAACCCCGGTGAAGATACTTCATTGTAACAAACACGACCGGGCCGCCGGACCGCAGATCGTCGGACCGGGTGTCGTCGTACAGCTCCAGCTTGGGTTTCTGCTCGGTGTTCATTACGTCTTCGAGCAGCAGCGGGTGCAGGGTATACTGCCGACCGATGGCGTCGATCACCTGCGGTTCGTGAATACCGTCGATGTTGAGCCAGTGAACGAAAGGGGTAGTAGACGCTGGTAACCGACAGGCACTCAGTCGGCTGGACTCATCAATATGATAATCGGCCTCGTTATATTCGATGCGTTTAATTTTGGTCGCGTGTTCAATCTCCTGGCCTACGTACGTAAGCGTACCCGGAGACGTACCAAGGGCTTTCTCGGCCGAGCGGTAGCGGTGGCGTTTCGCCATAGGGTAGTAAAAAAAAATTGGCTAAATATAAACCTATTACCCATGAGCCGGGTCCAATGTTCAGAAAATTACCCGTATCCTGCCATGCGTCGACTCCTTCTGATCAGCGTACTCGCCTGCTACGTGCTGACGGCCTGCAGCAGTGGGCAGGCGGCCCTGCGTCGGCATAAATTTGACCTCGCCGTACGCAAAGCGTCACAGCGGCTGCAGCAGCCCCGCGGCTGGGGTAAACGGGGCCACACCCTGGCCCCACAGGTGCTCCGTACAGCGTTTGAACAGGGCTATCAGCAGCACCAGTCCGAAATCCGGCGGCTTAGTTCGCCCGCTGCCCAGATCCCGTTTCGGTGGGAGCCGGTGTATGAGCAGTACAAGCTGCTTCAGGCACTGACCGACAACGCCCGGTCCTGCACGGCCTGTGCCGACTGGCTGGCCCTGTACCCCGCTACGTACGACGATCGCCAGCGCGAAACCCGCGAACTGGCCGCTGCCGACCGCTATGAGGTAGCCGAGCAGGCGTTTGCCTTCCGCGAAGAAAATCGGCTGGCGGCCAAGGATGCGTATCTGAACTATCGGAAAGCAATGGAATGGGTACCCGACTACCGGCAGGCCCGGGGAAAAGCCGAGGATGCCCTGGCACTGGCCATCCTGCGCGTAGTGGTCGAACCGTTCAGCCCCTCGCCGGAACTGGATCGGGACGATCAGGCCGACCTGCAGCGCCTGGTCTTCCGGGAAATTGGTCGCCAAACGGCTCCGTCTGAATTTGTGCGGCTGTACTCGCCCGATGAGGGCGATGCCGCGTTCGGCTGGCCGATTCACCAGGCCGTTCAGATGGTCGTTACCAGGTACCGGCCTTACGATGAGCGCGTGTCGTCGGCCAGTACCACCGTCTACAGCGATAAGGAGTATAAAGTCGGCGAAAAGAAAATCAACGATTCGACCAAAGTTGATATTAAAGAAAAGGTCAAAGGAACGCTGACGACCTACCGCAAGGAAATCTGCGCCCGGCTGGAGGTCAGCGTTCGGGCTATCAACACCGAAACAGGTCAGGTGCTTTGGGAAGAGCCGGTCAGCGAGTCTGAAATCTGGGCAACCGAATGGCAGAAGTTCGACGGCGACGAACGGGCGCTGAACGGCCAGTCGCTAAAAACAGCCGCTTTCTTTGAACCATCACGCTGGTCGCTGTTCAGGGAGATACGCGACGATATGGCCAGTTCGGTAGCGTATCTGCTCCGCCGGCGGTACAGCAGGGATCAGTAACGGCCGGTCACGAAGGGCAGGGCGGCATAGGCCGGTTCGGGGGATTTTGCGTATATTTGAGGAAGACGATTCCGCCTGTTTGTGACCCATTCCGACCAGACAATGCCGCTTACCCATTTGTCGAAAGACCCTGTTTTTGCCCGCATCATTGCCGAAACCCCCGCGCCCAAGCCGGTGTATGACTGGGATAACGACCTGTATCTGGCCCTGCTCGAAAGCATTGTTTCCCAGCAGATTTCAACCAAAGCGGCTGATGCGATTTTCAAACGTCTGCTGACCCTGTTTCCCGACGGCTACCCGCATCCCAACGCGCTGCTGGCGAAAACCACGGAGGAGCTACGTAGTGCGGGGCTGTCGTTTCAGAAGGCCAGGTACCTGCAAAGCGTGGCTGAGTTTGCGCTGACCCACCGGATGGACCGCCCCTACGTCGACGCCATGACGGACGAGGAAATCGTGCAGTATCTGATTCCCATCAAAGGCGTCGGGCGCTGGACAGTCGAGATGTTGCTTATGTTTGTGCTGGACCGGCCCGACGTATTTCCGGTGGATGACCTCGTTATCCGGCAGCGGATGCTGCGGGCCTATGCCGATCAGACGGCAGGGCTGACCGGGAAGGCCCTGTACAAAAAACTGCATGAAATCGCCGAGCCCTGGCGACCGTACCGCACGCTGGCCTGCCGGTACCTGTGGCGCTGGAAGGCGGACGTCCCCGCGCCTGTTGCCGATCCGGCGCTGACCCCGGAAGATTAGTTCAGCCCGTGCTCCGTGCCCCATGACGCCCACCATTCCGTATTTTGAAACGATCAACGAGTTTCTGACCGCCATTCAGTCGCGGCATCGGACCATCAATGATACGCTCTTCTGCCTGCGGCTCGAAGATACGTTTCCACATACGGTAGACGTAATGCCGCCGTTCAGAAAAGGGTTTTATTTTATCTCGCTGATCACCGATCCCGGCGCCACCCAGATCGGGTACGATACGACCCAGATCAGCAACCTGACCGCCTTTCTGGTGTTTCAGGCCCCGGGACACATCTATAGCTGGCACCGCGACCGAACCGCCAAAGGGTATCTGATCTATTTCCGGAAGGAGTGCTTCCGCTTCTTTCGGCCGGACTTCGATGAGGAGTTTCCGTTTTTTAACAGCCTGCACACCAACTTCTTCCCGATTCGGCAGGATCATTATAATACGTTTGCGCCCTTGCTGGACGATGTGTTTGCGGCTTACCAGCGGTTTCCGCAGCCCCAACAGGCGCCGATTGCGGCTCTGAAGCTGCTGACGGTGCTGTATGAGTTCAAGACCTTCGTGGCCGATCTGAATCAGTACGAACAGCGCTTCGTGACGCCCGAACAGCGGCTGTTCCGGCGGTTTATTCAGTTGATCAATACCTATTACCTCGACAAACGGACGGTCGAAGAATACGCTGAGCTGCTGAACGTAACACCCCACTACCTGTCGGAGCTGGTAAAAGCCACCACCAGACAGAACGCCCTCCATTTTATCAACCAGAAACTGCTGCACGAAGCGCAGATTCTGCTGCGCTACACCCCGAACGATATTGCCGAGGTAGCGTACCGGCTTAACTTCAGCGATCCGGCCAACTTTGGGCGATTCTTCAAGAAACACACGCAGAAAACACCCCTGGCGTACCGCCGGGAAGGGGCGTAGAAATTGACCAGCGCAGCTACGTTTTTGACTAGGCTCCCCTATGTGTGGGGTTATACCTTTGTTGCGTACGTATTGATCACAGAACCAATTCCTTACAACAATGACTATCGGAATTTTAGGAACGGGCATGGTCGGCCAGACGCTGGCCACCTCACTTTGGGCCAACGGCACTCAGGTAATGATCGGGACGCGTAAAGTGGCCGACACCCTGGCCAAACCAGGTAACCCGGCTATGGGCACACAATCCTTTTCGGACTGGCACCAGAACAATGCGGGGGTTCAAATAGGAACGTTCGCCGAAGCGGCTACTTTCGGGGAGATCCTGATCAATGCTACGTCCGGGATGGGCTCTATGGACGCGCTGGCATCGGCGGGCGTCGATAACCTCGGGGATAAAGTGCTGATCGACATCGCCAATCCGCTCGATTTCTCGAAAGGCATGCCGCCGACGCTGTCCGTCGTTAACGATGACTCCCTGGGCGAAGTCATTCAGCGCGAGTTTCCCAGGCTAAACGTGGTAAAAACACTGAATACCATGACGGCCGCCCTGATGGTCAATCCCGCGGCTGTTTCCGGCCAGCATAACGTATTTGTGAGCGGGAATGACGCCGACGCGAAGGAACAGGTAAAAACCTTTCTTACCGAACAGTTTGGCTGGGCACCCGGCAGCATCATCGACATGGGTGATATCACGACCGCCCGGGGAACCGAGCAACTGCTGCCCATCTGGATCCGGCTCTACGGGGTGCTTCAGACGCCCATGTTCAACTTCGCTATTGTAAGATAAGTCACAGACTCAGAGCTTCTTAACGGCCACCTCCACCGCCGATTCAACCTTGATGAGCAGCTGAATGCCATCGGGGCGAATGACGATCCGCTGGGGTACAAACCGGAACGCGTCAATGTTCAGGTCCGATTTAAGGCCCGCTTTGCCGCGTTCGAATGCCGTTTCGATTTTCTGCGGAAACTGCACAATCTGGCTTTTAAGCGGAATGATGAGGGCATTCTGCAACGTATCGCGCAGGTGATCGTGAAGCAGCCAGTCGGCGGTGGAGAGCAGGCTTTCCTTTGTATCGACGGCGTAATCGACGTGTTTGATCCGAAGCGTGTTGGTCAGCGTATCGTAGCCGGGCTGCCCGTGGAAATACAACGTACCGTTGACGGCCCCGGTTACGTCCGTTCGAAGCACGATCGACCGGCCACCCCCCGAAATGGTGGTGTTCCGGAGCTTGAGCGTACCCCGCAGTAAATCAAATTTCTGCTCATCGATCGACTGGGCCAGCACTTTGTTGAGGCTTGAATACGGAATAAACCACAACACCCGCAGGCTCGATACGGCCGGAATAGACGGTTTGCGCTGAAGCCGCGGCAACCGGGCTGAGCGCTGTACGATGGGCTCCTCGCCCAGGCGGGTGTCGGCCTCGAAGCCAATTTGGATCGGGATGGTAATGGACGTCCGGTTTCCTTCAATGCGGGCTACGGCCACGCTGACCGGTTTGGGCACGACCCAGAATTGCTCAGGTTTTTTACTGATCCGCAGGGGCTTTTGCAAGTCTACCCAAACGCGCCGGACAAACCGGTCGAGCCGGAGTTCCTGGTGAACGGCGCTGTCGACGGCCGCTTCAATATCGGCGCGCCGTTTGTTCAATACTTTGTCGGCGAGCTTCGTTACGGGAATGTTCACGCCCAGCACCCGCACTTTGGGCCGCTCAATCCAGCGGTAGTTCACAAATTTCGACCGGGTCGACAGCCGCCAGTTCGACGACACCGCCAGCGGACTCGCGAAATTCACTTCCAGCGCGCAAAGGGATCGGCGAACGGCCCGTTTCTTCCGGAATCCGATGGGATTGCTGAGCCAGATGCGCAGCGGAGCGGATACAAACACCTGCTGCCGGGCGTAGCGAATGCGAACGCGACCCATCCGTTCGATGCGCAGCCGCCACTTCATGCCCCGTCCGCCGTCGAGCGTATCCTGATTGAGCAGAACGGGTTTCAGGCAGTGATTTATCTTTTTTTCCAGATCGGCGATGTCGAAGGTGATCCGGCCGGTCAGGTAAGAAGTTGTTTTGGTAATAGGTGGCTCAAAGGAGCCCAGCTCCGGTGCTTTCGGGCGGACACGGTTGCATCCGATGGAAAGCGCCAGAAAGAAACCAATAATGAGAAAGCCGGTAGTTCGTTGAGTGCCCATGGCACCTCCTTAAACTACCGGCCTGTAAAAAAGTTATAAGTGCTTAGTTACCTACGTCCTGGATAGCCTCTCAGGCGTTGCTGGAGTGGTTTTCGTGTCGCAGCCGCAGTTCTTCCCACAGCCACCCGTTTTGGGTCGGGCAAGGCTCTGCACCGCCCGGCGGATCAGATAACCGACGGCCGCCAGAAAAACCAGAAGGATAACGAGTTCCTGCATACGTTTACGAATGAAGCCGTTCAAACCGACGAACTACTTCCCATCAATAACGGCTTTTTACACCCATCCGTTCCGCTCCGCCAGCCGATAAATGTGCTGATAGTGGTGCTCACCGTGCCAGACATACATCCCGATAACGTCCGACAGGGTGTACTGCCGCTGCGCTCCGGGATGGTAATACGTTCGCTGCAAATCGGTCTCCGTCAGCGCATCGAGGATGGTGGCCCAGCGTTCGTGCAGGTTGCGCAGGATCACCAGCGAGAGGGCAATATCGAGCGTCGAATCGGGCAGTTTGGCCCATTCCTGCTCTTCGTATGGCGAAATGGTCGGGTTGGTTTCGGTCAGGGCCAGCTTGGTCCGGACGTAGGCGTTGATGTGGCTGTCGGCAATGTGGTGCACCAACTGGCGGACGGTCCAGCCATCGGGTCGATAGGGGGTGTCGAGTCGGTCGTCGCCCCATTTGCCGACCAGTTCGGTCAGGGAAACAGGAAAGTCGCGGATGGCACCGATCAGTTGTTTGGTCTGCTCGATGGAAATGGCCTGATCGGGTTGGTACCGGCCAATGGGATAGCGGAGAACATCAATGTCCTGCATGAGCGTACGGGTTTTTTTTAAAGGAAAACTTGCGTCAGCGCACCAAATACGGATTTCTTCCCAGGAACTCCAAATAAAAAGCCGGATCGGGGGCTGGCTTCTTATTTACCCGTCCGGACTGATTTTGTTTCGATCAGTTGGCAGGCGGTGTCTTCCGGTTGGGCCGATCCTTTTTCCGGTCCGTAGCTAAGTTGATTGGTCTGTGGCCAGGGACGGCTCATTTTTGGCCTGATTAATGATAGAAATCAACCATATCGACTGATATAACACATTCTCTCTCGAATCGACCATGAAAAAAGTACTGCTTCTGGCCCTGATCGGCTCAGGGTGCTGGCTCGCAGCCCGACCGACCGATGTCCTCACGCAGACCGGCGTTACGCTGGAAACCATACGCCAGCACGCGATCACGAACCTTACGGAAGATCATTCGTTTTCGTTTACCAGTACGGTTACCATGCGCAAACTGGCCCGGCGGCTCCCGAAAGGCTCGCAGGCAACCGTCGTGCGGTCGCTGGGCCGGGTGGTGCGGTCGTACGTAGAAACCGAAACCTTTGAAACCGAATACGTTACCTGGCTCCGGACGAAATACCCGATGGACGAAACCTACAGCGACGAGCAGATCGCCCGGCTGGAAGCCCGCGTCAGCCAACTGGCGACGCAGGCCGGCCAGCAGCAAAGCGCTGAGCAGCGGAAACTGGCGGAACTGGACGCGGCTACGCTGCTGAAAACGGTGCGGGGCCAGCTCCAGCAGCAGGAGCAGGACCTGGCCAAACTAACTGCCAGCGACCGCGCCCGCAAAACGATGGAGATTGGTAAGATTAAGCGGATGCTGGTGGCCACCGAGGGCCACCCCGACGAGTTTAAAAAGCAGTACGTAGCCTTTCAGACGCAGCTCAGCCGGCAGCAGATCGCCCGCACCCTGGCCGACGAGCAACAGCTCCTGGCCGATGCGAAGGAACACAACCGGGTGTACCGGACTCAGAAAGAGGCTTATACTGCCCGGGAAAATCACCAGGTGCTGCTGAAGAAACGGTTACGGGAGTTTATCGCCCTGTGCGATGACGTAACGTTCGATGCCCGGGTCAGCGCCCGGGGTCGTACGCAGGAGTTTGTGGAGGACCGCTACCGTCGGAAGTCGCCGGACTGGAAGTTTCTGTATCGCCTGGGACGGGAGCCGGTTCAGGAAGCGCGGGCTTTTGCGCAGGAGTGGCTCGCTGATTTGCAGAAAGTATCCGCTTAAGGATGCGCTTTATTGTATTACCGCATTACCCCAAACCCCTTTCTGAGGTTTGGGGTAATGCGTATTGGCTGATTTAACGATGTATCAGAACCACGTTTTAGGATGGTACTGCGTTCAGGCCTGCCAGACCTCGCGAATGACCCGCTGCAGTTCGGCATGAACGCCACAGCCGGCAATTACATCGCCCCGGAACAGAAACTCATCCCCGCCGTCGAAGTCGGTCACGATACCCCCCGCTTCGCGGACGAGCAGCACCCCGGCGGCCATATCCCACGAGTTCAGGTTGTACTCATAGAACGCTTCAAACCGACCGCACGCTACGTAGGCGAGGTCAATGGCCGCCGACCCCATCCGGCGCAGTCCGTGCGACTGCTGCATCAGCGTTTGCAGGATCTGGAGGTATTTCTGCATCTGATCGAAGCTGAAATACGGAAAGCCCGTGGCAATCAGGCTCTGGCCTAGCTGCGTCGCGGGCGATACCCGAATCGGGTTACCGTTGCAGTACGCCCCACCGCCCTGCCAGGCCGAGAAACACTCATCGCCGTTGGGATCGTAGATAACGCCCGCAATCGGGGTTTTACCCTGGGCCAGCCCCACGCTCACCGAATAAACGGGCAGGTTATGGATGAAATTGGTCGTACCGTCGAGGGGGTCGATGATCCAGTTCAGTGCGGTTGGGTCGGCCTGGGTGCCGGTAGTGCCTTCTTCGGTGATGAATCCCGCTTCGGGCAGCAGGTCATGCAGGCGGGCGACCAGTTGTTTTTCGGTTTCTTTATCGACGTAGGAAACCAGGTTGTTCAGGCCTTTGTACTCGATCGCATCGGTTGAAAACTGAAGGCGTTCAGTACGGATAAACTGCCCGGCTTCCAGGGCGATGGTACACAGGTCGCGGGTCAGCGCGGCTAAATCGTGGGTCATAAACGGGCGTGACGGTTTACTGTTGTCAGTGGTTAGTCAGGAGGTAACGTCAGGGTTGTGGGTCAGTTAGGATATCGTCCGCTTCAGGCAGTAGCTCGATGCCCGCGTAGATGGCCCCAACGGTCAGTTCGAAATCAAGACGTGGGAAAACAACCGTGTCGTCTACAGATTCATACATTGTATTGATCCACTCATCAGTTTGTTCGATTCGGCTGAAGAGTTCAACGGTTGTCGAATACTGATCCACCAATACGTAATACCAAAGAGACGGAAGCTTTCGGTAGTTTCTCCACTTAAATCCCCGGTCTATATGAGCCGTTGATTTTGATAATACTTCAACAAGGATGCGGGGTTGCCGAATTAAATATTGCTCACCCCGTAAATCGAACGGATGGCAGGTGACAATTACATCGGGATATGGAATATAAATCCCTCGGATAACTTCTACTTTGATACTCTCCGAAAAAACCTGGCAGCCACGAGGTCGGAAGTGTCGCTTTAGAAGGTCTTTTACATTATCAACTAATAAGTTGTGGGTTAGCGTCGTACCCGCCATAGCGTAAACCTCCCCCTTGAAAAATTCATGGCGCACCTCACTTTTTTCTTCTAACTGAAGGTATTCATCAACGGTAAGCCGGTTCGGCTGATTGGGTGTGTTTGTGAGCATATGGAAGAGAGTAGACGATGCGGAATCCATCAGAAGCAGTCCGAACCAGATGCATCTGGTTCGGACTGCCTGACATACTTACGCCATAATCCGGCCCAGCGAATTATCATACAGATCCTTAGCCTCGGCTGAGGTCAGGATGGTCTGGTCGTTGATGACAAAATCGGCCGCCGTGACCACCCCCAGCCGCACGAACGTCTGCCCTTCGTTGAAGTAACCTTCCACTTCGTGCAGCTTATCCGGCGAAACCGTGATCACAACCCGGCTCTGGCTCTCCCCAAACAGGAACGCATCCGTCCGGTAGCGGTCTACCGTATCGATCTGAAAGCCTTTGTTGCCCGCCATCGCCGACTCGGCCAGGGCGACGAACAGACCCCCGTCCGATACGTCGTGGGCGGACTTGATCCAGCCGTGGCGGATCATCGTTTTGATGGCTTCCTGCACGCGCCACTCGGTTTCGAAATCGAACAGCGGGGCAGGGGAGGCTTTCACCTTGCGGTAGGAGTACAGGTATTCCGATGAGGCAATGTCGTCGGTCGGGGGGCCGAGGAGGTAGATCCAGTCGCCTTCCGCTTTGAAGTTCAGGGTCATCTGGTGGCTCGGGTCTTCCATCAGACCGAGCATACCGATGGTTGGCGTCGGGAACACCGGGCCGTCGTCGGAGCTCTGGTTGTAAAAGCTTACGTTGCCGCCCGTTACCGGGGTACTGAACCGGCGGCAGGCTTCGCCCATGCCCTGCACAGCCTCCACGAACTGCCAGTACACTTCCGGTACGTACGGATTGCCAAAGTTCAGGTTGTTCGTGACGGCCAGCGGTTCACCCCCCGAGCAAACGATGTTGCGGGCGGCTTCGGCTACGGCGATCATCGCCCCGCGCCGGGGATTGGCGTTGACGTAGCGGCTGTTGCAGTCGACGGTGATGACGATGGACTTGTTGCTCAACCCAACTTCCGGCGTTTTGATACGTACCACGGCCGCATCCGACGGGGCGTTGGTGCTGCGGTTGGCCGTGCCGACCATGGAGTCGTATTGTTCGTACACCCACCGGCGCGAGCAGATGTTCGGGTGCGACAGCAGGTGCCGCGCTACGTCGGCGATCTCGTCGGTTTCTACGTCGTCGACATCGTCGGCATCAAACTGCTCAAATTCCTTGATGTAGGCCGGTTCGCGGTATTCGCGGTGGTACTGCGGAGCGCCCCCGCCCAGCACGAGGTCATGCGCCGGTACGTCGGCCACCAGTTCGCCGTGCCGGTAGAAATGCAGGCGACCCACGCCATCCGGACCCGGGGCCGTTACTTCACCAATCTGGGCGCAGTTCAGGTCCCACTTGTCGAAAATCTGGTTGATGACGTCTTCTTTGCCTTTCTCGATCACGACCAGCATCCGCTCCTGCGACTCCGACAGCAGAATCTCGAACGGCTGCATGTTGGGCTGGCGCATCGGTACCTTGTCGAGGTCGATGATCATGCCGTGTTCGCCTTTCGCGCTCATTTCGGAGGTTGAGCAGATGATTCCGGCCGCGCCCATGTCCTGAATCCCGATCACGTGACCGGTGGCAATAATCTCCAGTGTGGCTTCCAGCAGCAGCTTCTCCATGAACGGGTCGCCGACCTGCACGGCGGGCAGCTTCTCCGTCGATTTATCGCTGATGTCCTCCGATGCGAACGTAGCGCCGTGAATACCGTCCTTGCCCGTAGCCGAGCCGACGATGAACACCGGATTACCAACGCCGTAGGAGGTCGCTTTGGCTACCTTGCCGACTTCCACGATACCGGCCGAGAAGGCGTTCACGAGCGGGTTCGTATTATAGGATTCGTCGAAATAGAGTTCGCCCCCCACGGTCGGGATGCCGAACGCGTTGCCGTAGTCGCCGATGCCTTTCACGACGCCCCGCAGCAGCCGGCGGGTTTTAGGCAGGTTCAGGTCGCCGAAACGCAGCGAGTTCAGCTGGGCAATGGGCCGGGCTCCCATCGTAAAAATATCGCGGTTAATCCCGCCTACACCCGTAGCAGCACCCTGGTACGGTTCCAGCGCCGAGGGGTGGTTGTGCGACTCAATTTTGAACGAACACGCCAGGCCGTCGCCGATGTCGACCAGTCCGGCGTTTTCTTCGCCCGCCTTGGCCAGCATCCGGTCCGAATCGCGGGGGAGGGTTTTGAGCCAGACGATCGAGTTCTTGTAGGAACAGTGTTCGGACCACATTACCGAGAAAATACTGAGTTCGGTAAAGTTGGGCTGGCGACCCAGGATTTGCCCGATGCGATCAAATTCTTCAGGCAGCACGCCCAGTTTGCGGGCGGTTTCGACGGTTGGGAGCGGACCGACGTTCGGCGATTCGGTGATTTCCATAAAAGCGAAAGAGTGAAAGAGCGAAAGAGTGAAAGAGCGGTGGCTTGTTGCGAAACTCCGCCGTTACCATGAACAGTCAAAAGGGCTGATACTGAGTACCTCGCTCTTTCGCTCATTCACGCTTTCACTCTTTAGAACGTCCAAAATTACGGTTTTTAGCCAAAAAATGGGGTTGGGGGATTGACAAATGTATTAATCGCCGTATATTTGCACCCACAAATCACCACGAAGAGGGATGGCGGAGTGGTCGATCGCGGCAGTCTTGAAAACTGTTGACTGTAACAGGTCCGGGGGTTCGAATCCCTCTCCCTCTGCTGAAGCCCGGTTAAGCTAGCTTAACCGGGCTTTTATGTTTACTTGTCTAGACGTGATAGGATCGACGAACCTGCAAACAACCATTAATCAAATTAATACGCTTTAGGGCTAACTAATCTTACAGTCAATTTAGTATAAACTACTGTTTCTGTACACTTTGCATAAAAGGCGTTATGTTAATAGCCAGAAGCTAAGAGATCATATTATCTATCAAAAGAATAGTTGTAAATGTAATAGTTTTCGTATATTGTTGAGCAGTTCAATTGTCTTTAATAATGTGATTTATTGTAATAAATTCTCTATTAACAATGCAGAACGAAGAACAAAACCTTGATATTTTTATTAGGTACAACAAATTTCCTGATGTTCAAAATATTTTTGATATATCAATACCTTCGATAGAAACAATAAAAGGTGATTGTCTTTTTGTGCTTGACACCAATGTTCTTTTGAAGCCATATGAAGCAAAGTCAGAAGATTTAAAAGAAATTAAAGCTGTTTATAAAAAGTTAATTGTTGATAATAGATTACTAATTCCAGGGCAAGTCGTGAGGGAGTTTATTGATAATAGACCCCTTAAGATCAAAACAATTAATCAAAGTCTTACTAGGCACCAAGAAAGAATAAGTGAGGCATCAAAAAATAAATTTCTTAAAATTGATTATGAAAAATACCCACTCCTTTCTGATATACCTGAGTTTAAATATTTAACAGATTTAGAAGATAAATTGAATAATAAAGCAGATGAAATACAGAATAAGATTAAAGATAATATAATTGAATATAATTTACTGTTAGATGAATACAAGAATAAGTTTTCAACTTTTAAGAAGAAAGTTGATAATTGGAATTGGAGAGATCCAATCAGTATGATGTATGCTGAATTATTTAAAAAGGAGGTGATTGTTGAATTTGATTTTTCACAAAAAAGTCAAGTTGAATTAATTGAGGAGTTAAATCATAGATATAGTAATAATATACCCCCTGGTTATAAAGACCGAGGGAAAGATGATAAAGGAGTAGGAGATTTGATTATTTGGTTTACAATTTTACAAATTGCAAAAAAAGATTTTAGGGATATTGTATTAGTCGGTGGTGATGAAAAAACTGATTGGTTTTTAAGAAGTGAAGATAGAGCTTTATATCCAAGATTTGAACTCATTAATGAATTTAAAAATGTTGCACCTAATAGTTCATTTAGTATAATAAAGTTCAGTGAATTTTTAGAGATATTTAAGGTCTCACCTGATACTGTAAAAAGGCTTGATGAAAGTCCGAAAGCGCTGTTTAGTTATTTTAGTGAAATTACTAGTAAAGCTTTGAACGCCTTGATAGAATGGTTTGAAAAGAATAATTTAGCAAAATCTTTTTATTTTGAGAAGTCGCAATTTCCTGATCTAATTATTTCTACTGATATGTACGAAAGAGTCGCAGTAGAATTGAAGATATTACACAATGTTAATACTTATTCTAAACATAACATTTTTCGATTCAAAGAGGTTGTTTATAGAGGACTTTATGAGGTTACACAAAATAAATATGATAAGTTTTTTCTCGTAATTGTGTTAACTAAAGACCCAAAAGCAGAATTAGAGTCAATCATAAATGTCTGCCATAAACTATATGAAATGCTAGACAATACTGAGTCATTATCTATAATTGTTGGTGTTTTAACTGAAGATAATATTTTTGAACACTTAAAAACAATCGGTTGAATATTTTTTACTTTGAAGAAGAGCAGCATAAATCAAATACAGAACATTCAATCCCAAAACTCACACCCAGGGCGAATCGACGTTGTATTTTGAGCGGAGGTGCAACCGGGTGACCTCGCTGATGATCCGAATCGCGTTTTCGTAATCAAGTTTGTATTGTTTGGACAGGGCTTTACGTAGGGAGTGGGTCAGGATTGATCTGGCCTGACTATTCCGGCTGGACGATACATTACCGAACTGCTCACTGATTTCGTCGTAGCTCACGAAGGCGTAGGGGGCTGTGTGTTTAGGCGTAAGCTCGAGCGATTCAGCTAACCGTTCCGCTATTTCGTCGTTCCAGAGTCTGGCCAGACAAACAAACTCACTGCTGTAGCTGGGATGGTGGTAGAGTTCGTCAACTAATCGATGGTGGCTCGCCAGAATTTCCTGCACAACGGCCGGGTCCGATAAGTCCCGGTACCACCAGTTGGTTGGGTTTGCTTTTTCGGCCGCATAGCGTGGTTGGTAACACGTTTTGAATGCCGACAGGAGCGATGCGTACCTAGCTTTATTGTCACCTTCCAGTAGATGGAACGTACGGCTCAATTTGGATTTCGACGTATACATCCTATTGACAACAGCCGGACTAGTAACGCGCTTTGTTTCCTGTAAAAGCGCCTGCTCAACGCGGGGCTCGTCGGGTTCAATCCGCCAAAGAAACGAGTGGAGTTCAAGTAGTTGGCCATACTGGCTAACCTCATCCACTTGCTCAAACAATTCGAGCAGGTGGGTGGCCGCATAAAGACCCTGCCCAAATTGACAGATGGTTATTTCCTCTTCCAGGCTCATGATGCTGTTGTTGACGTGACCTTATTAAATGTACAGCATTTATTGATCTTTATGAAGCCTACCTTGTAACTACGGCCGATAAGGTACGTTCTTTAACAACTTAAGGTTATTTAGCTCGTGGATAACAACCACATTCTGGCGGGGTACAATCTCGCGGTCAATCCAGTTTTGATCGCGGGAAAGTTTGTAATTATATAGCCGACAATAGTCAGCTATGGTGACCCAATCGCCGAAAATGTATTCTTTACCTTCGTACGTATCTTACCTTTCAAGACCAGATTCGCCTTCTCAGAAAGAGTATCAAGTTGTTTTACCGTCTCGTCGATGGTAGGGCGTAGGCCAGCTTGCATAAACGCACGGGCCCTTTGGCGCTCTTCAGCGGTCAACGTTTCCAAAAAGGCCTGGTATTCGTTTAAGACCTGAGCCCGTTCTATTCGATCGGCCTGTTGGTAGCGCTCTAAATAATGTTTAACCTGTTCCATAATTTAGCACGTGAGTAAGCCTGAAGCAATAACCGGATAACTTTAACCCTACTCAAACCGTTAGCCTACTACATTGTCCTGCTGTAGCTGTGCGACGCATTCCGCCTTTTCTCCGCGTGGCCGCCAACGCGTTCACTAACCTGAAAGCGAACGACCCGATTCGCATGGCCGGCGCTACGGCGTTTTTTGCGTTCTTCGCCCTGCCGGCCATCGTCATCATCCTGACGCAGGTGTACGGGGAGCTGCTGACCGGCGACGAGCGGTGGGTGCGCTGGCAGCTGTTTCGTCAGCTGGCGGATGTTTTCGGGCGGCCCGGTGCCCGCCAGCTTCGGGATATTTCCCGGAGTCTCCAGCAGGCCCGTTCGTCCGGCCTCTCCACGGTGCTGAGCGTAGTTGTGCTGCTGCTGGCCTCCACCACCATGTTCGTTATCATCAAAAATTCGATCAATCAGCTCTGGAACGTCCGGGCAACCCCGCAACGACGCGTGTGGAATGCCCTGGCCGATCGGCTGACCGCGCTGGGGGTCATCGTACTTACGGGGTTACTGTTCACGGCGTCGCTCACGCTGCAGCGCGCACTGGCCGCGCTTGCCCGTGAGGGGATGGGCGCGGGTTTCGGACTTACCCTGATCCAGTCGGTGCAGGAGCATGGGGTATCGGTGCTCATCCTGACGGTCTGGTTCGCCTTTGTTTTCAGGTACCTGCCCGACGTCCGTATTGACTGGCGGGCGGTGTGGGTCGGTGCGCTGGTAACGGGCGTACTGGTCGAGATCGGCAAGTACGTGCTGGCGCACCTGCTGATCGATAGTGCCGTTGGTTCGCTGTACGGGTCGGCCGGGGCCATTACGCTGGTCCTGCTGTTCGTATTCTATTGTTCGCTCATCTTTTATTACGGGGCCAGTTTCACCCGCCAGTATGCCCACTGGAAAAAGCTGGACGCCAGCCCGAAAGCCCATTCGGCCACGTACCAAATCCGGGAGGTGGATGAATAGCGCTCGTAGGGCAGCGACTGGGTTTAGCCTTTTCGGGTGCTCAGCAGCGCCCAGGCGATCAGGACCGGCTGAAAAAACAGCCGGACAAACCGCTTCCGATCCGTATCCAGCCCAAATCCATCCCGTTTGTTGACGTACTGGGATATGTTGCCGGGAAACACCGCCGTGAAGAAACCCGCCGTAATCCGGCCGACCGTCGGCTGGTGCGCTTCGTCGATCAGCAGCAGGCTGGTGCCCAGCGCGATTTCGGCCAGCCCCGAGTAAACGACCGTATTATCTGTATCGAGGGGCACCCAGTCGGGTACCTGCGCCTGGAATTCCTGCCGGGCCGTGGTTAAATGACTGATGCCGGCGTAGAGCAAGGCTCCGCCCAGGGTAATTCTGGCTACGTTCTTGACAAGCGTACTCATGAGGGTTGCAGATCTGCCGGCTATCCGTTCAGCGGCTTAGTGAGTAACTCAGTTACCCAGGCCGGGGTTTTGGGCCAATCGGTTCGTCGGGTCGCCCCTACAGCACCTGAACCTGCGATTTGTCGTAGAGCCGCTCCCAGTCCCGGCGCAGGATGGCGTAGAGGTATTCGTCTTCAAACGCCCCCTGGTCGTTCAGGCCGGACTCGCGCATAATGCCCTCCAGCTGGAAGCCGGCCGTTTTTTCGATCGACCGTTTCGACGAGAGGTTCGACACGAAGCAGCCGGTTTCGACCCGGTTCAGGCCCAGCAGCTCAAACGCCAGGTAAAACAGATGGGGTTTGCTACGGGGCGCAACGCCTTTGCCGCGCATGTGAGTCAACGTATCGGCACCAGTGTAGCCCGTGGCGGGTTTTACACTGTCAATACCCAGCAGGCTCAGGCCCGCCAGTTCGTCGTTCAGCATGGCGTAGAATCCGTACTTGATCCGTTGGCCGTCTTCATAATCAGGTAAGTAACTTTCGGTAATTTCCATCAGCATGATGTCAGAGTCGGGATACCCCCGAAACAGGTCGTACACCTGCGCTACGTTGTCGTCGTTGATGAGGTGCAGCGTGATGGAGTCGGCATACAGTGCGGTAAACATGGCAGTCAGATTTACGGAAAGAAGCGTACAGTTGTCGCTAAAGTACCGAACGGCCGGGTTCAAAGCTATACGGAGTTAACGAATTAATAACAGACTGATTCGCAATGAATTGCCAAAACGCGTCCATATTGAGCGGTCAACTACCCGTAAACCATCATTCATGGAAGCAAATCAGAAACCAACCATTGTCTTTGTGCATGGCCTGTGGGCCGATGGGTCCAGCTGGAATGCCGTGATCGAACCCCTGCAGGATGCCGGCTATACCGTCGTATCGGTGCAGAACCCCACCACCTCGTTTGACGACGACGTAACGGCCACCCGGCGGGCACTGGCCCGGATCGAGGGGCCGGTCGTACTGGTCGGTCACTCGTGGGGCGGGTTCGTCATCACCGAAGCGGGCAACGATCCCAGGGTGAAGGCGCTGGTCTACGTAGCGGCTTTTGCGCCGGATGCCGGTGAATCGCTCATCGATCTGTTGAGTAAAGTGCCTCAAAATGCGCTCGGAAGTCACTTTGACGTAGCAGACGGGTTTATCAAGCTGACCTTCGAGGGCGTACAGCAATCCTTCGCCGGTGATCTGTCGGAGCCCGAACAACGACTGATTTTTGCTACTCAGACCCCCGCATCGGAAACGGTCTTCGGGGCGAAAAACACCACCCAGGCCTGGAAGGACCGGCCGAGCTTTTACATTGTTGCAGGGCAGGACGGGGCCATTCCGCCGGACCTGGAGCGGATGATGGCCAGTCATATCGGTGCTAAAACGATTGAAATCGACAGCAGCCACGTACCGATGATTTCTCAGCCCGAAGAGGTGCTGGACGTGATTCTGGAAGCGGCTGAGATTGAGTAGGACCAGCCAGTCACCTGCACGTTGTTACGGCGGCCTGTGGATGCACAGGCCGTTCGCTTTTGTCTATGGTCGTCGGTAGGGTAGTGGCTGCGGGCCAAACCTTTGCCTCCCCGGCCTGTTTATCAACCAGCGGGCCCGACAAACCCACGCTATGCTCTGTGCGCACCCTCTGGACGTATCTCAAACCGTATCGCTGGCTGACGGCCGGTGCCCTGTCCCTGATCGGCACGGCGCAGGTGCTGGCGCTCATCGATCCCATCATATTCGGGCGGCTGATCGATGAGTTTGCCACTACCCCCCGGCCCCAACCGGAACCCGAACAGGTTCGCGGGGTGCTGCGCCTGCTGGGCCTGGCCCTCGGCATAGCCCTGCTGTCGAACCTGGCCAAAGCCGGGGGCGATTACCTGACGCGGCTGGTCGTCCAGCACTTTGGCATGGATATCTTCAACGATGGCCTGAAACAGACCCTGCGGCTCTCCTACGGGCAGTTCGGCGAACAGAGCAGCGGGGTTACGTTGTCTGTTCTGCAGAAAATCCGCACCGACACCGAAAAGTTTGTCAACGTGTTTGTCAACGTCCTGTTTTCGTCGGTGGTGGGGCTGGGGTTTCTCATCTTCTACGCCATCACCAAGCACTGGGCGCTGGTGCCGGTCTTTCTGATCGGGGGGCTGGTACTGGGCGGGCTGACGGGGCGGCTCAGTCAGGCCATTAAAACCACCCAGCGCCGGATCAACCGCGAAACGGCCCAGCTGGCGGGCGTCATCACGGAATCCCTGCGCAACATCGAACTCATCAAAAGCCTGGGCCTGACCTTCCCTGAAATCCGGCGACTGCGGGGGCAAACGGGGCGGATCTTCGAGCTGGAGATGCAGAAAGTCCGGCGGGTGCGGGTGCTGACGTTCTGGCAAAGCACGACCCTGAATTTGTTGAAACAGTCGGTGCTGTTTACGCTGCTCTGGCTGATCTTCCGGAAGGTGCTCAGCCCGGGCGAGCTGATTTCGATGCAGTTTATTTCCGTCGCCATCTTCAACCCGCTCCAGGAAATCGGCAACATCATGCTGGCCTACCGCGAGGTAGAAGCCGGCCTGCACAGCTTCGACGAGCTGATGGGCAAACCCATCGAGCGAAATCCTGAATCGCCCCAGGAGGTAGGCCCCATTGAGCGCATTCGCTTTGCCGACGTCGTGTTTCGCCATTCGCCCGACGGCCCCAATGCCCTCGACGGCGTATCGTTCGAAGCCGGGCTGGGCGATACGCTGGCGTTCGTGGGGCCGTCGGGATCGGGCAAATCAACCCTGGTCAAACTGCTGGTCGGGCTATACCGGCCCGTCGACGGACAGATCTACTACAACGACATCGCTACGGCCGACCTGCGGTTCAACCCGATGCGCCGGCAAATCGGTTTCGTTACGCAGGACACCCACCTGTTTTCGGGCACCATCCGCGATAACCTACGGCTGGTGCAGCCCGATGCCACCGACGAGGACATGCTCGACGCGCTGCGCAAAGCCGCCTGCCTGACCCTGCTGGACCGATCCGGGCTGGGTCTGGATACGCCCATCGGCGAAGGCGGCATGAAAATGTCGGGCGGGGAAAAGCAGCGGCTGGCCATTGCCCGGGCGCTGGTTCGTCGGCCGCGGCTGCTGATCTTCGACGAAGCGACCTCGGCGCTGGACTCCCTGACCGAAGAGGCCATCACCGCCACCATGCGCCGGCTGTCGACCCAGCAGGAGCAGATTACCATCCTGATTGCCCACCGGCTGTCGACTATTCTGCACGCAACCACCATCTGCGTCCTGGAAAAAGGCCGGATTGTCGAGATGGGGCGGCACGAGGAACTGGTCAGCGCCCGGGGGCTGTACTACGCCATGTGGCGGCAGCAGATCGGCGAGCGACGAACGGACGTAACGAACCCGATTCAGGAAGGCTGAGACGAACGCGTCGACCAAAAACTTAATTAATTTACTGGCATAACTGACCTTTTTTGTCGCTCCCCGGTTTTTATATAGACAGATTACACAAAACCGCCGAGCGATGATACGACAACTGACCTGCCTGCTCGTGCTGTGGCTGGGTCTGGTTTCGGCCTGCCGCCACGGCGAACCTTCGGAATCAGACCCCGACCGCAGCCCCGCAACCACCGAAACGGACCCGGTACAGGACGGGTTCGACTACCCAACCGAAGCAGCCGCGCAACTAATTCAGTCGTGGGTGGATTCGACCACTCTGGCCATTGATGTTCCGAGGATCAACGAGCCCCGGGTGGCCCGCGATCTGTTTGCCTTCTACAGCCGTCAGGCTTTTAAGCCGGCCTGGAACCCCCGGACGGCCGGGGCGCTGCTGGACCAGATTGACCGGCTTGACGAGGAAGGCCTCAATCCCGATGCGTTTCCGCACGAGGCACTGCGCCGGCTGATCGATGCCGTGACCGGTCAGGAAGCCGATGCCGAAACCGGCGCCCGGCTGGATGTGCTGCTGTCGGCTACGTATCTCAAACTGGCGGATGTGATTGCCACCGGCAAGGTAAAGCCCGGTAAGCTGTCGGCCTCCTGGCACATCAAACCTGCAAAACCCGATACGTTGTACACCCATCTTCAGCAGGCCGTTACCGGGCAGGTCGCATCGTCGCTGGACGCGTTTCGGCCCCGCTTCGGGCAGTACGCAAAACTGCAGAAACACCTGAAAACGTACCGGGCCATCCTGGATCAGGGTGGCTGGGCACCCATTGACGTGGGTAAGCCGGTCATGCCCGGCGATTCGGGCCGGCGGGTGATCGCGATCCGGAACCGGCTCCACCAAACCGGCGACCTCGACCCGGCCCCCGACCGGTGGGAGCGTTCGGCGGTGTATGATTCCACCTTGCTGGCGGCCGTAAACCGCTACCAGACCCGGAATGGCCTGACGGTCGAACCGGCCATAACCGACCGGATGATCGCGGCCATGAATGTGCCGGTCGAAACCCGGCTGAAACAGATCATGCTGAACCTCGACCGGATCCGGTGGTTCTCGACCGGCGAGATGCCCGACCGGTACGTGCTGGTTAATATTCCGGCTTACCACCTTCACATCGTAGCCGGTGGCCAGACCATCCGGCAGATGAAGGTCGTGGTCGGGACGGCCATGAACGCAACGCCAATTTTCAGCGACCTGATCGAATACGCCGAATTCTCGCCGTACTGGAACGTACCGAACAGCATCGCAACGAACGAATTGTGGCCTGCCATCAGAAAAAGCCGCAGCTACCTGCGTCGCCACCACTACGAAATTCTCGATGGCTGGGGGCCCGACGCCCGGGTCGTGAGCCGCAGCCGGGTAAACTGGAACAACCTCGACGCGTACCGGATCCGGCAGAAGCCCGGCCCCTGGAACGCCCTGGGGCTGGTTAAGTTCATGTTTCCGAACGAATTCGCCGTGTACCTGCACGACACCCCCGCCGACCAGCTTTTTGAGCGGACCCACCGGGCGTTCAGTCATGGGTGCGTCCGGGTGGAAGACCCGGCCTGGATGGCCGACTGGCTGTTTCCGCAGTTTGACCGACAAACCGTGAAAGAGATGATGACCAACAACCGGCGGCAGGTCGTGCGGCTGGAGGAAAAACTGCCCGTGTATATTTTTTATCAGACGGCGTTTGAGGACGAAGCCGGGCGGCTGAATTTCCGGGAGGATACGTATGGTCTTGATAAACGGCTTACCCCGGAGTTTGATACCCTGCTGTAAGGGAAACGGCAGTCGTTCGCTCCCTGCGAAAACCCCGCCGACGCCTGACTGGGCGGGTGTCCCGTAAAGTTTTGCCGGCCGAAAGCAGGAGATAAGGGTCAATATAATCTTTAAGGGATAAAATTGCACGTTTTGTCTTACTTGCCTAGTGTCAACTCTCCCAGCGCCCGAAGTCCAGCTTGCCATAGTGATGCGGCAGCATTACAACATGCTGTATGACTACGGCCTGAAGCTGACCAACGGCGACGAGGATACCACAAAAGACTGCATCCAGGAAACGTTTCTGGCGTACTGGAACCATGCCGCCGACTGGGCAGCCATTCAGTCGGTAAAAGCCTACCTGCTCGTTACGTTCCGCAACCGCATCATTGACCACCAGCGGCAGCAAAACCGGTTTGTGCCGACGGTGTTCTGGGCAGGTTCCAATGAAATGGCTTTACAGCCCGACTTCGTGTTTTCGCCCGAAGACTTTCTCATTCAGGAAGCCACCCGAACCGAACGGTCGAACCTGCTGGCAAACGCGCTCAACGGCCTGACGCGCCGGCAGCGGGAAGCGGTATTTCTCCGTTTTTTTCAGGAGATGGACTACGCCGATATGGCGCAGGTGATGGGCGTCCGGGAGCGAACGGTGTACAACCTCGTTCACGAAGGCCTCAACGCGCTGCGGCAGCAGTTGCCCCCTGCCTGGTTGCTCCGACTGGCGGGCGGGCTGCTGGCTTCAGTATTTATTCAATAAAAAATGTCAAAAACCCGGTAAAAGTCTCGTTGGATTTCGTCTTGTCGAAAAAATGGCATGGAACCCGACGGCTTTACTCCCCTTGATTTGGTCGACAACCCCTCGTTTCGGGCGTTTGTCGACGGCAGCGATTCCGAAGCGGTTCGCTTCTGGACCGACTGGGTGGCCCGAAACCCCGATCGGCAACACGATGTCGCCGAAGCGACCCGTATCCTGAAGGCGCTGGGCGCGTATCATCCCCGCGGATTGACCCCCGATCAGATCGACGCTGAGATCCGGCAGTTGCAGGATAAACTCGGAACGCCCGTTGCCGGGGTTCGTCCGCTCTGGCGTCGGCCCTGGCTTTGGCAGGCAGCCGCTACGCTCACCCTGGTGATGGGGCTGCTGAGCGGCTGGTGGTACCTCCGGCAGCAGACAGACCCGGCCACGGTTGCCAGCCGGACGACGAACGCGGCCCAACCGGCCCTCCAACTGCCGGCGCTGGAGGATACGACCGCCAACGCGGGGCCGCTGTCGTACCGGACGGGATTCGGCGAACGGCGGACGGTAACCTTACCCGATGGCTCGGTGGTCAGGCTCAACGCCAATTCGGAACTGGCACTGGCCTCCGACTGGTCGCCGGGCAATAGGGAGGTGATTCTGACCGGCGAAGCGTTTTTTCAGGTGCAGAAACAGCAGCACGACGGCAAACGGATCAAATTCATCGTGCGGGCCGCCAACGTAGCGGTGGAGGTGCTGGGCACGACCTTCGACGTATCAACCCGTAACCGCAAAGTAAAGGTAGTCCTGAACGAAGGTAAGATTCGCCTGAACGTAGCGCAGCGCACCCTCGATCTGCAACCGGGGGATCTGGTAGAGGTAAACAACCGCCAGGCCATTACGCTGCGCAGCCGCATCGAACCCGAGGGCCACTCCGCCTGGACGGCTGATGAACTGGTTTTCGATGAAACCCCGCTGTCGGACATTGCCCAGCTGATCGAAAACAATTACGGTTACCGCGTCCAGTTTGCCGATCCCGCCCTGGGTCGTCGCCAGCTGACGGCCACCGTGCCCGATCCCAGCCTGGATGTGCTGCTGTCGTCGCTGGAAAAAGCCTTTTCCCTCACCATTACCCGTCAGGAGAAAACCCTGCTGATTCAATCTGCCCACGTATCCAAACCCTAATCTGAGACCTGTATGAACACGCATCTACGAGTAATTTTTCTTTGTTCGGCGATCAGCTGGACCTGGTTGGCGGGGGGGCTGGCGTCGGCTCAGGCCCAGCCGCTGCTGGCCAGAAATGCCCATCAGACCAGCCGGGATACGGCACCAGGCCGCGCCATACCCCTGCGGCAGGCGCTGAAAGACCTTGAAACCCGGCACAAAGTCCGTTTTGGCTACGATAGTCGCCTGCTGGACGGCAAACCGCTGGTAACCCCCATTGTGGCCAGCGACGTCCCGTCGGCACTCGATGCACTGCTCACGCCCCTGAGTCTGACGTACGAACTGATTGGCAGCCGACTGTACATTCTACGCGAAAAAACAGCACCAGCGGCCCCTGATGCCCCCGTTCAGGACCGACGGATAACAGGCCTGGTGAAATCGACTGACAATGATCAGCCGTTGCCGGGCGTCAGCGTCACCATTAAAGGGACATCGCGTGGCACCACCACCAACGCCGAAGGCCGCTACGTCCTGAGTGTACCCGAAGGAAACGTAACGCTGGTTTTCTCATTCGTCGGCTACGCACCCCAGGAGGTCAGTGTCGGCAATCAGTCCACCATCAATCCGGTTCTGACCCCGGACAACCGCGCCCTGAACGAGGTGGTGGTGGTCGGTTATGGTACCCAGCAGCAGCGCGACCTGACCAGTGCCATCACCTCGCTGAAAAGTAAAGATTTACAAAACCAGCCCGTTACCAGCCCGGATGCGCTGCTGCAGGGAAAAGCCGCCGGCGTACAGGTCGTGCAGAACTCGGGAACCCCGGCCGGGGAAATTTTCATCCGCATTCGCGGAACGGCTTCGCTGCTGGGCGAAACGCGGCCGCTGTACGTAGTTGATGGCGTACCGCTCAACAACTTTGGCGGCACCGTGCTCGATGCGGGCGGACAGCGACAGTCCGCACTGGCTGACCTGAACCCGAACGATATTGAAAGCATCGATATCCTGAAAGATGCGGCCGCAGCTGCCATCTACGGAGCCCGGGGGAGCAACGGCGTTGTTCTGATTACCACGAAACGGGGTAAGGCCGGCAAACCCCGCTTCAGCTTCGACGCCTATTCGGGTGTGCAGCGCGTGGCCAACCGGCTCGATCTGCTCAACGGCGACCAGTTCGTTGAACTCCTGCGCGAATCGCTGACCAACCGGGGTCGCAATCCGCTGACCGAAACGCCATTCAACCAGGTTCAGCCAACGGGAATCAATACCGACTGGCAGAATGAAATCTTCCGGTCGGCGCCCATCAGTAACTACAACCTATCCGTAGCGGGGGGCACTGAGCGGACCAGTACCTTTGTGTCGCTGGGCTATTTCCGCCAGCAGGGAACCATCATCGGTCAGGACTACAAACGGTACAACCTGCGCGTAAACCTTGATTACCAGGCGACCGACAAGCTAAAATTCGGCACCAGCACCCTGCTCAGCAATGCCTTGCAGAACCGGGTGGCCAACGATTTCAGCGGCTTTTCGATTCTCGGCAATGCGCTCACCCGCAACCCGAACCTGCCCGTTCGCAACCCGGACGGTACCTACCCGCTTGATCCGCTGCTGAACGAAAACCCGGTCATGCTCGCGAACGATATTCTGGCTCAGAGTAATCAGAAGCGTGTCATTTCTAACCTGTTCGCCGACTATCAGATCCTGAAAAACCTGACCTTCCGCACCACCTTCGGTATCGACTTCCTCGACGACCGGCAGGAGCGGTTTGTACCCAGCTACGTGATTGCCCGTCAGAACCGCGCCGAAGCCCTGGCGGTTGACAGCGATCAGTTTACCTGGCTGAGCGACAACACCCTGACCTACCGACAGCAGTTCGGCGCGCATAATTTGTCGGTGCTGGCCGGTTTTGGGGTGCAGAAGTCCCAGTCCAATTTCCTGCAGGCCGGCGGGCAAACGGCGGGGTCGAATATCATCAGGACCATCGCCATCGCTGATCCGTACATCCCACAGCACTCCATTTCTGAATGGGCCCTGCTGTCGTATTTCGGGCGGGCCAGCTACAACTACAAAGACAAGTACCTGGCCGACGCCAGTTTCCGGGTTGATGGATCGAGCCGGTTCGGGGCCAACAAGCGGTACGGCGTTTTTCCGGCGCTGTCGGCAGGCTGGCGGATCTCGGAAGAGGAGTTTTTGAAAAATAACCGGCTCATCAGCGACCTGAAGCTACGGGCCGGCTATGGCGTTACGGGCAATCAGGAAGGGCTGGGCGGTAACTACCCGGCGCTGGCCCTGTACGGAACCGGCCGCAACTACGACGGCAACCCCGGCATTGGGCAGCAGAACATTTCGAATCCCGAACTGGGCTGGGAGTCAACGGCAGCAGCCAATGTCGGGCTTGACGTGTCTATCCTGAACAACCGAATTGGATTTACCACCGAAGCGTACCTGAAACGGACCCGCGATCTGATTTTCGAGCGGCAGCTACCCTTTACGTCGGGCTTCGGGGGTATCGCCAATGCCAACATCGGCACGATGGACAACCGGGGGCTGGAGTTTACCCTCAACACGGTCAACGTGAACGGGGCGTTTAAATGGACTACCAACTTCAACATCTCCTTCAACCGCAACCGGATCACGTTCCTGCCAAACAACGGTGCCCTTGGTTCTGATTTCATCTTCAAACTGCCCGATGCCTACGGCGTGGAGGGACCGTACAGCATTTACCGCATCGGGCAGTCGGTGGGTAATTTCTACGGCTACCGCTATCTCGGCGTGTACGCCAGCGACGAGGATGTACCACGCATTTCCGACCCCGAAAACCGCACCACTGACCTCTACGAACGGGGGGTACGAGGAGGAGAAGCCGCGTTTCTGGATGTTAACAACGACGGATTCATTTCGCGGGATGCCGACCGGGTGATCATCGGCAATGCACTGCCCGTTCACATCGGGGGGATTACCAACACCTTCAGCTACAAAGGGTTTGAGTTGAGCGCGGTAGTCAACTGGTCGTACGGCAACGACATCTACAACATGACGCGGGGGGTGCTTACCGGCATGATTGAGGACCTGAACCAGAGCACCGAAGTGCTGCGTCGCTGGCGGAAACCCGGCGACATCACCGATGTTCCCAAAGCGCTATACGGCTCCTCGTCGGTCAGTGGGGCTTCGCCAACCGACGTTTCCGACCGCTACCTCGAAGACGGTTCCTTCCTGCGTTTCCGCAACATCACGCTGAGCTACAATCTGCCACAGCCGCTGATTCAGCGAATCGGCCTGAGCGGTGCCCGCGTGTATGTGAGCGGACAGAACCTGATTACACTGACCAACTACAGCGGGTTTGACCCCGAAAGCCAGAACACCGGCGGAGGGCGCATTCCATCGTTGGGGGTTGATTACCTCACCCAGCCTCAGGCGCGGGTGGTTACAGTCGGCTTAAGTGTGGGCTTTTAACTTCGATCTAAACCATGAAAACCATTTATAAACTTATTGTACTGTCGGCGCTGCTGAGTCTTTCGTCTTGCGGAGACATGCTCGAACTGACACCGCCTAGTTCTATTGTTGCCGAAAATTTCTGGAAAACAGCGGGTGACGCGGAGGCCGGGCTGATGAACGCCTACAACTCCATGCAGAACTCCATGACCCAGAATTTTATCATCGTGCCGCTCGTATTGGCCGACGATGCCCGCGCGAACAGTGGCGGCAATTTCACCCGCCACGAAAGCTTTGTCGCGACGCCGGTACACGGCAATGTTCTCGACCACTGGCGCGATGTGTACGCGGCTGTTCACGGAGCCAACGACGTACTGGCCAACGTCCCAAACATCAACGACCCGGCTCTGCAGAAAGACCGGGTGCTGGGCGAAGCGTACTTCATCCGGGGCTGGGCGTTTTTCCAGCTGACGCGGCTCTGGGGTAAAATTCCGCTGCCCCTTCAGCCGTCGAAATCAGCTACTCAGGATTTCCAGTTGAAGCGCAGCGAAGTATCGGAGGTGTACGCCCAGATTATTAAAGATTTGCAGGAAGCTGAGAAGTTGCTGCCGGCCACGCATCCCGGCAACAACCGCGCCCGGCCTGCAAAAGGCTCGGCCCGTGCCTGGCTGGCCAAAGTGTACCTGCAGCGAAATGCCCAGGGCGACTACGCCCTGGCCCTGGCCGAGTGTGAGAAAGTAATGGCCGACGCCCAGTACCGGCTCGTACCGGGCGCCAACTTCGCGAGTATTTTTGCCGTGGGTAGTCAGAACACAACCGAAACCATCTTCGAAGCATCGTTCCGGCCCAACCGTTCGACCGAGGGGCATGATCTCGACAACGAAACGGTTCCCTTTTCCGGCGCAGGCTTCCGGATGCGTCCCGAAACGAAGATTATCAACGCGTTTCAGGCCAGCACCGGCGACCTCCGCGCTGCGGTAAGTTTAGGCACGCATAACAACGTCCGGTACATCCGCAAATACGAGGCCGCTCCGCCCACGACCAACATCCGGGGCAATCAGACCACCAATATTGTGTACCTGCGACTGGCCGATATTATCCTGCTCCGTGCTGAATGCCTCAACGAACTCGGTCGCACCGCCGAGGCCATTCCGTTCCTGAACCAGATTCGGACGCGGGCGGGCCTGCAACCGACTACGGCCACCTCACAAGCACAGGTAAAGCAGGCTATTGAAGACGAACGCTTTCTGGAGCTGGCATTTGAACCCCACCGCTGGTATGATCTCATCCGCTGGAACAAGGCCGTCGGCACGGTAGCCAACCTGACCGAAGCCAACCGCGCCCGTATCCTTTGGCCGGTGCCCTCCCGCGAACTGGACCTGAACCCGAATCTGGATCAGAACCCAAGCTACTAACGAACCAACCCCGCAAGGGACTACAGGTCCCGATAAAACTCTTGCGGGGTTGGTATAAACCCAGTATGATGCAACGCAGAAATTTTCTCAAAACGAGCGCCCTTGGTGTAGGTGCACTGTATGCGGGCCTGCCCGCGCTGGCTCACCCGGCCGACGTTCCTAAGGACATCAAAATCAAGAGTGTAAAGGGTTTTGTCTTTCAGGACGGCTACGACCGGGGCGTGTATGTTCGTGTCGAAGCCACCGATGGCTCCGTGGGGTGGGGCGAAAGCAGTGCCAACGGCATCCGGGCGGTGCAGGCCATCATCAACGATTTGCTGTCTCCGCAGGTGGTCGGGCAAAGTCCGTTCGATACCGAAATGCTTTGGGAACAGATGTTCTGGAAGAACGTCGACCTGGGGTCGGGCGGGGTGCTGACCTATGCCATCGCCGGTGTTGACTGCGCTCTGTGGGATTTGAAAGGCAAACTGCTGGGTGTGCCCGTACACAACCTGATCGGCGGAAAATTCCGCGACCGGGTTCCGGCCTATGCGGGCTTCCGGCTCAAGGGCGGTGCCGTTCCGGTTCCAGAGGCCATCAAGCAAGCCGTCAAATTAGCCGATAAAGGCTTTAAACGGCTTAAAATCAGGGCGCAGATTCGGGAGTACAACATCAATCCGAAAGACGACCCCTGCCTCAAATATTACACGGCCGTTCGGAAAGAGCTCCCCGACAGCGTGGATCTGTTTCTGGACCCCAACGAAGGGTATACCGGTTACCGGGCCATTGAAATCGGTAAAACGCTGGAAGGCATGGGTATGAAATTTTACGAAAGTCCGTGCCCCAACGAAAACCTCGAAGACCTCGCTACGGTGGTTGATGCGCTGACGATTCCGGTGATGGCGGGCGAAAAATGCTACACGCGCTGGATGGTCGAAAGCCTCATCAAAATTGGGAAGCCCGACATCATCAACACCGATTTTATCAAGTCGGGCGGCATCACCGAGGGGCTGAAAATCTGCCACGTGGCCGGGCTGTACCATAAACCCATTGTGCCGCACAACACCAAACCGATGCAGGGCAGCGCGGCCACCATGCAGATTCTGGCCGCCATACCCAACTGCGGCCCGATGGTCGAATACATTGAAGCCGACCTGTACAAAACCATCTGTTCGGTGTTTGACGAGGGCATTCAGTTTCAGGATGGCGATATGCTGCTGCCCAAAGGCAACGGACTGGGGCTGGTAATCAACGAGAAACGAGCCAAAGCGTTGTTTGGCTATTAATGACACGTGCCCTGATCCCTCAATCAGACCGTGTTTGGCTGATACCGGACAGGAGACGCAAACCGACCGCATTCGTGAGCTGCATGAACCCATACCGCCTTCTAGTTATAGTACTGTGCCTTGCTTTGAGTGGGGGTGTCGGTGTTCTGGCCGTCGCGGACCCGATCCGCTGGAATCTGACCGCCTACAAAGCCCAACCCGGCCTGACGGCCACCGTCCGGGCCGATACCCTGCTGGTGACCTGGGCCGGTGGTTCCAATACCGATTACCGGGCCTATTTTGTGGTGGATCAGGGAACACCTAAACTGGCCAGACTGGCCGTTCGTAAACAAGGCGGTAACTGGAAACTGCTGGCCACCCAACTGACGCCCGAATACCGGGTGGCCTCGGCCATCCGGCGCGTAACCCAGCAACAAACCGAACCCCTCGAAAAATTGGGCGTACCGCTGACGGAAGCAACCCTGAACAAAATCAAGTGGGATGCCTTCTGGGACTCCCCGCTGCTTACCGGCGATGTGCCGCCCCTGTCCCACAAAACCTCCATCCCGGCGTTGGCCAGGTTTGCCAACCATCCGGGCATGCCCAGACTGGCGAGCGAGATCAAACGCGTAACAGCCACCTACCAGGTGACAGAGGGCGCGGTACGCACCAACGGCGCGAGGCTGGAAATACGGTTTGACGGCGTACGGGCGGGTACCTTCAGCGGCTATCTGCAGTATGACATTTTCAAAGGGGCCGGCCTGATGCGGCAAACGCTGATGGCCAAAACCGAAGACCCGTCCGTGGCCTTCAAATACGACGCAGGCTTGTTGGGTATACCCCTCCAGAAATCAACGCGTCTGCTCTGGCGCGATCTGGCCCGTAACTGGCAACAGCTTCGCTTCGGAACACCTCCCGACAAGGTACCCGTTACCGTCAAAAGCAGCAACCGGCTCATGGCGAGCGAAACCGCAGCCGGTTCGATAGCCGTGTTTCCACCCCCGCACAGTTTTTTCTGGGCCCGAGAAACCGAGCAGAATTTAGGCTATAGCTGGTACCGAACCGACTCGGCACAAACGTTTTCGTTTGGTATCCGGCAGGCCGACTACGAAGAAGACCCGCATTTCACCCATAATTTCGCGCTGTACAGCGCCCGGCCCGGTACGTGGCAGCGGATGCCTATGTTCATCCTCCTCAGCCCAGGTTCGGGAAAAGAGGTTATCGAGCAGGCACTGGCCTACACCCACCACGATTTTTTCAAGCCGCTACCCGGCTACAAAGTGATGGGCTATCATTACCACGTAGGCCTGGTGAAACGATTTGCCGATACGGGCGGCTCCAGTCGGATCAACGATATTGAAGCGGTAAAAAGCGTCGGCATCAATTTGTTCGGCGTGATTGACGGCGTTCGGGGCGATGCCCGTAACGCAGTAGACGATTCATTTTTAGAGGCCCAGGCAGCCTATTATCAGACCGCCCGGCTCCATTCCGACAAGGATTTTCTGCTGATGCCGCACGACGAAAACAGCACAGACGGCCGTAGTTATGAGTTGGGCGGGCATCACGATCTGCTGCTGTCCAAACCCGTTTTCTGGCGAAATACCCGAAAACCGGGTCAGCCGCTCGTGGAACAACACCCGACATACGGCCCGGTCTACAACCTGGGCAGCCCGGACGATCTGATGGCGATGACCGAACGCGAAAACGCGCTTATCTCCATGCCACACCCGCGCACAAAAGGGTCAACCGGCTACCCCGATGCGATTAAAGACACCCCCCATTTCCTCCACGAACGGTATTTTGGGTTAGGCTACCGCTGGGGCATGGGCATTGATGCCTCCGAAAGCCGACTTGGCGAATACCGGTTTATTCCCTTGTGGGACGACGTAAACAACTGGATGACGGCCCGTAACCGGCCATTAAAATACGCAATGGCCATTTCGGAGACACGGTCCGATTACGGAGAGCGGGGCAAACCACCCTACGATGACATCTACGGCATGTCGCCGGTGAACTACCTAAAAATAGATCACGTGCCTACGGTCGATGATATGTCGCCGATTATCAAAGCCCTGAAAGAAGGGGCGTTTTTTGTCACATCCGGCGAGGTACTCATTACATCATGCACCCTGACCAGTCAGGGCGAAAAGAGACTGCTGACCGCCGACGTTGAATGGACGTTCCCGCTCGATTTTGTCGAACTGGTCTGGGGGGATGGCCGGCAAACGCACCGCAACGTGATACCCACAACAGACCTCCCCCCGTTCGGGAAAAAGCGGTTTACCATTCCGTTCGATCTGGCCGGTAAGAAGTGGGTTCGGTTTGCCGCCTGGGATGTTGCCACCAACGGAGCGATGGTTCAGCCGATACGGCTGGAGCCTGACACAACGACCAAATAGTAACGAAAAGCGCGAACATGAAATACAGCTTAAGTATAGCGGGCTGGTTAGGGCTGGCCGTTCAGGTGTCGGTAGCCCAACAGGCACAACGTGTTCGTATTGAGCATTCTGCTAAACAAACCCTTACGCACACTACCGGCCTGACACTGTCGCTGCTGCAACAGTCTCCTACACGCAACGTAGTGGCTTCATACGAAGGGGCGGATAAAGGTACGGGCAATACGTCCTTAAATTTTGAGGGGGAAGACAGCTACAAATGGTCGGGGAACTCGCCCTATACTGCCGATGGCTGGGGGTATTTTACACCCGATGGTCGCGAGATAGCTTACATCAAGCGTGACCGCGACCTGGGGCAGACGTTCCGATACACCGGAAAAACGCCGAAAACCTTAACGGCTATAACGGTCGCAACCGGTTACGGCACCAACGCTGTGCGGCCCAACACCTACGGGCGGGGCGTTTCGGTGCAGATTTTTGCGGTTTCGGGTCAGCCCCGGCTGAATGATAATGGCTCGGGGCCAACGACCGAAGCCTTCCATGGGTATCCGCACAACCGGCCGACAAACACAATATCGCCCGAACGCGACGACTATTTCGAGGGCGAAACCTACACGTCGCTGGCCGTTTTTTCGGGCGCGACCTTTCCGTGCAAACAAGCTTTTGGCTTTACCGGACCCGCACCGGCGGACCGGCCGGACCGTACCGACACCGCAGTCGTACCGTCCGATCACCCAAAGCTGAAAGGCCGGTTGCTCAGGTTTGAGTTACCCGATAGCCGCCCGGTGGTGTTACAGCCGGGCCAGCAGTATGCCTTTCTGGTAATGCTCGATCAACAAGGTAACCAGTCTGGTTTTACACTAGCCAATAACTATTACGGCATGTACCCCGAGGGGCACGGCATCCGGCGCGATGGGAATGGCGTATTTCCGCCCGTAGCGGCTGATCCAATGCGACCATTCACGGACGCGGTCAACGCCAAAGCCTATGCATCGGCTCATTTTCCGGCTAATCTGGCAGAGCGAACGGCCATTCCCCCCGGTACCAACGGCTATCCCGACGTTTGTACCTGGCGGGACTTACTGTTTTACATCGAAGCGAAGTAGCTGGCCAGAATCAATCTACGATCATGAACCGACAAACTACCAACGTTGCGCTACTCACGCTATTGCCTGTCATTGGGCTGGCACAGGAGCCGATCTACAACCCCGACGTGCCGGAGATTTTCCCAGTCTGGCACCGCGTGGCCGACTTTTCACCCGCGCTTCGCTCCGTAGAATCGGCCCGGATTTCGCCGGATGGTCGGGTGGCCGTATCCGTGTCCAAGTTCGGTCCGCGCGTGATGGTCTGGCGCGTGGCCGACGGAACGCTGTTGTGGGAGAAAGAACAGAACACCGAGATTGAGTGCATCGCCTTCGCCCCCGACGGTAAGCGGTTTGTGACGGGCGACGAAGATTTTCTGGTCAAGATCTGGGATACGCAAACCGGTAAGGTACTGAAACAAATCGCGGTAGACAGCGGGCTGGATGGCATTACCTGGTCGCACGACGGCAGGCTGCTAGCCGCCGGTTCCGAAAAAGGCGATGTGCTGTTCTGGAATGCGGCTACGTTTGCCCCATTGGGTCGGCTTAACGTAGGCTCAACCGTGAACTCGCTGGATTTCACGCGCGATGATAAACGGCTGGCGGTGGCTGGCAACGTTCAAACCCCGGACCCGCAAACTCAAAAAGTACAGTACGGCGGTTTTGTGCGGCTGATTGACGTACTGAAAAAGCAGGTGATCCGGAGCTACGAAGGAGCTACCGGCTCGGTAAAGTCGGTTCGGGTATCGGCGGACGGTAAACTGATTGCCAGTGGGGGCTTCGACAACGTAGCGCGGGTCCACGACCTCGAAACCGGCAAACTCCTGCATAGCTTCTCCGAACCGCTAAAACTGGAGGCCGTAGCGCTGACCAGCGACGGCAATTTTCTGGTCACAGGCGGGCACCAGCGAAAGTTTACCTTTTACCGGTTACGCGACGGGCAGAAGGTGTTTGAGCAGCCCAGCCCCCGCACCGAGTATCTTGACTTTTCGGCGGACGGTCGTCTGTTGCTTACCGCCCACGAAGACAGCGGTTTATTATCACTGTATCTGATGCAGTCAAACCTCAATCATCAGCCACCCGGTTTTTATCAGCAACTGGAAAAGAAGTACCTTAGAAACAAAGACCTGAAAGCCAAAAAGTAAACCGTATACCTGACAATGAACCGCCTTACTTTTTTACAAACGCTGGTGGGTACCGCAGCCCTGGGTCTGACGGGAGTTACACCACGGCTATCGGCTACACTGGAGCCGTTACCAACCTGGCCGCTGCCGGATCTTAAGAAAGTCATTTCGGGGCCGGTCATCATTCGTTCGGTTGAGCTGCTGAAAACGCAGAACCGGATGTTGCTGGTCGTAACGGCGGAGGACGGGGCCAAAGGTATCACCCAGTGCAACGACCGGATGCCGAACCTGACGTCACTACTGAAAGGGCTAGTCCTGCCGCATTTTGTTAGCAAGGACGCCCGCGACCTCCCGCAACTGGTGGATAATGCCTACCGGCTCAACAGCAATTACAAATACGCCGGTATGCCGCTCTGGAACTGCATCGGGTCCGTCGAGATTGCCACCTGGGATTTGCTGGGGCAACTGACTCGTAAGCCGGTATACGCGCTGCTTGGCAAACCAGTGCGGACGGAATACGACGTGTATATCTCTGATTTTTACCGGGGTGGCGAACCGCCCGAGAAAGTGGTCGACCGGCTGGCGGAGAAGCTGGCCGCGACCGGGGCCAACGGCGTAAAAATCAAAGTAGGCGGCCGGATGCAAAACACACCCGACGACGACAAACGAACCCGGCAGTTTGTGCCGATGGTCCGCAAAAAGCTGGGTGATGCAGCGATCATCTATGCCGACGGCAATGGTTCGTTTTCGCCCAAGGAAGGCATCGAAACCGGCAAGTTTCTGGAAAGCTATGGCGTAGCTATCTTCGAAGAACCGTGCAATTTTGAAGATGAAGAAGGCATGCGTCAGGTGAATCAGGCGCTTACTAAAATTATGCTGGCCGGCGGGGAGCAGGACAGCAGCCTGTACCGCTTCGAGCGCATGGCCCGCACGGGCGTCTATGATCTCTACCAGCCCGACTTATATTACAACGGCGGCATTCTGCGCACGTTGCAGGTATCACAGATCGTCGGGCAGCATGGCAAGCAGTTCGCTCCGCATACACCCAAAGCCGACCCGCTCATTGCTCCATTCTGGCAGGTAGCCGCCCTGGCCCCAAATCTATACGGCCTGCAGGAGTTTGTGTACAATCCCGGCGAAAAATCCGCTTCCTGGTATTCGCCCAATATCCAGGTGCGAAACGGCAAGATGGCCATTCCAGATACCCCCGGCCTGGGAATTCGGTACGACGACGGTATCTGGAAAGGGGCCGAACGGATCGTCTGACGCGCATCCGCCCGACCCTTTGGGTGTTGTCATAGTATTTACTAAATGGATTAAATATGGTAAAGGAGGCTTAGCTACTGGCGAGCCGCCGACGAAACGCCAGGGGGGTAATGCCTTCGTACTTTCGGAACAGCCGACTGAAATAGGACTGATCCAGCAGGCCCACTTCAGCGGCAATGTCGCTTACGGATAAGGCACTCTGGTGCAGGAGAACTTTAGCCTCCAGGAGAATGGCTTCATCGATCCAGCGGGTAGGGGATTTGCCCGTCACGGACCGGACGCATTTGTTGAGGTAGTTGGGGGTGATATGCAGCCGGTCGGCGTAGTCGCTGACCCGGTGCAGCGATTTGACGTTTTCAAAAAGTAACTCCCGGAACTGGTTTGCAATCGTTACCGCGTGAGTTTGGGGGACCGACGCCGGTTGCGTACCCAGGTTCAGTTCGCAGAGCAGCGCCATCAAATTGGCCTGGAGAATGTCCGGGTACGTCAGCCCATGAGCGGCATACACGTGCAGTAGCCGCTGCAACACGTGCGCTACGTGGGTCGAGGAGGGGCCATCGAGCCGAATGTGCGGATTTCCCCAGACCCGCAGGAACGAAAACTCCCGCAGCAGTTCCGCCCGGGCCACTTTACCGATCATAAAGTCCGGGTGAAAATTGCAGAGGTAGCCCCGGTTGGTTTCCTCCCGCTCAAACGAAAACACCTGTCCGGCCGGCACTACCACGCACTCGTTCTGACAAAATCGTACCGACTGACTGCCGATGGCGATGTTGCCTTCGCCCTCCGTGAGGTAGATCAGCGTGTGGTTGGTAACCCGGGTGGGCGGCACGGGAAGCCTGATTAACTGAATCAGTTGTTCGACCGGAACGATGAAGAACCGGCCAAAATCAGCGTGGAGGAGCGCCGTTGTGGCTTCGCCGGGCTGCATGAAACTGGTCCGGAACGATTCGCCCGAGTAGGTTTTGATGGGGGGTGAATCCATATTATACCAAACCCTGTCGTTCCATGGTGGCCTGCCAGTCTGCATCCATCGCCTGAAAGCGCAGGATGACCTGTTCCAGAAACGGCTCGTCGAGCAGCGCCTGTACGTCGTCGGGGCCGCTTACGTCCAGTTCGCTGACTTTAAACGTCTGTTCGTACGGCCCGGCTTCAATTTTGACAATATATTTGTTGTTCCAGGCATATAGCCCAATGGTTACCAGCGGGTGAGGGATTGTCTGCAGAAAACGCATCAACAACATGACTAAGTGGATCACAAAGATACTGGTTCTGGGGGTTGTTTCGGGTGTACTCGTCCAGTGTACGGACCGAACCGATGAAGCGGCCCAGTTTTTTTTAAAAGGCAACGACCAGCTCAAAAAACGGGAGTACCGGGAGGCCGTTCGTTACTACACCGAAGCGCTTGAAAAAAAGCCTGATTTTGCCGATGCGTTCAACAACCGGGGACTGGCCAAGTTCCGCAACGACGACCGCGAGGGGGCCCTTGCCGATTATACCCAGGCCATTCAGGCGGACCCGGATTTTGGGGCGGCTTACCTGAACCGCGCCGAAGCCCGGCTGGAAACCGGCGACGCGGCCGGCAGTTTAACCGACCTACAGCGAATCGAAGCCGAGTACCGCGACTCTACCTTCTACCAGACCCGCCTGGGGGATACCTACGTCCGGCTGAATAACCCCGCGCAGGCGCAGGCCGCCTACGACCGGGCCCTGCAACTCGACCCGACCAACGTCGAAGCGCTGACCAACCGGGGGGCCTTGTACTACAACCAGAAAGCCTACGAGCAGGCCGAGGCCGATATCCGCCGGGCGCTGCAACTGAATCCAAAGCAGGATGCCGCCCTCAATAACCTGAGTCTGCTGCTGGCCCGCCGGGAACAGTACGCCGATGCGCTCACGTACGTGAATCAGGCCTTGGCCGTGCAGGCTGGACAGCCGTACTACGTCAACAACAAGGCCTACCTGCTGCTGATGCTCAACCGCGATGCCGAGGCCCTGCCGTTGCTGCAGCAGTCGCTCCGGCGCGACGATCAGAACGCCTGGGCGCACCGGAACCTGGGGCTGTATTACCTACGACAGAAACAACCGGCCAAAGCGCTGCCGGAACTGCGCCGGGCCGAGCAACTGGACCCGTCGGTCGACCAGTTGTATTATTATATCGGTCAGGCCGAACAGGCAGCGGGCAATCAGGCGGCCGCCTGCGAAGCCTGGCGTCGGGGCGACATCGCGGGTGACGAATCCGCCCGAAGTGCCCGTACTAAAAATTGCGGGTAAGTGCATGCCGGATACGTGACGTAAGACCAAAAACGCCCCGCCAATGTAGGAACTTGGCGGGGCGTTTTTGTAAAGGGCGACGACTCGCTGGACGCTACTTCGCCGAAAACCTGTACACCGTTGTGGAGCGGTACGTTTGACCCGGCCGCAGAACTGTCGAGGGGAAGCTGGGCTGGTTGGGCGAATCCGGAAAGTGCTGGGTTTCCAGACACAGCCCGAACCGCCGGACGTAAGGCACCCCTTCTTTGCCCTGCAGCTTCCCGTTGAGGTGGTTAGCCGTATAGAGCTGCACGGCCGGTTCCGTCGTAAACATTTCCATCCGCCGACCGGTGGTGGGTTCGTAGACGGTAGCGCCGAGCTTTAGCTTCGTCGACGGGTCGGCAAAGACCCAGCAGTGGTCATAGCCGTGGCCCAGCCGAATCTGCTCCTCCGAGGTATCGTTGATGCGCGCGCCAATCGCCGTGGGTTTGCGGAAGTCAAACGGCGTACCAGCCACCGACCGCAGTTCCCCGGTCGGGATCTGTCCCGGATCGGTCGGCAGAAACCGGTCGGCGGCAATCATCAGCTCGTGGTTCAGTACGTCCTGCTTCATGCCGCTCAGGTTGAAGTACGCGTGGTTGGTCAGGTTCAGTACGGTCGGTTTGTCGGTTGTCGCCTGGTAGTCGATGCGCAGGGCGTTGTCTTTCTGCAGTGTGTACGTAACCGTTACGGCCAGCGTACCGGGATAGCCTTCTTCGCCATCGGGTGAGGTGTACTGAAGTCGCAAGGCCGGTTCCGCCCCGTCGACGGGAGTGGCGTCCCACAATTTCTTGTCAAAGCCTTTTGGACCGCCGTGGATGTGATTCTTGCCGTTGTTGGTGGCCAGGGTATATGCCTGGCCGTCGAGGGTGAACCGGGCGTTGGCGATGCGGTTACCGAACCGACCGATGATCGGACCCAGCGAGGGCGTTCCTTTCAGGTAATCGGCAAAGGTCGGCAGCCCCAGCACGACATTGTCGAATTGGCCGCTACGGTCGGGGGCCGTGCAGGCAACAATATAGCCGCCATAGTTTGTAAGCTTCACCTCCATGCCCGCGGCATTCCGAAGGGTAAACAGGTGGGCTTCCCGTCCGTCGGGAAAGGTGCCGAATACCTCACGCTGGATACGCTGGGCCATACCAACCGTACTGTAAAGAAAACTGATGAGAAAAAGCAGGCTGCCGTAGTGCATAGACTAGTAAGGGAAGTGGTGCCGGTACCAAACCGGCTACGGGACTAAAAGGGGAGGGGGCACAAATTCTAATTTGCCGTCGGTCAGAAAGACCAAACGAACCAGTATTTGTCAAACCTTCGTAGCTTTCCTGCCAAACAGCTTTTCTTGTCATGCACACGTATTACCGAACTGCCCTTCACACGGCAGCCATTTGCGTATCTTTTCTGTCAGTGGCCGCAGCGCAGCAGCCGGCCCCAGCCGGACGGGTTGACTCTGTCCGGGTGGTGGCCCCCGGGGCAACCCTTACCCAGGTCTCCAACCAGTTTACCTTTACCGAAGGCCCCACCGTCGACCGGGCGGGCAATGTGTACTTCACCGATCAGCCCAACGACAAAATCTGGAAGTACGACGCCAGCGGGACCCTGTCGCTGTTCATGGACAAAACCGGCCGGTCCAATGGGCTGTACATGGATAAGCAGGGCAACATCATCGCCTGCGCCGACGACAAAAATGAACTCTGGTCCATTAACCCCGCCAATAAATCAGTAACCGTACTGCTGACCGATTACCAGGGTAAGCGGCTGAACGGCCCGAATGACCTCTGGCTGGAACCGAAGGGGGGGATTTTCTTCACCGATCCGTACTACCAGCGGAACTACTGGACGCGTAAGGAACCGGATCTGAAAAAGCAGAGCGTGTACTACCTACCCAAAGGCACGAAACAGCCGGTGGTGGTTGACAGTACCTTGCAGCAGCCGAACGGAATCGTGGGTACTCCCGACGGGAAGTTTCTGTACGTAGCGGACATCCGGGCCAATAAAACCTATAAATACCAGATCAATCCGGATGGCAGCCTGGCCAACCGCCAGCTTTTTGTGGAACAGGGGTCCGACGGCATGGCCCTCGATGCAGAGGGAAATCTCTACCTGACGGGGCGGGGGGTAACGGTTTATGACCCCACGGGCAAAAAACTGGGTACCATCCCCGTACCGTCGCGCTGGGTAGGCAATCTCTGCTTCGGCGGAAAGGATCGGCGGACCCTGTTCATCACCGCATCCGAGTCGGTGTATACCCTGCCGATGCGCGTAAAGGGTGTTGAGTAGGGTCGTATACATTAGCGACTATAACTATAGTTATAGTCGCTAATGTAGTTAACTTTTTGTGCATACGTTAAACCAGGTATTGGCTGTTATGGGTAACCAAATCAACGTAGAATTAGTAGCTCATAATTTTCGGTGGAACTTACTGGCTAAAGAGGAAGGTAGCTTATTAGCCAATGTATTAGGGGATCAATTGATCACTGTCCATCACATAGGATCGACCTCAATCCCAACAATAGCAGCCAAACCAATCCTGGATTTGATACCTGTAGTGAGAAGCCTGGAAGAGTTTGATCGGTACAGAATAAAGATGGAGGGGATTGGCTATCAGTGGCGAGGAGAGTATGGGCTAGTGGGGCGTCGATACTGCACGAAGGCCGATCCGGCTACTGGGCGCAAATTGATTCACCTGCATTTTTATAGTATAGGTTCACCGGAGATTGACCGTCATGTAGCGTTTCGAGATTATTTGCTCGAACGGCCAGATTTAGCTCAAGCTTACCTTCGGGAGAAAACCCGCTGTCAGCAACTTCATGCCAACGATTCGCAGTCGTATAGCCAGTGCAAAAGTAAATGGATAAAGCAAGTAGAAGCCGAAGCGTTAACACACTTTGATTTGAAATAAGTGTACTTGATTACGTATTACTCAGCTAGTAGGGAAGCCAGCCGTTGTTTATAGTTGGCGAACTCCGACTGGTTGGCCAGTTTATCGGTCGTAACCTCCAGCAGTTTGGCCCGGTCGCCCGGTTGGAAGAAGTCGGGCAGGTGGGAAGCCAGTTCAGCCTTCGTGCTGCAAACCATATACATAAGCCCGGCGTCGTCGGCCGTGTTCCGGGCGGTGTAGCCGTGCGGAGTTTCAAAGTACGTTTCCAGCTCCGGTTGGCGGCCCGGCCCGTCGATCATCCGGAAAATATGCCCACTGTCGTTGTTGAGCAGTACAATGCGTAAATTTGGCGGGACCGGGGCCGACCAGAAGGCGTTTCGGTCGTAGAAAAACGCTACGTCGCCGATCAGGAGTGTAACCAGCTGATCGGTGGCCAGAGCCGCTCCCACGGCCGTGCTCAGACAACCGTCGATCCCACTAACGCCCCGGTTTGCCGCCACCGCGATCTGCTGGCGTTCTTCAATCCCGCAAAGGTTAGCGTATCGTACCGGCATGCTATTGGCCAGGTGCAGCACCGAGCTGGTCGGGAGATAGTCCAGTACCTGCTGCGTCGCACTCCAGTCGGTCAGCGGGCAGTCCGTATCCGACACGGTCTGGTGGACGAGTCGGGCGGCCTGCCGATCGGCGGTCTGCCAATGATGCAGGAACGTCCGTGAATCCTCTTCATCGTCGCCCTGCAGAAAATGCTGGTAGTCCAGATCCGCGAATAGCTTTTGCAGAAAGGGCGTGGGCTCCCCCGGAATCAGACGGGTCAGCGCCTGAAACGGATCAACGACCCGGTCGACGCCCGGCTGTACGTGCCAGTGCTGCCGGGGTGGGTACTGCCGGATGAAGGTTTTCAGGGAACGGGTCAGAAAGGACCCGCCGAAGGTCAGCAGCAGGTCCGGCCGAAACGCTTCGGCCTGCTCCGGGGACATTCCGGCTAAAAATGTATCGGTTCGGGTAATGAACGCGTCATTGCGGGGGAGGTTACTAATGATTTCACCCACGACCGGAACCCCCCATTCGTCGCTGATCTGCCGCAGAACGGTCAGCAGCGCCGGATCGCGGGGCAACTGACCTACGGCAATCAGTTTACGGTCGGCCCGTTCCCAGTCGTCCTGCAGCTGGTGCCAGGTTTCAGCGGTCAGTTGTGCAGAAGCCGGCAGTACCTCCACAATCCGGGGGCGTTCGTACCGAAACGGCTCGTCCGAAGCCGGATAAAACGGTTCGCGCAGGGGTACGTTAATGTGAACCGGGCCCTTTGGTAAAAGCTGGCTCAGGTTTACCGCTTCGTTTACCGACCGGTCAATGGCCCAGCGCGCATCCGCATGGGTGTAATCGGCGGGGAGATCATAGCTCCGTTTGACGTGGGTCCCGTACAGACCCGCCTGGTCGATGGTCTGCCCGTCGCGCTGGTGCAGCCATTCGTGGGGGCGGTCGGCGGTGAGCAGCAACAGCGGTACTTCCTGAAAAAAGGCTTCCACCACCGCCGGGGCGAGGTTATAAACGGCGCTGCCCGACGTGCAGATTAGGGCAACGGTCCGACCGCTTTGCTGCGCCATGCCCAGGGCTACGAACCCGGCGGCCCGCTCGTCGGCCATCACCCGGACGCGCAGTCGGCCGTGGCGGGCCACCGCGAGGGTCAGGGGAGCCGAGCGCGAACCTGGCGAAACGACCACATCGGTGATTCCTTTCTGAAACAGTAGTTCGGCGAGGTTGACGATGGGCTGAAGGATGGGCATACGGCAGTGTTCAGGAATTGTGGGCGCAAGTATAACCAAAATGTCTGCTCACTGTTCCTCTCGTTGCAGGCCGTACCCGTGGCGCCTGCCGGAATTTTTGTTTCTTTGTCGACAGGAACCGGTCAACGATACGGTAGTCGATAAACGAACCGGTCAAATTCAGCGTTACTAACAAAACTCAAGCGACGACCGCATGAACCGCATTACGTTCGAGAACGAAAAAGAAGTCCGGGTGAAAGCGCTGGCGGGGGCTATGGCCATTAACCTGCTGGTGCTGGCCATTCTGCTGCTGGTCCACCTGTCGAATTCCGTGCCCCAGCCGCCACCCATTCAGTTTGTGGAAGTGAATTTCGGTACCGATGCCATTGGGAGTGGCCGCATCCAGACCCTCAACCGGCCAAACCCATCCCCCCGGGCCGAAGACGTAAAAAAAGCGGAGGACCGGCCGAATCCCAAAGTAACGACCACCCCGCGGGTCGAACGGACGCCGGTGGCCCCGGTGCCTAAGGTTGTAGAGGCCAAAACGAGCAAAACCATTGCCGAAAAACCCGACATCGCCAGTAAAGTCGAAAGTCCGGTGAGTGTGCCGGAAAAGGCCGAACCGAAAAAGGTCGAGGCTACGGCTCCGAAACCTACCCCGGCGCCCCCTCGTGCGGAACCGGTCAAAAAAGTAGAAACCGTTGATCCGAATGCGCTTTATAAACGGTCGTCGGGGGGCGGTGGCTCCAATGGAACCGTCGGCCGGGCGTCGGGTACGGGCGGCAATAACAACGGCGACGACGCCAGTGGGGTCGGCGATAAAGGCAATCCGGACGGTAAGCTGGATGCAAAAGAATACTACGGTAAACCCGGTGGGGCCAGTTCGGGGGTGGCGCTGAACGTATCCGGCTGGGTATTCGGGAATAACAACCTGAGCCGCGACGATTCCGACGAAGACGGAAAGATTGTGTACCGGGTGCAGGTCGACGGCGACGGCAACATCGTAACGGCCCGGCCCGTGCAGCAGACGGTCAGCCCCGCCGTGGAGAGTTTTTACCGGCGGCAGGTGCTCCGCTTTAAGCTACGGCCGAAAGGATCGGCTACCCCCGCCGGTGTGGCAACCGGTACGCTGACGATTAATATCAGCGCCAGGTAGACGTATGAACTATAGTGAATCACTCGCGTATCTATATAGTCGATTGCCGGTCTTTCACCGGATTGGTGCGAAAGCGCTCAAACCTGGACTGGCCAATATTGAACGGCTGAGTGCGGCTCTGGGCAATCCGCACCAGCTGTTCCGCTCGATACACGTAGCGGGAACGAACGGTAAGGGGAGTACATCTCACATGCTCGCCAGCATTTACCAATCGGCGGGCTATCGGGTGGGGTTGTACACGTCTCCGCACCTGAAATCCTTTACCGAGCGGATTCGGCTGAACGGAACCCCCATTGCGGAAGCCGACGTCGCCGAATTCGTAACCACGTACCAATTTCTGATCGAAGCCGTGGAGCCGTCGTTCTTCGAAGTAACGGTGGCCATGGCCTTCGACTATTTTGCCAGACAGCAGGTCGACCTGGCCGTCATCGAAGTGGGCCTGGGTGGCCGGCTCGATTCGACCAATATCATTACGCCCGAGCTGTCGGTTATTACCAACATCAGTTTCGACCACCAGGACGTACTGGGGGACACGCTGCCGCAGATTGCGGGTGAGAAAGCGGGGATTATCAAACCGGGGGTGCCGGTGGTAATCAGCGAAACCCAGGCGGAGACAAAATCCGTATTTCAAACGGTAGCGGATCAGCAGCAGGCGCGCATCACCTTCGCCGATCAGGTTTATACCGTCGTGGACGATGGACTGGTGGATGGGGTTCGGCAGGTACGCGTTACCAGCGTAACCGGGCAAGCGGACGCCTTTGTCCTGGATTTGACCGGCCCGTACCAGGTACGGAATCTCCCGGGCGTATTAGGTACGGTGGACCAGTTACAGACGCAATGGCCCGTTGGTCGGGATGTGGTGGCCGCCGGGCTGGCCGCCGTGGTTAAACAAACCGGTTTACAAGGCCGTTTCCAACGGCTGAATGATCGCCCGATCGTCCTGGCCGACACGGCCCACAACCAGGCCGGGATACAGGCGGTCCTTACGGCGGTTGATTCCATACCGCACCGGACGGTACACCTGGTCATCGGTATGGTAGCGGATAAGGACCGTTCTGCCGTACTGCGGCTGCTACCTTCGTCGGCCCGCTATTATTTCTGCCAGGCCCAAACCCCCCGATCCCTGCCTGCGGACGTATTGCAGCGGGAGGCCGCAGAACTGGGGCTGGCAGGGGAGGCATTTACCGACGTAAACGAGGCCCTTGATGCAGCGATACGTACCGCCACCGACGATGACCTCATCCTGATTACAGGAAGTAATTACATAATTGCCGAATTAACTGACAAGATCTAGTGACCCGCCGAAAGCAACACCGATTTATACAAAACCAGGAAAGTGCCAACGTAATTGAGCTTGGTAAACCATTTTACAAAACGTGCAAAGGCCGCTGGCGCGACGAGTATTTCCAGAATCAACAGCCTATTGTACTTGAACTGGCCTGCGGAAAAGGAGAATATACGGTAGGACTTGGCCAGGCGTTCCCCGAAAAAAACTTCATCGGGATCGACATCAAAGGTGACCGGATTGCCCGGGGTTCGCAGGCGGCCATCGAACGGGGTTTATCAAACGTAGCGTTCTTGCGGACCGACATCCGGTATCTGCTCGAGTTTTTCGAGGAGGGGGAGGTGAATGAAATCTGGATTACGTTTCCCGATCCGCAGCCTCGGCCGAAGCAGGAGAAACATCGGCTGACGTATCCTTCGTTTTTAAATCTGTATAAACAAATTCTCGTGCCTCAGGGGACGCTTCATCTGAAGACGGATAATCCCGAACTGTTTGCTTATAGTTTACAAACGCTGCCGGCGCACGGCTTCACTGATTTACAATATACAACTGATTTATATAAGTCTTCATTGAACTCAATTCACTTTGGTATAAAGACAAAGTACGAGCAATTGTTTTTTGACAAAGGATTTACAATTAACTATTTACAATGCAAAAGGGTATAGTTTACAAAAACTACACCCTTTTGTGACATTTATAAATGTAAACCAATATACAATTGAGAACAGAATATTATCAGTTTACAAATCAATACAGTTTACTTAAATAACATGGTCATCAGGTCGGCCACGCGGCTTGAATATCCGTACTCGTTATCGTACCAACCAACGACTTTCGCTAGGTTTCCATTGACCGTTGTCAATTTAGCGTCGAAGATGCAGGAGTGGGGATTGCCAACGATGTCGGCCGAAACAATCGGATCAACACAGTATTCCAGAATACCCTGCAGCGACGATTCCGATGCATGCTTGATTGCGTTGTTGATTTCCTCTACGCTGGCTTCCCGCTTCAGGATAACCGTCAGGTCAGTCAGCGACCCGTCTGGTGTCGGAACACGCATGGCGTTGCCGTCCAGTTTGCCCTTCAATTGCGGCAATACTAAACCGACTGCTTTGGCGGCTCCTGTGGACGTTGGTACAATAGACAGAGCAGCGGCCCGCGCCCGGCGCAAATCGGAGTGGGGAGCATCCTGCAGGTTTTGATCAGCCGTGTACGCGTGGATTGTCGTCATGTAGCCTTTTTCAATGCCGAACAGATCGTCAAGTACTTTAGCCATTGGCGCTAAACAGTTCGTTGTACACGAAGCGTTCGATACGATAGTTTCGTCGCCGGTCAGAGTATCGTCATTCACGCCGAGTACGACCGTAGGAATGTTTCCTTTAGCAGGCGCCGAGATAACGACTTTCTTACAGCCGGCCTGCAGGTGCATACCCGCACCGGCTTCATCAACAAACCGACCCGTCGATTCCAGTACTACGTCTATATTAAGCTGAGCCCAGGGCAGGTTCTTAGGATCCCGTTCAGCATAGGCATGAATTTTCACTCCATTAACCGTCAGACTTTCATTATCTGATTCAACCGTGCCGGGAAAACGGCCATGAACAGAGTCGTATTTAAGTAAGTGAGCTAATGTTGCATTGTCGGTGAGGTCATTTATAGCAACAACCTCAATGTTTTCCTTTTCTAATAACCGTCTGAAGGATAAGCGGCCAATTCGGCCAAATCCATTAATAGCAACACGAATTTTTTCCATGTACTTAATAAGTGGTTTGATTCGGGCCCAAATATACGGATTAATAAAGGAGTGAGATAGTTTTAGTAATAAGTATAGGGTATTTAGCAAAACATACTATTTTAGCATTCATAATTAGTAATTAGTAGCTAAATTGCTATAAAATACTAAACAATTTAGCAAATCTTACTAATTTTGCTACTAAATACTAATGTATATTTTATGTTATTACTAAATATTGTGAATAGGATAGGGTAGGAGAGTATTATTTTATAATTACTAAAAAATTAAGGATCATATTACTAATATACATCGATTTAAGATGCTACTATTCCCTAGCTTATTATCCACTCAATCCTTACATTCTTTTTATAGTCTACACTTATGCAACATAGCAGGCTATTCTACGCTAATCATTAACCTTTTACAGTCTTTCTCAAGAGGACGTTTTTGTTATTTCGACCCAGGAGGAAATCTTCGCGGATAACCACTCATCGAGCTACAGTCGAAATGATAGAAAACACGGTTCAGAAGGAAATCCTAAATTGCTTCAGGACCTTTAGTAGGACGTCTATAGTCAATCTTCGCCTTGTCAGAGAACCCTTATTCCTCACCATTACAGCCTATCAATTAGAAAACTATGAAGTGAGAAATATTAAGGTTCATTCGGACGTGGATCTCCTGCTCCTGACAGTAACCTCCTAGTCTCTTTCACGAAAATGATCTTTCTCTAATTTAGTACTGGTCCGGATCGGATAAACTACACTTTGCATTTCCATTCCTATAACTAGTACTACACAATCATTCCCTTCCAACCCACCATACGGACATTCGGCTCGATGGTTTTCTTTTGGTTTGTGCAGCCTTATACATTGGCTCGACTTTTGCCTTACCTATTCGTACCTGGGTGTATCTCAGCAGTCGTCAGGCGTGCCTTAATAATGCGTCTACAACGATGTGTCATTATCTACCCAGCTTTGTAGCCAACTGTTCCGGCTTCCCCACCCAGAAATAGATTGGACTTGAGAACCCGGCTGCGCAGAATGACTAGTAAAGGGCATTCTTTTTTACGGATCAGAGATTCGAAACGAATATATTTTATTTATATAAGCCCCTTAATTACCTTTGCATGAGCAGTAATCGCTCATAAACAGCTTCTCAATTTACTGCCAAACATTATTTTGTTTAACCTCGTAGCACCCATGATTATCAGGGTGTTATTGCTTTTTAAGTGAATTATTTCTTTAAGCTATGCAGGATGCTATTGACCGAATCTGGCAAGACAGATCGTTATTAAACGACCCCGACAACCGTACGTTGATTGATACTATAATCAACAAATTGGATAGGGGGGAACTCCGGGTTGCCACCCCACCCGCAGCCGACGACGAACCCTGGACGGTAAACGAGTGGGTGAAAAAAGCCATTCTCCTCTACTTTGTCAGTCGACCGATGCAACCCGAGGAGGTGGGCATTTTTTCCTTCCACGACAAGATTCCACTCAAGACAAATTTTGTAGAAGCAAAGGTTCGAGCCGTTCCGCCGGCCGTAGCCCGCTACGGATCATTCCAGGCACCGGGGGTTATACTGATGCCGTCGTATGTCAACATTGGTGCCTACGTAGATGAACGGACTATGGTCGATACCTGGGCGACGGTCGGCAGCTGCGCCCAAATTGGAAAGGATGTGCATCTCAGTGGGGGCGTAGGAATCGGGGGCGTTCTGGAGCCCCCTCAGGCCGCACCGGTTATTGTGGAAGATGGCGCCTTTATCGGATCACGCTGCATTGTCGTTGAAGGCGCTCACATTGGTAAACGCGCCGTGTTGGGAGCCGGGGTAACCATTACGGGTTCGTCAAAAATTATTGACGTCACCGGCGACGAACCCATCGAGTATAAAGGGTATGTTCCTGCTAATTCCGTTGTCATCCCTGGCAGCTACACTAAACAATTCCCGGCCGGCTCCTTTCAGGTACCGTGTGCCATCATCATTGGGAAAAGAAAAGAATCGACGGATTTAAAAACATCCCTGAACGACGCCCTCCGCGAGAACAACGTATCTGTTTAATTCTGTAATAAGATAGTTTTATCACAAAGTTCAATTGGCAGAATGTAATTTACAATATCGTTTACAGTTGAACTTTGCGATAATTTACATCATGTACTATTTGATTTAAATTAATAATCTATATTTGTATACATTCTTCTGGACTATCTCTGATTAACTTTATTAAATAGTATGACTATTAATGACAAGATTAAACAGATACTGATTGACAAAAATCTGTCTCCTTCTTATTTCGCCGACGAAATTGGCGTCCAGCGATCCAGTATCTCCCACATTCTTTCGGGCCGGAATCGCCCCAGCTTCGACATTATTCAGAAGATAATCCGGCGGTTTCCTGAGTTAGGGTATGAATGGATTATGGAAGATGAAGCGATGGGAGGTGCCCAGGCCGGGTACAGCCGTCCGGCTAATCGACCGACTGAGGAGCGTTTAGAACGGCCCGTTGCCTTTCGGACCACTGGTCAGGCACCGGTTCCGACTCTGGTTCGCAGCCAACGTAGTGAAATCGCTCCAACCCCCGCCGACATCCAACCCCCATTCCCCTCTGAAACGTCCGCCCCTGCGCCGTCTGCATCCGGCGAGAAGCGAGTGGAGCGAATTCTCATCTTTTATACGGATGGTACGTTTCGGGAATACTCGCCCAGTATATCTTAATTTAGACTGATTTAATATAATAAATTTCCCATTAATCACGCGCTTAGGAGTGAAGTGCTACTTGAATTACTTGGCTATTAACCGGATTTAACTTTATAAAAAACGGCCTGTATGGGTCAATTTGGCCGTTTTTACTACGATCTTCCTAACCCGCTGTAAAGCAATACTTTAGTGTTCCACGTGGATAACTTGTGGATAATGCTGTGGACTACGCCGTAAAACCATGATTATAGCCAGGTAATCATCATATAAGGCACCCCTTATTCTGAACGGAGTGCCTGTACAGGAGCAGCCGTAACAACCCGGTACACCAGGACGCTGATTAGTCCGGTAGCCAGCAAGAGCATCCCTACCAGTGTGCTGAAGAATACCCCCGGCGTAACCGGAATGTGATAGGCGTAGTTGGCATCTAGGACGGCAGACAGCGCGTAGTACGCCAACGGCAGGAAGATACCACCCGCTACGGCAATCAGCACCAGAAACTCCCGGTTCAGCAGACCGGCAATAGTCAGGTCGGATGCACCCAGCACTTTCCGGATTCCGATTTCTTTGGTCTTTCGGGCAATGTTCAGCGATACCAGCGCAAACAGTCCCATGGTCGACATAATTAATGTGAGTAAGGCCACGTACGTAAATACGTCCTTTACCCGGCGCGACTCATCGAAGCTGATCGCATACACATCCTCCTGCCGCGACAGGTCAAAGGGAACATCCGGTATGGCTTGCTGCCAGGCCGCTTTCATCCGCTGCGTCACCGCTTCGACCTCATCCGAACGCACCTTTATCGTTAACACCCGATTTTCCTCGGGTACATTCAACCGCAGCACACAGGGCGCAATCTTTACGAAGAAGTAGCGGTAGTTAAAGTCATCGACTACACCCACCACCCGGTATAGTTTATCCTGCATACGTAGCTGTCGGCCAACCGCCGTTGTCCAGCCCATCGCTTTGACCAACGCTTGGTTCACGAGAATGGCCTGGGCAGCATCGGCAGGGGAGTCGGGCACAAAACTACGTCCCTCCTGAATCCGTATGCCCAGCGTACTGAGGTAGTCGGCACTCACGCGCAGCAGATCGGCGGTTGTTTTGGTAACGCCTTCCTCCAGGGTTACGATCTGATCGGCGGATCGGCCAATCTGGTCCTGCGAACCCGCCACCCGCGTTACCCCGGCCAGTCGGACGGCCGCGTCGCGGAGCCGGGTAAACCCCTGCGCATCGGGCGTACGAAGCACCAGCAGATCGGAGGGGGTATACCCAATGTCCATCCGGCGCAGAAACTGCGCGTTGCGGGTCATCAGCAGGGCCGACGAAATCGTAAACATAGCCAGACCAAACTGAAGCCCTAGCAGCGTCCGCATCAGTCCGTTCCGGCTGACAATCCGCTGCCGACCGCTCAATACCGTGATGGGGCTGAAGCTACTCACGTACAGCGACGGGTAAACCCCCGATAAAAGCGCAATGAGCAGGATCAGTCCCAGCAGGAATACAATCAGCTGCCAGTTGCCGCTCAGACTAAACTCCAGTTGGTAATAGTCAATGAGTCGGCTGAACGTAGGCAGGAACAGCGTTTTGGCCAGCACCAGGCCAGTCGCCAGGGCCAGGCTACCCATCAATACATTCTCACCGATAAACTGATAGATGAGCTGCCGGCGCGTACTGCCCAGTACTTTTCGCACCCCAATTTCCCGAAAGCGGGTCGTCGACGTGGCCAGGGTATAATTCATGAAATTGAAACAGGCCATGATCAGCACCAGACCGGCCAGCACGCCCAGCACAATCAGACCGGTAGGGGATGTTCCTCCGCTTAAGGAATGCCGGGTCTTATAAGAGCTAAGCGAAATCTCGGTTACGTTTTCCAGATAGAACGATCGGATAGGCGCCTGGTCATTGATGGCGTTGTGCAGCCTGGTATACGATGGCAGGGCCCTGGCTACCGCATCGGCATCAGTTGGTTTAGCCAGTTGAATGAACGTTGCCTGTACGGTCCGCTTCCAGTCGTTGCCGGACCAGCCCAGGGCGTTACCAACTTTATAATGTACCAGCAGGTCGAAACTGAAACTGGCTGTGTTGGGAAACGGAGCCGCCACGGCCGTCACGGTAAAGGTTCGGCGCGTATTGCCGTTGAAGAGTACCGTCAGTGATTTGCCGACGGCGGGTTTATCTCCGAAGTATTTTCGGGCCATCGCATCGGATAAAACGATGCCCGACACATCTCGCAGGGGATCAGCCTGGCCGGCCTGCAACGGAAAACTGAACATCCTGAAAAACTCCGGATCGGCCAGACGTATGAATTCGTGGAATACAGTTGAACCGTATTTGACGACGGCATTGGCGCCATCGTAGCGAACCACGCGGGTTATCTGTGGCAAGTCCTTCTGGAGGGCCGGCCCGAGCGCATCCGGGGAGCCAGCCCACAATTCGGACTGACCGTTTGTCGTCCGCACGTGATTGATGGTAAACAGGCTCGGCGCGTTTTTATGAAAAGCATCCAGCGAGTAATGATGCTGAATCAAAAGATACACAACGATGCAGCAGGCAATGCCCGTTGCAATCCCGAATAGATTAAACCCGGCAAAGAGCGATTGTCTGGACAGCTGTCGAAGCGCAACCGTAAAGAAATGGCGTAGCATAGTCGTTCAGAAGGGAGCAGTTGAGTAACACCCCCCAAATAGTTTGCCAGTCCGCAGAATCGGCGTTTTCTGGTCGGATTCGCAACCGGCTGTTCACTCCTCGTCCGCTGCCGGACAGATCGTCGTCCACTTGCGGACAGGCGGGTTAGCCCATCCCTTCAGCTTCTACCAGGCCAGCTGTCGGTACGTTGTCAGGTACCGGTTACCATACTTAGTAAGCTATTCCAGGGGCCATACAATTTGTTGTATAATTTATATTATGTTAAGTAAAGTTTTTAGAAGAAAGGCAGTCACCTTTCGATGACTGCCTCCTCTCGTATCTACCGTTCCTTATTTGCTTTCTACGCAGACGATTTTATTCTGCTCGTATTGCTTCAGTACGTTCTGCAGCGTATTCAGGTTTTCGGTCAGGTCAGCTTCTTCCTTCACCGCTTTTGCTTTCAGGAAGTACGGCTCCGCCTGCTTGAACTTACCGCATACCTGGCCGTCGATCTGCTTCCCGTTCTTCTGATAATCGGCCATGCTCATCTGGTCAACGGTTTTCTTCAGCTCAACCGCTTCGTTGAAATAGAAAACGCCCAGGTTGAAGTTGGCGTCGTAGTTATTCGGCTCAATGGCTAATACTTTATCGTAGTATTCTTTGGCCTGAGACCGCTGCTCTTCAAACTGCTTCTTCAGATCAGCTAACTGACCGGCACCACCCGAGGCTGGATTAGCAGTCGCCTGCTTCGCTTCCGTTTCGGCCTGAGCCACGCTCGCTTTCAGCTCCTTCTGCTTGTTCTGCACGTCCGTTAGCTGACGACGGAGTTCAGCGGCATTCTTCGGCTGCTTCTTCAGGGCTGCGCTCAGACGGGCAATCTCCGACGTATACACATCCAGGGTCGCTTTGTCGTCAGCCAGCTTCTTCTGAACATCCCCACCTTTCCGGGATTCGCCTTCTGCCTTCCGGATCTGCTCGCTTAACTTACCGGCTGCGTTATCATACAGGATACCGAGGTTCAGCAGGTTCTGCACGTTGTTCGGATCTTTGGCAACCAGTTCCTTCATGCTGGCAATGGCCTGCTCGGTCTGACCCGACGACAGCATGATGTTGACTTTTTCGGCCTGCAGGTCCTTGTTACCCGGCAGGGCAACCAGTCCTTTATCCAGAGCCGCCATCGCCTTGTCGGTTTCTTTATCGTTGCGGTACAGCGTAGCCAGTGAATAGTACACGCTGGGGTCCTTACCCCCGTTGGCAGCGTAGCGCTCGAACGCTTCCTTGGCCAGGGTATTGTCCTGGTTCTGCTGGGCAGCAATACCGGTGAACAGCGCAGCCGTCGTATCCTTTGGCATAATGTCGCCGGCCATGCGCATCAGTTTCACGGCCTCACCGAATTCCTTGGCCTGGTATTTGGCGGCTCCGGCGTTCATCAGGGTTGCGTACATGCTCTGGCCTTTCAGGGCTTCGTCGGCTTCCTTGGCCAGACGGCCCGGACCACCTTTCTTGTCCTTATCCAGCTCCACGACTTTTTTGTACGAATCATACGCCACCATAGCCGCATTCGGATCCATTTCAGGGGCCTGAGCCGCTATGTTCTGGTACGTCTTGGCCCGGTCCAGCCACGTATTCGCTTTGGCGGCCGTTTTTTCTTCCGTAATGGCTTTGTCGCTTTTTTCCTTATCCTTTTTAAGGGATTCTTTCATGGCAGCGTCCAGCGCATTGGCGCCCTGAGCGCTTTGCCCCTGCTGGTTCTGCCCCTGATTCTGAGCGTATACCCCCGCCGATAGTAAACAAACCAGCAGCGCTAAAGCAGTTTTTTTCATGAGTAAGTGGTTATGTTTTTTGTTTTCAAGAACGAAATTACGGAATCCATCCGTATAAGCATGACAGTGCCTAAATTGTTTGAGCCGTTCATGATGTCGGTCAGCCACCACGAACGGCTCAACGCCGGCCCCTATAAAGACCTATTCGTCAAGAGATTGGGGCTCAGCAGCGATCGCGGGACCCTCCTCCCCTTCTTCTTTCTCAATTTTTGTTACGGACGAAATTTCGTCGCCTTCGTTCAGACGAATCAGCCGAACGCCCTGGGTATTGCGGCCAATTACGCTCACGTTACTGACGGCCATCCGGATGGCGATCCCCGATTTGTTGATGATCATCAGGTCGTCGTTATCCGTTACGTCAAGTACGGCCACCAGTTTACCAACCTTATCGGTCACCTTCAGCGTACCAACGCCTTTAGCGCCCCGGTTGGTTACCCGGTATTCATCGATATCAGACCGCTTGCCGTACCCCTTCTCCGAAACGACCAGCAGCTGCGGATTATCCGAGCCGATGCACACCATACCAATAACGTGGTCGGTCGAATCCTCGTCGTCGAGGGTAATGGCCCGCACCCCGGCGGCCGTACGGCCCATCGGACGCACCCGGCTTTCGTGGAAACGCACCGCCTTACCGGCGCTGGACGCAATGACGATTTCATTGTCGCCGTTGGTCAGACACACCGCCAGCAGTTGATCGTCCTCATCGATGGTGATAGCGATGATGCCGTTCTGCCGGGGCCGAGAATACGCTTCGAGCAGGGTCTTCTTGATGGTGCCCTGGCGGGTACACATCACGACGTAGTTATTGTTGATGTAATCGTCGTTGTCGAGGCTCTTCACATTGATCACCGCCCGAACGGTATCGTCCGACTCAATGTTGATGAAGTTCGCCAATGGCCGCCCTTTTGCCGTTCGGCTTCCTTCCGGCAGCTTGTATACCGGCAGCCAGTACAACCGGCCCTTCTGGGTAAAAATCAGCAGGGTGTTGTGCATGGTGGCCGTAAAGAGGTGCTCGGTAAAGTCCTCGTCTTTGGTCACCACGGCTTTGGCCCCTACGCCACCCCGTCCCTGCGTACGATACTCACTCAGCGGAGTCCGCTTTACGTAGCCTTCGTGGGAGATGGTGATGAGCATTTCCTCATCCGCAATCAGCGACAGATCGTCGATGTCACCGTCGCCGAGGGGGTTAATCTGCGTCCGGCGCAGATCCCCGTAGCGGGCCCGGACATCGATCAGTTCGTCTTTGATTACCTGCCGCTTGCGCTCTTCGCTGGCGAGGATCGCCTTCAGGTCGGCAATCTGCTTCATGAGTTCGTCGAACTCGGCCTGGAGTTTATCCCGCTCCAGTCCGGTCAGGCGCTGCAGACGCATTTCCAGAATCGCCTTGGCCTGCACCTCGCTCAGTTCAAAGCGGGTCATCAGACCGTTCTTGGCTACTTCCGGATCGCGTGACCCCCGGATCAACTCGATCACCGCATCGATGTTGTCAAGCGCGATGAGCAGACCTTCGAGGATATGCGCCCGCTTCTCGGCTTCGCGAAGTTCGTACTGCGTCCGCCGGGTAACAACCTCGAACCGATGCTCAACGTAGTAGCGAATCATGTCTTTCAGATTCAGCACCATCGGGCGGCCTTTCACCAGCGCGACGTTGTTGATCCCGAAGGACGATTGCAGCGACGTATGCTTATACAGATTGTTCAGAACCACGTTGGGAATGGCGTCCTTCTTGAGGTCGTATACCACCCGCAGTCCGTCACGGTCCGACTCGTCGCGGAACGCCGAGATCCCCTCGATCTTCTTTTCGTTGATCAGATCGGCCGTCTTTTCGAGCATTACCGCTTTGTTGACCATGTACGGAATCTCCGTAACGATGATCTGGGTTTTGCCCCGATTTTCCTCGATGGTCGCGTTGGCCCGGATCACCACCCGGCCCCGACCCGTACGGAAGGCTGACTTCACCCCTTCCATACCGTAGATGGTTCCCCCCGTCGGGAAGTCCGGCGCCTTGACGTACTCCATCAGTTCCTCCACCGTAACGTCGGTGTTATCCAGGTACGCCACGATCCCGTCGACTACCTCCGAGAGGTTGTGAGGAGCCATGTTGGTAGCCATACCCACGGCAATCCCCGACGAGCCGTTGAGCAGCAGGTTCGGCAGTTTGGCGGGCATCACCGACGGCTCTTCCAGGGAGTCGTCGAAGTTGGGCTGAAAATCGACCGTTTCTTTGTAGATGTCGGTCAGTATTTCCTCGGCGATGCGCTTCAGACGGGCCTCGGTATACCGCATGGCCGCCGGCGAATCGCCGTCGATGGAGCCGAAGTTCCCCTGACCGTCGACCAGCGGATACCGCAGCGACCAATCCTGGGCCATCCGGACCATGGTATCATAGACCGACGCATCGCCGTGCGGGTGGTACTTACCAAGCACCTCCCCGACGATACGGGCGGATTTTTTATATGGTTTGTTGTAGTTCACCCCCAGCTCGGCCATACCGAAGAGCACCCGGCGGTGCACAGGCTTCAGACCGTCGCGAACATCGGGCAGGGCACGCGAGATAATTACCGACATCGAGTAATCGATGTAGGCACCACGCATCTCGTCCTCAATGTTAATGGGAATGATATTGCTGGGGGATTCCAGATCGGGCGTTTCGTCCGTCATATAACAAGGGGTTTCGCAAAAATTTACTATTTCAGCGCATACATGACGTATACGCCGGGCTATAGACAAATATACAAATTTTCCGGCAAAAATAAAAATAACGGCTGTCATCCCACGCTTTCGCTTTCTACTCCCCTCCTGCCCTGCCGTCCAGACCTGTATTATGGTGTATTTCGTTCATATTATAAACTGATCGATTTCCTTGGGCAAGTACAATTTGCAGCTCCGTTGCAGAATTAAATAATTGCCGAAAAGTTGTCTATACAAGATTCCTTGCTTACTTTCATGGCGTCATGACCAGGCTACGTCACTACCAACAGATCCATCACACGCTGAAACAGCAGATTCAGCAGGGCGTTTATCCAACCGGCAGTCTGCTTCCGTCGGAAAACGAGCTGTGCGCGACGTTCCAAACCACCCGGATGACCGTTCGGCAGGCGCTGAACGAACTCGTGCGGGATGGGTTCATCGAACGGCGGCACGGCAAGGGCAGCCTCGTGACCTCTACCCGACCGTCGCTGGGCTTACTGTCGTTCCGGGGCTTTTCGGACGTAGTGGGTAACACCAGCCACCAGGTACGGACTACGTTCCTGAATCCACCCGCGCCGGCCGACTGGCCGGCTCCGTTTGTTTATCCGCTATCGGCCGACGAGCAGCAGGCTGGCTGCATCGCCATAAACCGCCTGCGCTACGCCGACGACGTACCGGTGATGCTGGAACACACCTTCGTACCGATTCAGAACGCGACAGCATCGCTGCTGACGGAGCCGTTTCTGGACGGTTCGCTGTTTCGGACCCTGAGCGTGCGGCACCAGATCGACATCCGCAACCTGGAACAGAGTCTGCGCGCCGTAGCCGCCCGTCCGGAACAGGCCACGATTTTCGGTTGCAGACGCAATACCCCCCTGCTCTACATCGAACGGCGGTACCTGACCAGCCTGCCGGATTTCTACGTGTACAGTCTGCTCTACTGCCATACCGAGCAGTACGCCATCAGTAATATTCTGTAATCATCCCGACTCTTTTTTCTTCGTACTCATGAGCCAGACCCTTGTCCGCGAGATTGCCAAACTGATTGACCACTCGCTCCTTCACCCCACGCTGACCGACGCCGAACTGCGCGACGGCTGCGAACTCGCCAGACGCTACGACGTCGCGTCCGTCTGCATCAAACCGTACGCCGTCCGGATGGCGGCCGAACTGCTGGCCGGTTCCGACGTCCTGGTTGGTACAGTCATTGGGTTCCCCCACGGCAACAGTACCATCGACGTAAAGGTCGCCGAAACCGAACAAGCCTGCCGGGACGGGGCCGTTGAGATTGATATGGTCGTCAACATCGGCAAGGTCCTCGGCAACGACTGGGACTACGTTCAGGCGGAAATCCAGGCCGTTAAAGACGCCTGCGCCCAACACGGAGCCATTCTGAAGGTCATTTTTGAAAACGACTACCTCCCGGACGATGCCTACAAGATCCGGCTGTGCGACATCTGCACGGCCGTTAAAGCGGAGTTTGTCAAGACCTCGACCGGCTATGGCTTCGTGAAGGGGCCCGACGGGACGTATTCGTACGAAGGAGCCACGGAGCATGACCTGCGGCTGATGCTCGACCACGTCGGGCCGGGGGTTCAGGTCAAAGCCGCGGGCGGTGTCCGGACCCTGGACGGCCTGCTGCGCGTCAAAGCGATGGGCGTTACGCGCCTGGGGGCCAGCGCAACGGCCACCATCATGGAAGACGCCTATCGTCGCTTCGGCGTCGTGGGCGCAGACACTCCCACCAAGCCGGTTCAGGAATCGAAAGGGTACTAGTTTGTAGTTTGTGGTTTGTGGCTTCTGTATACGATACACCATCATTCATGCCGTGGCGAGACTTCACGCCCTGAACCATAAACCACAAACCGAAAAACCACAAACCGTACTATGCACCTATCCGCCCGCCTACAATCGCTCCTCGACCGGTTACGGACCACCGGCCCGCAGTCGCCCTACAAGGCGTTTGTGGGGCTCGATGGGTACGTCGACAAGATTCAGAAGGTGGTCCGGGCCAAACGCCCCGACGGCAACGACTACTTCGGCCAGATCAGTGAACTGGCCGGCCTGCTGCACACCCTCGCCGGCAAAAGCGGCCAGATCGAACTCGTGACGCTGGCAACCAAGATCGGCGGGAACGCGCCCATTATGGCGCAGGCGCTGGCATCGCTGGGCGTATCGAATCGCTGCATCGGTACCCTGAGCGATCCGGTATTCGATCAGATGCACCGCGGTTGCGAACTGGTCTCGCTTGGTCCGCCGGCCGAAACCAACGCCCTGGAGTTCGGCGACGGGAAACTCATCTTTTCGGAAGTATCGGTTTTTGACCGGCTGCGCTGGTCGTTTCTGGTAGAGCAACTAGGTATCGATCTGCTTCGTCGGCAATACGCCGAAAGCCAGCTGGTCGCGTTTGTGGACTGGGCCAACCTGCCGCACAGCCTTGACGTATGGGCGCAGTATCTGCGCGAGGTCGTTCAACCGGCGCCGACCGATCCCGGCCGACACTTGTTTTTCGACCTCTGCGACCCCACCAAACGGTCGGCCGACTCGATCCGGCAGGCCCTGGCGATCGTGGCTCAGTACGCGCCCTACGGCCACGTTACGCTGGGTATGAACGAGAACGAAGCCCGGCGCATTTACCTGGCCTTGCACGATCACAGCCCCGCCGACGCGCTGCGGCTGGCTCAGACGCCGGACCTGCCCGAGATTGCCCGGTGTATCCGGGAGAAAACGACGATTCCGGCGGTGATGATTCATCCCATCGATTGCTCGCTGGTAGCCACGGACGCCGGGGTAGTGGCCATGCCCGGCCGACTGGTCCCGGTACCCAAAGTACTCACCGGCGGGGGCGACAACCTCAACGCGGGCTACTGCTGGGGCCTGCTGCACGGCTTCTCCCTAGCGGACTGTCTGCTGCTGGGCATGGCCACCTCGGGGGCTTACATCGAAACCGGCGTTAGTCCGGACCCTGGTCAATTGATGACCTACCTCGACAATTGGCTGACTGAGGTAGCCTCCAACTAATGGCATTCCCTTATTTTTGCTTTTCCCAAACCAGAACCCTATGCTTCAGTTAGGCTTTGTCAGCGCCATCCTGGCCGATTATGATCTTGAATCGGTCTTCAAATTTGCCGCCGAACACCGATTCCAGTGCGTGGAAGTGATGTGCTGGCCCACCGACAACAGCGATACCCGCCGGTACGCGGGGGTTACTCACATTGATGTCGACAACCTCAACGTAGCCCACGTCAAGGCACTCCAGCAGCAGTACGGCGTTTTTATTTCCGGACTGGGGTACTACCCCAATCCCCTCGACCCCGACGCGGAGAAGGCCGGGTTTTACCGCGAGCACATCAAGAAAGTAATCCGGGCCGCGGCTGCGCTGGACGTACCGGTCGTCAATACGTTCATCGGTCGCGATCCGGCGCTGACCATCACCGACAACCTGAAGCGGTTTGCCGACCACTGGCCCGCCCTTGTGCAGGAAGCCGAAACGGCCAACGTAACGATCGGGATTGAAAACTGCCCGATGTGGTTCACCAACGACGAATGGCCGGGCGGCCGGAACCTCGCCACCACGCCGGCCATCTGGGACCGGATGTTCGAGATCATTCCGTCGCGGGCGCTGGGCCTGAACTACGACCCCTCGCACCTGATCTGGCAGATGATGGACGAAGTGCGACCCCTCTACGACTACCGGGACCGGCTGCACCACATTCACCTCAAGGACGTAAAGCTGTACCGCGACAAGCTCAACCGCGTGGGCATCATGGCCAATCCGCTGGAGTATCATTCGCCCAAGCTGCCCGGTCTGGGCGACGTTCGCTGGCGCGACTTTTTTGCGGCCCTGACGGATGTACGGTACCGCGGGCCGGTTTGTATCGAAGTGGAAGACAAAGCCTACGAAGGAAGCCCGGCCGACGTACAGACGGCTATCCTGACCGCCCGGAATTACCTGAGCCAGTTTCTGGTGCTGTAAGGCCGGCTGCCGGTTGATCGACCTCAGCCATTGGGTTAACCGCCCCGGGCTTGTGCAGGCGATTGCGAGGGGCTGTACGACTATTGCTTAATGCGCGGATCGAACACGAACGGCTCGGTGCGGACGAGCTGGATTGTCGAAAAATCGGGGTGGCCGGGATTCAGCAGGTAGTTCCACTCGTTCGGAATGATGGCCGATGGCACCTGCAGGACCGCTGTTTTACCGGTATGCAGCCATTCTTCACCCCGTTGCTGGCAGTACACGTAGTTCTGAAAGTCAAACCAGTTCGGCGGCAAACTCGCCGGTGCGATGGGTTCGATAGGCAACGTATCGGGGATGTCGATCACCATCACCCGGAACACGTCCTGAAGCCCCTCCCCGCTGCGATGCACGACGTTTTCGAGACAGGCCAGCGCCCGCGTAGCCGCGGTGTAGATCACAAACCGGCCCCGCGCGTTCCAGCGGGCCGCCCCACCGGATGCCACCAGTCGGTCAGCGTATATGGCTTTGGTAATTCGGTATACCCGCATGCGTTACGCCAGGTCACCGTATTCAATCCGGACGAGTTCGTCCATAATCAGGTCGATCCCACCCGAGGTGTGGAGCAGATCGAACGGCACCTGATTGCCGAGCCCGTAGGCGGGTTTGTCCATCCAGTGCCGGAACGCATCCATCGACCCGAACACCTCCGGCCCCTTCTGGAACAGCGCCATGATTTTCAGCGCCTTCTCACTGTCCTGCGGATTCAGTCTCTTTTGTTCGCGTTCGTACCGCTGAAAGGTCTTCAGCGACGTATCAAACACTTCAGCGAGCTGTTCGCGCCGGTAGCCGGTCAGATCGGCCACCTCGAAAAACGTGGTAGCCGGCACCCCTTTCAGGGCAGAAAAAACGATGGCGGTACGGTCCTGTAATAGCATGGCACAAATATCAGAATTTTGTCCATACAACCAAGAAAATTGTCTGATAGTTTCAGGATTCGTCCTGCAGGAATGTCTTCAGCAGGTCGTTTACCCGGGCTGGCTCTTCGTGCTGAACCCAGTGGGTAGCTTCCTCCAGATACACCAGCCGGCCGTGGTCGCAGCGTTCGATACTGGCCTGAGCCATATCCCGGTGCAGAAACTGGTCACGGGCGCCCCAGAGTAGCAGCGTCGGCACGGTAATGCGTCGGGCCGCGTTCGGTCGGGCCGTGCCTGGCCGGGCCGCGTTCGGTTGGTTTGCGGTCGACTGCTGCCCCGCGGCCCGATACCAGTTGATCATTGCTCTGAACGCGGTTATGCCGTAGCGGTCGGACTGGGTCCAGGCCTCGCGGTAGTACCGCATGTCCTCGTCGGAGAACGTACCGGGTCGGCTGCTGCGCTGCATAGCCCGCGACATGGCCCGCCAGTTGCCGAGCCGCAAGACCCACTCCGGCAGCCTGGGGACCTGAAAAAAGAAAATATACCAGCTTCGGAGCGCCTGCCGCGGGCTGGTGGCGATGAACCGGGCCATCACGCCCGGATGCGGTACGTTCAGAATCACCAGCCGTCGGATGCGTTCGGGATGGGTCATGGCCAGCCGCCAGGCGACCAGTCCCCCCCAGTCGTGTCCCACGATGAATGCCTGCCGCTCCCCGGCCGCGTCAATCAGACCGATCACGTCCTCAACCAAGGCATCGACGCGGTAATCGGCTACGCCGGCGGGCTTTTCGCTTTGGTTATACCCCCGCTGATCGGGCACCCAGACCCGGTAGCCGGCCGCAGCCAGGTCGTCGACCTGCTTCCGCCAGCCGTACCAGAACTCCGGAAATCCGTGCAGCAGAATCACCAGCGGTCCATCGGCCGGGCCGGCGGCTACTACGTGCAGCCGTACGCCCGCGCTCCGTTCAGTTTTCGTTTGGATGAAAAAATGGTTCATATACTACGTAACGCAGCAGACCACCGACCGGCTTGCGAACAGCCTGCCCATTTAATAAGGTTTGTCCCCGTTGACCAACTATAAGCGGAGAGCGTAGTTTTACCGACAAACTTATATAGACTCAATTAGCACAACGGTATGAAAAAGACAAGCTTAATCTGGCTCCTGGCGCTCAGCAGTCTGACGTTCCAGGCCTGCAACGAAAACAAGAAAGACAGCGACGACAGCGTCGAGAATGCCCACGACGCCAATGATATGAAAGAACAGGCCGGTTCGGGTCAGGACGACGACGTCAACGACTTTGCCGTGAAGGCCGCCAACGGTGGTCTGCTCGAAGTGGAGCTCGGGCGGCTCGCCCAGGAGAAAGCCCAGAACGCCGACGTAAAGGCATTTGGTGCCATGATGGTGGAAGAACACCAGAAAGCGAATCAGGAACTGAAAGCCCTGGCCGCTCAGAAGAACATCACCCTGCCCACAACCCTGGGTGAGGACGCTCAGAAGCACGTCGACGAACTCAGCCGGCTGTCGGGCGCGGAGTTCGATAAGAAATACATCGACCTGATGGTTGAAGACCACGAGGAAGACGTCAAGCTGTTCAAAGAAGCGGCCGACGATGCTGACGATGCTGACGTGAAAGCGTTTGCGGCCAAGACCCTCCCCACCCTGCAGAAGCACCTGGAGCGGGTAACCACGCTGGACAAAAACATGGACTGATAGGTCCGGTTGACGCCATACCAAGCAGCCTGCCTCAACTTGGGGCAGGCTGCTGTTTTTCGGCCGCAGGCGATCAGTTCAGCCACCGGAGTATCCACTTACGGGCGGACCATTATAATCCTGTCTATTTCCTCACCGAAACCGTAACCGGGCCCATCAGTCCGGCGGGCAACAGAGGGGCATTGACCTGGTAGAACGGCATCGTCGTGAAGGTAATTTTTCGGGTTACGTCCGGCTGCGCATCCCCGATCAGGCGATTGACCCACAGGTTGGTTACGTTGATCTGGATGGCATTCCGGCCCGGTTTGAGGGCGTCGGTGACGTCCAGCCGGAACGGTTTTTTCCAGACGGTGCCCACGGCTTTTCCGTTGACGATGACCTCGGCGATGTTTTTGACCTCACCCAAATTCAGGACGTAGCGGCCGGTTTTATCCAGAGTTGGCAGGTCAAACGCGTTCTTGTAAGTAGCCGTACCGGAGAAAAACTTAATTCCGGCGTCGGCATTGTCCGTCCAGGACGTCAGCTGCGGGAACGTAGCCTGCTCCGGTGCACCCCGACCGGCCTGAAACTGCACGGTCCAGGGCTCCTCAACCTGCGCAACTTCCGCCGTCGACAGGGTCGGTTTGGTAAAGGAGGCTGCTGTGGCCTTCTGCCGGAACACGATGAAATACGCATCCCAGGGGTCAAACGTCAGCGGAATGATGGTCCGGCCGTCTTTGATTTCATAGGACACCGCTTCGATCCGGCCCGTCTGCGGATGCCATAGTTCCGGCACTTTTCCCAGTACCCGGAAACTCACCACGGCTTCGTTGGGCGCGTCGCTCCGGCTGTTGAGCCAGTACACATCCTGATTGTCGAGCCGGCGGTGGACATACAGCACCTCGGATTTCGCGTTCGATACGGCCACATCCTTCGGCAGACTCAACGCGGCCAGCACCGCATCGATGGGTTTATCGATGACGTTCGGATGCCGCCAGAGTTCGTTGACCACCGCCTGGAATTCGGTGGGGTTATCGCTCAGACTGGGTGAGCGTTCGGGCTTCATCCCGGTGAGCTTCATCCCGGCTTTGACCAGATCCCGGAGCGTTTTCAGCACGGGCAGGGTCATCTGCCGGGCCGACGGATCCAGCACCATAAGGCTGTAGGTCTGCCCGCTCGGTGCTACAATCTTGCCGTTGGCCACCTTAAGGGCCGTTTTGACGGCCGTAGCATTCACAAAGTCGTATTCATACCCGGCCGGGATAGGCGGCAACTGCCGGGCAAACAGCGCGGTAATGTTCTGGTTTTCGCCGTAGTAGTATAGCACATCTACCACGGGTCGCCCCTGCTGGAGCAGGTAGCAGCTCCGACTCAGGTAATCGACCCAGGGTCTGGCCTGCTCAGCCCAGGTCTCGTGGCGGGTAAAGTATTGACCAAAGGGCCCCAGCGAAAACCCCGGCTGCTTATCATCCAGCGGCTGGTGTACCGACGTATGAATCACGAAGCGGTTCAGCCCCGAAGCCAGTTCCATATCCGCCGTGCGCTTCAGTTTTTCCGGATGAAAACTGAACGCATTCCCGACCGAGGTCATCGACTCGGCCGCGACCAGGTTCTGCCCGTACAGGTGCGCCACCGACGCCGACTCGCGGATATCCGCTTTGCTGCGGGTTTCTTCGTCTGCCCCCCCAGCCAGACTCCCCGGCGTCCACATGGCCGACATCGGAATATCGGCCCGGCGTTTTACATCCATGCCGTCGGCCAGGTAAATCCGTTTGTTCTCGTGCGATTCGGTATACCGCTTCAGGCCCCGCTGGTGCAGGGCGTCGCCGATGACGTCGTAGTGACTGTCAACGATAAGTTCCCCGATGGTTTTTCGAAAATCCCACAGGAACTGTTCGCTGGCTTCCGTGCTGTTCACGACCCGGCCCGTCAGCACCGGGATCCAGGGCTTGAGGTCGTACCCGCGCCGACGGGCAAACTCGTCCGGCAGGGTTCTGGTCCAGGTCATGTGGCCGGCTTCGTAACTGTCAAGCACCATGTACTGAAGCCCTTTGGCCCCCATCTGTCCGCCGGTAGCCTCACGGTACATATCGAGGTACGTATTGATGTAGTTTCGGACGGCCACTTTGTCGAGTTTATCCACTTCGAGACCAGTGGCTTCGGGCGAGGCCGGGTGATTCTGCCGGCCCGTCAGCGAATAGCCCAGCCGCACAATGACCCAGTCGCCCGGCCGACCCGCCGGTGGGGTCCACGTCAGGGTACCGTCGGGCTGCATACGGTCGGTCAGATCGACCACATCCTCTGCCGGAATGACGTCGGCCCCGGGCGAAGCCGGTAACGCAGGCTCCTCGTTCCAGGGGTTGAAACCAGCCTTGTCTTCGAACAGGTGAATCCGGTCGGTGGTGTGCAGAACCAGTTCCGCTACGTTCACGCCCTCGGGTTTGGGCGGCTCCGTCTTCAACCCCGCCATGGCCGCGAACATATTGACCTGCGGGGGCAGGGTTGTGAACGTAAACCGAAAATACCGGGCCGTGGTGGGCGGAATGCTCAGGGTATTCTGCGGAACGATACTGCCGGGAATGGCCACGACGGCCCGGAAATTCACCCCATCATCGCTGACTGTCAGCGAACGGTTCTGCGGTCCTCCGTTGAATTCTTCCAGCGCCACGTGGCTCGCGCCGGCAATGGTAAACGCCCTGAATGTCTGCGGAGTATCGAAGGCGTACTGAATCCACATCTCCTCGCCGACGGCTGTAGGCGGCAGGTAACGGGTCGTGGCCACGTCCCCATCGGTTAGCTGATTCAGGTCAAACGAGCCGCCACTCGACGTAACGGTCGGTTGCAGGGCCGTAAAGACCCGGTCCGTAGCAGGCAGCCGGTAAGCCATCACGGCCGCATCCTGGTAGAACGTCGGCAGCTGCGCTTCCCGCTGGGAGAGCAACGACGATTTGGGCATCTCCACCTGCTGAAACGGCCCTGTTATCGCCGGCGGCCGGGGTAATTTTCCCTGAAACGGCTGCCCGGCGCTGATCCGCGTTTCTGTCCAGACGTATTTCTTCATCCCATCCTGCGGCTGCACCCACGGACCACCCGTAACGCTCCAGCCCGGCGATCCGGCAATGGCCATCTCCAGTTGCAGCCGGCCCGCCTGATCCGTTGCGTGGCGGAAGGCTTCTTTCCAGCCGGGGGTCATAAACACCAGTTTTTGGGCCACCACCTGGGGCGTAAACAGGCTGGCATCAAAGTTCTGAAAACCACCGATGCCAACCCGTTTCATCCATTCCAGGTCTTTGGTGATGCCTTCTTTTGAAATATTGCCGTTCATCCAGTGCCACCAGACCCGGGGGCGGGCTGATGCGGGCGGCTGCTGAAAACCGGCCTGTAAGGCGTTAACGGACTGCGAAACGGCCGGAATACGGAGCAGCGCCAGCAAGGCCACTACTTTCAGCCATGGGGTACGACGGGTAAGCATAGGGTCTACGGGTAAGCGAAAGGCGTGACCACCAACGAAAGGCGTTCATGCGCATGGCCACGGGGGTTGTATAGTCAATTAATCACGTTTGGAGCACGAACGCATCCTGCACTATCCCGACGTACGCCGGCTCGCCAGCCAGCGCGTACTCCGCAACCGCCGGTCCTGCAACCCTGAGCAAACGGACCACAACGCCCCGTTGGGTAATCGACGCGAATTCTTAGCGTCTGGTCAAACCACCCCTCTAGTGCCGAAAGCCCTCTGATAATCGGGCAAAACCCACCAGCCGACGGGCAGACAGCCCCTACATATCAATACTCTTGTATACCTACCGTAGAACAAGTTTTTTGCATTTGGGTTACAGAATGCATTATACCCCGATCCGTACGCAGGCTGCGTGGCAGGCTATCCGGTACGGGGTTTGGTTCATTGTCGTACACCCAAAAACGATTCCCATGCTCGCCATGAATTACCGCGGCCCCCAGCGGGTTCGCATCGATCACAAACCCATGCCTGAAATCCTGCATCCGGAAGATGCCATCGTTCGGGTTACCCGCTCCTGCATCTGCGGTTCGGATCTGCACCTCTACAATGGCAACGTACCCGACACCCGGGTGGGATCCACGTTTGGGCATGAATTTATTGGGGTGGTGGAAGAAGTCGGCGCCGACGTGCACATGATCAAGGTAGGCGACCAGGTCATTGTCCCCTTCAACATCGCCTGCGGCAAATGCGTCTTCTGCAAACAGGGGCTGTACGGCAACTGCCACGAGTCCAATCCGGAAGCGACGGCCGTGGGGGGCATTTTCGGCTATTCGCACACGGCCGGCGGCTACGACGGCGGGCAGGCCGAATACGTCCGGGTTCCCTACGCCAACGTCGGCCCGACGGTTATTCCTGACTGGATGCACCCCGACGATGCCGTGCTGCTGACCGATGTCGTGCCGACCGGCTACCAGGCCGCTGAAATGGGCGGGATTCAGCCCGGCGATACGGTCGTAGTGTTCGGCGCTGGTCCGGTGGGAATTATGGCGGCCCGCTGCGCCTGGCTTTTCGGCGCGGCCCGCGTCATCGTCTTCGACCACGTTGACTACCGGCTTGAATTTGTCCGGAATTACGCCCATTGCGAAGCGTATAATTTCAAGGAGATTGACGACCCCGTCGTATTCGTCAAGCGGACTACCGACTGGCTGGGTGCCGATGTCTGCATCGATGCCGTAGGGGCCGAAGCGGCCGGCAGCGCCATGCAGACCATCACCGGCCGGAAACTGCTGCTCCAGGCGGGTTCGGCTACGGCGCTCCACTGGGCGATCAATTCCGTTAAAAAAGGAGGCATTGTGTCCATCGTTGGGGTATACGGGCCTACGGGCAACCTGATCCCCATCGGGAATGTCGTTAACAAAGGCATCACGATCCGGGCCAACCAGGCGTCGGTGAAGCGGCTGCTGCCCCGGCTGATCGAGCACATCAAAAACGGCATTCTTGACCCCAAGGCGATGATTACGCACCGGGTGCCGCTCGAAGAAGTGTCCGAAGCGTACCACATTTTCTCGGCCAAGCTCGACAACTGCATCAAACCTGTCTTAATTCCCCCATCAGCCAAACTGTAATCACAGCCGTCATGGAAGATTTAGCTAAAAACTTTGCGCACATCAAAGGCTGGGGTATCGACGCCGATCCGAAAAACGATCCGACGTACCCCATGCGCCACCGGGAAAAGGAGGAAGAAAAAGGCTATACCTGGGAGCGCCCGGCCCAGCAGCCTGTCAACATCGAGGTACTGCATTCCAACGAACGGCCCAACGTCAGCGCCGTCTTTGGTACGTCGGCGCCCCCGACGGGCCTGAGCGGCCAGCTTCGCCGGTACGCGTTTAAATACAGCGAATCGAGCTTTGGTCACTGGATTCCCCTGCTGCTGGCCGACCGGGTCAACGTCGTGGAGGGTATCATCGACGACATCAGACAGGGCCACGTACCCAACATTTTCGCCGAGAAAGGCTGGGGCGGTGACTGGAAATACGACCGCAAGGGGCTGGTACAGAAGGTACTCATCGGAGCCGCCATCACTACGGTGGTGTTCGCCCTGCTGAACCGCAAATCCGAGTTGAAGCGGGGGTAGCCGGCTGCTCTAAACAGACAAACGCCCCGGCCGTTACCAGCCGGGGCGTTCTCTATGCATTCAGGTTGTCTTACTTCACTTCTTCGTACGGTACGTCCGATACGTTGCCGTCGGGACCGGTCGTCTGACCAGTCTGGCCGTTGGCTGCACCGTTACCGCCGTCAAAACCCGCCCCGTCTGTTGGGCCGGCCTGACCGTTGGTAGCGTTGTACAGCTCCTGTGAGGCCGCCCCCCAGGCTTCGTTCAGTTTGGTCATGGCGGCATCGATAGCCGCTACGTCGCGGGAACCGTGCGCCGTCCGCAGTTGACCCAGGGCATCTTCAATGGCCTGCTTGTTGCCGGCCGACAGCTTGTCGCCGTAGTCTTTCAACTGCTTTTCGGTCTGGAAAATCAGCGAGTCGGCCTGGTTGACCTTCTCGATCTTCTCACGCTCGGCTTTGTCGGCCGCTTCGTTGGCTTTCGCTTCTTCACGCATCCGGTTAATCTCGGCGTCGGTCAGACCGCTCGACGCTTCAATGCGGATCTTCTGCTCTTTGCCGGTACCTTTGTCGCGGGCCGTTACGTTCAGAATCCCGTTGGCGTCCACGTCGAAGGTTACCTCAATCTGCGGCACCCCACGCGGTGCGGGCGGAATGTCCGACAGGATAAACCGACCCAACTGACGGTTCTGCTGCGCCATTGGGCGCTCGCCCTGCAGCACGTTGATTTCTACGCTCGGCTGGTTATCCGACGCCGTCGAGAACACCTCTACTTTCTTGCTGGGAATGGTCGTATTGGCTTCTACCATCTTGGTGAAAACCCCGCCCATCGTTTCGATACCCAGCGAGAGCGGAATTACGTCGAGCAGCAGTACGTCTTTCACTTCACCCGTCAGAACGCCCCCCTGGATGGCAGCCCCAATCGCTACGGCTTCGTCCGGGTTAACAGCTTTTGACGGCTTCTTGCCGAACAGCTTTTCGACTTCGTCCTGCACTTTGGGAATCCGGGTTGACCCACCCACCAGAATCACTTCGTCGATCTGGCTGGCCGACAGCCCGGCGTTCTTCAGCGCCCGGCGGCACGGCTCCAGGCTCCGCTGAATCAGCGAATCCGCCAGTTGTTCGAACTTCGCGCGGCTCAGCGAACGGACCAGGTGCTTCGGAATCCCGTTCACCGGCATGATGTACGGCAGGTTAATTTCCGTCGACGACGAGGACGACAGCTCAATTTTTGCCTTCTCGGCGGCTTCCTTCAGGCGTTGCAGCGCCATCGGGTCCTGACGCAGGTCGATGCCTTCGTCGGCTTTAAATTCGTTGGCGAGCCAGTCGATGATCACCTGGTCGAAGTCGTCACCCCCGAGGTGCGTATCCCCGTCGGTTGCTTTTACCTCGAAAACGCCGTCGCCCAGTTCGAGAATGGAAATATCGAACGTACCGCCACCTAAGTCGAATACGGCAATTTTAAGGTCTTTATCGGTCTTGTCCAGACCGTAGGCCAGGGCCGCAGCCGTTGGCTCGTTAATAATGCGCTTAACATCGAGACCCGCAATCTGGCCCGCTTCTTTCGTGGCCTGACGCTGGGCGTCGTTGAAGTACGCCGGCACGGTGATGACGGCTTCAGTTACGGTCTGGCCAAGGTAATCTTCGGCCGTCTGCTTCATCTTTTGCAGAATCAGCGCCGAAATCTCCTGGGGCGTGTATTGCCGGTCGCCGATCCGAACACGCGGTGTGTTGTTCGGTCCGTTCTCAACCGTGTAGGCTGTATTCTTCAATTCGTTGGTAACCTCATCGTAGCGACGGCCCATGAACCGCTTGATGGAAGCAATGGTGTTCTTGGGGTTCGTAATCGCCTGACGTTTGGCCGGGTCACCTACTTTCCGCTCGCCGTTGCCGTTGTCCATAAAGGCCACTACCGAGGGGGTCGTCCGACGTCCTTCGCTGTTCGGAATTACCACCGGCTCGTTACCTTCCATAACGGCCACGCACGAGTTGGTTGTACCTAAGTCAATGCCAATAATCTTTCCCATATTGTTGGTTTAGTTCTATCGTGATGTTAGTTGCTGACAGACGTATACTCTTTATCAAGCAATATGCCAGCCCCCGATTTTGTTCAGTTTTCTGCCAATCTGTCAGCGCATTCTGAGCCGAAGGGCCAACCTGGCCGGGTTCCTGTGAATCCGGTTGACCACTCTGTCAGTTTGAAAAAATGCCCGCTCCAACCGGTTGGAGCGGGCATTCCTGTTTCGGCTGCGCCACGGGTCAGCGGCCACCGAAAAGGCCGCCGAGCATACCGCCCAGGCCACCACTACCCGACTGCTGACCGCCCCCGTTCATGACCCGCATCAGATCGCTCATGTCCAGCCGGCCGTCGGCCATCGCCGATTGCGCCATGCTCATCCAGTCGGTGCCCTGCTGGCCCGTAGCGGCTCCCATGATGCTGTTGGCGTCAACGCTGTTGTCGTTCGGGTCCTGTGCCTTGTTCATCAGTTTGTTCAGCACGATGGGCACGACCGCCGAGGCCACCGACATTGCTACCTGCGGGGAGATACCGAGCCGCTCCATCAGGTTTTGCTGTACGTTCTGCTGCACGCCCTGTGTAACGGCGCCCTGCTGTTCCTGCCCGCCCTGGCCCATGACCATGCTCAGCAGGTTACCCAGGCCACCGCCCTGCGCCTGTTGCTGCAAACCACCCAGAATGCCGCTCGAAACGGCCTGCATGGCATCTTCGTTCTGCTGATTCGGAATGGCCGGATTGTTGATGATCGCGTCGCCTGACTGCTGACGCACGAGGTTCATTAGGGTTTCTAACATGATTACCTGGGTTTACGTAAGGTGGTTTGCCTTTATTTTACCTAAAAATTCAGAAGGTTTAACCCCCTGAATGAGGCATTGTTCTCAACTTTGACGCAATTTGACGCAAACGTAACGTAGCATGGAAACACACCCGTCCCTGACCGATCAAATTTCCCCGCTCCTGACGGATTTATATTACCCGAGCGAATCCGACGAGCCGGTCGAATTGATTAGCTGTTACCTCGACCAACCGGAACCGCTTACCGTCAGTCAGATAAAAGACTGGCAGATGGTCCCGCCCGAAGTATACGTAGACGAAATTCCGGAAGAGCAGTTCTGGCAACCGGTCATTACCGAACAGGACTGGTACGACGACACCGAAAAAGCCCGCACTGAGCGCTTTCAACAACTCAAACAGGTACTGGAACAGCACCTCACGGACCGGCAGGCCTTCCGCGTCGGCACCATTGAAGTGGATCTGCTGCTGATCGGCAAACAGGCCAACGGCGAACGCGTGGGAATCAAGACGAAGGTGATAGAGACGTAAGAAGGGGGAGGAAAGGGAGAAGGGAATAAAGGAGGAAAGCAGAAAGGGAGGAAGGAGGCCAGGGCAAAAAGAACCGGTGACCGATCCTTTCTCCTTTCCTCCCTACTCCCTTCCTGCTTAAAAATTCCTGTTTACTTTACCTGCTCAACAACGGCTTTAAAAGCCTCGGGGTGGTTCATGGCCAGATCAGCCAGTACCTTACGGTTCAGTTGAACCCCGGATTTATTGATGGCCCCCATCAGCACCGAATACGATACGCCGTTTTCGCGGGCACCGGCGTTGATCCGCTGAATCCAGAGCGACCGGAAATCCCGCTTCTTCTGGCGACGATCCCGGTACGAGTATCCTAATCCTTTCTCGACGGCATTCTTGGCAACCGTCCAGACGTTTTTACGCCGACCGAAGTATCCTTTGGCCAGCTTCATTACTTTTTTCCGACGTGCCCGTGAGGCTACGTGATTGACGGAACGTGGCATTGTATAATAAGTTTGTTTTTTGACGACTGGCGACCCGGTATCGGATGCTTATGGGCCAGTAATCGGGTGAAACATGAAACCAGACGCAACCGCGTCTTTTGTTGACGAACTAAACGTTCAGCAGCGCCTTGATCCGGGTCTCGTTGGTCGAATCGACCAGGGTCGAATGGGTCAGATTGCGCTTCTGCTTGGTTGACTTTTTCGTCAGGATGTGACTGTGGAAGGCGTGCTTCCGCTTAATTTTCCCGGTGCCGGTCAGCTTAAAACGCTTCTTGGCCGCGGAATTGGTTTTTACTTTAGGCATTGTTTTGAACCGTTTCGCGATGTAAAAAGTAAACAGGCCGCAAAGATAAGAAAAAAGGAGGAAAGGAGAAAGGGGGGAGCGGGAGAAAAGGCACCACCCGCGTCCTTTTCTTCCTTTCCACCCTTTCTCCTTTCCTCCTCCTAAATCATTATTTCTTGATCACTACTTTCGGGGCCAGGAACATGCTCATACGCTTCCCTTCCAGTTTCGGCTCGGCTTCGACTTTGCCGTATTCTTCCAGTCCTTTGGCAAAGCGGTCCAGCAGTTGAAAGCCACGGTCTTTGAACACAATGGCCCGGCCAACAAACTGCACATAGGCTTTCACCTTAGCGCCTTCTTTGAGGAAGTTAATGGCGTGTTTGAGCTTGAACTCGAAATCATGGTCGTCCGTGTTTGGACCGAACCGGATTTCTTTAATGACAACCTTCTGGGCGTTCGCCTTAATTTCTTTCTGCTTTTTCTTCTGCTCGTATTTGAACTTTGAGTAGTCCACAATCCGGCAGACGGGCGGGCTGGCATTGGGCGAAATCTCGACCAAATCCAGCGACTGGGCTTTTGCCATCGCCCGGGCCTTATCTATTTCGTAAATTCCCTGCTCTACGTTTTCTCCGACCACCCGTACCTGACGGGCCTGGATTCGTTCATTAATTCGATAAGGTTCTTCAACCTCCCGGCGGGGTGGTCTACGTTGGGGTAATGCCATACAGTGTGTTTAGTGTAACAAAAACAAAATTGCAGTGATAACGTAGGGAGTTTGTAAAAGTTTCCGGTAAACTAAAAAATTCCCTGATACAGCGCAATACAAGCGGGTTTAAATTAATGAAATGTCAATTGCCAATGTTTGCCGGTTGCTACCGATTCATTCATCGGCGAAAACCAGCGGAATTGGCGGCTATTGAGTTCAGAAGCGGTTTGAGTTCGCCCTAGCCGGGAAACGCAACGCGCTTTACGGCCAGGGCGATTCACTCAAACAGCTTCTTCTGTACTTACAGCTTCACTTTCTGCTGAAACAGGGCCACAAACGCATCGACGCTCATGCTGCCCAGGTCGCCCCCCTGCCCGGTAGCTGCCCCGCCTTTCCGGCGTACCGAAATCGTCCCGTCAGCCTGCTCCTTCTCGCCGACGATGAGCATATACGGCACTTTATTCACTTCGGCATCCCGGATCTTCCGGCCAATTTTCTCATCGCGCAAATCGACAAAGCCCCGAATGTCGTGCTCCTGCAAGGCGAAGAACAGGTCGTTCGCGTAGTCTTCGTATTTCTCCGAAATCGGCAGGATCGCAATCTGATCCGGCGACAGCCACAGCGGGAAGTTCCCGGCCGTGTTTTCGATCAGAATGGCGATGAACCGCTCCATCGATCCGAAAGGAGCGCGGTGGATCATCACCGGCCGGTGCTTCTGGTTATCAGCCCCGACGTATTCCAGTTCAAACCGGTTCGGCAGGTTATAGTCCACCTGGATCGTACCCAGCTGCCATTTCCGGCCGAGGGCATCGCGTACCATGAAGTCGAGTTTCGGGCCGTAGAAAGCCGCTTCGCCCAGTTCCATAACCGTAGTCAGGCCCTTTTCGGCAGCCGCTTCGATAATGGCCGACTCAGCCCGCTCCCACAACTCGTCTGATCCAATGTATTTTTCCCGGTTTTCGGGGTCGCGTAACGATACCTGAGCGCTGTAATCATTAAAGCCGAGCGACTTGAATACGTAGAGCACCAGGTCAATCACTTTCATAAACTCGTCCTTTACCTGATCGGGGCGGCAGAAAATGTGCGCGTCGTCCTGCGTAAAGCCCCGTACCCGCGTCAGGCCGTGCAGCTCTCCCGACTGCTCGTAGCGGTACACCGTACCGAATTCGGCCAGCCGCAGCGGCAGGTCGCGGTACGACCGGGGCTTGGTCTTATAAATCTCGCAGTGGTGCGGGCAGTTCATCGGCTTCAGCAGGAACTCTTCATCCTCGTCGGGGGTATGAATCGGCTGGAACGAATCTTTACCGTATTTCTCCCAGTGCCCTGAGGTTACGTACAACTGCTTGCTGCCGATATGGGGCGTCACCACGGGCTGGTAACCGGCACGAACCTGGGCCCGGCGCAGGAAGTTTTCCAGCCGCTCACGCACCAGCGCTCCTTTGGGCAGCCACAGGGGTAAACCCTGACCTACCTTCTCCGAAAAAGCAAATAGGTCGAGTTCCTTGCCCAGCTTGCGGTGATCCCGCTTTTTGGCTTCCTCCAGCAGGTGCAGGTAGTCGTCGAGTTCTTTCTGCTTCGGGAACGTAACGGCGTAGATGCGGGTCAGCATCTTGTTCTTTTCGTCCCCGCGCCAGTAGGCCCCCGCTACGTTCATCAGCCTGGCGGCTTTGATGAAACCGGTATTGGGGATGTGCGGTCCCCGGCACAGGTCTGTAAAGCCGCCCTGGGTGTAGAACGTAATACTGCCGTCTTCGAGGCCCTGCAGCAGATCAATCTTGTAGGGATCCCCTTTCTCCTCGAAATACGCAATGGCGTCGGCCTTGCCAACCGGCTTGCGCACGTAGGCGTTTTTCTGCCGGGCCAGTTCGAGCATTTTGTCTTCTACCTTCCTGAAATCGTCCTGCGAAAAATGCTGCCCATTGAGGTCAACATCGTAGTAGAAACCGGTTTCGATGGCAGGGCCGATGCCGAACTTTACCCCGGGATACAGGCTTTCGAGGGCTTCGGCCAGCAAGTGAGCCGACGAGTGCCAGAACGTGGCTTTGCCTTCGGGATCGTTCCACGTCAGCAACTGTACCGTTGCATCGTTATCAATCGGACGGGTCGCATCCTGTACGACACCATTCACTTTGGCTGCCAGCACGTTGCGGGCCAGTCCTTCGCTGATTTGGGCGGCAATCTCAAGGCCGGTGCTCCCTTTCGGATACTCCCGAACGCTCCCGTCGGGCAGCGTCACGCGGATCATTACGTCCTGCGCAGTCATGTACTTGGTTGTTATAGTTGGTATCCGCAGCCTACCTACAACTGCAGGCCACTTTGTATGAATATACAGGGCACGAGGCAGAGCGGCTGGTTAGGGAATCATATAAACCGCGCCCCCCCTCGTACAGCCAATATACTTCAGTTTCCGCCGATGGGCCGCACCGTACGCTGAAGCGAATCGCTTCGGGTCGATAGCCTGGCTTTCGGCTGTATGGTTGAAATCCGGAACCGGCTCGTGTCCAGAACGGGCCGCGATCGCGTAGGTGCCAGTTCCTTTTCCGGCTTGGTTTCCGGCAAAAATAATGAGTTATACGAGTTTTGCACGTACATCCGGCGCTCCGACCGCCAGAGCCCGGCGGCTGCCTGCTGATCAGCGGGATTGCTCCGGGTCGCTTTCGTGTACGACGCAATCGCGAGTTCGAACTGGCCCATCCGTTCGTGGCAGAAGCCGATGTACGTATCGATTCGCGGGAATTGGGGCCGCAGCTGCTGCACCCGCTGGTAATGCGTCAGGGCGCCGTAGTAATTGCGGTATTTCTGAAAGATCAGCCCAAGCTGAAAAAAGGCCTGATAATAAGTCGGCTGCAGCTGCACCGCACGTTGATAACAGACCGTGGCACTGTCGAGTTCACCGACGACGTGGTAGATCAGCCCGCGACCGTAGTACAGCCGGGGATTGTCGGGAAAATACGAGATAGCCCGGTTATTATACGCCAGCGCCGAGGGGTGGTCGCCCAGCGACCGGTACACCGCAGCCAGTTGGTTGTAGGTTTCGAGGTAGCGCGGCTTTAGCCTGAGCGATTGCTGGTAATGCGCCAGCGCCTGCGTGGTATCGCCCTGCCGGGCCGCGATCAGCCCATTGAAGAAGTACGCTTCACCTTCAAACGGCGCCATTTGCAGGGCTTTGGCGATGTACAGCCGGGCTTTTCCGAAGTCGTTCTGCTGCTGCAGCAGATCCCCCTGAAGCGTGTACAGTTCGGGGGTATCAACGCCCAGGATTTCGGCCCGCTGAGCACTTTCGAGGGCCTTGGCGGGTTGCTGCAACGCCCGCAGAATCTGCGCCCGTGTCAGGTAGTAAGACCCAACGTTGTCGTTGCGGCTGATGGCCCGGTTGATGTCCTCAAGGGCATCGTTGACCCGCCCCATGGCCAGCAGCAGCACGGCCCGCTTGGCAAAGGCCGAAGCCGGAGAGGTCTGGTTGATCGCCAGCGTCAAGGCCCGCAGCGCAGCGGCCGTCCGGGTACTGTCGCCCGGCGGAGGCAGGGGTGGAATCCGGGCCGTCCGGCGGTTATCGCTGCCACAGGCTGCGAGCACCAGAGCCAGCAGGAAGGTCAGCAGATAAACGCGCATAGTTGACTGGATAACGTAATGACTGAGTTGACTGGCCAGGCCGGGGTTTGCTCTATCCCGGCTATGGATACCGTAAACTTACACATTTACACGGAAGCAAACCGAAAAAACACCCCCAGCGGCAGTCGCTTTTGAAAGGAATCGTCCAGATACAGCTCCCCCCATTCGGCATTGGGCACCTGGCCGAACACCTGCCGGATCAGGTTGTCGACGATCAGCGACGAAAACCCCAGCGAGTACAGGTTGATGATGAAAAAGAAATCCGTGCGGTCGAGCAGATCGGCGCAGGCTTTCAGCAGGTCGTTCAGGTGTTCTTCCAGCACCCATTTCTCGCCTTCGGGGCCGCGTCCGTAGGCGGGCGGGTCCAGGATCAGCCCGTTATACGTGTTTCCGCGCCGGACTTCGCGCCGGACGAACTTCATGGCGTCTTCAACCACCCAGCGGATATTATCCAGACTGCTGTAATCCATATTTTCGCGGGCCCAGCTGATCACCTGCCGAACAGAATCGACGTGCGTAACGTCGGCCCCGGCCTGCCGGGCTGCCAGCGAAGCCGCGCCGGTATAGGCGAACAGGTTCAGCACCCGGGGCCTGTTCACCGACATCGCCCGGAGTTTGTGGTGGATATACGTCCAGTTGGTGGCCTGCTCGGGAAACAGCCCAACGTGTTTAAACGACGTCAGCGACAATTTGAACCGCAGAGCAAGCTCGCCCTCGCGAAACGACACAAACCAGGGGTCACGCATATCGGGCCGGGTTTGCCAGTCGCCCCGTTCGGGCGACTGCCGGTCGCGCCGGAACGTAGCGTGTGCCTGCCGCGCCCATTCCTGATCCGACAGGGATTTGTCCCAGATCGCCTGGGGCTCGGGCCGGTCCAGAATGTAGGAACCAAACCGCTCCAGTTTCTGAAAATTACCCGAGTCGAGCAGTTCGTACTCTGCCCAGGGCCCGGGGGTAAGCAATTGTATCAATCGATTGTTGGTTTACGGTTCTCGGTTTGTGGTTTAGGGTTTGTAGGTAGTGGGTAAGCGAAGGCTGAGTCTGAACCAGAAACGTCAAACCCCAAACTACTTAACTACAAACCACTCAACCACAAACTGTAAGCCTACTTTCCCAGTGCCAGGATTAACTCAAATTCGTCGGGGCGGACGGGCATCACCGAGAGCCGGGATTGACGAATCAGGGCCATGTTTTGCAGCAGCGGATCCGCCTTGATCCGGGCCAGGGGAACGGGCCGATCAAAGGCCATCAGCGGCTCAAGTTCAACCACGACCCAGCGAGGATCATCGGGAACGGTCGGATCGGGATAAGCCTCCCGAACGACCTGCGCCAGACCAACCACCGCCATACCGGTCACGCTGTGGTAAAACAGAACCTGATCTCCCGTACGCATGGCCTGCAGGTTATTGCGGGCCTGGTAATTTCGAACCCCGTCCCACACGGCCCGCCCCTGTTCAGTGAAGTGATGCCAGCCGTATGCATCCGGCTCGGATTTTACTAACCAGTAGTTCATAAAAGGAATGAAGGAAGGCATTGGTGTCTAACTGACGGTTTGTGATCCGATTCAATCAGGCACCAATGCCTTCCTTCAATCATGAGTATCAATAATAATCGTCGTGTTCGAAACCGTCGCCGTATTGCGGGCCGAATTCGTCGCCTTCGCTATCCTGAAAATGGGAGCCGGCGCCTTTGAAAGTCAGCGCTTTTTTGAGGATCATGATCTGGCCGGTATGGTACAGGTCATGGTTGACGATGCCGTGCAGCATGTCGTAATACGTATAGTCGCGGCCGGGAACAATATCTTCCAGAAACTCGTCGTCGTCGCGTTTATCCAGTTCATTAATCAGTTCTTCCTGGCTCAGACTCAGCTCCATCTGTAGAGCCTCCCACTCAAAATCATCGATCTTATCGGGAAACGAGCCGAAGTTTTTTTCGGGAGTCGTGATGTCGAACGTAGCGTCGCCCTGCATTTTTTTCACGCAGAAAATCCGCCAGCTCGTCATGTGGAAAACCAGTTCAGCGATGGAATGCGTATTCGGTGTAATGCGTCGGCCGGCCATATCGGGCGTTACGCCCCGCAGCACCTCAACAACCGATGGGCCATGCCAGGCTTCTTCGCTCTCGTAGGTTGTATTTAATAAATCAATGATTCGTATCAGTTCGTCGTTAGGCACCATATCGTATTGAAACAGCCGAATTGTCAATAGTAGAAAAAAGCCGGTCCGGTTTCGCAGCGTAAAGCTCCGAGCGTTCTGGCAAGATTAATGAAATCATTCCCCATTTCCCAGGCACTCCCGTGATCGGGTAATGGCGAACAAAGGTACGTTATTAATCAACGTTCGCGAAACATAAACAGCCGCAAAAACAGGGTTCCGGCCGGCCGGCCGAGCGATCCACTGTTTGCATATACTACCAGAAAAAAAATTCTCACCCGGGCTGACAACCATTAGCTTGCAGATTTGTAACCCATAGTATACTTTAGCTGTCACGTTTGATGAATTGACCGCCCTTAGTTCAAACCGGTCTGGTTTCCAGCTGTGTCGGACAAGATCCAGAACCTCCACCGTATCCGCTTAACGAACGTAACAACTTCGGTACTGCCTGACTGTCAAAACTTTGACAAACGTTAACTAACCTAATTACTGAGCTGAATGTCTAGTCCACAGGTCAAAGACGAAGAATTAATTCGTTTGTACCTTAACACCCAGAAGAGCGATTATTTCGAAACCCTCTACAACCGGTACGTCAACAAGGTCTACCGGCGGTGTTTGTCGCTGACAAAGGATGCTACGCAGGCGGAAGACTTCACCCACGACATTTTTCTGCGGGTATTTGGTAACCTGGGGCGTTTTCAGGAGAAATCGACTTTCTCAACCTGGCTGTACTCGATTTCCTACAACTACTGCATGGATCAGTTGCGCCAGGCCAACCGGACGACAACCATCGCGCTCGACCAGGAACATGATCATCTGGCCGACGCCGAAGTCGATCCGGTTCATGGGCAACTACAGCAACTGGCGTATGTGCTGACTGGTATTTCAGCCGAGGAAACACAGTTGCTGCGACTACGATACGAGGAGGAACTTGACATCCGGACCATTGCCCAACGGCTTGATCTCAATGAAAGCACGGTAAAAATGCGGCTGAAACGGACGCGCGACAAACTCCGGCGGATGTATGAACAACAGTCCGTATAGCCCGTTCTTGCCGACTACCTACGCCAACGCCCCGACATCATCGGGGCGTTGGCGTATATAAATAAGAAGTCCGGTACGGTTTACCGTTTGGTGCCGAAATCAGTAACCCAGTAGTGCTTATACGTACTCGTCGTTGAGTAGCCGTACCCGATACCAATTTCTTTAAAATTTGCGCTCATGATATTGGCGCAGTGACCCGGCGATTTCAGCCAGCCGTCAACCACCGCCCGTGGAGTTGTGTATCCAGCCGCAATGTTTTCGCCGGCGGCCCGCCAGACGTACCCCTCACGCGTCATACGATCCCAGGGGCGCGACCCATCCCGGCCGGTGTGACTGAAGTAATTGTAGGTCGCCATATCAACAGCGTGCTTGTCCGACGCGGCATTGAGCTGCGCGTTCAGCGTCAGGGACGGCACAGCCGGATACGTAGTTGAACCACACTGGCAGGGCTTGGAGCGGGCCTGGTTGATGTACTGCAACACCTCCTGCTGCTGGGCGGTCGTTGCGTTGGCGGTGCGGGCGCCCGCACCGGATGGCGCCGGTGCTGCGGTGGCAGGTTCCGCAGTCGCTTCGGTATAGACGGACGACGCTACGGGTGCCGGCTGCGGGGTCGACAGGTCCTGCGAGTTTTGGGTACAGGCCACAGCCAGGCTCATCAGGGATACTACGGACACCAGAATTGATTTGTTCATGACTAACGTAATCGTATAGTTGGAAGACTACAATATAAATTCTATAGTTTTAATTAAACAAATACTTTATCAACAATTCATGTATGGTACACGGTAAGGCGACATTCGTTACCTGTGTATCACCTGGTTTGTCCGCGGTACGGTCAGGGTAGTCCGCCCACAATGCCGACGCGCATCCCGAAGCACGCTGCCAGCTATACGAATTACCCAGCCGCTTACCCGGACAACCCGAAACGTATCCCCTCTACAACAGTAGTAAAAACCGGGCGAATGTGGCTTTACCAACATACGCATACCTTAAACTGCGTCAAAGGAAGGTAGCGCTTCTTGTCAACCTTAACCATGGTAGTCCGATGAAACCGACGAGACGAAATTTCTTACAATCGCTGGGGGTTGGCGTGGCCGGCCTGGGCGTAGCCCCCGAAGCCTCCGCCCTGCAACCGCCTAAAGTGGCCAAGGCAGCCGCCGACGAGCAAATCCTGTTCGTGGGCGATACCATTGCCATTGCCAACACCGAGTACGGTAAAGTCCGGGGGTTTATTCTTCGGGGTATTCATCAGTTTCTGGGCATCCCCTACGGAGCTGATACGTCGGGCAAGAACCGGTTCATGCCTCCGCAGAAACCAGCGCCCTGGACCGATGTCCGGCCTGCGCTCTGGTGGGGCAACTCCGCTCCGCAGATCATGGAAAAACGGTACGCCAACCCATATGCTGCATTTGTCGATCACTGGAATTACGACGATGTGTCAGAGGACTGCCTGAAACTGAACGTCTGGACACCGGCGCTGGATACCCAGAAACGCCCCGTTGTCGTCTGGCTGCACGGGGGCGGTTTCACCAACGGCAACGGCATTGAGCAGGACGGTTACCACGGCGAAAACCTGGCCCGGCTGGGTAACGTGGTGTTCTGCTCGCTCAATCACCGGCTCGGTCCGCTGGGGTACACGCACCTGAAAGCCGCCGGCGGGCACCCGGCATCGGGTAACGTCGGGAATCTGGACATGGTAGCGGCTCTCGAATGGGTGAAGAACAACATTGCCAATTTTGGTGGCGACCCCAACAACGTAACCATCATCGGTCAGTCGGGTGGCGGGGCCAAAGTAACGACTCTGATGAACATGCCCTCGGCGAAAGGCCTGTTCCACAAAGCGGTGGCTCTGAGCGGCAGTTCGCTGGCCGGATCCAACAGGGAGTACGCCGAAAAACTGGGAATGAAGGTCATGGAAGAAGCCGGCCTGAAGCCCGGCGAGATTGACAAACTTCAGCAGATTCCGTGGCGGCAGTACATCGACATCGCCAACCGGGCAGCCGAGAAGATGGCCGACGAAGCCAAACGGATGAACATCCAGCGCGGAGGGTTCTCGCCCGTGGGCGATGGCGCTACGCTGGCCGATGGCCCCTTTTTCAGCGATCCCAGCCATTTCTCGGCCGACATACCGCTGCTGATCTGCTCTACCTTCCATGAGCAAAGCCCCAGCCGGACGGATGCGGCTCTGGAAACCATTTCGCTGGCCGAAGTCAAAGAGAAAGTAAAGCCGCGTTTTGGGGATAAAGCCGGCGACATCGTGGATGCATACGCAAAAGCGTTCCCGAAGGCCCGCCCGATCGAGATCTGGTCGCTGGTCGTTTCGAACCGCAAGAACGCCGTGGCAGCCGCCGACGCCAAAGCCGCGCAGCAGAAAGCCCCCGTGTACGTAGCGTGGTTCGGCTGGCAGCCGCCCCTGTTCGATGGCCGGATGCGGGCTTTCCACTGCGACGACATTTGTTTCTGGTTTTACAACACCGATCTGATGCTGACCCACACGGGCGGTGGCAAACGCCCCCGGGCGCTGTCGGAAAAGATGGCCCGCTCGTTTATCAACTTCGCCCGAACGGGCAATCCGAACGGCGGTGGTTTGCCCACCTGGAAACCCTATTCCAGCCAGAACGGTGAAACGATGGTACTGGACGACACCCCGGTGCTGATGAACGACCCTGATCGTGAAGCCCGTAAGGCGCTGGCTTAATCGCCGAATCAAGCTTCGTTTGATTTGATCATCCCGGAAAACAACCGGGGCTTTTCGTTGAGAGTAGCATCCATAACTCATTCGATCCAACCCAATACGTACCGCAGACGACCATGTCTCAAATCAAGAAAGAGGACCTCAAGCAGGAAGTGTTTGACCTCTATGATGACTACGCCCACAACCGCATCGACCGGCGTGACTTCACCCAAAAGCTGTCGGCCTACGCCGTGGGCGGCATTACAGTGGCTTCCCTGATGAGTTTTCTCATGCCCGATTACAAGGGGCAGATTCAGGTCAAAGCCGATGATCCGCGCCTGAAATCAGACTACGTTACGTACCCATCGCCCAAAGGGGGCGGCTCGATCAAGGCCCTGCTGTCGAAGCCGGTCAATACCCAGAAACCGTTGGGCGGGATCATTGTCGTGCATGAGAACCGGGGGCTGAATCCGCACATTGAGGATGTAGGCCGACGGGCGGCTCTGGCCGGGTTTATCTCCATTGCACCGGATGCCTTGACGCCCCTGGGTGGTTATCCCGGCACCGACGACGCCGGCCGTGAACTGCAAAGCAAACGCAACCGCGACGAGATGCTGGAGGACTTCATAGCGGCTTTCGACTACCTGAAAGGCAACAAAGACTGCAACGGCAAAATTGGGGTCGTCGGTTTTTGTTTTGGTGGGTGGATTGCCAACATGATGGCGGTCCGCATCCCAAATCTGGCGGCCTCGGTTCCGTTTTATGGCGGCCAGCCGGCGGCCCAGGACGTAGCCAGCATCAAAGCCCCCCTGCTGTTGCACTACGCAGCCCTCGACACACGGGTGAACGAAGGCTGGCCGGCCTATGAAGCGGCACTAAAAGCTAACAACAAAGCATATACGGCTCACATGTATCCCAACGCCAACCACGGTTTTCATAATGACACCACCCCGCGGTACGACAAGGCAGCCGCTGAACTAGCCTGGAACCGTACCGTCGATTTTTTCAAAGCGAATCTTTCGTAACAGATCAATACTATTTGCTGTATCACGCTCCAAAGCGTGCTGAAAATCACCTACTGACACAGATAAGCCGCCCCTCCAGGACGGCTTATCTGTGTCAGTAGGTGTCCTGATGTAATCTCTTCGCAGAGCTGAACATTAACTGCATGCTTATTCTAAAGCACGTAAAGCGGTAACGGGTTGGGGATTACGTTGTAACCTACGCTTGCTAATGTACCGTCACTGGGTTACAGGCATTAATGTAGTCGGGTACGTTCTGAAACCAGAATTGATACGTGTACCTAGGGTGCTCTGGGCTAAGACAACAGGACCTGCCCCCCCTTTCAGGACTCGTCGTAGCGAAGAGTCAGGGTACGAATCCGACTACTCCCCTGGTCTGTACCGCTCAGACCAATTCCGATCCGGGGAGCCCGGTCCCAGCGGGGCAGAAAAGAGCCATCCAGCGGAGCATCCGTCAGCGGAACAAACGTACCTTCCCGAGTGCGCCACCCGAACTCATAATACCGGCCGCCCTGACACCGTATTTGTAGCGTAACCAAAAGACTATTGTCCGCTACCGGCTGCGTTTTCAGCACCTGACGCGTTCCTCCTTTGATCTGCCAGAGTTCAACCCCGCCCGGCCGAATCCCGATGCCCAGCTGATTTTTCGCATCACCGTATAAACACAAACTTTGAAGCAGGTCACTCCGGGGCTCGATGGCGGCCGACAGGGTATAGGTCCCTTTTTTGACGACCACTCCCAGGAACGTACCCGCCTGATCTGATCCCTCATTGATCAGTTGCAGTTGCCCCTGCTGAACCCTGTACGCTGGCTTAGGACGGCTCACATCCCAGACCCAGGGCACCGGGTTGACCGCCTGGCTAAAATCAGCGGACAGGTTTATCTTCCGTTGCTGCGCTGCCTGAAGCGGTGACTCAGCCCGAATGGGCGTTGAGTGCCCATACCGGAAAGCGGGCCATTGGCTTTTATCATCCCAAATCAGCTCACTCAGCACGCCCTGACGGCCGGTAAACGTAAAATCGTCGCCGTTGTAGGCATGGTGTAAATAGAAGTAACGCTGATCGGGCGTAACCACTACGGTTCCGTGACCCGGGCATTTCCAGTTTTTATCACCGACCAGCATCGGATTATTGGCATATTTCTCCCAGGGGCCCTGCAGCTTTTCGGCGCGAGCCACACCTACCTGGTAGTTACACTGGGCTCCACAGCAGGCGTTGCCCGAATAGAGCATGTAATAGTAGCGACCTCGTTTGACAATTGCCTGCCCCTCAACTCCCCCCTTTTCCCAATTGGCCTGCTCAGCCTGTATGAGTGAAAACGCCTGTCCCGTAACCTTGAGCCCATCAGCCGATAGTTCAGCGCCCAGGATCTCAATAGCCCGGCCTTTATCCAGCCCGTACGCTTTCCAGGTAATAAAGAGTTGGCCGGCTTCCTCAACGATAAAGGGATCAATCGCTTCGCTTGTCCATTCCAGTAACAAGCCGTGGTCGGTAAACCCCTTCGTCAGGTCGCGGCTCGTAGCCACCCCGATAAACGAACGCTGGTCGGTTTTTCGCCGGGCCGTATAGTACACGAAATACGTACCATTCCGATAGAAAAGCTCCGGTGCCCAGTAGCTGCCCATCGTCCACGGAGGCAATTCGTTAAACACCGGACCAACATACGTCCAGTTCACCAGGTCTTTTGAGGTATAGATGGGATAAGCTGGCCCCCACTCCGAGGACGTACCAACGGCAACATAGCTGTCGCCAACCCGAACGACGGATGGATCAGCAAAGTCGCCCGCGATAACCGGATTTGTGTAGGCAATTCCAGGGCCAGGAGATGATTGCGCGAAGGCCTGCGTGGCTATTGCAAGAAAAGTAATAACGACTAAAACAACGTTTCTCATCCGATGATGGCTTGATGATTGAGTAGCTGATACTTGATTTGACAGGTGCTTGCCCAAAAACTGAAGATAGGTGCCTACCATGACCGTTCCGCTAAAATGTGCAAGTATTCGTATTGATTCCGGTGCGCCCCAGTCCACTAGTTTGGTTTACCATAGAGGATTTGGCCGAACCAGCTGATGCCGCGATTTCTACCGTCGTAAAACCAATCAGGCCATTGCTTTTGAAAAAGCAGCAACCACCCGGCTGGGGTAAAAGCGCTACGGCCTTTTCTTCTCCTGATCGTATAGACGTCGACTGGCTTCGGCATATCCAGTCGGTCGGTCAACCTTAGGCAGATAGCCTGTTGGATTATTGGGTCGATACTAGCGTTTTAAAGCTACGATCTTCCCCTTTTCAGACATTGACCCGGAAACTACCAGAAGAACGTACAGCTCAGGCGGGCAAAAAACGGCGTTCCGGGTGTAAAGTGAATCTCCTCGACCGGGGCCGCTTCGCCCTGCAAACGGCTTTCGGTGGCAAACTGGGTTTCCTTCCAGCGCGTATCGAACAGGTTTTGCACCGACAGGCTCAGCATGTATTTGCGCCTGCTGTAGTTGACCAGCAGGTCATTCACAAAATACCCTTTGGCCACGATGCTGTTGTCTTCGTTGGCGGGTCGGTCGGCGATGTAGCGGTACCGTAGCGACCCACTCCACGGACCCGCGTTTTGCAGTGACAACCCGCCCACGGATGTAAACACCGGCGCCAGGGGCAGATACGCCTGGCCGGCTTCCGCTCCGATGGCCCGGGGCCGGGCGGTGTTGAGGTCGAGGTCGGCGTACAGGTGTCGGGTAAGCTGGTACCGCGCCGATACGTCAATACCCATCCGACGCGAGCGACCACTGGGTTCCACCACGCCCTCATCCCCGACGTAGACAAACTCCTGCGCCAGCCACAAATACCAGGCAGCCGCGTTGATGAGCAGTTTCGGAAACGGCTTGACAATTACGCCCAGGTCAGACCCATAAGCTGGCGGCAGAACCTCGCCGGTACGCCGGAGCGGGCCGTTCTGCGCCACAACCACCCGCGTATCGTTCGAGTGAAAGCCCCGGCCGGTGTTCAGATACACCTGCAGCCGCGGATTGGCCGTGAAGTACAGGTTCAGCTTGGGCGACAGTACCCCCTGCGTGGTTGAGCGGACAGTAGCCGGACTTTGGCGTAAATCGGTGTACCGGCTGCGGAAAAAGTCGTACCGGAGGCCCGCGTTGAGCGTAAAGCGGTTGGATAGCTGCACCACCTCATCAGCGTAGAGGGCCGCGTTGAGTTCGTTGATGGTACCGTACTGCACCCGTTCCAGGGTTTCAGTGCGGTTGCGGGTATACGACAACTCGGTGGGCGTTGCGCCGGCACCGGTTAGGTCCTGCCGATACTGCGCCCCGAACGTAGTTGTCCACTGGCTTCGGCCCACCTGCGACTGGATGGCATAGCTCCCGTTGTAGCCAAACAGGTTCCGCCGTTCGCGCTGCCGAATCTGGTCACCGTTGATGGAATCGCGCAGGAAGAACGTAAAGTTGGAATACAGCTCGAAGTTATAGTTGCTGTAAAACAACTGGCTCCTGAGGGTATGCCCGCGGGGCGTCACCGTCACGAGCTGCGCGTTCAGGTTGGTCCGGCTGGTTTCTCCGCCTTCGGTCGGGTCGATGGCCCCGAAAAAGCCAATCAGCCCGTCGGCAACGGCCCGGTCGGGAATCTGGCCCGAGTGGTTCCACTTGCTCCAGAAGGTCGATGCCGTCAGGGTCAGCTGGGTACCGGGCGACAGGTGGCCGTGGTATTTTCCTAACACGTTGACCCGCTTGAAGTGCTGCGGAGTATCGAAGTACGAATCGCTGAACGAATACTCCGACGCTACGTAAGCCGACTGGCCGCCGGTCCGGGCTACGTCATTTTTGTTCTTGCTGAAGATGCCATTCGCTCCCAGCAGGTTCAGTCCTGTCACGGCCCGGATGGTGTTGTACTGGCCTACTTCGAGCTTGGCAAAGGAGCGGTCGAGGGCGGTGCGGGTGCGGAAGTTGGCCCAGCCCGCCGTGGTGAAGTTCCCTTTGTCGGTTCGGTACGGTCCTTTCGCGAAATCAACCCCTTCGACCAGTTCGGGAATGACGAAGTGCAGGTCGGCATACCCCTGCCCGTGCGCGTGCGACACCATATTGACCGGCATATCATCGACCGTAAGCCGGATGTCAGTACCGTGGTCGAGGTCGAAGCCCCGCAGAAAAAGCTGCTCGGCCTTACCGCCCCCCGCGTGCTGCCCGATGAATAACCCCGGCACGAGCCGCAAGATTTCCTGCGAGTTGGTGATGGGCCGCAGCCGAATGTCGAGACTGCTGATGAGTTGCTGGTCGTGGGCCTTCAGCGCCGATACGGTCACCTCGTTGAGGGCGATGGATGCGGTGGTGAGCCGGGTCTGTACCGTAGTCACCTCGTCGTCCTTCACCTCCACAACAATGGTTTGCGTCTGGTAGCCCACGAACGAAAGCTCGACGCGGTACGGTGCAGGTGGCAGGTTCACAAACCGGTACTGACCCAGTTCGTTGGTTACGGTTGCCCGGCCCAGTCCGGTCAGGTGTACGGTTACACCCGGCAGGGGTTGCCCGGTGGCGTCGTTACGTACGGTTCCGGTAATGCCGCCGAGGTGAGCAAACGTGAATGATGCGTTGAGGAAAATGAGTAAGAGCGTTGACAGAAACCGCATAAACGTGAATCCACTGGAGGACCCGGTAATTTCAGGGGGGCAAAACTACTACGAACAGGCGGTAGCCCGCCAGTTTATTTTTGGGTTCACTACCAGTTTACCCCAGCCCGACTAACCAGCAGGATGACTGTGCTGCTACGTATCCGACTGCCGGGTAACGATTGAGCCGTTCCAGATGCGGGGATACCCTCGGCGGCCCCGGGAAAGGCCATCAGGAAAAATGGCTAACGGCTTACATCTGGTAACGTTGATACGTATCTGGTATGGCTCGTCAGATCATGCCTAACCGGTAGTCCTACCGGTATGTTTGGCTTGTCAGCCGGCCGAATCTCGACGACAGGTCAGAAGGTTACCCTACCTAAGAGGTGGGTCGTCAGCCCGGTACCCGCGTATCAGGGAATTAATTCATTCTCCAGCAGTTGCTGCATCACAAACGCCTGCGCTCCGCAGGGCTTGGCCATTTCGCCCAGTTGCGACAGGGCAACGGTCAGGTTATCCCGGTAGTTGGGCAGACAGTACGTGTCGATGGCTTCTTCAATGGGTCGGATGATGGCCCGTTCGGCCTGGGCCAGCACCCCATTGACAATGATCAGCTCGGGATTGAACAAGTGCACGGCGATGGCCAGTCCCCGCCCCAGTTGCCGGCCGGCTTCGTCAAGCAGCTCAATCGCAAAGGCGTCGCCGGCGTTGGCCTCCCCGATAATGGTTTCAATGGTTAAGGCCTCGGACCCGGCAAGCCGAGATACCCGCCCGTTTTGTAAACCGGCCTGCGCCCGCCGGATCAGCGCCGGGGCCGATACCTGGGTGTCGAGACACCCTATTTTTCCGCAGTAACAGCGTTCACCGTCCGGGTCTACCTGGATGTGGCCCAGTTCGCCCGCAAAGCCGGCGGTTCCCTGCAGGATGTAGCCGTTAATGATTACGCCCATTCCCACGCCCCAGTCAATCAGCATCGATATGACGTGTTTTCGTCCCTGCGCCAGGCCGAACCGGTGTTCGCCCAGCATAATCGCTTTGGTGTCGTTGATAAAAAAGACCGGCGCGTTAAAGAGGGTTTTCAGCAGTTGGTTCAACGATCCCTCCGGCTGACTGATTTCCGGATACGTATGATTGATGCCCTGAACCGGATTGACAAGACCGGGCAGGGCCGCCCCTACCCCAACCACCACCAGCCGATCGGCCCTGATCTGGTCGGCAAGCGTCTGCAGCGGTGTTTCCAGTTGTTCAACAAAATGAGTGGAATTCGTCAGCTGCAGGGGCAGATCGACGCGGTACCGAACCTTATTCAGAAGATTAAATACGAATAATTTCGTGTCGTGAACGGTACTGTCAACAACCACGATGACGTATTGCTCCGGATTGAGGGCAAACAAAGACGGTTTCCGGCCAAACTGCGCAGCGCCGGTACCGATGCCCCGCACCCAGCCCCCCAGAATCAGTTCGTCAATCAATGCGGTCATGGACGGCACGCTACTGTGAACCAACTTCGCCAGCTGAGCAATCGACTGAGGGCCAGCTTGATACAACTCGTTTAAAACCTGGCGTTTCAGGCGGTATTTCTTGGCGTCAATTACTGAAAAGAGGGCATTATCCTGCATGCATGTAGGGCTTATGTTCGTCGGCAACCGATCCTGGTGATCAGGGTATGTAGGACGCCCAAAAGTTAACAGATCGTTCTTAAAAAAATTTAAAAATATATCTTTTCATCACAATTTTCTTGTGTTGAGCGCTTATTTACTTCTTTTTATTACTATGAGCTAAGAAAATCAACCATATCCACCGCAGACCGAATTGCCCGGCAGAAAAATCAGGGCTGCGCCGGCGACGGTTTCTTCCGCTCCCAGTTCCCTTTTTCCGGTTGCGGGCGAACGATGTGTACATCGAGGATGGCGTATGGCCGGGCCAGGTACTCGCGGATCAACGTCCTGAGCGAATAACCGTCGGGGACATCCTGGGCGGCAAACGCTACGGCTTCAATTCCTTCGTGGTTGCCGATATAGAGCGCCCGGGCGTTATGAAAATTCTGGGAGATGATGGTGATCTTTTGCTGGTTAAATACCTCCCGACAGCGAACCACCGAATCGAACGTACGGTAGCCGGCGTAGTCGAGCAGCATAACGGTTTCGGGAACGCCCAGCTTCAGCAGCGCCCGTTTCATATCCACGGGCTCGTTGTAATACTCAGAATCATTGTTACCGCTCAGGATCAGATACTTCACCTTGCCTTCCTTAAACAGGCGGGCCGTAGCCTCCATCCGGTAGCGAAAAAACAGATTTTCCTTTCCACTCCTGACAAACTTGCTGGTACCCAGAACCAGCCCTACGTCGTTGGACGGCAACCGATCAATATTGAAGTAGATTTGATCCCGGGTGCTGTAGACCACCCACCAATTGCAGATCAGTACGGTTGTGACACCAACAAAGCCAAGGACGATGCCGCCCTTGACCAGTCGTTTCACCGCACGCACCCACGTCATCTCGTGGTGTTTATCTCCGCTGTAGTCGGTGGTATACAACGTCGGGTTCATTAATGGTACGAAAGTTACGAAAATAAGCCTAACTGAATTGACTCCTTTTCCATCGGTTCGTCAGTATCGGTTACTTCCTCCGGTAAGACCGTTTCGAGCGGTGTACCGTTGGCATGGCCGGATTTTATATCCGTCGGTGCTGCAGGTACCGGTTTGGGAGCCAGCAGCTTAACATCTTTAAGTTTAGCAAACGGCAGCTTGTTACCCAGCGCTTTCCACCCCCGGACCTCAATGAAGCCTTCGGGTTCCAGCACCATCTTTTCAACCGGTCCGCGCTCCTTCACCTGGTGCACAATCTCGATGCGCGGATACCGGTCGGCCGTTACCGCCAGCAGCCGCGACCCTTTGGTGTCGCCGATGAAGCTGAACTTCTTGTCCAGCGAGGTCGTCTCGATCTTGAATCGCTTAACGTACCACGACTTCTGGTTGGCTTCGTAGTAAATCGCCGACAGCACCGTTTCCGGATCGAACTTCGTCAGGATGGTAATATCGCCCGGTTCGTAGCGGTTGGTCAGGTCGAAATTCGTCAGTTCGTACTCCCCGTTGGTATATACCACCAGAATACTGTCCCGGGCATCAAAATTACCCAGCAAACGGCCCCGCTCGTCGCGGTTCAGGCGGCCCAGGTGATCGTCGTACCAGATATCCACTCCGCCGAGGGTCGACGTACCGGCCGATTTCTGCGTAATCTTCCGCACAGGGTACTTCGTCAGGATATTGCCCTGCGCCGACCGGTTTTTGATGCCGACCGTCGCAAAATCAAAGTCAAACTGCTTTACCTTCGCCGAACTCTGCGCCGTCAGATTGACGGTAATCACTTCCGCTTCACCGTTATCGTTCGCGCTGAAATACAATACCTTCGACTTTGGGTTTCCCATCGTGAGATCGTATTCCCGGTCGCGGGTCACCCCCGTCACCGGAAACCGTTTGATCATCGAGATCCCCGACTTGCCATCCAGGTACACCAGGTTATAAATCTTCCGCTCGTCATTCTTCTTAAAGACCGATACGTACAGAATATCCTTACCAACGAAAACTTTCTCCTGAATTTTCGTCACCATGCACTTGCCATCACGCCGGAAGACGATGATATCATCGATATCGGAACAATCGCTGACGTACTCGTCTTTCTTAAGGCCGTAGCCGATGAAACCACCTTCCCGGTCGACGTACAGTTTCTGGTTGGCAGCGGCCACCACGCTCGCAGCGATGGTGTTGAACGCCCGAATCTCGGTTTTTCGCTCGCGGCCCTTGCCGTATTTCTTCTGCAGGTCGCGAAAATAGCCGATCGCGTAACGGGTAATGTTCGCCAGGTTGTCTTCGGTTTCGGCCAGTTCCTGTTCCAGTTTCCGCATCAGCTCCTCCGCCTTGAAGCCGTCGTACTTCGAAATCCGCTTGATCTTGATCTCGGTCAGCCGGATCAGGTCATCTTCGGTAATGTCGCGGTAAAACAACTTCTTGAACGGCTTCAGCGCCTTATCGATTGTCTGCAGTACGGCGTCGAACGTTTCGCACTCCTCAATCTTGCGGTAAATCCGGTTCTCGATGAAAATCTTTTCGAGCGAGCTGTACAGCAGCCGCTCCATGAGTTCACTACGCCGGATTTCCAGTTCGCGTTGCAACAACTGTACCGTTTGGTGCGTGTTGACGCGCAGCACATCCGTAACGCTGACAAAATGGGGCTTATCGCCGATGATTACGCAGGCGTTGGGTGAAATCGACACTTCGCAGTCGGTGAAGGCGTAGAGCGCGTCGATGGACACGTCCGGCGAAACGCCCGGCTGCAGGTGTACCAGAATCTCAACGTCCCTGGCCGTATTGTCGACCACGGCGGCTACGTTCTTGGCCGGCGACTTGATCCGGATCTTGCCCAGTTCAGCCGCCTTGACAATGGAATCGATCAGCTGCGAGGTGGTCACCCCAAACGGTACGTCGCGAATGGCCAGGGTTTTCTTATCGACCTCTTCGATGCGCGCCCGAACCCGGATTTTACCGCCCCGGTGGCCGTCGTTGTAATTCGTTACGTCCACCAGACCACCCGTCTGGAAGTCGGGAAACAACTGCACAGGCTTATCCTTCAGGATCTGAACGGAAGCCTCGATGAGCTCGTTGAAATTATGCGGGAGAATTTTAGTCGATAAGCCAACGGCGATGCCTTCTACGCCCTGCGCCAGCAGGAGCGGAAACTTGACCGGCAGGGTTACCGGCTCACGCTTGCGGCCATCGTACGACAACTGCCACTCGGTGGTTTTGTCGTTGAACAGCGTATCGTGTGCAAACTTCGACAGCCGTACTTCAATATAACGCGGTGCCGCGGCTCCGTCGCCGGTACGGACATCGCCCCAGCTCCCCTGGGTATCAAAAAGAAGTTCTTTCTGGCCGATGTTTACCAGAGCCTCGCCGATGGACGCGTCGCCGTGGGGGTGGTACTGCATCGTCTGCCCGATCACGTTGGCCACCTTATTAAAGCGGCCATCGTCCATCTCTTTCATGGCGTGCAGAATCCGGCGCTGCACCGGCTTCAGCCCATCTTCAACGGCCGGAACGGCCCGTTCGAGAATAACGTACGATGCGTAATCAAGAAAGTAATTTTCGTACAGACCCGACACGACGGTCTGGTCATGGAGGACTTCGTTTGTGGTATCAGTTATAACGGGTTGATCAGTGCCGGCATCGTCGGATGACGACAGGCCGTCTTCAATCGGTTCCTGCTGTTCTTCGTTCATCATGTACTATTACGGAACTATTACAGTTGACAAAAAGGCGGGATTAGCCACGGGCCGTCAAACCCTATGACTCCTTAAAGATACAAAAAAATAGCGATAATCGTGCATTACGGGCTGTTTTTCCTCAAACATACCCTAATACAAGTATAGCACACCCACCTCCTATACGTACCGCTGTTGCTTCTGCCCTTCGTGCTTAATACCCTTTCGACAGATCAATCGGATTCTCCAGCGGCTCTCCATTCCGGAATCGGTGCAGGTTGCGCAGGAACTGGGCGGCCTTGCCTTCGTCTTCCGTTTGCTGTCCGCCCCCGGTATGCTGCGTCAGGATCACGTTCGGCATCGCCCAGAGCGGACTATCGGCCGGCAGGGGCTCCGTGGCCGTTACGTCCAGCACGGCCCCACTCAGCCGGCCCTGTTGCAGGGCCTCGATCAACGCGGGCTCGTCGGTGGTGCTGCCCCGGCCAATGTTGGCGTAGACGCCGTCGGCGGGCATGGCCCGAATCAGGTCGGCCGAGAAAAACCCTTTGGCCGTACCGGGCAAGGTATTGATGACCAGGTCGGTCTGGGGTAAGATCGCTTTCAGTTCGTCAACCGAATGCAGTTCCGCCCGGGGGTCTGTGCGGGCGAGCATATTCACCTCGCACTCAAAGCCGGTCAGCATGGTTCGCACGGCCTGCCCAATGGCGCCCGTTCCGAGAATGACGACCCGTTTCCGGCGCAGCAGCCCCAGCTTGTACCGGATAGGTACCCCTACCCAGTTCCGCTGGTGCTGCAGCACGGCCAGTTCGTGGATATGCCGGTAGAGACCGATGATGCCGGCGACGATGGTTTCGGCGCAGGGCCAGGCGAAAAAATCGCCCATGTTGGCTACCGGCACGGCCAGCCGGAGGTTCTGGTACCCATCAAATCCGGCCGAGTCGAGTTGCCAGAACTGCAAGGTTTCGGGCGCACGGGCAACCCAGGCCGGGGGGACATTCCCCATCACTACGTCGGCCCGTTCAAAGGTGGACTCCAGCTCATGCTCGGGCAGTTCGGAGCGGAACTGTACGTCGGCGAAGGCCGACACCTGCTGCCGGATGGCAGCGCGGGTCGTATCGTTCAGGCGGGTATAAACAAAGATCAGCATACAATAGTGGTAACTTCGGAACGGGCGGCTTGTTCTACCGACCGCCTTTCAACTGGGCCGTCAGCCAGGTCATCAGCTTTTCGGTTTGCTCGGGATACGTCCAGTGGCCGGTGTCCCGGAAGAGCTCAAGGGTTTTCTTACCCGGTATGACGTTATAGGCCGCGTACATGGACGTCGGGGGGCAGGTTTCGTCGTTGAAGCCCCACGAGTAGTAGCCCGGTACGTTCACCAGCCGGGCGAAGTTAACAACATCGTAGTAGCCCGTTGTCTTAATTTTATCCGGTTTGTTGTTCACCTCCAGGTTAGTCCCGGCGAACAGATGCGGCCAGCCCCCGGCGCGGTTGTTCAGGTAGCCCGTTACGTCGCAGAGGGCCGGGTAGTAGGCCCCCAGCCATTTGATCCGCGGATCGAGCGCGGCCGTGATGATAGACAGGGCGCCCCCCTGGCTTCCGCCCGTTACGGCGAGGTTCTGCCCATCGAACTGCGGCATGCTGGCCAGGTAATCTACCGCCCGGACGCAGCCAAGGTACACCCGCTTGTAGTAGTACCGGTCGCGGTCGTCGAGGTTAGCCTGCTGGTAGTTCCGCAGCGGCCCCCGGCTCAGGTCGAGATAGACGCCCGGGTCCATGTTGACCGGTACGCCGTGAATACCCACTTCGAGCGTAATAAACCCTTTGTCGGCCTCGGCGATCATGCCCCCGTAAGGCCGAACGCCCGCGCCCGGCACCCGCAGAATGGCCGGGTATTTGCCTTCTTTTTTAGGCACGCACAAAATTCCGTAGAACCGCGAGTTATCAATATTCTGCAGGTTCAAGTGGTAGACGTTGGTATTTTCCGTGCACCGCTCGGGCAACAGCGTCATCCGGGCGTCGATGGGCAGTTTGGCCAGATCCTCTTTGGCCTTGTCCCAGAACGCCTTGAAATCGGCCGGGTTGGCAACGGTGGGCTGTATTTTCTCCGGCTCAAAAGCCGCCGTGGTCAGATTCCGGTATTCTTTTCCGTCTACGTCCACCGTAGCCACGCAGCGCAGAAATCCGGCCGTCCGCATGGTACCGGCATCGACCGATACGGGCGTGTCTTTGAGGGTAATGGTTTCGGTTTTGGTGGGGGGCATTTTCTCCGGTCCGATTTCATACCGAAGCCGGGCTCCTTTGAGTGGTACGCTGTTCTGATACGCCTGGATGGTAAAGCGGACCGGTTCGCCAATCCGGTACGTCCAGTCGGCGTGGTCGGGGGTGATGATCAGTTTAACAAGCCGCTCGACCGGTTGAGCCAGCAGGGTACTCAGGGGCAGCCAGGTAATAAGAAAACAGACGGACAGCGTTTTTTTCATGGGCGTGCAGGTGGTTTTAGCCTACTGCCCATAAATGACAAGCTGATCGTGTTTCTACTTATGAACGGCCGAAATCAACGGACCGGAACGAACGTACCGCCTTGCCTGATCCGTGCCGGGTCGTTCTGCCGAAAACCAGCCGACCGCACAGCGTCTACTGGCTCCTGAGGACGTCTGCCGGATTCAGTCTCGTTGCCTTGATCATCTGCGATCCGATCATGACGAAAGCGATGAGCAAAACTGCCAGCAAGCCGACAACCAGTTCGGCGATCTGCACGGGCGTATGATAGGGAAAATTTTTGAGCACAACGGTTTCGAAAAACAGGTACGTTACGGGCAGCGCGATCAGTGCCGATAGTGACAGCAGCACGAGAAAACTACGGCTCAGCAGGAAAACAAGGCTGGTGGAGCCGGCACCCATCACTTTGCGGATGCTGATCTCTTTGAGCCTGGTTTCGGTAGTGTATACCACCATACCAAACAGTCCCATTGATGCGATCGAAATGGCCAGAAATGACAAAAAGCCAATGATCTTGATCATGGTTGAAAATTCACTGTAGGCCTCTTCGATCTCCTGGTTATAGAACTTGGCCCGGAGCGGATGCACCCGATCAATAGTCTTCCATACGGACGCAATCTTGGCCATGGTCGCCGGCATATCGGTGCTTTGCAGCCTGGCATTGACGACGGCTCTGTCGTCCGGTGTCCAGGGCATGAAGGCTACCGGCCCGACGAGGTTATCGACTTTGCCGTAGTGAAAATCCTTCATGACGCCGACGATGGTCATCCGGCGATTACGTACCCGGAAACTACTGAATGTAACCTGTTCCCCAATGGCCTGGCTGGGGTCGTTGTTACCAATGTTAAACCGTTTCAGGAATTGCTGGTTAACGATCACCTCGGTGGCGGCTTCAGCCGTTGTGGGTCGTGCCTTAAAGTTCCCCCCGGCAATGAGCTTGTAGTCGTGCAGAGGCAGGTAGTTTTCGTCGACGTGGTTGGTCATGACCAGAACCGAGTCCTGCGAATTGTTGTACTTCATAAAACCACCCCAGGCATTCCCGACGCTGGTGATGATCAACGACCGGGACAGCGCCGTGACTTCCGGCAGCTCGGCCAGTTCCTTCAGCAGCGCATCCGGTTTATTCCCCTGCGTATCAATGTTCAGGATATTTTCGGTAGTAAATCCGAGGTCGAAGGCCAGGATGTTTTTATACTGCACATAACCAACGGCGGTGGTTGTGATAAAGATCAGGGTAAGCGTGTATTGAATCACCACCAGCGCTCGCCGGACGGTGGCGTATCTGAACACATTCACCGACCAGTTCGCCTGTGATGCAGTTGGACCGCGCATGGCCGTCAGGGTGGACACATTTCGGAGGGCATTGATCGCGCTCACTTTCGAAAAGAACAGGGCCGGCATGAAACCGGCAATTACCCCCACGGTGACCGAAAAAGTGATGAAGGCGATAACCATCGACGGCGTCAGTTCGAGCTTCACCGTGCGCTGCATCTCCGGAGCCAGGTTTATCAACTGCGGCCGCAACACCAGAAAGATGACGAAGGAAAGCAGAAGGGCGGCCAGCGAGATCATGACCGCTTCCACCAGAAACTGCTGCCATACCTGACGTTTTCCGGCACCGATCGCTTTGCGAAGACCTATCTCCTTGAAACGGCGCATGGCCCGGGCCATCGACAGGTTGGCGTAGTTGAAACACGCCGACAAGATCACGACGAGTGCCAGCCCGCTGAGTATCCAAAGCACAACCGGGGGCATGTGGGGCCCTGTGGAACCAGGCCCGCCCTCCGACTGACGGAGAGTCTCACCAACTACGATCGAATGCAACGGCAGAAGTTCGAGCTGAAGCTTCGTGTTGGTTTCAGCGCGGTTTTCCTCCCGGGCAATGGCGTCGAGCTGCGCCTGAATTGACGCCCGGTCGACATTTTCCCGCAACCGGAGGTACACAAAATTAGCCCCTATGCTTGTCCATTTTCCCACGGTCGGGTCGTTCCGGCTGAGCTGCTCCGCCGTCGACAGCGATACCAGCGCTTCGAAACTGATGTGCGAAAAGAAGGGCACGTCCTTCAGGATGCCGGTTACCCGGTAGGCGAGTGTATCGAACAGGATCGCCCTGCCGAGCGCGGATTCGGTGCCGAACAGCTTTTTAGCGGCCGTTTCGGTGAGCACGACCGAGTATGGCTCCCGCAGCGCCGTTTCGGGATTGCCTTCCAGCATGGGAAAGGTAAGTATCCTGAGCAGCGACGGCTCCGCCCAGTAGCCCTTGATGGGTACAATGGCATCGCCAACCCTGGCATCCTGCGCGAAGTCGCTGCGTACGATCGCTACCTCGTCAACGCCGGACACATTCGCCCGGATCAGCTTTCCGGCCTTTAGAGATGTGGTTGCATACTTGCCCCGGTCACCCGTTGAGGTCAGTACGCTGGTGACGCGGTAGATCCGCTCCCCGTTTTTATGGAACCGGTCGTACGAACGCAGATCAAACACGAACGCGATCAGCAGCAACCCGACGGACATACTGACGGCAAGGCCAATGATGTTAATTGACGAGAACAGCTTATTGTGCAGCAAGCTGCGTCTGGCGGTTTTGATGTAGCTTCCGATCATGATCCAGTTGATAAAAAAGGGGACAGCCGATGGGGTACGTACCGTATACCGTCTGAAAAACTTGATGGCGTCAATGCTGTAAATCAGCTTTGCCCGACGCGGTCCGATGGCTTGTACGTTCCGTTCAAAGTATTCATTGAGGTCGCCAATCAGGTCTTCTGCCAGCTCGGGCCTGCAATACCACGCTATAAATCGCTGTGCCCACCGGGGCGGCTGGGGTTGTCGTTGCTCGTTCATGCTACCCGTTTTTCCAGACAAGCGATGGGATCCGGCCCCACAGATCATCGCGCATTGACTTGGCACGGACCAGAGCGACCTTTCCCGGTGCGGTGAGTTGATAGAATCGTTTGCGCTTTCCGCCACGGGCCCTGGTTGCTTCACCCAGCTGGCTTTTCACGAATCCTTTCTCTTCGAGCCGGTTGAGTACCGAATGCACCACCCCCAGCTTCACCGACCGGCCCGTTTGATTCGAAAGCTCGTCGCAGATCGCCACGCTGTAGGCGTCGTCGGGCAACGCAGCGACGGTCAGCATCACCAGTTCTTCGAACTCACCGAGGTTTGTTCCTTTCATCTCCGATGTTAATTGCGTAAATGTATGTATAATAGCTTTATTATACATACAAAATATAATTAAATTTTTAATTTGGGTGGGACTCCCCCGCCATGGCGGAGTGGCCGGAACCGGTGCCGTACGATTCGGCAAAAATCAGTGATCGTCCGGGAACCGGTTGGGATGCAGACACGCCTTCCAGTAGTTCACGATAGCCTGCAGCTGCTGGCGCATCTGTTCTACGTTCTGCTGTTTTTCGAAAAAGCCCTGGATGGTCAGTTGGTAGGCCTCCTCAACCATCTGCTGGTGAACGGGATGGGTGAAAAATATAAACGGAATGGCTTTCCGGCGAAGCACCTGATCCTGTTCAATCTGCCGGCGCAGTTCCAGCCCGCTCATCAGCTGAAGATTAACCTCAGCGACAATCAGGAAGGGGCGCTGGTCAGTACTGCGGAGGTAGTCGAGGGCTTCTTCGCCGTTGGTAAAGACCAGCAGCGGGTTTTCAGGGGCTACACTCTGCCAGATTGGTTTTAATAGTACGTGGTCATCTTCATCATCATCGATGAAGATGATGGGACTCATTTCTTCCATGTATTCGTCTATCGGTTGTATTTTCCTTACAACCTTAAACCCTACAGGTTGTTACCCCATACCCTTTAATTCTATGTACGGACAGCCATCACGCTACCCGCGCTACAGCCCGTTCGGGGCGGCCAGCCATCTGCGCGTTCAGCAGGCAGCGGATCAGCAGCATGAGCCCGAACAGCGTATCGGCCCCGCCCGGTACGTTCGATACAATCAGCCCGGTCACGATCAGCCCGGCCGTTACCAGAAAATACGTCCGTCGGCGGGCGGTGGTCGAGGTTGGTCCGGTTGCCCAGTAGATCAGGGGCAGATGGAGGGGCATGAGCCAGAGCAGTGTTGGGTTCCAGGCCGTAACGCCGTGATCCGTACCGACCCAGAGCAGGAACAGAAACCAGCCCAGAAACCCCGATACCCCGAACAGCAGCCGGTCGAGCCAGCGATCAAGTTTTCCGTCGCGGTAGCGCCGGATGCTGAACACGCTCACGGCAATGGTCAGCAGGGCAAATACCACATTCGGATCGAAGATGAACGGCACTTCTTTTCTGAATGTTCTGGCGGCCTGGAACACAATCCGATCCTGCGCAACAGCCGGCGCCACGCGGCCGTCGGCCTGCCGGATGGTTGCGTGCGCAAACTGATCGTGCACGTTACCAGGCAGGTACATGGCCTGCCATCCAGTCGTTATCACATCGGCGGGGCGACCAATGGCCAGATTCATGCCCAGTTGAGCCCAGGGCTGTTCGCCCAGGTAATCATTCATCCAGTCCCGGTACGATTTACCGGTGCTTACTGACCGGGATGGAATGGTCAGGCTGTCGCCACAGGCCTGTGAAATCACATCGCGCGGACGAGTAGCACAGTTGTCGTAGAAGAATTTATACTGGTACGTCCGGTTTTCGGGCCGCATGTTCGTTTCCAGTACCTGGAGCAGTTGCTGCGTCTGGGTAGGCGACAGATTGAGTATCTGCTCGCGGATGGTGCGGTTTTCGGTTTGGTACGCATACACCATCAGATTCATCTCGTAAGCGTCGATGTAGTACGGAAGGGTACCGCGCAGAAACTTCACGTAAAAGTTATTTTCGGAAAAGCGGAATCCGCCCCAGCCGTAGGTCATGTCCTGCCCGCGCACGGGGTCGTAGACCCGAATGGCCGTGTGCCCGAATGACGCGTATAGCTCTTCGCCCGGCCCAAACGTGAGCAGACTTATCTGAGGGTACGACTGAGCCTGAGCTGGAAACAGGTGAGCAATGAACAATCCAACGAGCAATACCAGGCTGAAAAATCGGCTGACGGCCACTGGTTTACTCGTCTTCGTCAGCTTCGTCGGCTCTACCTCCCCGCTCCTTTCGGCCTTTCCCCTTTTCGGGCGCTTTGCCCTGAACACAGATAACCAGTTCACCTTTTGGCGTTTTTTCTGCAAAATAAGCAATAAGTTCGGACAATGGCCCGCGTACAGTCTCCTCAAAAAGCTTCGTCAGCTCGCGGGAAACGCTGGCCGGCCGGTCAGGGCTGAGAACGTCGGCCAGTTGCTGCAGGGTCTTGAGCAGCCGGTGGGGCGATTCGTAGAGAACCATGGTCCGCTCTTCGTCGGCCAGTTCGGCCAGGCGGGTTTGCCGCCCTTTTTTATGGGGCAGGAATCCTTCAAACGTAAAGCGATCGGCAGGGAGGCCGGAGTTGACCAGGGCCGGTACGAACGCGGTCGGGCCGGGCAGGCATTCGACAGGAATGGCGTGGCGGATGCACTCGCGCACCAGCAGAAAGCCGGGATCGGAAATGCCGGGCGTTCCGGCATCGGACACCAGCGCCAGGGTTTTACCGCCCTTAAGCTGATCGACCAGCCGCTGAACCGTCTGGTGCTCATTGAAAATATGGTAACTGTGCAGCGGTTTGCTGATGTTCAGGTGCCGCAGGAGCACGCCCGACGTACGCGTGTCTTCGGCGAGGATCGCATCAACCTGCTGGAGTACCTTAATGGCCCGGAGTGTAATATCGTCAAGATTCCCGATGGGCGTCGGGACGAGGTATAATTTCATTCAGCAAGTTTACAGGTTTTCGGTATACGGTTTTCGGTTTTCAGACTTTGATGTCTGGTCGTGGGCCGTGGCCATAGCCCCGGAACCATACCCAGCAAACCAAACCCTGAAAACCGTATACCGAAAACCAGTTCCACTACGCCCCGATAAACGGCGTAGCGATGGCCAGTACCTGCGCCCGCGTCAGGGGTTCGTCGAAGGCGTCGCCGGCGGCCGATGCCCCCAGCGTAATGCCCGACACCTGCAGGCTGCCCACGTTCACTCCACCCTGGGTAACGTTGCCTTCACCCTCGTACACGGCCGCGATGGTTGCCGGGTTATTCGTTGACGTGGCCCAGGGCTTCTGCCCACGGATCCGGCGCACTTCGGCCGCGTGACGGGCCTCTACCGAGTGAATCTGCAGAGCCGCCTGCAGTACGTCGTCGTTGCTGATGAGGTTAGCCGCCTGCCCTTTGTAGGCCCGCACGCCGGTATCTTCCAGTGCCTGCGCAACGGTCAGAAACGTCTGGTAGTTGGACAGTACGTTCGGATAAGCGCCTTTGGCTGTAGGGTCCAGTCGGGGCCGCGTTACGGTCGTACCGCCCGCCGTCCGGATGGCAGTCTCGATAAAGCTGACGTGCCGCTCCTCGTGGGTACTGATCAGCTGAAAAACGGCCCGGTCGCCCGCGGGAATCAGGCCGGGAGCCGCCAGCGCGGCTTTATAGAACGAATCCTCCAGGTATTCGAGCGTAAGGGCGAAGTTCAGAATCTCCAGAATGGCAGCCGCATTGCTGGTTTGCCCGTAGGCCGTTTTGAGGCTGGCGCCAAATGCCAGGGGTACGGCCGCAACAGCCGCTTTGGTACCCAGCCGGAACAGGTTCCGGCGTGAGGTCCGGCCGGCGGCATGGTTCAGCCGCTCACAGGCTTCCGGATCAATGGTTTCTATATCAGAGAGAATTGCTTTCAGATTCATAATTTGCAGATTTTTAAGGATGTACAGTACACGGATAACTGTACTCGGTTTGTTGAGTTCGGTGTACAATAGATCAAGCCCCGGCGTTTCGTTCCCTGCCAGTCTCCGGCAGTCGAAAACAGAGGCCGGTAAATCGTATACTCGCTACTTACGTAGTGGGCAACAGATCCCCGTTGACCACCGTACCCGTGTACGGCCGAACCGCCGACAGCACCTGCGCGGGTGTCTGAACGATTTCCAGCCCATTAAAAGCCACTACCTCATCGGAAGCGAAGTAGGTCGTCCGGGGTTGCAGCAAATCGGCGATCAGAGCCGCGTGCCGCGCTTCCACTGACACAATCTTACCCGCCAGCGTCAGGAAATCCGGATTTTTCAACAGCTTACCGGCTCCGTTATAAGCCGCGACACCCGTGTTCTCAAACTGCCGGGCCGCAGCCAGAATAGCCGCGCGGTCGCCGAAGTTCAGCGAGCCGAAGTTTAATTCCAGACTTTCGATTGCATCGCCGGCGAGGGCTGTCCGCAGAAATTCCCGGTGAATAATCTCGTGGTCGCGAATGTCGGTGAGCAACTGCGTTTCTTCCGGGGTAATGCCGGCATAAGGCGTTGTGAGCATCTGGGTGTAAAAAGCCGCTTCCAGTTGTTCGAGAGCGTAGGCGTAGTTCAGTACCCCTACATCATCGCGGCCGAGCTGCACCCCACCAACGTAGGGATTTTCGTCATCGAGCAAGGTGTCACAAGCGGTCAGGCCCGTAGCCGCCGATGTAACGCCCACTACCTGCATGAACCAACGCCGGCCCACTTTACCGTTGCAGGCGACGGAGTCAATCATTACTTTGAGCATAGTTGAATAAACGTTAAGTAGTTGGTGAAACTGTGTCTGTTATAGTAAATCATCAATAGCCGCGGCCAGCACCCGGTCTTTTTCGGTCACCCGATTGCCGGCGTCGTGGGTCGAGAGCCGGATGGTTACCTGATTATACACATTGGACCACCACGGATGGTGATCCATTTTTTCCGCAATGAGGGCCACACGGCACATGAACCCGAAGGCCTCATTAAAGTCGGTAAACGTAAAACTGCGGGTGAGCTGGTTGTCCTGTTCCTGCCACATAGGGCGCTGTTCATTGGGTTATCACGGGTACAACCCCCTGATGGCCGGAAGTGTTTAACCCAGCCCGTCAATTGCCCGAAAACGAAGGTGCCGGAAGCCCGTACCGAACCGGGCCGTTCACCGGCGGGCCGATTGATTGGTCGATGCGCTGAGCTTGAGCAACCGACCGGGATCATCCTCGGGGCGGAGCTGCCAAACCGTCCGGTCGGGGTAGTAACGCAGCAGCGCCTGGTTCTGCACGGCCCCTTTATCGACGGCCCAGATAACTGGCTGAGCGTCAATAAGGGCCTGATTGAACACCCATTCGCTGGCGACCGGATGATTAGGGCCGTATTTGACCAGCACAATATGGCGCCCCCCCGCACCGGTCAGGTGCGCTTCGTGGGCGAGCCGCTGACGAAGCGCCTGCCGCGGCTGACCGAACGCCTGCCGAACCGTTTCGATCAGCAGCACCGGTACCGACGCCAGCAGAATGGCCAGTACGAGTCGGCGGCTCCAGAGGTACCAGCCCTGAAAACCAGGACGCTGCCAGAAGGGATAGTCCCAGAGCGGATGGCCCGCGGTTTGCCAGAGCGCCAGCAGCCCCTGCCCAACGGCCACGGCCAGGGGACCCGTAGCGGCCGCCAGGTGCTGCGGCTGTTCGGACGACCGCAGCAGGTTAGCGCCAAACAGCAGCAGTATGCTCCAGTAGCACAACCGGTCCGGAAGCGAGCGCGGACCCATTAGAAACACCAGAAACGGAATCAGAAAAAGGACTCCGAGGTAAAACGTTTCGAACAGGTTAATCTTCAGGAATGTACCGATAAAGAAGCCTTCGATCGAGTGCCGGTAAAAAAACTGAGCACTTTCCCGTTTGTGGACCTGTTTCATTTCCGGACGGTTATAAACCGGTTCCCGGCGGGGTTTTTGCAGCAGCGTGGGACGCGCCTGTTCGTAGCGGGCGTTGTAGTAGGCATACGGCATCTTGGTTGGGTTGCCCGTGGTCTGGTAGTCATAGGTCGGCAGGGCGGCAATGGCCAGCAGCAAGGCCAGCAGACCGATCAGCCACCGTTGCAGCGGCCGGAAGCCCTGCCAGTACAACGTCTGCTGGGCCACGTAGAGCAGGATGACCAGCGGAAGCACCGAAAAAACCACGCCTTCGTACGGCTGGCTGGTCCAGAGCGCCAGTACCCCCAGGGCCATCAGGAATACGTAGCGGCCGCGGGGCTGCTGCAACAGGGCAATGCTTCCTCCCAGCAGCAGCGCGCCCCCAAGCATCGGTACTCCCCCGTCCCAGAACGCCAGCCCCCAGCTCAGCACAAAGGTGGAATGGGACGCCACCAGCCAGCCCCCCAGCAGGGCTTGTACGGGCGGCAGGCAAAGCGTCAGCAGCCAGTACACGGCCAGCACCGCCAGTACGTAGGTCAGCCAGACCCCCACCACAGAGGAACCAAACACGACCTGCCCGAAGGCCATAACCATGCCCTGCGCCGGGGGGAAGCTCGACGCGTAGAACGGCTGCGAAATGATCTGGTGCGTTTCAAAAAATGTCCAGAGCGGGTGCGACGGGTTCGTTAGTCGGCCATGGGCAAACGTATCCGCAGCCAGCTGGTGGCTAAACTCGGCGCTGGCAATGGGATGCGGCCAGGCCACCACCGACAGCAGCAGCAGGATGGTCAGTGTATACCCGGCCAGGTAGCCGTAGGCCCGGAGCGGCCGGTGGGCTATCCGCAGCAAAACGTCGTTGATGCGGTAGTACAGGGTCGTTTCGGTCAGGGGAAAAGGCCGGTTACGGCGTTCGACCCAGAGGATGACGAAAAACGCCAGCACCAGGACAAGGCATTCGATAAAACGGTGTTGCGGGATAAGCATGTGACTGACAAAGGGCGCAGCGAGCTACCCTTCAACTGGCGAAAGTAGCCAAAGAAGCCCGACAATGCCATGCCGTGTAGTAAATGCCGGGCCGTCGGGACGGTCCAACGCAAAAAAAACAGCGCGACGACCGCAGTCATCGCGCTGAACGTATCAGGTCAACTACCGGTCTACCGGTTCGTAGTCGTATTGAAATCGTCATCCAGATCCGTAGTTGTACGGCCCGTTGTGGATGACCCCATGCCCCGGTTCATATCGGTTGAGTTGATGTTTTCAACGTCAACTTCGGTCTTGCGAACCGTATCGCGCACGGTTTCTTCCCGCTCTTCGACATCCTTACCCAGGGAAATTTCTTCGACCACGCGGGCCTCTTTGCCGACTACCGGCACTTCAGCACGCTCGGTTACTTCAATATCGCCCTCGCGGAACGTATTGAAATCAGCGTCCGTAGCGGGCCGGTCAACCGGCGTCCGAACGACCCGGACGTGCTCCTCACGCAGCCGGACAATCTCTTCGACCGGACGCTCCACGATACGGCTCCGCAACCGGACACCGCCCGTTTCTACTTCCCGCTTGCCGACGTTCAGGTTCTCTTCCATTACCTTCATCGTCGTGTCATCGTCGGCAGTTATCCGGTCGCGATCCGTTGGGTACGCATTCGACGTCGTGTCCATACCTAATGTTGAGTCCATACCTGATGTCGTGCTGCCAGTCGTGTAGCCATACTGCGAAGCCCGCTCATCTACGTCAACGGCACCGGCATCGTCCAGGATGTCGGCGGCCCGTTCGGCTTCGTCCGCGGTCTGGGTGTACACCGAAACAACCGTTCCCCGGTTAGCAACGTCCGTGTACCGGCGGCTGGTTGTGTATTCATCGTCGTCATCGCCCCCGAACAGTGAGCGGAAAAATCCACCGATGCCACCGCCGTTGTCGTCGCGGTCCCGATCGCGGTCCCTGTCCCGATCAACGTCAATGTCGCGGGTTGCTCCCAGACTGATTGTGTCATTGGTCGCGCTGCCCGAATAACCGGTCTCGCTTGAGTAACCGGTGGTACCCTGTGCATAACCAGTGCCGGTAGTATTCATGCCGCTGCCCTGGTCCATGATGTCGATGGAGTCGCGTGTGAATCCGTTGTCTACCAGCCGTTCTACGGCGTTCTGCGCTTCTGACGCGTTGTCGAAAATTCCAATCACAGTCTGTGCCATTGTAGTTGGGGTTTTAATTGGGTGTTAGTAATAGATTGCTACTGATTTATCAAGGCTGATGCGCACCGGCATCAGTGGGGGTATCCCGCTGCACGACAACTTCCTCCCGACGGAGGGTTACCTGCTGGGGTTTATGCGTTTCTGTTCGTCGTTTTGTAACGTGTACTTCCTCAACGAGCACCAGGCGTTTTTCAACCACGACTACCTCCCGCAGGATGGGGATAATCATCGTGTCGCCTTCGTAGCGGATCGGGGGTGGCGGAACATCCACGTATTGATTGATCGTTACCCGATGGACGTTCACTTCCTCGTGGGTCGTCGGTACGTCCACTGTCTGCTCTTCTTCATGAACCAGTTTAGACAGCCGTATATGCCCTGTTTCTACCACCTCCTTATCGATACGCACCTGCTCCTGGATGACCGGGATGGTACGGGGCAGTTCTTGGTCGGGATTGTCCTGAGGGTTCATAGTGAGCGGGGTTGGTGGTAACTGATCACGTGCCTGGCTGCTCAAAAGGTGTGCCATCCGCTGATTGTGTGATGGTTAGTGAAACGCCCGATGGCAAACTGTCCCATTTATTCTACATAAATTATAGAATATTATTCTACACCGCCTGTGCCAGTGGCCGGCCGGGAATGGTTTACCATTTTGTAAATCTGAGGATACGACACGACTCGCCGTTGCCATCAGGCGCTGGGCAACCGGAAGTAAAAGGCGGCCCCATCGGTCATGTCGGGCTTCAGACCGATTTCTCCCTGCATCGCGGTGATAAACTCCCGCGAGATCGCCAGCCCCAATCCCGTACCGCTTACCTGGCCGTTGCTGCCGGGGGCACGGAAGTAGCGGTCAAACACCCGGTCGCGGTGTTCGGGGCGGAGGCCCGCGCCATAATCGCGGACCAGGAACTCTACGAATCCATGGACCGGTGCTACCTGGATGTCGATGCGGTTTTCCTCGGGGCTGTGCCGCACGGCGTTCGACAGCAGATTGACCAGCACCCACGAGGCTTTGTCGGGGTCGGCCTGGACCAGCGGCAAACCGGGTGCCTGGCTGACGTTGAACCGGATGTGTTTCTGTTCGGCCTGGGTCCGCAGCGCATTCGTGGCTACGTCGATGATGGCAGCGGGCGCTACGTTGCTGATCTGGAGTTGGATCTGCCCCGATTCCACCTGCGCCATGTTGAGCAGTTCGCCCGTAATACTGAGTAGCCGGTCGGCATCGTCGCGGACGTGATCAAGCAGTTGTTTCTGTTCGTCATTCAACGCACCGACGCGCTGGTCGTCGAGCAGCTTCAGGCTCATTTTAATCCCGGCGATGGGCGTTTTTAACTCGTGTGAGACCGTAGCGATGAAGTTCGTTTTGGCCAGGTCGCGTTCCTGGTAGGGCGTAATGTTTTTCAGCACAATCACGTACCCGGCCTGCTGCGCCTGTTCTTCGCCCGTCCGGGTCACTTCAACCAGGTGAATCTGCTTATTGAAATAGTTTTCCTTGCCTTTGCCCTCGGGATCCACGTCGTAAATCCTGAGCAGCCGGCCCTCCCGGCTTATGGGCTCATCGGTCATCAGTTCCTGAATCATCGTCCGCAGCAGATCATTGACCGAGGCCACATCGGGGGCGTATTTGCCTACCAACTGCGCTTCGGTCATCCCCAGCAGCCGACAGACCACGGGATTGGCGAACAGAATCCGGCGTTTTTCGTCCAGCCCGATGATGCCGTCGGCCATGATCTGAATAAGCGTATCGATGCGTTTTTTTTCGAACAGCACCCTCGCCAGGTTGCTGTGTTCGTATTCGTCGAGTTTCTGGGCCATGGAGTTGAACGACCGGGCCAGTTCGCCGAACTCATCGCTGGATTGAAAATGAAGCCGTTCCTCAAAGTTCCGGCTGGCCACCTGTTTGATCCCCCGGGTCAGTTCCCGCAGCGGATTGGCGATGTAGCCCGGGAAGCTGACGATGAATGAAAGCACCACCAGACAGCATAACGTCCCGACGAACGCCAGCCAGACCAGCGCGTCGCGGGCGGTTTGTTCAGCGGTTGTGTTCTTGCGCACCATCGCCTGCCGGTTGACATCGTCGAGCTGCAGGAGGTTTGTTCTTAACCGATTTAGGGTCAGCGAATCGCGGGCACCGGCCTTGATCCGGTCGAAATCCCGCCGAAGCGCATCGGTAAGCCCCTGCTCCCCTACTTCGGTTACGTTGCGCTCCTGTTTGCGCAGGTTTTCCTCAAAGATCGCTGCGGCATTGGGATCGGCATCCAGGCTGATCAGTGCCTTCTGCATGTCGCTGGTATATTCCAGCGATATGTAGTTATCTTTCAGAATGACACGGGCATCGGCGGACAACTGATTGAGGTAATACACGCCAAGGCCCCCCATGACGACAATGATGACGAACATGAAGGTCAGTCCCAGGGATATTTTGGCTTTTATCGTCATAATTGAGGGGAAGGGGGGCGAAGGAGGTAGGGGAGGAAAGGGAGGAAAGGAATATACGCATGAAGCAGTGGCTCTTCTCTTCCTTTCCTCCCTCCTCCCTTTCCTCCTCTCAAGATAATATAATCAAGTCTGTATCCGATTGCGATAGTTTGTTAAGCATTTCGTTAAACAGGTTTGTCCGCATGATGATTCGGATCAGGTTAATGTGCGGTTTGCCGATGCAGATCGTCGTAATCTTGCGCTCGTCGGCGGTTTCGACAATACAGCGGGGAATATTCGTCCCTTTGACCTGAATCACCTCCGCGCCCAGTTCCGTCGCTAGTTTGAGGTTGTTGATCAGGTGCCGCTGTACGTCCAGCTTGATCCGGTCGGGCCCTTCGGCGGGTTTCTGCACGTACAGCACGAACCACCGCGACTGGTAGAACGACGCCAGCCGGGCCGTTTTGCGGATAATCATCCGGGCGGTCTGGTGATTACTGCTGATGCACGCTAAGAACCGTTCGGTCCGGCCCTGAACACCGGGCGGCAGCGTCGTTTCGATTTTCCGTTCGACCTGCCCGGCCACTTCCTTCAGGGCCAGTTCGCGAAGCTGGAGAATTTTCTCCGGCTGGAAAAAATTCCGCAGCGCCGTTTCTACCTTCGCTTTATCATAAATCTTGCCTTCCTTCAGCCGGGCAATCAGTTCATCGGCCGGCAGGTCGATGTTGACGACCTCATCGGCCATGTGCAGCACCTTGTCTGGCACCCGTTCCGTTACGTCGATGCCCGTGATGGCGTGGACTTCGTCGTAGAGGCTTTCGATGTGCTGGATGTTGACCGCGCTGATTACATTAATACCCGCGTCCAGTATTTCGATGACATCCTGCCAGCGCTTTTCGTTCTTGGAGCCGGGAATGTTGGTATGCGCCAGTTCATCCACAATGACGAGTTCTGGGTGCGTATTTAAAATGGCCTGCACATCCATCTCTTCGAGTTCGCGCCCCCGGTAAAACAGCTTGCGCCGGGCAATGATCGGCAGCCCATCCACCAGCGCAAGCGTTTCAGCCCGGTTGTGTGTTTCAATAAAGCCAATACGCACATCAATCCCACTTCGGAGCAGGGCGTGTGCTTCCTGCAGCATCCGGTACGACTTCCCAACGCCCGCGCTCATGCCGATGTACACTTTGAATTTTCCCCGGCGTGATTGTTGAATCAGCCGGAGAAACTGTTCAGCGGACTGGTCGCGGTCGTTGGTGGTCATTTCTGCTTAGTGATGGGTCACTTCTGGCTCCTTGGTATCGGGTTGTGTAATAAATCAGCCGCTAAAAACGAACCGCCAGGCTCGTCGTCAGTGCGGTATTGGTCCGGCCGAAACCGTTGTCCGTCTGAAAGATAGCGTCCCTGCTGCTGAACGTCCGGCCTTCAATCCGAAACAGGGCCTGGGGCGTAATAACGTAATCGACGTTTAGCGAATACCCCCAGGTCTGGAAGCCGTTGGCACGGTCCGGCGTTCCGGTACCGGTAGCAATGATGACGTTGTTCCGGTCGTCATAATACTCAACCCGTCCGGCCAGCCGTACCTTGTCACTGGGGCTGTAACGCAGCATCGCAACGGGCGTGTACCAGACGTACTGGCCAGGGCCAACCCGGCGACCTTCCACCACCGGCTTACGATCCGCGCCTACGTCGAAGCCGAGTATCAGGCCCAGCTTACCCGGCTGGATAATAGCGTACAGATTGTGGTACATCCGGCCTTGCCTGAGCGAATCAGGACGGTCGGAGCCGAAGAATGTACTCCAGTTCAACGTCACCTTATCCGACGGCCGGTACTGCACCTGCGTACTGACGGCTGGACCGGAATACCCATCCAGCCGCTTCACGCGCTGCCAGCCGTTTACGACCGACCCCAGCAGCGTCCACTTGCCGTTGGCAGTATTGTAGGTCAGCCTGGCCCCCGCCAGGTAGTACGGCGAGTTCTCGGCTACGAGGCTACGCGTCAGCGTCCAGTTGTCGATACCAATGGCACTTTCAAATCCCAGGTGCGACGAGAAAATACCGGCATCCAGCCACAAATCCCGGCTGGCGCTCAGTTTCACGCCGGCATTCACTTCAAAGATGTTTTTGATCAGTTCCTGTTCGGCCGCGTAGTTGTACTGCGGGTACGTACCGACCTGAATAGCTAGGTTACCCCGTACCCGGTCGCTGGTGTAAGCCGCTTTTACAAAGGCCAGGTTTACGTTCACTTCGCGGTTGCGCCGGAAGTTATACAGAAAACCCGGCCGCTCCTGCACGGTTTTGGGGGCCGTAAAATCATGCGAATAATACGCTTCTACGTAGCCGGAGAACGTCAGGCTGCTGGTCGAGGCAGCGATAGCCTGCGGTTGGGCTGCCGCAGCTGCGGAGTCAACCAGCGGCCGGATAGTCGTTTGGGCAAACGGTGATGAAGCGGCAAAGAAAACCGACAAAGCGGTACACGAGACTAAAAACGTTTTCATTTCACAGGCCGCCGAAGCGGTGGTTTTGTTGGATAGTCCGGTTACAGCCGGCCTACAATTACTTCAGCGCATCCAGCGCTACGTTTACCTGCAACACATTCACTTTCGAGGGACCGAACAGGCCCAGCAGCGGACCCTCGGTGTGCTCATCCACCAATTGGTTCAGCCGGTCGGCGCTGATGCCTCGTATTTTTGCAATGCGGGCGATCTGAATTTTTGCCCCGGCCGGTGATAAATCCGGGTCCAGGCCGCTACCCGAAGCGGTTACCAGTTCAGACGGAATGTCTTCTTTTCGAACACCGGGATTATGAGCCAGGAACGTATCGATACGCGCCTGAACCGTTTTCAGGTAATCCGCATTACTTGGCCCTTTGTTTGACCCGCCCGAACCCGCTGCATTATAGTCAACCGCCGACGGGCGACTGTTGAAATACCGGTCCTCGGTGAAGGCCTGGCCAACGCGCTTGTAGCCAACCACCCGGCCATTGACCGTAATGGTTTCGCCCTTACCCCCGCCGGGGGCGAAGGTAGCGATACCCGCCACTACGAGCGGATAAATAACAGAGAGTAACACCAGCAGGACTACCGTGAGTCGAATAGCTGGTCCGATGTGTGTTTTCATGTTTTTGAAAGAGCGAATGAGTGAATGAGCGAAAGATTATTGAGATGTGTTGATGTGCTGTTATCTGTATAAAAACCAGCGCTCCGCATCGGAGGTCCGACTTCGCTCATTCACTAATTAAATAAATATCCCCACTACCAGATCAAGCAGTTTGATGCCGATGAACGGCGCAATCAGGCCGCCCAGGCCGTAGATGAACAGGTTCCGGCGCAGCAAGGCAGAGGCTCCGATTGGCTTGTACTCTACGCCACGCAGGGCCAGCGGGATGAGCATCGGGATGATGATCGCGTTGAAGATCACCGCCGACAGGATCGCCGACTCGGGACTGTTCAGCCGCATGATATTCAGGCTTTGCAGGGCCGAAATGGAGCTGATGAACAGGGCCGGGACGATGGCAAAATACTTCGCTACGTCGTTGGCGATGGAGAAGGTCGTCAGTGTACCGCGCGTAATCAGCAGTTGCTTGCCAATTTCGACCACCTCAATCAGTTTGGTCGGGTCGTTGTCGAGGTCCACCATGTTGCCGGCTTCCTTGGCGGCCTGCGTACCGGAGTTCATCGCCACACCCACATCGGCCTGCGCCAGGGCGGGCGCGTCGTTCGTACCGTCGCCCATCATCGCCACCAGTTTGCCACCGGTCTGCTCGTGCCGGATGTAGTTCATCTTGTCTTCCGGCTTAGCTTCGGCGATGAAGTCGTCAACCCCGGCTTTCTCGGCAATAAACTTGGCCGTCAGGGGATTGTCGCCGGTCACCATTACCGTTTTCACACCCATACGGCGCAGCCGCTGAAACCGCTCCTGAATACCGGGTTTGATAATGTCCTGCAGCTCAACAACGCCTTTCACAACGTCGTTTTCGGCCACAACCAGCGGAGTCCCCCCGTTGGCGGCAATCTCCTTCGCTTTCTTGTCCGTCTCGGCCGGAAATACGTTGCCCGCCCGCTCCACCATAACCCGGATGGAGTCCACGGCCCCTTTGCGGATGCGGATCACGTCGGTGGTCGGGCCGGAAGTAGCCCGGCCGTTGCCGTTTAGACGGGCCGGCAGGTCGATACCACTCGACCGTGTTTCGGCGGTGAACTTAATCAGCGTCGCTCCTTCAATGGACAGCGACCGCGTGATGTCCGTACCCCAGTCTCCACTGCGGGCTAACTCTACGATTGACTTACCTTCCGGCGTTTCGTCGGCCAGCGAACTCAGCGCACTGGCCCGCACCATATCGGTCTGGTTAATGCCAGGAGCCGGGTAGAAGTGGGTCGCCTTCCGGTTTCCGATCGTGATGGTACCCGTTTTATCGAGCAGCAGCGTATCGATGTCGCCCGCCGTTTCGACGGCCCGGCCCGATTTGGCGATGACATTGGCCCGGAGCGCCCGGTCCATACCCGCGATACCGATGGCCGACAGTAGTCCGCCGATGGTGGTTGGAATCAGGCAGACAAACAGCGAAATCAGGGCCGCGATGGTGATGGGCGTATTGGCGTACTCGGCGAACGGCTGCAGCGTAACGCAGACGATGACGAAAATCAGCGTAAAGCCCGCCAGCAGAATTGTCAGCGCAATTTCGTTCGGCGTTTTCTGGCGGCTCGCTCCCTCAACCAGCGCGATCATCTTGTCCAGAAACGACTCCCCCGGCTGGGTCGTGACCAGCACTTTGATGCGGTCCGACAGCACCTTCGTACCACCTGTTACGGACGAGCGGTCGCCACCGGCTTCCCGGATGACCGGTGCGGATTCGCCCGTGATGGCCGATTCGTCGATGGTTGCCAGTCCCTCAATGATTTCACCATCTGAGGGGATGATGTCACCGGTTTCGCACAAAAACACATCGCCTTTCTGCAGCTGCGAGGAGGGAATTATCTCCACTTCGTCGAGCTTCATCCGCCCCAGGGTCCGGATTACCTTGGCCGGGGTTTCCTCCCGCGTTTTGCGGAGTGATTCGGCCTGGGCTTTTCCCCGCGCTTCGGCAATGGCCTCGGCGAAGTTGGCGAACAGAATAGTTATGAACAGAATCAGGGTAATGATGATGTTATACCCCAGTGCCCCCTGCGACGTATCACCCGACAAGGCAATATAGATCGTTACCAGGAGCATGATCACCGTACCAATTTCGACGGTGAACATGACCGGGTTCCTGATCAGGACCGCCGGGTTAAGTTTCACAAATGACTCCCGGATAGCCGTTCCAACGAGCTCGCGCTGGAACAGCGAAGGAGAAGATTGCTTTGCCATTTTTGTTATATTTGAAAAAAGGACTTGATTATGATTGTTCAACTTGAACCTGCGCTGGAGAATACGGCTCACGCATTAGGCTATCAGAGTGCGGTTGATTTCGCCCGGATCGAACTAAAACATCGTGCCGCTCAACAACTGGCGTACTTTAGAAGCCGAGTAGAGCTATACGAGCAGAAGTATGGCATGTCGTTCGAGGACTTCACACAGCGTGTACCTAACCCTGACGATGCTGCCTTGAAACGATTTGGCATTTTTGAAAAAGAAGATGACGGGATGGACTGGGAAAACAGTGTTCACTCGATGCGTTTTTATCAGGACCAGCTTGATGCGTTGATACGTGGAGGAAACGCTTAGTAAGTTCGACAACCTCATAGTATCGCAGGCAAGCAAAGTATACAACGTTCCCGGCGACCGCCACACAACGCGTGTCGAATTGCTGCTGATTGATGAATCAAGACTCATTGCACAGGAGAGCTTGTTTTATGATACGGGTCGAATTAAGTACAGCTATCACTGGATGAACGCTGCGTATCAATTCATTCACCGCTGGGATAACGCCCACGACGTACTGACTATCGACACCTCTCCCGATCACCAGCACGTCGGCTCAGAAGATAATATCCAGCCTTCCGAACCCATGACCCTCGACAAAGTGCTCAGCTTCATTGCTTCGCAGCTTACCGTAAGCTGAAGTACTCCGCCAGCGGCCCCAGGGCCAGCGCCGGGAAGAACGACAGGGCTGCGATGATGAAGATGACGGCGAACGTCACCAGGCCAAACGTACCCGTATCGGTAGGCAGCGTACCCGACGACTCCGGCACGTACTTCTTCTGCGCCAGCAGGCCCGCAATCGCCACCGGTCCGACAATCGGCAGGTAACGTCCCAGAATCAGCACCAGACCACAGGTAAAATTCCAGAAGAGATTGTTGTCACCCAGTCCTTCAAAGCCGGAACCGTTGTTGGCTGCCGACGAGGTGTATTCGTACAACATCTCCGAGAACCCGTGAAACGTATCGTTGTTGAGCCAGTTGCCGGGCTTCACCGCCCAGTCCGCATCCGGCATGTTTACCAGCGTATACGACGATATGGCCGTAAATACCAGAATCAGGAACGGGTGCAGAATGGCGATCAGCGACGCGATTTTCATTTCCCGCGCTTCAACCTTGCGGCCCAGGAATTCCGGCGTCCGGCCTACCATCAGCCCCGAGATAAACACGGCGACGATCAGGAATACGAAGAAGTTCAGGAAGCCCACACCCACCCCGCCGTAGAAAGCGTTGATCATCATGTCGAGCATCTGCATAGCGCCCGAAATCGGCGTCATGGAATCATGCATGGCGTTGACCGACCCGTTAGAGGTAGCCGTTGTCGTAATGCCCCAGTACGCTGAAGCGGCCGCGCCCAGCCTGATTTCCTTGCCTTCCATACTGCCCAGCGGCTGCGCCACGCCAAGATTCGCAATGGCCGGGTTGCCGCTTATCTCGGCAAAGAGCGACGGGAAAAAGAGGAGCATGAAGCCAACCGTCATGACGCCGTAGATGACCAGCGCCAGCCGACGGCGGTTGATGTAATACCCCAGCGCAAACACCAGTGCAATCGGAATCAGAATGATCGAAATGTCTTCGACCATATTGGTCAGGTAGTTCGGGTTTTCCAAGGGGTGCGCCGAGTTCACGCCGAACCAGCCCCCGCCGTTGGTACCCAGTTGCTTGATGGCGATCATCCCAGCGGCCGGCCCGCGCGAAACCCCAACCGTATCGGCCTGAAGCGTCACGATGGTATCCTTTCCGTCGTAGCTGGCGGGTGTGCCGTTGAAGGCGAGGATAAGCGCCACCACCAGCGACAGCGGCAACAGAATCCGCGTAATCGACTTGACGAAATACACGTAGAAATTGCCCAGCTTATCGGCCACCTCCGTGCACATCGCGTTGAACACCAGCACCATAGCCGCCATGCCGGTAGCCGCCGTAACAAATTGCAGAAACATAATCACCGCCGTCTGGGTCAGGTACGTCAGACCCGACTCGCCGGAATAGTGCTGCAGGTTGCAGTTAACCAGGAAGCTAATCGCCGTGTTGAACGCCAGATCCGGCGTTTGCGACGGATTACCATCGGGGTTCAGCGGCAGGCTGCCCTGGAACAACAGCATGAAGAACGCGTAGATGAACCAAAGCAGATTGATCGTGACCAGGGCCACGAGGTTCTCTTTCCAGTTCATCTGCCGGTTGGGATCAACCCCACCCAGGCGATAAATCAGTCGCTCCAAAGGAGCCATAAAATCAAGGGCCGGGCCGGCGTTCCGGTTGGGTTGCCCCTTGTACACCTTGGCAATGAACTTGCCGAGCGGAATTGCCAGCAGCACCGTAAGGGCGTACATGGCGATCACGCCCATTCCATCCGTAAACATAGTGGTAGGTAGGTTAAAACTTTTCGGGTCTGACCAGCACGTAGAACATGTAGCCAAACACCAGAAGCGAGACAATAAAAAGCAGCGTCAGCATGGCGATCAGATGTTCTCAAACCATTCGATTGATTTGTAAAAAAGGACGAAGCACAGCAGCGCCGAAGTAATTAAAATCAGGATAGTCTCCATTCGGTTGATTTCTTGAATTGGTTTCTATCCGGATGGTACGAATCAGATGCCAAACCGACTGGTGACGTACGTCTACTCCATATAATACTGATAATCAATTAATTGCAACAGGCATCCAACCATACAGACGGATCCAGGACCCTTGCTTTTTTCTCAAAATGACAACCGCTCATTCTCATTTTGAGAAAGACGGCCATTTAATCCCGGACAGCCAGGTCTGGAAGCTCATCACAGTCGATGCGTTTATGATGAACGCGTACGTCCTGCTCAAACGCCTGGGTATCTCCGACGAGGAAGCGGACGGGCTGGACTACCAGAACGTAATACCTGAACAGGTGCCGCTGGGGGTGCGACCTGCCGAATGGCTTCGGCTGGAACGGATTTAACAGGAAATCCCGTCGTCGATGACCGATAAAGCCACTACGTGACTCTAACCGGGCGGGGTTATTTTTTCAGGCCGTATTCGTCCAGCTTGCGGTAGAGGGTAGCCAGTGAAATGCCCAGCAATCGGGCGGCTTCAGCCTTCTGGTTGCCAGTCATGGCTACGATACGTCCGATGTGCTGACGTTCCAGAGCCGCCAGGGTTAGATCATCGCCAGGGTTCGATTCATCGCCCTCCCGAATGTCGAGCGGCAGGTGGTCGGGCAGCAGGTCCGGCCCGTCCGCCAGGATAACGGCCCGCTCAATGATGTTTTTCAGTTCGCGGATATTGCCTTTCCAGCCGTGGTTCTGCAGCATCCGTACAAACTCGGGACTCATGCGTACGTCGCGTTTGCCGATCTTGGCCGCATCCCGTCGGGTAAAAAAGCCGGCCAGCTCCGGGATGTCGTCGCGCCGGTCGCGCAGGGGCGGTAACTGGATCACAAACACCGACAGCCGGTAGTACAGATCCAGCCGAAACCGACCGGCCCCCGATTCTTCTTCCAGGTTCCGGTTCGTGGCCGCTACCACGCGTACGTCGGTCTTTGTCGGTTTCGTATCGCCTACGCGCAGGAACTCGTGCGTTTCGAGCACCCGGAGTAATTTAGCCTGTAAATCGAGCGGCATTTCCCCGATTTCATCCAGAAAAATGGTGCCTTTATTCGCTTCGGCAAACAGGCCTTTCTGATCGCGGGTAGCCCCCGTGAAGGCCCCCGCCCGGTGCCCGAACAGTTCGCTTTCCAGAATCTCCTTGCTCAGCGCCCCGCAGTTGATGGCCACGAACGGCCCCGCCGACCGGGGACTGGCGTAGTGGATGGCCTGCGCGAATACTTCCTTACCGGTACCGGTTTCGCCGGTCAGCAGCACGGTCGTGTCGGTTACGGCCACTTTCCGGGCCAGCTCGATGGCCTGTCGGATAGCCGTCGACCGCCCGATGATGCTGTCGAAGCCGTAGCGCTTGCTCACCTGCTGTTCCAGCTGCCGGATGCGGAACTGCAGCTCGGCTTTCTCGACGGCCCGGCTCACCAGCGGAATAATCCGGTCGTTGTCGTCGCCTTTGGTAATGTAGTCGAAGGCCCCGTTTTTGATGGCCGTTACCCCATCGGCAATGGTGCCATAAGCCGTCAGGACGATAACCTCCGTAGCGGGGTATGTCTGTTTGATCAGGGCCGTTAACTCAATCCCGTTTTTGTCGGGCAGCTTCACATCGCTGATTACCAGCTGCACCTCCTCGCGTTCGAGAACGCTGAGACCGGAGCGGGCATTGGCCGCTTCCAGTACGGTGTATCCTTCGAGGCTCAGCAGCCGGGCCAGCAGTTGGCGGAGTCGGTCTTCGTCGTCGATCAGAAGTAAGGTAGCGGCCACAGTCGTTTGCTATAAACAACCAAAATTAACCCAAAAACGGCAGTCGGCTCCCTTTTTTCGGAACCAGCCGGTTTGGTAAACCAACCGGGGGGTGTTTTGTGTTTAGGGTAAAATGGTAGCAGGGCCGGTTTTGACGTAGCGCTGGCGGTGCTGCCCCGACGAATCGAGTAAACTGGCCAGCCCATGCGAAACCAACTGAAAGCCCTCTGGATCACGCAGCACCAATACGATGCCGCTTTCGAAAACCTGAAGCGATTCACCACCCTGCTGGACGTTGCCCAGGTTGCCGTTCAGCCCCTGCTTCAGCCGCTGAACACCCTGGCCTCGGAACTGCCGGCGGCTAAACCGCTCAAACTCCGGTTTGGTCGGGAACATACCCATGCGCCCTGGCGGCTCGAAACCCCGGTCGTGATCGTTGATGAGTGGCTGGCGCGGGAGATGCAGTAAGCGACGTACCACCTGTCGATACGTAGCCGGGGGCTACTGCCAGTTGTACACCCGGATAAAATACGGCCGGTACAGATCCGCGCTGCCGGGTACGGCGAAGTTATCCCCGAAATTGTGGGCGTTTACGCAGTACGAAATCATGAGTTCGCCCGTCTTCGACAGTTCCGGGTGAACCAGCGCATTGTAGGTAAACACCTTGCCGGTACCGTGTTCTTCCGGTATCGTATACAGCAGACGTTTGTTGGTCCAGGGCCCGACCGGACTGGTTGACTCTGACAGGTACAGCCGCCGGCTAAAGATAATTTCCTGCGTGAACAGGTAGTATTTGCTGCCCGACCGGAATACGCTGAACTGGTCCGACGCATCCTTATAAATTTCGTATCGGTTCGGGCTGCTCCCCCATTTAGAGCCGTTCCAGTACGTCCAGGCCGCCGTCAGATCGCCTTTGGGAGCCCGGGCCACCACGACGCTGGTCGTCAACGTCCCGTGTACGACGCCGTAGAGGTACGTGTATCCGTCGGCGGCTTCACATAAAGCACCCCCGTAGCCCCATTCGCCCTGGTATTTATTCGGAATCAGCTTTTCAATAGCGCCGGTCGTGGGTGAACAGATGGCCAGATCGATCGACGCATTCTTGAAATCCCACGATCCCGAGCCCGTTTTACGAATGTGGCTCAAGACGACCTGAAGTTTTCCGTTGCAGACGGTCGCATCGAGGGGCCAGTACCAGTCCCTGCCGTTTTTTTCGAGTGAATGCACGAAATACGTTTTTGCACCGGTATCCGTGGTGGCTCCCTGGTTCAGCGTCCGGAATCCGTCGAACGTTTCGCCCTGCTGCACCAGTACGGCGTTCCGGACAAAGACGTTCTGCGCGGCAATGCGTAACCGATCCGGCTGCACCCGGCCAATGAAACTATCGCCGAATGTCCAGAACACCCGCCCGTCGGGCAGCGGCACTGAGTAGACCCCATCGCCCCCGTTCCAGGCTGCGTTGCGGGTAAAGAACTGGTTATACTGCGCATCGACCTGAACGGTCAGAGCTGCCTGCCGAAGCGGGGCGGCTGACTTTCTATCAGAAGTGGTGGGTAATGAATCGACGGGCTGACAGGCAACGAAACAGGGCAATAAGGCGACAACGAGCGCAGAAAGGCTTTTAAGCACGGTACGTATGGTTTGGGAAGGTGAGTACTAGGCGTAGAAGATCGCTCCGGCCGAATTTTACCGATCACCAACGTATTTCGCCTGATTTCACGTTAAACACCGTGTCGTTTCTTGAATTGAAGCGGGTTTTCGCCCGTTACCCGCCGGAAAATCCGGTTGAAGTACGACAAACTCTCGAAGCCACAGGCGAAACAGGCCTCCGAAACGGTATGATCGGTCAGCAGTAGTTTCTGCGCCTGATTGATGCGATACTGGTTCAGAAACTGGGTGAACGTCAGCCGGGTCATGCGCTTGAAATACCGGCAAAAAGCCGCTTCGGTCAGGCTGGCGAGTTCGGCCACTTCAGGAATGTCAATTTTTCGGGTGTACTGCTCCGCTACGAACTGATGTACCCGTTTGAGCCGTTGCTGCTCCTTCAGGTTGTAGGCACCGGCCACGGGTTTGCCGTACAGCGGAGTGCATTCGTCGCTGGTGGCTAACTGCTGGAAGATACTCAGCAGGGTCATGATCCGCTCAAACGGCGGCAAATCCGCCAGTTGGTGCAACTTCGCTCCTACCTCGGCCTTCGTTCGGCCATGAAACGACACGCCAGACCGTGCCCGTTCGAACAACTGCGTGATGGCCGCAAATTCAGGAGCCTGCCAGAACACTTCGCCCAGAAAGTTTTCCTTCAACTGCACCACCACCTTCCGGTGATCAGTCCTGACGCCGTAATCGAAGTTTAAATGCGGAATATTAGGGCCGATAAACACCAGATCGCTGCCATCGTAGCGCGAGATGTGATCGCCTACGTGCCGGGTTCCGCTGGCGCCTTCGATGTAGACGATCTCGTATTCGGGATGGTAATGCCACAGGAACACGTCGCTCAGGTGGGGCGTCAGCAGCAGGTGAAAGGAACTGCCAGCATCGGGGGCAATCTGTTCTAAAGCAACCTTCATGGGCCTTGTTTTTGCTATAAACTGACGCGGTTAGGAACCATTGGCTTGTACAAGAGCAAAATAGTACAAAAACTGGCTAGTTCTGTAATAACACCGGCGGTTTTCTGCTGACTACCTTTGTTTCAACAAAATCACCAGCAAATACAAAACATCATGGAGGCAACAAAAACGATGGCCCCGGTCATGATTCCGGATAATGCCCACAAAGACATTCCCGGCAATCCGTCAACGGCGACCAGCAGCAAAATCAAACTCAATGATCGATCATCTCAGTCCGCCGAAGCGGGAAAACCCCTGCGCGTGCTGTCGGAAGAGGACTGGCAGTTCTGGCAGCACAACGGATACATCGTTATCAAACAGGCCGTGCCCAAAGAAAATGCCGACCGACTGGCCAACCTCCTGTGGGAGTTCGAAGAAAAAGACCCCAACGATCCCAGCACATGGTACGCTCCCCCCCGGGCCGAGATGAAAATGAAGGAGCTGACCAACAGCGGCATGGTTGAGCTATATAACCACCAGTACGAATGGGACAACCGGCAGTACCCACGGGTGTACGATGCCTTTGTCGACATCTGGGGCACCGAAAAACTCTGGGTGACGATTGACCGCGCCAACCTGAATTTCCCCGTTCGGCCGGGACACGACTTCAAAGGGTTCATCCACTGGGACTACGACCCCGAAACCAAGCCGCAGAACGTACAGGGCGTACTGGCCCTGGCCGACCAGACCGATGAAAACATGGGCGGGTTCCAGTGCATTCCCGAACTGTTCCGAACCTACGACACCTGGAAACTAACCCAGCCCGCCGACCGCGACCATTTCAAGCCCGACATCACGGGTTTTGAGTTAGTTAAAGTAAAAATGGAAGCCGGGGATCTGCTGATCTTCAACAGCACCCAGCCCCACGGCATCCGCCCCAACCTGTCGAAAGACAAAGTCCGGATGGCCCAGTACATTTCGATGATGCCCGCTGAGGAAGATAACGAAGCCCTGCGGCAGTGGCGTATTACGTCATGGCGCGAGCGGCAGGCCCCCGAAGGCTACGCGTTTCCCGGCGACCCGCGCAACTGGGAAAAAACCCGCTACGAACGGGCTCAGTTGACCGAACTGGGCGAAAAACTGCTGGGACTGCGGAACTGGTAACAAGGTCTGGTAAAGCAAAAAAGCCCGGCCTCCCGGCCAGGCTTACTGCTAAATGCCTATTTCGAAGATAACTCCCTGACCTCTGAGGTGTTTTTAGGCATCTTCCGTATTTCAAGATACCAGAAAAATTTCCTCAAAAAGTTATTTATCAAATAATTGACAGTGGCAAACAGCTGTAATTTTTGTTATTTTATAAACAGCCACTTGGTAAAAAGCGCTCGTTGCTGCTCGGTTGGGCTGGCAACCGGTTCGAGTCGGTAGCTCACCAGCGGGTTTTGCGTCAGCGTGACCGGCATCCGGCGAACGATGCCATTCCGGTTAACTAACAGGTTCAGGGTTTCGCCCACGCGCCGACCGGCCAGCAGCCTGAGCAGATCATCACCAACCCGAACGCTGTCGACGGCGACAATTTCATCGCCAACGTTCAGGCCATCGGTATAAGCCGCCGAACCGCGACGGACGCCCGCCACTACGACTTTTCCGTTGGATACGGAAGTAGCAACCCCGAGGTACCCGTCCTGCGTTCGGGCTGCTACGTTGGTCAGCCGCAGCCCCACCGGCTCAAAATACGCGTTGTAGTTGATTGGCTCGGCACTGTTTACCCCGATGTTGAAAAAATCGTCGAGTTTGCGGCCGGCGATTTGCTCGGCGGCCTGCCGAAACTCTTCATCCGTAAAGCCGCGCTGCCGCTTCTTGTAATATTCGTTGTACAAATACCGCATCAGATCGTCCATGGTGCGGGCGCCGTTGCTGCCGGCCAGGATGGCCAGATTCAGCAGCGATCCCAGTACGCTGCCTTTGCTGTAGTACGATACGGTACTGTTGTTTGAGTTTTCGTTCGGGCGGTAGTATTTGATCCACGCGTCGAAGCTCGACTCCGCCACCGACTGCACCCGGTTACCCGGCTGATTTTCGATACCGGTGATGTCGTTGGCCACGATGGCCATATATTGCTCCGGCGTATGGAAACCCGCCCGGCGCAGGATGTAATCTTCGTAGAACGACGTACAGCCCTCCGACAGCCAGAGCATGCGGGTGTAATTCTCATTCTCATAGTCGAACGGTCCGAGCGCGATGGGCCGGATGCGCTTTACGTTCCAGAGGTGAAAATACTCGTGCGCCACCAGCGTCAGAAAACCTTTGTAGCCGGCTTCCGTCGCATAGGCGTTGCGGGAGGTTTGCAGCGTGGTCGAGTTCAGGTGTTCCAGCCCACCGCCGGCCGCCGGAATGTGGTGTACGATAAACGTATAGTTTTCGCAGGGGTGTTCCCCCACGACGGATGCCGCCGTTTCGCACACCCGTTTGTAGTCGGCCTTGAGCCGCTGCTCGTTGTAATCGACCTCACCAAACTGCGCTACGGTATGCGGAATATTGGACGCCGTAAACGTAAACGTGCGGTGGTTTCCGATTTCCATCGGTGAGTCTACCAGCAGGTCATAGTTCGGCGCTTCAAAAGTGTAGGCGGATGCGCCCCCGTTTTCGTCGCCCACGGATTTGAGGGCCGTCGTTACGGTCTTCCAGTCCTTGTACGGCTGCACAATCACCCGCAGGGGCTGGTTTTTCAGCGCGTCCGTAAACATGAAGATGCTGGCCCCGTTCAGGTATCCGTGGTTCGCATCGATGAAGCTGGTCCGTACGGTCAGTTCGTTGGCGTATACCCGGTAGCGGATCGTCAGGTTATCCTCATTGGAAAACACCCGCCAGGCGTTCTTCCGGATCTTTTCGGACCGCACCGGCCGGTTGCCCGCGAGGGCCGTAAACCCTTCCACGTTTTTGGCGTATTCCCGGATCAGGTACGACCCCGGCGTCCAGACTGGCATTTTGATATCCACATAGCCATTCTTACGGGCGTTGGTCGCGGCTGCGCTGTTGGTAAGCCGCATTTCGACCTCGAAATAGTGGGTCTGCGGCTCAGGCATCGACAACACATACGTAATGGCAGGTGCGGGCGCCGGGGCCGTCGGATTCACGGCGGTCGTATCAGCGGCCCGCGTCAGCGGACCGTACCCTAGGAGCAACCAGGCTGTCAATAAAAACAGGAGCCGGGATTTTTTTTTCATACGGAAAAGATAATACTTTCGTTTTTTGACCAGGACTTCGTCGTTTTTCAGAAAAGAAACAGCGAAACTACGACGCAATTCAAGTATTCACAACCGTTGATCCAATTTATGCCCCTACCCGACCCCCAACCGATTCAGCAACGACCACCCATGAGCCCCCCGGCCGGTCTGCTTTGCCTGCTGATCTTTGGGCTTTTCCTTCCGCTGTCGGTTTCGGCCCAGCGAACCCTGAGTTACTCAGAACCTGATTATCATTACCGCAACGGCCTCGAACTGTTCGAAAAATCTAATTTCGCGGCCGCCCGCAACGAGTTTCAGCAGTACCTCGCCCCGCGCCGGAGCGACGGCTCCCGGAAGCTGCTCAACACCAGCGATCAGAACGCGGTCGAAGCCGAGTATTATGTTGCACTCACCAGTTTGTACATCGACGAACCCGGCGCTGAGGTTCTCGTGGACCGATTCGTTAAAAACCACAGCGAGCACCCTAAAGCCGGGCAGTTGTACGGCGATCTGGGTACGTATTACTACAACCAGGGGAATTTTGCGAAGTCAATCGACTTCCTCGAAAAAGCCGTGGCGCAGGGAGGCAGCAACGCCCGCCAGCTCGACTACAAATACAAACTGGCTACTGCGTATTATAACACCCAGGATCTGCGCCGGGCCCTGCCGCTCTACAATGACATAAAAGCAAGTTCGTCAACGGACGCACCGGCTGCCTCCTACTACGCGGGGGTGATTAATTTCCGGCAGAATAACCTCAACGAAGCCGTTAAGGATTTCCGGCGGATCGAAGCCAACCCAACGTATCAGAACGAGGTTCCGAACTGGATTGCGCAGGCCCTGTACCGCCAGCGCCGGTTCGACGAACTACTGGCTTATACCGAACCCCTGCTCAAACGCGGTTCCAACCGCGACCTGAGCGAGGTCGCGCTGTTCACGGCGGAGGTTTATTACCAGCAGAATCAGTTTGCCAAAGCCATTCCGTACTACCGGCAGTACATCTCGACGGTTGGCGCGAAAGTGCCGAACGCGATTCGGTTCCGCTACGGACAGTCGCTGTTCCGTACGGGTGCCTACAACGATGCCATTGCGCAGCTCAAACCCGTTGCCGGCGGTAAGGACACTACGGCCCAGTATGCCGCTTATACACTGGGGGTCAGTTACCTGCAGACCCAGAATCCAACCTACGCCCTGACGGCCTTCGATCAGGCGGGTCGGCTGGCGTTCAACAAGGACATTCAGGAGGAAGCCGTATTTAACCACGCCAAGCTGCAACTCGACCAGAACAATGGGGCCGACGCTGTGAAGGAACTGACGGCCTTTCTGAAACGCTACCCCAGCAGCCGGTTTGAAAACGAAGCCAACGAACTGCTGGGCGAAAGTTATTTTGCGTCCAACAACTACCCAGCCGCCATCGCCTACATTGAGAGCCTGAAACGCCGGACGCCCAAAATCAACGCTACGTATCAACGGCTGACCTTCAACCAGGCCGTGAACGATTTCAACGCGGAGCGGTACCGCCAGTCGGTCGAAAACCTCGACAAGTCGCTGAAGTATCCGGTTGATGCCGAACTGCAGCAGGCCGCCCAGTTCTGGAAAGCCGAAGCGTATTCAGCCGGCCGGCAATACGACACGGCCATTCCGCTCTATACGGCCGTAGCGCGGTCGGGAGCCGGCCCCTACGCCGTTAAAAGCCTGTACGGACTGGGCTATGCGTATTATAACAAGAAGGATTACGCCCGCGCCCTGACCTATTTCCGCGATTTTGTTAGCCGTGGGGGCGACAAAACCGACCGGAGCACCCTCGACGATGCAGTAGTCCGGCTGGCCGATTCGTATTTTGCCAACAAGCAGTATAACGAAGCCATTCGGTACTACGACCAGGCTATTGCCCAGAACCAGGGCGATAAGGACTACGCTGTGTACCAGAAAGGGGTGATTCTCAGCTACGTCGGTCGCGACACGGAGGCCAAGGCCCAGTTCGATCAGCTTCAGAAGCAGTATCCGTCGTCCCGCTTTGCCGACAACGCCCTGCTTCAGGCCGCCAACGTCGATTTTGAGAAAGGGAACTACCAGGCCGCCATTCGGGGTTTCAGCCGGCTGCTTCAGGAAAAACCCCAGAGCTACCTCGTTCCTTCGGCGTTGCTCCGACGGGCGGTTGCATACGGCAACATTCAGCAATACGAACCGGCCATTGCCGACTACCGCCGGATTCTGGACGAATTTGGCAATACCGAACAGGCGCAGAGTGCCTTGCTGGGACTGCAAAACGCCCTGACCGACGCGGGTCGGCCGGAAGAATTTTCGCAGGTGCTCAGCAAATACAAGCGCACCAACCCCGGCAGCACGGACGTAGAGCGGGCCGAGTTTGAAAACGCCAAAAATATTTACTTCAGCGAAAAGTACGCGCAGGCCATTCAATCGCTGCTGGCGTTCATTCAGGAATACCCCGCCAGCCCGAGTCTCAATGAAGCCCGGTATTACATCGCTGAGTCCTACCGGCAAACCAACGACGTAGCCAACGCACTCCGGTACTACAACCAGGTGCTGACCGACAATAAGTCGGAGTTCGTCGTGCGGGCCGCAACCCGGGCCGCCGAACTGGAAACGCAGCAGAAAAACTACCCCCGCGCCGTACGGAACTACCGCTTTATCCTGAACCAGGCCGACAGCAAAAATGAGCAGGTTACCGCGCAGCTTGGGCTCATGGATACGTATTACGCAGCCAGCAAAACCGACTCAGCCGCATTCTTCGCCCGGGAGGTTATTACGGCCGGGAGCGTCGTGCCGGGAGCGCAGAACCGGGCGCAGCTCATGCTTGGTAAAATTGCCCTGGACAAAGGCGACTATAAAACAGCCCAGACCGAGTTTGAAAAGACCGTGGCCCTGGCTAAGGACGCCAACGGTGCCGAAGCAAACTACCTTCTCGGCGACATCCTGTATCGCCAGAAAAAATTCAAGGAGTCGATTGCGCTGCTCCTCAAATTCAACGAACAGTTCAGCGAATTTGAGTACTGGAAAGGCAAAGCGTTCATCCTGGTTGCCGACAACAACGTCGGGCTGAACGAACTGGCCCAGGCCCGCGCCGTCCTGAACTCCATCATCGAAAACTCAACGAACGAAACCATCGTGGCCGAAGCCAAACAGAAGCTGGCCGCGCTGGAGAGTAAGAATTAAACTCAGTTCGTGGTTGGTGGTTTGTGGTTTGTCGTTCGTGGTGTAGCCCCATAACGACAAACCATAAACCACCAACCACGAACGACAAACCACAAACCAACGAATGCCCCGCATCCCCGCCCTATACCTCACCCTGTCGGCAACCGTTTTTTCACTGACGTTGTACGCGCAGGAACAGCCCCGTCCAACGCGACCACCCGTCCGCGAAGGCGAGATTGAAAACCAGGAGATTACGGTCGAAAAAAGTCGTAAAATCGAACTCCCCCCGGCCACCCGCATCATTAACAAGATTCCGTCGATCAAACCCTCGGCCGAGCAGCGTAAGCTGACGTATGAGTTTGAAGATCGTAAGCTGACGGTCGGCGATCCCCGGATTACGCCCGGCGTTCTGCCCCCCACCACTACGCAGGCTGAGCAGGCCCCGTCGTATAACAACTACGTCAAAGTGGGGGCCGGCAACTACGGCTCGTTTCTGGGCGAAGGCTTCGTTGGGGTCAACAACCTGTCGAATCTCGCGCTGGAAGGTTCGTTCCGGCACCTATCGTCGAGCATTGGTCCGGTGGATGGTAGAAACTCCGGGCAAAGCGATACCCGCCTGAACGTAACGGGAAAGTACATGACCGAATCCTTCAAGTTTCAGGGCGATGTCGGCTATGAACGGAACGGCTATTTCTTTTACGGCTACGGCCCGCTGCCCGAGAACACCACCATTAGCCGCGACGCCATCCGGCAGCGACTCAATACGGTTAATTTTAAACTGGGCATTGAAAACACGAACCAGGAAAGCGCTATCGACTACTCGCTGCGAACTGGCATCACCTCACTGAAGGATCTGTACAGCGCATCCGAAACCGACTGGGGTACCAACTTCAACGGCTCCATCGGCATCACCAATCAGGTGTTTGCACTGGTCGCGGCTGATGCCTACGTAACACAACGGTCCGACGGCCCGGTGGATAACCGAAATCTGTTCCGGGTCAAACCGACGTTCAAATACACGACGCCACGCTTTACCATCGTAGCCGGTCTGACGGCCGCCAACGAAACGGACAAACGGCAGAACATCAACCGCACGCAGGCTTTCCCGGTGGTGGACATCGACGTGGTACCGGTTGGCAACATTCACTTCTTCGGGGGGGTCGACGGCGATATCGTTCGGAATACCCTTCGCTCGTTTCTCACTGAAAATAAGTGGCTTGCCCCACAGGTACTTTTATCTAACACTGTTAAGTCGCTGGATTTCTACGGTGGTTCGAAGGGCGAGCTTGGTGGCGGGTTTGCTTACGAGGGGAAAGTATCGTATGCCCGGTACCGTAATTTCTACGTCTTCAACAATTCGCTGACCGACACCACGAAATTCTTCGCGCTGTACGACGGCGGCACCTCCGAGGTGCTGACCATCTCGGGGCAGCTGGGTTACGCGCTGAAGGATAAATTCCGGTCGACGCTCAAAGCCGACTTTTACCGCTACGGTCTCGACCGGCTTGAAGAAGCATGGGGTCGTCCGCAGGTGGCCGCATCCTGGACGAATTCGTACATCCTCAACAAAAAATTATTCGTCACGGCCGACTTGTACTTTTACGAGGGAATCAAAGGCAAGAACTTCGTAACAAATACGGTCTACACCCTGAAACCCATCTACGACCTCAACGTAAAAATTGACTATTTCCTAGGCAAGCAGTTTTCGGCCTTCGTGTCATTAAATAATATCATCGGGCAGAATTACCAGCGGTATTTGTATTACCCGGTTCAAGGCCTTAACTTTCTCGGAGGAATCAGTTATTCCTTTTAACACAACGCGTGCAAACAATCGCACTATGGCAACCGTGAACGAGTACCTGAAAAAACTCCTTTACCAGTACGACTGCATTGTAGTACCCGAACTGGGGGCTTTTCTGACCCATTACCAATCGGCTTCGTTCACGGAGTCCCATGGCGTATACCTGCCGCCCCGCAAACGGCTGGCGTTTAACGAAGCCCTGCGGCTGGACGACGGCATTCTGATGAATTACCTCATGCTGCACGAACAGCTCAACCGTGAGGAAGCTCAGCGCCGGATCAGTACGTTTGTGGCCGACCTGCGCCGGCAAGTGCAGCAGACGGGCCGGTTTGATATCGACGGCGTCGGTACGTTCACCCGCAATGATGAAGACCGGCTGCAATTCGACCCGAACCTCCGCCATAACTTTCACGGCGAATCCTACGGCCTGATGCCTGTACCGGCACAGCTGATCGGACAGCAACTGGAACCGGCCGCTATCGAAGCCGTACCCGTAACCGCACTCGGACCCGTTTTGCGCGAGGACGTTGTGGAGGAAACCGCGCTGGTTACCCAATCACGGTCCCGGTCCAACTGGCGTGTAGCAGCGGCCGTTCTGTTAGTCGGTTCGCTGGGTGCCGTGAGTTATTTCTCGGTATTGAAGCCTGGCCAGCCACTGCAAAGTAGCCTGAACCCGGCCAACCTGCTTACTTCCGTGTCGGCGGTTTTCCAGTCTGCGGAGGAACCCGCCAAACCAGCTCCCGCAACCGCCCGCTACGTAGCGAAACCGGTTGTTGCCGAGCCGGTTGTTAAGGCCGAAACCCCAGCCGCTCCGGTGGTCGAACCGGTAGCCACCCCGGCCCCCACTGCACCGGCAGAGCCAAAGGTTGTGGAAACACCGGCTGCCACGGCAGAACCCGTTGCCGCTCCGGTTGCCAGACCGAAACGCACCGGTCCTCACTTCACCGTTATTGCGGGCAGCTTCTCCAGCAAGCGCAATGCCCAGCGGTTCCAGCGGTGGCTGCGCCGAAAAGGATACGAAGACGCGTATATCATTCTCCCGGCGCAAAAAGGTCAGTTATATAAAGTAGCGGCCGCCGGTTCCGAAATCCGGACAGAGGCCGTAGCGAACCTTGGCGTAATCAGCGAACTGACGGGGGCACAAGCCTGGATTCTGAAAAACTAACGCTTACGAAATCATGCAAAAAGGCAACCCGGTCGGGTTGCCTTTTTGCATGTTAAGCCTAATGGCTTCTAATTTCGATTCGCTTATGAGCGTTTGAATTGTATTACAGTCACTTTACTTCACAACTATTTAGTTACCGATATAATATTTTTATAAATATCTATTTACTTTACGCAAAAAGACTTCTTTTATGCGTATGATCCGTCTGTTCTTTCTGCTGTGCCTGATCAATACGTCCTTGTACGCTCAGTCTACGCCTGGTTCTGAACTGCGTCCGGCTTCTCAATACCAGGTTGGTATTCAGGCCGGCACCACGGGGATTGGCTTGTATGGAGAGCGACTCCTGGACCAGGCCCACCGTCTGGCTCTGCGCGTAGGCGTCAATTACCTAGCTTATCGGCAACCTGTGCGGCTTAAAACAGCCGACGATTCGTACGTAGTGATTGACCCCGATTTTATGATTAGTCTGACCCACGCGGGTCTGCGGTGGAATCCATTCAAGCGGAGTTCGTTTTTTGTGACCGCCGGAGCTGGTTACACCTGGAATCCGGCCCTGCGGTTTGTGCTGACGGCCGAAAATACGGTTAACTTTGGCGGTCTGGTCATGACGGCCGAGGATGTAGGCACCATCCGGGCGAGACTACGCTGGAACCCGGTTGTGGCGTATCTGGGCACAGGATTCAGTCGGGTTATACCCCGCAGGCGGCTGACGGTCGGCGTCGAACTGGGCGGTTATTACCTCGGGAAACCGACCGTCGAGCTTGATTACGAAGGTTTTCTGGAAACCACGACCATCGACGAACAGGTACCCATTGTTGAACGAAATCTGGCGGGTTATCGCTACCTGCCGGTGCTGAACCTCAACGTAGCCTATGCAATAGGTCGCTTGCGGTAAACCCACGGTTATGATCTCACCAGTCACTGAAGCTCCTGCCGATGGCTCTCCCGCTCAACAGCCGTTGCTTCTCCGCTGGCGGTATGGCGGGTGGGTGCTGATTGGCCTGACCCTCATCGCCCTGTTTTCACACCTCGGGGCGCTGCCGATGGATACCCACTCCGACGAAGCCCGGCGGGCACTCGTATCGCTGGAAATGATCCTGTTCAGTGACTACCTGACCCCTACCGTCAACGGCATTCGTTATTTTAATAAACCCCCGCTCTACAACTGGCTTATCATTGCCTCGTACTGGCTTTTTGGGGAGTATTCGGCCCTGGCCCTACGGTTTCCCATGGCACTGTCGCTGGTGCTGTTCGCCGTTACCATCTTCGTGTTTGTTCGCCGGTACGTGCCCGTTCAGTCGAGCGTCCCGGTTACCAAATCCGCAGCCCACTGGCCGGCTGTCACGCCTTCGATCATAGCCTTCGCCGTTGCGATGATGCTGGTGACCAACGCCCGGATGTGGCTTTATGATTCCCTGCTGGGCCTGATCGACGTGACGTTTAGCTGGGTTACATACACGATGTTTCTGCTGGTTTATCATTTCGAGCGACGCCGGAACTACTGGGCTTTGTACCTGTCGACCTACGCGCTGACCGCCGTTGGCTTTATGCTAAAAGGCCTGCCAGCGCTTGTTTTTGAGGGGTTAACAGTGTTAACCTGGCTAAGCTATACCCGTCAGTTCAGGCGGCTGCTGCATCCGGCCCACGGCGCAGGAATCGTTCTTTTCAGTTTACTCGTCGGCCTGTACTACGTCGCTTATTTCACCCGCAATCAAATTCCGTTGCGGGACCTGGTGTCGGTACTGGTTGACCAGAGCGCCCGCCGGACGGTCATCAACTATGGGCTTGGACAGACGCTGTGGCACATGCTCACCTATCCGATCAAGATGATGCACCTGTTCGCTCCCTATACCGCACTGGTGGTCTTACTGGTCCGGGTGGGACTGTGGCGGGTGCTGCGGGCGGAGCCGTTTATTGCCTTCAACGCACTGACGTTCCTCGTCAACTTTATCGTGTACTGGGCGTCGCCGGAAGTATTCGCGCGGTACCTGTTCCCGATGCTTCCCCTCCTCTTCACGGTGCTGGCCTACCTGTACTATGTGCAGACAGCGCCGGGCGACCCACGTCGAATCTGGCCGGAACGGATCTGGCTGGCTATAGGCATCATTCTGACGGTGGGCTGCTGGACGGCCGTGTGGTACCCTGAAACGCGTACGATTCCGGGCGTTGTCTGGAAAACCGCCCTTATCTGCGGCTTGCTGGGGCTTGTGACGCAGTCGATGCTGCGACCATCGGCCAACCGGCTTGGTCTTATGCTGGCCCTGATGGTGGTGGTCCGGATCGGCTACAACTGGCTGGTACTGCCACCCCGTTACCAACAGCGGGACTTTCACCGGAAAACAGCGGAGCGGATAGCCAGTCGAACGAAGGGGGTACCTCTGTTCGGCTATCGACAGACGATTGGTCCCGACCGCCCCAACGACGTATCGGCGTATCAAACCACGGATATCAACTCGTTTTACCTCGCTGCGTACCGCCGGGACGTTCTGCGGGTCACGGACCAGAAGAAATATGGCGCATACTACATCGCCGACTCCGTTAGTTTAGCCGGAGAACAGTTCACGGTCGTCGATACATTGACCCTGTTTGATCGCCACCCGGCCTACCTAATCCGGTTTAGACCCAACTAAACGGTCTCTTTCAGTAACGACTGATTCAGCAACGGCTGTTTTTGAAGAAGCTGATAATCAGCCGAAGCAAACAACGTAGCCAGGGCCGTAAGGCTGGAGGGCCGGTGCAAATCACTGCCGATAAAGTCAACCCAGCCGCGTTTGAGGAGCCAGCGGGCCTGCGTCAGGACACGGTCGCCGTAGCGCCCCGTCAGCGAAGGCCAGTTCAGTTGAAACAAACACCCCGTTTCGTGCAGGTGAGTCAGTGCCTCCTGATGCTCAAAGAAATACGCGTACCGTTCGGGATGAGCCAGTACGGGCGTATAGCCCCGGGTTTTCATGCGAAACAGCAGGTCATCGAGTTGCTGAGGAGCACTGGCCCAGCCGGTTTCAATCAATACGTAGCGCTCGGGGCCAAACGTGAGCAAATCGTCGGTTTCCAGCAGATCCGGGAAGAACTCGTCGAGCATGTACTCAGCCGCAACCTCAATAGTCAACGGCAGCTGGTGTTCGTCAACCAGCGCCTGGAGTGTATGCAGTCCTTGGCGGAGCGTTGCCGACGAATTGGGAAACCAGTCGCGGCTGACGTGGGGGGTGGTAATAACTTTCCGGATGCCCCACGCGGCAAACTGCTGTAGGCATTCCAGCGACTGCTCGGGACTGGATACGCCATCGTCGATGCCCGGCACCAGGTGCGAGTGCATATCCACCTGCCAGAAACAAGGCTCAGCCAGTTCGGTGGGTACCCCCTCGGCAGTTGACGTAAAGGTTTGCCGGAGCTTTTCCCAAAAATTCATGAGTAATTCTGTTAAGCCTCCTTACTCGCCGGCCTGTCAGTTAACCGGTGGTAAGGTTGCAACGCTAATAAAGATAGAACATTTACTCAAATGCGCTACCTTCTAGTATAGAAACTTATTTCTAAGCAAAGTTAAAACTAGAATTCTATTACGGTAGTAGCCATGTAGACTCATTACCTGCAAACTCGTTTTCATAAATTTACCCTACTGTTCATTCATACGATAACCCCCTGATCCATAAGCAGAGTCGCTCTACCAGCAAAAACGCCCACTCTGACTAAAGTGGGCGTTTTTACTGCAAAATCAGTTAATGAATCCGGCCTGTCCTCATCGTTTGGTGGTTCGTTTCACTACCAGGGGTGCACAGACCTTACCCCAGGGGTAATTGGGCTACCGCCTGTTTATACCAGCTTACAAATCGGGGAATACCCTCTTCAATACGTACCGAGGGGGCGTAACCGGCATACGCATAGGCATGGTTCAGGTCAGCGGAGGTCTGCCGGACATCCCCCGGCTGCATGGGCTGCCAGTCGATCAGGGCCTGCTCGCCGGTTGCCTGCTCGATCAACTGGACCAGTTTCAGCAGGCTCACAATTTCAAAACCACCAATGTTCAATATGTCGAAGCCGTGAAGGGTGTTCAGGACGTTACTGATTCCGGTAACCGTATCATCGATGTAGGTGTATTCCCGTACCGTACTGCCGTCGCCATAGAGCGTAATGGGTAAGCGGTTCAGAATGCGTTCGGTAAACTGGCTGATCGCCATGTTCGGTCGCAGCCGGGGACCGTACACCGTAAAGAAGCGCAAACAGGCTACATCGAAGCCATAGAGGTGATGATACGTATGAGTCAGCAGCTCGGCCGATCGCTTCGACGCTGCGTAGGGCGACAACGGACGGTCGGCCCGGTCGTCTTCCCGAAACGGCACCCGCTCCGAATCACCATACACCGAGGAGGAAGAAGCCATAACCAATCGCCGAACGCCCGTTTTCCGCATCGCTTCCAGCAACGACAACGTACCGGTTACGTTCACGTCGAAATACAGCGCCGGGTTCTGCACCGACGGCCGAACACCCGTCTGAGCCGCCAGGTGAATGACCGTATCGCAATCGTACTGCTGCAGAATAGCCTCCACAACCGACTGATCGCGGATATCCCCTCGCAAAAACTGGTACGTCGGCTGATCCTGAAACAACCGCACATTCCGGCGTTTGAGCGCCGGGTCGTACTGATCATCCAGGTTATCGAGCCCGATCACGGTGTATCCTCGTTGAAGCAGGCCTTCAGTTACGTGCGAGCCGATGAACCCGGCGGCTCCCGTCAGAAGTATCGTCATGATGTTGCGCTGTTTTTGTGAGCCTCCGCCCCAACAAACCAATCCTCACTAGTTATCAACGTCTGGTATTCTTTGCGAATCAAATGCAAATAAGGTATTAATAAATAATTCACGACTAACTTTTGTTAAAATATTTGCTTAATTCGATTCATTAAATTTATTTTGACTGCATATCGGTAACTTAATTATTTATAACTCAATTACGACGATACGTCATTCGCTTATGAAAACGGTTCTGATTCGTTCGTCCATTGCTTATCCGGTTTTTGGCCAACTCAGAGTTTGAAGCCATGATGTTTCGTGGTTAACCTGATTCAATTGCCCGTACACCCACTCCGTGCTCAATGCGACAGACTCTACTATTTTCCCTTTCCATGCTGGCGGTTCATACGCTGAACGCCCAGACTGACTCGGTGTCGGCTGGTCGGTATCAGGCGCAGTATCGGCTTGAAATTGGTGGTTTGGCAGCATCGGCCAGTCGTACGCCTTTCTGGCTACGGGCCAATCAATACGGCATTGTTCCGACAACCAGTCCGGGCGGTCTGGTCGTCCTGGGCACAAGCGGACGACTGGGTAAAGCAACGCTCCCCCAGAAAGTGCAATTGACGTATGGACTCGAAGCGGTCGGTAGTGTCAGTAAGGCCAGCAACGTGCTGCTCCCTGAAGCCTACGTATCAGCACAACTGGGCAAGTTCTACGTATATGGAGGGCGTCGGAAAGAAATCATCGGTCTTGGCGATTCATCCTTATCCTCAGGGTTTTACTCCTGGTCGCAGAACGCATTGCCAATGACCAAAGTACAGATAGGTACGAATGGTTTTGTGCCGCTTGGTTTTACGAATGGGCTCATTGCCATCAACGCATTCTATTCGCACGGCTGGTTTCCTGATACCGATTCAATAAGAAAATCTTACCTCCATCAAAAGGTATTGTTTGGCCGGGTTGGAAAACCTTCTTGGAAGGTGAAGTTCTATGGGGGAATGGTATATAACGCCCAGTGGGGTGGTGAGTCCAGATATCTTGGAAATGGAACATCTAAAAATGGCAAACTGCCCTCTTCTTTTGATGATTATCTGAGCGTTGTTATCGGTCGACAACCAACGCAGCAAGCCGATAATGATATCACAACACATGATGCTCTGAATCGGGTAGGTAATCATGTAGGCTCAATAGATATTGGGGCGGAATTTGGGCTGAAAGAATGGACGCTTCTGCTCTACGATCAGCATCCATTCGAAGATAAATCAGGCATAACGCAATATAACCTTGCAGATGGATTGTATGGTGTACGGTTAAAACGACATCCAAGCAGTCAGATTAGATCCTTTCAGGTTACCCAACTTCTATTCGAGTATCTGACTACCCTTAATCAAAGCGGAGCTCGTTTACCTACTGGCCAGGATGACTACTTTAATAATTTTCAATACCTCAACGGCTGGACTCGCTCAAGGCAAGTAATAGGTACTCCCTTCATCAGCCCACGAATGGATGTTCGGCCTGATTTGCTGCCAAGGCAAAGCCGGTACAAACTATTCATCGCCAACAATCGAGTTCAGTTAGTCCACATCGGACTGGCAGGCGTCTCTGCGTCAGGCGTAAGCGCTCAGATAAAACTTTCGTTCAGTCGTAATTACGGCATTTATCGAGCCCCATTTGAGAAGGCAGTCAATCAGTTCTCAGGCTTATTATCAGCCACCTGGCCACTCCGATGGCTTGGTGACACCGAGTTAAACTCAGCCATTGCCATGGACTATGGGAAACTTTACTCCAATACCTCTGGAGTCTGGATAAGCTTACGAAAGCGATTTATGAATGGCTCTTCATCAACAACTCGTCACTAACAAGTATTCAAAAGCAACTAATTACAATTCAATAACCATCAATAACCATCTATTAACTCTTAGTTTTATGAAGAAAGCACTTGTTTGCGGAGCTGGCGGATTTATCGGCGGACACCTGGTCAATCGTCTGAAGTCAGAAGGCTATTGGGTACGGGGAGTCGACATTAAGGAGAATGAATACGACAATAATAACGCGGATGAATTCATCCTTGGCGACTTGAGAGATCCATCAGTTGCAGCCGAGGTTGTAACTAGTGATTTAGACGAAATCTATCAGCTCGCGGCTGACATGGGAGGTGCGGGGTTCGTTTTCACGGGAGACAACGACGCCAGCATTATGCACAATTCTGTTCTTTGCAACCTGAACATTCTTGAAGAAGCCAAACACAAAGGAGTAAAGCGGATTTTCTATTCGTCTTCGGCTTGTATGTACCCTGAATACAATCAGTTAGACCCCGATAATCCTAAGTGTTCAGAAGACTCAGCATACCCAGCGGCCCCTGACAGCGAATATGGCTGGGAAAAGCTGTTCTCCGAGCGTCTGTACCTCACTTATCAGCGCAACCATGGTATTGAAGCACGAATTGCTCGCTTCCACAACATTTTTGGCCCACAGGGAACCTGGGAAGGTGGTCGTGAGAAAGCACCGGCTGCAGTGTGCCGCAAAGTGTCCATGGCAGAAGACGGTGGATTCATTGAAATTTGGGGGGATGGAAAACAAACTCGATCGTTCCTGATCGTAGACGAATGTGTAGAAGGCATCCGTCGTCTGATGCAATCAGACTTCTCGGGTCCGGTTAATATCGGCTCAGAAGAAATGATCTCCCTGAATGATTTTGCCCGCATGGTAATCGATATATCTGGCAAAAACATTACCATTAAAAACATTGCCGGTCCAACCGGTGTGCGTGGTCGTAATTCCGACAACCGACTCATTCAGGAAAAGTTAGGCTGGGCTCCTTCTACGCCATTACGTGTAGGCGTTGAAAAAACGTATAACTGGATCACCCAACAGATTCAGAAAAAAGTCAACGTTGAGGAAGCTGTAGAGGTTTAATGGAAAAAATTACAGCGACAATTGCCAACCTTGTAAGTGAGTCAACGGCTCACTTACAAGGTTCTAAAAAGGTGTTCCTGCGTAACTCTGACACTCCCACCAATATTACGCAGGTTGCTTTCGGCAGCTTTAAGTCATCCGACTTTTGCGAGATGCATACGCACTCGACCATGGAAGAATGCTTCTACTTCCTGAGTGGAAACGGGATATATACAGTTGGTGATCAAAAAATTATGCTTCATAACGGCGTTTTTGTCCGGATTCCAGCCGGGACTCCCCATCGTTTGGAAGCCGTGGGTGATCAGCCCTTAGAATACGTATACTTTGGCGTAGCTACCGAGTAAATTAGCACATTATGGTAAGGGTATTAAAGACTCAGTTATATGATGCAGGCCTTCATTCGGCCGTACGTGAAATTATTGATCAATGCGCCCCAGCAAGTCAGCGATCCAATAAATGCGTTAGCGCTACAGGCGCCCACGGTATGATTACTGCCATAAAGGAACCTGATTTCGGGCAAATTCTGGATTCGTTCTACTGGAACTTACCTGATGGGATGCCAGGTGTTTGGGTTGGGCGGCTAAAAGGGGCCACGAACATGAACCGTTGCTACGGCCCTGAATTTTTCAAAAGGGTTTTCCAGGAAAGTGCAGATAAGCCCGTAAAGCATTTTTTATGTGGTGGCAAAGAAGGCGTAGCCGATGAACTACGCCAGGCAGTGGCCTCAAAATTTGCTAATCATAACGTAGTTGGCACATTTTGTCCGCCGTTTCGTGCTTTATCCGATGACGAATTCAAAGCACTAGGCAATCAAATTAATCAATCAGGAGCTGACATCGTCTGGATTGGTCTCAGCACTCCCAAACAGGAGCGTTTTGCTCAACAACTGAAGAAATATACTTCGGTTCACTTCATTGTAACGGTTGGAGCTGCGTTTGATTTTCATACTGACAAGGTGCAGCAAGCCCCTGGCTGGATGCAGCAATTATCGCTGGAATGGTTCTTCCGATTATTGATGGAGCCTAAACGACTGTATAAACGATACCTTGAGATTGTACCATTATTTATTTACTACAACCTGAAAGATTTTATTTCTGGCAATCACTCTAAGGTTGTTCAGAATTCGTAATGATTGCCTCGCAATCCCACAAAACAAAAGAAGCCGTTAAATAACGGCTTCTTTTGTTTTGTGGGATATAAGTTTAAGCTTATGCTACATGTTGCTGTAAAGCAAAGTCATAAGCATTTTTATGCACTTTTGAACATACTACGGTATCAAACTTCTCTTTAGCATCACGCACGTTGTTGTCAGCAAGACGGCTTCTTAACACTGTATCATTAATTAGCGTAATCAGATAATCTACCGCCCTACTGTTTTGACCGGGGCGGTACAAAAAGCCATTCTTACCTTCTTTAATTATTTCTGGGATTGCACCGACATCGGTAGATACTACCGGCACACCGACCGACATCGCTTCTAATAATACGGTAGGTACCCCCTCTGCCATCGACGACAACAGGAACACGTCAAAACCAGACAAAATAGTGTCAACCGGAATTGTTGATTCAAATAATTTGATTCGTTGCGATAACCCATTCGTCTGAATGAATTGCTCAACCAAGCTTTGATACGTAGATTGGTACGACGGAGTGATAGCCCCGACGATTACGAAATAAACGTTTTTTTCAGTTTTTGACAGTACCTGCTGTGCAATGCGTACAAACTGATCGTGAGATTTTTGTCGATTCCGGTTACCTACCGTACCTATAACGATAGCGTCCTCTGGAATTCCGAAAAATTGCCGGGCTTCCCTCCTCTTTTCACTAGCTCCCACGAAACGTGATGTATCAACCGGCGGATAAAATGGAAAGATTCGGTCCTGAACATTACCATTCAAGTAATGCTTGTGGGAGACTAGCATACCGGTACTCATGATAGAATCCGCCCAGCGTTTGACCAGCTGGCCATAGAGGAACCGCATCGGTGGTGGGGAAAACGTACTGAGCAATTGCCAAACGACCGGAATGTTTAACCGTTTAGCCGCCAGCACCGCCTGAACATTCAGCAACCCGCAGACCTGGACAACGTCCGGCTTAACTTCCTCGATTAACTTCTCAATCTCCCGAATATCCTTAGAAAAAGAGGATATGTACTGAAGATTATTTTTTAAAAACGAATTAAATCGTAACCGCTTAAAATTGTATTTCAGTATACGAACACCCAATTTATCAAAGTGCTCCTCCCATTTCGATTCAAAATCTTTGTGAACGCATAAAACCGTTTCATAGTCCTGATCCCGCAGTGGAAGGAACAGCCGATTCACCTGGTTGTGTGGCCCGCCGTACGTTGGCGTGAACACGAATGTTAACACTTTCTTCATAAATAGCACGTATTTGCTTATCTAATTGTCTGATATCGGCTTCAGGGAAATTGTAATTGAGTTGATTAGAAGTATACAATCTAGAAATTACTTTTGATAGTCCAACCAACTGCTGCACCGCATCCTTGCGTTGCAGATCAATTACGAAACGCTTATCCATTTTCACCTCCTCGGCGAAGGAAACCAGCTTATTATGGTAGGACAGTATAATGAGCCGATTCTGAGTCACTGCCCCCAAAACGGCACTGTGGAAACGCGATGCCAGCAACACTTGACAAGCCTGCATCTGATGAATAAGCGCGTTCAGGTCATTATTAAAGGCATATATTTCTGATCGCACGCTAGCTTGCTGTAAACGTTGTTGCAATAGATTCATAATCGGTGCATCACTCTCCCGCTCACCAGACCGAATTACAAATAACCGGATTAGAACATTACCATTATTTGCTTTCGAAAAGGTGATAAGCTCATCGGCAATAGCTTTTGTCAACTCGTCATCCGAAACAGCTCTTTCGCGTTGAGAGCTTAGAGACGTAAGAGAAACACCGACTATATCCTGCTTTAAAACACGCTCATGGGGATTATATAGTAGCATTGCCAAGTCAGGATGAACTAAATTGACTTTACAGCCAAGTGCATTCATAACCCGATATGAGCTTTTGTCTCGTACCGTTATCGCATCACATAACCGGGCAAACTGCTTTATTAATAGTTTAGTTATAAAGTGCTTTACAGGTCCGAATCCATTACCTATACAAAGCGTTCGCGCCCCTTGACGTTTTGCCTTAACAAACAAGTAGTTGATCCGAAGCAAATAGAGCCAATGACGTAGCAGCCGGACTGGGCTGTAATCATCATGAAAATGCGTTCCTCCACAAAGGACTAATGTATCTTCAGTGCCTATTGGCTTAACAAAATCTGTGTAGCTCCCATGAAAGAGGTTTACATTCTTACCCCAGTCAACATCCACCTCATTTTTGTATTTGATTAGTACGTTGCTACCTGAAGGGAGTGATTTTAAGAAACCACCGAGCATTGCTTCATCACCAGTGTTAAACCCGCCGAAATGGCCTAAAATAAAGTTCTTTCCCATCTACTTTGTTCCTTAAACCCTATAAATATAAACAATATATATATGCAAAATAAAAACTGTACAATAATTTAAAGTTACTCCTAATACATAAGTCGCTGTAAGTCAGCGGATTGTACAAAATTTTATGTCTGATTAACTAACTATTTTTGTGCTAATTAATGAAGGGATTAAAACAAGCTATCGCTGACAGTTTAGTGGGTTGCACAATCGCATGTTTAATATACATTTTCCCAACAACTACGTTTGTACGCTTTATTTTCAATTTAATAAAGTCATGGCTGGCCTGGCCTGTGAGGTTTTGCTATAATTTCTGCTTAGAAGCCATATAGCATAAAAATATAATTTTTCAAATTACATTTATAATTATACAATTATAATAATTAACTTTAAACACTTAAACTATAAAGATTATATAACGTTAAGAGTTGATACCTCTATTAACACTTGGCATGTGTCATATCTGATCCGAATCATACCATCCATAATCCTGCCCAGCAGAAAAAAAGCAAAAGATAACGACCATAGATTCCTAGATTCAGACTCACCCGAAACTATTATATGGTAGACAAAGGCTAAACCTTAAATCACATAAACTCACTCCTCTTCTAAACCAAATATTATTCTGCTAAAATTAATAATTTTATATTTATGCATAGTGAAATTGATTAACAACTACTGAATCAGGCATAGTCACTTCATAAATATTCTTTTTTTTAATGATTTGACTAACGATTAATTGCATTTTAACCAGCCAGTCTGAGGTAGCAGCATCAAAACGCATTAGACTTAATCACAGGATAAGTATAAAAAATATGATATATATAAATTAAAAAAACCTACAAATAATACGTTTTAAGTAATTGATCATATATTTTTTATTACAGCTGGAAATTGAGTCACATTATTTTCTCAGATTTAATACGTTTCATTTTAAGGTATCTTTAATCAACCAAACTGTTTTAATCACTGGTTAATTCGCTATTAACTAGTTTATAATTTACCCTTAAGAGCTTGTTAACCAGCGTTTAAAGTTAATTTTATGTAGGTACATCAATTTTGTCTCAACGAAAACGGACAAAAAAATGTACCTCATAAGCACTACTTCTACGTATCTCACAAAGTTTTTACCAATGCTAACTCTGATTGTTATTACAGGCCTAATGACTGCTTGTGATCAGCAGATTGATCCAATTAAAGAATCGACAGTAACAAATATAGCTTCGGCCGCCCGTACTGCTGATACAAATGCGACGTTAAAATCTACAGCTACTTTCCCAATAGGTGCTACCCCTGGTTCTTGGATTTCTAAAAAGACAAAAGGTTATCAAATGTTTGAAAGCAATTTCAACTCAAAAACTGTACATGCTTACATGAGTATTGAAAGTGCAGAAAATAAGTTTAACTTTCAAGAGATTGATTATTGGGTCAAGTGGGCTGAAACGAACCCAATTCGGTTACATGGACATTGCTTGGTATTTCACACTGGAGCACCAGATTGGATGCTTCAATATAAAGGAACTACAGCTCAATTCGAACAGATGATTAAAAATCACATCCAAACGATAGTGTCACGTCATAAAGGAAAAATTAAAAGCTGGGATGTATTTAATGAAGTATTTACTAGCAAAGGTGGTATTGATCAAACAGCGTTTCGCAAAATGTATTCAAGTGATGAAGATTATATGAAATTCATTAAACGTTGTTTCCTGTGGGCACATGAAGCCGATCCTAAAGCGCAACTTTTTTATAATGATTATTCGCTTGAGAATTCCCAAGCAAAATTAGATGCAGTTATCAAAATGGTTGAAGACTTTAAACGCAGTGGTGTACAAATTGACGGTCTTGGATCACAAATGCATATCAATCTAAATACGTCTGACGCTGGAATTCGAAATTCTTTTTTAAAATTAGCAGCTACAGGGTTGCTAATTCATGTCTCAGAGCTTGATGTGGCACTGAATCCCAATAATGATGCTAACTTAGAGATAAATCAACAGTTATTAAACGCACAACGTTCTAAATACCAAACTGTTGCATCCTTATACAAGCAAATAATACCAAGCCGTTTACAACATGGAATTACTGTTTGGGATTTTAGTGATGCAGATAGCTGGATTGTAGCTCAAAAGAAGAAGAAAGACGCTCCTTGCATTTTTGACGCCAATTATAACAAAAAGCCAGCTTTTTACGGAATTCTTGATGGTCTTAAAAACTAGGATTCAAACTTCCAACAATACATATCTCATTTATTGTTAGATGCAAATAACCAGAACAAGATTGTTCTGGTTATTTGCATCTAAAGGGCGTTGGAGAGTTGAAAAAGGTTAAGAACATGTTTGGGATTTGGGTTTATATTATCAAGAAGTAAGCGTCTGCCTACCTTTATGTTGCGAAACAAAATGTTGTGACTCAGAATCAGCCCCTGATAGACGCTCAATCCGGTTCCCCACCGGGACAAGTTATCACTTTATCTCTGCCAGTCCAACGCAAACTGGCATTGCGGGAAGTAGTAGACGCTATTCTGTACATCTTGCGCACTGGCCGGTTCGCCGGTGCGATGCCGATGGCGGAATTTCCCGGCAAGCTTTCCTATATGACCAGTTGTCTAGTACTAACGCTCCGGCGCCCCGGTTCTATCATTGGAAGCAGAACGGTTGTTTGGAGAAGTTGAATTTAGCTTTAAGTAAAGCCGACCGGGTGAGAGAAGGTCAATAAGATACCCCTTCGTTGATTTGTATCGATTGTCAGAGCCGGTCCGCCCGTGCGGTTATGTTGTCACCTAGGATCTTTGAAAACTGGAAAGTGGATGGGGCCAAGAGCGTCAATGCGGAGCCGCCCGTGCGGGCGCAAGAAGTAAATAGCCGTCGACTCTGACGGGCAGATTTGGACAACTTATGTGCATGCCGTTAATGAGCAAGATGTCAAAGCCCCCTGTCACTTATTATGGTACGAAAGAACGTTCGACCAACAACTAAAAAAGATTCTGACTGACCAGGCTTACCAAGCCGGGCCGCCGGGCGGTCGGTTTGCAGAGTGTATCAGTAATCTGGGGCTAGTGTTCGAAAAGGGCCGCCTGAGCAGTAGCTTTCAAGCCTCCTACTTACTTAGGCTTTCTACCATATAAGAAGCGCTGGGTTATTTAGCGAACGTTCAGTTGGCTAAATCGCACCGGCGACCCGGTACTATCGCCGGGTAACCAAAGATTATGAGCACACAGCAAAAAGTGCAGAAGATTGCATAGTGTAGACTAACTGTGCGTTAATGTTGAGCCGTTTACTGACCTAAAACAAATATAATTTCCAAACACATTCTTATCTCCTATATACACTCGTGATTTTATTATAAAAAATTTTCATCAATATAAAACAGCTTAGTGTCCCCTGAATCATCTCCAAATAATTTTCGAAAAATGAAACAAAAACAAAAAAAAGTATCGAGCACGATAACATAATAGCAATCTCTCTCTCTTGCCTCAAATTGAGGCTTTTAAAAACTTCATACCTTCTCCTAATAAATAGTAAACCTTTAATTATAAAGTATACGACAATTGAAAATAGAATGACTCCTAACTCAACACAAAGAGACATTAATGAAAAAAATGTTCTACTTGCAGCTCCATGTACTGTACTTTTATCAGTCTTCATGGAATAATAAACTTCAAAAGCATAATTTTTAAAGTATGTTGATTTCTCTATTGAAAAAAATGGAATCGTTCGATTCTCATCTAATCCGCCTAAGTAAGTACCTGATGCTATAAGTCCAGCTCTACTGGAGAATTGACCTGGGCCTGTACCGATAAGACATATATCAAAATGATCCTCATATAAATCTACAAAAGCCATTTTCATAGCGATAGTTTTAAATGATTCACCAGTGGAATAGAGATTGAAGTAATGTGAGTATAGATATACATTATTAGGATTTAATAAATAAAAAGCGGCAAGCGTCAAGGCAACAACTGGAATAATTATAAATGAATACTTGATTGCTTTTTTCTGATCAACTATTATTAATGAAATTAAAAAAGCCAAAAAAAGTGATACTAATGCGTGGTGAACTCCTGCTAATACTGATGCAATACTTCCTATTAAAACGATACTATATGTCTTTTTTGTTTTATTTGGATCTGTCATAATGAATAATATCATAATAAGCATATTTATCACAAAATAAGCATTACCTATTCCCCTATCACCTTCTAAATTAAATGAAAAAGGAACAATTGTACCTTGAATAAAATCACCCATATCAACTGAATAACTACCAAATTTTACATAAGCAATTAAGAACTGAATAATACCAAAAACACTTTGAAAGAGTACGACTACAGATAAAATTTTATATATCTTATGCTCATAAGTTAACGACAATTTTCTTTGAGGCATAGCAAACAAAAATAAAAATGAACCATATGTAATGATAGCAAGTATACCATTAGAAAATATAAAATCTTCTCTTAGGAAAAAATTTATACCAACAAAAAGAGTAGATGCTAAAATGCATTTAATAAGATTCAAGGTTAAATTATAATAATTATATATAACAAATGTGTACAAAACTAGAATATAGGGAGCTGCATATGCGAAAGCCTTAAATGGAAGCCAAGTTAAAATTAGTGACAATATAAATACTTCATATATCATTTTACTATATGTATCATTTATAACAAGCCTCTTTTCTAAAGGCATCGCTTGGTTCAAGCTTATTTCGAAATTTTCCATATTCATTTAAGTTTTTTTTAAATCAAAATATAATTATTATTTGTTTAACTCTAAACAAGTTTATAATAATTTTTTCTATTCAGCCTCTCTCCTGATATAAAGAAATAAATTGAACATATCATATTAAAACAATTAATTGCAAAGTAAGAAATAATTACACCTTTTAATCCAAAATAATAAACAAAATATATACAAAATATTGACAGAATTGCATTGAATAAATTAATTTTAGTAACATTTTCTGGCTTTTCAATAGATCGAAAAAAAGCTTTAAACACGTTAGATATTATTTCCGGAATTATACCAATTAACAAACCAGAAATTAATAATGTATCAATTGAATATTTATTATTATATATATATAATTCAATATAATTTGAAAAAGTCAGTACAAAAAATAAATATAATAGAGGTAACGCTATGAATAAAAGTGAAATTTGTTTTATGAGTTTGAATGGATTCAATGCGTTAATAAACATTGGCACAAGCAGACTTACGATTGCAATGTTTAAATGTGTAATGGGCAATGCAATATTTTGTAATGCTTTTAACTCTGCATTTAATTCTTTTGAATAAAACAAAGGTAAAAGTACAAAGTATATATTGCTTGGAATCCATGATAATACCCCCGAAGTAATACAATGAAAAGCGTATTTTTTTTGTTTAGATAAAATACCAATAAATTCTTTATAACCATCAATTTTAAACAATAAAGTTCTAAAACTTGGTGTAAAGAATATTACAGGGCTTATACATATAAAACTTGAAATATTCAAAACTAAAAAAGCATTAAATAAATTTTTATCATAAAGTTTTTCTAACATGAACAAGCCTAGTAGTAGAAAAAAGCAGTAGCTCATGCTTATTTTTAGGGAATATTTTGGAGATAAAATAGCTAAAAAATGCCTTTTGTAAAAATATATTACACAAGTAATGATTATAAATGAAAAATATATCAATATATAATTAGTTAAAATCAAACCTAACACTGTTATAAAAAATGAGAAAAATAGCAGAAGGTTATAATAACTTGAATATAATTTTGTGTAACTATTTGAATCAGCCATAGTATTCTTGTAATAAATATATGGCTCTAAAAATATAGATGTAAAAATAATACAAATTAAGATATAAATTGAATAAAGCGTTCCGAACAAACCATAATCTGCTGGGGTAAGTAGCTTAACAAGATATATATTTAGTAAGAAGTTGCTACCTGAAAATAACACTTGATCAAGAATAGCGATTCCACCTTTCTTTAACAGAGAACTCATTATATAATTATTGATGCTCATAATACCCTTATTACATAGTAATAAGGGTATTATGGTATTGACGTTTAAAAAATCAGGTATCAGCCAGTTAAAATCAAAATGCATTTTTATCACCTTGAATCATTTTCGCAGCAGTCCACCAGCAAATTTTCATATCCATCCAAAACGTACGTTTCTGAATATAGAAAAGATCATATTTTACACGGTGCTGCATTTGAATCAACTGAGATGTTTCTCCGCGGCATCCACGTGATTGAGCTAATCCGGTTATACCAGGCTTCACCATATATCGTTCGGGATAGCCAGGCATAGTATCCCAATGCTGAGCATCCAATTGTATAGGATGAGGTCGTGGTCCGACAATACTCATATCTCCTAAAAAAACATTAAATACCTGCGGAAATTCATCAATATTAGATTTACGTAAAAACGCGCCAAAACGAGTAATACGTGCATCGTTTTTAGTAGCCTGCTTAAATGTTGCTTTTGGATCATAAGTCATTGTTCTGAACTTAAAGCAACGAAATGGCCTGCCATTTCGTCCGGTTCGTAATTGCATAAAAAATACTGGTCCGGGTGAAGTTAGCTTGATTATTAACCCTATTACTATACTTACCCACGACATTACAAACAGTATTACACAAAATGAAACAAAGATGTCAAATAGGCGTTTGTCCCATCCTTCTGTTTGGCCTGAAACTACGCTTTTGCCAGTTACATCAGATACCGGCTCTACGATGAATGTAGGGAGGCTGAGCATACTTACGGTTGAGAAAGTACAATGAGTTACAATTCTTCCTAATGAATTAACACTTATTGGGACTTATTCGATTTATAGATGATCTTTTTTGTACCGGTAGAATCTTCTTCATAATAGCCCCCATAGCTATATCCATAGTGGTAAGTCTCGCCACCATCTACAGCATTTAAAATCAAGTTTAATCGCTGGAATCGCTGCTCTTTATATAATATATCCACCATCTTCAAATAATTCTTCGGCGTATGATCGTGGCGCACCATAAATAGTGTTGCATCTGCATAAGGAGCAATTAACTGCGCATCTGTTACGAGACCAATTGGTGGAGAATCTACTATTATGTGTTTGAACCGTTCACGTAACTCTTTAAAAAGTTGCTCTAAGCGAGGACCACTAAGTAATTCTGCTGGATTAGGCGGGATTGGTCCACAAGTAATTATATAGTAGTTATCATGACCTGGTACCAATTGTAAAACATCATCCAATGATGCCTCACCTATTAAGTAATTACTTAGCCCAATACCCTTGAGAATATTTATCGAAGAATGAAGCTTAGGCTTGCGAAGATCCATTTCTAATATTACAGTAGGTTGTCCTACAATAGCCAAGCTAGCACCTAAATTCAACGAGACAAACGACTTCCCTTCCCCACTTATACTAGATGTAAATAACAATACTTGACTTGTCGTTTGATCATTACGTAGGAATTGTAAATTAGTCCGAATCGTTCGAATCTGTTCCGCAATGACTGATTTACTTCTCGAAAGGACTACTATTGGATCAGTGTGCTTATTTTGAACAACTTCACCTAAAATAGGCACTTGTGTTGCCTCTTCTACATCTGAACGACGATTAACTCTATTATTAAGTACGTCTTTAGCGCTGATAACACCAACCGGAAATAACAAGCCTAATAAACCAAAGAGGAAAAATATAGTACTTTTTACAGGCTTGATTGGTAATGCTCCACTCCGCGGCAAATCAATGGTACGACTATCAGCAACAGTTGATGCGTATGATAAAGCAGTCTCTTCACGTTTCTGTAATAAGTACGTGTATAGATTATTCTTAATAGCCTGTTGCCGAGTAATATTAAGTAATGCCCTTTCTTTACTTGGTACTGTTCGAATCTGGCTCTCCAGTCTACGATTTGTAGCTTCAAGCTTACGTTTTGTACTAACTAAAACCCTTTTCAATCCCTGAATATTTTCTCTTATGCTCTTTTTTGTAGCATTTATCTGAGTATCTAAGGATTGAAGTAAAACATTTTTTTCTGTTGTTGTTTGTGCTAATTGATCACGTTTTAGTTCAAGTTCTGTTAAGTTACTTAGTAAGCCAATTAAAACCGGATCTTCTAGACCAACAATTGCTGGTGCAGCTCCCCGTTCAGTGACCTTACTTTCAATATATCGTTCAACATCTTCTATTGCTGCTAGTTGAATCGAGGATTCATTTAGATCAGTATCATTTTGTTTTACTGTTTCCAGAAAAACTTGTGCTTGTGTTCCTAAATCAGTAATTCCTTCACTAGCTTTATATAATTCAACATCTTTTTCGACAGATGAAAGTTCACCTGAAATCAATTGTAGTCGATCTTCAATAAATTTTAGCGTATTAGCAGCTACCTGATTTTTATCAAAAATTGCGGCTTTATTATATTCTTCAACTAATTCATTCAACATTGCCTCGCCTTTTTCAGGTACTGCATCTTCAAGTGTAATTACTATAACAGTAGATGCTTTACTACTAGCTTCTGCTTTTAGCTTCTTTAAGTAGTCTTCAACGGCCTCTTCTTTTGGCAATACTTTTACCAAAAATTCTTCAGACGCAGTACTCGATGTTGGTTGAGTGACAACCCGGAGTTTTCCATATGGAGTCTGAACACTTTGGTTAATTACATATTGCTGATCATTGATATGGACCTTTTGCTTGTTAAGCAAAATCTTTAAATCGGTTTCGTACAATGACGGATCAGCTTTTTCAACAATAATCCTAAATGGAGACTCTCTAAAAATTTCTCTTTTACCAGTAGAACTTAATTGATAATATTTTACATCAAGTCCTAAGCCATCTACAACCTTTTCCATCAATGAATAAGATTTCAGCACTTCAACTTCATTTTCGATGACTTTTTTAGGAGTGAAAATGTCTAGTTCTTTTAAGATATTATCTTCACTTAACCCTTTCTTTTCATCTTTAATAAGTAGACTAGTTGAAATTTTGTAGATCGGCTGCTGGTACTGCAGGTACAGATAAGCTCCACCCAGTGCTACCCCCAGCGACAACACAAACCATTTCCAGTAACGCAGATAACGCATGAGCACCACCCGCAGATTCGGCGAATTGTCCGATTCATAGACCTGGTACGGCGTGTAGGTGTAATTGTTCGACGTTGTCATAAACCTTTTGAAGTTGAGTTGGACGAGAAGATTTCTAGAAGCGAGACGCGATGATGGCCAGAAAGGAAAGAGCACTCAGGACGATCGGCAGCAGCTGGTTCGTACGGTCAGCAGTGGCGGCTTTTGCCTTACCCGGCTCTACGTATACTACATCGTTGGGATGCAGGTAGTAATAAGGCGATTTGAATACATCCCGCTTCGTCAGGTCAAGACGGGCAAAGGTGCGCTGGCCGTTTTCTTCGCGGATGACCAATACGTTGTCCCGACGACCGTAGATTGAAATATCCCCCGACAGACTCAATGCTTCCAGCAGCGTAATCTGCTCGTTCGGGATCGTAAACAGCGCAGGGCGCATCACCTCGCCCATTACCGAGATGCGGAAGTTCAGATTCCGGACGTTTACGGTCGGCTCCTTCAGGTAATCCTTCACTTTATCGCGGATAACATCCTTTACCTGGCTGGTGGTCTGATCTTTTACGTGGAGCTTGCCAATAACCGGCAGTTCAATGTCACCGGCCCCATCGACCAGGTAGCCCGTCGAGGGTGGCAGCGGAGTAGTACTGCCTGGCGTATTCATCTGGTTGCCCCGTTCGGCCGCCAGGGCGACTGTCGAATACGGATTAAAGAACGAAGACGCTTCGGGATTTAGACTGCTGATCTGAATCGATAGCACATCACCGGCCTGAACGGTCGGTATATACTTACTGGCCACGGCTGACTTTTCGCCTTCGCCCGGCGTATCCTGAAAATAAACCAGCTCACGTGTCGACACACAACTGGTGAGTGATTGACAGCCTAGGATCAGCAAACCCAGCATAGCCGTCAGAAAAAACATTCTTTTACTGATTGTTGGTCTTACTTGCATGTCAATGTCCTGTAATGCTCAAAAATTTGTAGGGTCCTCGCAGCGCTATTGCACCCGTCGGCTTAAGTTTGTCAGTTTGTCTACGCTTTACATTCTTCTATTTCTACCATCTAAATAAAGAACAGAAGTTTCCTCAAAAGCATATATCGTAAACAACAGGTCAAACATACTAAATTTTTCAAAACCGTCAATCATGAATTTTTAGTTTACTTTTTTAAATTTTCGTAAATAAAATAATAACATATTGATTTTCAGTTAGTAGACAATTCTGATAATCACATTAAAATGATGGAGCTATATACACATCTTATATGATCATACCGTATAATTGTATAATTCTAACATAATTCTTATTTTTTACCAGACGTAAAGTTAATCCAGCGACGCCATAATTGACTTAAAATTATTTATAATTATACTCTCTTTTCAATAAAAAGGAACTCTTTGTTGATTTTACTAACTTTTACGGCAATTCAATAACAATTATGTCTTCCATTCTGGTATTACAGGTAAATTGCACTCCCTGAAGATTTAAATCCATAGTGAAGAAAGGGAGTTGATTGTTCAATCTCTGGTGTAAAGTCCCTGGTTATGACCTATCGCTGTACTGGCATTCTGCTTCTCTGCTACCTGCTTTCCTTACCCCTCATGGCCCAGACCAATCGGCTTGTTACCGGCTATGTGCTTGAAAAGGGTACTGGACAGGCCCTGGCAGGAGCCGGGTTGGTCGTATCGTCCACCGGTCAGGGTACCAGAACGGACGCGAGGGGCTATTTTTCACTCCGGGTGCCTCCATCCGACAGCCTGACGATAACCGTCACACACGTCGGCTACCCAACTACGCTGGTCCCGCTCGCAGCCTACTCCCTGACCGAACCCATAACCATCCTGCTGCAACCGGGCCGTACGTTGACCGAAGTAACAGTCAGGCCGATTCTGACCAGTAAACAGGTCGGCGAAGCGCTGTCTCTGGGCAAAATATCCCTTTCCCTCGATCAGGTCAGGAAAATCCCCGCGCTGCTGGGTGAAAAAGACGTGCTGAAAGTAATTCAGTTACTGCCCGGCGTTCAAAAAGGAACCGAAGGGAGCACGGGGGTATATGTACGCGGGGGCGGTCCGGACCAGAACCTGATTTTGCTGGACGACGCCATCGTCTATAACTCGAATCACCTCTTCGGTTTTTTTTCGGCCTTCAACGGCGATATACTCCAGAGCGTTGAGTTGACCAAAGGGGGCTTTCCTGCCCAGTACGGCGGGCGTCTTTCGTCTGTCATTGATATGAAGCTGAAAACCGGTGATATGCATCACCTGCACGGCGAGGGAAGCATTGGTCTGATTGCCTCCCGTTTTGCGCTGGAAGGTCCTTTGGTTAAACGCCGGGTTTCGTTCCTGCTTGCCGGACGACGCAGTTACTACGGGCTGCTGACGCAGTGGTTGACGCCGGGGGAACAGAGTGATCAGATTCCGAACCGGACGTGGTTCCACGATTTCAATGCAAAAATCGATGCCGATCTGAGCGCAAAAGACCACCTGTCGATCAGCGGGTACGCCGGCTACGATATGTTCAGGGGGCAACGTACCGACGCGTCGCAGTCGTATCTAAAATCGGGGCTGGACTGGGGGAACACAACGGCCACGCTCCGGTGGCAGCATCGGTCTTCGAGCCGCCTGAGCAGTCAGACGGTGCTGGTCTATACACGCTATCAACTGAAAGTCAGTTCGCAGGAAGCAGCCGTTTCCTCCGACAGCGCCGTTCAGGTATACCAGCTCAAATACCAGTCGGGCATCCGGGATCTGACCGTCAAGCACGACTGGCAGCTTCGATTGAGCAGCCACCATGCCCTGCGTGTAGGCCTGCGTGGTACGTACCACCGGTTTACGCCCAGTGCTATTGTTGAAACAAACCTGAACGCCCCGCCCACCTCCGATGCTAATCAGCCCATCGACGTGCTTGAGTCGGGGGTATACGCGGAACACGATTGGTACCTGGGTCGACGCCTACACCTGAACAGCGGACTCCGCGCCAGCTACTACCTGCATAAAGCGGTGCAGTACGTACGGCCAGAACCCAGGTTCTCGGTCGATTACCAGTTCGGGAAGGGCTATTTGGTGAAGGGTTCGTTCACGATGATGAATCAGTACGTCCACATGCTTTCAAACACGGGCACGGGCCTGCCCACCGATTTATGGGTCCCGACGACCGACCGGGTTAAACCAGAGCAGGCCTGGCAGATTGCCTCGGGCGTAGGGAAAACCCTGGGCCGGTCGGCAAAGCCCGCGCGTCACGTGACCGTAACGCTCGAAGGGTACTACAAAACCATGAACCACCTCATCAGCTATCGGGAAGGCGCCAGTTTTCTGCTGCCGGGCAACGCCACCAAAAACCAGAAAGCCCGCTGGGAAGACAACGTAACGGCGGGCCGGGGCTGGTCGTCGGGCCTTGAACTGCTGCTCCAGAAAAAAGAAGGTACCTTCTCGGGCTGGATTGGCTATACCGTATCGCTTACGCGCTGGCAGTTTCCTCAGTTGAATGGGGGCCGTCCTTTCTTTCCGCGCTACGACCGCCGACACGATCTGGCGCTCGTTGGTATCTATGAACTTAGCAACCGGGTTCGGCTGTCGGGCACCTGGGTGTACGGCACCGGGCAGGCACTCACCATTCCCGTTGCCCGGTACACCCTCCACGTCAATAATCCGGAACGGGGCCTGAATCCAGCACAATCTGTATTCGGCGATAGCCAGCCGGTGAAAGAATACAGTGGTAAGAATCGCTTTCGGGCCGAGCCCTATCATCGGCTGGACCTCGGGGTTCAGGTTGGCAGTCGAAAGAACGACCAGCGTAGCACCTGGGAGTTTACGGTCTATAATGCCTATAACCGACGGAACCCGTTTTTTTATTCCATGGAAGGGAAAGTGGATGCTGATAACAAACCCTCGCGAACGGTCCTCTACCGCTATTCCCTTTTTCCAATTATCCCCACCATCAATTACTCATTTAAATTCTAAGGCCTTATGTAACGTCTGGACCCAGTTTTTATGAATGCGACCTTGTGGTGTAGTATTGGTTTCCTTACGCTGACCGGCTGCCAGAACCTCCGTCAGGAGGTGGATCTGGATGGACTCACCCAACAGCCAAACAAACTGATTGTAGCAGCCTTCATCTCTCCGCAGGATACGGTGCTGACCGTAAAAGTGAACCGGACCCGACCCATTCAGGACCCGTATAATGCAACCAGTGGCCTGGTCACCAACGCCCGGGTGACGCTGACCAATGCCGGCCGCTCACTCACGCTGGTATATAACACCACGCATCAGCAGTACCAGGCAGATCCGGCTCGTCTGCCGATCCGCAGTGGTCAGACGTATACCTTAACGGTGCAGACGCCCGACGGTCTGCGGGTTAGCGGGAGCTGCACAGTTCCCCCGGCCGTACCGGTGCAAACCGTATCATTAGATTCCCTGGAGGAAGTCAACGGCAATAAACAGTATCTGGTACGGCTCGCCTGGCAGGACCCTCCCCGCACGAAAAATTTTTACCAACCCATCGGAGCGTTCGTCTACCTGCGCAGTTGCGGTACGTGTTCGCCGGCCGAAAAAGCCCGCCAACGGCCGGTCAGAGCCCCGATTCCGTTTGGTACATCAACCAATCTGAGTGGCCTGGTCAGCGACGACCTGCGGGACGGCTCGGTGCTTAACTCCGAATGGGGAGCCCTCCGTGCAGATTCGACCGACAAAGCCAGGAGTAGGAGTACACCCAACACCGTTTTCCGTGATTACTACGCTAGAGCCACGGTAACGGCTGTACTTCTGCACGTTGATGAAGCGTATTACCGCTACCATACCGCTGCGGAACTGGCCGCCCGCTACGACGGGAACCCCTTTGCCGAACCCGTTATTATTCCCAGCAACATCAAGGATGGACTCGGCTGCTTTGCGGCCTACAACAAATCCATTCGGAACGTCGTACTGAAACGGTAGGCACCGGTCCGGACAGCAAAAAAAGAAACCCGCTGAATCAGCGGGTTTCCGGTGCAATGGGTTTCGGTTTCTTAACCGAGATATGTTTTCAACGCTTTAGAGCGTGATGTATGGCGGAGCCGACGAATGGCTTTCTCTTTAATCTGCCGGACGCGTTCGCGGGTCAGGTTAAACTTCTCACCGATTTCTTCGAGTGTCATCGCATGTTCGCCGTTCAGACCGAAGTACAGTGTAATCACATCGGCTTCGCGCTGGGTCAGCGTCGAGAGCGCCCGTTGTACTTCTTTGCGCAGCGAGTCGTTGATCAGACCCGAGTCCGGCTTATCTTCTCCGTCGTTTTCAAGCACGTCGAGCAGGCTGTTTTCTTCACCCTGCACAAACGGTGCATCCATCGATACGTGACGACCCGAAATTTTCAGGGTATCCACTACTTCGGCGGCCGAAATCTCCAGCACCGCGGCCAGTTCTTCCGGCGATGGCTCCCGTTCGAACTTCTGCTCTAGATCAGAGAACGTCTTCGAAATCTTGTTTAGTGAACCGACACGGTTGAGCGGCAGACGGACAATCCGCGACTGCTCGGCCAGGGCCTGCAGAATCGACTGACGAATCCACCACACAGCGTAGGAGATAAACTTAAAACCGCGGGTTTCGTCGAACCGCTGAGCGGCTTTAATCAGACCCAAGTTGCCTTCGTTGATCAGGTCACCTAACGACAACCCCTGGTTTTGATACTGCTTAGCCACCGACACCACGAAGCGCAGGTTGGCTTTGGTCAATCGCTCCAGCGACAGTTGGTCGCCTTCACGAATCTTCTGGGCCAGCGTCACTTCCTCATCGGGCGTGAGCAGGTCCACCTTACCAATTTCCTGCAAGTACTTGTCTAACGACTGACTCTCGCGGTTGGTAATCTGTTTGGAAATTTTTAGCTGTCTCATATTACTTTGTCCCCGTGCGGGTGGCTATATAACGCTTTGTTATGACGTTGCATTACACAAAAAAGTAACAAATCACTCCGCTTTTTTGTTCTCTGGCTTCGGCAGCAATACTTTACGCGACAGACGGTATTTTCCAGTCTTTTTATCGATGTCAATCAGTTTTACCCGTACTTCTTCGCCAACTTCCAGCACCCCATCCATGGTCTCGAGCCGCTCCCACTTGATCTCGGAAATGTGCAATAATCCATCCTTACCCGGCATGAACTCGATGAAGGCCCCGAACGGCTGAATGGTCTTCACAACCCCGTCGTATACCTCGCCTACTTCCGGTACGGCAACGATGCCTTTCACCCGACGTACGGCCTTGTCCATGCTGTCTTTGTTGGTCGCGAAGATGCTCACCCAACCGGCATTGTCGTGCTCGTCGATGACCACCGTAGCGCCTGAGTCCTTCTGGATGTCCTGCACCACTTTACCACCCGGTCCGATAACGGCACCGATCTGGCTCTGGTCGATCTTGATCACTACGGCCCGTGGAGCGTGCGGCTTCAGATCGGCGCGAACGTCCGACATAGCCTTCTTCATTTCGCCCAGGATATGCAGACGACCGGCCCGGGCCTGCTCCAGCGCCTGGGTCAGTACCTCGAACGATAAGCCGTTGACTTTCATATCCATCTGGCAGGCTGTAATACCGTTTTCGGTACCCGTCACCTTAAAGTCCATGTCGCCCAGGTGATCTTCGTCCCCGAGGATATCCGACAGCACCGCGTACTTATCCGAACCGGGTTCAGTGTCGGTGATCAGACCCATAGCAATACCGGCAACCGGAGCTTTGATCTTCACGCCGGCATCCATCAGGGCCAGCGTACCGGCACAGACGGTCGCCATTGACGACGATCCGTTGGATTCCAGGATGTCGGATACCACCCGGATTGTATACGGATTTTCCGAATCGGGCGGCATAACTTTCTTCAGTGCCCGGTGGGCCAGATTACCGTGCCCGATTTCCCGGCGACCAGGTCCGCGGTTAGGCTTCACCTCGCCGGTTGAAAACGCCGGAAAGTTATAATGCAGCAGAAACTTGTTGTATCCCTGCAACAACGGCTGGTCAACAATCTGCTCGTCCATTTTCGTACCGAGCGTTACGGTCGTCAGCGACTGGGTTTCACCCCGCGTGAACAAAGCCGATCCGTGTGCCATCGGCAGGAAATCGGCTTCGCACGAGATCTGACGAATCTGGTCGAGCTCGCGGCCATCCAGACGATACCGCTCGTCGAGTACCAACCGGCGCGACGCTTCCCACTCCAGATCGTGGAAGTAGCGCTTTACCAGATCCAGGTTAACCACCGAGCCCTCGGGGAACGTAGCTACGTATTCATCCCGCACCGCCCGGAAAGCCTCCGCCCGCCCTTTTTTGCTGGCGTTCTTCCGGCGGGCTACTTCGTAAATTTTATCGTAACAGTAGGCCCGAACAGCCGCCCGGAGTTCTTCGTCGTGCGTTTCGTGGCTATACTGGCGTTTTTCAGTTTTTCCAACCTTGGCTTCCAGTTCCTTTTGGGCCTGGCAGTGCTGTTTGATAGCATCGTGCGCGGCTTTGAGCGCTTCAACCACCTCAGCTTCCGAGCACTCGCTCATTTCGCCCTCCACCATACAGATGTCGCGCTCCGTGGCACCTACAATCAGGTCCAGCGTCGCCCGTTCCAGTTCTGAGGTTTTGGGATTAATTACGTATTGACCGTCAATTTTAGCCACCCGAACTTCAGAAATCGGGCCGTTGAACGGAATATCAGATACGGCCAGCGCCGACGAAGCCGCCAGAGCCGCCAGTTGGTCAGGCAGCACTTCGGAATCGGCTGAGATCATCGTGATCATAACCTGGGTATCCGCGTGATAATCTTCGGGAAAGATAGGCCGCAGCGCCCGGTCTACCAGGCGGCTGATCAGCACTTCGTGGTCGGACAGTTTGCCCTCCCGCCGTTGGAAGCTGCCCGGGATTCGACCGGCAGCGGCAAATTTTTCCTGGTAATCAACCGAGAGAGGCAGGAAATCAACGCCCTCTTTGGCTTCTTTGGCCGACACGACGGTGGCCAGCAACATGGTGTTCCCCAGTCTGACAACTACCGCACCGTCGGCCTGGCGGGCCATTTTGCCGGTTTCGATAGTAATCTCACGACCATCAGGAAGTGCAACTACTTGCGTGGTGATTTGAAACATACAACAGTTTGAAAACGCCCTCAACAGCTTTAGCCTCGTTTACTTTCTTTCTCCGACCGCTTACACCGCTTCAGTATGAAAAGATAAAAATGAGGGAATCTACTGATAAGCAGATTCCCTTTTGCTTGGATGGTCCGTTTATTTCCGGAGGCCCAGTTCGGCCAGCACGGCCCGGTAGCGACTGATGTCTTTTTTCATCAGGTAATTCAACAGACGTCTGCGCTTACCAACCAGTTTCAGCAGTCCCAGGCGGGTGCTGTAATCGTGCTTGTGGACCTTGAGGTGCTCCGTCAAGTGATTAATCCGGTACGTGAACAGCGCAATCTGGGATTCGGCCGAGCCGGTATCACCGGCAGTTTTGGCGTGACCTTGGGTGGAGAAAATCTCCTGCTTTTTTTCGGTCGTTAGATACATCTTCAGACAGCGTTAATAATCGGAATTTTATTTCGGGTGCAAAGATACGAAAAATCCAATAATTTGGGGCCGGAACAACTATATTTTACAACATTTCGGCGGGTTGCCCCGTCTGAACGGTTGGTTTACTGCGGGCGCTCTGCCACTTTTTCTTCAGCCGCTCCCAGGCAATAATGTAGACATCTTTATCGAAAAGCCGCGAATCGTGCCGGGCCTGCCGCATCAGATACAACCCGACCGGAAACAGCACCAGATTGGCCATCCAGGCCCCTGCCGGCACCCAGAGCAGTCCATCTTTCGCGTATTTATCGCCGGTCAGCGTCAGGACGTACAGGAAAATGAAAAAGACAATCGACACCAGCACCGGAAGTCCAAACCCGCCTTTTTTGATGATGGCTCCCATCGACGCACCGATCAGGAACATAACAAAGACGGAAATCGCCTGAGTGAACTTATGATGAGTCTCCAGTTGATACCGCCATACGGTCTTCTGCTTTTCAGCGAGGTACGTAATGTTCGACGACGTATACGACAGAATATTCTGGGCCTGACTCAGGGCCGTCTGGGCCAGCTCCGGGGTACGTACCTTCTGTTTTCTGAGCAATGAATCGACCCATTTACCTTCCCTGACCGGTTTTGCACTGCCAACCGGGTCGTTCTTGAACTGATAGTTATAATACTGCCGGGAGGTACTGGCAATGCTCAGACTGGTGTTTTTGAAATCTTTACGCAGCGAATCGGTCAGTGTTTTAAGCTCGCTGAGGTCCTTCATGTACTCGTGGTATTGAAACTGGTTTTCGTCGGTTCGTTTGATGCCAAACGATTCCAGACTGATCACCAGCCGATAATCCCGAAAGCCATTTCGGACAAACGGGCCCCCTTTGGCGGAGGGATTGCTGGCGTAGTTCACTGAACTGTTGTCGTTATACTCCTGATAATCATTACCGTTGAACAGTTCGAAAACCAGGTAGCTACGATCCTTATCGGTATACATCCGGCCGGAATCGGCCAGAATAATCTCACGGTTGCCGGTTTCAATTCCGCTGGTCGAGTGCTTGTAGATTACCAGGCCCCGCAGCGTTCTGCCGTCTTTTTCTTTTCTGTCGACCTTAATACTATAGCCGGGCAGGTCATTGTAGAAAATGCCTTCCTTCAGGTTGAGCGTTGCCTTGGCTGTTTTGATATCGTACAGTAAACTATATCCCTTCAGGTTGGCCCAGGGCGATACGCTGTTGTTAAACCAGAACGAAAAGCCGCTGATGATAACCGCAGCCAGCAACAACGGGCGCATGGCCCGGGTCAGCGAGATGCCGGCACTTTTCATGGCCGTCAGTTCGAAAAATTCACCCAGATTCCCGAACGTCATCAGCGACGACAACAGCACAGCCAGCGGCAGGGCCGTTGGAATCGTCAGGAGCGCAAAGTAGAAGAGCAGGCGGCCGAAAGTGGCCAGATCGAGGTCTTTGGAGACGAACTCGTCAATGTAAAACATCAGAAGCCGCATTAGGAAGATGAATATGACGACGCCCAGCGTCAGCACAAATGGCCCCCAAAACGACTTCAGTATTAATTTATCAATCTTTTTCATTCAAGCCTTCCGTGTGGTCTCTGTTCTAAAACATTCGTTTCAATACATAACGAACCCGGTGATGATACCGTCAGAGAAGCCCCGGAATCTAACAATTTTTAACTTCCTACAATTTCACGGAGCTTTTCTAGTAAACCGTCCCAGAGGTCTTTCAGTTCGGCTTCATCGCTGTTCGACGAGTAGTCGGTAACGCGGAGGTAAGTAGATTGGGTCAATTCGCTCTGGTCTACCCGAAAGTCAATGTAGTTGTTATCGGAGCCATTATCGGTCGTATCCAGAAATTCAAAACGAACCCCTTTGTTCTGTCGCAGCGAAACCTGCCGGGCAATGTGGCTTTCGTTGTCCCATTGAAAATCAAATCGCTGTTCAGGTAACGTATTCACTTTATTAGCAAACCACTGCGATAGGCCAGACGCGGTACTAATGTAGGGAAACAGCATTTTTGGGGACGCCCGGAGTTCATATTCAGCGACAAATTTGTATTTCTCCATAACAGAAAATGATAAGGGTACTCGAGCAAAGGTAAACGAAAATTTTTGCGAAAGTCAACGCAATATGTTGTGCCAAGTCAATTTTTCCCTACTTTTGTGGTACCAAAATGGCGGGGTAGCTCAGATGGTTAGAGCGTAGGATTCATAACCCTAAGGTCGGCAGTTCGATCCTGCTCCCCGCTACTACTCAAGCGCTCATTGAACCAATCAATGAGCGCTTTTGCTTTTAAACCCTTTTGCATTCCTACGCACACGAATGGGTAGTTTACAGTTTATAGGATAGATCGATTTTGTTCATTATTTTGTTACCAAATAATATATATAAGAACAAACAATTTGTTATTACTAATTTTACAATACATTTGTCTCATACTATGGTAAACGCCTTTCCAGCGTATCCTGCTCATTTAACATACGGTTCATTCGCAGATGAGACTTCACGGCATCAATCTTGATCGGCTTCCTGTTTTCACCGACAGGGTCTGGCGGTCAGGCTTGCACTATCCTGCCCTGCTTTTCAGCACAGGATATGTTGTACGGCTTACCCGATTCCTTGTTGATTTGTAGCGCTGTTCCAATCAATTTACTCCCCGACTCTGCTCGCTCAATCTGAACTATCCAACACACTATGACCGATTTCCACCAAACGTATATACCATTTCGTTAAGTTACAGCAATGACTGCTTCAGTACCCACCGTACACACTCCTTTATTTTATGTTGTCGATGATGATCAGGACGATTGTCTGTTCGTTAAGATGGCGCTTTCTCATCACTACAGGCCTTCCGTCGTGCGAACGTTTCAGGATGGCCCTTCACTGTTGACTCATCTCACGCATCTGCTGGATGGCCGCTTACCCGACCTGCTTGTGCTGGATCTGGATATGCCGCTCCTGACTGGTTTTGAACTGCTTACTTTTCTGAAACAGAACAGTGAGTATAAGACCATTCCCATTGTTGTGGTGACAGGCTGGGAACAGAGAGAGACTATGGAGCGATGCCTTGCCCTTGGCGCGTCGGCTTACCTGCCCAAAAAGATTGTTTATCACAAGCCCAGCGCTACGGTTGATTGTCTCAGGCCCTACTGGAATAGCCTGGGGCATCAACCGCTTTTTTCGGCTCAGCTCCTCGACGTTCAGGATCTGCCGAATAACTAAGCAGGCTGGGTTAACCGATAGCGGAGGGTTTCAGTGAAGTCATCCGCTATCGGTTGATGTGCGTTAGTGTAATACGTCAAATACCAGTTCGCGCAGGATGTCCCCTTCGTTCATCGTGGGGGCATCAATGCCTTTGCTCAGCGCGTCGGCCCGGCGAATGGCGTGGATAATGGCAGCCACTTTCACCTGCGGAAACGTACGGGCTGCCTGCAGGTAGTCTTTGGCAAAGAACGGATTGACGCCTAACAGCGAGGCTACCCCTTTCTCACTCTGGTCGGGCGATGCCTGTACCATCAAGACCTTGCTGAAGTACCCAAACAACTGAGCCAGCAGCACAACCAGCGGATTATCTTTCGGGTTGCGGGCAAAGTAATCAACGATCCGGTTTGCCTTCACAACGTCGCGCTGCACGAGGGCTTTCTGTAGTTCGAACACGTTGTACTCCTTGCTGATACCGACCAGCCGCTCCACCGTGGTGGCCGAGATTTCTTCCCCAACGTGCAGATTCAGCAGGATTTTGTCGATTTCGCCCGCCAGTCGTTTCAGGTCGTTGCCGATGTGATCGGCCAGGAGCTGGCAAGCTTTTGGACTCACCTTGGTGCCCTGCTCGTGGCAGTACTCGGCAACCCAGTCCACAATCTTGTTTTCGTAGAGCTTCTTCACGCCAAGCAGTTTTCCCTTTTGACCGAATGCTTTTACCCAGGCTTTCCGTTCGTCGAGACCAGGTTTGCCGTCTTCCTTGACGTAGCATAGCATCAGGATGGTGCTGGAGAGTGGATTCAGCGCGTAATCTTCCAGCAGGGTCTGGGCTGATTTATCGCCGATGCCCCCAAGCTGCTGGGCTTCCTTCACCAGCACCAGTTGCCGCTCGGCCATAAACGGATACCGGCGGGCGTAGTTCAGCACGGCCCCTACGTCGGTATCTTTTCCGAACAGCACAAACTGGTTAAACCCCCGCTCGGCTACCGGAACTGCCACTTTTTCGAGCTCGTCGGCAATACGATCGATATAATACGGCTCGTCGCCGTGGATTAGGTAAACAGGAGCGATTCGTTTGTTACGGATGTCTTTCAGCAGGGTATCAACAGCAGCAATCATAAGCAACAGGCAATAAGCAACCTGCGAAATTACACGGTAAGTTTTGGAATGGCTACGATTGAATGAAAAGCTTAGTTTATACAGTTCTACGGTAATGGTTGTCGTAATAAGGAATGTCAATTCATCTGCTTTATATCTCTGACTAGTTAAAATCGTGCTCTGTTGTTCAGCAAATAAAAAGCTGACTTAATTTGAGAATTTAATATACTGTTTGATATGAAAAGTAAATAAATTAACATAAATTTTATGCGAAAAATTTGCACACATAAGTGAACCATATTGATATTAGCATAAGTTTAATAACTCAATTTTATATGAAAACACTTCTGCACTCTTCCCTGAAAGGCGCTATGCTATGCTATGCTATGCTATGCTATCGCCAATGATCGCACAGGCTGATTTTACAATCAGCGGCCCTACGACTGTTTGTCCCAAAGGCACTTATGGTTACACAGCTAATCACCCAGGCTGGTGGGGCATTGACTATTACAGGTGGTACGTTTCTTACGAATCCTACTATGGCAGCATTTCACATCAGGGAACATCTTCTGGTTCACCAATTACCATTACGTTTAACAGCCAAGTAACCGGGGCCGCTTACCTTAGGGTTGAAGCAGTTGACAACGATTTGCCGGGCTCTCCTTATGTTCTAGGTACAGCTACTCTGACTGTCTGGCGATCCCTTCCCTCGCCGGCTGCTCCTAACGGAGGTTCTGTTGTGTTTTGTGGTCCAAACGAAACGGTCACAGTTATTTCATCTCCCTACATTCCTTATAATACCTCGAACCCATCGGATGTAGCAAGTTGCTTGTTTCATTGCAGCTATAATTGGCAAGCACCTGGAGGCTGGAATTTTTCCCGTGGTTCAAATAGTCCATCAAATAGTGTCACATTAAGCGACGACAATAATAATCTACAAGCTCCGGGTAGCGTTACTAACGGAAATAACGGCTTCGTAATCCTAAGTGCCTTATTCTCACAATGTACTTATGATGTAAACAGTTCATCATCAGCTGAGCTTTGGGTAGGAACCCCATCTGTCAGTAATGGGCAGGCTAACGGTACGCCTGCGAACTCTCCTCTCTACATTCCCGGTGGGTATGCCAATCTGAGCGTTAATACCGCCGGCGGTGCCAATCTTAACTGGTACGTGGCAAATGGTAGTGGCTCACTGTCATCGTATGGGCGTAACGCATCTATAAGTTTCAATGGATTTGTTAGGGTAATTGTCGAATCCAGTAATCGTTGCGGTAACGGTGGCTCATGGACTTTTTACCTGACAACAGAAAGCGGTGGCGGAGGCTACTACAGGGTTGGTCCTAATCCGGCGAAAGATCAGGTAAGCGTGATGACCGATTATCCCGAGTTAATTGGCGAGTTAATTCAAGATGTTACTCTATACGACGATAAGAGTAAAGCTCGTGGAAGCGTCAGCTACGATCAACTAAAAAAGTACTCTGCTACTAAAAAGTCTTCAATTGATATCAACACGAAGGGGTTGCCTCGCGGAACTTACTTCCTGCATGTGAAAACTGGCGACGACGTGCGTAAACATCAGGTAATCCTTGAATAATATAATCTATTCCTGCCAATAGATATCTATTGGCAGGAATTTTCTTTTTACTATTATGAGAACTGACCTAATTCTTTCTGCATTCTTCATCTTCATATCCTTCTCTAGCTTTGGGCAAGCTCCGGATAGCACATGGCAGCAACCCAAAAGAAACGCGGTCGTCGTTGAGGTATTGAGTGGCCCAATGTGGTACTCTCTTAATTACCAACGAACTAATTTCACGCACCACATGAATCGCGTTGCGTTCACCTACAAAATAGGGGCCTATGCTGTACGGTTCCATCAAGCTGTTACAGGGCACGCAGGGGTGGTTTTGGGTAAACCGAGCGGCAGCTCATTAGAATTATTGATGGGATTGGGTTATCTGAGGGCAAATCCACAATTGTATGCGAAAAGAAACCTTACTTACACCGAAGGCGAACCTGCTCCAAATAATCTTTTTCTGTATCCTCAGATAAGCTACAGACGGCAACGTGACAAAAAAGGCCTTATTGGTAAGGTATCATTTTTGCCATGGATTATTGTAAGTCCTTTTGTCAGCAAAGTGCAGTTAACTCCAGGTGTAGGTGTCAGCATCGGAAAAGTATTTTAGTTCAATGCTCTATTTTAATTCCTTTGCGAAGACTATTGGGTTACTATTGCTAACTTCATCAGCTATTGCCCAAAATTTGGTTATCAACGGTGATTTTGAGCACTCTATCAAAAATCCGTGTCGCTTTCTGTCGGATTCCAATGAAAATATTAGTCAATTCTTCCTCAACTGGACAGCACCGACGAGAGGTACATCTGATCCTTGGTACACTTCCGATACGGTAACCAGTTATTGTACTCAAAATCTGAAAAGAATTGGATATCTTGCTCATTCTGGTAAACGTTGCGCTGGAATTTATACAGCAGCTATTGTTCATAGTCGAACGCGCCCAGAAGACGGTCCTAATTATCGCGAGTACCTTCAAACTAAGCTCCGCGAACCTCTGCGTGAAGGTAGATATTATACTGTGGAAGTTTACTGTCGTCGTCACCCTTGGTCCGGGACTACTTCAAATAACATAGGTTTCTATTTTTCAGTTTCACCTATTACCGGGCAAACAAATAGTTCGCTACCATTAGCTGTTAAGCCACAGGTAAACATTGAGCAACCTATTGACTCATTTAGCGAATGGATTAAGGTGGGTGGATGTTTCAAAGCAGATGCAAACTATGAATTTCTAACAATTGGTAATTTTTTTGATGATAGGAATACAATCATTCAAGCTGGCTCACTTCCCAACAGAGATGATTATCCATACTACCTTCTCGATGACGTATCTGTTGTCGAAACGCCTGTTGAGATCATGCCGAAACCTGGCTTTCTCGGTGCCGATACCACTCTCTGCCCACAACAGTCGCTGACGTTTCACTTGCCCAATGTTCAGGGTGTTACGTATAGGTGGTCTGATGGGAGCAATCGGTTAGATTATTCTATTAGTCAGACCGGTAGTTATTTGGTAACGGCTCAGTTAGATCAATGCGTTGTAAATGACACCATCACTGTTCATTATGAAGAGCTGATTCGGCTAGCGGCCGATACAGCCTTATGTGACGAAACCCCTTTCGTTATTCGTCCTAACCGGTCGGACCCCCGTTTAATCTGGTCTGACGGGTCAACAGACTCGACACTTACTGTTAACCAAACCGGTCTTTATTCAGTGCGGATACCGTCGCCATATTGTGTGCTTACGGATACGATTCGTGTGCTATTTCTGCGCTGCAATCCTTTTGTGCCCAATGTATTCACGCCAAATGGAGATGGCAAAAATGATTTTTTTGTCATTGATCATGATGATGAACGACGGCTTACTTGGGATTTAGAGGTTTTCAATCGTTGGGGTAAACTGGTGTACTCAGCCAACCCCTATGGTAATAACTGGGACGGAGGGAAGTTACCGGCTGGAGCTTATTATTACCTGCTTACTAATAGACAAAACAACAGGCGGCTAAAAGGCTGGGTTGTGATTCATTATTAGAATGCCTACTGCAAACTGATTTCCATGAGCGTCTGGCGACAGTGGCTAACTAATTGCGGCCAGAACTCATCAAAAGCCCGACCAATGGTGGTATAATGCCGTTCAAAATCTATAATGACCGTATCCAGGCCGGATGGGAAGGCGGTCCGGCGCGACAATCCGTTGAGCGTACGGTCTATGCCCTTGGCAGTCTGGTAATGAGTCAGCCAGTCGTACCGAATCATGGCCTCCAGCATGCGGGCCGCCGAAGCCGGAAACCGCCGGGTATGCCGGGTCAGTACATGGTAGAAGTACGGAACGAACAGATGTAGTGGCTCACCAGTCAGTTCGGCGAAGCGGACGGCCAGAAAGTGATCAAAGAATACGTCGACGGCCACTCCGGCGTATTTATGACAGCGCGGGTACAGCAGCTCGCGAACGTCGGCCACGGCCGGATGGGAATCCGTAAACGTATCAATGGCCCGGTGCAGCCGGATACCGGCGATTTCGCCCGGCAGCAACCCATGGCGCGGGTGAGCCGGATCGCCTTTAACAAAATCAGCAATGAAGTTCCCGACGATTAGCTCTTCGTTTCGATTCGATAGATAGCCGTGCGCCAGAATATTCATGCGGTTCGTTTTGTGAGGGGGGGTTCTGATACAAGCGTTACACCCTCGCCAGGACTATAACGTTCAACAGCCACGCCAAATTTTCGCAGGAAGTCAACACCTTCGTCGGATGCTATGCCTTTATACTCGGCGTAGGAGTGCAGATAGATGACCCGGGCGATTTTCATGCTGTAAATAATCCGGGCGCAGGCAATGCAGGGCGACAACGTAACGTAGATGGTAGCTCCGGCTACCTCCGACCCATTTTTGGCTGCGTACAGGATAGCATTCTCTTCCGCATGCAGAGCCAGCGAACACGAACCTTTGGAGTCGCGGGGACAGCCAACCCCTGGAAACTCGTCGTCGCAGTTGTGCGTCCCGGCCGGCGGCCCGTTGTAGCCGATGGAGATGATACGGGTATCTTTGGTCAGCACAGCCCCGACCTGCGCTTTGATGCAATGCGAGCGTTTGGCCAGGTTGACGGCCAGTTCCATGAAAATATCGTCAAACCGGGGTCTGACAGGACCGGACTGAATGGTGGCTGTGGTGTCGTCGGACGTGAGTAGCATCCTGTAAATATAGAACACGATCGCCACAGATTACACGGCTTACACAGATATAAAACGACTAGTCATCTGCGAGATTCGTGTACTCTGTGGCGATTTAGTTTAGTCAATCAGGCTACCTGCGTCGCTTTCTGCGACCGGAGCCAGTCGGGCTTGGTAGTCCGAACCCGGGCTTTCAGTTCGTTCAGCATGGCGTAGAGGCCGTAGTACGTGCGGTTTACGTACAGGCCGTCCTGCGATCCACGGACTACTTTTGATGAGCGAAGTTCTTCCAGCCGCGAGAGTTCGTCGGCGAAAGCATAAACCCGGGTAAAGTAGTCGTCGTCGCCAAAATCAAACTCATCGACGGCGAAGGGAGCTCCCAGCATCTCGATCATCTGCACGAACAGGTCGGAGAAAAACGTACGGTCTTTCTCAGAATCCTGCGGTACCAGAAACTCCAGATTGGTAAAAATCTGCCGGGTCAGCGCTACGTCCTGGATCGTATCCGGGTTGATCAGCCGGAAATAATTCTCGTAGTAAAAATCCGGGATGACTTTCACGCAACCGAAGTCGATGACGCCCATCGTTCCATCGGCCCGCATCAGGAAGTTGCCGGGGTGCGGATCGGCGTGAACCTGCCGGAGGGTATGAATCTGGTGGTCGTAAAAATCCCACAGCAGCTGCCCGATCTGGTCGCGCACGGCCTGGGAGGGGTTCGTGGCCAGAAACTCCTTCAGGTGCTGGCCTTCCAGCCAGTCCATGGTCAGAATGCGCTTGCTTGAGTACTCGGGATAGTATTTAGGGAAAACCAGCCCCTCGATGTGCGCACAGGCCTGCGAGATGTCGATGCTGCGCCGGAGTTCCAGTTCGTAGTCGGTTTCTTCGAGCAGCTTGCTTTCCACTTCACCCATGAACCGGTCGATCTGCCGCTCATCGAGGTTGAGCAGCCGGACGGCCAGTGGTTTGGCAATGCGAAGATCCGAGCTCACCGAATCGGCCACGCCGGGGTACTGCACCTTAACGGCCAGTTTTTTCCCGTCTTTCCAGGCCTGGTGTACCTGTCCGATGCTAGCCGCGTTTACCGAGTTGATATCAAACTTGTCGAACAGATCATTCGGCGACTTACCGAAGTACGTCCGGAACGTTTTGACTACCAGCGGCCCCGACAAGGGCGGTGCCGAATACTGGGCCATGGTGAACTTATCGGTGTAGGCAACCGGCAGCAGACCCCGGTCCATGCTCAGCATCTGCGCCATTTTCAGAGCCGACCCTTTCAGTTCGCTCAGCGCGTCGTAGATATCGGCCGCGTTATCCTTATGCAGTTCGTCTTTCGACAGCTCCGGATTGACCAGCTTACGACTGTAATGCTTGATATAATTACCCCCTACCTTCACACCGGCCTTCACAAACTGACTGGCCCGGGCAACTTTGGTCGTTGGAACGGAATTTTGGGTTTTCATTCGTTCAATTAGTGAATGAGCGAATTAGTGAGTTAGTGAATGTCTGGTATTCGCTAATTCACCAATTCACTCATCGATTCTGGTAGATAAACTTGGCGAAATCAAACAGGGTATCGAGTGGGGAGCGCCCAATCAGGTCGAAGGCCGTATTGACCGCTTTTTCAATGGCGGTGTCCGTTTTTTCAAAGTTCTTGCTGACGTCGCGGACCCAGAAATCGAGGATGTAGAGTGTTTGCATCCACAGGGCATTCGGGTAGCGATCCGTTACGAACGGCCGGGGTTCCACCTCCTTGCTTTCGCGCCCTTCGGCCAGCAGATCGCGGGCAAAGTCGAGAAACGCGTCTTTGAACGGATGAAGTACCTGACTCCGGCCACCGGCCCGACGAGCCTGCAGACCCGCCCGTGACGTAGGCCGGGCCATCGCGCCTTCGTCGCGCAAACGGCCGTAGCTATACACCACAAAGCTGCGCTGGGCTTTCAGCAGTTCAATCCAGGTATAGTAAAAAGCCAGGACTTTTTCGCGGACAGAGTACGTCTGGTACGTTTCGTCGGCCTCTACAGTCGCTTTGGCATCCTGAAAGAAAGCCAGCCAGACATCGGCTTCAATCGCATCGAAAGAGGCATAGTACGTGTAGAAGTCAGCCTCGGCGATTTTTAGTTTTTTGGCAAACTGGAAAACGGAGGTGGGTTGCTTACCGTTTTCAAGAACGTATTCTGTGTACGCCTTACGGATTTTTTCGAGCGTTTCCATATAGTAGGGAAACGGTATGTGCAGAGGAAAAGTTTATGGATCCGTCCGCAATCACCTGTCGGAAATTTAACCCAACGCTACTACCGCCCACATCGGCGAATGTTTTATCTTTGGTAACATGGAAACGCCAGCAAACCACCCTTCATCCGGTACCGATCAGCCGTCGCCGGAGCACCAGGCAGGCATCCGGTTCGATGCCGCCAACGATTTTCTGGACACCTGTGATCGATTGTCGACCGGCTACGAAAGCGGCTTTTACTGGGAAGACGTACAACGCGCCCTGCGGATTGCGTCTGGTCTGGAGAAATGGCCCGATTGACCGGTCGTTTCTTCAGCGTAGTTCCTGCACGTAGGCGCCCATCTGCCGGACGGAATAACAAACGATACCCAGTCGGTGGGCATCGGCCAGCAGTTTATCGGTCAGCGGAGTTTTGTTCGAATCGTCGAAAATAATGGTCCGGGCCACAACGCGCCCGTTCAGCTCGTTCCAGTCGCGGAGGGCGTTGCGCCGGATGATCAGGTAGTCGATCACGGCCGGCAGCCGCCATTGATGCCGGCCCGAAAGCCGGTTGACCAGCAGGATGGTTTTCCCGTGCCAGACCCACAGGGCATAGTCGGGCGTCTGACGATACGCCCGAACGGCCGGGCCTGTATCGGATCGGGTGCTGGCCAGGGTCAGGTTCGTAACGCCCCACTGCCCAAACGTATTCTTCAGGTAAAACTCGTAGGAGCGCGGATCGCCGGCCATATCGGCATCGGTAAGGAGCGTGCTGCCATGCCCTTCGGTCAGACTCACGGCCGTTCGGTGGGGCAGAAAATGCACCGCCAGACGCCGTTGGTGCTGTTGACCGTAGCTATCCCACAGGAGCAGGCCCGCCAGGCAACCCGCCGACGCCCAGGTAGCCCAGAGATACGTACGCCGTCGGGTAAGCAGCAGCGCGGCTCCGCACAGAATCACGGCGTAGACGAATACCATTGTTGCTTCCGACAGCCAGAGTCCTTCCCAGATAGCCCCCGGCAGCTGCCCTACCCCTTCGACGGCCCGGTTCAGCAGCCAGGCAACGGCCCACAAAACCCAGCCGACCAGCGTATTGACGAACGGTATCCAGCTTACGGCCAGGGTTACCATCGCCAGGGGCAGCAGCACAAACGACAGCAGCATCACGACCGGATTAGCGAGCAGAAAGTACGTCGGAAACTGGTGAAAGTAGTACACGCCCAGTGGGAACGTAATGAGCTGCGCCACCAGCGCTACGGCCGTAATCTGCCATAGTTTGTCCAGCAGCCAGCCCCTGGTTGTCAGCGACTGGTAGAGCGACGTCTGCCACGCACCGATGCCGGCCACCGCCAGGTACGACAGCTGGAACCCGGCCGAAAACAGGGCGTAAGGGTCGTAACACAGGATAAAGAAAGCCGAAGCGCCGAGTGTGTTGGCCAGGAGCTGCGACCGGCCGCTGGCACCGGCAACAATCAGCACCGTAAACATCCCGGCCGAACGAAGCACCGGGGGCGACAGGCCCGTAACGAGGGCGTAGAACCACAGAATGAGCAACTGCAGCACCGCCATCAGCACTTTACCCTTCGGGCGTTTTATCAGGAAGCTAAGCAGGAACGTCAGGACTGCGAACAGTATTCCGACGTGCATGCCCGAAACCGAAAGGATATGCACTGCCCCGGCCGAAGCATACGCCCGGTAGAGATCCATGTCGAGATCGTCGCACACGCCCAGAATCATGGCGTTCACGATACCGTATTCGGCCCGGGCACCCGCCCCGATCTGATGGGTAAACACACTATCAGCCCAGCTATTGACCGCCGACGCCCAGGCCGTCAGCCGGCTTGGCGGGGCCAGGGCAAGTATCTGCCGCTGATACGGACGGAGGTACTGCTGGTGGTAGATATTCCGGAAACTCAGGTACCGCTTGTAGTTGAACTCGCCGGGATTCAGGGGCGGGTCGATAGGCCGGGGGGCGCCGTTTACCAGCCAAACTTCGCCGTACTGTGGTCTGCTGACGGTTGCCGCACCCGGACCGGCTGAATCTGTACCGGACTCGTTCAGTTTATCCAGGTACACAATAACCCGGCCGCTAAGCGGATGCCAAGACCCGGCCCAGGCCCCCCGCCGAAGCGCGAGTTCTACCCGGTACGTTTTGGCCCGTTCTTCGGGCTGCGCAACAACCACCCCTTCATAGGCCCGCAACGTATCGGCTACGTGACTGATGTTGTCCGGACGGTTGGCGGCTGTTCGCTGGTAGGTGATACACCACCCCAGGCTGAGTAGCAGCAACCAGGCACCCATCCCCTGGGCTGTCTGAAGGGGTTTAACGGTACGTTGCCGGTTTCGCCAAAAACCAACCAGATACGCTGTCCCGCCCACCCCGGCCAGTAGCAGCGGGATACCTGACCAATGAGGTCCATACACGTACAGGAGAATACCCGCAATCAGGCCCGTTGCGTAGCGGACAAACGGATGGCCCTTCATTATTCCTGCAGAGAAGACGAAGCCGGCATATTGGCCCCGGGCAATACCATTTTATAATGCTGGATGCCGCACTCGTCGAACATGGGGCCAACCGCAACAAAGCCAAAGCCCTCATACAGCGGCATGGCCGATACCTGGGCGTGAATGTAGATCCGTTCGATGGGTTCGGGAAGCTGCGAAAACACACTGTCGAGCACCGTCTGCACCAGCGCCTTGCCAACCCCGCGCCGACGAAACTCGGGCAGCACGGCGAAGCGCTCCAGTTTAGTGCCGTTTGAGGTGCGTCGCCAGCGGGCTGTTCCGGCCGGCTGCCCGTCGACACGGGCCAGAAAGTGCGTACTGCCTATTTCAAACTCATCATATTCTTCCTCGGCAGGCACGTGCTGCTCCTCAACAAATACAGTCCGACGGATACTGAAGGCCGTATCGAGATCGTCGGGGTTGGTAATGGGTAAAACGTCAATCATGAACGTAACACTACAAAAAAGACATACCGGGCCCGCCATTCGGCAGCCTTGGCGCCTGAAGCCCGGCAAATTTCGAAAAATTACTGAATCAGCAGGCGTCGGCTAACGGCCTGATCGCCGGTTTTGGCCCGCACCAAGTACAGCCCGGTCGGCAGGCCGTTGACGGGTAGGGCGACGCGGGTGCTGGGGGCATTGTTATAATTCAGGTTACGAACAACCCGCCCACCCATATCCAGCACATCGACCGAAAACGACTGAAACCCCGTAAATTGAATCTCCGCCGTTGGATTCTCCGTTGCGGGATTGGGAAATACGTTCAAGGTCAGGGTTTCGGTTTCCGGCAGCGCTTCGACCGACCGGATTAGCCGGGCCCGGCGGGGACTCAGCGCCAGAACAGCCCGCATGCGGTCCCGTTGGCCCTGCGTAAATACGTTCATGCAGGCGTCCGGGGAGTACATCAGGTAGTTTTCGATCATATCGCGGCTGCGCCGGCCCGAACAGTTTGAGAACCGTTCGTTACAGACCGTAGTCTGATTCAGGTCTTCCGTCGGTGGCGTGTCGCCAACGTAGTCAGTTCCACAGGGCGAATCGCCATTCAGGTGCAGTAAACCCAGCCAGTGGCCAATCTCGTGCGTTGCCGTCCGGCCCAGGTTGTAGGTTGAACGCAGCGGCCCCGTACCGCGTCCAAAATTCCGGTAATCGATGATGAGGCCGTCGATGAACTCGTTTGTTTCACTTGGTTCCAGACCTTTGAGCGTATCGGCCGTAGTCGGAAACTGCGCAAAGCCCAGGTAATTGTTCTCCAGCGGTGCCACCCAGATGTTCAAATAGCGATCACTGGGCCAGTACGAAATCTGTGAAAGAAGCACGTCGTCGTTGAATACGTCAAAGGCGGTCTGCTGGGGGTAATAATGCCGGGTAATGCCGTTGGACGGGTTCCCGGCCGGATCGGACGTAGCCAGGAAAAACTCAATCCCCGTGTCGGCACCTACCGGATTGGTATTGAAGCCGTTGGTATTCGCTTTCCGGCGATAATCTTCGTTCAGAACCTGAATCTGCGACTGAATCTGCTCGTCGGTGATATTCGGGTTGTTGGAGCCGCCGACCGTACCGGACGCGTTGCTGTGAATGACGTGTACCACCACCGGAATGCGGTAAACGGTTTCGTTGGCTTTCAGCCTCAGGTACTGGCGATCCTGCAGCACCTGCTCCACCTGGCGGTTCAGTTCCTCGATCTGCTTCTGCCGAAGCGGGTTCCGGCGCTGTAGTACCTGCTGCTCATAGTCAGCAATTCCGCAGCGTTTGTAGACCGGCTCAGGAGTCGACTGCCCAGCGGCAACCTGGGCTAGTAATAGCACAAAAGAACCGGCCAGCCAACGCCAGCCGGTTCCTGCCAAAAAGGGATTCAGGTTATTGACCTGCTTTTTCATAGGCCGTAATAATCTCACGCACAAGCCGGTGCCGAACCACATCGCGTCCATCCAGTTCAACAAAAGCGATGCCTTTAATCGTTTTTAAAATATCAACAGACTCAATCAGACCTGACTTCTGCCTGTTGGGTAAATCGATCTGCGACCGGTCGCCGGTAATGATCGCTTTCGAATTAGGTCCCATCCGGGTCAGAAACATCTTCATCTGCATCGGCGTCGTGTTCTGCGCTTCGTCGAGCAGAATGAAAGCGTTGTTCAGCGTCCGACCCCGCATATACGCCAGCGGTGCAATTTCGATAATGCGGTTCTCCTGGTAAAATTTCAGCTTTTCGGCCGGAATCATATCGTCCAACGCATCGTAGATCGGGCGCAGATACGGATCAATTTTTTCCTTCAGGTCGCCCGGCAAAAAGCCTAAATTCTCACCGGCTTCGACGGCCGGGCGGGTAATGATTATCTTTTTAACTTCCTTATTTTTCAGCGCTCGTACGGCAATTGCCACGGCGGTGTAGGTTTTGCCGGTACCGGCCGGTCCGATGGCAAACACCAGATCGTGCTTTTCGGCGGCTTCGACCAGGCGTTTCTGGTTGTCGGTCCGGGCCCGTACGACTATCCCCCGCGTTCCATACACCAGCACATCCTCGTCGTCGGGGAGCGTAGGCGCAATGCCGGTACCACTGCTGGTTTGTATACCGCTCTGCCCCAGGTACGTCTGTACGTTTTCGTGCGTAACCCGGCCGTATTTCTGGTAATGCTGAATCAGCGAATCCATGATGTCGCTGATGCGGGTAATCTCGGGCGTGGTGCCTTTGATCCGGATTTCATTGCCGCGGGAGATGATCTTACTCATCGGAAAAGCAGCAGCGACTTCCTTGATGTTGTTGTTTTCTACGCCCAGAAAATCAATGAGCGAAACATTGTCGAGGGTGATGACTTTTTCGACCAAATGACTAGATAACGTTTAAGAGTGATTCCGAAAATTAAGCGTTCTTCCTGCTTGTGCAACACTTTTTGCGGAAAATTTATTCGTTTCTCTCCGTTTCTTACTGAAAGTAATATCTCCCCCGCGTTGTTTTATTTTATATTAAGAAATTACTATCTTGCTGACGGACAGCCTACATTCGCTCCTGCCTTACAGTACGTAGTACGTACTCAAACCGTTGCCAAAAAATTAGGAAAATTTTTCGGTGAAGTACTGCAAACATTACCAGAATGTTACGACAGTAAGTCACGTAATGAAGCGCACGGTACATTGGCGGAGGGTTGCCTGATCTGGTCCGGATTGCGTAAACTTGCATAAGTCATGGAAAACGCACGCCCTAATCAACATCTTCGCAAACCATCTGCTATAGCCGGTGGACGTCAGCAAGCCGGCAACCACTGGCTCGACACTGGCCTCGGCAAATTACCGCCCCAGGCCCTTGATCTGGAAGAAGCGGTTCTGGGCGCCCTGATGATTGAGAAAGACGCGCTTTCGGCGGTTGTTGACATCCTGAAGCCGGAAAGCTTTTACAAGGAAGCCCACCAGCGGATCTACAACGCAATCCTGACGCTGTTCTCTAATTCCGACCCTATCGATCTGCTCACGGTTACGCAGCAACTGCGCAAAACCGGCGAAATTGAAATCGTCGGTGGGGGCGGCTACGTATCGGAACTTACCTTTAAGGTTAACTCTGCCGCCAACATTGAGTACCACGCCCGGGTCATTACGGAGCAGTCGCTCAAACGGGGCCTGATCGCCATGTCGTCGAGCATCCTGCGCGATGCCTACGAGGACACGACCGACGTGTTTGAACTGCTTGATCGCACCGAGCAGTCGCTCTTCAAGATTTCGGAATCGAACATCAAGAAGAACTACGCCGACATGAGTACCATTGTGCGGCAGGCCCTCAACGAGATGGAAACCAAGAAGCACCAGGAGGGGCTGACGGGGGTTCCATCGGGCTTTACCAACCTCGACCGCGTTACGTCGGGCTGGCAACCAACCGAACTTATCATTCTGGCCGCCCGGCCAGCGATGGGTAAGTGCCTGGGCAAAGGCACGAAAGTAGTCATGTTCGACGGCTCACTTCGTAAAGTAGAGGATGTCAAACCCGGCGATCTGCTGATGGGTGACGATTCGACGCCCCGCCGGGTATTATCCATTGCCCGTGGCCGGGAACGAATGTACTGGATCCACCAGAATAAAGGCATGAGTTACCGGGTGAATGAGAGTCACATTCTGTCACTTAAACGCAGCCGCAACGAAGGGCCTCACCGCAAGGGCGATGTGCTTAACATAACCGTTCAGGATTATCTAACTAAGTCTGACAAGTTTAAAAGTAACTACAAGGGCTACAAGGTAGCCGTTGAATTTCCGGAAAAAGCGGTTCCGCTTGATCCTTACTTTGTCGGTCTGTGGCTCGGCGACGGCCATGCTTACTCCTCTCGTATCACCAATATCGACGCGGAGGTAGTAGATTACCTGAAAGGGTATGCAGACGAATTAAATTTGACGTTCTCTACGTATCAACAGGCAGGTAAAGCCCCAAATCACGCCATCACGACCGGCCAGCGGGGTATCAAGGCTACTTTCAACGTACAGGAGCAGCTACGTGGTCTTTCTGTTATCGAGAATAAGCACATACCAAAGACCTATCTTATCAACTCAACGGCGAATCGCCTGAAACTGCTGGCGGGTCTGATCGATAGCGATGGTCACTACCAGGAAGCATTCAACTGCTACGAGATAACGCAGAAAAATAAACAGTTAGCCGAAGAACTTAAGTATCTATGTGATACGCTGGGCTTCCGTACATCTTTGAAAGAAAAGACAGCCAGCATTGCCAATCGTGGTTTTTCTACTACGGTCTATCGTCTGCGAATCTTCGGCAATCTGGATAGTATTCCGGTTCGAATTGAGCGGAAGAAAGCACGCCCGCTCCGTGCTCGTGCCGACTGGCGAGTTACTGGCATTCGGGTCGAGTATGATCAGGTGGACGATTACTACGGGTTTGCAATTGACGGCAATCGATTGTTCCTGCTGGAAGACATGACGGTTACGCACAATACGGCATTCGTCGTTAGTGCGCTACGGAATGCGGCCGTCGACCATGGTAAACCCGTGGCAATCTTTTCGCTGGAGATGTCGTCGGTGCAGCTTGTCAACCGTCTTATCTCGGCCGAAGCTGAAATCGATTCCGAGAAAATCCGGAAAGGAACCCTGGCCCCGCACGAGTGGACGCAGTTGCACCACAAGATTCAGCGGCTTACCGAAGCGCCCATTTTCATTGACGACACCCCGGCCCTCTCCATTCTGGAACTTCGGGCCAAGTGCCGCCGGCTGAAAGCGCAGCACGATATTCAGATGGTCGTGATTGACTATTTGCAGCTGATGACCGGCGACCATAGCAAAGGCAGCAACCGCGAACAGGAAATCGCGTCGATCTCGCGGGCGCTGAAAAACCTGGCGAAGGAACTGAACGTACCCGTAATTGCCCTTTCGCAGTTGAGCCGGGCCGTTGAAACGCGGGGTGGCGACAAAAAACCGCAGCTCTCGGACCTTCGGGAATCGGGATCCATCGAGCAGGATGCCGACATGGTTATGTTCCTGTATCGTCCGGAATATTATAACATCACGCAGGACGAAAACGGTAACTCAACCCTCGGCATCGGCGAAGTCATCATTGCTAAAAACCGAAGCGGTTCACTCGACACCATTCAGCTCCGCTTCGTCAATAAATTTACCAAGTTCTGCGACCTCGATACGTACTTTGAGCCCGTACAGACCCCGGGCTTCAGCAGCGACGTCAACGGTCTGAGCAGCTTCGACCGGCCCGGCGATTCGGCGCCCCCAGTCGGTGGCAACGTTTTCCGCAGCAAAGCCAACGACCTGTCCAACTTCGGCAAAGCCGACCCGTCGCAGGAAACGCCGTTTTAAAGGAGGAAGGTAGAAAAAGGAGGAGGGGAGAAAGGGAGGAAAGCAGGAAGAAAACTGATCAATGTTTCCCCCTCCTTTCCTCCCTTCTTCCTTTCTTCATCTTCTCTTCAACAACACCACATTCTCGACGTGATGCGTGTGCGGGAACATATCGACCGGCTGCACATCAGCTACGGTATAGCCTTCGTCCAGCCAGCTCAAGTCGCGGGCCTGGGTAGCCGTGTTGCAGCTTACGTACACAATCCGGTCGGGAGACGCTTTGAGCAGTTGCCGAACCACGGCTTCGTCCATACCGGCGCGGGGCGGATCGGTGATCACCACCTCCGGCCGACCATGCTTGTCAAAGAATCCATCGGTCAGGATATTGCGCATGTCGCCGGCCACGAAGGTTGTGTTGGTTATGCCGTTCACCGAAGCATTGATCCGGGCATCGGCTACCGAAGCCTCGACGTACTCCACCCCAACGACATGCTGCGCCTGCCGCGCCACGAACAGCGCAATGGTTCCGGTTCCGGTGTACAGGTCATACACCCGTTCGCTGCCGGTCAGTCCGGCCCAGTCACGCGCTGTTTGGTACAGAGTAAACGCCTGCTGGGCGTTGGTCTGGTAGAACGACTTGGGGCCAACCCGGAAGGTTAACGGCCGGCCGCTCCCATCATCCATCCGCTCCTCGATATAAGGCGTTCCGGCAAAGTTGATAACGTCCTGATCCTGGTAGCTATCGTTTTTCTTCGTGTTAATGATGTAGTTCAGCGACGTAATCTGCGGGAACGTCGACAGCAGGAAACGTAATAATTTTTCCAGCGTTTCCGGATTATCCTGCGCCACCTGAACCGTCACCATCACCTGGTCTGGCGAGTCCACGCCGGGCGATGCGGTTCGGATAATGAGGGTACGGAGGTAGCCGGTATGCACCTTCAGGTTGTACATCGACAGATTATGGCGCATCGCGTATTCAGCCACGGCCAGGCGGATGTCGTTGGACGGATCGGGCTGGAGGTAACAATGGCGGATGGGCAGCACTTTGTCGAAGCGACCGGGCACGTGGAAGCCCACCGCCCGCGGGTCGATACGTTCGTCGGTATGCACTTCCGTGGTCGTCATCCAGCGGCCTTCGGCGCAGGTAAATTCCAGTTTGTTGCGGTAATACTGCGTAGGTTCAGCCGCCAGAATGGGCCGGATGGTCGGCAAGGCCACTTTACCAATGCGCATCAGGTGGTCGACAACCTGCTGGTGTTTGAACCGCAGCTGCTCATCGTAGCGGATGTGTTGCCATTTGCAGCCCCCGCACGTACCGAAGTGTTCGCAGAAGGGCTCCGTCCGGACCGGCGACCGCTCATGGATCCGTTCGGCAACGGCCTCACGGTATTGTTTTTTACGGTTGGTAATCCGCAGGTCCACCACATCGCCCGGGGCAACGCCGGGTCCGCCGGTCGGATTTTCGACGAAGATAACTCCATCGTCGGTGCGGACTATACATTTCCCTTCGGCGGCAACCGCATCAATTTGTACGGTATGCAACCGTTCGGGTTTTTTATGAGTCTTGTTACGCATAAGTCTAAATAAACCGCTAATTTAAGCAGTCGTTTTCGGACGACCTGTATTTCCCATTCATTCCTATATGATGCAATTTTACCGTAGTGGTTGGTGGCGGGTGTGGCTGATTGGTTTCTGGCTGATTAGCTGTGGGGTAGCTCAGGCAACGCACATTGTTGGGGGCGAACTGGAACTACGATACCTTGGCGTACAAAGTCCGTTTTCCCACCGCATTATTCTGAACCTGTACTTCGACGACATTAAGGGCGACCAGGGTGCCGACGATGGCCGCGTATCGATTGGTATTTACGCCAAACGCAACAACCGGTTTATCGGGTTTGTCGCGCTCAACCGGGTCAGCAGCGAGTACGTACCCTATACCAACTCGGTCTGCCAGTCGGGCGAGCTGCGTACCCGGCTGATTCGACACAGCGTAGATCTGAACCTCGACCCGAATTTGTTCAACGATGCGGCCGGGTACTACATGTCCTGGGAACGATGCTGCCGCAATCAGAGCGTCGTGAACATTCAGGACCCGGGCGGAGCCGGCTCAACGTTTTACCTCGAGTTTCCGGCCATTGGAGCGGGTTCTTACCGCACCAACTCATCGCCGGTGTTCACGATCCCCAAGGGCGACTACGCCTGTATCAATCAGCCGTTTACGCTTGACTTCAGCGCTAAAGACCCCGACGGCGACAGCCTGACGTATGCGCTCGTTACCCCGTACAACGGATTCAGCAGCCGGCTTGATCCGAACCCCGGAGCGCTGAACCGAGGCATTGACCCTACGTTTTACCCCGGCCCCTACCCGCCGGTCACCTGGAACACGGGTCTGTCGGAAATCAACCAGATTTCCGGCTCCCAGCCCCTCCGCGTCAACGCCCGAACCGGTCAACTGACCGTCACGCCCAATCGCGTTGGGTTGCACGTCTTTTCGGTGCAGGTCGATGAATTCCGGAGAGGGGTACGCATCGGGCGCGTTCGGCGCGACTACCAGGTACTGGTTATCGACTGCGCCAAAAACGACCCGCCTAAAGTACTGCTACGGCCCGATGGCCAGTCGGCGTTCTATACCGAAGGTGCCGTGCTGACCATCAACGAAAAGGATCAGAACTGCCTGAACCTGTTCGTAACCGACCCGAATCCCAACCAGCGGATACAGGTCATCAACATGAGCGGTTCGCTGCCCGGGCTGACCATAACCCCCGGCCAGCTCCTCACCCGCACGAACCGCGACACGCTCCGGGCGCAGTTCTGCTTCGGTCGGTGCGTTGGGCAACCCGGCCAGCCCGTTACGCTTATGCTCCGGGTGACGGACGAGGGCTGTCCCCAGGGCCTGAGTGATACGTTGACCGTTCGGCTGAACATTGTGCCCGACGCCAACCAGAAGCCGGATGCTGCTACTGACCTGACGGGTAACCAGAGCCGGGTAACAGTCGGCTCATCGCTTACGTTCAATGCCTTCGGCAACGACCCCGACAACGATGAAATATCCATCCAGGCCGTGGGCCGTGGCTTTGCGCTGAGTCAGGCGGGCATGAGTTTTTCGTCGGGATCGGGAACGGGTAAAGTGTCGAGGCCATTTACCTGGAAGCCGACCTGCACGCAGGCAACCCAGTCGGAATATCTGGTTGACTTTATCGTAACCGACACCCGCTGCAACCGCAACCTCCGCGATACGGTGACAGTGAAGCTATCGGCCGTGGGCCTGCCGAGTCAGCCACCCTCCATCCGCACCACCCTCAATAAGCAGGTCGTCGAACTAACCGTCAGTCCTACCGATTCGGCGGGGGCCGTTGCGTTCGACGTACTGGCTAATGATGCCGACCGCGATACGCTGCGGCTGTTTGCCGCGGGCCGGGGGTTCGACTACACGAAGCTCGGAATGACCTTTGCGGGCAAAACCGGCCTGCCAACGTTACAATCCGCGTTCCAGTGGCGCCCGACCTGCGAGTTGCTCAACGGGCAAACCGAAGCCAGCTTCACCATGGACTTCGTCACCGACGACCGGAGCTGTCAGCCGAAGCATACCGACACAACTACCATTACGTTTGTGGTCAAAGACCGGGCCGCCAACTTTGACCTTACCGTTCCGAACGTATTTACGCCGAATAATGACGGCATCAATGATTTCTTTGCCGTGAAAGACATGCCCGAAGGCAACTGCGTGGAGCGGTTTAAGACGGTGGAGATATTGAATCGATGGGGCCGGGTAGTCTTTACGTCGACTGACCCGAAATTTCGCTGGTATGGTACGGACTACCCCGCGGGTACTTACTACTACCTCATCCAGACAACCAAACGCAGCTTCAAGGGATCGGTCACGCTCCTGAAATGACACCGATACGTCGTCCCGCCAGCAGGTTCACGTGAACCGGTTGGCGGGATGACATATCGGCTAAAACTTCCTTGCCTGAATATTTCCCCGGATTGCGCCATTTGGGTACTGGGCCGAGCGGACAATAACCGCGTAGTTGCCGTAAATCAGATCGTTTTCCTGGCGCTGGCTAAGCACGGTTTCGCCGGTAAGCGTACTGCCCTGCGGATTGGGCAGCACAATATCGGCAATGCCATTGCTGATACCGGGTTGCGCCTGTGCAATATACACCTGCGAGGGAGTCACCCCCGCCAGCGTCAGGGTGTACGACAGCACCTTTGTTTCTTTGTTATACGCCCCCGTAAACGTACCGGTCGCCGTTGACGACTGATCGACTCCCACCAGTTGAGCACTGTTCAGGTTAGCTTCGTAATCAACCGTAGCGCGCCGGTCGGGATCCTTATTTTCGCAGGCAACCTGTACCAGCAGCATCCCCAGCAGAACGGGTGTCAGTAAAATCCGGAATCGTTTGTTCATAGGGCTAAATTGGATACATGAGGTAAAGCCTGGCCGCATTCCTGCTATATTTGTGGCTGTTGGAACCGGGCCGGGCCGTTCTACCCGTAATAACTCCGTTCCGGTAGAATTGTCACGGAACCTCTCCCAGAAATCTATGCAGCATAAAGTAGTACTGATTACCGGCGCGTCGTCGGGGATCGGGCGGGCGCTGGCCTTTGCATTTGGTCGGGCCGGGGCCAGGGTTGTCATTTGCGGACGGAAAGCCGACGCGCTCCAACAGGTGGACAGTGAACTTCGGCAGGCTAATATTCAAACGCTGTCGCTTACGGCCGATGTTAGCGTTGAAGCGGACGTGAAACACCTGATCGACCAGACCATCGCTCACTTCGGCCGGCTGGACATCCTCATCAACAACGCCGGCATTACGATGCGGTCAATGTTTATCGACACCGACCCTGAGGTTATGCGCCGGGTCATGGACATAAATTTCATGGGCACCGTCTACACCACCCGGTACGCCCTCCCCTACATCCAGCAGGCCAAAGGCTCCATCGTGGGCATCTCCTCCATCGCGGGGTACCGCGGGTTACCGGTCCGGAGTGGTTACTCGGCGTCCAAATTTGCCATGAACGGCTTTCTGGAAGCGTTACGTACAGAACTGCTGCACGAAGGCGTACACGTACTGACCGCCTGCCCAGGCTTTACGGCCTCGAACATTCGTTTTTCGGCGCTGAACGGTCACGGCCAGGTGACGGGCGAAACCGTTCGGGACGAAGAAAACATGATGAGTGCGGAGGAAGTAGCCGACCACATACTGCGGGCGGTCAAAAACCGGAAACGCGAACTGATCCTGACCAGTCAGGGCAAACTGACGGTATGGCTGAATAAACTGCTGCCGGGCCTGACCGACAAGCTGGTGTTCAACACACTGGCGAAAGAAAAAGACTCCCCCCTGAAACAACGGGCAGTCAACGAACCTAGCAAATGACGGGCAGGCGATTACAGCAATCGTCAGATCACCCACACATTATCGCGCCGGATATAAACTAGCTGATTGTGCCAGAGCACGCGCAGCCAGATGTCCTGACTACCCAGGATATTGACCTTATTGCCGCGCCCGATGATTTCAGCAACCGGCGCAGCCGAAGAGGGTTCAGTACGAATCAGCACCCGCTCGTGGCTCGTAATACCCGATTGAACCCCTTCGGGCAGGTTCACAAAAATGAGCAGCATGATCAGGTAAATCAGCATGACCCATTTCTGACGGCGGGGAATGGTTTCTTTTCGGAGAAGTTTGACGACCAGCACGGTAAACACGTAGCCAGCCGGAATAAGTAAAAACAGCAGCAGGTAGATACCATACTGCTTATAAAACAGATAAAAGTAATTGAGATCGTCGGTTTCGTAGCCGCTCAGGTTGCTGGCCCGGGCAATGTCGTTCATTTTGCGCAGTACGGCCTCGTCGGGGTGACGGTCGAAATACACCTGGAGGTAGTACAGAAGCCGGGGAATATCGTTCTGCTGTTCGTAGGCACTGGCTAATTTCAGCAGCATGGCATCGGTAGCTGAGTGGCCTTCAGCAATCACCGATTCATACAGCAACGCTGCGTCGGCCTGAGCACCAGCGGCAAAGAGCGAATCAGCCTGATGCAGCGTTCGATCGGGAGCCGCCTGTACCAGCGACGACAGTGCGAGCAAAGCAGTAAATAGACTTTTTTTAAGACGCAGGGCTTGCATTAAACGAACAAACGCCATAGTTTTGCACCGCGATACAGGAATTGATCATGTAACGATCTGGTAGCTCAGCCGGTAGAGCAATACACTTTTAATGTATGGGTCCTGGGTTCGAGTCCCAGCCGGATCACCAAAAAAGCCGCTCAATGAGCGGCTTTTTGTTTGGCCGGATTAAAACGGAAGGTCGTTGCTTTCGTCGTCGAACGACGTGTTGAACGGCACACCAGCGGGTTGGCTCTGCGTGGCTGGGCGTGATTGCTGCCGTGGCTGCTCCGACCGACCAACCGGTGCGGTATCCGGCCGGATGGCATCCCCTTCAACCAGTTCAATCCGGTAGGCACGGGCTTCGGTATACCAGCGCTCGTTGTATTCGCGGGATTCCAGGCTGAATGTGGCTTTCAGCGTATCGCCTTCAGCGAACTGCTTCAGGTCGTTCGCTTTATCACCCCAGGCGGTCATACACACTTTTTTAGGGAACTGAGGATCATTGGTTTCGATCACAAATTCCTGCTTATTCCAGGCGCCGTTTTTACCCTGACCCGTTACTTCGGGTAGTACTTTTATAAGTTTTCCGATCAATTCAAGTGCCATACAGATTGGGACTTTTAATGGTGATTTAGAAAGATAAAATTACGAATTTTTACCGAAAAAAGGGCCATACTGAGCAGATAAACCAGAAAAAGATTAGGCATACCTGTTTGGATTAAATAGCGAAACGGCTATATTTGCACCCGCAATTACCTAACGGCCACGTGGTGAAACTGGTAGACACGCCATCTTGAGGGGGTGGTGCTTCACGGCATGGGAGTTCGAGTCTCCCCGTGGTCACAACGTACATACAACTGTCGTAATAAAAAGCCTGATTCTGTTGTGAATCAGGCTTTTTTGTTGCTTCCCGATTGACGCATCCCCCGGCTCCTGCGGGTAGGTTCCCCACCTGATTCAACCGTAGGTATGGTCCGTAAAAACGGGGTTTCTCCCCTACTCAGATCTGCCATAAATGGGTATCTTTACGTTACCTTCCCCTTACACCTTACTCCCATACAACTCGATGATCTAAAAGCCATTACGGAGCCTAAGCCCCTGACCCAGCTTACGCAGAAGCAACTGAAGGACCTCCAGACCGCCCTGAAATTTCTGGGTTATCCCGTTGGTAAAATCGATGGGCTGTTAGGCCCCAGAACCCGCACGGCCTGGGCCGAATACAAAACGGACGTATTCGAAGGAAATCCCGACCTGATTGGCCCACAATCCATTGCTGTTCTGATCAGTAAGGTTGATCGGTCGGTAAACAGTCCGGACTTCTCGACGAAAGAAGGCACCATGGCGGCCATTGTAAAGGAGTGTACGTTTCAAAGCCTTACCCTGAGTGCTCAGATCGCCTACGTCTTGGCCACGGTAGAATGGGAAACGGCCAAAACCTTCAGACCCGTCAGGGAAGCGTTCTGGCTTAGCGAAGAATGGCGACGCAAAAACCTGCGCTACTATCCGTACTACGGCCGAGGCTATGTGCAACTGACCTGGAAATACAACTACGAAAACTATTCGGAACTACTGGACATTGACCTGGTCAAAACCCCTGACCTGGCCATGGAGCCGGACACTGCTCTGTTTATCCTTGTCCACGGGTTCAGAACCGGCAACTTTACCGGCCGGAAAATCACAGACTACATCAACGAGGTAAAAACAGACCTGGTGGGGGCCCGGCGCTGCATCAACGGCACCGACCACGACAACGACATCGCGCACCTGACTCAGAAATACCTGATTGTGGTTCCCGACAACCAGTTACTCGCCGTATCGGTTAACTGACTGCGGCCCTGCCGAAAACGAAGAAGCACTCACAGCTCGCTGTGAGTGCTTCCTGCTTCGGGCTGGCTCCTTATCACTGTTTGCCTTTCTTTTTCGTTTTCTGCTCCCGAAGTTCCTGATCCAGTTTCTCACTATCCTTGATCATCTGCGCCGGATTATCCATTTCAGAATTAGCTTCCACGGCTTTCCAGTTGAACTTTTCATCCAGGGGCGTCAGGGCCTTCTGCGGATCGAACAGCCGGGCGTCCACGGGTTTGGCATTGTAGGGCGTAAAATCAGGCTTGTCGTTAAACAGATCCGACAGATCGCTGGCCCCGGCGTCGTACTGGTTCAGGTACGGGGTGTTCAGCGTATGCCAGAACGTCTTGAAAATACTGCCGAAGCTGTAATGGGCCGACCCGACGTATCCCCGTTTGACGTAGGGCGAAATCACCAGCAGTACGCTCCGGTGCGCGTCCACGTGGTCAACGCCCCCCTGGGAATCGTCTTCGGTGATGACGATCGCCATGTTTTTCCAGTACTTTGTCCGGGAGAGGTATTCGACCACCCGGCCAATAGCCAGGTCGTTGTCGGCCATGTAGCTGTGCAGGTAGGGATACCCGTCACCCGGCCGTTCGCCCGCTCCGTGGTCGTTGGGAATCCGTAGGGTCATGACGGCGGGCAAGTCTTTCCCTTGTTTGACCCAGCGCATTTCGGCTTCTTTAATGAACTGATGGACCCGAAACTGATCGGGGATGGCGGTGTTGTAGACCGGAAACATCCGCGACGAGTTTTCCCATAGCGAGCCAGGCAGTGGAAAATTAGCCAGGTATTTTACCCCCAGCGGTTTAAAATCCCGATCGTTCAGTCGGGCGTTCAGACCCAGGCCCAGACCGAAGTTAAAATACGGAATCCGATGGCGGTCAAAGTGATCCCAGATGGAGCCGTGCTCGTTGTAGTCTTCGGGGTAGATGGCGCTCGACGATCCCGATATGGCCAGATTTCCCGGCGCTTTAGAGTTGGCCCGCATGCTCCGGTTGTTGCCGTAGCTGGCTGAGGTGCTGGTTTCGACCCATTGGTTTGGATACGTACCCACCAGCCAGCGGTGCCCATCGGCGGAGTGGTCGGCATCCACGTAAAAGTTGTCGGCCACGGCAAACTGACGGGCAAGCGCCAGGTGATTAGGCATCACAGACACCCCGGAAAGCGCGGGCGTATTGGCATTGCGGGACGAGATACTCACGTTTTCACCAAAACGCGCAATCGTCGGGTCACCATTGGCCGTCGCCAGCTGACCGAATACCTCGTCGTACGTACGGTTCTCTTTCGAGATAAACACCCAGTACTTGATGGGTGACGCTTTTTCGCCGGGGCGGCTCGGAATGGGGTTGTTAGTCCGCCGGGAGGCACTCGCCGGCTGAAACGTAAAATTATTGGTAATCACCTCCTGCGTGTAGCGGGCCAGTTCGGCATCCGTTGGAATCGGCAGGATCGATACGGTACCTTTCATCAGCTTCCCGATGTTGCTGCCTTCGGGCCCCGGCGTAAAAGTTCGGCCGCCGTTCGGGCCGCTGCCGTAGCCTTTGGCGTTACTCACAACCAGCTGATTGTCGCGGGTGACGGCCAGCTTGGCCGGAAACCAGCCGACCGGCAGGTGACCCAGCACCCGGCGGGTCGGCACGTCGATGATCCCTACGGCGTTGATACCCGCTTCGGCTACGTACAGCCGCTTCTGATCGGGCGAGAGCGCCAGACCAAACGGGATGATTCCCCGCAGATTCCCCAGGCGTGGTTCAGGATTCAGAAAGATATTGTTCAGCATCGCATGCGTCCGGGCATCGATCACCGATACGCAATCGTTGTTGCCGTTGCTGACAAACACGTAGTCGGCCGTAGCAACCAGCGAGTTGGGACTGGCCCCACCCACGGCCGGAATATCTTCCAGCTTCTGACCTACCAGAATACCCGTTTTCGTCCTGGCAATGACCAGTGGCGTGGCCCCACCGACATCAACCGTCCAGACCGAAAAGGATTCAGGTACGTTAGGATCACCCAGGCCCGGTACCCGCACCGAATCGGTTTTTATGCCCTCGCGGGCTTCGCGACTATTGACCCCAAACGGTGGAAACGTCAGGGCCGTACCCGCCATATTGTTGGGATCCAGACTTTCGACGGGTTTGTACGCAAACATGCCGACGTTGGCCACGTAGACGCGTTTTTCGTCGGGCGAGAGGGTTACGCCAAACGGATACCGCCCGACGGGAACGCTGAACCGCACCTGCTTCGAGGGCACGTCGATGACCACGAGCCGAAAGCCGATCTGGTCAACGGCGTAGATCGTCCGGCCGTCGCGGGTCAGCACCAGATCGCCGATGTAGCCGTGGGTGTAATCCGCCGAGTCGGTTTTGGCTGAGCAGTCGATAAAGCCACGCGGTTCGCCGGTGGCCAGATCAAACTGATAGACGCGGTTTTCCTGACCACCGGCCACGTAGACCGTCTGGTTCGCAGAACCCCCGCCGTTGCTGGGCGAAATGGCCAGGCCCATGAACACTGATGCCAGCACGCCCTTGTCTGAATTAGCACCGGGCGGAATCTGCTGCACAGCGGGAGCCGCTTCCCGAATGTTCCGGATGATGCTGATTGAGAGCGGACTGGTACCGGAGTTGGCCGTCACGACCGTATTGCCGTCCGGACTCAGCACCAGACCATACGGGTGAGGGGCCACAGTGACCTGCCGCCCCATCGGTTTGATGAACCGGCCATTGGGTAGAATTGTGGTGCCGGTGCGGTCGATGCGCGTGGGTTGTTTACCGGCCGGCGCCGAGATGAGCCATTGATTTTTTTGCTGCGCCTGTCCCAGCAACGGCAGCAGGCAGAGTGCCGCGACCGTACATCGTCTGATTGAAAAACTATGCATCATGTAGTCAGGAAATAGGGTTGGTTCCAAGCAATCGTGTTCCCTGAGCGGACGAAAACCCAATCGCCACTCAGGGAACAGCCGGTTAATTTCGAGTTGACCGGAGCGGATTTAGTTGCCCATCCACCACAGTCGGGTATTGATATCGTCGGGCCCCTGCACCTTCACGGCCTCCGTGTAGTTTGTCCGATTGGTTACCTGCTGGTTGGTCGGGTACCGGAACCGGACCGGAATCCGGTTGGAGTTGTTGTTCACGAACGACGGCTGGAGCCGGGGGAAACCGGTACGCTTCCACTCGTGCCACCCCTGCAGGTCGTTGAAGTACAGGGCAATCCACTTCTGCGTCGCGATCTGCTCCAGCGCCCTGTCTGCCGATAGCGCTACGGTTGGCTGGGTCAGGTACTGGGGCGTAACGCTGATGTTCGTTCCCGACATCTGGCGGTAGTACTCAACTGATGCCTGGATCCCCGCCGTGTAGTACGTCGAGGCATTGCCCGTAATCCAGCCCCGCTGAGCGGCTTCGGCCAGGATAAACTGCACTTCGGCGGCCGTCATGACCAGGCCCTGCGCCGGTACGGCTACCTGCAAGCCCCGGTAGTACGACGACCCCAGTGCCGACACATTCCGGTCGATGCTGCTGCCCAGATTCTGGTCGGTTTCGCCGTTACGGACGCCCGTATAAACCAGCGGACCGCGCCCGGCCGTAAAGGCATCCTGCGACGCGGCCGTCGGCTGGGCAAACACGCCGAGCCGCGGGTCCTGAAGGGCGTTCAATTGATCAGCGAGGGTTTTGCTCAACCGGCGGTCGAAGAAGAAACCAGACCGCTGGCCCGTGAGCGGGTACAGGTTCGGTGCTTCAACGTACCGCAAAACGGCGTTGTCGGCATTGCTCAGAATCAAAGGGTTGGCCGCAGGATCAGCCAGAATTTCCCGCATGGCCGCCGATGGGTCTACCCGCTTCGACTGCCGAACCAGCACCCGCAACCGCAACGAGTTGGCCAGCCGTTTCCAGCGGGTGATGTCGCCGTTGTACAGAATATCGCTCCGGACCGTACCGCCCGTTGCCGACAGCAGCCGGTTGGCCTCGGCGAGGTCGGCCAGGATTCCCCGGTAGATTACTTCCTGCCGGTCGTAGGCCGGGGCATATACGGGTTCTTCTTCCTTACCTTTCAGCGCGTCGGTGTACGGCAGATCCCCGTACGCATCGGTCATACGGGCGAAAATCAGCGACTTCATCACAAGGGCAATCCCCTTGTAATTATTCAGCTGCCGCCCCTCGGCGATTTTGTAAAGATTGTTCACGTCGCGGAGCACGGTATAGCCGTTGCCCCACGTATCGAACGAACCCCAGATGTAGCGGTCGGTATTCGGTTCGCGAATTTCGGTCGAGTACTGCGCCACGACATTGCCCGTCGAGAAGGCTTCGTTGACCATCTGGTTCACCGTCCCCCGGAGGATGGTCACCATCAGCAGTTCGGGGTTGACTACCTCGGGGTTGTTGGGATTGGCGTTTACCTCCTCAAACTTGTTATCGCAGGACGTCGTGAAGACGCCCAGCATGGCGAGGATGACTATAAAAAGTTGCGTACGTTTCATGATCGTCAGTAAGGTTTACAGCCGGAAGTTGATATTGAAGCCAATACTCCGGGCCGACGGCATAGACATATCCTCGATGCCCGGCAGCAGCGTGTCTCCGCTGATTCCCGTCGTGTCGGGGTCGATATGCGGCACTTTCGTCCACAAGAACAGATTGCGGCCCACTAGCAGTATGTTCACATCCCGGAACGGCAGACGGGTCAGCCAGCGATTCGGCACCTGGTAGCCAAACTTCAGCTCGCGCAGTTTCAGGAACGTGGCGTCAAAGGTGGATTGCTCGGGGTTGAAGTAGCCTGACCCCCAGTAGCGCTCGGCCGTTACGTTCACATCGTTCGGGCGGAACGTACCGTCCGGATTGCGGATCACCCCCGGACCGACGTACCCATTTTCGCGGCCCGGCAGCGACTCAACCAACTGCCCGGCTTCGTTACCACGGACGTACATGTACGAATAAATGCTGCCGCCCTTGCGCATATCCAGCAGACCGCCCAATGTGAAGCCCTTGTACGTGAAGGTGTTGTACAGACCCCCGGTCCAGTCCGGGTTGTAGTTACCCACCTTGATCAGCTCATTGGTAAACAGCGGCAGGCCATCGGCGTGGATGATGTTGCCCTGCGGGTCGCGCAGAAAACCCCGGCCGTACATATCGCCCATGCGACCACCCACCCGGGCCTGCACCGATACGTAGCGGCTCGGCAGCGAATACGTATCCAGACCATCGATGAGTTCTACGACCCGGGCGCGGTTGGTCGCCCAGTTCAGGGCCACATCCCAGCGGAATCCGTTGCTCAGTTTTACCGGGGTTGCATTCAGCACCACCTCCAGACCCCGGCTACGGATTTCGCCCGCGTTCAGAAAACGGGACGTGTAGCCGCTGGTCTGATCGAGCGGAATGTTGATGATCTGGTTGCGGCTGACGGTGTTGTAGTAGGTTACGTCGAGGCCAAGGCGGTTGTTGAAAAAGCGGATGTCCGTACCAATCTCGTACGTATCGACTGACTCAGGCTTCAGGTTCGCGTTGTTGATCACCGACGACTCCGATACGGCCTGGTTGCTCTGCCAGGGCGTGTTGTAGTTGTACACGTTCCGCAGACGATACGGATCGGTATCGTTACCCACCCGGGCCCAGCCTACCCGCAGCTTCGCGAACGAAAGCGTCTGGGTACGCAGCTCCTCAATCAGGTCGGTCAGTACCGCGCTGGTTGCGACCGAGGGGTAGAAGTACGAATTGTTGCCGACCGGCAGCGTGCTCGACCAGTCGTTGCGGGCAGTCAGGTCGAGGAACAGGGCGTTCTTGTAGCTAACCTGCCCGAAGCTGTACAGGCTGTTGATGCGGTACCGCGAATCACTCTGGATGTTCACCAGCGGTACCTGCGAGTTGCCCAGGTTATACACACCCGGTACGCTCAGCGCATTGGCCCGGGTGCTCAGTTCGTCCCGGCGCTGGCGCATCTGGTTCCCCCCCACCGATACCTTAAACTGCCAGTCGCTGGACAGCGTCTTATCGTAGGTAAGCAGGAAGTCGGAGTTGCGCTCCTCAAAATAATCGCGGTCCTGGCTGTACATACCCAGCGGGAAGGCGTTACTGCCAAACGTCCGGCGACGGTCGGCGCGTTCGTTGCTCATATCCATACCCGTCCGCACCAGCAGGCTCAGTTCGGGCGTAAACTGGTACGTGGCTGTGATGTTCCCCGTCAGGCGATTGCGCAGCAGGCCGTTCAGGTTCTCGTACATGGTGTAGTACGGGTTGTCGTTGAACTGGTAGTTGTACGTAAACGGCTGCGTTCCTTCCAGTCCTTTGACCCAGTAATCCCGCATTTTGTCGGTACGTACCTGCCGGCCCTCCCAGATCCAGGTGTACACGATCGACTCATTTCCGTAGCTGAGCACCGGCCGGTTGTTGCTGACCGTGTAGAAGTAGTTGACCCCGGTGCTGATGTTCAGCTTGTTGGTCAGTGCGTACTTCCCGGTGATCGATGCCGTGTGGCGCTGCTGATCGGTGTTCGGTACGATACCCGTCTGGTTCAGGTTGGTATACGACAGGCGGAAGTTGCCGTTGTCATTGCCGGCCGTCAGGGCAATGTTATTGGTCAGCGTCCGGCCCACTTCGTAAAACTCTTTTACGTTGTCGGGATACGGCACCCAGGGTACCATTTCGCCGTTTCTCGGCGGCCACTCGGTGTTGACCGGCACCGCGATCATACGGCCATCGAGCCGGGGGCCCCAGCTACGGCCACCGTCGCCGATGTTGTACTGATCACCCCGCCCCTGTCCGTACTCATTCTGGTAGTCGGGTAGCCGCAGCACCGATTCAAAACTGGTCGTTGAGTTCACCGATACGCCGACGCCTTTCTTGTTCTTGCCCGACTTGGTCGTGATCAGAATAACGCCATTGGCGGCCCGTGACCCGTAGAGTGCCGCTGCGTTGGGGCCTTTCAGCACCGAAATCGTTTCTATATCGTCGGGGTTGATTTCAGCGGCTCCGTTGCCATAGTCGATGTTCTGCCGCTGCGACGATGCACTGACGCCGTTGTTGATGGGAATACCATCCACGACAAACAGCGGCTGGTTGTCGCCGGCCAGCGAGGTTTCGCCCCGGATCACAATCCGCGATGAGCCACCGATGGAATTGGAGCCCCCGGTTACGTTCACCCCGGCGACCTTGCCCGCCAGCGAGTTAATGAGGTTCGTTTCGCGGGCTTGCGTCAGGTTATCCCCCTTCACCTCCTGCACAGCATAGCCCAGGGCCCGTTTTTCCCGCGTTACGCCCAGGGCCGTTACGACCACTTCTTCAAGCTGGCCCGCGTCGGCAACCATCCGAATCTCAAGCACGTTCTGGTTGCGGATGCGGATGGTCTGCCGCTGGTACCCGATGTACGAAAACAGCAGCGTAGAAGCCGAGTCGGGTACGTTCAGCGAAAAATCGCCCGTTGCCGACGTCAGCGTACCGATCCGCGTCCCTTCGACAACAACGTTGACACCGGGCATTCCTTCGCCCTGTTCGTTGAGTACCCGCCCGCGAATGGGCCGCTCGACCAGGGCCGCAAACAGCGTGGTCGACAGGAGCAGAAAGCTGATGCACAGCACGAAGCCACGACATAGGGCCGACCAACGGCCTGACCGGATTGGGCATGGCGAGGCCGTACCTGATGGTGTTCTATAAACAGACAACATAGGTGATAGAATAGATATATTGATTGGGTTGACTGATTGTCAGTAGCCTTTGATGTATTCTTCGGCAATCATACCTGGGTACAGGATTCCGTCGGGCACTTTGAAATCAATGCCCAGTGTGTAGGCCACCAGGGGCGCTACGTCTTCCATGCCCAGCGTCGGCACGACCATTTTTTTGCGCAGTCCCGGACCAAAAGCCACAAAACCGGCGTTCAGGCTGGGGCGGTCGGGCAGCATCCCGTGCGACCCACCCGGCGTCGACTGCACCAGATCAGGCTGGTTGTAGCGCGAGGTGCATACCACGCCCTCTACGGTCTGGATAGCTAGGACGGCATTCGGATCGGCACCGTATTTGTTCAGTTCGTCGCGCTCTACAATGCGGTACAGTTTGCGGATCGGAGCCGGCTGCTCTTCGATCAGCTTCCGAACGCGGGCCAGGGTAGCTTTGTCGTTCGGGTCTTTCAGCATCAGAAACTGGTCCTTGAAGCAGGCTTTCCAGTTGCCCCGGTCCGGCTTGTTTTCGAGCAGCCCTTCCTTGATCAGCAGGGCATTCCAGGCCAGTTGCGTGTGGCGGTCTTCAAAGCCATGATCGCCGGCAATGATGAATACCGTGTTCTCATAAATCCCCGCTTTCTTGGCCGCTTCGACCAGTTGGTTCACGCATACGTCAGCGTGGGCCACTGCCTTATACACCTTATCGCCTTCCTTGCCCTGTTCGTGCTGCACGTGGTCGGTCGTTACAAAATGCACCGTAATCAGGTTAGGCTTATGCTTCTGGATCAGGTACGCGGCTACGTTGGCGGCCCGCATGTCCGACGCGTACGAATCGAAGTCGGTTGAGGTCTGGCTGCGATCGACAACCGGCGTTTTCCCGGTTACATTCTCTTCGATCTCCTTCAGAAACTCATCGGGCGTGTTGCTATCCGCGGTGCGGTATGACCGATAATACCAGTTCACGGGAGCCCCCACCGACACCGGCCAGTTGATCGCAGCGCACGTACCGCCCGATTTTTTAACGGCATCCCACAAGGTAGGCACCTTGATCTGGCTGCTGTTCGAGAAACTGCCTGCACTCCATCCTTTCGCATCAAACGGCTGGTTGTGGTAGATCCCATGCCGCATGGGCAGCGCTCCGGTGATCATGGTGATGTGATCGGGGTACGTTACCGACGGCAGCACCGGGCGCATTCCCCGCGCCTGAATCCCTTCTTTTGCCAGTTGCTGGATGGTATAGGCCGGCCATTTGCTGTCGGTGTAAAAATCGGGGCGCATGCCATCGATTGAGATCAGAATAACATGCTTGGCAGTCGGCTTGGGCTGAGCAAAGCCCGGCTGGATTATAACGGCTAGGAGCAATAAGAGTAAAGTCAGTTTTTTCATGAGTTGGGGAATAAAGTGGTTAGCGAAAAGCTGGATTTACGGGTTCTGGGTTAACAATCCGGGGTTGGCGTCAATGGCCGACTGCGGAATGGGGAACAACCGACGTTTCGGGTCTTTGTCTGTTTTCGACGCCCGCGTGTCTTCGTACTTGCCGAACCGGATCATATCGGTCCGCCGAACCATTTCCCAGTACAGTTCGTAGCCGCGCTCGTTGAACAGCGCATCGAGAGTCAGCTCACCGGCCGTCAGCAGTTTCGGGTGTTTGCGGGCCCGCCGTACCGCGTTGACATCTTCCAGAGCACCGCTTACGTCGCCTTTCCGGAGTTTGGCTTCAGCCCGCATCAGGTAGATATCCGCCAGACGGATCAGGGGCTGATCCATCCGCGAAAAATTCCGGCCGTTGGTAGCCCGGGGGTCCACTTCATACTTGGATACCCGCACCCCATTGGAATGCCCGCCGTTCCGGTCAAAATCAACGGCCACCGTAAAGTCAACCGCTTCGCCGGTCCGGGCGCGGTTAAATAGTTTTTCGATGGCCAGTTCGCCGTTGGCCGTCCGTTTAAAGCCGTTTCCGGCGCTGTTGAGCACGATACCATACTGCTGCCCCTGCAACAGGCCCCGGTTCAGTCCCCAGCGGCTGTCGGGCACCGACGTAACGGAGCCGTCCTGCGGAATCACCTCCTTGTAGAAGCGCGGATCGTTGCGGTTAGTCTGCCAGGTGTTCCAGAACTCCGGCGTGATGGAGCCGCCATCGGTACCTACCGACTGCGGATTGATCAGACTGAAGTGGTGATTCCGGGCCAGCGCAAACCAGGTGAATCGGCCACCGTTGTTGGCATCGTCGCGCTGGTCGAGTACGAAAATATGCTCGGGGTGGTTGTGGTTGTCCAGGTTAAAAATCCGGAAGTAGTCCGTGGTTTCGAGGGCGTACTGGTTTGAACTGATAACACGGTCGCAGAACTCGATCGTTTTGTTCATATCATCGGCCGGGAACGTAAACATCGGGGCCGTGCGATTCAGGTACACCGCCTTATTGAGGTAGATTTTGGCTTTCAGCGCCCAGACGGCCCCTTTCGTAAAGCGGCCGGCCCCAACCTGGCTCTTTGTTTGCAGCGTATTTTCCACCGCGTCCAGCTCACGAAGCAGAAAGTCGATGGCTTCCTGCCCCCTGAACACCTGCGACTCGCCCGTACCGGCGCTGATCGACGCCGGATCGCGGTACAGACACAGGCCAAAGGCATCAAATAAAACGTAGTTGTAGAAGGCACCCATGGCCCGGGCTTCGGCTCCGTAGAGGGTTGCGTTGGGGTCATTCAGGGTCTTCAGCGTGCTTTCGGCAATACCGGCCCGGGCGATTCCCTGCGTCAGCTGGTTCCAGACGTTGGCCAGGCTGGTATGGTTGCTGCTCCAGGTGTGCTGGTGCATTTCGATCAGTACTCCGCCGTTGTACCAGTCGGTACCACCCCGGAACGGCACGATGGCTTCGTCGGTCGATACTTCCTGGAGCAGGAAATAATCTTCGTGGCCGTTGAACAGGTTATTCATGCGGGCGTAGACCGGAGCCAGAATTCCCCCGGCCGCGCCAGGGCCCTGGAGCAGGTCTGTGTTCAGCGCTTCGTCCAGCACTTCTTCTTTCAGGTCGGTGCAGCCGAACGTCAGCCCGAGCAGCAGTACGAACAGTATCTTTTTCATGGGTTGACAATGAAGTAGGTTAGAATGCGATGTTTAAGCCGAGCAGGTAGGTGCGGGAACGGGGGTAATTCGTGATGTCGATGCCATAGGCGGTGATGCCGTCGGTACTGGCCGGTACGTTAACTTCCGGGTCGAAGCCCGTGTAGTTGGTGAAAGTCAGCAGGTTCTGACCCGTAGCGAACACCGACAGGTTTTTCAGCCAGCTGACCTTCGCCGTGTTGAAGCTGTAGCGGAGCGTGGCGTTGTTCAGCCGCAGGAAATTGCCGCTCTCCAGGAAGCGGGTCGAGGCCGTGGCCGAGTTGGTATTGCTTTCATTGGCCGTTATCGAGGTGCGGGCAATATTCTGCCCGGAAGCCAGCTGCGGCATGTTGAAGTACGCGTTGGCGGTATTGTTGTAAATCTTGTTGCCCGATACCCCGTTGAAGTTCACGGACAGATCGAAGTTTTTGTAGCCGACGTTGCCGTTGAAATTATACGTGAAGTTCGGTATGGGCGACCCCGCCACGATCCGGTCGGCGGCACTGACCGTACCGTCGCCGTTGACGTCGCGGAAGGCGTTTAATCCGTTCTCGTTCAGGCCGGTGTATTCCAGCAGATAGAACGACGCAATTGGGAAGCCGTTCAGGTTGCCGCTCACCGTTACGCCCGACAGCCCGGGTCCGCTGATCGACCCGGTACGCAGAAACGAGAAGGGCGCGTTCTGGACTTCATTCCGGAGGAAGGTGGCGTTGCCGCCCAGTTGCCAGTATAGTTTGCCACTGCGGGGCGACGCGTAGTTCAGACCCAGTTCCAGCCCCTCGTTGATCACGTTCATGGCTACGTTCTGCCAGCGGCTACCGGTCGGCGATACGGGGTCCGATACGGTGATGTTCAGCAGCATATCGCTGGTGTTCTTGTAGAAATAATCGACCGTACCGCTCAGTGCGCCCCCGAACAGGCCGAAGTCCAGCCCGACGTTGGTCTGCGTCGTTACCTCCCACTTGATGTCCGGGTTGGCGGTCCGGGAATACGTGTAGCCGGGCGTAATGCCGGATTCGGTCAGCGGATACCCCTGGCCATTGCCGGTTCCCGATGTCAGCAGCGGCAGGGTGATTTTGCCCGGGATTTCCTGGTTACCCGTCTGCCCCCAGCCGGCCCGCAGTTTCAGGTCGCTGATGAAATTCAGGCCCGACAAAAACGGTTCGTTTTTCAGTTTCCAGGCACCCGACACCGACGGGAACAGACCGTAGCGGTTGTTGGCCCCGAACTTCGACGACCCATCGGCCCGCACCGTGGCCGTCAGCAGGTATCTGTCTGCAAAGGCGTAGTTGACCCGGCCGTAGAACGATTGCAGCTCGTTGATGCTGGCACTGCCCGTGAGAGGATTCTGACTGATGTTCAGACTGGTACCGATGCCCGGGTTGTAGATGGCGTCGATCTCGCTGGTCGAGAAGTTGTTGATGCTCGACGAGTTAGACCGCTGGAAGAAGCGCTGGTACGAATGTCCGGCCAGCACATCAAACGTATTGCGGCCAAATGAGAACGCGTATTTCAGGTAGTTTTCGATCAGGTTGCTGGACGACTCGTTCTTGGCGAACACCGCCCGGCCTTCGGGAAAATCCAGTTTCGGCAGTCCGCTCCGTTTTACCTGCGTTTCGCCGTTACCGACGCTCCGGTCGACCGCGAAATTGATCCGGTATTCAAGGCCCTTGATGAGCTTCAGCCGCCCCTCGATGTTACCCAGAATCCGGTCGGTGCGGGCGTAGCTATCGAACAGCTCCAGGTCGGCCAGTGGGTTACGGCCCTGCGGGAACACAAACAGCGACCCATCGGGGTTACGAACCGGATACGTCGGGTTGGCCCCCAGCGCATCCGGAATCAGACTGCCCGAGTTGGCCCCGGCGAAGTCGTTGCGGGGGGCGGCCCGGTTGTTTGTGTGCCCCGCCGTGAAGTTCACGCTCACCCCCACCCGATCATCGAGCAGTTTCTGCGTAAAGTTGATCCGGCCGGTGTAGCGTTTCAGGTCGTTGGTTTTGATGATACCCGCCTGGTTCAGCAGCGACAGCGATACGTAGTAGGTCGAGTTCTCGGAGCCGCCGTTCAGCGCCAGGTTATGATTCTGGGTGAAAGCCGTGCGAAGGATCTGATCCTGCCAGTCAGTGCTGATGTTGCGGTCGTAGATATTGGCGGGCCGGTTGTTGGCATCCTGGAACCGGATAAACTCCTCGGCCGAGAGCAGGTCTATCTTGTTGGCTACCGTCGATGCACCGAAGTAATTGGAGTAGCTCAGGCCCGACTTTTTGGCCGATCCTTTTTTGGTCGTAATAATAACGACGCCGTTGGCACCCCGGCTTCCGTAAATGGCCGTGGCCGATGCGTCTTTCAGTACGTCTACAGATTCAATATCGGCCGGGTTAATGAAGTTGAGCGGATTCAGCGGGGCGCTGGAGCCAAAGCCAACGTTGGCCGATCCGGTACTGACGACCGAATTATCGAGGGGTACGCCATCCACCACGAACAGCGGGGTATTGCCACTGCGGATCGAGCCCGGCCCCCGCACGATGATGGTCTGGTTAGCACCCGGCTCGCCGGTGTTGCCGGTTATGTTCACGCCCGACAGCTTACCCTGAATCAGTTGCTCCGGCGAGGTGATGACCCCCCGGTTGAAATCTTTTTCGCCGACCGACCCGATGGCCCCCGTCACGTCGGCCCGCTGCTGGGTGCCGTAGCCGACTACCACCACTTCGTTGAGGGAACGCGTATCGGTCTGCATCGTTACGGCCAGTACCGTCCGCGAACCCACCGTCACTTCCTGCGTAACGTAGCCAATCGAGCTGAACACCAGCACGGCGTTCTGATTCGGTACGTCGAGCCGGAACTGCCCGTTGCCGTCGGTCGTCGTGCCCGTATTGTTCGATCCTTTCAGCACTACGTTGACGCCCGGCAGCCCCTGCCCTTCATTGTCGATAACCCTGCCGCTAATCCCCACAACCATGCCTGCAAACAACCCCTGCATGGCTATACCCTGCAGAACAAAAACAACCAGCAGCCGTCTGAACAGATGCCTGAAAACCGTTTGTAGTTGTACGTTCATTTTACCAGCCTTTTTACGTGTGATGTTCCTACTAATCAATTGATTGTGCTAACGAACACTTCCGGCAACAGTCAAGCTGGCCGGTACAGGAGGGAGCCTTCAGGAATTGATCTGCTCAATTCGGAGGCAAGATTATCGCGGCTATGTTAGGGTTGTATTTGAAATAGTTTAGGGTTCTGGCTCCCGGTTTTAAGTTTCGGTTAAGGAATATCGACCGGCGAAACAGGTAAGTAATCTGGGGAGCCAGACAGGCTATCGGGATAGCCAAGGCGATTTATTGAGGCCTATACGTAGTCAGGCCACTACAGGAGCCGGGGGGCGGTACTAATCAAAACCTAATACAGAACTAATTGAATTGACACGTTTGGGCCGGAATATTAGGATCTGTCTCACGAAATTTTACGGCACCAATCGGTAAAATGGAACGGGCTGCCCGTAAAGAACACAGACAAAATTTGGATAAAAAACCCCGGAACACCGATCTGGAAGCTTTTTTGCCGGCCACCAGTCCTGCAGCATCGGTGGCGACGGACCCGGAGCAGAGCGGCCGGGCCCGGATTTAACACTGGCATAAACTCAGTGTGAGCACGAACCACTAATTTAGTCGTTACGAAATGCTAATAATCCAAGTCACTTCTCCCTAAGTCACCTCTTTTGTAGATGAGTAAGTCAATGATAGTTTCGGTTGGTAACTGGACGTGCTAATGAAATTCTCAACGATTGTCGTCATCGACGACGAGGAAGACATTCTAGACCTGATCCGGTACAATCTCGAAAAAGAGCGAGCCACCGTACATACCTTTTTATCAGGGAAAGAAGCCCTGGAGGCCATGCGCACCGCCCGCCCCGATCTGGTGGTCTGCGACTGGATGATGAACGACATCGACGGGCTGGACCTCTGCCGGCTGATGAAACGGGACAACAGCCTGTCGCACATCCCCTTTGTGATGCTGACCGCCCGGGCCGACGAAATTGATGCCGTAACGGCCCTTGAGCTCGGGGCCGACGAATACCTCACCAAACCCATCCGGATCCGGGAACTCATCACCCGGATCAAAAAAATTCTCGCCCGTACGCAGCCGGTGCATTTGCTGCCGGCCGAGCCGGAGTCAACGGAAGTCCCCCCCGACGACAAGATTCTCTCGTTCAAAAAGCTCACCATGAACATTGAGCACCACCGGGTCCTGATCGATACGGAGGCCATTGACCTGACGTACACCGAATTTAAACTGCTTCAGTTGCTCATCAGCAAACCCGGCCGGGTGTACACCCGCAACCAGATCATGGAGAAAGTCAACGGCATGGATTATTTCGCCACGGAACGGTCTATCGACGTACAGGTGGCAGGGCTTCGGAAGAAACTCGGTCCGTATAAAGACTACCTCGAAACGGTCCGGGGCGTGGGCTATCGGATGCAGGAATGAAAATACCACAGTAATTGAATGCTATCTGTTTCCTAACCAAATCTGAATATAGCCCCTCTACATTTGTCTGCTCACTGATCGAAACAGCCGTTTATGGAGCAGAACCAACGTACGGATTATATCCTTTGCGAATGCCCGCTCGACAACCTGACCGGGTTTGTCGGCGACCTATCTGTTCATTACCCGCTCAACCTGCTGAAAGCGCCCCGGCTGTGTCTGACCATGATCCAGGCGGAAGATTCGGTCGAGTACCAGCCGTTTTACCTCGGCGAAGCACTTACCACTACCTGTGAGGTAGCCATCAACGAAACGGTCGGATACGGTATCTGCCTCGGCGACGAACCCGAGCGGGCCTACTGCCTGGCCGTTCTGGATGCGGTTATGGCCCTGAACGACGCGCAGGCCCCCGCCATTGACCGTTTCCTGACGGAACAACTCCGGCTGATCCAGCACCGGGAGGAAACGGAACTCAGCCACATCATGCGAACTAAAGTTGATTTTAAACTGATGGAGCAGGCCTGACGGTCCTCTGTTCTTCACGGTATGATACGGGAAACTTCCTACGACGAGATTTTCGACGCCCAGGCGCACTTCAGGCTCATCATGGATAGCATGGCGCGACCGGGCAAGCTCAACGTACTCAATGGGGTATCGGTTCAGCCGCCCGGCTCCCTGAACCGGGCGTCGGCCCTGATCGGGCTGGCCCTGCTCAACGCCGACGTGTCTTTCTTTGCCGCTCAGAATGCCGACGCCATCGGTACGTATTTCACGGCCAATACGGCCTCCCGACCAGCCCCGGCCGCCGAAGCCGACTTCCTGTTCCTTCAGGGGCTCGACCATCCGCAGGGGCTCGAACAGGCTAAGTCAGGCACGCTCACCTACCCCGACACGAGCGCGTTTATCGTCATCGACGTAGCCCATATCAGCCCAACCCGCGACCAGATAACCGGCCCGATGCTGCAACTGCAATTGTCGGGACCGGGCGTAGATGGTCAGCAAACCGTATTCGTTGCCGGCCTGAGTGACGCCCTGCTGACCACCCTGCGTGAAAAAAACGCGGAGTATCCGCTGGGCGTCGACTCGATTCTGACCGATCAGAACGACCGAATTTTGTGCATTCCACGATCTAATCGGTTTGTGGTGGGTGGTTTATAGTTAGTGGGTGATTGGTGGTTCGTGGTGAGTGGTTTGTAGTTGTCGGGCGGCTATGCTTATTGGCCAGCGAAACACTACGAACTACAAACCATAAACCACAAACTACACCACCCACGACAGACCACCCACCGCGAACCGCAAACCACTAACGACCATGGGTTATGTAGCCGTAAAAGGAGGTACCGACGCCATTGCCAACTCCATCGAACTCGTTGAATTTTACCGGATAAAAGACGAAACACCCCCGATTCACATCAGGCAGCTGCAGGCACAGTTCCGGCTGGCGATCGACAAGATTATGGGGGAAGGGTCGTTCTACGCACCGGAATACGGGGCGCTGGCGCTCAAGCAGGTAGAAGGCGATGTACTCGAAGCCGCGTTTATCATGCGGGCGTTCCGGGCAACCTTACCGCGGCTGTACTACTCGGCGGTGATCGACACGCGCAACATGTTCGTCCAACGCCGAATCTCGTCGTCGTTCCGGGATATCCCCGGCGGGCAGATACTCGGCCCGACCTACGATTATACCCAGCGTATCATCGACACCCGCCTAGCCGACGAAAGCTACGAGCAGGTGCAGGCTTTTCTACAGCAGTTCAGTGCCCGGATCAGTGAGACCGACCGAAAGGCGATCACCACGTTCGGAAAAGTTATCGATATGCTCCGCGCCCAGGGGTTGCTCAAAGGCGTTGGCAACCGGGACGATGAGTCGGAGGAAGGCCGCCGGCTGGTCGACATCACCCGCGAAGCCATCAAGTTTCCGGCACCCCGCTCCGCCCGGCTCCAGATGCTGGCCCGGGCCGAAACCGGTGGCCTGATGGCCCTCGGCTACAGCAGCATGCGCGGCTACGGCGGAGTACACCCCACGGTTGGCGAGTTGCGGGTGGGGCTGGTCGACGTAACGGTTTCTGATCCGACCGGCCGCAGCCGCTACATTGGCCGCGTTCGGGTAACCGAAGCCGAGATGATCACCAAAGCCAAAACCGGCAAAAAATCAGAACGTAGTGCCGGTTCCGTACCCTACTACGCCATCGGCTATGGGTTGTGTTTCGGGCAGAACGAAACCAAAGCCATCTGCATGGGGATTCTGGACCGGGCCATGCGAAACGGTACGAAAGAAGCGCCGGCCAACGACCAGGAGTTTGTGCTGTATCATACCGACGGTATTGAAGCGATGGGCTTCACGAACCACCTCAAGCTACCCCACTACGTCACGTTCCAGTCGGGGTTAAACAACGTACGCCGGGCCGTTGCCCGGTCCAGAAAGCAGACTGAAGCCAATGCGGCCTCCGCCCCTGAGCCTCCCACGGCAACCGATGCAACGGCCTCCCCTGGTGATGCCGAGCGTATGCCAACCGAAGTCCTGACCGAGTTATGATTCCGTCTTTCAAAAAATTCAACTCCCGGTTCAATTTCGCCTTCATCGATGAGAACACGAAGCGCGAAATCCGGCGAAAGCTGCTGAAAGCCATCTGCCTGCCGGGCTATCAGGTACCCTATTCATCGCCCGAAATGCCCATTGCGCGCGGATGGGGAACGGGTGGACTGCACGTCACGCTGTCGGTGATCGGCAAAGACGATGTGTTCAAAATCATCGATCAGGGCAGCGATGCCAGCGTAAATGCCTGCAACCTGCGCGATTTTGTTCACCGGGTGACCCATTGCCGCGTCACCTTCGATACGCACGCTGCAACGCTGATCCAGACCCGCCACCGGATTCCGGAAGAGCAACTGAACGACGGCCAGATTCTGGTGTTTCAGGTGCCGCAACCCGAGCCGCTGCGGGCCGTGGAACGCTACGAAACCAAAACCCGCGAGATGCACGGCGAGGCCGACTACGCCCGCATGTGGGTATCGCTCTACGAAGCTTTTGTGCGCTACGGCGATATTATGCAGGGCGCAGGTTATCCGGTGATGGTCAATGGCCGATACATCATGTCGCCCTCCCCGATTCCCCGCTGGGACGTCCCTAACCTGCACCAGAGCGACTGCCTGTACCTGTTCGGCGCGGGCCGGGAAAAACGGCTTTACGCCATCCCCCCCTACACGGACGTGGTGCCCCTTGAATTTGACGACGTCAAGTTCAGGATTGAGCAGTTCCCCGGCATCCGCTGCTCGCTGTCGGGCACGGGGGGCGCGTTCATGGACGAACTTTACAACGACCTTGGTCACTTCAGGCACGTGATCAACGACAGCGACTTCCTCGACAAGCTGATCGAACACAAAACTCGCCCGCAGCAGTGGTCGAACAAGTATCTGCAGCAGGTGCTGGATGAGATGAATGCTAACCCTGACCTGGAATCATGACCAATACCTCCGATACCTGGCTGCTCAAAGTAGAGGGACTGACCAAGATTTACGGCGAGCCCAACGAAAACTCGGTTCGGCTGACGGGTCCGCTGTTCGGTTCCAACATCTGCCCCGAAACGGACTGCATTGTAGCCTGCGCCGATATTAATCTGGAGCTGTTTCCGGGCGAAGTGCTCGGTGTCGTCGGCGAAAGTGGCTCGGGCAAAAGTACGGTCGTACGCCTGCTGTACTTCGACCTGGAGAGTACGGCCGGCGTGGCTTACTTCAGCCGGTACGGCAACGGTACCCTTAATATCCTGAACGAATCAGGTCAGAAAAAGCGCTACATGCGCAATCACCTGATGGGCATGGTGTACCAGAACCCCAAAGACGGGCTGAATTTCCGGTTTTCGTCGGGCGGCAACATCGCCGAAAAGCTGCTCATGGCGGGCAACTTCAACGTCGGCCGGATTCGCGAACGCGCTACCGAACTGCTGGAACAGACCGAAGTGCCCGTACGACGGCTCGACGACAGCCCGGCCAGCTTCAGTGGGGGTATGCAGCAGCGGGTGCAGATATCCAAAGCCATCGCCAACAACCCGCCCCTGCTCTTCCTCGACGAAGTCACGACGGGGCTTGACGTATCGGTGCAGGCCAAGGTGCTCGACATGATCCGCACGCTTCAGCAGGAACTGGGCATTGCTATGATTGTCGTATCGCACGATCTGAGCGTAATCCGGATGCTCACCGACCGCACCCTCGTCATGAAAAATGGCCGGATCGTGGAGCAGGGGCTGACCGATCAGATTCTCCAGGACCCTCAGCATCCGTATACGCAGCTACTGGTTAGTTCATTATTATAAACTGGGTTTCGACTGACGACAAACCACAAACCCACTTCCATGCCTCCTATCCTCGACGTCCGGCAGTATACCAAGCGGTTCGACATGCACGTGTTGAACGGCAAACGCATCCACGCCCTCTCCAACGTTTCATTTAGCCTGGAACCGGGCGAACTCGTTGGACTGGTCGGCACATCCGGCTCCGGAAAGTCCACCCTGATGAAAAGCATTTACCGGACCTATCTGGCTACCAGCGGGGCGATTTTCTACCAGTCGCTACGTTACGGCCCGATCGATCTGGTACGGGCGACCGACCACCAGATCATTGCGCTCCGGCGCGATGAGATCACGTACTGTTCGCAGTTTCTGAGCGTCATTCCGCGGGTACCAGCCGTCGATGTGGTCGCCGAGAGCCTCTTCCGGCAGGGAATAGACCGGGACAGGGGCCGGCAGCAATCCCGCGATTACCTGGATCGCCTGGGACTTCCCCAGGAACTCTGGGACGCCTACCCATCGACCTTCAGCGGGGGCGAACAGCAGCGCATCAACGTAGCCCGCGCCATCATTGCCCGACCCCGGCTCCTGCTGATCGACGAGCCTACAGCTTCGCTGGACCAGCGGACAAAAGACGTAGTGATCGACATGATCGTTGCCCTGAAAGCGGGCGGTACGTCGGTACTTTGCATTTCGCACGATCGGTACACCCTCGACCGGCTGGCCGACCGCCGGATCGAACTGCAGGATGGCCACGTTGTCGCTGCGTCTGAACCTGTGAGTTAAACCCAAACTACATAGCCTACCCATGCTTCTCTACAACGCCAGCATCATCACCCCGCACCGGCTGATCCGAAACGGCTACGTACACCTGACCGGGGGCAAAATCATGACCATTGGCGAAGGCACCCTCGACTACCTGTCGGTACAGGAGTCAATCGACGCGAAGGGTTCTTATCTGCTGCCGGGCCTGATCGATCTGCACACCGATGCCATTGACGCGGAGATTTCGCCCCGCCGGAGCGCCGACTTCCCGATCGACGTAGCGTTTCGGGAACTGGAACGACGCATGAGTGGCTGCGGCATCACAACGGTCTATCATTCGCTGCACCTTGGGTACACCGCAGCCGAAAACAACGCGCAGAGCAAATACAGCCGGCGCGAAATTTTCGAACGGGTTTACGCCCTCACCCGGCAGCGGACGCTGATCAACAATAAAATTCACCTGCGCTTCGAGCTGTCGGGCATCGACGCGTTCGAAACCGCGTGCGACCTCCTGCAAAAAGGCTACGTCGACCTGCTTTCCGTTATGGACCATACGCCGGGGCAAGGCCAGGTCAGCGTCGATAGTTTTATTCGCATGGCCGTCCGGCAGGGCATGTCGGAGGCTGAGGCCTGGCTTGACCTGGCCGAAAAACAGGCCACCCCTACCCTGTCGCCGGACCAGCTCAATACCCTGCTCGACCTGGCCCGCAGCCGTTCGGTGGCGGTAGCTTCGCACGATGACGACACGGCTGAGAAAGTGGATGAGATGTACGCGGCCGGCATCCGCATCTGTGAGTTTCCGGTATCGATGGAAGCGGCCAGACGGGGTAAAGAACGGGGAATGTATGTTATCGGTGGCTCATCGAACGTACTGCGGGGTGGCTCGCTGTCCGGCAATCTTGGCGTTGAAACGGCCATCCGGGCCGGGGTAATTGATAGCCTGTGTTCGGATTATTATCCCCCCTCCCTGCTTCATGCGGTATTCCGGCTGGCAGGCAACGGCCTGGCGCTCCCCGAAGCCGTCCGGCTGGCAACCCTCCACCCGGCGCGGGCCGTCGGCATTGATTCGCTAACGGGGTCCATCGAAACCGGTAAACAGGCCGATCTGATTCTGGTGGACCTGTCGGAAGGTACGCCCCTTGTTACCCACACGTTCGTAAACGGCCACCTGGTGGCGCAGGCAACCCTACAACCTCAACCTGAACTCGCATGGCAAGCGTAGACACCCCGGCCGTTGCCGAACTGACGTACGAGGAATACCAGCAGCGGCAGGTTCGGGAGGTTACCGAAGCGCAGCTTCGCTACCGGGCCGGTCAACTCCGACAAGCTGACCATTTTGCGTATGTAGACGGCCAATGGCAGCGGCTCCCCTACGAAGGCTACGCGGTCGTTTCGATGGTGGATACGAATTCGGGCAACGACGCGGTGAGCACCCGGCTGCTGGCGATGCAGGAGCAGTTGGCCGCGAATTTTGACCGGCCGGATGCGTTTTTTCCGCTGCCCGCCGACAGTTTTCACCAGACGGTTGCCAATACTCTGTCCGCCGACCGGTACCATACCCACGTGGTAGCCGCCGGGCTAACAGCCGACTATCCGGCCTTGGTACGAGGGGCGTTTGCCCAACTACCTCCGGCCATCGATGCCGCCCCAATCCGGATGCGTCTGATCGGGCTGAGTCTGTTCTCGAGCGCAGTGGGTATGCTGGGTACGTTTGATGACAACGCGGATTTTTGGCGGATTCTCCACTTCCGGGATCGGTTCTACGCCCACGAACCGCTCCGCGCCCTGACCGTCCGACGTACCCGGCCCTTCATCGGGCACATTACGCTGGCCTACTTCGGCTCCCTGCTGTCCGAAGCCGAAAAAACCGGATTAGTCGGTACCTGTGCGGCCGTCAATGAAGCGCTGGCCAGAGAACCGCTGTTTTTTACCATATCGACTACGGAACTACGGAGCTACCAGCATCTGGCTCATTTTGAAACCAGACCCGACTACCCCGTTTACTCATTCATCAAGTCCTGACGTATGCTCCGAGTCATCGACCGGTTTCCCGAAGAACCCGAACCAGCGGGCGGAAAACTCCTGAGGGAAGAACCAACCATCCACCCAACCTGCCGGATTCACAAAAGCCAGGTAGGTAGCTGGACGGCCCTCGGGCCTCATACTACCCTGTCTGAAGCCACATTCGGCGATTACAGCTACACGGCCGGTCATGTGTCAATCATCTACGCCGACATCGGTAAATTCTGCTCCATCGCCAACAGTTGCCGCATCAATCCCGGCAACCATCCGCAGTGGCGCGTCACGCAGCACCACAGCACGTACCGCCGGGTTCAGTACGGCTTCGACACCGCCAACGACGACGCTTTTTTCGACTGGCGCCGGGAGCACCGCTGCATCATTGGCCACGACGTCTGGATCGGTCACGGGGCCATCATCATGCCGGGCGTTCAGATCGGGACGGGGGCCGTTATCGGCAGCGGGGCCGTTGTCACCAAACACGTCGGGCCGTATGAGGTGGCCGTCGGCGTAGCAGCGACGGTGATCAAAAAGCGATTCCCGGACGAGGTTATTGACAAGCTGCTGGCTATTGCCTGGTGGGATTGGGACCGCCCAACCCTCGAAGCGCGCTTCCACGATTTGCTGGATGTACCCTCATTTCTGGAAAAATACTACCGCTAACCTCTTTCATGACGGCATTGAACGGGTACTGATGCGCCCGGCACCCGAACCGTCAGATGCGTTGAGCAAAAGCCATTGTTAACGATTTCATCACAGCTACCTAAAGTTTCGGACATATGCCCCGCTTATTTTTAGCAATCAGCAAGAACACGATCAACCCCTGCCTGCCATGAGAACACGTTGGTTAATCCTGGTGGTTTGTTTACTGGCCGGGGGCCTGTTGACCAGCTGTGGCCGTTCGGAAGAACAGAGCGACGGCAATCCGAAAAAACTCCGGTTCGGGCTGCTGGTTGCTCAGGAAACCGAGCAGACTTACGAACGGCTGGACGTACTGACAAACTACTTCACGAAGCAACTGGGCCGGGAGGTGGAGTTTCTGCAGATCACGACGCCCTCAGCCATGATTGAGGCCATGCGGGCCAAAAAGATTGAAGTAGCCGGCGGCACCGGCGCATTTACCTACCTGGTTGCCTCAAAAGCGATCGGAGCCGAGGCCATTGCCACCACCACGGCCGCCGACGGAAACGTACGCTACTACAAAAGCTGCCTGATCACTAACCCCAATTCAGGCCTGAAATCCATGGAAGACGTTGTGGAAAACGCGGGGAAGATTACGATGTCCTGGGCGTATCCCACGTCAACCTCGGGGCATCTGGTGCCACGCTACTATCTGCAGAAGCGGGGCATAAAACCAGAGGATTTCAAGGAAGTCTTCACCTCCACCGATCACACCGCCACCCTGTTTTCGGTAACGTCCGGCAGGGTTGACGTAGCCGCGATTATGTACGCGACGCTTGACCGGTTTTTGAAAATCGGGAAGGTAAAGCCGGGTAGTGTTCGGGTGATCTGGGAATCGGAGCCGATTGCGCCGGGCCCGGTTTTTGTCCGGAAAGACCTGGACCCGGCCCTGAAAAAACAGATTCAGCAGGCCTACACGAACGTGGCCAAAGCCGACCCCAACGCTATGGAAGCGCTACAGGCGCAGTTTACCTACAGCATGAGCTACATCCCCGTTACGGATAGCCTGTATGCGTCGCTGCGTCAGATGGCGAATCAGATTGAAGGGCTGACTCTGGAAGAAGAATAATATATTTAGCTGAGAAATGTATATACCATGCCCAGGCAGTCCTGTTGTCCTATGAAACTACTGCTGATCTCCAATTTTAGCGACATCCCCCACGAGCACTACGTTCTGAATCTGCTTTTCTGCGAGGGGCTGCGCTATTTCCATCTGCGCAAGCGGGATTACACGACCCACCAGATGGCCAACTACATTGGGCAGATCGCCGAACCGTTTCGCCGGTACGTTGTGCTGCATTCGCACTTCGAGCTGATCGACGAATTCGGCTTAATGGGCGCTCACTTTACTAAAAAATTCGGCTACGATGATTACCTGCGCAGCCGGAAGCTCCCCCCCGACTCTCCGCCGGCGTTCAACCACCTGAGCTTTTCACTCCACTCGATCCCGGAGATCAAACGGATGCCCGCTTTGTACAACTACCTGTTTCTGAGTCCGGTTTTCGACAGCATCTCCAACCAGGGCTACAACAGTAAATTCAGGACACAGGAACTGAAAAGCTTCCTGACCCAGAAAACCAACCGGCCGGAAGTCATCGCCCTCGGCGGCATCACGGATGAAGTTGTCAACAACGTGTTCGACGCCGGATTTGACGGTATGGCGCTGCTGGGCCACATCTGGACAACCTTTGAACGGACCCAGGACATTGTTCAGGCCGTTAAACGGTTCAAAACCATCAACCACCTGATCCGCAGCCGTGAGGAAGCCACGGCGCTGCCGTCGGCGGCTGCGTAAGGGCAATCCGGGCGGGGGGCGGTGCTAATCGAACCCTAACAAACGGCTTAATGGGAGCTAATACGGCGCGACTACTTTCGTTCCAGATTTTAGCCCGCATGATAGACGTTCGACAGATTACGAAATCGACGAAAGAGGGGGTGCCTATCCTGAAAGGCATCAGCTTCACCGTAACCAAGGGCGAATTTGTCGGCATACTGGGCCCCAGTGGCGCCGGCAAAACGCTGACCATGCGCTGCCTCAACGGACTTACCCGCCCCACCAGCGGGGCGGTACTGTTCACCGACCACGAGCACAACCTCGTCAACCTGACCCACGCCAGAGGCCGCGAGCTTCGGAAGGCGCGTCGGCAGATCGGGGTAATTTTTCAGGGATTCAACCTGGTTAAGCGTCTGTCGGCCATCGATAATGTCATGATCGGGCAACTCGGACGGATCAACCTGTTGCGCAGTCTGGTCTACGGCTTCACCGACGACGAAGCCAGGCAGGCGCTGGCTGTACTCGAACACCTTAATGTAGCCCACCTGGCTCACCGGCCCGTCGGGTCGCTGAGCGGGGGCGAACAGCAGCGGGTGGCCATTGCCCGCGCCATTTACCAGCAGCCTGCGGTGATGCTGGCCGACGAACCGATCGCAAACCTCGACCCGACCAACGCCCGCAAGATCATGCAGATTCTTACCCCGCTGGCCAAGGAGATGCCCATCATCGGGGTTTTTCACCAGCCGGATCTGGTCATGGAGTTCTGCACGCGGATTATTGCGCTCAAAGAGGGCGTTGTAGTTCGGGATGGCGACAGCAAAATGACCCGCAGCGAACTGGTTGATCTCTACGGGGCCGAGCTTTCCGAAATTGAAGCATCTCAACGTATCTTACAACCCGCCTGATGAAACAGGAAACGCCCTGGACGTACAGCGGCTACCGACGCCGACAGACGTTGCGCATCTGGACCATAGCGCTGGTTATCGGGTTCTGCGCCTACTGGGCCGGGGTCTCGTGCAAAGTTGATGTCGACGCCCTGCGGACAGGGCTGCCCAAGGGTATTGATTTCCTAGGCTATCTGTTCCCCCCCGACTGGACCGCCTTTGCCGACATGGCCATGCCTGCTCTGGAAACCATCCTCCTCGCGTTTCTGGCCACCATCTTCGGCGCGTTTCTATCCCTGTTTTTCGGGCTGGCTGCGGCTTCCAACATTGCCCCCCGCTGGCTGCGGAACCTGAGCCGGTTTCTGCTGGCTACGGAGCGATCGTTACCCGAAATTGTGATCCTGCTGCTGCTGATCTCCGCGCTGGGGCTCGGACCCTTTCCCGGTGTCATTGCCATGGCGTTCGGCTGTATCGGCATGCTGGGGCGGTTGTTCAGCGATGCCATCGAAGAAATTAATCCGGCTACCCTCGAATCCATTGAATCGGTGGGGGCCCGCCGATGGCAGGTGATCACGTATGGCGTGCTGCCTCAGGTGCTGCCTTCTCTCCTGGCCAACACCATTTTTCGGTTCGAGGTCAACATCCGGCTGTCGGTACTGCTGGGAGCCGTAGGAGCCGGCGGTATTGGGTTTCAGTTGTACTATTCGTTTCAAACGTTGCAATACCAGCGGGCTACTACGGCCATTCTTATCACGCTGCTGCTCGTGTTCGTGTCCGAACGCCTGTCCGACTACGTTCGGAAAAAGCTAACCCTGGACGCCCGACTCTGACCTCTCCCGGGCATTGCCCGCGGCTTAACTCATCCAATTCCCTCGCCCTATGAACGTATCGCTCGACAAGCAGTACCTGCCCTCCGAACGCTACAAACGCCACGCAGCCTATCTGGCGGTGCTGGCCGTGGTGATCATCGGCCTGTGTTCATATTTCAGATTTGAACCGCTGCTCTTCATCTCGGATTTCCACTACATGGCCGACCTGGTGGTTGAGATGACCCCGCCTAATTTTGAGGTCTTGTGGCGCAAAGAGAAAATCTTCGCTTCCATCCTGCAAACCCTGTCGATGGCCTTCCTGGGTACGTTGGCTGGCGGAGCGGTGGCGATGGGGCTGGCGTTTCTGGCGGCCCGGAATACGACTCCCCACCCGGCTGTGGGTGCCGTGGTCCGGACACTCCTGGCCATCGAACGGGTCATTCCAAGCCTGGTTATCCTGCTTCTGTTTCTGATCGCCGTTGGACTTGGCCCCTTCGCCGGGATGCTGTCGCTGGCCGTAGGCACCATCGGGATGTTCGGAAAGCTGTTTGCCAACGCCATCGAAGGGGCGGAGAAAGAACCCATCGACGCGGTGCACTCGGTCGGGGCCAGTAAGCTCCAGGTCATCCGGTATGCGGTGATTCCCCAGGTACTCCCCTCGTTTATCGCCAACTTGTTCTACGCCTTCGATATCAACCTGCGGGCCGCCATCGGGCTGGGCGTGTTTGGGGGCGCGGGCGTTGGCTACGAAATCAGCATGGCCATGCGGCTCGTGCGCTACCGGGATGCGCTGGCGCTGATCTGCTTTACCATTCTGCTCGTTTTTGCCGTCGAAAAGCTGTCCGACTGGCTCCGGAGCCGGGCACTCGGACAGGACCTGCTCAAATAGCGATACGGCCCAAAAATCTCATGCACCTCTAATTTACCCCTAACAAACAGGCATCACTTTTGGCTGTCTTTTCCGAACGTCTGTTCTTCACCGACTTTATGAACAACCATATCCTGACCAACGCCCGAATTATCACCCCATCCGACGACTTTACCGGCTCGGTTGTCATCGAAAACGGTCTGATTACCGACATTGTTAGGGGGAAAACCTACGCCGAGGGCGATGACATGCGGGGCATGTGGCTGGCACCGGGCTGCATCGATATTCATTCAGATTACCTCGAACGCGAAATTCACCCCCGGCCGGGTGCTAACTTCCCCATCCCGATGGCGTTCCACTTTATGGACCAGCGCGCGGCTGCCTGTGGACTAACGACCGTTCTGAGTGCGGTCAGCTTTTCGGATAACGACGGGCTAAACCGCTCCTTCAGCCAGGCCGTCAGCCAATCGCGGGAGATTGATGAACTGCGAAAAGGAGCGTTGGTTCGGCATTTCGTACACGCCCGACTGAACCCCAATACGGATACGGTGCTGGAGTATCTGGCCTCCATGCTGTCGATCGAAAGCCTGAAACTGGTGGTGTATAACGACGCAATTCCCGGCCAGCGTCAGTTTACGCTCGATGATTTGGTTGCGAAACGCGCTAAACTCTGGGGTACTTCAGACCATGACACCCGCCAACGGCTCTACCAGCAGATTGAGGAACTGAGCCGTATCAACCACCGCGACGCTATTCAGGCAGTTTTTACCGAAGTTTGTCCGCTGGGAAGCCACGACGATACCACCGTAGAACACGTTGAAGAAGCCCGTCATTTCGGCGCTACGCTGTCGGAAATGCCGACAGCGCTGGTTGCGGCCCGCAAAGCCCGGGAACTCGGGATGCTCATTTGCATGGGAGCCCCCAACTACGTCCGGGGTGGGTCGCACTGCGGAAACCTGTCGTGTGTAGACGCCATGCGGGAGGGCCTGGTCGATATGCTCTGCTCGGACTATCACTTTCCAACCATGCTCTCGGCCGCCCTGATGATGATGCGGGATGGGCTTACTCCCAGTGAGGCCATCCGCTACGTATCGCTGAACCCGGCCCGTATCCTCAGACTCGACTCCGTGATTGGCAGCATCGAGTCCGGTAAGGAAGCCGATCTGGTGGCGTTCCGGCACAAGGGTTCCTACGCCGACGTAGCGAAGGTGTGGGTTCGGGGGCTGGTCAGATACCAGACGGCGGCTCAGGTTATGCCTTATCCGGCGCTGTCGGCGGCCTGATGCGATCCGACCGGCAGCGCCCAATGCTGGTACTGACTACCGCTGAAATTGCGGGATGAGGTCGTCGCGGCCACTGGCCTGCTTATCAGTCAGGTATTTGATCATGCCGGGCTGGCCAATAACCACATACGGGTTTTTGTGCTCCAGTGTCGGTTTAGGTCCCTTGTAAATGCGTGAGTATGGGCGATATGCGGCCATGTTTTTAAGGATAAACGTGCAGACCCGCGGTCGGGCGAATGGATACTTTGTGGGCCGTAGGAGCGATGTCTGCGTGAGCCGACCCGGCTCACGCAAACCCTGGTCTGTTCATACAGAACGACCGGCAGATCAGAACTGGTACACCACGGCATTAACGTTCATGCCGGCTCCTACCGAGGCAAACACAACGGTATCGCCCGGATTGAGGTGGTGGTTATCCAGATTTCCCTTTAAAATCAGGTCCAGCAACGTGGGAATCGTGGCTACTGAACTATTGCCCAGCCAGGAAATGGTCATTGGCATCAGATCGTCGGCGGGCATGGGCATGTCGTAGAGCCGGAAGAGCCGCTGCAGAATGGCCGCATCCATTTTTTCGTTTGCCTGATGGATCAGCACCTTGCTGATTGCCGACAGCGGTACGGACGCTTTGTCGAGAGCCGCCTTAATGGCAACGGGCACATTCGTCAGCGCAAATTCATACAGCTTACGACCGTTCATTTTCATGAAAATATCCTGGCTGTCGGCCTGAAGCGGGGCATTCGACGGCTGCATCGATAGCAGATGCGCGTACTCGTGGGCGTGCGTTTGTGTGCAGTGAGCCAGCACACCCACCTGATTATCAGCAGCTTCGAGAATGGTTGCTCCGCTGCCATCACTGAACAGCATACAATCCCGATCGTGCGAATCCGTCACGCGGGACAACGTTTCGGTCCCGATCACCAGACACCGGCGGGCATCGCCGGACCGGATGTAATAACTGGCCTGAATGACTCCTTCCAGCCAGCCGGGGCAGCCGAACGCCAGATCGTAGCCAACGCAGTTCGGGTTCCGGATCTGAAGCAGCGCCTTGATCCGCGACGCCAGCGACGGCACCATGCTGACCCGATTGCTGCCGAAGGCGACATCGCCGAAGTTATGCGCAACGATGATGTAGTCCAGGCTTTCGGGGTCAATGCCGGAACTGTCGAGGGCATCTTTCGCAGCCAGGAAGCCCAGATCCGACGCCTGTTGTTCTGGCTCGGCGTACCGCCGTTCGCTGATGCCCGAAATCGATTTGAATTTTTCCAGAATAACGTCCTGCCTGTGCTGGAGCGGCAACCCGTCCCGGTCGAAAAAGCGGTGGTTTGCAAAGGCCTCATTACTCATTCTGACGGTTGGAATGTAGCTGCCGGTAGCGGCAATAATGGCCTTAACAGGGTGGGTCATACAATCAATCTGGTACAAGTAAAAGTTAAATCTACTCTTTATTATCAGGAAACGAAAATTGCAATGTCAACTAGCCCCCGTTTCCTGAAGCGAGTTACCCATTATCTCCGCGGAAACCGCCTTTTTGGCGGCCATTTTTTTACTACGTTTCAGGACAACATCAATAAAGAAGGGCCACATTGTCCCCTTACGTTTTATTTTTCACAATCCGGGCATGGACCGCTCAGCCAGAACCTGTCTGTCAGCGCGTTCTGCTGTCAGCGGGTCTTGCCGGATATACCCACCTGCGCCCATACGCCAAAGTGATCGCTTGGGTACGTACCGGCTGCATTGGGTGTATTCAGCACGATGCAGGCCTCCGCGATGGTTGGGTGTTCGGCAGGCGTCGCGGCCAGCGAAAAAATGTAGTCGATGCTCCGGCCGTCGATCCGCCCCTCGCCGGTCTGGTCGACCATCGTAAAACCGGGCGCGGCCCCTCCCCCTGCCTGGTACGCGCTGCGCACGGACACCGCCGGGTGGTTCAGTAGGTACTGGATTTCGGGGGTATGCAGTTCGGCATTAAAATCGCCACACAGAAATCCGGCGGCATACGGTTCGGCCAATGCCGGATGCGTCAGGATGGTCTGCAACTGCCGGTGCCGCAGCGCCGATCCGTCGGCTAGGTACGTCAGATGCGTATTGATCAGCAGGATGGACGACCCATCGGCGTCCATCCGACAAAACTGAGCGATACGTTCTCCGTCCCGTTCATCGGTCGGCAACTGAAGAACATCAATCCGTTCGATTGGGTAGCGGGCCAGTACACTCAGCCCCGAACAGCTATCGACGGTGCGGCCGGCAAAGCGCCGGGGTTTAAAGCGGGCCGGCGTAAACAGGTGGTACATCGACAGGCGGTCGGCGAGGTACTGCCCCGTATCGGCCTGTTGCGTCTGAAACACTTCCTGGCATGCCAGAACGTCGGGCTGTAAGGTGTGAAGCTGTTCCGCCAGCCACTCGATACGGTCGCGATAATGGCCATCGCCCTTCCAGGTGTTAATGGTAATGAGCTTAAGCATAGATAGTTATGGTGGACAGGATGCGGCCGTCGAACGGCCGGCTTTCCAATAACATGTCAACCGGTTGAGCAACCACACCGATGCCGTTTTCGTAAGAAGAAATTGTTAAGATTGACCTCCTGATAACAACAAATCGAAAACAAACACAGCAGGTTTTCTGCCTACCTCATCGCGTAGCTTTGCAGAAGCCGTTCCCGAGATGGGGAACGGTCGGCACCAGGTTTTCATCCATCGGTAGGGTGACCAGGTTCGTACCTGTTCCACCCCCGCCTAACGTCAACTTTTTCTCTCCATGCATCACCTCTACCGGCTTACCCGGGCACTGATCAGAGCCTGTTCCGGACTTATTCTGCGTCATCGCCTGACGCTGCCTCTTGCCAGCCTGCTGTGTATAACCGGCCACTCACTCCGGGCTCAGTCTACCGACCTGGTCCTGCTGAATGGCAACATCATCACCATCGCCCGCCCCGGCGACCGGGCTCAGGCCATTGCCATTTCCGGAGGAACCATACGGGCGGTTGGCACTACGGAAGCCATTCGTAAGCTCATCGGTAAACAAACCCAGGTGATTGATTTGCAGGGCCGCACGGTAGTGCCGGGCTTCAACGACGCCCACCTGCACCCGGCACCGATCTACCCGTTTGCCTCGCCAAACGCTATGATTAGCGTCGGCCCGGATTCGGTACGTTCCATGACCGAACTGGTTGCGCTGCTCAAACGTAAAGCCGATCTGACACCGGAGAACCTGCCGGTGCAGGGATACGGCTACCAGGACACCAAGCTGGGTGGCCACCCGACCCGGCGCGAACTGGACCAGGTGTCGCGCCGGCACCCGGTCATCATCCGCCATTCGAGCAATCACATCTGGTCCGTCAATTCCTACGTACTCGAAGCGGTGGGCATAACCAGCGCCACGCCCGACCCACCCGGCGGCTCCTTCGACCGCGACAGCCTGGGTGTTCCCACGGGCGTATGTCGCGAAACGGCCGCGGCCATTATCCGGTCCGACAAGCTGAAAACGGCCCCCGCCCCAACCGATGATGAAACCATGGCGGCCTACCGACGCTGCTTTGAGGCTTACCTCGCCAACGGTATCACCAGCCTGACTGAAGCGGGGGCTACCTTCGCCAAAATGGCGATTTATGAAAAACTGCAGGCCGCCGGGTTGCCCATGCGCATTAATCTGCTGCTGTCGGTGAACGAACTTGACGAGACCCTGCGCCGAAACATCCGGCGCGGCTACGGCAACGAAAGCCTGCGCATCAGCGGTATTAAAGTATACCACGGCAACTCGCTCAGCGGCCGAACCTGCTGGCTCAGCGAACCTTATGAGATGATCAACCCGAAAACCGGCCTCAAAGATTATTACGGCATCCCGCCCGAACGAAGCCAGGCTGCGCTCGATAGTCTTTTCCTCACCATTCACCGCAATGGCCTGCAGATTGCCTGCCATTCCAACGGCGACCGTGAAATTGAGATGACCCTGACCGCTTTCGAAGCCGCCCAGCGACGGTATCCCCGCCCCGGCAGCCGCCACCGCATCGAACACTGCAGCGTAACCAACAACGCCCTGCTGCAACGTATCAAACGCGACAGCGTGGTGGTAGTCCTGCACTCGTACATTTATGAACATGGCGACAAGATGCTCGTGTACGGCACCCAACGCTGGGGCATGATGCACCCGAACCGGTCGGTGGTCGACATGGGCATTCCAGCGGCCCAGCACTCCGACTGGCCCGTGAGCGCGGCCAATCCCATGCTGCGCATTCAAAGCCTGGCCACCCGGCGCAGTGCCGAGGGGACCGTCATTGGCGAAAACCAGCGCATCCCGGCCGAAACCGCCATCCGGCTCTGGACCGCCGGAGGTGCGTACGCGTCTTTTGAAGAAACCCGGAAAGGTACCCTGGAGCTGGGCAAAATGGCCGACCTGGTGGTGCTGTCGGAAGACCCGACGGCGGTCGATGTGAACCAACTGAAGGACATTCGCGTCCTGAAAACCATCATCAACGGGCGGGTGGTATACGAGCGGCCTTAAACACTCTATACAGTTCCGCGGCTGGCTTCATCTAACACCGTTAACCGGCTGTTGATCTGCTGTATGACCCTACTGAAGTCATCCGGGCGGTGGGCAAAATCCAGCTGGTTCACGTCCAGAATCAGCAAGTCACCCGCCGAGTACGACGCGACAAAATCGTCGTAAAGCCGGTTCAGGCTCAGCAGGTACGCATCGCTGATCGACTGTTCAAACGACCGGCCCCGCTTCTGAATCTGTTCGCGCAGTTTGGGCAGGTCGGCCCGGAGGTAGATCATAAGATCGGGCGGGTGTACCAGACTCACCATATTGTTGAACAGGTCGAGGTAGGTACGGTAGTCGCGTTCAATCATATAGCCGCTTTCGTACAGGTTGCGGGCGAAGATGGCCGAATCTTCGTAGATGGTCCGGTCCTGTACCATGGTTCGAACCTGGTGGGCATTCCCTGCGCGGACGTTGATCCTGTTTTCTGCCAACACGGCCATGATTGTCTTGACCTGACTCAGTCGGCTATTCAGAAAATACACCTGCAGATTGAACGACCAGCGTTCCATATCGGCGTAAAAATCGGCCAGGTACGGATTGCCTTCCACGGCTTCGTACAACACTTCCCAGCCGTAGTGGTCGGCGAGCAATTCGGCCAGTGTGGTCTTACCGGCTCCTATGTTTCCTGTTATCGCAATGTGCATGGCAGAGGGAGAAGAACGAAAAAGAAAAGAGGGGGAGGAAACGAGCAGCGCCCTGACCCCATCCTCTACGTTTCCCCCTTCTCCTTTTCTCTTTGGAACGAACTTTGCAAAAATGGGTTTAATTTTGTTAGTAAGTTTTTATTAGCATGAAACCGTACCGCGTTTTACTTTACTATATCTATACACCCATCGAGGATCCGGCGCAGTACCGCGAGGAACACCACCTGCTGTGTCTGCGGCTGAATTTGCTGGGCCGGATCATCGTAGCGCCCGAGGGACTGAACGGCACCGTTTCGGGCCTCGCGGCCGACTGCGACGCGTACATGGCCGCGCTGCACGCCGATCCGCGCTTTGCAGCCATCGATTTCAAGGTAGAGGAACACGATCACCACACGTTTCAGAAACTGCACGTCCGGCTGAAGCAGGAAATTGTCAACTCCGATCTGCCGGTCAACCCGCTCGAACAAACCGGTACGCATCTGGAGCCGGACGAGTTTCGGCGGCTAAAAAACGACCCGGATGTCGTGTTGGTGGATATGCGGTCCAACTACGAACATTCAGTGGGCCGGTTCAAAGGGGCGGTTACGTTCGACATGGAAAACCTGCGCGAATTGCCGGAACATGTCCATGAAATCGAGCACCTGAAAGACAAGAAAATTATTACGTACTGCACGGGCGGCATCAAGTGCGAAAAGGCCAGCGCGTATCTGCTGTCCCGGGGATTCAAGAACGTGTACCAGCTGCACGGTGGGATCATCAAATACGGACTGGAAGCGGGTGGCGAGGATTTTGACGGGCAGTGCTACGTATTCGACAACCGCCTGACGGTCGACGTGAACCACGTAAATCCCAGGGTGGTGTCGGCCTGTTACCGCTGCGGCAAAACCACCAGCCGGATGATCAACTGCGCCAGCCCGGCCTGCAACAACCACGTAACGCTCTGCGAAGACTGCGGCTGGGAACATGCCGGTACGTGCTCGGATGCCTGCAAGGACGACCCAAACCTCCGCGCCTACGACGGCACCGGCTACTACAGCAAACATTCTGAGGGCTATACTCCGGCGCTGGGCTTCAAAAGCCGCAAAGGTCAGGAAGCTGCCGAACTTCGGCAGTAGCACGACCAACGGTCAGTGTACCTTCATACGAACCATACGACCGGGGCTGCTCGTCCCGGTCGCTTTTTTTGTACCGTACAGCGGATGAAACTTACGTAGGGAGAGCAGTCGGGCACGAGGGTCCATCAATCCTGCTTCACCCAGAACCCCTGCAGCGAACTAAGGGCCGCAACCAGATAAAACAGCAGACTGGTTGCCAGCGCATCGGGCGTGCGGATGGGTAGCCACTGGCTCATCTGCACAAACACCAGTTCCCGCATGCCAATCCCGCCGATCGTCAGCGGCAGGGCAGCGGCAATGGACGACGCCAGAAACGTCAGCAGGTAATCGACGAGATGACTGCTGACCCGTAGCGCCATCAGCAGGCACGTACAGCCGAGCAGCTGCAGGGTTTGTACACCCAGTGCCACCGCTACCCCCGGCCAGAAAACCGTTTTGAACCGCCTGAACACCAGCCGAACGCCGATATACGCCACGACAACCACAAATCCAGCCGCGATCAGTCCTATCCAATGCTGCCCTATTCCGGGCGGCACCGGCAGGAGGGCCTGCACCGACGTACTGAAACCCGCGGCCAGGCAGCCCAGGACAAGAATGGCCAGCAACCCCAGCAGACGATCCAGCAACAGGGTTGACAGCACCAACCGATACCCAACCCCGAATTTGTTTCTGAGTCGAACAGCCTTGTAGCCATCCCCGCCGATGCCCCCCGGCAGAAACAGGTTGTAGGCCATACCCGTGTAGTACAGCGGCAGCAGGTAGCGAAACGGAGCCTGGATGCCAATGCCCCTGAGCATGGTCTTCAGCCGGAACGTACTGGTTATCTGCGACGAGTTGTAGGCCAGTACGGCCGCCAGTAGCCACTCCACCCGCGCCCGGCTCATCACCCTCCCGACCGCCGGCCAGTCGGTTCGCCAGATCAGGTACGAAATGGCCAGCACACTCAGCACAGCTTTCAGCAACAGCGGTCCCCATTTCCGGCTTCGCGTTGGCTCATCGGCTACGGGTTGCCCCGGTGACTGTACGGCATGCATCGGTACGTTTTTCATTCAGCGGACGGCCGGAGCCGGTTGAAATTCCTCCCGGATACGGTAGGTAGCTTTATGCGCGGACTCGTAGTACGTCCGCATCTGGATTTCGGCGATGACCCCGAAGGTCAGCAGTTGCAGCCCCCCGAGCAGCAGCACGGCCGCCAGCGTCAGCAGCGGACTGTTTCCAATGGGATCGCCCGCGAGCCGGAGCACGAGCAGGTAAATGCCTAACCCAATGCCGAGGCTGATTGCCAGCAGACCAACCGGCCCGAACAGGTGCATGGGCCGGCGGAAATACCGCTGCATGAACACCATGAACAGCAGATCGCTCAGCACCCGGAACGTCCGGCCCAGTCCGTATTTCGACGAACCGTGCAGCCGAGGATGGTGCTGCACGTCGCGCTGGGTCATGCGGGCTCCCTGCATGGTAGCCAGGACTGGAATAAACCGGTGCAGTTCGCCGTACAGCCCCAGATCGCGGGCCACCTCGCGCCGGAACACCTTGAGCGTACAGCCGTAGTCGTTGAGATACACACCGGTCAGGCGCTGAATCAGGGCGTTGGCCAGGCGGCTGGGCAGCTTGCGAAGCAGGAACCCATCCTGCCGGTTGGCCCGGTTGCCGGCCACTACGTCCCAGTTCTCCACCTGAGCGATCCTGACCAGTTCCGGAATATCCATCGGGTCGTTTTGCAGGTCCCCGTCGAGGGTAACGATGTAGTCGCCCCGGGCGGCCTGAATCCCTGCGGCCATGGCAGTGGTCTGGCCGTAGTTGCGGTACAGCACCAGCAGCCGCACGTGTTCGTCGGCCCACTGCCGGACGTTCCGCACGGTGGCATCCCGGGAGCCGTCGTCGACCAGAATTACTTCGTATGCGTGGCCCGCCAACGCCGTCCGGATGCGGTCGAGCAGCGGCCTGACGTTGTCGGCTTCATTGTAGAGCGGTATGACCAGCGAAATAAGCGCATCGTTTTTCATAAAGAGACGGGGGTCGGCACTGGAACCGGCCGCCGTTCAACGGTTGTTGGCTCACTGAGCCGATGTCGGTGTAGAACCGTTTTCGGGCGGCCAATCGACTCCTTAACGCCGTGCGTACTAAAAGCCGGGCTCTGCTCCGACGAATTCATCTGATAACGGCGGTTGTTACTCAACTTTCTATTTGAATGACTAAGGTAGGCAATTAAGGTGTGGCCGCAAAAAAGCCCGGCTTTCCGAGCCAGGCTTTGCGTACGATATGATGTTCTTGTCGGCTATGTGCAAACCGACAGCCAGCAACTCTCGGCTGATTGATTCAGACCGCTTTTTTAACATTAATGGCATTGAGCCCCTTGGGAGTCATCTCCACCGAAAAAGTTACCTTATCCCGCTCGCCGATCGGTTCCTTCAGCGCATTAACGTGCACAAAGATGCTCTCCTGCGACTGTTGATCTCTGATGAACCCATAGCCTTTCGACGTATTGAACGACGTTACGGTACCACGACGGATCACCTCCTGCGCGGCAACAGCATCCTGCCGGGGAACGCCGATCTGGATTTCCTCCTGGTTGATTTCCCGCTTTCGGTTAGGATCAGGCGGAGTAGAGGTGATGTTGCCGTACTCGTCTACATACGCCAGCATCTGGTCGAGCGATTGACCTTTCTGCGCATTTGCCTTGCGATCATCCCGCTTTTCCTGCTTATCCTTTTTCTTTTTCTGCCGCTGCTTCTCTTTCTCTTTTTTACTAAATGTATCCATAATTTGTGTTTATTCCGGCGGGCTTATCATGCCTGTCAAAGCATGATTTTTAACTCGGAAGTGATGCCCTGGTAAAGTCGGGTGGCGTACTAGGCAAGTAGGACTAAATCATGCCACCACTTACTGAACTGAATATAGCAAAAATAAGTTGTTTGTCCTCACTTCTATCTGTAAACTTTCTGTTATCCCTATTTTTTTGGTCAATTTAGCCCAGTAGCTTCCCCATTACGTAGTCATTCATCCAGTACGGGCCGATGGGAATGTCTTCTTCGGAGCGCACCTCAAACCCCTGCTTTTCGTAGAAAGTCCGGGCTTTGTTGTGGCGGTTGACGTTCAGCAGCAACTCCCGCCCGCCCTGCCGGCGGCAACGATCTTCCACCGCCGTCAGCAGCTGCCGACCCAGCCCGGTACCCTGGGTTTCGGGCAGGACGTAGATTTTGTGCAGTTTAAACGTATGGGCCCCGGCGTCATAGATGCTAAACGAAGCAAACCCAAGCAGTTGGCGGGCGGGCGTTTCGGCGAGGATGAACTCATGCCCCTGTTCCGTCATCTGCCGGGTCAGGGCATCGAGGGAATACATTTGAGCGAACATAAAGGCAATCTGCTCCTGGCTCAGGATTGGCCGGTAGGTTGGCTCCCAGATTTTTGACTGTAAGTCGATGATAGCGGGAATATCATCGGGGGTTGCGGTGCGAAGTTTCGTCGGCACGTTCGGGGCTTATTTTGTATTTTTACCCCACAATATTACCACAACCCACTTTACATGGCGGAGCAAAAGCCCCTGATTTTAGTAACGAATGATGACGGTATTACGTCGCACGGGATTCGCACACTGGTTGAACTGATGCAGCAGCTGGGCACAGTAGTCGTTGTAGCCCCCAACAGTCCGCAGTCAGGTATGGGTCACGCCATCACCATTGCCAACCCCCTCCGCTTATACCCGACCGACCTGTTTACCGATGTGATCGCCTATGAATGTTCGGGCACCCCGGCCGACTGTGTCAAGCTGGCCAAACACCACGTGTTGAAAGACCGTGCCCCCGACCTTGTTGTGAGTGGCGTAAACCACGGCGGCAATACGTCCATCAGCGTGTTATATTCCGGCACCATGTCGGCGGCCATTGAAGCGGCCATTGAGGGAATTCCGGCCATTGGTTTTTCGTTAGGAGATTTTACCCGGCAGCCTGACTTTTCGCACACGCATGAGCACATCCTGTCCATCACACGCAACGTACTGGAACGGGGTATGACCAAAGGCACGGCTCTGAACGTCAATTTTCCGCCCCGGGGCAGCGAGCCGCTGAAGGGCATCCGGATCTGCCGGCAGGCCAATGCCAAATGGCAGGAGGTGTTCGACGAACGGCGCGACCCCCACGGCCGCCGGTATTTCTGGCTGGCGGGCGAGTTTGTCAATTACGACACACACGCCGAGGATACCGACGAGTATGCACTGGCCAACAACTACACCTCCGTGGTGCCGTGTCAGTACGACCTGACCGCCTACGCGATGGTGGATGAACTGAAGAACTGGAACCTGTAATTCGTTCACCGTTTCAAGTGTATGGATTACCGTCAGGAACGCCTGATGTATGTATATCATCTCTGAAACGGTGAACTCGTAACAATAACGACTATGCCATTACTAGGAAAGATGCTGAAGAACGGGATTCGCCTGACGAATGTCGTTCAGCGCAAACGCATCAATGCGCTCAAATTGCAGCGCAAGGTGTTTCGCAAGCTGATCCGGAAAGCCCACCATACGGCTTTCGGAGAAAACTATAAATTCGACGAGTTACTCAACGCGGTCGAATTTGGCTCGGAACGGGAGTTTTACGAAAAATATAAGCAGCACGTGCCCATTCACGACTACAACCGGATGTTCAACGAGTGGTGGCACCGGGCGCTGGATGGGGAAGAAAACATTACGTGGCCGGGCCGGGTCAAGTACTTCGCCCTCAGCTCGGGTACGTCAGAAGCGTCGACGAAGTACATTCCGGTTACGAAGTCGATGTCGCGGGCCATTCAGCGCACCAGCATCCGGCAGATTCTAACCCTGGGCCGCTACCAGAACCTCCCATCTACGCTGTACGAAAAAGGCTACCTGATGCTGGGTGGCAGCACCAACCTCAACGCCCGGGAGGGCCACTACGAAGGCGACCTGAGCGGCATTACGGCCAGCCAGATTCCGTTCTGGTTCCAGCGGTTCTACAAACCCGGCAAGGAGATTGCGCAGGAACGCGACTGGGCGCTGAAGCTGGACGAAATTACGGAACAGGCCGCCGACTGGGACATTGGCTACGTAGTGGGTGTGCCGGCCTGGATTCAGTTGCTGATGGAGAAAATCATCGCCCGCTACAAGGTGAAAACCATTCACGACATCTGGCCGAACCTGATGGTGTTCTGCCACGGCGGGGTGTCGTTTGAACCGTATCGGAAAGGCTTCGAAAAGCTGCTGGCACGCCCCATCACGTATATTGAAACGTACCTGGCGTCGGAGGGTTTCATTGCCTACCAGTCGCACCCCAACGCCGACGGTATGCAACTGGTGCTGAACAACGGGATATTCTTCGAGTTCATTCCGTTCAATGACCGGAACTTCACGGCCGACGGCGAGCTGACGGCCAACCCCGAAACGCTGATGATCGACGAGGTGGAGGAAGGCAAAGAGTACGCTCTGCTGCTATCGACCTGCTCGGGGGCCTGGCGTTACCTGATCGGCGATACCATCCGCTTCGTGTCCAAGAAACGGGCCGAGATCGTGATTACGGGCCGCACCAAGCACTTCCTGAGCCTGTGTGGCGAACACCTGTCGGTCGATAACATGAACAAAGCCGTTGAGCTGGTCTCGGAAGAGATGGGTCTCGACGTGCGGGAGTTTACCGTGGCGGGCGTAACGCACGATACCCTGTTTGCTCACCACTGGTACATCGGCACCGACGACCCCGTCGATACCGACGTACTGCGCGACCGCATCGACGCAAAACTGAAAGAGCTGAACGACGACTACGCCGTGGAACGCAAACACGCGCTGAAGGAGATCACCGTAACGGCCTTACCTACGGCTACGTTCTACCGCTGGATGGAATCGAAGGGCAAGATGGGCGGGCAGCACAAGTTCCCGCGTGTGCTGAAGAAGAACCTGATTGCCGACTGGGAAGAGTTTCTGAGTAAATCGCTGGGCAAACCCGTAAATCAGTAAGCAATGAACTGGTGAGCTCATTTTACGTCAGAATGAGCTTACCAGTTCATTGCCTTCATCATCGGTTCGTACAGGCGGGTGTAGGCAATCTGCACCGCCACCGCCAGAAAGACAAAGCCCGTGATGCGGTTGAAGACGGAGATAACCCGGGGGGTAAAGAGCCGTTTGAGCCGGTTAGCGTAATACGCCAGCGCCGACTCGGTGGCGAACACCCCGAGCAGACTGGCCCCCATGAACCCGTACTGCTCGGCTGTGGTATAGTGCAGGTGCGACCGGATGTATGCCACGATCGTTACCCAGGAGATGAAATTGACGGGATTCAGCGCATTCAGGAAAAAGCCCGTCGATACGTAGTACAGATAGTTTCCAAACCGGGTCTGCGGATAAGCCAGCCGGGGCGTTCCCTTCAGGATGTTGACCAGCCCCATGGCCGTCAGGAACACCACCCCCACCACGGCCATAATGTGCTCAATGCCATTTACTTTCGGAATAAACGACGTACCGAGCAAAGCCGCGAGCACGAACAGAATGTCGCCGATGATGACGCCCAGCACGATCTTCATGCCCGAGCGGAATCCGTTGTCGACACTGTTCTGAATAAGCGCAAAGAAAACCGTTCCGAAGGTCAGGCAAAGCGCGATGCCGACCAGGAAACCATACAAAATTGGTAAAAACACAACTGACGTTTAGTTTATGAACTGAAGTGGAACAACGATGGCCCGACGGCTGCGTTGCCAACGCGAAACGGGCATTCAGATACCCCGCAGCCGGGCTACCATCAGCAAGCCGGCTATGCTGAGCGAATCGGTGATCTGGCTGGTCATAACCATCTCTACGGCGTTGGCCAGCGGCAGCTTCCGGACCTGCAGCTGCTCGGTTTCTTCGGGCGCATGCTCTCCCTGAACCAGGTCTTCGGCGATGTACAGAAACCCCTCCTCGTCGGTGGCGGAATTAGACGTATGGATTCGGGCAATTTTCGTCCACGTTCGCGCTTCCAGGCCCGTTTCTTCTTTCAGTTCACGCCGGGCCGACTCCAGCGGATCGGTGCCGAGCGGGGAGCCGCCCTCCGGGATCTCCCACGAATATTCGTCGAGTGGATAGCGGTACTGCCCGACGAGATACGTATTGCCATCGGCGTCGATGGGGATAACGCCGATGGCCTTATTCTTGAAACTAACGACTCCGTATATGCCTGGGGTTCCGGCGGGGGTTACTACCTCCTCATGCCTGATACTTAACCAATTGTTCTCGTAGCGAACCGACGAGTTGAGCGTCTTCCAGGGATTCTCGGTTGCATTCATGACAACGAAAGTACGAACTTTTCGGCTACAAATGGCTAAATTTGCGCTAAGGCGCTGGACGCCGGACCCGGTCCGCCGTTGCGGTTGGATGCTGGTTCAGACAGGGCGACGCAACGATTGGGACGCTCTCTCCCCGCCGACGTCCGGTATCCAGCGCCTTTTCCAGACATGACAACTCCACAACAAGTAAAATACCGCTGGATGACGTTCTCGGTAGGGCTCAGTATCGTCCTGCTGCTGATCAAACTGACGGCCTATTACCTCACCTCCTCCACGGCGATCCTGACCGACGCGCTGGAATCCATCGTTAACGTAGTGGCGAGTGGCTTTGCCCTGTACAGCGTGTACCTGTCGGGCCAGCCCCGGGATCAGAACCACCCGTACGGCCACGGCAAAATCGAATTTCTGTCGTCGGGGTTCGAAGGCGCACTCATTACGTCGGCGGGGATTTTCATTCTGATTCAGGCCGTTTACAGCTTCTTCATCACCAAAACACTGACGAATCTGGACTGGGGCCTCGGCCTGGTAGCCCTGACGACAGCGGCCAATGCCGGAACGGGCCTGATGCTGGTCCGGACGGGTCGCCGGACTGATTCGCTGGCCCTGACGGCCGACGGGCGCCACCTGCTGACCGATAGCGTCAGTAGCCTGGTGGTGCTGGCGGGCGTAGCGCTGGTGTGGGTCACGAACCAGCTCTGGCTGGACAGTGTCCTGTCGCTGGTGCTGTCGCTGATCATTATCTACAACGGGTTCCAGCTCATCCGGCAATCGGTGGCCCGGCTCATGGACGAAGCCGACGTACCCACGATCGAGCGCGTCGTGAGTCTGCTCAACAGCCACAAAGACCGCAACTGGATCGACGTTCATAACCTGCGCGTTCAGAAGTACGGTGCTGATCTGCACATTGACTGCCACCTGACGCTGCCCTACTATTGGGATCTGAATCAGGTACATACGGAGGTTCATCACTTTGAAGACACCCTGAAAGACGGGTTTCGGAGCGAGGTCGAGATTTTTGTGCATACCGACCCCTGCGAACAGGAGTGCTGCCACTACTGCCGCGTTGCCGACTGCCCGGTACGTGCCTTACCGTTCATGCGTGACGTGGAATGGACGGCCGAAAACCTGCCCCTCAACCAGAAACACTTCGTGGCCCTGGCCCCACCGACAGCGTAGCCGGATTGACTATCAACGCTTTCTGTGATTGAGTTTATTTGTAGCTGATCCATTACGTCACTTTTTTTTGTTTTTCGTTTATACCGTATAGATTTGGTCGTGACTATGCCTCTATTTTCATGATCAACCACGCATTCCGTTTCCTGTGTTTTCTTAGTTTCATCAACTCCCAAACGTTCGGACAAGCGGCTGCGCAGGATTCGTATTGGCTGAGCGGTGGTCTCGGAAAAAGCCACCTGCCCAGTCTGATGATTGCCATGGGCTACGAGCCTAAAAGCAGCCCAACTGTCCTGATTGCGCGTTATTCCGTCAATGCCGAGTTTATGCAGGCGGTTGAACCCGGTCTGAAAGTGAGTGAACTTGGCCTGCTGTACGGTTTGCGGACAGGTACGTTTCGTTTTGCAGCGGGCCTGAGCAGAGTTTGGGGAAACGACCGGGGCAAATACCTGTACACGGATCCCGACCCGCTGTGGGGATCGGGCCAGCATTACGAATTCGTGAAGTATGGCACCATGGGCATACCGGCCGAAATCCGGTATTATACAGCCTTAAAATACATAGGCATCGGCGTGACCGGCTTCGGCAATCTCAACCCCAGGCGTTCCTTTGCGGGCATCAACGTATCCGTTTACCTCGGCCGTTTGCCTTCGAATTGAGGGTTCTGCCAGTAAGCATCCGGCTTTGCGATTAACGGGCCAAACCAGAGCCTGGCCCGGCTGCAACACCCGCGTATAACCCGGCGATCTGCTCACTGTACCGCGCTTGAATGACCTTCCGTTTGAGCTTGAGTGTAGGCGTTAATTCACCGGCCTCAACGGTCCACTCCCGGTCGAGCAGCTCAAATTTCTTAACTTGTTCGACGTGGTTGAACGCCTGATTGTATTGATCGATGGCTTCGGCGATCAGGCGCTTCACCGACTCGTCGGCGGCAGCGGCCGCGTCGCCGGGGTAGGGTCGCTGCTGCTCGGCAAACCACTCGCGAAGCATCCGAAAAGTCGGGACAATCAACGCGCCGACAAACTTCTGCCCTTCGCCGACGACCATGATCTGTTCAATCCAGGGACTTTCAACCATCTTGTTCTCTATGGGCTGGGGCGCTACGTATTTACCGCCACTGGTTTTGAACAGTTCTTTTTTGCGATCCGTGATCTTCAGAAACTTCCCGTCGACTAACGTACCGATGTCGCCCGTATGCAGCCAGTCGCCGGAGATCGCTTCGGCCGTGAGGTCCGGGCGTTTATAGTACCCCATCATGACATTGGGGCCCTTGCACAGGATCTCGCCGTCGTCCAAAAACGACACCTCGACGTGTTTCAGCAGCGGGCCAACGGTTCCGAACATCCGGTTGTTTTCGCTGAACCGGTTGCCACTGATAATCGGTGACGCTTCGGTAAGGCCGTAGCCCTCCATCACCACAATGCCGGCCGCGCCGAAGACTTTTAGCAGCCGTACCTGACAGGCTGCAGCCCCCGTAATGATCGCCCTGACGCGCCCCCCCAGTGCTTCCCGCCATTTGCTGAAAACCAGCCGGTCGGCCACGGCCAGCTGCAGCCGGTAGCCTAGTCCGAACGACTTGTTGACGTCGTACTCCTCCCCCAGCCGCAGCGACCAGGTAAACAGCCGTTTTTTGATACCCGTCAGTTCCGCCCCTTTCGCCAGAATTCCCTCGTACACCTTTTCGAGCAAACGCGGCACCGTCGTAAAGACCGTCGGCTGCACCTCCCGGAGATTAGCCGCAATCGTGTCCATGCTCTCGGCGTAGTAGATCGACGTACCGCAGTAGATGTAGCAGTACGTAGCCATACGCTCAAACGCGTGGTTCAGCGGCAGGAAGCTGAGAGCCCGCCGGCCGCGCACCCCGATTTCGTTCATGACCAGCGCGCTGTCGAACGTGTTGCTGAGCAGGTTATGATGCGACAGCATCACGCCCTTGGGTGTTCCGGTGGTTCCGGAGGTGTAGAGAATCGTGGCCAGGTCAGTGGGCTGCACGCGCCCGCGCAGCACGTCGAGCCGCTGCAAATCATCGGGCGTAAGGTCGGTATGTAAGGCCGTCCACGAGCGGGCACCGGCTACCGGATCAAACGTGAAAATAGCCTGAAGATCGGGCAGGGTCGGTTGCAGAGCGGCCACCTTCGCGTACAGCTCCGCACCATCGACGAACACGACCCGAACGGCCGCATCCTGCAGCACAAACTGCAGTTCGGCGGGGTTGATGGTCGGGTACACCGGCACTGACACCGCCCCGACCTGCTGAACAGCCAGATCGACCATCATCCATTCGGGTCGGTTCCGGCTCAGGATGGCGACCTTATGCCGCCCTTCGATTGTGCCATCGCCCTGATCGATACCGAGGGTCAGCAACCCAATGCTCACCTGGTTAACCCGGTCGATAACGTGCTGCGTGCTGTATGTTTTCCATTGCCCGGCCTCCTTGGCCGCCAGCATATCCATCAGCGGACAGTGCGCTAACTGATACGTCAGGCAATCGAATAATCGGTTTGGCTCGTCCATGTCTCTTAATCCTGCCGGCAGTCGGCAAAACCCTTCTGCTGAAATCCCTTTAAACTCCGGTATACTCATAGAGACTGTCGACGCCGGCATTTTGTTGTCGTTCGCCAGGATTCCTTCGGCCGAAACAAACGTTCGACGATTTGCCATATAGTCAGAAATCAGCGAAAGAGGGGCAATTGACCAGGCTGACAGCGTGCAGGCATTTCAATCTTTTCGTACCTTGTAGACGATGGAAGCACGCAAAAAACTTGTTGTTTTGTCGGGTGCGGGGATCAGCGCCGAGAGTGGCATTCCCACCTTTCGGGCCTCCGACGGCCTGTGGGAAAATCACCGCATCGAGGACGTAGCAACCCCCGAAGCCTGGCACCGAAATCCTGTACTGGTGCAGGAATTTTATAACCAGCGCCGGAAGCAGGCACTCAGCGTTGAACCCAATGCCGGCCACCTGGCCCTGGTCAGACTCGAAGCGTATTTCGACGTAACAATCATCACCCAGAACGTAGATAACCTCCACGAAAAAGCGGGCTCGTCGAACGTTGTGCATCTGCACGGCGAACTCTTTAAATCGCGCAGTACGATGGACCCCGACCTGATCTACGACGTCGAAGGCTGGGAAATCAGGATGGGCGACTGCTGTGAAAAAGGCGCGCAGCTCCGTCCGCATATCGTCTGGTTCGGCGAGGCCGTTCCGATGATGGACCTTGCGATGGACATCACAGAACAGGCCGACCTGTTCATCGTGGTTGGTACGTCGCTGGCCGTGTACCCGGCTGCGGGCCTGATCTATTCCGTCCGGCCCGGCATCCCGATCTACATTGTCGACCCGAACATACCGGACGTAGCGAAACGTAAGAACATGACCATGATCCCCGAGCCGGCCACCGTTGGTCTGACCCGACTGGCGGATCAACTCATTGCCGAAACCCAAACCGTATGAAAACGCTCCTTTTCCTGATCCTCCCCTGGCTCTATGCCCCCAATCCGCACCCCACCGTTGGTGGCCCGGTCGTGTTCATTCAGCAGGATGGGCCCAAAAACCTGACTCCGCAACAGGCCGCGCAGTTACTGAAAGAATCGCCGGGGGTGGTGATCCTCGACGTTCGTACCCCAACCGAGTTTTCGTCCGGGCACATCAAAGGGGCCATCAACGTCGATTACAACAGCCCGACCTTCCAGCAGCAGGTAGCCAGACTGGACAAGACAAAACCGTATCTGGTGCACTGTGCCGTAGGTGGCCGTAGCACGCAGTCGCTGCCGATTTTGCAGAAACTGGGTTTTACCAACGTCCGGCACCTCGACGGGGGCGTAAAAGCCTGGCAGCAGGCCGGGCTGCCGTTAGTAAAATGACAACTATTTCCAGAATTACGGGTTAAACAGGGGCACTCAACGTCCCTGTTTTCGTATGCAGCCCCCACCCGATTTAGCCGCTAAAACCCGTCAGGCACATGCCGTATTGAACCAGCTATACGGCGTTCAGGAAATTTACGGCCGGGCGGATCCCATGCACGAACTGATCGGTACGATCCTGTCGCACCGGACGACCCACGCCAACGAGGTGACGGCCTACCGGACCATGCGGGAGCGTTTTCCGACCTGGGAGCAGGTTCGCGACGCTCCCCTCCCCGACCTGATCGACGCGATCAAAACGGCCAATTACCCGGACGTAAAAGCGCCGTATATCCAGAACGTGCTGGCGCACATCATCCGCGAACGGGGTGACGTCAGCATCGACTTCCTGCACGACCTGTCGACGGAAGCCGCCATGAAGTGGCTCACCGACCTGCCGGGCATTGGCCTGAAAACCGCTACGTTGCTGCTGCTCTTCAACTTCAGAAAACCGGTGCTGCCGGTCGATACGCACGTACACCGGGTTACGCAGCGGGTAGGACTGATTGGCCCGAAAGTCAGTGCGGAGAAAGCCCACGCCATTCTGCTGGCGTACCTGCCCCCGGATGCGAAAGAACTGTTTAACTTCCACAAGCATTTTTACTGGCATGGCCAGCGCACCTGCACCTGGTACACGCCTAAATGCAGCGAGTGCGTGCTGCGCGACATGTGCGACTACTACCAGTCGGGCGGAACAACGACGCTGAGCAGTACGCCGGTGCCCAAAAGTAAGCGGGTGGGCAGTACATTAAAATCTGAAACCAGGGTTACAAAAGAATAATCAACTACGTATTTTACCTACTCGTTATTGTGCACCATCAACACCTCACCTTTTATGAAACTGATTATACGCTCGTTCCTTCTCGGCTTAGCCGGGCTGCTCTCCGGCCATTCAGTCGTTGGGCAGGGTAAACTTTCTCTCTCGCTAAGCGCTTCGCCAACGTTCCAATACAGTAAAACAGAACAAACCATACTGGTACCGATGACTACCAATGGGCAACCAGTTACGGCGCAACCGGTTGATTTTCGGGCAGAACGGACAGGCTGGGGCTACTCGGTCGGTTTGCTGGCCCGTTATAACCTGACCGCCCGTTTCTCTGTTTCGACGGGTATTTTACTAAATCGTGTTCGCTACAACGTACCAACCATCAGCACCAACCCTGCTAATGTGCCATTTACGTTAATTGCCACTAGCCAGCGGAACTACCAGATTCCGGTTACCATCAACTACCAGACCTCCGGCAAACGGCTATCGCCCTATGTTTCGGCGGGTGGGTTATTCGCCCTGCCGTCGGTAACCATTTTTGAGAACGGCGAAAAGAGTAAATTCCCTAATCAGGACATACATATTCATCCGATGCTGGCGGCCGGTCTGGCGTATCGGCTGAGCAACCAGCTATCGGTGATTGCTCAGCCTACCTTTGCGTACATCCTACCCCAACAATCCTTCAGCAGGTATCAGAATTACCAGGTAGGCTTACAGGCGCAGGTACTGTACACTGTCCGGTGACCTACCCGCTTGGATCACCTACTGAATTCGCTTGCTTTCGTCGTCCAGACCGGCGTTCCGACGGCGGGCGGCTTTGACCTGATCGCTGCCGAAGCTGTAGGTGAAGTTCAGCCGTACCTGCCGACTCTCATAGCCTCCGCTGGCGTCCATATACAACCCGCCGAACTGGCTGATACCCCGCCACCGCTGGCTGTTGAAGGGGTCGGTCAGGGTCACCACCAGCGAGCCCCGATCGTTCAGCACCTTGTGCGACACCCCGACGCTGGAACCCCAGTACCGGCGGTTGAGGAACGTACCGCCCCAGATCGACGGTGAGGTGTAGTAACCCGACACTTCGACGTTCCACCGGCGGGGCAGTGTAATCGTGTGCTGGCTGTAAAAACTCAGTACGTTCGCGTTCAGGTTGATGACCTTACCCTGCCCAAAATCAGCGCGGTTGCGGGAGTGGTAGGCCGTCAGGCTGGCGTACACGTTCCACCATTTCGTCAGACTGACGGGGTAACTAACGCCCAGCGAAATCACGTCTTGGCGGGCCAGGTTGCGGGTCGTGATGAAGTTCCGATTCCGTTCGGTCGTATCCGTAATGCTCGTAAAGAAATCCGTTGTGCGGCTGACACTCAGCGACGTGGTGAGCTTGTAGGCGTAGGTGTGCGATACCTGCACCGTGTTGGTGTACTGCGGGCGCAGGAACGCATTGCCTTTCTGGTACGTCAGTTCGTCGGCCTTGTACTCGAATGGGTTCAGATCCTGGTAGCCCGGCCGGTCAATCCGGCGGCTAAACGTCAGCGCGTAGCTGTTTTTGGCGTTGGCCGAGTACGTAAGCCCGGCGCTGGGAAACAGGTTGACGTACCGGCGTGTTACGTTGCCATCGCCCTGAGCCTGAGCGCTGGTCAGCAGACCCTGGGAATACGTCTGCTCGACCCGCATACCCGCCTGCGCCCGGACTTTGCCGAATTGACGGTTGAACGACGCGTAACCGGCATTGATCCGTTCCGTGTACCGAAAATCGTTGGTCCGGCCTGTGTTTAGCTGATCGCGGCCGTCCACTACGTCGAAGAAATCGAAGGCGTTGCCCGTTGTCACCGACGACAGCTTGAAGCCTGCACTCAGTTTGCCGCCCCACAGTTTCTGTTCGTAGTCGGCTTTCAGCGTGTATAGATCGATGTCGGTCAGGGTTTTCATGCGGTAGTTGCGCTCTTCCAGCACGATCTGCTCAATGGGGTCGCGGTACTGGTTGGGCTGGTAGTTGTTGTTTGATCCGGTGTAGCGACCGTAGTCAGCGTCGATGTTCAGCGTCCGGCCGGTTGTATCGGCATACTGGTAGTTCAGGTTGGCGTTCAGGTTGCCCCGGCGGCTTGTGTTCCGGTTGTTGGCAATCAGGATCGACGTAGCCGGACGATTCAGCGGTCCAATGGGCGTCTGGCCGTCGGTCAGCGACTCACTGCGCCGAAGGTTACCATTCACCAGCACCCCCAGCGTGCTCCGGCGGCTCAGGAAGAAATCGGCCCCGGCCTTCACGTTATGCGAGCCCGACCCGGTAGTAGTTTCTGACCGCTGGTCGTAGTATTGCCCCGACTGCCGGCGGTACAGGTTGATGAACGACCAGTCGCGGGCGATGCGGTTGCTATACGTAGCGAACAGGTTCACGCCTTTGGTGCGGTGGTTGAGCGAGAGCGACCCGTTCTGCTTCGGGTAAAAACGACCCTGCGCCAGTCCCAGCGTCAGGCTGCCGTTGGTACCATAGTTCCTGTTTTTCTTCAGCCGGATGTTGACGATCCCCGCGTTGCCCGACGCATCGTAGCGGGCCGAGGGCTGTGCGATAATTTCGATGGCTTCAATGTCGGATGCCTGCAGCGTGCGGAGGTAAGCCGCCAGATCGGCCTGCGTCAGGGGCGACAGCTTTCCGTCGATGTAGATACGTACCCCGTTTTTGCCCTGCAGCATGATGTTATCGCCCGGATCGACAATGACACCCGGCGCTTTCTGAAGCAGTTCGAACGCCGAGCTACCGGCGGCCGTGAGGCTGGCCTCTACGTTCAGCACGGTTTTGTCGGGAGTTACTTCGAGCAGGGGTTTACGGGCGCTCACCTTCACCTCGCTGAGCTGATTGGTGACATCCGTCAGCGTTAGCGCAGGCAACGTTACGGTCTGGCCCTCGCTTATTGAAAAACGCTCCGAAAAACCCTGACCGTAGCCGACGCCCGTAACGCTGATGCGGTACGAACCGGCCCGGACAGCCGTAAATGCATAAGCACCAGAGTCACTGCTGACCTGGGCTTTTACGAGCGAAGAATCGTTGGTGCTGAGCAGCATAACCGTTGAGAACGGAACCGCCTGCCGGCGCGTGTCCTGTACCAAACCCCGTATGGTAGCGGTCTGGGCCAGGAGCAGATGGGTGGTGAACAGCAAGCTGATGGACAGTAGATATTTCATAGCCTTAGCGTTGACAGATTTGATGAGTCAAAGCTATGACCCCACCCTCCGTCAACCCACCGGCAATCGGTGAACCGACAAACGCATCGCCGAACGGACGTCGATGTCATTCGTCGGCGTATATGACCGTTCGTCGGTACCCTGAACAACTCACCGACTACCGCCACCCATCCGGCCGAACGTCTGCTGCCCCATAACTTTACATAGCTTCATGAGTTAACTAAACTGGTGCCCTTACGCACACGGCATGAATTCAGCAAACCAGGCAACAAAAACCAACCTCATCATTCTGGCCGGGGCAACCGGCGATCTGGGCCAGGCCATCGCCCACCACCTGCTCCAGCGGGGTGCCCACGTCAGGGCACTCGTCCGCCGGGGCAGTACCAGCCAGGTACTTACGTCGCTCCGGACTCAGGGAGCTACCGTACTTGAGGTTGATTACACCAGCGATTCGGGACTGACGCAGGCCTGCACGGGCGGTTCCTGCGTGGTGTCGGCCCTGTCGGGGCTGCGGGACGTGATCGTCGATACGCAGACGCGGCTGCTTCATGCCGCCGTGAACGCCGGAGTGCCCCGCTTCATCCCCTCCGACTACTGCATCGATTTCACCCGACTGCCCAAAGGCAGCAACCGGAACCTCGACCTGCGCCGGGACTTTGCCGAACGGCTCGACAAAGCTTCCATCGCGGCTACGTCCATTCTGAACGGTATGTTTACCGACCTGCTGACCGGGCAGGCCCCCGTCGTTCAGTTCGGGCTGAAGCGGGTGCTTTATTGGGGGGATGCCGACCAGCCGATGGATTTTACGACCACCGACGATACAGCCGCCTACACCGCGGCTGCCGCCCTTGATGCCGATACGCCCCGGTTTCTGCGGATTGCCGGGGAAGTAAGTACCATCCGGGGCATCCAGCAATCGGCCAGCAACGCGACGGGGCAACCGTTCGGCCTGCTGCGGGTTGGTAGCCTGGGCGTACTCAACACCCTGATTAAGATAACCAAACTCGTAGCGCCCCAGCCCAGCGAAGTGTTTCCACCCTGGCAGGGGATGCAATATTTGCACAACATGCTGAGCGGACAGCCGAAACTCCAGCCGCTCGACAACGACCGCTATCCCGACATCCGGTGGACATCAATCCGTGACGTATTAGCCAAACGCCCGGCCTAACTGAATAGAACCGGGCGTTAAAATACGGCTCAGGCGGGTTGGTTACACGCCGACGCTGCTCTCGACAGCTTTCTTTACGGCCGGGGCCACAACGGTACCCAGCAGTTCGATGGCCCGCATCACGTTCGCGTGCGGCAACGTACCAACGCTGATGTGCAGCAGGAACCGGGTGTTGCCGAATAGCTCATGCTCCCACAGAATCTTGTCGATTACCTGCTGCGGACTACCCACCAGCAGCGACCCTTCGGCCGAGCGCATGAACTCGTACTGGGCGCGGTTCATGGGCGACCAGCCCCGCTCCCGCCCGATCTGGCTCATAACGTAGGCATACGGTCCATAAAACTCGTCGGCGGCCCGCTGCGAATCGTCGGCAATGTAGCCGTGGGAGTTGATACCTAACTGCAGCCTGGCGGGGTCGTGACCGGCCTTGGCGTACGTATCTTTATACAACCGGGTAAAGGGCACGAACCGCTCCGGCATCCCGCCGATGATGGCCAGCGCCATCGGCAAACCGTAGTTGGCGGCCCGCACGACCGACTCGGGCGTACCACCAACCCCTACCCAGATGGGCAGTTCCGGTTGATGCGGTCGGGGGTAAACGCCCCGGTTGTCGATCGACGGCCGGAAACGGCCCTTCCAGGTAATTTTCTCTTTTTTGTTCAGCTGCACCAGGAGGTCCAGCTTTTCAGAAAACAGCTCGTTGTAATCGTTCAGGTTATTACCGAACAGCGGAAACGATTCGATGAACGAACCCCGCCCGGCGATGATCTCGGCCCGCCCTCCCGACAGCAGATCGACGTGCGCGAAGTCCTGAAAGACCCGCACCGGATCGTCGGAGCTAAGCACGGTAACGGCGCTGGACAGCCGGATCTGTTTGGTTTTGACCGCTGCGGCCGCCAGCACCACCGCCGGCGAGGATACAATAAAATCGGGGCGGTGGTGCTCACCGATGGCGAATACATCCAGACCGACCTGATCGGCCAGTTCAACTTCTTCCATCAGGTTCATCATCCGCTGATGCGGACTGAGCAACGTACCGGTGGTTGGATCGGGCGTATTTTCGACGAAGGTTGTGATGCCAAGTTCCATAATCAAAAGTGTATTAAATGTAGCTACATCGTTTTTACTATAACACCGGAACGAAGGAAAAACGTTGCATAGCCGGTGACGTAACCGTTCGTTTCGGGGCTCATGGGTCGAGACGGGCCTTGAAAATTACCCCACGCCGGTACGTTTTCAGCCCAACAGACCCGGTTCCGGACGCCAGGAGCGGCCAGATATTGCACCCAGTAAGCCCCCGATGTCCTGAATTTCTGGAGACAGTCAATTTAGCATTAAGCATAAACTATTCACGATCAGCAGCTTATACCGCTTGTTAAATACATCATCCGTTTATTAGAAATGTATGGCTCACGCTCCGTGTATAGCTCATATTTACCATGATCAAATGAAAAAGTGTGTCTTTGTATAGCGTGTAAACCGGCTGGCAGATTGCCTGAAAAGTCATTGATTCACGAATCATCCACATAGTATGAAAAAGCTACTGTATTACGTCGTTATCCTCACCCTAGCGACAAACTGCAAACATACTGATAAGCAAACGACTACCCAGCGTGCCCTTCCGGCAGGCACGATGACGTACTGTACGCCACAAGCCACAGACAAAGACTGGTATTCGGCCGGCACCAAAGCGCCAAAATTGACCGGACTGGATGGAATTGATTTTAACATTTCTACTACCAGTCAAGAAGCACAAGCCTATTTCAATCAGGGTCTGATGCTGTCGTACGGGTTCAACCATGCGGAAGCCGCCCGGTCCTTCTTTGAAGCCGCCCGGCTTGACTCAACCTGCGCAATGGCGTATTGGGGATTTGCGTACGTGCTTGGCCCCAACTACAACGCAGGTATGGAGAAGGACAATTACCAGCGTGCGTACCAGGCTTCCCAAAAAGCCCTTTCTCTCTCTGCCAGCTGCAGCGAAAAAGAAAAAGCACTCATCAAGGCATTGACCTATCGCTACGCGCCAGATGCGCCCAAGAACCGCAGTCACCTCGATAGTGCTTTTGCCAGTGCCATGAAAAAGGTATACACCGCATATCCCACCGATCCGGATATCAGCGCCCTTTACGCCGAATCGCTGATGGACATGCATCCCTGGGATCTGTATGATAAAAAAACAAAAGCCCCACGGCCCTGGACACCCGAGATCGTGACCATTCTTGAAAAGCTAATCCGCCAACATCCCAACCATCCGGGTGCACCGCATTTTTATATTCATGCCGTTGAAGCGTCGAAACATCCGGAACGGGGCCTGGCGAGTGCCAATCTGCTCATGTCCCTCGTTCCCGGTTCGGGCCACCTGGTACACATGCCTTCCCATATTTACATCTGGACCGGAGACTATCACCTGGGCTCGGTTGCCAACCTGAAGGCTGTTAAAATCGATAGTGCTTACGTTACTGCCTGCCACGCCCAGGGTGCCTACCCGCTTTCCTATTACCCGCATAATTATCACTATCTGTCGGCGACAGCCACGTTCGAAGGCAACTCAACACTGGCCTGGCAAGCGGCTAAAAAAGTGCAGCAGCATACGGCCAGGGACATCATGAAGCAACCCGGCTGGGGAACCCTGCAACACTATTTCACAATTCCTTACTTTGTGGCCGTGAAGTTTGGCCTGTGGGATAGCCTTCTGGCGGTAAAGCCGTTGGGTGAGGACCTAGTGTATCCACGTGCTGTGCTGCATTATGCGAAAGGCATGGCCTACCTTGGCAAGAACGATTTGACCAATGCCGAAAAAGAGCTTAGCCGGTTAAACGAACTGGCTCGAAATCCGGTGTTGAAGGAAATCACCATCTGGGACATAAACAGTACGTTCGACATCACGCAAATTGCGGTAAACGTGCTCTCGGCCGAAATCTTTCGGCATAAACATGAATATGACAAAGCGATTGCTGCGTTCAGGCGGGCCATTGCCATTGAAGACAACCTGAATTACAATGAACCACCGGATTGGTTTTTTTCGGTACGGCATCACCTCGGAGCCGCTTTGCTGCAGGCCGGAAAATACGCTGAAGCGGAGAACGTTTACCGGGAGGACTTAAACACCTGGAAAGAAAATGGCTGGGCTCTGGCTGGCTTGTACCAGGCGCTTCAAAAACAAGGAAAAACGCAGGAGGCACAGCCGGTTAAAACGCGTTTTGACAAAGCCTGGCAGTATGCAGATTTTAACCTGATCAGCGGCTCTTCGCGGTAGCGCAACTCCAGATTGCATTCCTACCCTACCCCCAAATACCCGGCCCCAACGCCGACGGTCAACCGCTGCCTTTTCCTGCCTGCCTGCGCCCGTCAGAACCGTTGAGTTGGCAAAATCTCTGGCCAAATCAGGACAGGCTGATCAACATTTATTTATCTTTGTTGCTAAGATACTCACTAAGTTAGTTTATGTCTCCCCGAAACAAAGTTGTTGATGTCCGAAAGGCCAGCCAGCAGTACGCGTATACGTCTTTAGAACTGCATGAAACCATTGCCCGAAAGGCGGGTTTTGGCGGAACAGATCATAAGTACCTAGGCTTCTTTCTGCAACGAGGCAGTTTGACGGCAGGCGAACTGGCAACCTTAACGGGTCTGACAACGGGGGCCGTTACGGGCTTAATCGACCGGTTTGAGAAGAAACAGCTGGTGCAACGGCAATACGACCGGACCGACCGGAGGAAAGTCCTGGTTGTACCCGACACCCAAAAAATCATGGCCCTGCTGGAGCCTTTTTACCAACGGTTCCAGCAGGCAACGGAAGAACTGATTGCCACGTTCTCTACCAGCGACATGGAAACGATTGAAACGTATCTGCGAAAAAGCATAACGCTCATGCAGGAAACAAAACTTGCGTTTAATGAGCCAGCCGAACACCCATGAACAGCGAAAAACCGTCGAATCAGTCGGCCACGGACACGATTTTAGACAATGGCCCTTTTTATCACGGCACGAGAGCCGACCTGCAGGTTGGCGATTTGTTGACAGCCGGGTTCAGGTCGAATTATAGACCCGAAATCATAATGAATCACATTTACTTTACGGCCCTGGTCAATGGGGCCGGGCTTGCGGCAGCCTTAGCCAAAGGGGATGGACGGGAACGGGTTTACATCGTTGAACCCACGGGGAGCTTTGAAAACGACCCGAACGTTACCGACAAGAAATTTCCGGGTAATCCCACCCGCTCGTATCGCAGCACAGCCCCGCTGAAGATTGTTGGCGAAGTAACCGACTGGGACCGACTTACACCGGAGGCACTCAAAACATGGCGGGACAATCTGGCAAAGCTCAACGCCGACCCGAAAGCCGTAATCATCAATTAATTGCTGAACTGGCTTAGTACTCTGGCGATTAACAGTACCTTGAGGGGTGTACAGAGTCGGCCCCGGCAGGACCTGAAGAGTACCCAACCTGAACGAAGTAATCGTGGACCTTCATGGCTTTCAGGCATCGTTTACATTAATTCCACCAGACCATCAATAGCTCCACATACCCCGCCCGATGCTGACCTTTAACCTCCGTTTTTTCCTGCTTGCGCTTGTCCTTTTTATCGTTGAGGTACTGATCGCCCTGTTTGTCCGCGACAGTTTTGTGCGGCCCTACGGGGGCGATTATCTGGTGGTGATGCTGCTGTATTGCGCGGTGAAAACGGTTATAAAGGCGTCTCCCTGGAAAATAGCCGTCGGTGTATTGCTGTTTTCCTACGCGCTGGAGACATTGCAGTTCGTCCACATCGTTGACCGGCTTGGTTTGTCGGACAACTTGCTAGCCAAAACCGTTATCGGCTACGGGTTCGAGTGGTGGGACCTACTGGCCTATACACTTGGCATAGCAACCGTACTTATGCTGGAAGGGCTTTGGGGGAAAGACGCTTCCAGAGCCGTGTCTCACACGGTCGCGGCCAATAAGCGACCGTAGTGAACGGGTATGCGTAGCAACCTGCCCTATTTATCCTACCTTCGTTAAACCACTGACTGACAGCCAGCAAACACCGGTTCACTGAACGCATGAAAGCTCTTTTTCTTAGTATCCTGGCAATGTTCCAAACCCTGACTGTTTTTGCCCAGACGGATGAAGAAGTGCTTCAGAAACTGGAGTATGACTGGCTGATCGCCGAATTCAAAAACGACACGGCAGCGATTGCTAGTTTGATGGATGAAACATTCGTTGCCGTTGGACTAACGAAAACCTATTCGAAACAGGCCGAACTGGACGGCATTTTCACTACGATGAACGAGCGGATCAGGGCCGGCCACGTTGTTGACTCCCTGTACTTTGATGACGTTCGCATTACGATCTACGACAATACCGCCGTCGTTACGTTCATTAGCGTCACGAAAGGAACCATCAAAGACGTTCCGTTTGCGAACCGACGCACCCGAATGTATGATGTCTGGATACGGAAAAATGGCGTGTGGAAGGCGGTCTCCTCGCAGGTGACACCCATACGCTGAAAACCGCCCCCCTTACCCCCGCGACAAACCTGCCAATTCGTTTCAGCCACCGCCCGAACGGTGCTGCTCCCCCTGTTCTTTTCTTACGTAATCTCACCCGGGCCCGCTCATGTGATTGATTACCAATATCTTAATATCAAAGCGAACACGAACCGCTTCCTCAAATCCACCCCCGGCAACTACCGTTCGCTCAAACCTTGTTACCATCGGCCAATAACCTTACGACTTTTTGTCGGGCAACACCCCGAACCCAACTGTTCGTAAACTCCTTAACACCAAACTTTTATGAAAAAGCAAACCAATCCGGCGCCGAAGGAAAACCAGTCTGCAACGGCCGCCGATGCGCCGACCGGGCAGAGCTACTTACTGGAAATTAAAGTACCGCAGGCCGAACCACTGCTGGGTGCTACGGTCCGGGCCAGCACGGTGGCCTCCGTTCAGGGTTTTACCATCGATCCTACGTTCAGCCCGGTTCCGGTCAAACCCTCCAACACGCAGCGGATGGCTATGCTGGCTGCCAGCGAAGACAACCAGCACGTGATTGTCCGGGCCACCCTGACCGATGAACAACGGGAAGCGGCTAAAGCCAATCCCGATGTGATTGAAATCTGGACCGATGCCGTTATTGAACCCATTGCCTGCCCGATTCCTCCCTGCGACTGTTCGCCCAACACGCCACGCGGCACGATCAACGACGTAGCCAATTATCTGGGTGTAAACCAGATCTGGAGCGCGGGCAAGCGGGGCGAAGGCATCGTGGTTGGGGTTGTGGACGGCGGCATTACGGCGACCGGCCGCTCACTGGCACCCGGCGAAGCGCCCATACGGACCATCAACAACGTCATCGGTGGGTGGCCCGTAGCCAATTGGGGCACCCGCGGAGCCAGTTGGGGTCACCACGGCAACATGTGCGCCACCGACGTACTGGGTATGGCCCCCAACTGCCGGATCTACGACCTGCGCATTGCCGATGCAAGTTCCACAACGGGCGTAATCTCCAATGCGCTCCAGGCGTTTCAGTGGGCCATCGACCAGCACCGGACCAACGGTACGCCCCACATCCTGACCAACAGCTGGGGCATCTTCAATACGGCTTCGGCACCCGACTACGCCAGCAATCCCAACCATCCCTTCACGCGTAAGGTCGTTGAAGCCATCGACGAAGGCATCATCGTGCTGTTCGCGGCCGGCAACTGCGGGGATACCTGCCCAGATGGCCGCTGCGCGACGAGCGGACCGGGACAAAGCATCTGGGGGGCCAATGGTCATCCACGTGTGATGACCGTCGGGGCCGTCAACAAAGACGAGCAGTTTGTTGGCTACAGCAGCCAGGGCCCGGCCTCGCTGGACCCACACAAGCCTGATTTTTGCGGTATTACGCACTTCACCGGCTATTTCAACTCCGACAGTGGAACGTCGGCCGCGACGCCTATCGTGGCGGGGTTGTGTGCTTTAATGAAGCAGGGAAAACCATCGGCAACCCACAACAGCATCAAGGACGCGCTCATTGCAACGGCCAAGAACATCGGTCCGTCTGGCTGGGATCAGCACTCGGGCGCGGGGATCGTGCAGGGCAAACGCGCCTACGACCGGCTCACCAAACTGCTGATCAAGGAAGCAAAAATTGAGAAAGTCGAGAAGTCCGAAATCAAGGAGATCAAGATTGAGAAGAACGAGAAGCTGGAAATCAAGGAACCGAAGCGCGAAAAAATTGAGATCAAAGAGCAGAAACTGGAAATACTCGAAGGCAAACGCCTGAAAGACCTCCGCGACGTAACGAAGCGCGTCCCCGAACTGCCCATTCCAATTCCCGAACCCATCCGGAACCCAATTCAGCCGGGGCAGACGGTCGAACCGGGCGGAAACGACCTGGAAAGCCGCCTGGCGCAGCTCGAAGCCTACATCCAGGCCCTCGATACGTTCATCAGCACGGATATGCGTCCGGACCTGAGCCAGGGCGCGCTCGCGAACGAAGGCGACCTGCCAACCGGTCAGGGTACGGCCGACCAACTGACGAAGGAAGCCAACGATGCGATGATGAACAAGATGAACTACGACAACTCCCCCCGGTAAGCAACCCGGTCACGGCCGGAAACCAAATCTGGTTTCCGGCCTAACTCCAGTTCGGTATGATCCTGATTCTTTGCCATCCGCACGACGTAGAAGCGGCCTGGCTGTACGAGCAGCTGCAACGGGCCGCTCCCGACCAGCCCCTGCTGATCGCCACCGCCGACGAACTGATCTATGCCCGCAGCATCCGCCAAACGCTGGTGGGCGACGATGATACGTTTCTGATCCGGCTGCAAAACGGCCGAACCATCCTGAAAGACGAAATTTCGGTGGTGATCAATCGCCTGTTTTACCTCGATCCGGTTGTCTGGAAATCGGTCAGTGATAAGCAGTATCAGTACGTAGCGCAGGAACTGAACGCGCTGTTCCTGAGTCTGCTGCACGCAGTCAATCCCGCCCGCTTGTTCAACCCACCGACGCCAATATCGCTGGGCGGCCGGCATCTCTCGTCCGCCGAGTGGCAGTTGCTGGCCGTACGGGCCGGGCTGCCGATTGCACCCGGCTGGCCGCCCCCCGAAACGCAGGCCTTCACGGTACCCGACGCCCGGCTGCTGGTTTTGTCGGGTGAGCTATTGGGTACCGTACCGCCCGGTATCGACGCCGACGCCTGCTGCCGACTGGCGCAGTTGAGCGGCACCCGGTTACTGGAACTGCACTTTATGCAAAGCCCCGACGGTTTTGTGTTTATGGGGGCAACGGCCTTTGCCGCCCTCAGCTACTACGGCGATGCACTCGTTCACCACTTCCTTACCCTGACAAGCCATGATTTTAATCTGGGGCATTCCCAGCGAGCCGCCCATCCGGCGGTTGCTGGATGAACTCGACCAGCTCGGCGAACCCTACGTAATGGTCAGCCAGCGGCAGTTTGCGCAAACCAACCTGCACCTGACCCTCGATTCGGCCGGGAATCTCGACGGAACCCTGACGTATCAGGGACAAACGTATCCGCTCCCCGAACTGACGGGCGTTTATCTGCGGCTGGTCGATGATGAAGTGCTGCCCGAATTTCAGCAGCTGACGCCCGATGACCCGCTGCGTGCCCACGCTCGCCGGCTGATCCAGCACCTGACGCTCTGGACAGAATGGTCGGGTAGCCGGGTGGTGAACCGGATGTCGGCGATGGCGTCCAACAACGCCAAGCCCTACCAGGCGCAGTTTATCCGGCAGCACGGGTTCCGGACGCCTGACACCTTGATTACCAACGAGCCGGATCAGGCCCACGAGTTTTGCCGGCAGTTCGACAACCGCGTGATTTATAAATCGATCAGTGGGGTCCGGTCGATCGTGCAGCAGTGGGATTCGGGTGCGGATGCCGAAAAGCTCGCTCTGATCCGCCACTGCCCCGTACAGTTTCAGGAGCAGGTTGAAGGGTTCGACGTTCGGGTGCACGTTATCGGTGAGCTGACCATCGCAACCCGGATCACGGCCCACGCTACCGACTACCGCTACGCAATCCAGCAAACCGGCGAAGCAGCTACCCTGTCGCCCTACGACCTCGACCCCGACGTAGCAGCCAACTGCGTGAACCTGTCGCAGGCGCTGGGGCTCGATTTTTCAGGAATTGATCTTCGGATACAGCCAAACGGTGCCGTTTGTTGTTTTGAGGTTAATCCGTGTCCCGCTTACTCCTACTACGAGTCGCATACCGGTCAGCCGATTGCTGCCCGGCTCGCCGAATACCTGAGCGGCCACGACCAGTACTACCGGCGTATCTGGCACCTGTAAATTAACCAACTGCAATCATGGCACAAACGACGCTGACCCTAACGAAAAAAGAAGGCGGGCAAACCCTCCGCTCCGAAACGACGGTCGACCTGAGTCAGGCGGAACGGGACGAACTCCTCGACGAACTCAAAGCGCACGGGTCGCCGAGTTTCGGGGAGTTCGCCACCATTTACGTAGCCCCCGAAACCTACACGCTGCACGTTGGAGAGGAGGCTATCGATTTTAAACCGCAATTCTTTCCGGTCAGGTACGCATCCATCCTCGACGACCTGATGGGCAGGCTCGCCTGAGGAGTTACGCCCGTTCAGAGCCGTTGAATCTGGTCCGTAAAGCGCTGAATCAGTTCCCGCTCTTCGCAGGAAACGGTATCGTGCGCCCGCGCCACACGGATCAGGATGTCAACGAATCGTTTCTTGAGGGGTTCGCTGAGTTCAGCCCGCTTCTCGATCAGCCGGCGCATGCCAAAGCTATACGCGTCCTCGACCGATTCGCCGATGTTTTCCCGCAGGAAAAAGGAATAGAGGGCCAGGTCGCCGTGGGGTTCATCAACAAACACCTCCTTGACCGTCTGCATTTCTTCCCGCTGCAGGCGACCGTCGGCCTTGGTCAGGGCATACACGACACTGCCGATGCCCAGTGATACATCTGGTGAGTACATACTAGTCTGTTACGTTTTTGTTCTAAGAATGCGGATAAAAGCCTGAGTTTATGGATTACAGAAATCGCATTACATGGGATCTTCCACTGCCTGACCGCGCGGAAACGATCGCTCTTCGGTATGGCCGCATCGCTGACAACGGTATACATCCGCCAGCACCGACCGCGTCGGCAGGCCACACAGGCCGCAGGGCAATCCGGTTTTTACGTCGGTCCGGCCGAAACCGGGCGTGTCGCAGTGGGGGCAATGGCTCTGCACCCGGGCAATCAGCTTTTGTGCCGCGGCTTCAATCACCTTCATCCGCATCGGGTTGTGTATCGCCCGCATATCCGTTTCGACATAGGCCGCCCCAAACGTGGCCTGCAGGGCGTGAAAAGCAGGCAGCAACTGGCGGTACGTCGTAATGCCCTTCAGGAGACCGGCTGTCTGGCCGGCACCCCTCCGCAGAATCAGCGCGTGCGACGGAAACCGGGTCATGGCCGCAAACCGCAGCAGTTCCTCCTCCGTAGCGACCGCTGCCCCGGCGAAGTTGGTTTCCGTACTGATCACCCGGACGAATATCTCCAGATCATGTTTCCGGTCCATCAGCAGGAGCACTTCATCATCAGCGGCCGTAAAGAACAGGTGCGGATGCGGCCCGAACGATCCTTCACTCGCGATAGCCAGGTCGCAGCCCGTCAGGTCCATCGCCATCCGGCCTTTCTGACGGGCTGTTTCCAGTGGATCAAGCGTTCGCTCCACCTCACCGGAAAACGTACCCAGCTGGTCGGTATCCAGATCGTCGGGGAGCAGACACCGAACGCCCAGTGCGGATTCCACCAGCGGAGCAATCACCCTTTCTTTCTGATGTTTGGTCGCCACCACCAACCGCCGACCTGCGAACCAGTGTGACATCATTCCGTCGATCAGAACAACACGGCAGCCTCCCGGGGTACGGTTACCGAGACGCCCGCATGCAAACTAATTCCCTCGTGGCCATTTCGCTCAATGTACTGCCGCACATCATATAATTCCCGTTGCAGGTCCTTAATCCGTTTCTCGCGGATCTTGATATCCTCCTCGTTGTCGGACTGGCTGATCTTGTTTTCGTGAAACTGAATTTTCACGTACACCATCTGGGTCAGCAAATCGAGCGCATCCTGGGCGCTGAACTGACCATTGAGCAGCTGAATAGTCATACGTAGTAAGATTGGTTTGTGGTTCGTGGTTTGTAGTTCGTAGTTTGTCGTTCGTGGTTCAAAGGTTGCCGGTAGTGAAACATATCGTTAATTATCAGGCAGTTAAATCAAATCTGAGTATTAACCATAAACCACAAACTACGAACCACAAACCACGAACTACAAACCACGAACTACAAACCACAAACCATTTAACATCAATTAAAGTGAGGTACAAACAGTAAAGACTATTGCCCCTGCCCCATCGAGAAGGCGGGTTTACCGTTGAAGGCGTACAGATTTTCCGTTTTGATTGCATCGATCTGCTCGTCGATGGCCTTCGACAGAATGTCGACGATATGGCGGCTGTTGATCGGGTGGCCGTTGGCAGGCAGAAACCGGCAGCGCCAGTGGTCGGTGCAGAACGTCTCCTCAAATCCTTCGGGCCATACCTTGATACCCCGGTTGGTGATCATGCTCAGTTTCAGATCCGGCGTATTGACCGGATTCATCAGCGACGCCAGCTCATCAGCGTTGGTGCCTTTCCAGTGTACGAACACATCGACGCCCACCAGTTCCTTGGTGCCGCTGGGTTTACGCTGGTATTTCGGCAGTTTCAGCGTAGTTCCCTTGGCATAGGAAACCGGCTTCAGCGTCAGCGGCTGCTGACCAAGGTTGGCGACAACGGCCTGCGCAAACTCCTTCGTACCCACTTTCTGGCGGCTGACCCCTTCCTTGTAAATGTCGTAGGTGTGGATACCGTCTTCGATGGTTCTGAGCCAGGCATTCTGCACGCGCTCGGCTACGTCAGTCTGACCGATGTGATTCAGCATCATAATCGCCCCCTGCAGCAGGCCCGACGGATTGGCCAGATTCTGCCCGGCGCGACGCGGAGCCGATCCGTGGATAGCTTCGAACATGGCGCACTCTTCGCCGATATTGGCCGACCCGGCCAGCCCCACCGATCCCGCGATCTGGGCCGCTACGTCCGACAGCACATCGCCGTAGAGGTTGGGCATCACAATGACGTCGAAAGCCTCCGGCGTATCGGCCAGTTTAGCCGCGCCGATGTCGACAATCCAGTGTTCGTTTTCAATCTCCGGGTATTCCTGCGCTACTTCGTCGAACACCTGGTGGAACATGCCGTCGGTCTGCTTCATGATATTGTCTTTGGTGAAGCAGGTCACCTTTTTGCGCCCGTACTGCCGGGCGTATTCAAACGCATAGCGGACAATCTTCTCGCAACCCGGCCGGCTGATCAGCTTCAGACACTGCACAACTTCGTCGGTTTGCTGATGTTCGATGCCCGCGTATAAATCCTCCTCGTTTTCGCGGATGATCACCACGTCCATAACCGGGTGCTTGGTTTTCACGAACGGATGGAGACTAGTACACGGCCGCACGTTGGCGTACAGGCCGAGCATTTTACGGGTCGTTACGTTCAGGCTTTTGTAGCCCCCACCCTGGGGTGTGGTGATGGGCGCTTTCAGAAACACTTTGTTGCGCCGGAGGCTGTTCCACGATTCTTTGGAAATGCCCGAGGTATTGCCGGCCAGGTATACTTTTTCGCCTACTTCGATTTCGTCGATCTCGAGTTGAGCGCCCGCAGCCAGAATAATCTCCAGGGTAGCATCCATAATTTCGGGGCCGATGCCATCGCCTTTTGCAACGGTGATTCTCGTCATGATTGGTTGGTGGTTATTAGTTCGTGACAAAAGTCAGCAAGTAGATTTATAAATAAAAATTTATAGTTTTGATGAATTACATAAGCGTTTTTTATGAACTACACATTACACCAATTGCAGGTGTTCTATAAAATTGCGCAGACGCAGAGCATCACGAAGGCCGCTGAGGAGTTATATCTGACCCAGCCGGCGGTGTCAATTCAGCTGAAAAATTTCCAGGATCAGTTCGACATTCCGCTCACGGAGGTTATCAGTCGTCGGATTCACCTGACCGATTTTGGCCGGGAGATAGCCGAAGCAGCCGAGAAAATTCTGAACGAGGTGTATGCCATCAACTACCGGACCCTGGCGCATAAAGGCCTGCTGACCGGTAAACTGAAGATTTCGGTAGTGTCGACGGGCAAGTACGTGATGCCCTATTTTCTGTCGGGGTTCATTGGGCAGCACGAAGGCATTGACCTCATGATGGACGTAACCAACCGCCAGAAGGTACTGGAAAGCCTGGACAGTAACGAGGTCGACTTTGCACTGGTTTCGATCCTCCCCGATAATCTGAAAATTAACCACGTCGGGCTGATGCCGAACAAGCTGTATCTGGTTGGTCGGGAATTTCAGCAGGAGCCGGGCCAGATACATGCGCCTTCGCTGCTGAAAGACCTGCCGTTGATCTACCGCGAAGCCGGCTCCGGTACGCGATTCATGATGGAACAGTTTATCGAGCGCAACCAGATCACCGTGCGCAAAAAGATGGAATTGACCTCCAACGAGGCCGTCAAGCAGGCCCTGATCGCCCGGCTGGGTTATTCCATCATGCCTGTGATCGGTCTGCGCAACGAGATGGTCAACCACGATTTGCAGATCATTCCGGTCGAGGGTTTACCGATGGCCACGATGTGGAACTTGGTCTGGCTCAAAAACAAGCAATTCTCGCCCGTTGCGCAGGCATACCTGGACTACATTCGGCATGAGAAAGACAACGTAATCCACCAGCAGTTCGGCTGGTACGAACGGTATTGAGCGTCGTATGAGCGGCTTTGAGGTAAACCCATTAAACGCTTACCTTTCACCCGGCAACGATCAGACGGTTTTTTACAGCCAGCCGAGCGACCGGTTTACGTAGTCATTCCTGTTTATGATTAAGCTAAGACCCGCCCAGGTCACTGATTCCTCAGCTATTGCCGCCCTTCATGCCGACAACTGGCGACGCACGTACCGGGGCATTTACAGCGATGCGTTTCTGGACCGCGACCTCGATGGCAACCGGTCGGCGCTCTGGCATGGCCGGTTAAGCACCCCGGCCGATAACCAATACGTAACGCTGGCCGTTGAGCAGGAAACGGTAGCCGGTTTCGCGTGCCTGTACCTGGACAATGACCCGACTTTTGGTTCGCTGCTTGATAACCTGCACGTAGTGGCCCATTTCCGGAATCAGGGCATCGGCCGGTTACTGATGCAGGATTGCTGGCGGCTGGTAGCGGAAAAAGCCACGATCAAAACGATGTATCTGTGGGTATTCGAGGCCAATCAAAACGCCAGGTCGGCTTACGAACGACTTGGCGGAACGAACGTTGAAACCGTTCAGCACCAGAACGAAGACGGAAGTCAGGCGATGATCTGCCGCTACGTCTGGAACGAGCTTACGTTAACTGTTTAGCCTTATGAAAGCAGCGATCTACACCCAGTATGGTCCGCCCGAAGTAGTAAACATTCAGGACGTTGACAAGCCCGTCCCGACCGACAACGACGTGCTGATCAGGGTTCACGCATCGACCGTAAACCGAACGGACTGCGGCTTCCGGAGCGCAAACTACTTCGTTTCCAGGTTCTGGAGCGGGTTACTCAAACCCAAATTTCACATCCTCGGTTGTGAATTTGCCGGCGAGGTTGAAGCCGTCGGCAAGCACGTAACCACGTTCAAGGCAGGCGACAGAGTGTTTGGCTATAACGACGCACGATTCGGTGGTCATGCTGAGTACACGGTGATGGCCGAACAGGACGCCATCGCCACCATACCGGGTTCGCTGACCTACGAGGAAGCCGCGCCGATTACCGAAGGCGGCCACTACGCGCTCTGCGACATTCGGGCGGCCAGGGTGCAACCGGGGCAAACCGTACTGGTATACGGCGCTACTGGAGCTATCGGCTCGGCGGCCGTTCAACTGCTCAAACACCTGGGCGCCACCGTGACGGCCGTTTGTGCTACCAGCTGCGTCGATCTGGTAAAATCACTCGGCGCAGATCAGGTGATCGATTACACCCGCCACGACTATACCCAATCCGGTCAGACCTATGACTTCGTGTTCGATGCCGTCGGCAAGAGTTCATTCGACCAGGCCAGACGGGTGCTCAAAAAAACAGGCGTCTACATTTCGACCGAGTTAGGCAAAACCGGCGAAAACGTATTGCTGGCCCTTACAGCCCCACTTTCGAGCGGCCCTAAAGTCCTGTTTCCGCTCCCGACCATTACTAAAGATGACGTACTCTTTCTGAAAAAACTGGTGGACAGTGGGGAGTTCAGACCCGTCATTGACCGGCGGTATCCGCTCGATCAGGTCGTAGAAGCTTACCGGTACGTGGAAACCGGCCAGAAAATTGGCAACGTTGTGCTGTCGATACGGTAAAACAGTCCCCCTTTTTCACCTGGCTTTAACCTACCATTTTCCGGACTAGCCCGTAAGCGGATGTCAGCGTAAGGGGCCGATATCCGACAATCATTTTTTAATAAGTAGACATTAATGAAATTAACTTATTCTGATTAATACGTTTATAATCAGACAAATAGACAATATATTACATTAATGTTGATTTAATTCTAAATTAAAAACCGATTAAAAAATTTTTGTTTTATGTTCAGTCGGGTTGAGTTAGCTTTAATAGAATCTTAAACCACGCATTTATTTTTTCTAGAATCTATGGCTACTAATTCGTGCTGTTATGCGCAGAGACCTCATTCTACTCTTTCGATTTTGTTCGAACTTCGGTCTGCCGAACGGGTTCATGCTTTTCCTCACCTTTAAGTTTGGTAATATAAAACGGGTTCGGCTCCCCCGAATCAAACATCCACTGCATCTGCGACCCAACACCACCGACGTACCGACGTTCAATCAGGTGTTTCTGCAAAAAGAGTACGATCTGCACGTCTCAACGCCTAAAGTCATCATTGATGGCGGGGCCAACATCGGTTTGTTCGCCATTTTGATGAAGAACAAATACCCCGACGCCAAGATCATCTGCATTGAACCGGATCAGGAAAACTTCAGCTTACTACAGGCCAATACAGCCGCCTACGACGGCATCTATTGCGAGAACTGCGGGATCTGGAACAAAGACACCGTCCTGAAAGTCTTCGATAAATACAATGGTGGTAAATGGCAGATGATTGTTGAAGAAGACAACCAGCACGGAACCATCCCCGCCATTACGTTAGGCACCCTTTTTGAAAAATACTCAATTCAGCAGGTCGACATCCTGAAACTTGACATTGAAACCAGCGAAAAACAGGTGTTTCAGGATAATTTCAAAGGCTGGCTGCCCAAGGTTAAGACCATCGTTATTGAACTGCACGACTGGCTTGAGGAAGATTGCTCCAAACCATTTTTTTCGGCCATTAACCAGACGTTCTCCCGGTATAAGTACTACATGAAAGGCGAGAACACCATCATCGAGAACAAGGATCTTGATTTTGCCTGAGTGCGCTAGCCGGTACTGACAACTTACTTTGGCTTGCCACGGCTTTGGCCTATCCCGGCTCACCTCCAGCCATTTGCTCACTGACGTACCGTTTGTAAACTTTACCAATTCGCAGCTCCCTCCCACCGATCCGTACGTCATCCGGCCCCAGTTTTTCAATCCGGGCGGTATTGACGATGTGTGACCGGCTGATGCGTACAAACGCGGGTTTGGGTAACCGCTCTTCGGCTTCTTTTAGGGTCATACGGGTTACGTAGACTTTCGTCAACGTAGTGATTTTCACGTAATTTTCCAGGCTTTCCAGATACAGCATATCCGCACAGGGTATGCTTTGCTTTTCCCCGTTGACGGTACACACCAGATTAGACCCTTCCGCTGACGTAGCTGTACTCCTCGGCGTTGTGGGTAAAGCCAGCACATGACCGGGCGTCTGCAGGTAGCGGTACAGTACGTACACACCGAGTCCCGCGACGGTGTACACCCAGAAACTGATGATGTGGGGGAACGTATGGCGCACGGCAAACTGGCTGCTCAGGATAAGATGCATGTTGACCGAGAAGCCGGCCATAATCAGAAGGGTCCAACCGGCGTAGGCCAGCGGCTTGTTGTACAGATAAAGCCGCTCAAACAAAAGTCGATTATGAACGACCAGCCAGCCGTATAACAACAGCAAAAAGAAATACGGCAGGTACTGGTTAACGCCCAGCCGCTGGTTGATGTGGTATTGATCGGAAACGTAATGCACAGCCACCAAAGCCAATAAGCCCAGCAGGTTGCGCACCACCACATGGTTGAGAAGTTGCCGAAACGTCATACGGCAATTTACGGCATCAGAGCCGGATAGGCGTAACGTATGTGACGAAAGCCGTTGGTCACTGGCAAGATAACCTGGTCACTAAGCCCTTGCCGACTAGGTTTCATACCCGGACCTTTGGAATGTCGCCGTACGAGCTAAACCCAATCCGTACGCGGCCTGTTTCCATGCATTGGCTTCATACCCTTAACATCTCAGTTCACGTACTGGCCGGAATGGTGGCGCTGGTCGTCGGTTTACGTTCGCTGCTGGCGCCCAAGCGACGCGGTGCCCATACGCGCTACGGACGAATTTTCCTCAGGCTGCTAACGGTTGTTGTCAGTACGGGGTTCGTCGGACTTATTTTTTTCCGCAGCAGTTCGTTCCTGATCATGCTGACATTGCTGGCGGGTTACGTTGGCTACGCGGGCTTCCGAACGGTCAAACTTCGGGAACGACGCACCTCGACTGCCGATGCCCTCATCGCCGGACTGGTACTGATGGCGGGCATCGGCTACCTGCGCTGGGCCAAACAGGCTGGTGGCGACTGGAACCCATCGGTAGTCTACTCAACCCTGGGAGCGCTGGCGCTGGTAACTACCTACGACGGTCTGAAACACGTCTGGCTGCACGAACGGCTGAGGACGTGGTGGCTTTATGAACACATTTACAAGATGCTATCGGCGTTCAGCGCGTTACTGTCGGCATTTACGGGTACTGTTCTACCGGCGGCCAAGCCGTATAGCCAGATTGGCCCTTCAGCGGTTTGTCTTTGCCTCATCGCCTACTCAATCTGGCGGCAGGTCCGACGGTCAAAACAAGTACCCGTTCGATCACTCGCCGAGACCTGACAGTGCGGCTCGGCATAGGTACGTACCTACACCGAATCGAGCGCTCGTTAGCGTACCAGCTCGACAATCTCCGCTGCATTCAGCTTCTGCTGTTCGCCGGTCACCATATTTTTAATCGAAAGCTGGCCGGTCTGGACTTCGTCCGAGCCGATCAGCACGACGTAGGGGATGTTTTTGGCGTTGGCGTAATCCAGCATCTTCTTCACCTTCGCCAGGTCGGGGTACACTTCGGCGGCTACGTCGGCCTGGCGGAGCTGGGTCAGCAACGGCAACGCTACGGTACGGGCGTCCTGATCGAACGGTACGATCAGGACGCGGGTCCCCTGCCCCGCCGAGGCCGGAAACAGGTTTAGCTCGTCCATGACATCGTAGATACGGTCCACGCCAAACGAGATGCCCACACCCGATAAACCCGGCTGTCCGAACGCGCCGGTCAGGTTATCGTATCGCCCGCCCCCACTGACGCTACCGATCTGTACCTCGTTGGCTTTCACTTCAAAGATGGCGCCCGTATAATACGACAGACCCCGCGCCAGGGTAACATCCAGCTCTAACCGCGAGTCGGTCAGGCCGTATTGGTCAACCAGTTGCCAGACCTCTTCCAATTCGGCAATGCCTTTCTGCGCTGTTTCAGAAGCCGTCAGCCAGGCTTTCAACTGTCGTAGTACGTCGGCAGGTCTACCGCTTATGCCGAACATCGGTTCCAGGTTCGTGATGGCCTCGTCTGAAAAACCCCGCTCGCGCAGTTCATCCAGTACCTTGTCTTTTCCGATTTTATCCAGTTTGTCGATAGCCACGGCCAGCGGCCCCTCCTGACCAGCAGCGCCAATCGCTTCGGCAATACCGGCCAGTACCTTCCGGTTGTTGATCTTCAACGTAAACTTGTCGATACCCAGGTTGCGGAACACTTCGTGCACCATCAGCACAATCTCCGCTTCGCACAGCAGCGAGTCGGTGCCCACTACGTCGGCGTCGCACTGGTAGAACTCCCGGTAGCGGCCTTTCTGCGGCCGGTCGGCCCGCCAGACAGGCTGCATCTGGTAGCGTTTAAAGGGCATCGGCAGGGCGTGCCGGTTCATGACCACGTAGCGGGCAAACGGCACCGTCAGGTCGTAGCGCAGCCCCTTTTCAGAAATTTTAGGCGTCAGTTTTTTGCTGCCTTCCTGTAGGTCAGTCTCGGTCAGGCCATTGGCAAAATCGCCCGAGTTCAAGATTTTAAAGAGAAGCTGATCGCCTTCCTCGCCGTATTTGCCCATCAGTACCGACAGGTTTTCCATAGCGGGGGTTTCGAGCGGCTGGAACCCAAACCGCTGGAACGTCCGGCGGATGGTGTCGAAAATAAAGAGCCGTTTCTGCATCTGGTCCGGCCCAAAATCACGGGTGCCTTTCGGCAACGATGGTTTCTGCATGCTGCAAAATTAATGCACCGGCGGGTAGAATTAGCGGCATAGAATGTCTATTTCGAAGTCTCGCTACGTATAAATTAATTACCACGGTGTGGTTGCATTAACGAGTTGGTAAGATGTAGTTTTACCCGATCATATTTACGTACTATTCACGCATGAAGCACCTTTTCGCTCTTATCTTTTCCTTAAGCGCTTTTTATGTTCAAGGCCAGTCTGTTGTGTATGTAACGCCGTTAGGGGCCGGTAACCAGTCGGGCAGTTCTTGGAGCGATGCGTTGCCGGGCAACCAACTCCAAAGTCGATTGGCATCGGCCAGTTCAGGTACTCAGTTCTGGGTAACGGGTGGTACGTACAAACCAACAACGGGCACGGACCGCGCTATTTCGTTTCGTATCCCATCAGGGGTACAAGTTTACGGTGGGTTCTCAGGAAGTGAGTCCACGCTTAATGGTAGACCTTCATCGACCTCAGAACCAAGTAGTACCACCTTTTCAGGTGATATAGGACTTATTCGTGATTATTTAGACAATAGTTACCACGTTGTCCGATTTGATAATGTAAATGACCAAACACTATTAAACAGAGTCACTATTACCGCTGGCTATGCCAGCGGACCAATATTAAACGGATCAATTCCTCATAGTTACGGAGCGGGTATATTTAATAATGCACAATACAGTGGTAATCGAAGCTTACCTACAATTAGTGACTGCGACTTTATTGGTAATACTGCTGTTTCCTATGGGGGAGCCATTTGCAATAGCGTTACTCTACAAGCTAGAGCCGTATTAACTTTATTAAACTGTCGATTCATAAACAATTCAGGATATGGAGGGGGCGCTATCTATAACGAAGCAGGCTCAACTGGTCAGTTCCAACTCTTTGCCACTAATTGTGTATTTACTGACAATAGAGCTTCTTATTTTGGTGGCGGTGTCAGTAGCTCCATTCGTGACGCAAGTACTAACAATGTTACCTTCACTAATTGCATTTTTACGGGCAACCATGCTGGGTGGAACGGTGGAGCCATTCATAACCAGAACGACAGCGGAAGTAGTTTACAAATAAAAGTATTGAACAGTTTGCTATTTAATAATTCTTGCCGGTATGGTGGAGCCGGAATTAATAATAACAGCACAGGAGCTTCCATATCTATTCAGGTTACTAATAGCACTCTTGTTAAAAACAATAATATTGAGGGTTTAGGAGGGGCTATCCGTAGTTCTTCTTTTGAAGCTCGGTTACCAGTAAGAAGCACCATCCAAAATTGTATCGTTTGGTGAAACAGTAGTGGTATTTTTGACGAAAAAAATGCTACATCTTTAATTACATATTCTGATATACAGGATAAAACTGACAGCTTATCTTCTCCCACCGGCAATCGTAGCATCAATCCTTTTTTTAATGATTTTGAAAACAACGATTTCCGGCTTCTTTTTGGCAGCCCCTGCATCAACACCGGCGATCCGGCCAGCACAGCCGCTACCGTTTCGGAGAAAGACCTTGATGGCAATCCACGAATTGCTGAGAACCGAATTGACATGGGCGTTTACGAATTTCAGCTTACTTCACAGCCGACCGCTGACCTCAGCCTCAGCCTGCAGGTCAGCAACCGGACACCGAATCCGAACCAGCCTATTTCGTACATCCTGACCGTAACGAACAACGGTCCCAGTCCGGCCACCAACGTAATCTGGCAGAACCGCCTGCCCGACAACTTAACCTTTGTCGGGGGAGACAATGTATCAGCTACCAACGGTATTCTCAGTGGTCAGATTGGGTCACTGACTTCAGGAGCCAGCGCATCCTTCACGTACCAGTTACGTCCGACGCAATCAGGGCGGTACGTGAATGCGGCTCAGCTTACGTTTGCCGACCAGCCCGACCCTGACAGTCAGCCTGACTCCGGTACGGGTGATGGCCAGGATGATGCAGCAGCCATCGAGATTCGCACCGCGAACGGCGACGGACCGGTATTCGTCTCCGCTAACCCTAATCAGGTTCCGCTGCCTCCGCTGCAATCCAACCAGCCAACACCTGATCCGAACAAGATTGATCTGTCCTTAGCCCTTTCGGTAAGCAATCGTTCGCCTAGGGTCGGCGACCTACTGACCTACACCCTGGTCGTCAGCAATCGGGGTGGTGCTACAGCCAGTACTGTCAACGTCATAGTTTATTTGCCCAACGGTCAGTCATTTGACTCCGGCGACTCCCTTACACCCACCAGCGAAGCATTATCTGGTGGCGTGAATACCCTGGCTCCCGGCGCTCAGGCCGTATTCATTTATAAAACACGAGCTACGCAACCCGGTGCCGCCATCACCCGGGCTCAAATCCGGCAGGCCAGTCCACCAGATGTTGACTCTACACCTGATAACGGCACGGAAAACGGCGAAGACGATACCGCCCAGATCAGTATTCGCACCGTATCGAACTAACCAGCCAGGCAAAAACAAACCCCGAACGGCTGGCCGTTCGGGGTTTGTTTTTATACTCAATTCGGTTGCTTAGAACCGGTCGTCATCATCGTCCTCTTCTTCCTCGAAGCGGGTGCCGGGACTGAACATCGATCCCAGCAGGTCCTTAAACTGCTGGCCGGTATCCAGGGCTTTCTTGCCGATGAGCGAGTGCTCCGCGAGGCCGTGGAGCGCAAACTCCATCATGAACAGCTTCTCCTGACGGCCGAGCCGGGGATGGTACTGATCGACCAGATCATCCAGACCGTCGATGGTCCGGAGCCGGGCTTCGTAGTCACGGTTGCTCAGGTCGTTCAGAATCTCCATGACGTTGTTCTCGCCAAACCAGTCGGCTATCTTCTTATACGGGTTGCCACGCTTGTCTTTCTTAGCCTTTTCCGGATTTGGGAAGTACTGCAGAAACTGGTTGCGGACGGCTTTACCGATCAGGTTCTGGGCTACAATGACCGGTCCTTCGACCTCGCCTTCGTACACCAGCTCCACCTTGCCGCAGATCGCCGGAACTACCCCGTACAGATCAGCGATCCGGACATACGTTTCTTTCTCACCATTCAGCAATACGCGTCGTTCGGCGGCAGACAGCAGGTTCTCGTAGGCCGAGATGGTCATCCGGGCCGACACGCCACTTTTCGAGTCAACGTATTCACTTTCACGGGCTTCGATCGCAATCTGTTCAATCAGGTCTGTGATCAGATCGTTGGTTTTCACCATACCTTTCTGCTCCGTCTTGACGATAGCCTCCTGCATGGTGATTTTCTTACCGATCTCAATCGATTTCGGGTAGTGCGTCACGATCTGGCTGTCGATCCGGTCTTTCAGCGGGGTCACGATGCTGCCCCGGTTTGTATAATCTTCCGGGTTGGCCGTGAATACAAACTGAATGTCGAGCGGTAGCCGCAGCTTAAAACCCCGAATCTGGATGTCGCCCTCCTGTAGAATGTTGAACAGCGAGACCTGGATACGTGCCTGCAAATCGGGCAGTTCGTTGATGACAAAAATACAGCGGTGCGACCGCGGAATCAGTCCGAAGTGGATGGTCCGTTCGTCGGAGTACGGCAGTTTCAGCGTAGCGGCCTTGATCGGATCCACATCACCGATCAGATCAGCCACCGATACGTCGGGCGTTGCCAGTTTCTCGGTGTAACGGTCGCTGCGGTGCATCCAGGTGATGAGGGTCTGATCGCCTTTTTCCTGAATCTGGTCGAGGGCATACCGCGACAGGGGCTGCAGCGGATCGTCGTTCAGTTCAGAACCGGCTACGACCGGAATGTACTCGTCGAGCAGATTGATCATCAGGCGGGCGATCCGGGTTTTTGCCTGCCCACGAAGCCCCAGCAGGTTGATGTGGTGCATCGACAGAATAGCCCGCTCTACTTCCGGAATTACGGTATCTTCATAACCCCAGATGCCGGGAAAAACCACTTCCTTTTCTTTGATACGCTCGATCAGGTTATCCCGAAGTTCCTGTTTGATGGAGCGCGGCTCGTACCCGGCGGCCTTCAGTTCGCCGAGTGTTGTAATCTTTAGTAAGTCCTTTGATTTCAGGTTGCGGTAGTTCATTGGCAGCAATTAATAATACAACGTGAATACCCGTCCCGGCGAGCAAGAAGCGTTTGAATGGTACGCTGTTTGCTGTATAGTATTCACCATCCGGATAACAGGCTTTTGGAACAAATGGTTTTTCGATACTGAAAATGGTTAATTTTACCAGTCTGATCGAGGGTGCAGCCGTTCTCTGCCGTGTATGAAATCAATCCTACTCCGTTACATTAGCTTTCTCCTGCTTATTACCTTCTCGGGTTGCCGAATCAAAAATTCCCCGCCGGAATTGGCCAGCACACTGCCTGGACAGGGCTTTATCGGACAGGAGATTACGCTGACCGGCTACCAGTTCGGGCCGGAACCCATCGTCAGTTTTGGCCATTCGGGCACGTTCGTGACGGCCACGATTACCAATAGTACGGAACAGGCCATCAAAGCCATTGTGCCGCGTATGACCACCGGCCGAACCCAGGTACGGGTCGTCACATCCGAAGGAACCTCGGATCCATTGCCCTTTCTGATTCTGCAGCCCGCCCCCACGCTCACTACCGTGGCACCAACCAACGGCCTGCCCGGTACATCGGTCGTGTTAAAGGGTGATTTCCTGGATCAGCTAAAAAGTGTCCGATTCGGGCAGGCCATGGCCACCATCCGGGACAGTACGGCACAGCAGGTTACGGTCATTGTTCCGAACAACGTACCGCGTGGCCCACAGCTCATCACCGTCGAGACCCAGGGGGGTAGCCTGACGGGCGATTTTCTGGTGGCCGGTACTCCCCAGATTACGGGTATTTCGCCGAAACGGGCCCGGGCCGGCACTGAACTGATTATCCAGGGCGTGAACCTCCTCGATGGGGTGGTGCGCATCAACGGCCAGTTGACCGACCGCAACCAGACCCGGGTGCAGGACACCGAAATCCGAACCGTTATTCCGGCAATGAGTACGTCAGGGCCGGTGAGCGTAACAGTGTTCGACCGGCTGACGACAATCAGTGCCGACAGCCTTTACATTGCTCAAGCTCCAATCGTTACGGCAATCAGTAGTGCCGAAGGGATCAGAGGAGATAGACTCACGCTGGCCGGACAAAATTTCCGCGACGTATCCAGTGTACTTTTTGGCAACATTGCAGCATCCTTTCAGATCATAAGTAATACACAAATCGATATCACGGTTCCAACCCTTCCTCAGTCCGGTGAAGTGGTTGTTTCGGTAAGTGGTATTGGTGGTAATGCCAACAGCCCCCGATCGTTTCTGTATTACCAGGCCCCCGGCAACATCAACTTCAATCCTCCCCGGCAGGTACGTGGTCAGGAGGTGAGCATTACGGGCCAGAATCTGTTCCGCATCACTGAAGCGCGAATTGGTGACCGCCCCGCTCCGATTAGTGGCCGCACGGAAGGCACAGAACTTCGAATCATCGTCCCTAACGACGCTGTATCAGGCACAGTTACGATTAGTAACCGAGCCGGGACGAGTACAGCCACCCGGCCATTAATAGTTGTGCAGAAGCCCGTCGTTACCGATGTTACCCCCCGCAAAGGTAAACCTGGGGATAGAGTTGTTCTGAAAGGCGATTTCCTGCTGAATGCACAAATTTTCTTTACGGGTGCCGCCACTTTCGCGCCCGATGCCGGGAAAAACGAAGATACCGAACGGTGGGTAACCATTCCTAGTGACGCTCAAACTGGTCCGATTCGTATAGCAAATGCATCTGGCCAAGAGCTGTCAACAGAGCCTTTCACTGTACAACGCCCCGTTGCTAACATAGATTTCACACCTAAAACCGGTAAGGCAGGCATCGAACTTATCATCACCGGACAGAACCTTAATACAGTAACAAAGGTCATTTTCGGGAACGGACTGGGCGAACCGGGGACGTTCGTAGTAGACGGTAACACATTAAAAGTTACTGTTCCCGCGGGTGTTACCACTGGCCCCATATGTCTTGTTAATGATCTGAGTACGTACTGTAGTATCGCCACTTTTACCGTAGCAAAGTAAACCAGACCCGGTTGCGCTTCGGCAAGGTATGAGAGCGTATGACAGAGTCCTGACACGGCGAAAGCAGGATTCTGTCAACAGCAGCGCTTTAATTAACGACGGTACAAAACTTTCGGCGCTGATTGAGGCTGTTGAGCAAGTCATGCATCGACTTTCCCTTTTTGTGGAACGGTTACCATTCGCTCTGCTTTCTTATACCGCTACTTTTCAGGGACACCCTTTCATTCACGCGCTTTCTACAAAAGAACATTGAAACAATCACCCTTTTTTGTTACCTTTATTTTAAAATACATAACTAATAGAGTTCTTTTTTAACCCGTTGCTTTTTTGTGAAGTACACCGTTACCTCGGGTCCACAACCGGTTTCCGATCGCCTTACAGTCGTTTCGCAGTTTGCCGGTTTATCGGTGGGGTGGCTTATCTGCCTGGTTGTTTGCCGGATTGGCGAACTCATTTATAACAGCGTCAGCCACGGCATGCCGGAGTCGCTGCTGACAGTTGTCGCGTCTTCGCTGCTGATCGACGTTATTTATTTTCTACAAAGTTCGTTCGTTCTGTTCGTCGTTTTCTTTCTGCTATCGTTTCTATCCGGCAAACTGGCCCGAACCGTTTACGTACTGCTTTGCCTCCTGCTGATGCTCATTCAGTTGGGACTGATCGTCTACTTTGGTAAAACGTCCGTATTGCTGGGAGCCGACCTGTATAGCTATTCACCTGAGGAGATTGAACAGACCGTTGGTGCCGCCGGTGGCCTGAGTGCCGGTCTCGTTGCAGGTATAGTCGCATTGGTTGTTCTGGTGCTGGTCATTTTTCGGTTCGTAGCCTTCCCGCTTCAACCTACCGTTCGGTGGTCGGCCGGATTTATCGGGTTGGTTGTTATAGCCACGGTCTTCAATGCCAGCACCTGGCTGTCGGAGCCGGTGTTTAAGACCGAATATGTTAACAACCTGGTGGTTAATAAACCTGCTTATCTGGTCCAGGCAACCATCGCGCATTTTTCCGGCCCTGTCGATGAGGGCGTAGACATTTACGCGGATGCGTACATCGGCGATTACGGCGAAAACACCACTACCGAAAGTAAGATCCAACAGATTAGCTACCTGGCCGAAAACCAGTATCCGTTTCTGCATGCTGACGACACCCCGGATGTACTCGGCCCCTTTTTTAACCAGTCGCCCACCCCACCTCACGTAGTTATTCTTATCGTTGAAGGACTTGGGAGAGCTTTTACCGGGACCGATGCCTACCTCGGCAGCTTTACCCCTTTTATCGATTCACTGGCTCAGCGTAGCCTTTACTGGGAAAACTTCCTGAGCGAAGGCGGACGTACCTTTGCTGTTCTGCCCTCTATTCTCGGTTCGCTACCGTTTGCAACCCAGGGCTTTTCGGATCTGGGGAGTCGGATGCCTGATCACCTTTCGCTGACGGGTATCCTCCGGAAAAACGGCTATCAACCGGCCTTTTATTATGGAGGAAGCGCCCAGTTCGACAACATGAACGGGCTGCTTCGCAAACAGGGTGTAAGCCGCATTTTTGATGAACCAACCTTTGGCAGCGGCTATCAGAAAATGCCCGGTATCAACGGATTTACCTGGGGCTATGGCGATAAGGACCTGTTCAGACACTACTTTGCCGTCAACGACCCGAGCGATACGCGGCCCAAACTCCAGGTACTGCTGACGGTATCTACCCACGATCCGTTCAAGATCAACGAGCAGACGGCGTACTTACAGAAAGCCGAGCAACGGTATGAAACGCTGGGCCTGACTGAGGACCAAAAGCAACATCACCGCCAGTATACCGGTCAGTTTGCGTCCATTCTGTACATGGATGATGCGTTACGACAGTTTTTCGATACGTACCGCAACCGTCCCGACTTCAACAATACCATTTTCCTGATTACAGGGGATCACCGGATGCCCGAAATCCCGATGACTACCAAGCTGGACCGCTACCACGTACCGCTCATTGTGTACTCGCCCTTACTGAAGCGCCGGGCTACGTTCCGGTCCATCTCGACCCATTTCGACATTGCTCCGACGCTGCTGGCGTTTCTTAGGAAGAACTACCAACTCAAAACACCGGCCGTAGCCAGCTGGCTGGGCATTGGTATTGACACAACCCGCCAGTTCCAGAACGTACACGCCTATCCATTGAAGATGACCAAGGCAGAATTAAGTGACTTTGTGATGGGGCCGTATATGCTCAACCAAAAAACGCTATACCGCATCAATCCCAACATGAATCTTGAGCCGGTCAGTGAGCCGGGGCAGTTGAGCCGTCTGAACGCTACGTTTGAGCAGTACAAGCGAAAGAACGATAAATTCCTCACCGACACTAAACTGGTTCCTGATTCTGTACTGGCCCGCTATAAGTAGCCCCGAAGGTACGTATGGACTGACCGACCAGTAACGACTTACGTCACGTACCGAAATACGGTTCTGTAATGAACGGCCTGTCAGTTGTTTCTGCGTGGTTTAATTGGCCCGGATGCGCCGATAATAGTCTTCCAGAATTTGGGTCATCATGGGGCGATACACCCGCCAGAAAAAACCTTTCCGTTCGGTAAGGCCTTCGGTCAGGTACGCAAACGGTGACAGCCATTCGATACCCCGAAAATAAGCCGACGACATACTCACGGGATTGTCGCAAAAGTCACCGGCAAAGTAATAGAAGGCATAATCGGGCCCATCGTGCATCAATATGGCCGGAAATCTGGTTGGGAGTCCGTAGCGCCTGAGTTCCCGCCGACCTTCGTCTGTCGGATAGATTTCATAGGATGCTACCTCGTTATTGATCCGGGGATCGTAGCTCAGAACATCAAACCAATACGTGTAGCGCATATGTTCGGGTAAGCCAAATTTTGATTTACCAACCGACGTAGCGAGCATTTGCGGCAGCTTCCTGGTCAGGTGCATGTCTTCTTCCAGCACGACCACCGCGTCGTTTTCCGATACGTACACGATCCCGGCTTTGGTGAACGGCCACTGCCCCTTATGCTGTCGTTTGTAATTCCTGACCAGCCAGCGCGGCAACTCCTGGTTCACCGTCGTATCCAGCGAATCGAAAAAACGACCGATCCAGCCCGTCCACTGCACCCCGAAAGTAGACTCAAACTGATTCCGAACGGCCGGATCGGTCGGCGAGTTGATGTCATTGAATTCGGCAATCACCAGCTTGTGATTCTGCTTCATTTGCCGTAAAAAATGAACGTCCTTCCGGCTCATTCCCCCATAGATGATTCCGGATCGCTCGGTGGCGGTTTGGCTTTGGAACCACTCCTGCCGGTATATTCCGTACGTATCGGTATAATAAGCCAGATCACAGTCCTGGCTGAGTTGCGTGAGCTGCTGATCGGAGAAGCGTTCCAGCCCTTTGAGCCGATACTGCTGATTGTCCAGCGGGAAAAAGCCGAAGTAATCCTGATCAATCGCATAAGGCTGGGTTTTGGTTTTGGTGAAGCGCTGGTGATTCAGAATCCACGTCAGCGAAATATGCTCCTGCCCATCCGGATGAAGCACCGTTTTGTCGACAATGGCGGCTACCAGCTGGCGTTTGGGCATCAGATACCAGGCCAGCCACATCCAGAACGGCAGCAATACCACCAGCCCGATCAGGAAGTAAGTACGGTTACGTTTACGCATGAAATCAAAAGAAACTAAAAACGGTAGCGCAGTACAAAGTCAATACCCCACTGATTGCCGCGTGGCCGGCTGTTCTGCTCCTCTGCAAACCAGGAAGCAACTACCGACGGCACCCACCGGCGCCGAACGCTTTTCCGGAATTCAACGCTGGCCCGCTGCGATCCCAGCTTCCGCAAATCCTGACCCAGCAGTACGTTCCGGGCTTCATCCGGCGAAATTCCCGTGCCGCCCGCTACGGCAACGAAATCGTCGGCCGACCCGTAGTAGTACCGCACCGTACCAATGTAGGTTTGCGAAATATCGCTGCTGCCCGGCACCAGGTACGTGCGGAAGTTGAACCAGAAGTTTTTGTAATACTTCCCCAGCGATACGGTGTAAATCCAGGTCTCGTCGGTGAATCTGAGGTACCGGAAACCGGCCTCGGCTTCGAAGCTTTTGGGGAGATTGGCGTACAGCGAAAACCCCGCCCGAAACCGGGGGAACACCGGCTCATCGCCCGACAGCCCAACATTCACGTAACTATAGAACGTATTACTAATGCGTGGATACGCATCGAATTCGGCCTGAAATCCGGTGGTAGCAAACCGGTTCGCGTAGTTGATTCGGCCCGAAACGGACCCCAGTTTCGTTGACCGGCTGTAGCTGATGCTGGCAATGCGCCAGGGGCTTTCGTGCAGTGCGTCGTTGTAATTTTTATCAAAATACAGGTATTCGTAACCGGCGATGACCGAATTTTTGCTGGCGGCCCATTTCAGCCGGTCGGCCAGTGCGCGGGCGTCGGCGTTGTCGGGATTAAGTTTCAGAAGCTGGTTCACTACCGCGAACGCGTCCGTGGTTAACTTCAGATCGTTCAGCACCCGGGCTTTTTTCAGCAGCAGGTCGCTATCGGTCGGGTAATGACGAAGGGCCGTATTGCAATACACCAGCGCCTGGTCGGGGCGATCGTTCCAGAACTCCAGATCAGCCGCTGCGCTCAGGGCATCCCGATTTGTGGAATCCGTCTGCAAGACCAGGGCAAACTGCTCACGTGCTTCCGGCAGTTTATCACTCCAGGTATATAACCGGCCCATGAACGTACGTATCTCGGCATAACCGGGGCTTTTCTGCAAGGCCTGCTGGCAGAGCGCTATGGCCCGGGGATAATCTTTGTTGTCAAACGCAGCCTGTCTGGCCTGCCTGAACAGTTCATCGGAGCCAGGATCGGTCTGGGCGTCGGCAGGGAACTGACCCAGCAGGCAGAATACTAGAATAAGGTAGATAATCTTCACGGTACGGTCGGTTAATACATTACGATTTTAATTGGTTGGGGTTGGCGTCGTTGGAGGGGCGGGAGCGGGTTTGCTTAGTCCCTGGCGTGTCATACTCCCCCACCCTTTTTTACCCCGCAGGTAATCAATATTCCCCCGAATGCTGCTGTAGACGGTAAACGGATGGTAAAAAAACGGCTCGATAACGGCCATCAATATCAGTCGGCCCAGGTCTCGTTTACTACGGTACTGCAAATACGTTTTCTGGTCGACCCAGATGGCAAAACACGACAGACAGACGGCGTAGCTATATACCGTAGCCAGCAGTAACCAGAAACTGGACGCATTAATAACCCCGAGAATCCAGAGCAGCAGACTGGCAATCAGGCCCAATGACTCGACAATGGGAGCCAGCCACTCGTAGAAAAACCAGAATGGATAACTGACGAGCCCCATGATGCGGTAGTGTGGGTTGAAGAACACCTTGCGGTGAAATTTCAGGCAATCCATCAGGCCACGCGTCCAGCGATTGCGCTGGCGCCCCAGAATCTGCCAGCCCGAGGGGCCTTCTGTCCAGCACAATGGGTCGGGAATATACCGCACAGCATAGGGCTGACGGCGCTCCTCCATCATCCGGCGCATGCGCATGACCAGTTCCATATCTTCGCCTACGGTTTTGTGCGAATAGCCCCCGGCTTCAATGACGGTCTGTTTGTCAAACAGGCCAAGCGCCCCCGAAATGAGCAGCAGGCCGTTCACTTTGGCCCAGGCTACCCGGCTCAGCAGGAAAGCCCGCATGTATTCGAGCACCTGCGCCCGGGCAATCAGGTTCCGGGGTACGTTGACCTGAATCAGCCGGCCGTCACTAACGATACAATCATTGGCCAGGCGAATCACGCCCCCCGTCGCAATCACTTTCTGATCGGTTTCTTCCAGAAACGGTTTGATCATACGTAACAGCGCGTCCCGCTCCAGCACGCAGTCGACGTCAATACAGGCAATCATTCTGCCGGAGCAGACATTGATACCGGCATTCAGCGCATCCGACTTGCCACCGTTCCGTTTATCAACCACAGTAAGGTGCGAAACGGCCTCGTCCTGCGCTTTGTAGACCCCCAGAATCTCCTTGCACTCGACCCGTTGCTGGATCATCAGGGCGGTTTTCTCCAGCTTGTAGGCATCGATCAGCCGCTGCAACGTATCGTCTTTACTCCCATCATTGACGATAACTACTTCAAAATTCGGGTACTCCAGGGCCAGCAGCGACATGGCATTATCAACGATGTTGAGGGCTTCGTTATAGGCCGGTGCGATGATGGAAATCTTGGGTGAAAGGGGCGACGTCAGAATCTGGCGATAATCGACAAACGACGTTTCCGCTACGTGCTGCCTGATTACCCGATACGATGCAACGGCTGAAGCCGAATAGATCAGCATCAGCACCAGCGTATACAACAGAAACAGGTACGTAAACAGGTCGGCCCAGATACTCATGACAGCTTCGGGTCAAACAAATGATCAATGTACCGCGGCTCAGTGGTTAATCCGGCGAGTTCATCCCTCGACAGACCAATCTCTTTCAACGCCCTGAGGGCCGTAAAGCGAACGGTGCCATCAGTATGGTCGGTATACCCTACAATCAGATCAATCACATCCGGATCCCCCTGGTTGCCCAGCACCTGTAAGGCACGGATTAACCGCTCGCCCGTTGCCTTCCGAATGTAGTCGATCAGGAACGGTATGGTTTCGGGCGAACCCAGGTACTCAAACGCGTCGAGAACGGCCATCTGAATACGTTCATTATCGGTACGCAGCAAACCGCCCAGTTCCGTGACCTTATCGAACCGATTGAAGTGACGGCACAACCGAATCCCAAACAGCATCCAGTCGGGATGGGAGGACGTTAACCAGGCATCAAACGGCGGCAGTTGGCTGATGTCCATTCGCCGAAAGCGTTCCAGCAGTAAAATCTGCTCCCAGTCCGACAGTCGAAAGCTGGTATTTTCCACATCGCGCAGCCAGGTTTGATCTCCCAGCGACACCATCGCCGTAATCAACTCCAGCCGCAGCGTCATATTCCGGGTGGTCAGCTTGCGCTTCAGTAAAGGCAGGGCCAGCACCATCTGCAACTGGCTGATGATCCGGGTAGCGTACGCCTGTTCGTACCAATGGCCACTTTTCAGGAGCCTGTAACAGGTTCGGTGCAGATTCAGGCTGGTGAGCAGTTCGCGGAGAGCGGCCTGCCCTTCCTGGCGGAATAATTTACTGGTGGCCAGAATCACCGTAAGAATCACCTCCCCGGCGCGGGGGTCTTTTTTAAGCTCTTCGCGAAAGCTGATCACTAATTCCCAGGTTGAATAGTCGCCGGCTAACCAGATGGAAATCTCATCTTCAATACGGGCCTGCAGGGTATCCGCCCAACGTTTCCGGCGGTTTCGAATAACCATTAAAACGAAGATGTAGCCGACGAGTATGAGGGCGGTTGTTATGGATCCAACAACGAGCGTTCCTAAAAGCAGCTGAAAGGGGCTGAGATCATCCAGCCAGTACGTATCAAGCACAGGAAACCAATCACGCTGGACCAATAGATCTCCTGACACCAGCCTGTCCACCCTACTTGCTGGCCAGATGCTTTCGAACGCGACTTACTATTTCGTTCGGACTGAACGGCTTGAGGGCGTAGTCGTCGGCACCGAGGCTGAACGCTTTTAACACGGTTTGCTCCTGACCGGTCGCCGAAAGCATTATGACGGGTATGCGGGCGTTAATTGTTTTCTTAACGTACTCCAGAATTTCCAGACCACTATGATACGGCATCATGAGGTCGGTGATGACCAGGTCAGGTGTGTTTGCCCGCAGACATTCCAGCGCCTGTTTTCCGTCAGAAGCAGTGAGTATTGTGTACCCTTCTTTCTGAAGCCGATACGACAGCATTTTGAGGACCAATGCTTCATCTTCAGCGATTAAAATAACCTGTGATTTGGTTCGTGGTGCGCCTTCCATTTAGTAAAGTTAACGAAATTTTTGTTTTGTAAACATTGACTAATCAAAAAGCGCTGAAATCGTTACATACATTAAAGATCGGTCATATTACCTTCGAGCTTTTTTCCCAGAATCGCCAGGCTCCGGTCAATGTCGTGAAACAAGCCTGCGAGCCTATCATTTGTCTCACTATCAAACCGTAACGTTTCTTCTTCAAGCTCTTTTAGCCGGCTGGCTATGCTGAGCATGGCCAGCGAATTGAGCGACGACCGGAACTTGTGAGCAACCTGGTTAAACGTTGACTGATCGTTTTCTTCCATGGCGGTAAACAGGTGTTGTCGATACTGCGGCAAATCCCTGACAAACAAAGCCATCAGCTCAGCCAGTAATTCGGCATCATCGCCAGTTATCTCGTCCAGATACGCCAGATTCACCAGTTCGTGGTCAGTAGGCACGTTTGCTGGCTGACTACCGGGGATTTCCTTCGCGGAAGGTGTCGGGGCAAATCGGGTGATCACTTCGCCAATTTGCTCGATCCGGAGCGGTTTGGTCAGATACTCGTTCATGCCTACTGCCAGACAGCGTTCGCGCTCGCCGGGCATGGTGTAGGCAGTCATGGCCACAATTGGGGTGGTTAGTTTCAACCGCTGACGAATGGTCTGCGTAGCCGTGTAGCCGTCCATTTCCGGCATCTGAATGTCCATCAGGATCAGGTCAAACGCGTTTTCCTTCAGGATTGCCACGGCTTCGAGTCCATTGTTGGCTTTGGTTGGCTTTAGTCCGAAGCGCATCAGGAACCCATCCAGCACCTTCTGGTTCATTTCGTTATCCTCAACAACCAGAATCCGCATGGCGGAGGGATCCAGCACCGGATCAGGGGCCGGCACCGACGGGCTGGTTACTGTCGAAGGCGCGACTGACCGATCCGGAACGACACCCGGATCTGACACGGCGAGCGGAATCCGGGCGGTAAACGTGGTTCCCTGCCCCACGTGGCTCTCTACGTCGATCGTCCCGTTCATCAACGTAACCAGGCTCTTGGCAATGTTCAGACCCAGCCCCGTACCGGCTGATCGGAACAGCGTATCCGACGCGATCTGACTAAACCGGTTAAAGATGTGGTTGAGGTCGCTTTCGGGAATTCCGACGCCCGAATCTGCAATGCGGAACACAACGTTGACAACACCGGGACGGTCTGAGGCTTCGGCACTGACGCTGAGTTTTACGAATCCCTCTTTAGTAAACTTCACCGCATTGTTGCCCAGATTCAGCAGAATTTGCGAAAGCCGGATGGGATCAGCCATCAATACGGTCGGAACGCCCGGATCTACCTGTACGTCATACCGAAGCTTTTTTTGGGTTGCTTTTGCGCCCAGATTGGCCCCAACGCCCTGAATGAGTTCTTCGACATTGATCGGTTCGGGCTGTAGGGTTAACTGCCCCGATTCAATACTGGAAATATCGAGCAGTTCGTTGATGAGCGCTAGTACGTTATTGCCCGACATCTTAATTCCATCCAGATATTCCTGTTCTTCGGGCGACAGCCGCTTGTGACTCAACAGTTCACTGAACCCCAGGATAGCATTCAGGGGCGTCCGGACGTCGTGGCTGATGTTGGCCAGAAAAATCTCGCGTTCCCGCAGCGACTGTTCGGCAATGGTACGTGCCCGTTGCAGTTCCTGCCCCTTTTGACGGGCCTCCGTAATGTCACGAAAAATAGAGATCGCGCCCACAAGATCCCCTTCCCGATTATACAGCGGCCGGGCGTGGGCAGCCAGAAACCGAACATCGCCTTCGGTTTCCAGCAACAGATTGTCCGTTGCAACGGCTTTGCCGTTCAGAGCCTGATTCAACGGCAGATCAGCTGCTTCCAGCGGCTTTTTTGTATCAGCCTGCAACAGCCGGAAACGCTCCGCCCAATCAGAAAACTGAACAGGAATGTCGGTCGACGACGTATTCAGCAGGTTTTGACCGGCCTGGTTCACGTAGATAATCTGCTGCTCGGTATTCAGAACGGCCACCCCCTCCGGAATAGCCTCCAGGTACTGGGTTAACTCTTTCTGACGGTCGAGGGCCAGCTTGGTAAGCCGTTCGCGACGGAGCATATACCGGTAAAAGACGTACAGCAGGGCCATTGCGAGCAGCAGCACCAACCCATCAATAACCGTATCGAGCAGACGAACCGTTTTAATCTGTTCCCGAATGCGTTCCTGATCATCGAGCAGGCTGTCGGCCAGGGCCAAACGAAACGTCCGCAGCGACCGCACCAGCCGCTGAATCTGCCTGGGGGCGTTATCCTGCTTACTTAGTCCCGATTGGAAAATAGTTTCTGCTTCCGCCTGTAACCGACGCGCCAGGGGATAGAGTTCAGGGGTATGACGACTGAGCGCAACGAGCGAATCAAGCAGTGGCCGGATGGCGGCCGTGTTCCGCGCCGAGCGATTGTTTTTGTAAATGGCCTGCGCTGTTTTGTCAGTTAGCTGGTCATCGGCCGGATAGCTCAGTTCGAGCGTCAGTTCAATGGTGTTGTTCAGCACCGCAATCGTTTGAATCACCGACTGACTGCCGCTATTTACCTGATTATACGCCGTTGTCTCGTAGTAATGGCGCGTGGTCAGCAGCAAAATAGTCAGTCCAAAACCGACAAGCAGCAGAATACGGACAGTACGGTTTCGGCTTTTTCGTTTTATCGGTGCAGGTGATTCAACCATCGATTAGCACGACAAGGTGCAGTTTTTAAGCAGGCAAGAACGTAATAATACGTTCATTAATTGCTTTGTGCATTGACAAATGTAGAATTAGTAATTGGTTTTCCACGAGTCCGGACAAGCAACGAACGGTCGTTTCTACAGTCGGCCTGAACGAGGTGAAGCCTTACCAGCAACTGCTTGCCCGTAATTTAGTGCGTATACTGCCGGAGCAGGCCTTTGTTGTATTATTCTTTGTTTTATTTTGCACCCTGTTACATGTTTTTTTAGTTGTACTGTTTAGTGTCGCTACAACTATATATCACTACCTGTCTGTTATTACCCACGTAAGCGTTTGTAAACATGAAACATTCTGTACCGTTCCTCTTCATTGTTGCTTTATTTGGTATGACCAGTTGTAAACTGGACGTAATTCAACCCGAAGAGTCCCACCTGAATTCAACGGGGCGTATGACAGCCGATGTTCAGGCCGACTACAGAGGAGTGTACGTCGATGGCTTTCGGCATATACTTGGCAACAGCCAGCGCGAAGATTCGTTACTGACCTGGTGCGTGAGCCATTCCATCAACGCCATCAGCCTGTACGACCTCAACACGGTCATGGGCGATGAACGCTACACTGAACTGGCCTGGTTTGTCAAGAAAGCACGTACCAACTACGGCATCAGCCAGGTAGCCGCCGTTCGTGGTTCGTCGGCCAACTTTACCCAAAACGCAACGTATGATGCGTCCAGAACGGATCTGAATGAACGCTTCAACGTATACAACCTGGAAAATGAGTGGTGGAACAATGGCCCTTCCTGCAACTTCTCCTGCTACAGTACCATTCTGCAGTCGATGAGCAACAAAGCCCGGAATGCATCCCCCCCCATAACGGCTGAGGCTTATATAGGTTGGTTCCAGAATCCGACTGGTCAGGAATCACAACAAGCAAAGACACTGGTTCGCTGGCTTGACCGCATTCTGGTACACGACTACCGTCCGTATCCGCAGTTTGGCTATATGCAGAGCCGGCTGTCGCTGCTTGGCAAGGCCGCTCAGAATCAGAACCGGGTGCTGGATGTCATCGTCCTGTTCAGTGCCGAGCCGGAGTTTATGCAGAACTATTTTAGTGTCAGCGGTCAGAATCATTCCTTCGATGAAGCCTACGCCGACATCGTCAATCAATTCAATGCCGCTACGTTTTCCGGGAAAAATAACATCCGGCTGATCGGCTATCAAATCTTCGATTATTCATTCGCTAAACAGGCCCGACCAACGTATATATCGCTTTTTCAGTAAGCTGATTACGTACCAATCCGGCTAATTTGCCCCGGAATTTTTGCGTTCTTTTAGGGCCAGCCGGACCAGATCGACGGTGTTTTTGACCCCGGCTTTGCGGATGATGCTGGCGCGTTGGTTGGCGACCGTGTTGGGGCTGATGTCGAACCGATCGGCGATTTCGCGGCTGCTCATGCCTTCGGTCAGGCAGGTCAGAATTTGCTCTTCGCGCGGGGTGAGCTTATTCCACAGGGAGCCAGTCGAGCCAATCTCATCGGTTGCTGGTTCCCGGTTCCGGCGCGACGCATTGGGCAGGACCAAATGCCGGATAATGACCGACGACGCGGAGGTCGGGTAATACAGATCACCGGTGGCAACGACGCGGACCGCCCGCAAAATTTCGTCTTCACTGGTGTCCTTGAGCAAATACCCCGCAGCTCCGCTCTGTACGGCATTCAGAATGTAATCGGGGTTGTTGTGCATGCTGAAAATCAGTACCCGGACCTCAGGGTACCGTTGGGCAACAACCCTGGTTACTTCAATACCCGACATGCGCGGCATGGTGATATCCAGCAGCATGACATCGGGTTTAAGGGCAGGAATCAGATCGATGGCCTCGTCGCCGTCGGTGGCCTCGCCAACAATCTGAATATCAGCTTCGTCTTCGAGCAGCGTACGAATGCCTTTTCTCACTACGGAATGGTCGTCGGTAATCAGCAGTCGTATTGGCATGGTTAGCTATGCGTTGTGTCGGATAAAATCAGTTTGACCATCACTTTGGTGCCTTTCTTCGGTTTCGACGAGATGGTCAGGTCGCCGTTGAGCAGCCGCGCCCGGGTTCGCATGTTGTCGAGGCCGTTGGTCGGTGATACGTTCCTGGCTTTGGTTGCACCATTTTGGATCGAAAATCCTTTCCCGTCGTCTTCCACAACCAGCGTAATGCTGGACTTCAGCCGTTGGAGTCGGATGCGTATGGTTCGCGCATCGGCATATTTGACCGCGTTGTTGAGCGCTTCCTGCGCGATACGATACAGCCCAATTTCGACGGGTTGCGGTAATCGGGTATCAAGGCCCGTGCCTTCAAAGGTAATCGCACTGCCCGACGATTGCGTCGTTTGTTCGGCCAGCAGCTGCAAGGTAGCTTCCAGACCGAAATCGCCCAGTACCGAGGGCATCAGGTTGTGCGAAATCTGCCGGGTGGTCTGGATGATGTCCTGAATTGTGTGGCAAAGTTCCTCAAACCGCAGCCGTTGTTTCTCGTCCGGAAACTCGCCTTTTTTCAGCTTACCCGCCTGTAACTTCAACCCCGTCAGCATCTGCCCGATGCCGTCGTGGAGTTCGCGGGCGAAGCGTCGGCGTTCTTCTTCCTGACCCTCCAGCAGAGCCGCCGACCGAACGGTATCCTCGGCCCGCTGGAGTTGGTACTTCTCCTCCGTTGTCTGCAACAGTTCCTGCCGGGTATCGACCAGCGTTCGATTGGCCCGTTCGAGTTCCAGGTTGGTAGCTTCCAGTTGGTTGTTCGCCAGCCGCAAAGCCTCTTCTGACTCAGCCAGTCGACGGATAACCGTACGGGTTCGCTTGACTACCGGACGAAAGATAAACAATCCCTCAATAAACAACGTCAACAGCGTAGCCGCCCCCAGCAGCCAGTCGACCCGTTCGAGGTACTTGACCCGGGCGAAGCTTTCGGCATCGAACCGGAACACAATATCGTTCATCCGGCGCAGGTACGACGGTTCTTCCCGCAGAATCACCTGCAACGCGTTCTGTTTCTGCGCGATAGGCGTCCGGGCGTTGTTGATCTGGGCAAAGCTCCGGTACATGGCCTGAAACGACGGCTCAAGCTGCCGGAACATGGTATTGAGCGAATCACTTTTCCGCACGGCGTAGTCCTTCTCCATGAACAGGGTGCCGTTCCGAAGCTGCACGTGCGTTCGGCCCCAGGCCGACAGTAACGAATCGAACGAGGTTTTGTCGGCTGATGGGATTCCGGCAATCTGTAGCACTGTGAGCTTCGTCAGGCGCTGGCTCAGCATGCGTTGCCGACCAGCTACGTTCAGCACGCGCCCGTCGTCGTTGAGGTTATTAATGGTTTGCTTGATGAACAGCAGCCCGCTGACCGTTAGCAGCGCAATAAACGTGAGCGCAATCACGTAAAAGCGCGTAAGTCGGCGGGCTACCTGTTGATCAAGCTGGTTCATCTTGTGTGATTTATAGTTTGTGGTTTGTGGTTTGTGGTTTGTAGTTCGTGGTTACGGTTCCCCGCCGGGACTGACGCGAAAGCAACCACGAACTACAAACCACAAACTACAAACCAATATACACCAATCCACCGTCTACCAGAACTGGGTAGGTTCTGATTCGGTACTCGCTATCCGTCAGGCAATGGCCCGTTTCCAGCGAAAACGTCTTCTTGTGAAACGGGCAGGCTACTTTAGGCTCATCGCCCTGGCTGCCAATCATACCCCGGGCGAGGGCCGTCTGTTGCCGGTGCGGACAGGCATTATCGGTGGCGTACCACTCGCCCCGGCGGGCGTAGTTAAAGAGGGCAATCTGACGGTCTTCAATCAGGACACAGGCCCCGCCGTTGTCCGGAACATCCGCTACGTGACAAGCCAGATGCCACGTCAATTCTTCTTTATCGATTACGATTGACTCCATGATGGTTTATGGTGTTTGAGTGCGCTTTTGTCATCCCGAGGAACGAGGAATCTTCTGTAGCCGGAGGTTCTCAGTCTCACCCGAAGATCCCTCGTTCCTCGGGATGACAAAAGCGTTTACTATTTTTTCAAAATTCTGAACAGCTATTATGATTGGCTGAAACTATAAACTTGTCTTACTTCCATTCTTTGGCGCGCTTCTGCGTGCGTAGGGGTTCGAACTGAACGGCAGGGTCTTTCCGCTCGGGGGCGTTGATGAAGTGGGTGAACCGCTTGCGGAGGTGCGGATTCTCCACCACTTCTTTCCATTCGCAGGCGTAATTGTCAATCAGCGACTGCATTTCCCGCTCCAGGTCGTGGGCAATGCCCAGCATATCGTCGACTACAACAGCTTTCAGGTACGTCATGCCACCTTCCATTTTGTTGAGCCAGGTAGCGGTGCGCGTGAGCGGGTCGGCGGTTTTGATATAGAACATCAAGAACCGGTCAATGAGCCGGATGCAGGTTTCCTTATCAACATCGCTGGCCAGTAGTTGCGCATGCTGGGGTTTGGAGCCGCCATTGCCGCACACATACAGGTTCCAGCCTTTCTCAGTGGCGATGATGCCGAAGTCTTTGCTCTGGGCTTCGGCGCATTCACGAATACAACCCGATACGCCCGATTTGAGCTTGTGCGGTGCCCGGATCCCTTTGTAGCGTTCCTCCACTTCAACGGCGAACGTAACGGAGTCCTGCACCCCAAACCGGCACCAGGTTGAGCCAACGCAGCTTTTAACGGTACGCAACGCTTTTCCGTAGGCGTGACCGCTCTCAAAACCGGCGGCAATGAGTTCCTCCCAAATCTTCGGCAGGTCGTTCAGGTGAGCGCCGAACAGGTCAATGCGCTGCCCACCGGTAATCTTGGTGTAGAGGTCGTATTTCTTGGCAACCTGGCCAATCACAATCAATTTATCGGGGGTGATTTCGCCCCCCGGAATGCGCGGCACCACCGAGTACGTACCGCCTTTCTGGATGTTGGCCAGATACCGGTCGTTCGAATCCTGAATCATGGCCCGGTCCTTTTCCAGTATGTTTTCGTTCCAGAGACTGGCCAGGATAGATGCTACCGCCGGTTTGCAGACCTCACAGCCATCGCCTTTGCCAAACTGGTCGAGAACGCTGGTGTAGGTTTTCAAGTCGTTGATTCTGACGAGGTCGAGCAGTTCCTGACGCGAGTAGTCGAAGTGTTCGCAGAGCACGTTGCGGACGTACAATCCCTGCTGCTTCAATACACCCTGAATCAGGTCTTTCACCAGGGGTGTACAGCCCCCGCAGCCGGTGCAGGCTTTGGTTGACTTTTTAAGCTGGTCGATGGTGGTGCAACCGTTGTTCGTGATCTCGTTGCAGATAGCGGCCTTGGTGATGGCCTCGCAGGAGCAGATCAGGGCGTCGTCGGGCAGGCTCATGACGCCGGCAGCACCGGCCGTTTCTTCGCCACCGCGTAAGCCAAGAATCAGGTCTTCGGGGTCGGGCGGGAGAATGGTTTTGTTCTTGCAGGTTTGCAGCAGCATGTTATACTGCTCCGCATCGCCCACCAGAATACCACCCAGCAATTCCTTGCCATCGGCGCTTACATTGATTCGCTTATAAACGCCCTTTGCTTTGTTTTCGTAGCAGATAGTCCGGCAGTCCGGTCCTTCGGCAAACGGGTTTCCGAAACTGGCTACGTCCACCCCGATTAATTTCAGTTTCGTGGACATATCGTACGGATTGAACGACCGCTCTTCGCCAAACAGTCGCGAAACAACTACCGTAGCCATCTCGTAACCCGGTGCAACCAGCCCATAAATCATCTGATGAGCCAGGGCGCATTCGCCAATGGCAAAGATGTTCGGGTCGGATGTTTGCAGGAAATCATTGACGACAATGCCCCCGCGCGGGTGCGTGTCCAGACCGGCCCGTTGCGCTAACTCATCGCGCGGACGGATACCCGCCGAGATAATCAGCATGTCCACGTCCAGCATCGACCCATCGGCAAAGCGCATGCCTTCGATGGTGTCAGTGCCGACGATTTCCTGCGTATTCTTTGCCAGATGAATAGCAAGGCCGAGTCTTTCGAGCTGATGTTGCAGAATGCCCGAACCGGCGTCGTCAATCTGGCGGGGCATGAGCCGCGGGGCGAACTCAACCACGTGCGCTTCGTCCAGGCCGAGATCGAGCAGGGCTTTGGCCGCTTCCAGGCCCAGCAGACCGCCACCCAGCACGGCACCCCGGCGGGCCTTGGGCGCGTAGGACTGAATGAACTCAAGGTCTTCGATGGTGCGGTAGACGAACACGCCTTCTTTTTCGACGCCGGGGATAGTCGGCACAAATGCGCCGGAGCCAGTAGCCAGTATCAGATAATCGTACGGCACAACGAGCCCATGGTGCGAACAGACTTCTTTACGCTCCCGGTCAATACTAACAACCGGATCGGACAGGTGAAGCTGAATCCCATGTTCGGCGTACCAGGTGTCAGGCGCCAGTGCCAGTTCGTCGGCGGTTTTGCCACCAAAATACGCGCTCAGGTGAACGCGGTCGTAGGCCACGCGCGGTTCTTCTCCAAAGACCGTGAGTGTGAATCGATGCTCCCCATTGTCTCGGGCCACCAGTTTTTCACAGAACTTGTAGCCTACCATGCCATTGCCAATGACAACGACTCGTTTGTTTGTGTTGACAACCATAGTTAATAGTGACTATGTTAGTAGTAAAACCCTATTTTTTTATTGAACTAAACCAAGAAATAACCCCCGTCATTCTTGATTTTTAACGCATCAAATCTAAACTGTCATTTTCAAAATTCCTACAATTTAATTCTCTATAAGTTTATTTTTAAAGCATTTTTTATTGAAAACACTTGCTTTTCAAAAATTAGCCTCTACTTTTGAACCAACGATTAACAATAGTATCAATTCACTAATTATAGTACAATCACAATAATCACTTTATAGTAGCACTAAGTATGCAGCCAAAGCTAACACTCGTGGGGGCGGGTCCAGGCGACGGCGAACTGATCACCTTAAAAGGAATCAGAGCGCTCCAACAAGCTGACGTTGTCCTGTACGATGATCTTGTGAATACCGCCTTGCTGGATTTCGCACCAGTCAATGCAGAAAGGATGTACGTAGGGAAGCGGATTGGAAGAGCATCGCTTTCGCAGGAGCAGATTAATGAGTTGATTGTGCGGCTGGCGCAGGAGCATGGGCACGTTGTCCGGCTCAAGGGCGGAGATTCCTACGTCTTTGGCCGCGGCTATGAAGAGCTTCAGTACGCCCGTGACTACAACATTCCGGGCGAGGTGGTGCCGGGCGTGTCGAGCTGCCTTGCTGTTCCGGCTTCGCAGGGTATTCCGGTGACCTGCCGGGGTGTTAGTGAAAGCTTCTGGGTGATTACCGGCACAACCCGCCACGGCGACCTGTCCGACGACTTATTGCTGGCGGCTCAGTCGAACGCAACGGTGGTGGTGCTGATGGGCATGCATAAGTTAGATAAGATTTGCACGATGTATAATCACTTTGGCCGGGGACATTTACCGATGGCGGTTATACAAAACGGTACGCGCGCCGACGAACGGTGCGTAGTTGGTCAGGTCTGGGAAATGCCGCGACTGGTTGCAGCACAAGGCGTGGGGGCGCCCGCTGTAATCATCATCGGCGAAGTGGTCGCCTTACATCCGTCGTATGTGAGGGAGTATGCGCGCAATTTGGCCGTGGAGAGTTTGTAGTTTGTGGTTCAGGCCAGCTAACTACAAACGGCACCGGCCTTTAGGTTTGTGGTGTAGTAAGAAACCAAGATTTGAGTAGCTTACCCATAAAGAAAACAGAGCGGGCTTCCCTATGGCATACCGGCCAGGCTAACGACCAACGGGTGGATTCAGGACCCGCTCTG